>Ga0210406_10000084_pt1 | contig 143048 bp, 126 predicted proteins | sample IncBWC30MmetaG_FD_155454 | JGI IMG/M metagenome (GOLD analysis project Ga0210406, IMG submission 155454) | Forest soil microbial communities from Barre Woods Harvard Forest LTER site, Petersham, Massachusetts, United States - Inc-BW-C-30-M | ecosystem: Environmental > Terrestrial > Soil >... | reverse complement strand
TGACCAAGGAAGAGGGCGGACGGCATACTCCGTTCTTCAAGGGCTATCGTCCGCAGTTCTACTTCAGAACGACGGACGTGACCGGCGTAGCGGAACTTCCAGCAGGCACGGAGATGGTAATGCCGGGAGACAACGTGGCGCTGACGATTGAGCTGATCACGCCGGTGGCGATGGAGAAAGGCTTGCGCTTCGCGATCCGCGAGGGTGGACGCACGGTGGGCGCAGGCACGATTAGCGAAATCCTGGCGTAGCCGGAACAGATTGTGGCTAAAGTCCTAAAGCAGCAGAACTTCTCGGCGTTCGATCTTTCGAAGCTGCAGGCGAATCTGTATGACATGAAGGTCGCCTGCGGAACAGACGAGTATCTGGCAAGGTTTGTTGGCTGGGAGTCGCGGAAGGAAGATCAGGCTGAGTTGGCGCTGTTTGTCCTCCGAACTGATGAGGGCGAGCAAGTCCGCAAACTGGTTCTTGCTCCGGGCAGCAGGATCGACGATTCGCGCCGCCTTAAGATGTTGTTTGCACTGGTCTTCGCATCGCGTGGATTCGAAGTGCAGGAATTAGTACCGACTCTGCAAGAGTTGGAGAATGTGAAATAGGATCATGAGAGAAATCATTACGTTGCAGTGCAGTGATTGCAAGAACCGTAACTACTCGACCACCAAGAACAAGAAGACGACCACCGGACGTCTCGAGTACAACAAGTTTTGCAAGTTCTGCCGCAAGCACACGTCGCATAAAGAGACCAAGTAGTCAGCCGTCAGCACTCAGCCATTTGAGATACTGTAGTTGGCTGAATGCCGATAGCCGAGTCCTGATTGCTTGTGTTGGAGGGGCGTAAGCTCAACGGTTAAACTGCCGGTCTCCAAAACCGGACTTGGGGGTTCGAATCCCTCCGCCCCTGCCAGAGATTTTGTTGTAGCGCGAAGAAGGAAGCAGGTATCACGTGGGTAGTACGGAGATTAAGCGAGTGAAAGCCACTGCGTTGCCGGACGACGACAATCTTGGCCAACGGCTAAAGGCATGGCCTGACCGCACCAAGGACTTTCTTGAAGAAGTCCGCGGTGAGATGAAGAAGGTTAACTACCCAGGGCGCAAGGAAGTTCAAGCGACGACCACAGTCGTCATTATTACTGTCTTCGTCTTTGCGGCTTATTTCGAAGTGGTCGACAAGATGATCGAGTTCGGACTGAGCCACTTGTTGAAGCTTGTCCGATAGGAATGTAAAGGTGCCGGCCCGGAGCATCGGCTGGAATTTATGATGGCAGAAGAAATCAAGAACGAAGCAACAGTGGAAGCGGCACCGCCGATTGACGGTGCGCAGGCGTCCGAGCAACCCCGCAATCCCAACATGAAGTGGTACATCATTCATGCTTATTCGGGGTTTGAGCGCAAAGTAAAAGAGTCGCTCGAATCGCGCATTCAGGCATTTGGGTTGCAAGAGAAGATCGGTCGCGTGCTGATTCCCACCGAGGCCGTCACAGAAGTTCGCAACGGCAAGAAGTACACCAGTGAACGCATGTTCTATCCCGGCTATGTGCTGGTTGAGATGGATCTCACCGGATTCAGGGCAGGCGGCACGGGCGGAGAGGGCGATCACGTTTGGCAAGTAGTGAAGTCCACACCTAAAGTCACAGGATTTGTGGGAACGGCGAACGATCCTACGCCGTTATCGGACGACGAAGTAAACCAGATCGTCTATCGCGTAAACGTCGGGAAGGACAAGCCACGGCTCAAAGTCAAGTTCGAGAAGAACGAATCGGTGCGTATTACTGATGGCCCGTTCGCAAACTTCAATGGAGTTGTTGACGAGGTGAACGAGGACCGTGAAACCCTGAAAATCATGGTCACCATCTTCGGTCGGGCGACGCCTGTGGAACTTGAGTTTGGGCAGGTTGAGAAAGTGGCATAATAATCGGGTGATCACGCAATCACCCGATCAACGAAACATCATTTGAAGTCGAGAAAGATTGCAAAACTAGAATTTCGAAGAAGCGAGAATTTGAATCATGGCTCCGCCAAAAAAAGTACAGACACAAGTAAAGCTCCAGATCGCTGCGGGCAAGGCTACTCCTGCTCCGCCGGTTGGCCCCGCGCTCGGTCAGGCGCAGATCAACATCATGGAGTTTTGCAAGCAGTTCAATGCCAAGACCAGCGGCAAGGATCAGGAAGGGTTGATCATTCCGGTAGTCATTACGGTCTACACGGATCGGTCGTTTACCTTCATTACCAAGACGCCACCCGCGTCGGTGTTGTTGAAGCGAGCCGCTGCTGTGGCGAAGGGCTCTGGGGCACCAAACAAGGACAAGGTTGGCAAGGTGACCGAAAAACAGGTGTCGGACATCGCCAAGCAGAAGATGCCCGATCTGAATGCCGCCAGTCTTGATGCAGCGGTCAAGAGCATAAAGGGTACTGCCCGCTCGATGGGCATCGAAGTGGTAGCATAGAAGCTTCGTAGCTGTCCGCCGCGGCGGACAGCTACCGTCGCAAACACTACGGCCTTGCAGAACAACGCATGTGCGGTGGGAGACAGGAAAAATGAGTAAAGCAGGAAAGAACATCTCCAAGGCCCGCGCGGCTGTCGAGCCCCGTCCTTACAAGCTCGACGAAGCGGTGCCCCTCCTTCAAAAAGTTAAGTTCGCAAAGTTCGACGAGACCGTCGAAGTGACCATGCGCCTGGGCGTCGATCCCAAGCATGCCGACCAGATGGTTCGCGGCACCGTCGTACTTCCACACGGACTCGGCAAATCGAAGAAGGTGCTGGTCATCGCCACGGGCGAGAAGCAGCGCGAAGCCGAAGCGGCAGGTGCGGATATCGTCGGCGGCGAAGAGATGGTCGAGAAGATACAGAAGGAAAACTGGACCGACTATGACGCGGTAATCGCAACCCCTGACACGATGAAGTCTGTCGGACGCCTGGGAAAAGTGCTCGGTCCGCGTGGCCTCATGCCGAATCCCAAAACGGGAACAGTGACTTTTGACGTAGCTGCCGCCGTAAAGGAAATCAAGGCCGGCAAAGTCGAATTCCGAACCGATAAAACCGCTCTGATTCATGTTCCTGTCGGGAAGATCAGCTTTGAGCCTAAGAAGCTGATCGAAAACGCCGCCACCGTTATCTCGAGCGTAATCCGTGCGAAACCGGCTGCGGCAAAAGGGAAGTACATCAAAGGCGTGACGCTGTCTTCCACGATGGGTCCTGGAATCTCAATCGATTCGGGCCCGCTTGAGGCCGCCGCAAAAGCGTAAGGAGTAGCTTCGAAGCTGCGTGGCTTCGGAGCTGAATACATCGCGCCGCGGAATGTCCGGCGCAGATGCTGAAAAGGATTTCAGATGGCTGTTACAAGAGCGAAGAAGTCAGAACAAGTTGAGAAGCTTGCTGCCGACCTGAAGCAGGTCAACAGCATGATTGTCGGTACCTTTGGCAAGCTGACCGTCGCGCAGGATTTCGAGTTGCGAAAGACGGTGCGTATCGCAGGCGGCAAGTACCAGGTGGTGAAGAACACGCTGGCAAAGCGTGCTGCGCAGGGTACTGCGGTTGAAGAGGCGCTCAAGAGTTTGAAGGGCGTCAGCTCGATTGCTTACACAACCGGTGACCCTGTGGCCTTGGCCAAGGCGCTCACGAAGTATGTTTCCGACAATCCAGAATTCACCTTCAAGCTTGGCGTCGTTGAGGGAAAAGTAATTTCCATCAACGAAGTCAAAGCCTTGGCGACGATGCCAGGCAAAGAGGAGCTTTATTCGAAATTGCTGTTCCTCATTAGCGCTCCGGCTCAACGTCTGGTTACGGCAATGAATGCCGTCGGACGCAACCTGGCTGTCGTGGTCAATCAGGGCGTCGAGCAGAAAAAGTTTGCCGAATAACGGTTGCCCGAAAATCGGGTGATCGGGCCATCGGGTGATCGGGTGAAGTAGCTTCGCCCTCCCAGGCCATTCGTGCAGAAACAGAATTTTCGCCATCGGATTCAGGGTGCTCAGTCTGGGGCACACCGGAAACCTGAATGCGATTGGCAACTCCTCGGCGAGAGCCGACGAGCAGTAGTAGCGGGAGACTAGTCGAGCGGTGCCTTGGAGCGGTTTTACTTCGCCCGATCACCCGATGACCCGATCACCCGATTTGGAAATTACAGTTTTTAGGAATTCGAGGAGATTGAACATGGCGGATATTCAAGCGTTGGAAGATCAGATTGTTGGGCTGTCGCTGCTCGATGCGGCGTCGCTCGTAAAGAAACTGGAAGCTCGCCTCGGCGTTTCGGCTGCGGCTGCTGCTCCAGTTGTAGTGGCTGGCGGTGCCGGCGCGGCGGCAGCTGCGGCGGCTCCGGAAGAGAAGACGGAATTTACCGTCGTTCTCACCGGTGTTGGCGCCAATAAGATCAATGTCATCAAGGCTGTACGCGAAGTCACCAGCCTCGGCCTGAAAGAGGCTAAGGACCTGGTTGACGGCGCTCCGAAGCCGATCAAGGAAGGCGTCAACAAAGAAGAAGCCGAGAACATCAAGAAAAAGTTCACGGACGCTGGCGCTACAGTCGAAGTCAAATAGTCATTGCGCCTGAAGCGGCGCAAGTGGTGTGCCTGAAGCGCTTTGAATCGAAAGTGCCAGTGGCGGCATCAATGGTTGTAAGGTTTTTCGGCGAAGGCGGGAGGCGATCCGTCTTCGCCAGATTTTCTCCTTATCTTGTCCTCGAACAAGCACGTTTATGCCCACACTTGCCAAGCAGTGGGTGGTATCAGCTATAATGTGTTGATTCGAGGCAGAATTCGGATTTGATCAGAGGTGCCGACAGCGTGGCATAAGGGTCCGCTGTCGAGAGTGCCTCATGGGATAGAGTTCGCGGCGGCGGACTTCACACAGGCCTTAAGAACTGGCGCGGGAAACTGACAAACCACAATATTTTTTGCGCTGTTACGGCGCCTGCGCAGAGCTTTGCTCTTGCGTAGGTGCTTTCGTGTCTGTGTGCTGCTCCGCTCCTATATAGCTCAATTTCCTCGGTTTTCAAAATGATTTTTTTCTCGCTGGCGATTGAGGAGCGGGCCAGTCGAGGAAGTAAAACGATTTGATGCATCTTGACGCGAGCTGATTGCCTGCGTCAATCCCGCCCCAGCGACTGATACGCAACATTCAAGGTGAGCTGACGCTCGCGGCAATCGCGAAGTGCCAGCCGGGTGACTGCGGAGACGCAGGTCATTCAACAGATCTAGGAGTCACATGCCGAATAATAACCACCGTGCCCGTCGCACTCGTCTTGATTTCAGCAAAATTCCAGCGACGATCCAGATTCCAAATCTGATCGAAGTGCAGAAGCGTTCGTATGATCGCTTTCTGCAAATGGACAAGCTGCCAAGCGAGCGTGACGATAGCGGACTTCAGTCCGTCTTCCAGTCCGTGTTCCCGATTTCGGACTTTCGCAACGTGTCGCAGCTTGAATTCGTTGACTACGCCATCGGCAACTGGGAGTGCAAATGCGGACACCTCAAAGGTCTCCATCACCTTCGCACGACCTGCCGGAATTGCGGAGCCACGGTCATCACCGATCCATTTCATCCGGGCGAAGTGCTTTGCGGAAAGTGCGGCACCTACAACGCCAACACTCCGGACTTTTGCAACAAGTGCGGTGACCCGGTCGGCTTGCAGCTCAAGTACGACGTAAACGAGTGCGAAGAGCGAGGTATGACGTACTCCGCTCCGCTCAAGGTCACGATTCGCCTCACCATTTTCGACAAAGACGCTGAAACCGGCGCCAAGAGCATTCGCGACATCAAGGAGCAGGAAGTCTTCTTCGGTGACATCCCATTGATGACCCAGAATGGGACATTCATCATCAACGGCACCGAGCGTGTAATCGTCAGCCAGTTGCACCGCTCGCCTGGCGTCTTCTTCGAGACCGCCAACAACCGCACTTACTTCCTCGGCAAGATCATTCCGTATCGCGGTTCATGGGTTGAATTCGAGTACGACCAGAAGAACACGCTGTATGTGCGCATCGATCGCAAGCGCAAATTCCTGGGCACAATCTTCCTGCGCGCCCTCGGCCTGCGCTCCGATGAAGACATTCTCCGTACGTTCTACACGGTCGACAAGATCGCGGTCCGCGAGAAGAAGATTTACTGGACGCTGGAGCCGAACATCGAGCGTCCGACCAACCTGCTGGGCCTGAAGCTAGCCCACAGCATTAAGACCAAGGGCGGAGAAGAAGTTGCTCACTCCGGACGAAAGATTTCTCCCTCGGTCCTGAAGGAAATTCAGAAGGCGAAGATCACCGAGATCGAAATCGACACCACCGATCTCGAGGGCGCATTCACCGCTGCCGATGTAGTCGATACCAGCACCGGTGAAGTTCTGCTCGAAGCCAACACTGAGCTGACGGCAGACAAGCTCTCGAAGATGATTGATGCAGGCATCACAGAGCTGCATCTGTTCTTCCCCGAGCGCGACGATGTGGGCAACGTGATTTCAAACACGCTGCGACGCGATTCCGTGAAGACGCCGCAGGAAGCGCTGATCGAGATCTACCGCAAGCTGCGCCCCGGCGATCCACCGACGCTCGACACAGCAACATCGCTCTTCCATGGCATGTTCTTCGATGCGCGTAAGTATGACTTTTCGCGCGTGGGCCGCTTGAAATTCAACATCAAGCTGTACGAGAAGAACGATCACACCTCGCTCGATCACCGCACGCTCGAGCCGGAAGATTTCTACGCAACCATTCGCTACCTGCTCAAATTGCGTCGCAGCATCGGCCTGGTGGATGACATCGATCACCTCGGCAATCGCCGCGTGCGAGCAGTTGGAGAGTTGATGGAGAACCAGTTCCGCATTGGCCTCGTCCGCATGGAGCGCGCCATCAAGGAAAAGATGAGCGTCTACCAGGAAATGTCGACGGCCATGCCGCACGATCTGGTGAATGCGAAGCCGGTGATGGCTGCAATCCGCGAATTCTTCGGATCGTCGCAGCTCTCGCAATTCATGGATCAAACCAACCCGCTCTCCGAGATCACGCACAAGCGGCGTCTCTCGGCGCTTGGGCCGGGTGGCCTGTCGCGCGAACGAGCTGGGTTCGAAGTTCGCGACGTTCATCCGACGCACTACGGACGCATCTGCCCGATCGAGACGCCAGAAGGTCCAAACATCGGTCTGATTTCCTCGCTCTCGTGCTACGCGCGTATCAACGATTACGGATTTATCGAATCGCCTTATCGCCGCGTAAAGGGATCGCGCGTTCAGGACTTTGTCCAAGTAATGAACAGCGGAGACAGCGAACATCGCGTGGGCGACCACGTCGAACTGCACGAACTGGAGAAGGTCAATGACGAGCTGAAGTCGAAGCGCAAGAAGCCGGCGGACTTCGAGCCATTCTCCTTCTATTTGTCAGCCTGGGAAGAAGACCGTCACGTTATCGCGCAGGCCAACGTAGAACTCGACGACAAAGGGCGCCTGGTAAACGAACTGGTCAACGCCCGCAAGGCCGGCAACTTCGTCTTGGTTCCGCGCGATGAGGTCGATTACATCGACGTGAGCCCGAAGCAGCTTGTTTCTGTCGCAGCCTCGCTGGTTCCATTCCTCGAGCACGACGACGCGAACCGCGCATTGATGGGCGCGAACATGCAACGCCAGTCTGTGCCGCTGCTTCGTGCAGAGGCTCCGATTGTCGGAACCGGAATGGAAGGCGTAACTGCTCGTGACTCCGGAGCTGTTGTTCTCGCCCGGCGCAATGGCATTGTGGACTCGGTGGACTCCGAGCGCATTATCGTGCGCGTCGAGGGTGAGCACCATCCCACGCAGTTGTCGCGTGAAGTCGGAAGCGACATTTATCAGCTCATCAAATTCAAGCGTTCCAACCAGAACACTTGCATCTCCCAGAAGCCGATCGTTCGCAAGGGTGATCGCGTGGTGAAGGGACAGGTAATTGCCGATGGTCCCTGCACCGATATGGGCGAGCTGGCGCTCGGACGAAACGTCCTGGTCGCCTTCATGCCATGGCGCGGTTACAACTTCGAAGACGCGATCCTCGTCTCGGAGAAGCTGGTGCGAGACGACTATTACACGTCGGTGCACATCGAGGAGTTCGAGATCGAAGCTCGCGATACGAAGCTAGGTCCGGAAGAAATCACGCGCGACATCCCGAACGTCTCGGAATCGGCGTTGCGTGATCTCGACGAGAGCGGAGTCATCCGCATCGGCGCATCCGTACACGCCGGCGACATCCTTGTGGGCAAAGTCACTCCGAAGGGCGAGACTCAGCTCACACCGGAAGAGAAACTGCTGCGCGCGATCTTCGGCGAAAAAGCCGGAGACGTTCGTGATGCGTCGCTCACCTGCCCTCCTGGAATCGAAGGCACGGTTGTCGACGTGAAAATCTTCTCGCGCAAGGGGCAGGAAAAAGACGAGCGCGCGAAGGCGATCGAAGCCACGCAAATCGAGAAGCTGGAGAAGAACCTCGCGGACGAGATTCGAATTCTTACCGACGAGCGGCTCAAGCGTCTCGACAACATTCTTGGCAGCAAGGAAGTGCAGGCCGACCTGCACGACGAGCGTACCAACAAGCGCCTGCTGACTAAGGGCGCGATTCTCGACCGCGAAACCATTGAGCGTATTTCGACGCGCAACTTGAAGCGCATCAAGTACGACAACAAGGATCCGCGCGTCAACGAGCAGATCGACGAGATCGAAGAGATGACCTCGCGCCAGATCGATGTTCTGCGCAAGATCGTCAACGAGAAGATCTCGAAACTGCAGAAGGGCGACGAGCTTCCACCGGGCGTGATCAAGCTGGTGAAGGTTTACATCGCCATGAAGCGCAAGCTCTCGGTCGGCGACAAGATGGCCGGACGCCACGGAAACAAAGGCGTCATCGCACGCATTCTGCCGGAAGAGGACATGCCGTATCTGCAGGATGGAACGCCGGTTGAGATCGTTCTCAATCCGCTGGGCGTCCCGTCCCGTATGAACGTAGGTCAGATCCTGGAGACGCACCTTGGCTGGGCCGGTCACGACCTGGGCAAGCGCATCTCGAAGCTGCTCTCGGAAAACTCGCGCGAAGAGACGCTGCGTCGCGAACTGCGGCAGATCTTTAAAGACACACCGTACTTGAAGTCGATCGCCGATATCGACGACGACACGCTGCTCTCGGTGGCGCAGGGAATGGAGAAGGGCGTCTTCTTCGGAACGCCGGTATTCGACGGCGCAACGGAAAAGGAAATCAAGTCGCTGCTCGATCAATCGGGCCTGCCGACCTCAGGCAAGACCGAATTGTTCGACGGCATGACAGGTGACAAGTTCGAGCAGCCGGTAACGGTTGGCTATATCTACATGCTCAAACTGTCGCACTTGGTCGATGACAAGATTCACGCACGCTCGATCGGTCCGTACTCGCTGATTACGCAGCAGCCGCTGGGTGGTAAAGCACAGTTCGGCGGACAGCGCTTCGGAGAAATGGAAGTCTGGGCGCTCGAAGCTTACGGCGCGGCTTACATCCTGCAGGAGTTGCTCACGGCGAAGTCCGACGACGTCTATGGCCGTACCAAGATTTACGAAGCCATCGTCAAGGGTGAAGCCGCAATTGAGCCTGGCGTGCCTGAGTCGTTCAATGTTTTGATTCGCGAATTGCAGTCGCTGTGCCTGGACGTGGAGCTGATCAAGGCGAAAGAGCGTCCGGCTTTGGCAGCGGCAGCGGCAGACTAAACGGAGCGCCGGGCGCCCTCGCCCGGCGCCCGGAATGCAGTTTTAAGAAATACATACGGCATGCTCTGGCGTGCCACAACTCGGTTCTTCTGTCATTCCGAATTGGGAATGGCACAACGAAACGGAGGACACTTTGTACCGTTCGAGCCCGTTCGATCTCGGCAACAATATCACTGACTTCGACAGCATCCGGATTTCCCTGGCCTCGCCAGAGCGTATCCGCAGCTGGTCGCACGGCGAGGTCACAAAACCGGAAACCATTAACTACCGCACGTTCAAGCCGGAGCGTGATGGTCTTTTCTGCGCCCGCATCTTTGGTCCTGTAACCGATTGGGAGTGTCTCTGCGGCAAGTACAAGCGCATGAAGCACCGCGGAGTGATCTGCGACAAGTGCGGTGTTGAAGTTACGCTCTCCAAAGTTCGCCGCGAGCGGCTTGGACATATCGAGCTCGCATCGCCGTGCTCGCATGTCTGGTTCTTCAAGGGCCTGCCTTCGCGTATCGGCCACTTGCTTGATATCTCGCTGCGCGAACTCGAATCGGTTCTCTACTTCGAGTCGTACGTAGTACTTGATCCTGGTGACGCTCCCGTGAAGGAAGGCGAGGTCATCAAGGAAGAGACCAAGTTTCGCGAACTCGATCAGCAATTCCGCGCCACCGGCTTCAAGGCCATGATGGGCGCAGAATCGATCAAGGAACTGCTCAAGCGCGTCGAGGTCGAGGAACTCTCGACCGAGCTGCGCGAGAAGATGAAGCACGAGACTTCTCTTCAGAAGAGGCTCAAATATGCGAAGCGGCTGAAGGTTGTCGAGGCGTTCCGCAAGTCTGGAAACAAGCCTCAGTGGATGATTCTCGACGTGATCCCGGTGATTCCGCCGGAGCTGCGTCCCTTGGTGCCGCTGGATGGCGGACGTTTTGCGACTTCTGATCTGAACGATCTCTATCGCCGCGTTATCAATCGCAACAACCGTCTGAAGAAGCTGATGGACCTCCACGCTCCTGAAGTGATCGTGCGCAACGAAAAGCGCATGCTCCAGGAAGCGGTAGACGCGCTGTTCGACAATGGCCGCCGCGGCCGCGTGCTGCGCGGAGCGAACAATCGTCCGCTGAAATCGCTTTCAGACACTCTGAAGGGCAAGCAGGGACGGTTCCGCCAGAACCTGCTCGGAAAGCGCGTCGACTACTCGGGACGTTCGGTGATCGTTGTCGGTCCCGAATTGAAACTCCATCAGTGCGGCTTGCCGAAGAAGATGGCGCTCGAGCTATTCAAGCCGTTCATCTATCACCGGCTGGAGCAGACCGGACAGTGCACGACCATCAAGCAGGCGAAAGAAATGGTCGAGCAGCAGGAACCGGCGGTATGGGACATCCTCGAAGAGGTGATTAAGGATCACCCGGTGCTCTTGAACCGCGCTCCCACGCTCCACCGCCTTGGCATTCAGGCTTTCGAGCCGGTTCTGGTGGAAGGCAAGGCCATCAAGATTCACCCGCTGGTCTGCACAGCGTTCAACGCCGACTTCGACGGCGACCAGATGGCGGTTCACATTCCGCTCTCTCCGGAAGCCCAGGTTGAAGCCAGCGTTCTGATGCTGGCATCGCACAACATCCTGTCGCCCGCATCGGGACAGCCGATTACCGTTCCCACTCAGGATATGGTGCTTGGTCTGTACTACCTGACCAAAGGCCGGCCCGGAGCCAAGGGTGAAGGCCGTGCGTTCGCGACCGTCGAAGACGTGTTGCTCGCGCTCGAAGCCAGGCAGGTGGAGACGCTCAGTCCGATCCGCCTGCGTTACAGCGGCGAGGTTGTGGACCTGACCAATGCCTACGACGATCAGGACATCCTTCACACCGAACCAACGAACTACGAGCGGCAATATCTGAACACGACTGTCGGTCGCGTAATCTTGAACGACTCGCTTCCGAAGGGCATGCCGTACATTAACGGACTGCTCAAGAAGAAGGGTATCGGACAGCTCGTTAACTTCGCGTACCTGCGCTTTGGCCTTGAGACGACCGTCAAGATGCTCGATGGCATCAAGCAGCTTGGCTTCACTTACGCCACGCGCGCCGGACTGTCGATCGGCATCGATGACATGGTCATCCCCGACGACAAGTACACGCTGGTGAAAGACGCCGAGAAGCGCGTGATCGACGTTCAGCAGCAATATCTGGACGGCGCCATCACCAACGGCGAGCGCTACAACAAGGTCATCGAAATCTGGTCGGGCATTACGGAGAAGGTTGCCGATGAGATGTTCGACGTGCTCAAGCAGCAGGACAAGGCTGGCGCGATCAATCCGATCTACGTCATGGCCGACTCCGGCGCTCGTGGATCGAAGCAGCAGATTCGTCAGCTCTCCGGCATGCGTGGACTGATGGCCAAGCCCTCGGGCGAAATCATCGAGACGCCAATTACGGCGAACTTCCGCGAAGGCTTGAACGTGCTGCAGTACTTCATCTCGACGCACGGTGCGCGTAAGGGACTGGCAGATACGGCGCTCAAGACCGCCGACTCCGGCTACCTCACGCGTCGTCTGGTCGACGTGGCACAAGACGTGATCGTCTCCGAGCAGGATTGCGGAACGCTCGATGGCATCTACGTCGGTTCCATTGTGGAATCGGGCGAGATCATCGAGCCGCTGCGCGACCGAATTGTTGGCCGTGTGTCACTCGAGAAGATCAAGGACTACGAAGGCAACGTGATTGTCGACGTGAATAGCGAGATCACCGAAGACCTTGCGATTGCGATCCAGGCTGCCGGCATCGAGCGTGTCAAGATTCGCTCAGTGCTCACCTGCGAATCCAAGCGCGGTGTCTGCATCATGTGCTACGGACGCAACCTCGCTTCCGGACGCATGGTGGAACTCGGAGAAGCTGTCGGCGTGATTGCAGCGCAGTCGATCGGCGAGCCCGGAACGCAGCTCACGATGCGTACCTTCCACATCGGTGGTACGGCGTCGCGAGTCTCGGAACAGTCGCGACTCGAAGCCAAGAACAATGGCTCGGTGCGCTTCATCAATCTCCAGACTGTGAAGTCGAAGTCCGGAGACCTGGTGGTCATGAACCGCGCTGGATCAATCGCAATCGTCGACGACCGAGGACGCGAGAAAGAGCGTTATTCAGTTGTCTACGGCGCGAAGCTGAAGGTTGGGGACGGGGATCACGTGCAGCTTGGGCAAACGCTGGTTGAGTGGGATCCGTACACCTTCGCGATCCTCACGGAAATCGGTGGCACGATCCAGTTCAAGGATCTTCAGGAAGGCGTCACACTGCACGAGGAAGTGGACGAGGTGACTGGATTGTCGCGTCACGTAGTCGGCGATTCGCCAGACGAAAAGCGGCAGCCGGCGATCGTGATCAAGGGCGGCAAGAACACTCGCCGCTACCTGATGCCGAGCCGCGCGCACTTGATGATTCAGGACGGCGATGAAGTGCATCCGGGTGACGTGCTGGCAAAGATCCCGCGCGAAACCACGAAGACGAAAGACATCACCGGCGGTCTGCCGCGTGTGGTCGAACTCTTCGAGGCCCGCAAGCCGCGCGAGACCGCGATCATCAGCGAAATCGATGGCGTGGTGAAGTTCGGCGAAGTGGCCAAGGGACAGCGCAAGATCTATGTCACCGCGGACAACGGAACGGAGAAGGAATACTCAGTTCCGCGTGGTGTACACATCAACGTGCAGGAAGGCGAACGCATGAAGGCGGGCGAACCGCTCATGGATGGTCCGCTGAACCCACACGACATTCTCGCCGTGCTCGGAGAGAAGGAACTGCAAGGCTATCTGGTGAACGAGATCCAGGAAGTTTACCGTCTGCAGGGCGTGAACATCTCAGACAAGCACATCGAGACGATCGTGAGACAAATGATGCGCTGGGTGAAAGTCGAGGATGTGGGAGACACGGCGTTCCTGCTCGAACAGCAGACCGATAGATTCCGCTTCCGGGAAGAGAACGAGCGTGTGATCGCCAACGGTGGCCGCCCGGCGACGGGTCGTCCGCTGCTCCTAGGGATCACCAAGGCTTCACTCTCGACGGAGTCGTTCATCTCGGCAGCGTCGTTCCAGGAGACCACGCGCGTGCTCACCGAAGCCTCTATCCAGGGCGCGGTCGATCACCTACGCGGACTCAAGGAGAACGTCATCGTGGGACGCCTCATCCCGGCCGGTACCGGCATGGAGTACTACCGCAATGTGCGCCTCTCGCCAGAACTCGAGCAGGCGGCTGCGAAGGTACAAGAGGAAGTCTCGCAAGCATACGCCGAAGCCGAACGGGCTTTGGAGATCATGCGCCAGGAAGGCGAAACGGAAGAGCTGGCCGCGGAATAGCTGCTGGCTTTTAGCGACAACATTCAAAGCCGGGCATTTTTGCCCGGCTTTCTTTTTTGGTTCTGCACACAGTAGAGACGCAGCATGCTGCGTCTCTACCATGCTGCTTGCGCGTGCATGTCTCTTCAGGTCGGCGTGCTCGGAGTGGCGGTGTTATCTTTAGAGGTGCGAACCAGCATCAGATCCGAATTCTGTCATGTCCAATCCCAGCATTCCCGAATCCCAATCCGATTCCGACGCAAACGAATCATTTGACGGGCTGCTCTCTCAGTACGAGCGCAGCCACTCGCGCAAAGGCGAATCCGGCAATCAGATTGAAGGCACAGTAGTCGCTGTTTCTGCGGAATCCGTATTCCTCGATATTGGCTTCAAGACTGAAGGCATCCTGTCCCTGGCAGATCTGCAGAATGTCGGTAAGACGGCAAAGCCCGGCGACAAACTCCACGTCACCGTCAAAGGACGTGGCCCTGAAGGCTATTACGAGCTCTCACTATTCAAAGTGATTCAGCCAACGGATTGGGCCTCTCTTGAGAAAGCCTTCACTGAGAAGCAGACCATTTCGGGAACGGTCACTGGCGTTGTCAAAGGTGGGTTGAGCGTGGACATCGGAGTACGCGCATTTATGCCGGCTTCGCGCAGCGGAGTGCGTGATGCGGCTGAGATAGAGAAGCTGATTGAGCAGGAGATTCGCTGCCGAATCATCAAGCTGGATGTTGCCGAAGAAGATGTTGTGGTTGATCGTCGCGCAGTCGCCGAAGACGAAGAACGCTTGGTCAAGGAGCGGCGTTACTCCGAGATGCAGGAAGGCGACATCGTGCGCGGCGAAGTCCGTAGCCTCGCGGACTATGGTGCATTCGTCGATCTTGGCGGAGTCGACGGCCTGCTGCATGTAGGCGAGATCGCCTGGAGCCGCGTCAACAAACCCGCCGCCGTGCTATCTGTGGGCCAGCAGGTAGAAGCCAAGATCATAAAGATCGATTCTGAAAAGCGGCGTATTTCGCTCAGTATGAAGCAGCTTCAGCCGCGTCCCTGGGACTCCGTCTCCAGCAAGTACAAGCCCGGTGAACGTGTGCGCGGAGTCGTCACCCGCTTGATGGAATTCGGAGCCTTCGTGGAACTCGAGCCGGGGATCGAAGGACTCATTCATATCTCCGAGATGTCATGGGCGAAGAAGGTGAGGAAGGCGAGCGATGTCGTGAAACCCGGCGACAGCGTAGAGGCCGTAATTCTCGGCGTCAGCCCGGCAGAACGACGGATTTCTCTCGGTCTGAAACAAGCGCTCGGAGATCCGTGGGAAGATGCTGCAAAGCGGTTCATTCCGGGAAGCGCGGTCGAAGGTCCAGTGACCAGCATTATGAACTTCGGAGCCTTCGTGCAGGTCGCAGAAGGCATCGAAGGAATGGTTCACGTCAGCGAGATCAGCGCGGAAAAGCGCATCAACCATCCGCGCGATGTGCTGAAAGTCGGTCAAACCGTCAAGGCTCAGGTGCTCGCCATCGACAAGGAGAAGCGCCAACTTCGCCTCAGCATGAAGCAACTCGTCCCCAGCGGTCTCGATGAGTACATCGCAGAGCACAAAGAAGGAGATGTCGTTACAGGTCGCGTCATCGAGGCGTCGAGTCAGGAAGCGAGGGTGGAGTTGGGCGAGGGTGTGCAGGCGACTTGCCGGGTCACCAGCGTGGCTCCCCAAAAGCAGGAATCGCTGGCTACTGCCGGAGCTGATTTGTCGGCCCTGACTTCAATGTTGAGCGCTCGCTGGAAGGGCGGTTCGCCTGCGACAACCAGACCGCAATCTGAAGCGCTGGCGACCGGCCAGATTCGGAGCTTTCGGATCACTAAGCTCGATCCAGCGGCCAAGCAGATCGCTGTGGAACTCGGCCAGAAGTCCTAGGATCCATCCCTAGGCAATGGTTGAGCGGCCTCGTTTTTACAGTTCTATGACAATCACAGCGAAATGCATTGATATGGTGAGTACGCATTCATCGGAGCCACGTGCCTGATAATTCGGAGGGACGGCCTGTCGCCCGAAGGCTTTTGGTTCTGTAGATTTGCGTACATAATCTATGGAGCTTCATTCTGGTTCAATGCAACGAATCCTAGTAGTTGAAGACGACCCCAAGGTTCAGAAATCCATGACGCGGCTCTTTGAGCCGGAGGGGTTCGCCGTCGAAATTGCTGGTGACGGGCTTCTCGGCGTGGAGGCGTTTTCAGCTCGCCCGGCAAACGTTGTGCTTCTGGATCTGCGCATGCCCGGAATGGGTGGCAGGGACGTGTGCCGAGAGATCAAGCGGCTGTCCGCTTCTGTGCCCATCATTGTCGTGAGCGCAACGTCCGACGAAATGGACAAAGTGCTCCTGCTGGAGTTGGGAGCCGACGATTACGTCACCAAACCGTTTTCTCCGCGCGAATTGCTGGCTCGAGTTCGGGCTGCGTTGCGTCGTTCGGCACGGGCGCCACTCGAGGAAAGGTTTACCTTCGATGAAGTGGATGTCGATTTCACTCGCATGCAGCTTACCCGGGGTGGGGAGCTGATTCCTTTAACCGCGCAGGAGTTCAAAGTGCTCAAGTTCATGGTGGAAAATCGCGAGCGTGTAATTTCGCGGGATGAGCTACTGAACGAAGTGTGGGGTTACAGCGAATACCCCAGCACCCGAACCGTGGACAATCACATCATGAAGCTCCGGCAGAAGCTTGAGCCGGAGCCGGCAAATCCGGCTCACTTTCTCACCGTGCATGGAGTCGGCTATCGTTTTGTTCCTTAGACAAACCTGTGAGCCTCCGCGCCAAATTCCTGCTTGCTTTGCTGCTGATCTCGGGTGGTCTTACGACTGCCAGTCTTGTAGTGGTCAGGCGTGTAGTCACGAGCCACATCCGTGAGCAAATCGTGCAGGACTTGCAAAACTCTTTTGCCACGTTTCAAAACGTCCAGGGCCAGCGTGAGAGCGCGCTCGCGCATTCGGCCGACCTAATGGCTGACCTGCCAATCGTGCGGGCGCTCATGACGACGCGACACCCGGCAACAATTCAGGATGCTTCGGTCGGACTGTGGAAGACCTCAGGCAGCGACCTGTTCATGCTCGCCGACGCGAGCGGAAACGTGATGGCGCTGCAGGCAAGTTCGATCGACATTCCGGTTCCCGAAGCCCAGCAGCAGTTAGCGCAATCGATGCCTCCAGGAAATCCCACCCTGTGGTGGAGTTGTGGAAGTCATTTGTTTCAGGTTGCTGTTCGGCCGATTTACCTCGGTCCCAAAGAGTTGAATCGTGTCGTTGGATTCTTGGCATTAGGTTCGGAGATCGATGAAAAAGTAACGCGGCAGTTGAGCGAAGTGGCCGCGAGCGAAGTGGTTTTCCGAGCGGGCGATCGCTTCATTCGGACTACTCTGACGCCTGCTCAAGCAACGGAGTTGGAGGCTAACGGTTCGCCTGTGTTTGCAGCTGGAAACGCCGAGCAGATTCAACTGAACGGCGAACGCTTCCTCGGAAGGGAAGCCCAGCTTTCAAAAGCTCCCGTGGCAGTGAGGCTGACCGTGTTGAAGTCACTCGACCAGTCGAGCCGATTTATCAGCCACCTCGATCGAGTTCTAGTTGGCCTCGGTGCCCTCGCCCTTTTGCTGGGCGCCGGCCTGGTCTGGATTATTTCGCGCACCATTACACAGCCGCTGAGATCCCTGGTTGCAGGTGTGCGCGCCCTGGGCAAATCCGACTTCGAGTTTCCTGTCACTTCGTGCGGCGGTGATGAGGTCGCGGAACTTACGTCCTCGTTTGGACGAATGCGCGCCGATCTGCAGCAAAGCCAGAGACAACTGATCGATAGTGAGCGCCTGGCGACCATTGGCCGGATGGCCAGCTCCATCTCGCACGATTTGCGGCACCATTTATCGGCCATCATCGCGAATGCCGAGTTTCTGAGCGACGACCGCCGCCGGAGTTCAGAGCGCGAAGAGCTGTATGAAGAGATTCAGACAGCCGTTCATCAAATGAACGAACTGATCGATTCGCTACTGGAGTTCTCCAGAACTCGCGAGTCGCTTCGTCTCAGTCCATCGCGACCGGAAGAGGCAATTCGATCCGCAATCCACACGATCCGTATGCGGCCGGAGTTCCGCAACATTCGTATCGAAATGGGATCGCACGAGACGATCGAAGGCGCCTATGACGTGAGAAAACTCGAAAGGGTCTTTCACAACCTCTTATTAAACGCGTGCGAAGCAGTGTCCCCCACTGCAGGGCAAATCAACATTGATTTCTTTGAAAACAAAAACGAGATCGAGATCCGCGTCAGCGACAATGGACGCGGCATCCCGGCCTATTTGCAGCAGAGGATCTTCGAACCATTCTTTACCCAGGGCAAGGCAAACGGTACCGGATTGGGTTTGACGGTGACGCAAAAAATCGTTGAGGACCATGGTGGGGATCTTCGCCTTGAAAGCAGCTCTCCGAAGGGAACAACCTTTGTCGTTACGCTGCCGCTTGGTCCCAAGGAACCGACCGTTAGCTTCGGGACCAGCAGTGCCGCCACGGTAACGCCGTAGTAAAAAGAAGAAAGTCTTGTCCCCGCCTCACACTCAGAAGGGGGTCCAAATCCATGACTGGGCAGATTGCTCGAGTAGTAATCGCACTTCTCTTCGCGTGCCGCATCATGGCGGCTCAACAAACATCCGGCGGAAGCCCTCCCAGCTCGGAGTCGCAACTCGCCAATGCTGTTGAGCAACTGCAAAAGCAAATTGCGAAGCTGGAATCGTCCGTCGAAGAGCTCCGGACCGAGGCGAGCCGCTATCGCGCTGAAACTCTGGAACTCCAGCGACGATTGGAGCAGATCTCGCCCCCGCAACAGGCGCAGGTCCAATCTGAGATCGCTGCGGACGTCGGCTCTGGTGAACAATCGCAGCCAGCTGCCAGATCCTCCACAGCAAGGCTGTCAAAGCTCGAAGAGGAGTATGAACTTCTCACCGGCAAGGTCGATGAACAGTATCAGACCAAGGTCGAGAGCGGATCGAGATACCGTGTGCGCTTATCAGGGCTCGTGATGCTGAATATGTTCAGCAATCGTGGTGTGCCCTACAGCGTCGATTCGCCCGGCGTCACGCCACCGACCTCCATTTCATATGGCGGTGGGTCATTTGCAGGAACATTGCGTCAATCGCAAATAGGAATCGAAGCTTTCGGACCCGAGTGGGCCGGCGCAAGAGTTTCGGGCGACCTCAGATTCGATTTCGCCGGTGGGTTTCCCAACACGGGAGACGGCGTTACTCTTGGATTGATGCGCCTGCGTACCGGAAACGTACGACTCAATTGGTCGCACACTTCATTGACGGCCGGGCAGGATTCCCCACTGTTCTCACCGCTTTCACCGACATCTGTGATTTCACTCGTGTACCCTGAGTTTTCCTACAGCGGCAATTTGTGGACGTGGACGCCGCAAATCAATGTTCAGCACTGGTTCGCACTGCCAAACTCGCAGCGGCTAACGTTGGCGGCAGGAATTGTCGATCCACTTACCGGCGAACTTCCAAGCTCGCAGTTCGAGCGCCTGCCACAAGCCGGCGAAGCTTCACGGCAGCCTGGATATACGGCTCGCATCGGCTGGTCAAGGGCGACTTCGGAAGATCGTCCACTCGCAATCGCGGCGAGCGGTTACTTCAGTCGTCAAAATTGGGGATTCAATCGCGGTGTGGACGGTTGGGCTTTGACCTCGGACTGGCAAATTCCCGTAATCAGCCGCTTTGGTCTGAAAGGCGAATTCTATCGCGGTCGAGCACTCGGTGGCTTCGGCGCAGCAGCCGGAACAAGCGTTCTCCAGTCGGACTCTTTGCTAAACAGATCGGCAGTCGTTCGCGGACTCGATACCATTGGCGGATGGACGCAGGCCAGCTACGAGGCGAGCCCTGTAGTGCAGTTCAACGCCGGCTATGGGCTCGACAATCCGTTCTCAGATCAAGTGCGGCAAATTGCGGCCGTGCAGAATCTTTTCTATCCGAGACTCGGCCGGAACCGCAGCGCAATGGCGAATGTGATCTACAGGCCACGTTCAGATTTGCTCTTTTCACTGGAGTATCGCCACATCGTCTCCTCCAGGATTGGGCAAGCCACTGCTTCTATCGAGAACATTGGTATGGGAATCGGACTGCTGTTTTGATCCAGATGACTCGCTATAGAACCTTCATTCTTTCCCTGACGGTTGCACTTTGTTGCGGAGCGGCGACCTGCCTTCAGGCCGCCGATGTTGTTGGCAAAGTGCAAGTCGCCTCCGATAAGAACGAGGATGCGTCAGGAGTTGTCGTTTCCCTTACGCCGGTAAATTCGGCTCAAGCGGCATCGTTGAGACGGGCTCCCATTCGCTCAACGCTCACGCAGAAAAACAAAACGTTTTCACCGCACCTGTTGGTGATCCCGCCAGGATCTGTGGTTGAGTTCCCGAATCGGGATCCGTTCTTTCACAATGTCTTTTCCTTGTTCGAAGGAAAGAGATTTGACCTGGGGCTTTATGAGTCTGGCACAAGCCGCTCGGTAAAGTTCGATCGGCCAGGAGTCAGCTACATCTTCTGCAACATCCATCCACAGATGAATGCCATTGTGATCTCGCTGGATACGCCTTATTACTCGCTCGTCGATAGCAACGGATCGGTGAAGATGCCAAATGTCGAGTCTGGAGAATATCTGCTCCAGATCTGGGCGGAAGGACTAAACAGCGAGGAGATGGGGAAACTCTCTCGCCGCTTTACAGTCGGCCAGGAGCCGGTGCAACTCGGAGTTATTCAAGTGCCTTCCGGCGAGAGCCTCGCCCAGCACAAAAACAAATATGGGCGTGACTACGACTCGGCTGCGACTTCATCGTACGAGCCGCACTGAGCAAGGGCCGCTCTGTCCCACCGAATCTCTGTGGCATGACAAATCCTTGACAACCGCCACTATGTCCCTCGCTTAGCTTGGCCATCTGTGAATCCCAAACAGATTTCTCAAGGAGGAACGATCATGAGGAGAATTCTGAGCCTGACTATGTCGCTTGGCCTGCTGTACTCAGTTGCTATGTTCGCAGGAGACGACAAAGATAAGAAGGACAGAGATCAGCCTGCAGACATTACGGTCGATGTGCGCGACTACTGCGATCCGGTCAGTTTCGCCAATATCGGCTGCGGACGCGATACATCAAGCGGCTTTATCACGCTCTCTGGCTTTGGACAGGAACTCGCCGCAGACAAATCGGTGGGCGCTTGGCGGTTCGTTGCCTCGCAGAATAACGCTGAAGAGGGCGCGAATCTGAGCCTTAAGAATTCGGGCGGGGAACTCCACACGTTCACCCGAGTGAAGAAATTCGGGGGCGGATTCGTTGCCCCGCTGAATGCTGGTTCCGGCAATAATGTTCCGGCACCGGAGTGCGCTCAGGTCGTCAACGGCATGCTAGTGCCACAACAGCCAGGGCCTGACAACATCTTCTTGCCCGCTGGGATGTCAGCCACTGCCCAGGTGAAGGAAGGCGAAGCCGCGAACTTTCAATGCTGCATTCACCCCTGGATGAGGACCACAATTAATGCTCGCGAAGACAAGCGGGAGAATCACTGAACTACGCAGGAAGGTTTAGCAGAAGCGATTAGAGGACCCAGAAGTCTTGGGTCCTCTAATTCTCTGGGCTAGAAGATAGAGATAAGCCCGGTCTGCAGAAGTCTATGCAAGGGCTCGCAAAGCGTTCTGAGCTTCCTTGTGTTTCCGGCTCACGACCAGCTCTCTTCCGTTGAGGAGCGTGAGCAAACTGTCGCCGCGGCGAATCGGCCGGCAGTTCTTTACGTGCCTGAGATTCACAATGGTGCAGCGATGAATTCTCACGAAAGTCGTAGGATTTAGACGGGTCTGAAATTGCTTCAGCGTAGAGCGGACGCGGTAGCGTAATCCGCCAGCATGTACTTCAACATAGTTGGCAGCGGATTTTATGAACTCGATTTCCGCTGGGATCAGCGAGACAAGCCTCCCCTTGCAGACAATTCTGAGGAGACCCCCAGGATCAGCAATCGCCGGACGAAATTGGGTGACCCTGTCGGCTATGGCCAGGGTAGGGGTGACAAATCCACTATTGCCTCGGTCATTTACAAAGGGCTGAAAGTCCTTTTGAGCGGGAATGGTTGGCGTTTCGAATCGAATTGGCCGAGGCACTTTGAGTGGCTGCATTAGCGGACGAACCTCCAGAAAACTAACTGTTCGTCACAGTACCGTCACTGAAATCATGGATTGTCACCAAGATGTCTGCGCATTGTAAAAAAGAGTTTGCTGGCGGGAGAACTCAAGGTAGGTCTGGCCGCCCTCGGCCGGGTGTCCGCGTCAACCTGCTTTGACGGCTAGTTGTCTGACGAGGAGTTAAGTTCGTTGCAAGAGCCGAAACCCGGCGGGGCGCCAAGATCCCCATTGCTTACTGCGTCGAACAACTTATGCTCTCCTATCGGCTCCCGACCTGAAACTCAGCGCGGCAGCCATGATCCACCCATACGCTGTCACGGTCGTAGCCCCAGCTATAACCGAGGCGGCACGATGACTCACTGATCTGCCGGACGATCTTGACTCCACCACGAGTGTCAATTGGACAATCCTGGCGCGTTCCGAGATCCGACGAGCACTTCATGCTGCCGACGTAGACAGGATCTCGGCCACCAGCCCATCCATTACGGCGGCCGGTCAACTGAAAATCTGCACGACAGCCGTGATCAACCCAAACCCCGCGGCGATCGTATCCCCAGCTATACCCTTCACGGCAGGGAGAGCCGCTGCGCTGCCTGGTCATCGTCGCTCTTCCCTGGATGTCGCTCTCGCAGTAGTGGCGTCCTCCGTCCTCGGACGAACACGTAAGCTGCATCGTCTCTTCACCGCGGCGCCCATCATCGCGATAGCGGTCTCTGTCGCGGTCGCGATCTCTGTCTCGATCCCAATCGCGATCGTGATCTCGGACAACAGAAGAGGGATTGTTGACGAGAAAGTCCGCTCGGCAGCCGCGATCGACCCAGACACCATTCTGGTCGAATCCCCAGGTTGAGCCTTGTGTGCAGACCGATTTGCTGCGTTGCCGCTGCATGCTCACACCGGCGCGCGTATCGGCCGGGCAGTAGTGCCGCCGACCGTCTTCCGAGGCGCAGGTTAGGGCGTATTGGGCAAAGCCTTGCCCGCAAGCTGCTACCAGAAGCAGAGCAAGAACGAGAGGCGAGAGTGCTTTTCGACGCATAATCGCCCTCATAGTTGCACGCTTTTGTGGCGGGCGATAGTACATGCAAGTGTCCTGCGTAAACATGAACGAAAGTAACTATTCGGAGGGCCAGCGCTAAGAGAACAACTCGGTGGCCGTTCGGCGGAGTCTTGGCTGACGTAGGTTCTGGGTCCGTTTCCCACGGGAAATCCTCCTTTCCCACAGATTTGTCACAGCCAACCTCCTCTTCTTGTACCCTGTTATCTGACGACTCCGCGACAATTGATTTCTTCTGTGGCGACGGCATCGACATTTTCCCAGGACCTGAAGCAGCAGGCGGACATCGTCCGTATCATTGGGGATTACATTCCGCTCAAGAAGGCGGGAGCCCAGAACTTCACTGGATTGTGTCCCTTCCATAAGGAGAAGTCGCCCTCCTTTTCTGTGCACGCCACGCGGCAGTTCTTTCACTGCTTCGGCTGCGGAGCCAGCGGCGACGTCTTCACATTCGTTCAGAAAATCGAGAACATCACCTTTCCCGAAGCCATCCGGCGCGTGGCGGAGAAGCTGGACATTCCCGTGCCACGTCAAACTTACTCAGGTCCTGGCGAGGCTCTCGAGGCGAAGCAGCGAGGGGTGCTGCTCGACATGCACGAAAGAGCGTGCGCGTTCTTCGAGGAGCAGTTGCGGCGGCCAGAAGGTGCTCGAGCGCGGGAGTACTTAGGCGGTCGCGGGCTCACCGAAGAGACGCTTCGCCGTTTCCGAATCGGCTTTGCTCCCGACTCGGGATTTCTGTTGCGTGACCGTCTTCGCGGGATGGCCGAGGAAGAGATCCTAAAGCTTTCCGGACTGATGTCCTGGAAGCAGGAGGAAAACCAGAATACTAACGCTCCCGGAGCGGCTCCCTCGGCTGGAAATGTCACAGCTCTGTACTCCAAGTTCCGCAACCGCGTGATGTTCCCCATCTGCAACGAGCAGGGCAAGGTGATTGCATTTACTGGCCGAACCCTGGACACGAATGAAAAGGCTGGGCCTAAGTATCTGAACTCGCCGGAGACGCCGATCTATTCCAAAGGCCGGGTGCTCTTCAATCTGGACAAAGCCAAAGAGGCGATCCGTCATCTTGGATACGCGATTCTGGTCGAGGGAAACGTCGACTGCATTTCTGTGTTCACGGCCGGCTTCCAGAATGTGATTGCCACTTCGGGAACGGCTTTTTCTGAAGCACAAGTCCGGTTGCTGAGCCGATTCACAAAGCAGGCGGTCGTCAACTTCGATCCTGATACGGCGGGAGCGGCGGCCACTGAGCGATCGCTCTCGATGCTGATTGAGGAAGAGTTCGATATTAAGGTGCTGACACTCGAATCTGGCTTCGATCCCGATTTGTTCATCCGCCGCAAGGGCGCGAAGGCATACGCCGACGCCCTAATGCAGGCGCCCAAGTATTTTCCGTATCTCATCGGTCGCGCGATCAGCACTTTTCCGGTGAAGACTCCAGAGGGAAAAGCGAAGGCGGTGAATTACCTGCTGCCTTACATCAGGCGAGTGCCACAGGCGATCGTGCGCGACGAACTGGCGAACGACGTTGCGCAGCGATTAGGCATCGACTCGGCGCTGGTGCGGCAGGAGCTTCGTCATGCGGCGACGAATCGCGGTGCGGCGTTCAAGGCACCAGCCGATCCGCAGATCAGCGAAGCGGAAAAGATCATTGTGCGCCTGCTCGCACCTGATGCATTGCCCGAGCTGGATTACTTGCGCACGGCAACGACGGATGTATTGTCGGCTGAAGCCCTGATTGATGGACTTCCATCGCAGATTCTGCTGGAATGGCTGCTCTCTCCGATGGAGGGCTCCACTGGATCGGAATCGGATCAGCGCCTACTCGCCCAGATACTGATGCAGGAGTCAGATGAGATCACGCAAGAATTGGTCGAGTCGGCGATCGAGGCACTGCGAAGGCGACGAATGGAACGTCGCAAACGCGAGTTGAACACTAACATCGCAGAGGCTGAGCGCAAGAATGACGTTGGTGCTCTCGCTGTGCTGTTGCAGGAGAAGGTGGCACTTGAGAAGGCGTCGCGGGAGTGAAGAGTTTTCCACTCAGGATGACAGCCAATAGACTTCAAATCGAGATGACAGAACCTACTTTTTGATCTCAAAAAACTGATTGAACGGATTTTCCAGTGCAAGCTTCTTGAACTGGGTAAAGCCCGCAAGCTGCGCCACGCGACGCGCATTTCCCTCTCCCATTCCGGCCCCGTATCCTGCTCCGCCGTAAGCCAGCGAACAGGTCATGCACTGCAAGGTGCTTACGGAGTAAAAAAGCTTTCCCAGCGGATTGATATTGTCTTCCACCTTGTCGCGCACATTGGGCTCGATGCAGAACCAGGTGCCATCTGCTTTCAGCGCACCATAAATGGAACGCGCGCATGTCTCTGGCGAGACCATGTCATGCAGGCAGTCGCACGTCATTATCAGATCGAAGTCGCCGGACTGCGGCAGCAGGTTCGCCGAACGTTCCTCAAAGCGCAGATGATCCGCAACTCCTTCTTTGGCCGCGAGCGAATTCGAGTAGGCGATGTTGGGACCGTAGTTGTCATAACCCACGAATTGCGACTTCTGAAATGCCTTTGCCATGTTGAGCAGGGCTTTACCGCGTCCGCAGCCCACGTCCGCTACCTTGGCTCCGGCTTGTAGCTTGCTATGTACTGCCGGCATCGCTGGAATCCAAGTGGAAGTGAGAAAGTTGTTGTACCCGGTTTCAAATAGACGTTCAGTGCCTTCGAAGGTATCGTGCGTGTACTCGGTGTACGGGACGCCACCGCCTTTGCGGAAGGCCTCGATGATCTTAGGAATGATGCTGTAGTGATCGGGAATCATCTGCGCAGCCCCCATGAGGAACACCGGACTGCCATCCTTAGCGAGAACCAGCCCATGTTCTGCAGACAAAGTGGCGCGTCCCGTATCGGGATTGTAAGAGAGGTATTCGGCGGCGATCATTGCCTTCATCCACTCGCGGAGATATCGCTCGGTAAGCCCAGTCTTCTGCGCCAACTCCTCCGAGTTCACGGGCTTGCCATCGGCCATCGCTTTGAAGATGCCAAGACGGTCGCCGATATAAATCAATGGCGTGTTCATAGCCGCAGCCAAATCGCCAACTACTTTGAATGCAAATTGAAGCGCCTGATCGAGATTGGGGCTGGTTGTCCCTGTGCCTGGCGTTGTGGCCATGAAACCTCCTGAGAACAGGAGAAGAAGCGTATCCCAAACCAGGGAGGGTCACAAGTACGGCTTCGCGCTGAGTATGCAACAAAAAAACGGAGCGCCGGGCGCCCTCGCCCGGCGTTTTTCGGCAACAGCCAGCCAGCGTATGCTGACGGTATTCGTCTCAGCTCGAGTACGAAACTCAACAGTTCGGGTGCACTCCGCAGTTCGCCGGGCGAGGGCGCCCGGACGCTCCGTTTTGTTGTTCCTTTAAGATTTGCGCTCGGCCATCGCCGCATCCAGATCCGGATGTTTCAAGTGAAATCCGCTGGCGTCCTGATAGGCCTTTGCAAATGCCAACAACTTAGCCTCGCCGTAAAGTGAGCCGAGGAACGTGAGGCTCACGGGGGTGCCGGGGCCGCCGGCGCCATCATCTTCACCATTCTCTTTGCGCGGAGGTCTTGGCGCATCCGGCCCGCGGAATCCGTTGGGCAGAATTACCGCCGGGTGTCCGGTGAGATTCGTCGCCACGAGTTGTTGACTGAATGTAGGCGCGACGATTACATCGATGTTCTCGAACAGCTTCTTCCACAGCTCCATCGCCTGCATCCGCGCGCGATTTGCCTGGATGTACTCGACTGCTGGCGTAAGCCGTGCAATGCGGAATGCGTTTGGCCAGTCATCCGGCGATTGTTCGGTGAGAAGCTTGTCGCGTCCGGAACGCGTCAAGTCGTCAAAAGCCGCGGCGGCTTCGGCGAGCAGCAGGGACCTCATTGCCCCATACGGCGTTTTGGGCAACTCAAGCGGAGTCATCTTCACACCCATTTCCTGGAGCTTGGCAATCGTTGAGTCGTTGAATTGCTGGTCGTACTTCCGCATCGCCAGCCCGCGTTCACGTGCCCGGTTGCGCTCGTCGCGTTTCTTCTGCTCTTCCGGTGAAGTTGGCGCCGCTTCCGCTGGAGGCTCGGGTGGAGGTTTGAATTCAAATTCCTCTTTGAAATAGCCGACGCGCAGCTTGCGCCAGTCGAGATTCGCGTCCCAGTTAAAGGCGACGTCATGAACCGTGCGATCCCCGCCGTCGGGACCATAGATCGCGTTCAGCACTAGCGCGGTATCTTCGACGGCGCGGCAGATCGGACCAAGCTTGTCCATCGTCCATGAGAGTGCCATCGCTCCCGTGCGCGGCACCAGGCCGAAAGTCGGACGCAGTCCCGTGGCTCCGCAGCGGGTCGAAGGAGACGAAATCGAGCCGAGCGTTTCCGATCCGATGGCAAATGCAACGCAGCCCGCGGCGGTTGCTGAAGAAGATCCGGCAGAGGATCCACTCGAACCCTGATGCGGATTCCAGGGATTGCGCGTCATGCCTCCGAACCACTTGTCGCCTTGTGCGAGCGCGCCCAGCGTGAGCTTTGCTACTAAAACAGCTCCTGCCTGGTCGAGGCGCTTCACGACGGTGGCATCTTCGTCGATGTTCTGCTGCTCGAATCCGCCCGCGCCCCAGGTAGTGCGATAGCCCTTGACGGCAAGAAGATCCTTCGCCCCCCACGGTAGTCCATGCAGCGGACCGCGATATTTGCCGGCCGCAATCTCTCGATCGGCTTCTTGCGCCTTCGCATGTGCGCGGTCTTCGGTGAGCGTGATCACGAACTTCAGGATCGGATCGTACTTCTTCAAGCGCGTGAGATACATGTCAGTAAGAGCAGCCGATGACACTTTGCGTGTTCTAACTAGTTCCGCCAGTTGGCGAACGCTGTAGAAGGCAACATCCTCGATATTCTTCGGAGCACCACTTATATTCAGCGCCGGAGCGCTGGACATGCGTAGCGGACGCTTCACGGTCTCAAACTTCATTCCAGGAAGCACTGGATCGAAGACGTAAGCGGGCGCCACCGAGTTTGCGATGTGCAGCTTGTAAATCTCGTCGTAGTTCTTCCTGTTTTGGTCCAGACTTTCGAGCATCGTTTCGCGCAGATCGTCGGGAATGGGGACGTCGGCGATATCTGCCGCGCTGCCAATCATCTCCTTCGTAACCTTGCCCTGAGGTTCGGCCATGCCCCAAAGCACGCCGGGAAAGAGCGTTGAAGTGAGTCCCAACTGCGAACAGACGGCGAGAAAGCGTCTGCGATCGAGCATCGTGTGTAGGTCCTCTCCGAAGCGTCTAAAAACCGGCAATTATAGCCGCCGGGATGAAGTGGGAAGGCATCTTCACCACGGAGACACGGAGGCACGGAGAAAAGCCGGATGAAACCACAAAGGACACGAAGGAACACAAAGGCGAATGTAGGAATCGTTATGCCCATCCTTCCTTCGTGATACTTCGTGCCCTCTGTGGTTGATTTGGGTTGTCCGTTCTTGCGTCGTGAGATTCCGTTTTCGTGTGATATGAATGCATGAGCATGTCCCCGCCCCTTCTCAGTGTCGAGCATCTCGATATCTCCTTTGGCTCAACGGCGGCGGTCCGTGACTTGAGTTTCTCCATCGGCACGGGAGAGTCGGTCGGATTGGTCGGGGAATCCGGCAGCGGGAAATCCGTTACATCATTGGCAATCATGCGACTACTGGCTCCTCAGGCGCGCGTTAGCGGAAGCATCCGCTTTGCCGGAGAAGAGCTGCTCAGCGCTGCAGAAGAGCGGATGCGCAAACTTCGCGGACGCGCTATAACCATGATCTTCCAGGAACCGATGACCGCGCTGAATCCGCTAATGCGAGTAGGCGACCAGGTAGCCGAAGCCATCCTCGCGCATGAAACCATCCGCGGCAAAGAAGCTTGGACGCGCGCGGTAGCCGCGCTCGACGAAGTCGCAATTCCGAATCCCGCAAGCAGGGCGAGAGATTATCCGCATCAGCTCTCTGGCGGACAGCGTCAACGCGTGATGATTGCCATGGCCATCGTGAATCGCCCGCAATTATTGATCGCCGACGAGCCGACTACCGCCCTCGACGTAACTGTGCAGGCCCAGATACTCGATTTGCTCGCGCGATTGCGCGAGAAGTTTTCGTTGTCGATGCTTTTCATCTCCCACGATTTGGGCGTGGTTTCGCAGGTTGTAGATCGAATCGCCGTCATGTATCGCGGACAAGTGCTCGAAAGCGGAAAGGCCCAGCAGGTTTTCACGGCTCCGGCGCACGAGTACACGCGCGGTCTGCTCAAAGCAATCCCTACACTTCATAGCAATCGCGAGGAGGCACTGGCGATGGTGGAGGCCCGGCAATACGCCGACTTGCCGCTGAAAGAAGTGGAGAGAGGGCATTGGGCGCGGGTTTGAACGCGTCAATCAACAAACGAAAACCGAACACGGATCGGACGGATGCAACGGATCGGACGGATAGCCATTTCTGGATTTGGGATGGAAAGGGAGCAGATATGCTTACACTTGTTCAGGAATTGGAAGCGGTCACTCGTTTACAGCGAAGTCTCGCTCCACATTCATCCGTCCGATCCGTTAAATCCGTCCAATCCGTGTTCTAGCTTTGGATTTTGTTCTTGCCTCTTCCAGAAGTCGCGTCTTTTATAATCGCCCTTCCATGAACCTCGAACAAAAGCTCGAAGACTTGAAACGGCGCGAAGCTGCTGCCGAAGCCGGCGGTGGGCAGGAGCGGCGCGAGCGCCAGCACAAAGAGGGGAAGCTCTCGGCTCGCGAGCGCATCAACTTTCTGCTGGACGAAGGCACGTTCGAGGAGACCGACCGCTTTGTCACACATCGTGCCACCGACTTCGGCATGGACCAGCAGAAAGTGCTCGGCGACGGCTTCGTTACCGGCTATGGACGTATCGAGGGCCGGCTCGTCTTCGTCTTCGCGCAGGATTTCACGGTCTTCGGCGGCTCGCTCTCCGAATCTAACGCCGGCAAGATCGTGAAGATCATGGACATGGCCATGCGCGTCGGCGCTCCTCTCATTGGCCTCAACGACTCCGGAGGCGCGCGCATTCAGGAAGGCGTGATGTCGCTCGCCGGATACGCCGACATCTTCCTGCGCAACACGCTCTCCAGCGGAGTAATCCCGCAGATCTCGGCGATCATGGGCCCGTGCGCTGGTGGCGCAGTCTACTCACCGGCCATCACCGATTTCGTCTTCATGGTCGATAAAACCTCGTACATGTTTGTCACCGGTCCCGACGTAATCAAGACGGTCACGCACGAGGAGGTCACCAAAGACCAGCTTGGTGGCGCGACTACGCATAACGAAACATCAGGAGTAGCGCATTTTCTAGCGCACGACGACGCCGAGTGCCTCTCTATGATTCGCGAGCTCATGACCTTCGTGCCGTCCAATAACATCGACGACCCGCCGCGCCGTACCACCACCGATCCCGCCGATCGCGCCGACGCGGAGCTCGACAGCATCGTTCCAGCTCAATCGAATCAGCCGTATGACATCAAGGACGTAATAACCCGCGTAGTCGATGATGGCTACTTCTTCGAAGTACAGGAGCTATTTGCGAAGAATCTTGTCGTAGGATTTGCGCGCTTGAACGGCAGATCGGTGGGAATCGTCGCCAACCAGCCTGCATTTCTAGCCGGCGTTCTCGACATCAACGCGTCGGACAAAGGCGCGCGCTTCGTACGCTTTTGCGATGCCTTCAACATCCCGCTGGTCACGTTCGAGGATGTCCCCGGCTTCCTCCCCGGCACGCAACAGGAGTATGGGGGCATCATCCGCCACGGAGCCAAGCTGCTCTACGCCTTCGCCGAAGCCACCGTTCCCAAAATGACAGTGATCACGCGCAAAGCCTATGGCGGCGCATATTGCGTCATGTCGTCAAAACATATTCGCACCGACGTGAACTACGCGTGGCCAACTGCCGAGATTGCAGTAATGGGTCCCGAGGGCGCCGTGAACATCGTGTACAAGCGCGAACTGGAACGCGCCGCCCAGATGGGCAAAACCGAAGCCGAGCGGACAGAGATACTGGAGCGCGAACGCAGCAAGAAGATCGAAGAGTTCCGCGAGCGCTTCGCCAACCCCTACGTCGCAGCCGAACGCGGATATATCGATGCCGTAATCCGTCCCCGCGATACCCGCAAAAAGCTGATCGATGCGCTAGAGATGCTCGACACCAAGCGCGAGAAGAACCCGCCGAAGAAGCACGGGAATATTCCGCTGTGAAAGCAGCGATAAGCGATCGGCTATAACAGGCTGCGGAAAAACTCGTGAGAATGACGGGTAATCAACGGCGGTTCCTAAGACTGTCATCCTGAGCCCCTGTTTTGGGCGAAGGATCTCCCGGAATGCGTCGAACGTACTTGCAGTTGTGTGGCGTTTTGCCAAAAAAACCTGCATTCTCGTGAAAGAGCCACATCTGCTGCAATCAAGTCTGAAATATCGCGGGAGATCCTTCGCCAAAATAGGCTCAGGACGACAGTCTTTAGAAGTTCCACAACCGTTTTTCCGCAACCTGTATAAGCCAAACCGGGGAAAGAAATTGCACGCTGGGCCGTGGTAGCGGATAAGGGTCCCTGCCTCAGCAACTCTGCTTCAGCTCTCTTCACAATCGCTTAAAAGTTCGCGACAAAGGCGCCGAACGTGGGTTTGCGCTCTATGAGGAGAGGGCACATGACCTACACCAGCATCTATGAAAGACTGGGCGCACTCACTACTAAGGCGATCAAGAGCACCCGTTTTGTGGCACTTGCCATAGTTGCAGCCTTCACGTTAGTGGCACTGCAGCCCGCACAGGCTCAAAGTTCGGACACCTGGAAGAGCGTAGCCATCATCGGCGGATCCACCGCGGCCGGCGCCATCATCGGACACAAGATCGGCGGATCGACAGGCACATTCGTGGGAGCAGCAGTGGGCGCATCGGCGGGATACGCCATCGACAAGCGCCGCCGTCAAAACCAATACGACCGGTACGCCTATGGCGATAACGGCTACGGCAACTACGATCCCTACTACGGCGACAACGGCGGATATTACGGAAACAACGGCGGCAACTACGGAAATAACGGCGGGTACTACGGAAACGGTGGATACAGCGGTGGTCCCGACGACAACGGCGGATATGCCTACCCGGCGGGATACCAGAGCAACAACTATCCCGTACAGAACAATCGGTCCTGCCGCCAACGGCGCTGACGCAAGCAAGTCAATCTGTTTTCTGATGCTGTTGCCCTAACAACACTCATCCCTCGCGTCCGCCGCGGCGGACGCGGGGGATATGTTGTTTTTCCACATTCGCACGACGGGGAGTAGCGCAGGCAGACTTCCTCCAGCCCTCGCACCTAGTGCATCATTATCGTGATGGTCGTGATGCTCACTCGCCTACTCACCTTCTTCTTTATCCTAACCGCAAGCCTGTTCGCGCAAACCGACCCAAGCTGGACCGAGCCATTCCCGGCCCACAAGATCGTCGGCAACGTGTATTACGTCGGCAGCCGCGGGCTAGCTTCGTATCTGATTGCCACGCCGCAGGGAAACATCCTCATCAACAGCAACCTTGAGAGTTCTGTTCCCCAGATTCGCAGCAGCATCGAGAAGCTGGGTTTCCACTTTTCCGAGGTGAAGATCCTGCTCATCAGCCACGCCCATTGGGATCACGACGCCGGAAGCGCCGCGCTAAAGAAGCTGACGCGAGCTCAGTACATGGTGATGGCCGGCGACGCCCCGGTAGTTGAGTCCGGAGGCAAGGACGACTTCCAATATGGGAATTCACCCGCCAATCTCTATCCTCCGGCGAAGGTCGATCGCGTTCTGCACGACGGTGACGAAGTCAGGCTCGGCGGCGTCGTGCTGACCGCGCACTTGACGCCGGGACACACGAAGGGCTGCACCACGTGGACACTAAAAGTTAGTGAGGCAGGAAAAACATACAACGTGGTGATCGTCGGCAGCCCGAATGTGAATCCTGGATACAAGCTGGTGAATAACCCTCAGTATCCAGAGATTGCTGCTGACTACGAGAGCATGTTTCGCGTACTCAGGCAGCTGCCGTGCGATGTTTTCCTGGGTGCGCACGGTAATTACTACAGCATGGAGACAAAGTTTGCGAGACTCAAGAGCGGCGGAGCGAATCCATTTGTCGATCCAGACGGATACAAGAACTTCGTATCCGACAAAGAACAAGCCTTCCGCTCCGAACTGGCAAAACAAATGGCAGCAGAAAAGAACAGAGGCAACTAACGCCAGTAGGAAACTCTTTGAGCTGAAACGAGAGCTGTTGCGATGGCTATAATGCACACCAGTTTCGCGCAACTACGATCGTGGCGACGTGGCGGGGAACTCTCGGAGGCAGAGCTGGGACCATGAGGGAATCCATCGACAATAGCCTGCTCGACTCGCCTGAGTGCTGGCCCGCATTACCGCTCGAAGCATGGAAAGATACGTACGCCACGCTCCACATGTGGACGCAGATCGTCGGCAAAGTGCGCCTCGCGCTTACGCCCCTGATCAATCAATGGTGGAACGTTCCGCTGTACGTTTGCGCACGCGGTCTTACTACTTCTTCTATTCCCAGCGACAAGCGCGCGTTCGAGGTGCAATTCGACTTTATCGATCACAAACTCGCGTTGTTAACCAGCGATGGCGCGGTCAGAACTCTGCCGCTGGTCTCCCGTTCGGTCGCGCAGTTCTATCAGGAATTCATGGAGCTTCTGGCCAGCGCCCACATAGACGTGAAGATCTGGAAGATGCCGAGGGAGATCCCCAACCCAATCCCGTTTGACCAGGACCGTGTCCACGCCACATATCAGCCGGAATACGCTCACAGGTTCTGGCGAATTCTTGTATCGGTAGATCGAGTATTCACCGAATTCCGTTCGCGCTTCATCGGAAAGTCCAGTCCCGTACATTTCTTCTGGGGCAGCTTCGATCTCGCGGTCACGCGCTTTTCAGGACGCCGCGCTCCGGAGCGTCCAGGAGCCGACGCTGTTACCCGCGAAGCCTACTCCCACGAAGTAAGCAGCGTCGGTTTTTGGCCAGGCAGCGGCGATGTGAAAGACGCAGCGTTTTATTCCTACGCGGCTCCAGAGCCTCCAGGATTCCGCGAATACACTGCGCAGCCGGAAGGCGCTCACTACAATCCCCAACTCGGCGAATTCATTCTGATGTACGACGATGTACGCAGTGCCCCCTCGCCCAGCAAGGCGCTACTCGGCTTCTGCCAAAGCACCTACGAAGCGGCAGCAAAGCTCGCCCATTGGGATCGCCAAGCCCTGGAAAAATCCCGGACCGGCACGGCCGACGCAGCCTAAGGAAACCCTCCACTGTCGCCGGGTAGTGTTGAGCAATTCCCTGTGAGCCGAAAGGTGCTGATTGCTGATTCTTACGCCACCTGGCGTTCTGCCCGGCGCAGCGTCATCAGGTCACTCAAGCCAAAGGCCTGCATCGCGCCGGTTTGGAACTGCAGCGCGAGATCGTTGAGCGGTTGAGCCTGCCGGGGGAATGCACCCACCGGAGAGCGTACCGGACGCGACCCGGCCGGCATCTCGATCAGTTCCAACACTCGATCGGCAACCTCTTGTACATCGTTGGTATTGTTGGCGAGGCCATCGAAGATTTTGCGAGGTACTTCGGCAACCGCTCCGTAATCGGCGGCTCTGGCCTGATCGGCCCCCTCAGCAGCGTTTGCAAAGATCGCCGTGGGATACTCCCCCGGTTCCACGATAAGAGAATCGATCCCTAATTGGGAAACCTCGTAGCGTAGTGTCTCTGCCATAGCTTCGAGGGCAAACTTGGTCGCGCAGTAGAGCGCCATCGAGGGCAGAATCAGCCGCCCGGCGATGCTGCTGATGTGGATCAACAAGCCGCTTCGCCGCTGGCGCATGTGCGGCAACACCGCCCGATTTACACGCAACGGACCAAAGAAATTAGTCTCAAAGATCTGTTTTGCCTGCTCCGCGGTGAAGGATTCCAGCAGTCCTGAGTAGACAACTCCAGCGTTGTTCACTACTGTATCGATCCTGCCGGCTTCCCGAATCACGCGCTCCACCGCCTGATCTACCGACGCATCGCTTGTGACATCGAGCTCAACGAAGCGCAGCCGCAGATTCTCCTTGCGCCCCAACTCCTCCAGATCCGCCGCGCGACTCCGGTTGCGACCCGTCAGGTCGCGCATCGAGGCAAAGACCGTATAGCCACGCTGCGCAAGCGTGATGCTGGTAAGCCGACCGAATCCCGTGCTGGCACCGGTTACAAGAACAACGTCGTTGTTAGCCATGAGTTCCTCCATTCCTGCAAAGCTAGCTGAATATACTCCAACGCGGTCGTAAAAGTTTGCAGGTCACATGAAAGGTCTTGCTCGGTATATTGATCGAAGAGTGCGGGGTTACTGCGACACGATGGGGGCTCCAAGATTTTTATTTGCGACCGAACGGTCCCGTCCATAATCCAAGCCATTGGGAACTAGAAAACGCATGCCGCGCAAAGGAGATTTGAGTGTCTGAGACATACAAAGCCGTTGAAGTCGCGAAGCCTGGAACGCTTCGCGTGGTCGAACGTCAGGTTCAAAAACCTGGAGCCGGACAGGTTCGTATACGCGTGGAGGCGTGCGGTGTCTGCCACACGGATGCGGCGACCATTGAGGGCGTCTACCCGGGCCTTACTCTGCCGCGTGTTCCTGGGCATGAAGTAGTTGGCCGCATTGAGGCTTTGGGCAGCGGGGTGTCCAAATGGAAGATTGGTCAACGGGTTGGTGTCGGCTTCTTCGGCGGCGAAGACGGAGTGTGCGAGCCATGCAGACGCGGAGATAGCGTGAATTGTCAGAACCTCGTCGTACCCGGAATAACCACGGATGGCGGATATGCAGAATCGATGATCGCTGAAGCACGCGCCATCGCTTCCATTCCTGACGAACTCACATCCACAGAAGCTGCTCCGCTTCTCTGTGCGGGGGTTACGACCTACAACGCGCTCCGTAACGCCGGCTTGCGTGGCGGCGATCTGGTGGCTGTGCAGGGCATTGGCGGTCTGGGGCATCTTGGTGTCCAGTTTGCGCGGCAACTGGGATTCCGTACTGCCGCAATCGGACGTGGAAGCGACAAGAAAAAGCTGGCAGAAGATTTGGGCGCGCACGTCTACATCGATACCGCAGTCGACGACACCGCAGCAGTGCTGCAGCGCATGGGAGGAGCCAGGGCGATTCTAGCAACCGCACCCAGTGGCGATGCCATGGGCCCACTTGTCTCCGGCCTCGCAGCCCGCGGGAAGCTCATCGTGGTCGGTGTACCGCAGGACGAGATCCGTTTGAGTGCGTTCCCGCTCGTCTTTGGAGGACGCTCGATCTACGGAAGCCTGACCGGCACCGCCATTGATAGCGAGGACACGCTCGCCTTCAGCGTCCTCGAGAACATCCGTCCCATGATCCAGACGTTCCCTCTGGACCAGGCGGCGGAAGCGTACGCGAGCATGATGCAAGGCAACGCTCGCTTCCGAATGGTTTTGGTGACAGGCCAATGAAGGACAGGACGATACGTACTTCATTCGTGTGGTCGAACTAACCTACTGATCCGATCGTGCCAGTTTCAAAGCGGGATTGAAGATTCCGGGCTTATGATCACCAACGGTCAGATCGCTTTCGGCGGGCTCAAATCCTTCAAGCTCCAGGCGAACGTGATATTTACCGGGCTTCACCGGAATCACCGCCGGTGAGGTTTGCCCGCTATCTTTACCGTCGATCAGAATAGTCGCGCCTGGGGGCTTGCTGCTGATCACGAGCTTGGGTCCCGGAGCGTTCTGCCTACCCGCCCACTGCCGCCAGAGCGCAGCCTGACCTTGGGGGTCCTTCGACAGCAACTTTGAAATGTCGGGCATGCTGACGTTGGGTACGGAAATGTTCGGCAGCACGACTGTCAGATCCGGGGAGTACTCAAACTCTTCTCCACCCGCGACCTTCACCGTTACGCTTGATGTTTGAAAACCAGGCATGCGTACACTGACGCGGTGTCGGCCGCGTCCGACTTGCAGCTCAGTCGGCGTGCGTTTACCGGTAGATTTTCCATCCAGCTCGACCTCTGCCGCTGGCGGATTGCTGTTGATTCTCATCAATGCCGTGCTCTGGTTGCCGCCGGCATTCTCTCGCTTCACCAATGCAGGAGCAGACTGTTGAGCGCCGGACTGCTCGTCGCTTGCAGGCGGAACAGGCGCTGCCGGAGCAGGGGCAACGCTCGACACCGGATTCTGATTCTTGCTTTGATCTTCATCCTCCGATCTCGATGAACGCCGCTCGAACTTTGAATAAAGGAAGATGGCCGCCAAAACAAATACAATCCACGCGCGCTTGCGCGACTTCGGAGAGAGTTGCTGCCACCAGTGCTGCGCTTGCTGAATTCGAGTCTGCGGCGGCGGACTCGCGGCCGACTGATCTGTCACAGGAGAAAGATTTGGAACAGCCTCCGGAGGCGCAGTCGACGGCGTAGATCGCGCGCCGTGCGCGGCATTCGCATCCGCCAGACTCGGGAAATCTCCGGTGAGCTTGCCCAAAGTGCTGGTTGTGATCACGCTGGCGCTCTCGAAGTTCTGCACCGCGCGCGCCAGTTCTGCCCCATTTGGGAAACGCCCTTCCGCCGACTTCGCCAGCGATTTCTCGATCACGGCGCTCAGGCCGGGATGAATCGTGGAATCGAGCTTGAGCGGCGGAATCGGCGTTTCGTGCACGATCTTGTACATGATCGTAGTAATGCTCTGGCCTTCAAACGGACGCTCGCCGGTAACCATCTCGTAGAGCATCACGCCGACGCTGAACAGATCGCTGCGCCCATCGAGCGTCTTGCCCAGCACCTGCTCAGGAGACATGTAGTTCGGCGTCCCAATCACCTGGCCGGTCATGGTCATCGCTTCGCCGGCACGGGCGATGCCAAAGTCCGTGATTTTCACCGGGCCATTCGCGGCCAGCATAATGTTTCCCGGTTTGATATCGCGATGGACGATGCCCTTCGCATGCGCAAAATCCAAACCCGCGCAGATCTGCCGCACCATGTCGATCGTCTGCGCCGTCCGAATCGTTCGCTGAGCTCGAAGAAGGGCTTCCAGCGTTACGCCCTCGATGAACTCCATGGCAAGATACAGAATTCCGTTATCTTCACCGGCGTCGTAGACGGTAACAATGTTGGGATGATTCAGTCCGCCGGCCGCTCGCGCCTCGTTCTTGAAACGCCGCGCAGCCTCGTCCGCGGTCGTGCCAATCCCGTCGAAACGGATGGCCTTGAGCGCGATCTTCCTGCCGATCGTAGGATCAAGCGCTTCATACACCACGCCCATGGCCCCATGGCCGATCTCACGAACGATCTCGTAACGTCCAAACTTTTCAGGAATCGCTGGCATTGCGCTCTAGTTAGAGAGTAAACCGCGTCGGGTTAACCGGTCGAGATGAGTGACTTCGCACCATCCGCGTGCGGGACTTACATGTCGGGAAATCCGGCCGACGTCCTAGGTCGAGCCTCTCGTGGATGACCCCACAAGGAGGATAGGGCGTCCTCTTCTTGGATGTCTTAACGAAGCTCAAGGCCACAGAGTACTGGATGAAGATAGGGCACTTGGCGTCTACTCACCCCTAGAGCGGCAGGCCGGCACTGCGGGCGAAGTCGCGGAAGCGTGGCTCGGTTCTCAAATTCTCCAGTCGCGGATCGAAGCGAAACGATGCCGGCGACAAGGAGCGTTCGGCGTGCGCGCGCTCCAGATTTTCTATCGCCTTGTCCTTTTCGCCCAGCCCAGCATGGATGAGCGCAAACTGGTAGGGAGAGATGTAGGCTACATTGGTCTGGCGAAGCAGCTTCTGCAAGGCGGTTCGAGCGTCGCCTCTCCTGCCCATGACTGCGTACAAATGCCCTAACGAGCCCAAACCAACATTGCCATTCGACAGTGAGACAGCTTTCTGAATCTCCGCGAGTGCCTCCGAGTAACGCTGTTGGGCTTCATAAATCTCTCCCAACAATTCATGCGGCGCGGGATTGTCAGGATAAAGGTCGAGTTTGCGGCGGGTCACATCCAAAGCGCGGTCATATCCCCTGACAAAAAAATAGAACTGCGCGACGGCGATGCCAGGGGAAAATGGAAGAAAATCGTCAAACTTCTTATTCTCGACTTCCGCTTCCGTCGCGTGGTTGAAGCTTAGCAGGTAAGGTGCATACCACTGGTGTTTCAGACTTGGCTCGAGTTGCAGCGTGCGCTTGTATTCCTCGTCTGCACGAGTGAAATCCCAATCGTTCAAGTACGCAATCCTTCCCAGCATGGAATGCGCATATGCCACCGTCTCATCGACCTCCAGCGCTTTCATGGCAGCAGCACGGGACCGCGGAACAAATTCTGCCGGAGCAACGCCGAAGGCACTCAAACGTGAATAGGCGTCGGAAAGCCCGGCATATGCCATCGCATACTTGGGATCGATTGAGACAGCCTGCTTGAAGTATCCAATCGACTTCTCGATGTCTTCCTTTGACGCCGGATTCATGTAGTAGTGCGCTCTCAGAAAGGCCTCATACGCTTCGAGGTTTTCTGTATAACGCTTGGAAAAGCGTGTTCGCTCTTCGTGATCCAAAGTCACCATCAGCGTATTCAGCACTCGTCCGGCAATTGTTTCCTCCGCGTGAAAGATGTCCGCAAGATTGCCTGCGAATGTGTCTTCCCACAATTGCGCACCGTCGCCTACGCGAAGCAACTGCACCTTCATACCGGCATGAGACTGCGGAAGCTCGCCGCGAATCAAATAATCCGCGTGCAGGTCTTTGCCGATCGCCTGTGCGCTGTGATTCGGATCGTCATAACGAAGAGCAATCGTGCCTGGAATCAGACGCAGATGAGTGCTGTTGCTAAGCTTGGTCGCGAGCGAATCGGCGACCTCTGCTCCAAGGTATTCATCGTCTCCTCCGGCTGACCGGAATGGCAGCACGGCGATAGAAATTACAGGGCTGCTTGTTGCTGCTCTGCCTGCGGCAGATTGTGCAGCAAGCGTTTGCCTCTGCCTGTTGGATAGAAAGAAGATCGCGATAACGGCCGCAAGAGCGACCGCACCTGCCAAAATCAACAGCCTGTCTCGACGCCGCGTTTGGGCCGAGACGATGCCGGAATCAACGGCATCCTGCCCAGCACGATGCTCTGCGCTTCCGTGTGTCGCGGACGCTGACGAGGAACCTCCATTGGTCCCATTGGCAGCTCGCAGCTCCACTTCTGCGACAAACCGATAGCCGCGTGTATGCACCGTCTGGATATATCGCGACGCCTTCGGATCCTCGCCCAATGCCTTGCGCAACTTGGCGACGGTGACCGAGAGCACGTTTTCGCTGACCGCGGTGTCTCTCCAGACCACATCGAGAATTTCGGTCTTTCCTACCACACGGTCCCGGTTCTCGATGAGATACACCAGCAGATTGAAGGCCTTAGGTTCAAGTTGGACAGGAGCGCCGGTTTTCGATACGCAACAGGTGCGCGAATCGACGGTGACATCGTCGAAGGCATAGACCGTGATGGTCTCGGTAGCCACAGAAGTCTTCGGGAAAGCGTGGGGAAAATTTAGCCTTTCCGACAGGACTAAACCCGTCCCCTGGCCCAGAGTTATCCGAATCGCTGAGTTGTGCGCTCCATTGTGGGTAAGGAAAGGGCCAAATGCAACGTTTAGTTCCGTATGCGCTGACGATCCTAGCCCTTACGCCGTGGATGATGGCCCAACACTCTCGTCCCAATGAAATCCCCAGATTCGAGTTCTACGCCGGCTATCTCGATGCCGGAGAGGCCCAGTACAACGTCTTCCACTTCACCCAGCCGGGAGCAAACATCGTTTTTACCGACGACTTCGGAACCAAGAGGGGAGTCGACCTCTCCGCAACCCACAATCTTACGCGGCTTATCGGCATCAAGGCAGACTTCTCGGCGCACTTCCACTACGATGAGGGGCCCGTCAATGTGGCGCCGTGCTCTGGTTGCGTGGTATCGCAAACCGCCAGCATTAACCCGCGTTTGTATAACTTCCTCATCGGCCCTGAGTTCAACTTCCGAAACCACACTCGCTTCACGCCCTTCGTGCATACCCTGGTCGGCATCGCTCACACCAACGCCACCTTTAAGACGTCAGGAAGCGGAGTAAATTTCGCCGCCAGCACCAGCGAAACCGGCTTTGCCATGGGACTAGGCCCCGGATTCGACATCCGAATCGCCCGCAGATTCAGTTTCCGGATGATCCTGGACTACAACCCGAAGTGGGTGGGGCGCGACGATGATGGTGGGCGCAGCCTGCTCGGCGACGTTCGGCTCTCAGTTGGAATTGTTCTGCGCTAGAGTCAGGTCCACGACTCTCAACTCTGCAATCCGATGGCTACTTCTTAGGCTGAGCAGCCCACATCAGATTGAACCAAAAGGGGACAGGCGTAGTGGTGAGATGAAAAACATTGTGAGCCCGTAGGGCGGCATTCTCAGCCGTGTAAATGTCGTCCACAACAAACGCACCTGCATGAATGCCGCCCTACGGGCTCGGGGACGAAATCTATTAACGCGTTCCCATGGCTCGCCGCACATGGGCTACGAGAATGGCGCGCCTTCGGCGCTTAGCGTTGTCTGATCAGTGCCGGCTCTATGCGATCTTGTTAGCGCCTTGCGCAGTGACACGCAGTCGAAAGTTTCGAAAATCTTCAGGCGGACCAGGAGTCAAAAATAGCTCTCTCCATCGCCACTGGGGTACTTCTCTGTGTTCTGAATCCAAGAGCACAACATCGCCTTCGTTCAGCAACCCGAGAACACCTTTCTTGCAGGCATCAGGTGAGGGATACAGAGTTGTAATCACGGACAAGAGCATCTCACCGCCGAGCAAAGCATAGATACATAGATACAAGGAGCCTGCTAATTTTTCCTCTGCCGAAACCATTCGTTGCCCGGGCTGGTGAAAAGTAGGAAGAGTCCCGAACCCTGAATACCAGCTTGAAGAATGCTCATTGTTCCCATAAGCGGAGAACGAGCAAATTCAGAGCGCAAAATGAAGATGTATGGCGCCACGCCGAGCACGAACAGCGCCAGAAAACCAATCCGCGCCCAGTTCTTCCCTTCACCGATCTTCCATACGAGGAAACAGTAAAAAGCAGAAGCAACGCCGACGACCAAGACGTTGAAAGCAACCCCGGAGCGGGAAACGAGGTATGCCCAATTCAACGCTAACTTGAGTGGACCGATGACTAAACCTACCCACAGCAAACCGAGCGCCAGCCCAATCGTCGAAGGCCTCGACATCGCCGGAAGAGATTCCTGCTGCGTAATATTTGAATCCATATCGTGTGCACAGTTCCTGGACCAAAGGGGTCGGCCTAAAGTGCGCGACTTTTTATATCACTCTCTCGAGAATTTGCGCTGGTCAGGCTGCCCCTTTTCGTTTTGTCCCCTTTCGTTCGAGATTGGTGATGGTGGAATGGGACACGGATGACGCGGGCAGACATTCTACTCGGCGCTCGCGTGTCGTTGCCTAATCTGCGTGGATGAGCGCATCCTTCGAACATCGCGAAGGATGCGGCACCCGCAGTTTTGAAAGGTCACAAGAATCAAAGACAAAATGAAGGGATCGGCCACCCGCCTTTCGATACCGTGGAACCTTGCCCCCCAATGTCGGTGTCCATCTGTATCATATCAGTGATACAGTACCGGTCGTGATCTTCAAACTCAATCCTGCAGCCGGCCAGCCTCTGTACCTGCAGCTCATCCAGCAGATTCGCCATGCGATCGAAACCGGGGTTCTGGATCACGGCGATGTATTGCCTGGTATCCGAACCCTTGCGGAGAAGCTGGTGGTGAGTCCCAACACGATCGCAAAAGCTTATTCGGAGCTCGAACACGAGGGCCTTCTTGACCTTCGGCATGGCTCCGGCGCTTACGTGACTGCAAGACAACGCGTCAAGTCGCGCGCCGATAGCGTGCGAGGGGCACAGGCCCGAATTGGGAAGTTAGTCGACTCGCTCCGCGACGAGGGCTTCTCCGACGAAGAGATTCACCGCATGTTGGAAGCTGAGTTGTTTTACGAGGTATCGAGGGAGAGGAAACCATGAGCACAGACCTGGTGATCGAAACGCGAGAATTATCAAAGCGCTATGGCGACGCATCAGTTGTTTGCGATCTTAATCTTAAGGTGCAGCGTGGACAAATCACTGGCTTTCTTGGCCGAAACGGAGCAGGAAAGAGTACGACCATCAAGATGCTTCTGGGAATAGCGTTCCCGAGTTCCGGATCCGGGACTGTTCTGGGAAGGGCGATCCAGAATGCCAAGCAGAGCCGGCATATGCGTGCTGAAGTTGCCTATGTTGCGGAAGACAAGCAGCTCTACTCATACATGACGGTCGAGCAACTGATTCGATTCACACGATCGTTTTACAGGGACTGGCGAACAGACACAGAGCAACGACTGCTTCGGCAATTCGAACTGCCGAAGCAGCGAAAGGTGAAGGTACTCTCAAAGGGCATGAGGACAAAGCTGGCGCTGCTGCTAGCACTCGCCCGCCGACCCCAACTCCTGATTCTCGATGAGCCTAGTGAAGGGCTTGATCCGGTTGGCATCGAAGAGTTTCTCTCGGAGCTTGTAGCAGCCGCATCCGAGGGAATCACGGTGTTCTTCTCCTCGCATCAGATCGCCGAAGTTGAGCGTATCGCGGACCAGGCGTGCATCATTGATCGCGGGGAGCTACGAGTGAGTGTCTCCATGGACGATCTCCGACAGGACTATCGCCGCGTGACTGTGGGTTTTACGGGCGATCCTCCACGTGGCGCGTTTCGCCTTCCCGGGATTTCCCATATTAGTACGGCAGGCAGGCAGACGGTTTTTCTGGCTCAGGGGAATGCCGACGCAGTTGTCGAGAAGGCTCACGCGCTGTGCGCTGCCTCCGTTGACGTGGATTGCGTGAGCTTGCGCGAGTTGTTCCTTCACACAGTAACCGCAAAGGAGAACTCTGATGCTCTGGTATAAGGCATGGCTCGAAACAAGATGGAGGTTTCTCCTCTGCCTGGGCGGGCTCGTGTTTTTCTGTGGGTTCTTCGTCCTTGACCGCGGAACCGGTGACGGCTTTAGCCGATTGCCGGCCTTTGCGTTTGGCCTCCGAGAAGAGCGCAGGCTTCTGTTCTTCGCTCAACAATGGCAGGTGGGGTTGACGACGATTGCCGCCATCCTGTTGGGCATGGCAGGGCTGCTGAGAGAGCGAGCGATTGGGGTTACCTTGTTTACGTTGGCTTTGCCGGTCAGCCGCACGCAACTGGTCCTGTCGCGTGTTGCGGTTGGGTTCGCTGAGGTTCTTGCACTGACCCTCTCCCCCTGGGTCGCCATGCTGGCGCTCTTGTCCATCTACATGCGCCAGCCGATTCCTCTTGTGCACGTCTGCTTATTGGTACTGCCTGTTCTGAGCGGTGGGTTACTCCTGTTTGGCATGTCCATTCTCGTTTCGTCTTTAATCGAAGGTGAATACACAGCGCCGGTTGTTGCCTTCGGAATACTCATCCTCAACCTCTACGGCACGATCGTGGATCGGCTTCGCGCTTTGAGTCTTGTGCGCTTCATGCGACTTCAGGAGTACGTTGACAGGCAAACATGGGTAGTCTCGAATTTTCCGTGGGCAAGCGTCGCGATATGCCTGATCGGTACAGTCGTCCTGATTGCAATCTCGACGAGCACGATACAGAAACGGGATTTCTGAAGGCCCGTTTTTTGCTAAATTTGGATGTGGAATTGTCTTAGAGCAACGGATTGCGCAAATATTTTACTTTTAGCTTGCAAGTTGTTGATCCGTCTGCGCTGGAAAATCTTGCGAGCAACGGATGAACCTTGCTCTTGCTGCTCGATTCGCGCCATTATGCGAAGAGCGATGCTGCGACATCTTTCCATTTCGGGAGGCTCAGGTGAGCCGTCAACCGAGGCAGAGTCTCGTGGCGTTCGCGGGGGGCTGTGGCTGCCCACCTCCCCACAGCGAGATCGTCTGCGTCACGTGTTGGGGTCTGCGACCCACTTGCGAGCGCGGCGTTGTTTCGCGGACAAGAAGACAAGAGGAATCCCAGCGAGATCCCACGTTCAAGGTGTGGGATATCCCACCTCGATCCCACCGCGGTTTCTGGGATATCCCACCGAGATCCCAGGAGATGGGGTGGGATATCCCATGGGATTTGTGGGATCTCGCGATATAAGTCCTTTAGATTTCGGGATCACGTGAAAAATAAACTTTTAGACGGAGTGGCCGTTGGAAGATTCTGATAGGCACCCGGCTCATGTAGATGCAACGGTCAATCGCCGGCAGGGGCTGGCGAGTAGGCAGAGAAGCTCGCGTCAAACAAAATTCTCTGTTAATTCCCTGCTATTTCCCTGGTCGCTCTCGTTTTCCCCAGTATCCATGCGGGTTTGGTGTTCGGAAAAATAATTCCCTGTTCTTTTCGCTGTTAAATTCCCTGTTCTGAGCCTTAACAGGGAAAGAGCAGGGAATTGGTGGAGTGGCGCCTTTTTGTTTCAACGTGGGACGGGGCCCCTGACTGTCTGGGGGTCCGATGAAAGAACAAAGCGGAACAGGCTGAGCCCCTCGCAGACTTGTCAAAACTACCAGTGGCCTCTCTGAATCCTGTCTGACATAGTCGGAGAACTCAGTTTCCAGAAAAGGAGAATTCCACCTTGAAGCGGAACATGGCTCTCGTTTTCTACGTGGCGACATCCGTGCTCGCTGCGTCTTCTTTGCTCAGTGCGCAACAGCCCGCAGTCTCGCCGGCAAGCGCCAAAACTGTCAACGCAGAGGAGGTGAACGAGGCCAACATCCAGCTGATGCGGCAGGACATTCGTTCTGAACGGAAGAAGGTTGTGGCCGCCAACATGCCCTTGACCGAAACGGAAGCTACTAAATTCTGGCCCGTGTACGACCGATACATCGGAGAGACCATCAAGGTGAACGATGTTCGCTACGCTTTGATCAAGGAGTACGCACAGAATTATCGGAACCTGAGCGAAGATCAAGCCGGCAGTTACATTAAGCGGTGGCTAGCTCTCGACAATGACAACACTCAGCTGCGCCTCAAATTCATTCCTGAATTCGAGAAGGTGATCTCGCGCCAGAAAACCGCCATGTTCTTTCAGATCGATCGCCGTGTCGGCATGATGATCGAACTCCAACTCGCCTCGCAGGTCCCGCTGATAAGTCCTAAGTAACCTCGATTGCCCCAAAGGTATCTCGGGATCTAATTTGGTATCGCAATTCCCATGGCTCGCCGCACATGGGCTGCGGGAACGGCGCTCACCTACCGCACGTTTCGGTTGGTGAAAGGGCGAACTTTGCCGGGAACGCTTGCCGGCAGTCGGCGAAGACGAGTAGGGTACACTTTCCGGCTATGTCCGGAACGCTGAAATCGCTGCTTCTGCAGCTCGTCTTCATCTCTTTCGTTCTTTCCGCCTTTGGGCAAACGCCAACACCTTCGGCCTGGCCACCGAGTCCGGAACATACAACCGTTCCTCTGTGGTCTGGCGGCGCGCCTGGCCCATCGACCGCCAAAGCACCAGAGCAGGAGACCACAACCGCGAAGGACCGTCAGGTTGCGGGACGCCCCGTGATTCGAATCGGCAATGTCTCCGTGCCGACGCTCACGCTGTATGGGGTCAAGAGCACGCCGAACTCAGGCCCTATGCCTACGGTGGTGGTGTTTCCCGGCGGAAGCTATCGCATCCTGGCGATCGACCTTGAGGGAACAGAGGTCTGCGACTGGCTGAACTCGATTGGCGTGAACTGCGTGCTGGTGAAGTATCGCGTGCCGGAGACCGGGCCGTTTCCCAAATCGGGCGCGGCGCTTCAGGATGCCCAGCGTGCTATCGGGATCGTGCGCGAGCATGCGGCAGAGTGGCACATCGATCCTAAGCGGGTGGGGGTCTTGGGATTCTCGGCAGGAGGGCATCTGGCTGCGGCCGTCAGCACGCATTATGAGCAGCGGCTGTATCCGGCGGTGGATGCGGCCGATCAACTGAGCTGCCGTCCTGACTTCGCCATCATCCTCTATCCCGGATATCTCGCGAATGCCGAAAAGAATTTCGAGTTCAGTCCGGACATTCCGGTGACAGCTTCAACGCCGCCGAGCTTCCTCGTGCAGGCGGAGGACGATGGCGTACACGTAGAGAACGCGGTCGAGTACTTCATGGCGCTGAAGAAAGCAGGCGTACCCGCGGAGCTGCACACCTACGCGCAAGGCGGCCACGGATATGGCCTGCGTCCGACGGAGAAGCCGGTAACAAGGTGGCCGCAGTTAGCCTCGCGCTGGCTGCATACGATCGGAGTTTTACCAGGGACGGGGGAATAGAAGAAGCTGCTAGGCTCCTAAGCCTCTAAGCTGCGAAAGCAAGAGGCAGGACCAGGAAGAGTGTCAGTATGGCCTTCGATCTTGTTCAGATACGCAAGCTCGCCGAGGAAAAGGAGGACGAAAATTATAGGTTTCGTCAGTTCCTAAAGACCAAATGCAATCTGGAGCCGGATGAAATTGACCGTCGTGTCTTTGCCAGCACGCGGCGCGTGTGGGCCGGAATCGACTGCACCAAGTGCGCCAACTGCTGTCGCGAGGTCAAGCCAACGTTCAGCGAGATGGAAGTCGGGCGCCTGGCACACCGTCTTGGAACGACGCGTGAACAATTCATCGAGTCGTATCTGGAACGCTCGGAACCGGATTGTGACAATCCTTGGATCACCCGCACGACTCCGTGTCCATTCCTGAAAGACAACCGGTGTAGCGTGTATGAAGATCGTCCTGCCGATTGCAGTGGTTATCCATACCTCTATGAGTCGGATTTCGTCTGTCGCACCCTGGGAATGATTGGTCGGACTTTTACTTGCCCAATCGTCTACGAGGTAATGGAGGAATTGAAGAGATCTATGCGTTTCCCGCGGCGACGATGACGGGAAATCTCACGCGAGGGCCGGTAGCACGTCAGAGCTTGACAGGATCAATCGTCAACTCAGCAATGAGGGGAAAATCTTCCTTCAGCGGTTTGAGCGCCCGCAGTAACGCAACCAGAGACGGCGGCCGCGCCGGTTCGATAACTAGTCGCTCGCCTTCCTTGAGCATGATAGCGTCCTCACCAAGAAGTTCGAACTCTCGCGGAATTCGCACAACCTGATTTCGTCCGCTCCTGAAGATCTTAACCTGGCGAGTTCCAGCGCGAGAGTTGGTTGGCATGAGCAATAGCATATTCCTACTCAGCTTGTGGAATCTTCTTTGTTCCGTCAAGTTCGGCGGCCGTTTGCTGGACGTTCAGCGGGCTAAGACGTTCGAAGCCGGGCCACGCACCATATTTGGGCTTGAGATCGGCCAATACAGTTTGCGTTAGTGCGTCGCCACTCTGTCCTGCAGCTTGCGCCTTCTGAATGCTCTCGCGCAGCGCTGCCAGGTAATCGTGAAACGCTCTAATGTCTTGCACGCTGGCTACGTCTCCATGGCCGGGGATGAAGGTAGCGTTGGGATGCGCAGCCATCATTTTGTCGAGGGTTTCGATCCAGGCTGAAGTAGTGGCATCGATCAAATTGGGAATGCGCTGGTTCCATGCGAGGTCGCCGGTGAAGACGACATTTGCATCAGGAATGTAGACCACGGAATCGCCGCCGGTGTGGCCGGGTAAATAAACGACTCGCACCAGGCGTGAGCCGAGATTCACTTCGAGAATGTGGTCATAGGTGATCTGCGGCTCGACGAGGGACGCGACTTGCGCGCGCTGCTCCGCGGTTGGCGTTGCGCCATTCTGCCGGAAGAACTTCAGATTTTCCGTCCGCACCCAACCGCGCTCGTTGCGATGGGCGATCACGGTTGCTCCCGCTTCAGTGAAGATGGCATTGCCGGCCACGTGGTCGAGATGGTAATGGGTGTTGACGACATACTTCACGGGCAGATTCGTGATCTTGCGGATTTCGCTTAGCAGGTCACGCGCGGGCGTTTGGCTGATGAAGGTATCGACCACCAGCACCCCGTTATCGCCAATGATGAATCCAGTGTTGCCCCCGGCGCGCCCCGAGATCGCCGCGTAAACGCCTTTACCGATTTGCTTGACGGTGAACGCCGGCGTCTGCGCCGGGGCAGGTTGCGCAGTTTGCGACTGGCTGGGTTGCGATTGTGGCTGTATTTGTGGCTTCGCTTGAGTGAGGGACAAGGCAGCGAAGCTAATGGCGATGACAGCTTTCTTCAGCATGGCGCGAAATTGTAGTGCATCGCAGGTCTGCGCCAAAAAGCTGAGACTCAAGCGATCCCCAACGCAAAGCAAGAACTGTCTTATCACTGAGCACGGAATACGCGGAAAACGGCTCAGAGCGCTCTAGCAGGACATGTCTGTTCGTGTTTTGCTTCCCGATTCGATATCGGGGAGCATGACCACTGGTATCCCGCCTCTGCCCTTCCACAAGGAGATTGTGATGATGATGGCCTCTTTTCTTGGCCGCACTTGCCGTACGGTCCTGCTGTCTGTATTTGGGATCGTCTTCGGAAGCAGCGTTTACACACAAGCCGACAGCACCACCACTTCCACCGCGACGGCCGCTTGGACCGTCAAGGTGAATGGCGACATTCGTTGGCAGCAGATCACGCCTGCGGGAGCTCTCCTTGTCTCGACCGACAGCGCGCTTACAGCTATAGACATCGATCGCGGGCGAGTTGCATGGGAGAAACCCGAATTGGGAGGACTTTCGGCGGATAGCGTGCGCCCAGTCGAAGGATCGCTCCTGATGGAAGCTAAGCGAGAGGGCTTGCTCCTGATCTTTGATCCAGTGACTGGCTCTGTGATCTTCGATTCACGGAAACTTGATCTCACGCAGGTGATTACACGCCGCGTTCTGCCCCAGAGCGGCACACTTCTGGTCCACGGAAAGCGGGCTGCGGGTCCGTCCGTGGTGGGGCTATTCGACCTCGTCAACGGGCAGCGACTTTGGGCGAATGAGTCGCTGTTTACGCAGACTGAGCCTAAGAAGAGAGGCTTTGGTGCGCTGATGCAGGGACTCCAGAACCTTGCGGCAGAGTCAACGGCACTCGAGGTTCTGCAGGCCGGGCCGGACATGATCGTCGTGCACACATTGATGGGTCTCCGCGCTCTGGATGCGCGCACTGGAGCAGTGCGCTGGTCGGCGACTCTTCCTACACAGCGAGGTATGGTGGCGCAGCACGTGCGTCTGTATCCGTCGTTCGACAAACCTAATCGCATCTACGTGAGCTTCAACGACAGCTTGATGGCATACGGCCTGACGGACGGCCAGGCGCTGTGGACTAAACCGGCGAAGGTGGATGGACGCATACGCGACATCGTGCAGCATCCAGCAGGGATTGTGATGCTTCCTGAGGCGCCGCCGGAGAACGAGGCAACCGGCAACGTTCGCATCGTCAATGGCGTTGTGCAAACCGGGCTCAACGTCGCTCGCTACGAAGATGGAACCATGATCGCCCCAAAACCCATCCGGATGCACGGCACGGTGATCGACGCCTTGGTCGCTGGGAATGCTGTTGTCCTCGCTGTGGACGCGGAGTCGCGCACATTTGTGAACGTGTTGGATGTTGCCAGCGCGTCATTGCGGTTGAAAAAGGACGTCAAGATCAAAGGCCAGCTCGCTTACGCGGAGCTCACCCCGAAGGGCTTGCTCTATGTATCGCGGCCCGACGCAACGATCAATGCTGAGGTCAACGTCATCGATCTCGAAACCGGAGAGCCGCGGTTCAAAGACGCAATCGAGAGCGGCAAGCCCCTCAGCTCGAGCGACTACAAGGCTGCACGCTACTACCTGCATCACTCTGCGGAAGGTAAGACGCTCTATGTGTTTGCGAATCGCGACCATCGGCTCTATGCAGTTGATCGCGAGGCCGGTACTTTCCGCGCAGTAGGAAATGAAATCAAGCTGCAGGGCGGTGAAGATCCTACGGCGATGGAGATCCGGCAGGAAGGAATCGTCCTCAGCTCTTCGCAGAACTTGGTGATTGTTGCGCGCGACGGACAAATCAAGCAGCAGGTTTACTACCCGGCACCGCAGCTTCCGGGAGTGTTGCGCGCTCTCTATGCGCTCAACGCCGTGCGCGCAGGCCTCTACGGTGCCGCTGCCTCGGCATACGGTGACGCCTTCGCTCAAGCCTCGCAGCAGGCGACCGATCCCACTACTCAACGGGTAACCGGCCAGCTCGCTGCGGCGTACACGCAGGGTGGCAAGCAGCTCGAGGGCTACTCAAAGCAGTCGGCAGCGATGGCGACGAAGCGGTTCAAGGCCTCGCTGGATGTCCCTGGATTCGTCTTCATGTTGACGCGCGCTCCCGACGGACATGGCAATGTGTTGATGCAGATCGATAAGAGCACAGCACAGCCGCTAGCACAGGTGAATCTTGGCAAAGAGAAGGAGCCGGCATACGCGGTAGACGACATCGCCGACATGCTCTTCCTGCAGACTGCGCCGGGCACACTGGTCGGTTATCGCCTGTAACAAGGCAGGGGACAGGGAATAGTGATGCAGGCCTTCGCGGCCTGCATTGATCTCTTTCCATAGCGAGCGCTAACGCAGATTATTTCTTTGTCTTCCAGAGCCCCAGAACTGCGCCCGTCGGATCCTGAATAAAGCTGAGCCAGCCCATGCCCATCACTTCGGTTACGTCCTTCATGATCTTGCCGCCTAGCGATTTCGCCCTTTGCGTCGCAGCTTGAATGTCATCCACCTCAACATAAGCGAGCCAACCGGAAGGTCCGCCGGAAACTTGCTTCATGATGCCGCCACCCGTGCCCGATCCCACTTTGATCATGGTGTAGACACTGGAGGGCACGGCGGGGTTGGGCACATCTTCTAATTCCCACTGGAATAGCTTCGAGTAGAACGCCTTTGCTTTTTCCGGGTCCGGCGTATTCAGTTCCACATGCACGAATGGGTTTGCCACGGCTCGTTACCTCCACTTGGTATTCTCGTATAAGTTGGCTGGGAGCAACGGGTTCAGGTTTCGCACAGGGACAACGCGAGTGAAATCGGGGAAGATCGTAGAAGAGCAGCGAAAGTCCTTTGGCCTTGCTGACTGTAAAAAATCCTGAATCTCCAAGCGTGTCTGTCTAATCTGATGCGCAGTTGACAGTTCTACCGGGGTCAGATACGTTATTTGGCTAATGCATAACCTCTCCATCGCGAGCATGTGTTGTTGTCGGATTTGTGTGCGCTCGTGTGTGGAGGTGCATTCCTAGACTTTTTTAGCAGTTCCCGATAAGTCTCCAAAGCCCATCCACAGCGGATGGGCTTTTTATTTTCTGAACAAAAACGGAGCAGCTATGACACCGATTCGCAAACGTCCCCACCTCTCGCTCGACGCCGTTGCAGTTTGGACCGCACTGGCATTGGCAATAGTTGTGCGCCTGGGCGTGATCAAGAGAGTTCCCTGGTAGGGAAGGAGATCAACATGGCAACTGCAGCGATACCGCAACCCAGATTCGCTCCCTTCCCACAACGGATCTTTGAGCCTTTGCCGGGCGTTGCGCTGCTTGCGGCGATCGGTTTACTCGGGAAGTTCATTGAGCAACGAATCGCGCTTTACGGCAAGTCGCATCATTTGCATCTTCCCAACATCGAGTACGTGCTGTGGGCGATTCTGATTGGGGTGGTGGTCGCCAATACCTTCGGCGTGCCGAAGGTCTTTCGTGCTGGAATCGCCACTTACGATTTCTGGTTGAAGACCGGCATCGTGCTGCTGGGAGCGCGTTTCCTGGTCGGTGATTTGGCCTTGATGGGCAGCGTGAGTCTTGTGCTCGTAGTCGTCGAGCTTACGCTGGCGATCAGCTTCATGACGTGGCTTGGCCGCGTCTTCGGGTTGAATCGCAACCTCAGCGCACTGCTTGCGGTGGGATCGTCGGTGTGCGGCGTCTCCGCGATTATTGCAACGCAAGGCGCGATCGAGGCCGACGATGAAGACGCGTCGTTTGCGATCGCGGCCATTCTCGCCCTGGGTGCAATCGCTCTGTTCACATTTCCACTCATTGGTCATGCACTTGGGATGTCGGACCACGCTTTCGGACTGTGGTCGGGCCTTGCGGTCGACAACACCGCAGAAGCCGTTGCGACTGGTGCGATCTACTCCGATACGGCGCAAAAATTCGCCGTGCTGGCCAAGACTACCCGCAACGCCATGATCGGATTCGTAGTGCTTGGCTTCGCCTTGCGCTGGGCGACAAGCAAGGCGACGGAGTTCAAGCAGAACAAAGCGCAATTTCTGTGGGCAAAATTTCCCAAATTTGTACTCGGCTTCCTGCTGATCTCGGCCCTAGCCAGCCTGCATGTATTCGATAAGTCACAGACTGCCGCTCTCGGAAATCTCTCGCGCTGGGCATTCTTGCTTACGTTTGCAGGCGTAGGTTTGCGGACCGATATTCGCGCGATGGCGAAGCAAGGGATGCGTCCCTTTGTTGTCGGCGCTCTCGGCGAGGTCGTCATAGCAGCGCTTACTCTCGGATTGGTGCTTGGCGCCAGTCGCGTAGCTCATTTCTGAAGGATTTCATGGCGGGAGCGGCACAGGTCGTTAAGGAAACGAAGGCGCAGAAGATCGAGCGGCTGAAACGTGAACTCAATCCCTGGGAGCACGTAGAGCAGATTCGGCAGTTCGCTCGCGAAGGACGTAGCACCATTCCTCCGGAATGGGCAAACGCGTATTTCAAGTGGTGGGGTATCTACACGCAGGGCGACGGTGTGGGCGCCGTCGGCGGCAAAGGCGGCGAAGGCCTTGCGACTGAATACTTCATGATGCGAATCGGCTTGCCGAACGGCATTCTGCGCTCGGATCAGCTGCGTGCGATTGCGGAAGTAACAAAGAAGCACGCTCGCAATCTGGCCGACATTACGGTTCGACAAAACATTCAATTGCACTGGCTGACGATTGAAGGGCTTGTCGAGACCATGGATGCGCTTGCCACCGTGGGTCTCGGCCCGAAGGGTGCGTGCGGCGACGTGGTGCGTAACGTGACCGGCTGCCCGCTGGCGGGAGTCGCCGCAGATGAGATCTTCGACGCGTCTCCACTCGCGCAGGGAATCGCGCGCGAGCTCTCGGGTAATTCGGACTTCTACAACCTTCCGCGCAAATTCAAAATCACCGCCACCGGCTGCAGGAGCTGGTGCTCATATCCTGAGATCAACGATGTTGCGCTAACCGCGACAGAGCGTGTGCGGAATGGCCGAAGCGAGCCTGGATTCTCTTTGCGAGTTGGCGGCGGTCTCTCGGCCGATCCTCATCTGGGAATTCGGCTGAACGTCTTCGTGCCTCTCGAGAGGGCGATCGATGTGGTGCGCGGCGTTGCCGAACTCTTCCGCGAGCAGTCGACACTGCGTGAGAGCCGCGAACGCGCGCGACTGAAGCACCTGTTTCTCCAGCAAGGATGGACGGAGGAACGTTTTCGTTGCGAGCTCGAGTGGCGATTGGGATTCAAGCTTGACGCGGCGGAGTACGAGCAGGTTCCGTCGGACATCTACCGCGATCACGTCGGCATACATCCGCAGAAGCAGCCCGGACTCGCGTATGTCGGCGCCTCGGTTCTTCGTGGACGAGTTTCGGGAGATCAGCTTGCACATGCTGCTGAGCTTTCCGAGCGCTTCGGTAGCGGCGAACTGCGCACAACAACGATGCAGAACCTGGTCTTCGTAAATGTGCCTCGCAGCCGTGCAGCCGAACTGGCGCGGGAGTTGCAGCAGATTGACCTGCAGGTCGACGCCACACCATTCTGGCGCGGCGCGGTCGCGTGCACGGGGACTGAATTCTGCAAGCTGGCCATTACCGAGACCAAAGGATTTGCGCGTTGGCTAGTGGAGGAACTCGAATCTCGCATTCCCGAATTTGACCAACAACTCAAGCTGCACGTCACGGGCTGCCCAAACAGTTGCGGCCAACACTGGATCGCCGATATAGGACTCGAGGGAAAGAAGATCAAGCACAACGGGAAGCTGGTGGATGCTTACTACTTCTGCGCGGGTGGTTCTGTCGGCGCATGGGCGCGGACGGCGCGGCCCGTTGGCTACCGCGCGCCGGCAACCGAGGTGCCCGAGGCGTTAGAGCGATTGCTTCGGACTTATTTGACGACACGGGAAGGCGGTGAGAATCTGCGCGCCTGGTTCGGCCGTCACAGCGATCTGGAGCTTCGCGAGTTTCTTGCGGGAGCTCAGTTTGCTCCTGTCGAACGCGACCTCCCTGAGCGCGCTGTGCCGCATGGAGTGGAGTAAATGAATCTGTTTCCAATTTTCCTCAAGCTCGAAGGCCGCAGGTGCCTCGTTGTGGGAGGGGGCCAGGTCGGCACGCAAAAGATTGCGGGGTTGCTTGATGCCGGCGCACAAGTCACCGTTGTAGATCCTTCTCCGGCAGTTGCAGTGCGTGAATTTCTGGGTGCGCGTGTGGTGTGGCACGAGCGGAAGTATCTGTCCAGCGACCTGGATGGCGTCTACCTCGTGATTGCGGCAACTTCGGATCCTACAGTGAACCAGCAGATTTATGACGAAGCGCAGCGGCGCGGCATTCTCGCGAATGTCGTCGATGTGCCACCTCTGTGCGACTTTTACTATCCGGCTGTGGTTCGGCGTGGATCGCTCGTCGTTGCCGTCTCTTCTCAAGGCGAGAGCCCGCATCTGGCACAACGCGTACGTGATGAAATCAGCCAGGCTCTGTCCGAGGATCTGGACGAAGTTGTACAGTACATCGGAGACGAACGTCGGCGCATTCTCCGCGAGCACGCCCCCGGAGCGAAACGGTTGCAGCTCTTGCGCGATCTCGTCTATCCAGCAGGAGTCGGCTCGTGAGCTTTTCCTCCAGAGGCAAGGTTTACCTGGTTGGAGCAGGTCCGGGCGATCCGGAATTGCTCACCATGAAGGCAGTTCGCGTGCTTCGCGAAGCGGATGTGGTGTTGCACGATGATCTGATCAGTCGCGAGATTCTCGCTTTGATTCCACGAACTGCGACGGTGATTTCAGTAGGGAAGCGATGCGGCGCCGCACGAGTCACGCAGGAAGAGATCAATGCGATGCTGGTTGCCTACGCCAGTTCGGGACGAACGGTGGTCAGGCTCAAATCAGGTGATCCGATGCTCTTTGGACGTGCGGGGGAGGAGATCGACGCCATACGCGAGCGAGGCATCGAGTTCGAAGTTGTGCCGGGAATTAGCGCAGCATTCGCCGCTGCTGCGGCGCTGGAAACTTCATTGACCGATAGGCGCTACGCCTCACGCGTGGTCTTTAGCACAGGACATCGCGCTGCCAGTGCGCCTTCGGAAGGGACCACCCACGTGATTTACATGCCGGGCGTAGATTATGCCTCTGTGGGGAATCGTTTGCTCGCGGAAGGATTTTCGCCCGAGACTCCATGCGTCATCGTGTCTGCAGTTTCCCGCGAGACGCAATCGGAACTTCGAACGACGCTTGGCGATCTTCCTAATTCGGGATTGCTTTCGGCGCCATCGATCCTTCTAGTAGGTGAAGTCTTCGAGCATGATTCAGAAACCACCCTTGGCCAACGTATCGATTCTTTGGCAGCGCGATTGTCTGTCCTGCCGTCTTAAGCCGGAAGCCCTTGTTGTGCCTGCTGAGTACTTTTCTAAAGCAGCTGTGTCTCAAGCAGCATGTAATATCTCAGCGCAGCCTCTTTCTCCTGAATGGACCGACACGTACTTGCAGCCGTCAGCATTGCGGGAATCTCACTAGATCTGATTGGCGGCATGTACCTCGCCTACGATTTGCTGGGCGGCAAGCACGGTCCATTGCGCACGTTAACGCGGGCGGTTACCTATTCAGTCTTATATGGCGTTGGGTTTGGACTTCCACTGGGTTGGCGTTTTGGCCTCGCGGTTGGACTAACCAACGGTTTTACTCTCGCCGTTGAGTTGTCACGAGCCGCGCGGCAGCAGCCTGACTACGGACTAGCGCATGACAGTCTGTTTAGTCTGATTCGCGGCGCCGGCTTTGGGCTAGGTCTGCATCACAATTATGGAACGAAGTTCGCGATCATTTTTGCAATTCTGAGTACCGTCGGTCAGATCATTGCGTACAGTTGGGGCGTACGTCCCACGATGCAGTATCAGGCTATGGCGCGACCTCGTATCACTGGCCGGCAAGCAGCGGCCGCGCTAGTTCGAACTGTGGGATATCTTCTCGCAGCCCTGATCTCCGGACTGCTCGCGCAGGGTACCTATTCGATAGGATTTGCTCTGGAGATTGGTCTGGTGATCGGTCTCGCGACTGCATTCGGGAACTTTCTTACTCCTTACATCGAATGGTTCGCCGACAGTCTGCCGGAACGTCGTTTGGGAGTTTTCGGGGTTGTCCTTATTCTCTCGGGCTTCTGCCTGCAATCCATTCAGTATTGGGTGGCGTTGCTGGATGTGCCGCTGCGATGAGACCATTGAGCCTCTCATGATCGCAGTTATCTCCGACTTGCATTTTGAAGAAGAAGCTTCAGATGTAATCAGCGGCGGCAGCAAGCAAATCATCTTTCGTCGCAATCTCGATCCCAAGGCCTATCGCAGTTTCATTTCGCATATGGCCGACGAGGCGCGCCGTCGTTATGTAGAGAATTTCGAGCTGGTGATCGCCGGCGATGTGTTCGACCTCAATCGCACCACGCTCTGGTTCAACGACGAACTCCGGCCGTACGTATCGCTCGACGATGTTTCTCCAGAGCTGGAAAAGAAAGTTCTCAAGATTCTGGAGGCGGTTGCCGCTGAGCCGGCCGTCAGTCAAACTCTCGCGCTCTTTCGCAACCTTGCTGCGGGAAAGTACAAGGGGCACGATTCGACTGCGCGCGATTGGGTAGATCGCGACTTCCCGTGCCCGGTCAAGATCACGTGCCTGACGGGAAATCATGACCGCCTGGCGAATGGGTCCGCCGCGATTCGAAAGCGAGTCTGCGAACTAATGGGGATTCGTGAGATAGAGCGTTTTCCCCATTACGCGCTCTTCGAAGATCCTGATGTTCTTGTCCGCCACGGTCACGAATACGACAACAATAACTTTGCACTCGACCTTCCTGGGAACGAACCCATCCCGTTGAAAGTGGACGAGGCGGGATACTCGCAGGCGAACTTTGGTGACTTCATCACGATCGATGTCGCGGTGCGGCTTCCTTATCTTTTTCGTCACAAGTATGGCGATGAACAGATTTTGAAAGATCCTGTGCTGGGGGCGCTGTACCTGCGTTTGCTGCAATTCGACGACGTGCGTCCGCAGTCGGCGCTGCTCGATTACATGCTGGATGACTCGGAGGGCAATTTCTCAGTCGAAGAGGCGTGGGAGAGGTTCGTTCCCATGATGCAGGATCTCATGGCCCAGATCCATGACGACAAATTCTTTCGTTATTGGCTCGGTCGGCGGGCCAAGCCTTGGGCTCCGGCGGAGTTGGAACTGGCTCGAGGGCTGCTGCAGATGGGCGGATGGCACAACCGGCCCGCTCGGGAAGCCGCACGAAAAATTACGCGTTTCATGATGGGCGGAGAGCCCGATCAGCCGCAACTCTCGGCGATGCGCGAAGAACTGGTTGTCCAGAACAAAGTTCGCGTCGTGCTTTCCGGGCATACCCATTCGCCGGACGTGTGCCTGATTAAGAACGACGAAACCGGGGACCGCTTCTACATCAACACCGGCACCTGGCGCGATGTGATTCCCTCGACGCCGGATGGGAGAACCTTTGGCCGCATGCGCGCTCTTACCTATGTGACGCTCTATTCAAAGGCAGAGCAAAGTGAGTCATGCAACTCGTTCGACTACTGGACTGGGTTTACGAAGGACTGGTAACCGCTGCTTGTTTAAAGCACTTGAACGTGCTGCGCGAGGCCTCAATCGTCTGGCCGATCATCGTGCTAGTGTGTGCCATGCTAAGAAACACAGCTTCAAACTGCGAAGGCGGCAGATAAATCCCACGGTCGAGCATCCCACGATGAAACTGCGCGAACTTCGCTGTATCCGATTTGGCTGCATCTTCGTAGTCGTAGACGTTCCCAGTTCGGAAAAACCACGTGAACATCGATCCAACCCGCGTGCTCGTGACGTCCACTCCACCCTCTTGCGCGATCTCGGTGATGGCATTCACTAGAGTTGAAGAATTTCGCTCCAGTGCGGGATAGATCTTCGCTCGATCGCGCCGCAGACGGCTCACGGTCGCTATGCCCGCAGCCATCGCCAGCGGATTTCCACTGAGCGTTCCCGCCTGATATACCGGGCCCAGCGGCGCAATCATGCGCATGATCTCCAGGCGGCCGCCGTAGGCGCCAACAGGTAGGCCTCCACCGATGATCTTCCCGAGCGTCGTCAAGTCTGGTGTGACCCCGTAAAGCTCCTGCGCTCCGCCAAAGGCCACGCGAAATCCGGTCATAACCTCATCGAAGATAAGCAGTGAGCCATTGGATTGTGTAATCCCGCGCAACATTTGTAAGTATCCATCGCGAGGTGGGACGCAGCCCATGTTGCCGACGATCGGCTCAACGATTACGGCAGCGATCTGATCCTTGTGGCGCCCAAACGCCTGTTCCACAGCTTCGGTTGAATTAAAAGGCAACGCCAGTGTGAATTGTGCTTGCTCATCGAGGACCCCGGCCGATCCGGGAATGCCCAGAGTGGCGACACCGGAGCCGGCCTTCACGAGCAGCGAATCGGCGTGTCCGTGATAGCAGCCTTCGAACTTCACGATGTACTTACGCCGAGTGAACGCGCGCGCCAGACGAATGGCCGACATCGTTGCCTCTGTCCCCGAGCTCACGAAGCGCATCATCTCGATCGATGGAAAAGCAGTGGTCACAAGCTCTGCCAGCTCAGCTTCAGCGGGAGTTGATGCGCCGAAACTGGTTCCGTTTTGGGTCGATCGTTTCACCGCTTCGGTCACCTCGGGATCGGCATGACCGAGGATCATCGGCCCCCACGAACCGACGTAATCGATGTACTCATTGCCATCCGCATCCCACAGCTTGGCGCCCTGAGCACGAACGATGATCGGCGGCTCTCCGCCCACCGCGCGAAATGCGCGTACCGGGGAATTTACGCCCCCGGGAAAGAGCTTTTCAGCGCGTTGTTGGAGGGCGCGGGATTTAGCTGAGCGAGGCATGAATATTCAGAGTATACGGGCTGTTTCTGGAGAAAAGAGCCATTCAAGCACAGTTGGTCCGGTAAGATTGAATGTGAAAGGTATTAATTGAATTCTTCTATTCGCAACATCGCCATAATTGCCCACGTTGATCACGGCAAGACCACCCTCGTCGACGCTATGCTGCGTCAGAGCGGGGCATTTCGCTCGAATGAGATCGTCGCCGAACGTGTGATGGACTCGAACGAACTCGAACGCGAACGCGGCATCACCATCCTTGCCAAGAATACGGCCGTCTTCTATCACGATGTGAAGATCAACATTGTCGATACTCCTGGTCACAGCGACTTCGGAGGCGAAGTCGAGCGGGCGCTCAAGATGGTCGATGGAGTGATGCTGCTGGTGGATGCCAGTGAAGGACCACTGCCGCAAACGCGTTATGTTTTGAGCAAAGCCCTCGAAGCGGGACTCCCGCCGGTGCTGGTAATCAACAAGATCGATCGGCCAGACGCTCGCGCGCAAGAAGTGCTGAATGAAGTCTACGACCTCTTCATCGATCTCGACGCAAAAGAGGATCAGCTCGGATTTCCGGTTCTATACACCAACGCGAAGGCAGGCACCGCGTCGACTTCTACGGAGTCGTCTGGCAGCGATCTCAAGCCGCTCTTCGATGCCATTTTGGAACATATTCCTCGACCGAAGGGCGAAGCTGATGGAGCTCTCCAGATCCAGGTGGCGAACCTTGATTACAGTGACTATCTAGGCCGGCTCGCGATTGCGCGCGTCTTTCATGGAACCCTAAAGAATGGCGAAGAAGTTGCAATTGCGAAGCGCGATGGATCGTTCCAGACAGTAAAGATCACAAAACTGTTCTCGTTCAGCGGACTCAAGCGCGTCGACATCGATCAGACACAGCTCGGCGATATCGTCGCAATTGCCGGCGTCACCGGAATCACGATCGGCGAGACTATTACTGGTATCGAGTCGCCTGCACCGATGCCGCCGATTGTTATCGACGAACCCACGATCGCGATGCAGTTCACGGTCAATACGTCGCCGTTTGCGGGACGTGACGGTCAATATGTAACCTCGCGCAACCTTCGCGATCGTCTGGAGAAGGAGCTCTTGACTAACGTGAGCCTCAAGGTTGAGGAGACGGTCAATACAGACAGTTTCAAGGTGATGGGCCGCGGGGAGTTGCAGCTCTCGATCCTGATCGAGACTATGCGACGCGAAGGGTATGAGCTCATGGTCGGCAAGCCCGAGATCGTGACTCGCAAGGTTGATGGCAAGCTAATGGAACCGGTGGAGCACCTGACCATCGATATCCCAGAAAACTTTATCGGCGTGGTAATCGAAAAGCTTGGCCCGCGCAAAGGCGAGATGACGAAAATGCATAATCATGGCTACGGCCGCGTACGTCTGGAATTCCGCGTCCCAAGCCGCGGACTAATTGGATTACGCAGCGAATTGCTCACCGACACTCGCGGGACCATGGTGATGAACTCGCTGTTCGACGGCTACATGGAGTACCAGGGTGAGATTCCACAACGCTTAACCGGCGCGCTGGTTGCGGATCGTGCAGGGGTCGCTACGGCTTACGCGCTTTACAACCTGCAGGAACGAGGCGAGCTGCTCGTGGGACCGGGAACCGACGTTTACGAAGGAATGATTATTGGCGAGAACGCTCGCGATGTTGATCTCGACGTGAACGTCGTCCGCGAGAAGAAGCTGACTAACATGCGAGCTTCCACCGCCGATGAAGCCATTCGCCTCGTGCCACATAAGGCTCTCAACTTGGAGCAGGCGATTGAATTCATCTCCGACGATGAATTTGTCGAAGTAACTCCCAAAATGCTTCGTCTGCGCAAGAAGATTCTCCAGGCCAACCGGCGGCCAAAGCGCGGCGCGCAGTTGGTGGGAGCCGAAAGGGACTGAAGTCCTGAAAGCCCGAATCTCTTGACTGATTAGAAACCGGCAGTAACCACGTAGTCCGAAGCCTATCGTAATCAGGTGTTTACCCGTTACAACTAAGACCCGGCCTGCTTCAGGCCTCACAATGGATGTGTTAACGTTAGCCCACCGGCGCAGCCCTGCGTTTAGAAGTGTGCGTCCGTGTGGGTTGCGGGTGCAATTGACCCCTGGTGACGCGGCGCCGTCAAGTATCGACCGCACAGGCGGGTGGCCAGTCTTTATCGTTTTCGGACTCTCCAAATATGGCGCTTGGCTTCGGTTTCAACAAAGCAAAGATCCTCAGCGCGGCTGAGAAGTTTGTGCAGCAGGGCAAGCTGCAGAACGCCATTGCCGAATACGAGAAAGTTCTAAAACAGGATCCCAAAGACCTCACCGTACTCAACACTATCGGCGATCTATACGCACGACTGGGGCGCGGAGATCTGGCAGCGGACTACTTCAGAAAAGTTGGCGAAGCCTATTCATCCGATGGCTTCGTCGTGAAGGCCATCGCCATTTACAAAAAGTTAACGAAACTGAATCCAGGTGCGTTGGATTCGGTTGTACGTCTGGCTGAGTTGTACACCCAGCAAGGTCTCTACAACGACGCGCGTGCGCATTACTCGGCAGTAGCAGAGCAATATCTCAGGAACAATGAGCGCGAACAGGCGACCGGCGTTCTGAAGAAGATGCTCGACCTTGACCCCGAGAATGCAGCGATGCAGGCCAAGGTTGCCGATCTGTACCTGAAGCTCGGTAAGAACCAAGAAGCGCTCGAGATCTATTTCAATTCCGCCCAGTCACTGTATCAGCGTGGCTCCGCGGATGCCGCCGACGAAGCGCTCTCCAAGGTCCTCAAACTCGATCCAAAGTACAGTCCGGCACTGTTACTGCGCGGACAAATCGCCGGCGAGTCTGGCAACAGTGCTGTGGCGGTTGAGAATCTATCGAAACTGACTGATGCCGAGTCTCGTCCCGAAGTGGTGCGGCAGCTACTCCAGGCCTACCTGCAAACCGGCAACTTCGAGAAGGCAGACCCGCTGATCGCCAAGGTTGTAGCCGAGCAAAACGATCCTTCTATTATTACGACATACGCGACGGCACTGCTGGATGCCGGGAAGGTCGAGCACGCGGTCGGTGTTTACGAGCGCTACGCGGACAAGTTCTTACCTTCCAACAGCCAGGCGCTTCTCGATGCTTTATCGGCGTCTGTTTCGAAGACTAAAGAGAGCGCGTCGGCTCTGCAGTCGACATTAGCGCTGTTGCAGAAGGTAGGAGCTCCCGCGGCTTCGCTGTGTGAAGTACAGGAATTGCTGGCGCATGCCTACGTGCAGGCTGGACAGCTGCAACAGGCCGCCGATCTCTATCAGCTGCTAGCTCAGACCGAACCCCAAAATCCACTTCACGAACAGAATTACCGGCAGATCATGGGGCGCATGGGCAAGGATTCGGTCACGCGAGAGCTATCTGCCGAAGAGGGTGAGCAGGCGTTGATGGTGGAAGCGTTGATGGGCGACGAGCTCGATGCGCCTCCGGCTTTTGTCCAGGAATACTCGAGGGATTTGGCAGAGGACATCGATTCAGCTCTCACTGATTCCGAATTGTTTGCCTCCTACAATGTCCCTGAAAAAGCGATCGCCCCGCTGGAAGAAGTTTTACCCAAGGCTCCCAAAGACATTCGTTTGCGCCAGCGACTCGCATCAATGTACGCGCGCGTCGGACGTTTCGCCGACGCAGCTAATTCGTGCATCGCGTTAGTGGAGATTTACACTGCCGCCGGTTTCGAGGAACAAGCGACACAGTTCCGAGAAATGGCGGCGAAATACAACGCGCAGGGTGCGGGAGTGGCCGCAACCGCGCCGGTGGTTGATGTTGACGCAGTGCCGTCCGGATCTCGTCGCCACGAACCGCTTGCGCCGAGCGATCCGCCGACATTCCAAGCATCTTCTATTAAGGAGGAGACTGCACTTAAAGACGCCGCGGCGGATGCTCCTCCCCAGGAGCCATCGATTGCGGAGTTCGATCTCTTAGCGGTTTCCCATGAGTCGCTGCCAGAGGCGCCCGCAGCTACGGCCTCCCCACAAGTTGCCGAGGGCGACGGGACTAGCGAATGGGAAGACATGCTGACCGTGGAATCTCCTGCGGCTGCCGAAGCGCAGGCGAAACACGTAACAGGAACGCACGGCGCCAAGGTGCAGGGCATCACTGCCGAAGGTACTCCCGACGAGATTCTGGAAGAGGCCCGCTTTTACTTATCGCAGGGCATGGCATCTGAGGCACAAACCGCGATTGCGCGGCTGGAGACGATGGCGCCGAATCATCCTGCGCTCCGCGAATTGCGTGCATCCGCTGGGAAGATGCACGCCGTTGCGCCCGAACTCATTCCCGAGGTCGAACATAAACCGGCAGTGACCATCGATCTTGGTGGTACTTCCCAACGCCCCAAGCCTGACCCAGCCGCGCCTACAAAGGAACCGAAATCCGCGGATCCGGCTTTCAAGACTACAAAGAAGCCTCCTGTTCCGGAGCGGCCGGTAGAAGCGGCTGCGGGGGAGATCGAGGATGTGCTCGGCGACCTGTTGACCGACGAGGCAGGGAAGTCAGGATTGGAAGGTCTGATTCCCCCACCGGTGGCTGCCCCGGTCGCAGCGTCCACGCGTCCCAGAGCACCTGAGCGAGCAACAGCAAATCCGCTAGCCGGCATGGTGGCCGATCTGGAAGACGCGCTCGGAGACCTCACGCCTCCGCCGGTGCCCGCAGTAGCAAAATCGTCTCCCACTCAGAAGCCGGTGACAGCTCCGGCTGCGCAAGTCCGTCCGCAGGTTACCGTCCAAGCCAGTCCTGTTTCGGTGTTGGAGTCCAACGGGAGCGAGTCTCAGCAGGCGACGTCCATGCTTTCCGACCTCCTCGACGAATTCAAGGAGGGCATGGACGAGCCAGCGAGCGAGGAAGATGATCCCGAAACGCATTACAACCTCGGCGTCGCTTTCCGCGAGATGGGACTGCTTGATGAAGCGATCAGCGAGTTGCAGAAGGTCTGCCGGGCGGTCGATAACGGGTCTCCGTTTTCCCAGCCAATCCAGGCTTACACCTGGCTGGCGCAGTGCCTCGTGGACAAAGGCGCTCCCCAGGCCGCAATCCGGTGGTATGAACGGGCGCTGAATATAAGTGGTATCAGCGAGGACAGCCGACTCGCTGTTTACTACGATATGGCGAATGCCTTTGAGTCTGCCGGGAACAAAAAGGCTGCTCTCGACCACTTCATGGAAGTCTATGGCGCGAATATCGACTACCGCGATGTAGCCGATCGAATCCGTAGTCTCCGCGCTTAATGCTCTACAATCGACTCAGATGGATGTTCAATCCAAGAGGCTGAGGTTTCCAGCTCACGATGAGCCCGATCCTGCATCTGAGCGGGACAGGCCCATGGATTATGAGACTCACGTCTCCGCCACTGCGCTCCTTACGCCGCCCAAGTCCGGCGAGCCGCCTCCACCGGTGTGGATGCAACGTTTTTTTCTCGTTAGTACGGTAATCTTTTGTCTCTGGGTTGGGCTTGTGCTCTGCGTTCTCCCCTGGTTACCGGCGTGGACCGAAAATGGTCTGGTGAATGACTTTCCGGGCCTCCGTTGGTTCCTCGGAACTGGATTTATTCGCGGATTGGCCACCGGACTAGGCCTACTCGACCTGTGGATCGGCATCTCTGAAGCTGTGCACTACCGGGACCGGCGCTGATCCGGCCCTGCATCGCCGCTTCCGCTCCTGTAATCTTGAATCCAGATAAAGGCCACCTTTTTTACTCATGGCACAACACGAGAAACCCATACTCGCGAAAGCACCTCTCGCTTACGAAAACCAGCAATTCTTAAACAGCCCTGAAGGGCGTGGGTTGCGCATCCTGGCCGAATATCAGGAGCCACTTGCCCGCTTTCGGCGCGAGCGCATTCAGGACACGGTGGTCTTCTTCGGTTCGGCGCGATTCGCGAACCTCTCTTTGGCGCAAACCGAGCTGCAGCTCCTGCAAAAGCCGGGGTCAGCGATTCCCGCTCCGGAAAGCGAACAGCCAGCTACGCTCGATGGCGCGCTACATGGCCGCGAAAATTCTCTGAAGCTGAAACGTGCTCAGGCAGCAGTGGAGATGGCACGGTACTACGAGGAGGCTCGCCGTCTCGCATTTCTTCTCACGAAATGGTCGATGAAGTTGCACTCGAAGCGTCATCGCTTCGTCGTGACGTCGGGCGGCGGTCCGGGAATCATGGAAGCTGCCAATCTGGGAGCAAGCGAGGCCGGGGGGAAGACCATTGGTCTCAATATCCGACTGCCTTTCGAGCAGTTCCCAAACCGGTACATCACTCCGGAGCTCAACTTCGAGTTCCATTACTTCTTCATGCGCAAGTACTGGTTTGCGTATCTCGCCAAAGCCTTGGTGATATTCCCCGGCGGTTTCGGTACGCTCGACGAACTTTTCGAGATCCTGACTCTTGCGCAGACAGAAAAGCTCGCAAAGAAGATCATCGTGCTGATTTATGGCAGGGATTATTGGAATCGAGTCCTCAACCTAGACGCACTGGTTGAGACCGGAACCATCTCCCCCGAGGACAAGGAACTCTTCTGCTACGTCGACACGCCGGAAGAAGGATTCGAGCTATTGAAAGAGGGCCTGATTAAGTACCATCTCCAACCGCAACACATTCCAGCACCGGAGCCGGAGAAGGACGACGCGAAGGATCAGGGCGAAGCGCCTGAGATAGCTAAGACGCGGGGTTAAGGATCTATCTGGTTCATCGTGCCTGTTCATGAGCGCGAGTCACTCACGTAGTGATTGCAGAGCATTTCCCTGCTCAGGGAAAACAGCAGGGAATTTTTCCCGTGGGCAAAATCTCTGATTGCGAAAGCCGCATGAACACAGGTGATTCGTAACCGGCCAGGGAATTAGCAGGGAATAGCAGGGAAGTTGTTCGCTTGCTCCGCCCGGCTCTGCTGCCTGTCCTCCAGATTCCCAATAACGAGCAACTGATTCCGTTTGACCACCACCCACAACTCCCGTGGTACCACCAAAACTACGGAGAGACAAGGACCATCCGAAGATCTGGACTCCCCGATTCGCTCACTGGATTCGAGCCCAGCGGATCGAAAGACTTCGCAAGATCGTCCCTCAAGTAGCTGAACCAGCTCGCGTTAGCCGTTTAGACGCAATTAAGTCTCAGTTAACCCTGAATCTATTGAGCTGGTTCCGTATCCAACATAAGTTAGATCCAATGCAGCCTCGAAAGTGAGATATGTCGATTTTCGCTGCTCCCGAACGTTCTACCAGTGACGAACTGTGGATAGGGACAGAGGAGCTTGAAAGTGGGATGGGTGGGAGAAGTGCGTAGCTTAGATAGGAATAGAACGGGGGCCAAAGCCCCGGCCGGCTACACGACCGCGAGCGACTTTCGCCAGCTCTTTATAGAAGGCATGCGCGGACTGTACGCGCTTTCGCTTTTTCTGACGGCAGATTCCGAACAGGCGGAGCGGTGCTTCGTTGCCGGTCTCGACGACTGCATCAACGGAAATCCGGTATTCAGGGATTGGGCCTACGCGTGGAGCCGTCGGTCGATCATCATGAACGCGATTCGGGCTGTCTTTTCTCCGGGAGGCGCGAATCTACCGGCCTCGACAGCTCTCGCACCAAGTGACTGGAACTTGGTTGATGGCCCTCTTGCAGCCGTCATTCAACTTCAGCCACTCGAGCGCTTCGTGTTCGTCATGTCACTCCTCGAGGGCTACTCCGACCATGAGTGCTCAGTTCTCCTGAACAAGTCGCGGAGGGAGATAGTATCCACGCGAACTCTGGCGCTGGAGCATCTCGCGGAACAGGGCTTTTCTATTGAAACCCCAACGAGGAGGAAGGAAGTCCGTGCAATATCTGCTGCTGATTTATGAAAACGAAAAACGCTTCAGCCAGGGCTACGAGAAGGCTGAGATCCAGGAGTATCGGGCGCTGAGTAAGGAGCTCGCAACGAACATCAAAGGCGGCAATGCTTTGCAGCCGACGAGCACGGCAAAGACGGTTCGCGTGCGAAATGGCACGGCTACGAATACGGATGGACCATTCGCCGAAACCAAGGAGCAGCTCGGGGGCTTTTACCTCGTGGAAGCGAACCATATCGACGAGGCCATGAAGGTAGCAGCCAAGATCCCGGCGGCGCGCTTCGGTTCGATTGAAGTCCGGCCGATTATGACATTCTCAGAGTAGCGACATTCGCTAAGTCCAGCTTCGTAGTTGCCTGAGCCTGCGCCAAACTTGGGGGCTGGAGCCGAGCGCAACGCGCAAAGCGACTGCAAAATTGCTCTTCTTCCGAGCGTCCGCTTCACTACGCGCAGTCGGGGTCCCCAGCAACTCGCTGTTGTTGCTGGGGTGAGGGCAGTCCGGGGTCCCCAGCAACTCTTGTCATCCTGAGCCTGTCGAAGGATCATGTGGTTGGTTCTGGCTGTTTGTTGCTGGGCTGAGGGTGGGTCTTCGATGGCTGCGACCAGGGTGAAAATATTTTCACGTGAAAAACCTTTCTTTCACTTTTTCCCAAAAACGCACCCGAAACTGAATCTGCAGCTCCTGTTTCGAATCCGCCGTTTGCCCAGAAAACCTGTGCATTCCGTCACTTACCTCTTCTCCGACCGGATTGCCCAAGAGACGGTCTGCCATCAATCGGCCTTGGACTCTATCGTGCAAACCAGGCCATGAGCGGATGATCTCGGCACCCTCTTCGTGTGTGCAGTCAGCTCTGAGGGCACGGCAACGGTCTCCGGACTTCGACATGTCTTCGTTCGTTTAAGGCCCTGTCAGCAGACCTCCTGATGTCCGCTTCTTGTTGGGGGAATTGATGCTGAACTACATCCGAGCACTTGCAATGCAGAAGCTGGGCAACGATTCGGTCCAGCGTATCTTCACCAACTGCGCAGCAGTGTCGCTTGTGCTGCTCTCGTTGCTCTTCGCGGGAGAACCGGCCCTTGCGCAAGCCAACGTCTTTGGACAATGGCAGACACTTCCCTCGACCATGCCGATCAATCCAGTTCACGTCGCACTCCTTCGTACCGGCAAGGTGCTGGTTGTTTCGGGCTCAGGCAATCTGCCCTCAAACACAAACTATCAAGCAGGTATATGGGATCCGGCGACCGGCACCGTGACAACTCAACCCGTGGCGTGGGACATGTTTTGCAACGGCATGGTCATCTTGTCCGACGGACGGCCATTCGTTGTCGGTGGCAATCTGGCCTACGACCCATTCCGTGGATATGCGAAGACTGCAGCCTACGATCCATCCACAGGACAATTTACTGACCTCGAGAGCATGGCCCACGGACGCTGGTACCCGACCGCCACGACGTTAGGCAATGGTACGGTCATGGCCTTTTCGGGTCTCAACGAATCCGGCCCAACCAATACCGCTGTGGAGATATACACCGTTGGATCAGGCTGGAGTCAGGAGTATCCGTCCGGCTGGACTCCTCCTTTATATCCGCGCCTGCACTTGCTGCCCAATGGAAACGTCTTCTATTCCGGACCAACCAACGGGTCGATGCTGTTCGACTCAACCAGTCACGATTGGTCCTTTGTGGCCACTACCAACTATTCCGCAGGACGCACTTACGGTTCTTCCGTGCTGCTGCCTCTCACGCCTGTAAACGGCTATCAGCCCCGCGTCATGATCTTCGGTGGCAGCAACCCTGCAACGGCTACCACCGAGATCATTGATCTTTCGGCGGCAACGCCCGCGTGGCAGTGGGGTCCTCCGATGTCGCAACCGCGTATCGAGATGAACGCCACGCTTCTGCCGACCGGCAAGGTGCTCACGGTCGGCGGTTCGACCAATGATGAGGACGCAGCCACCGCGAGCTTGAACGCCGATCTGTTCGACGCCGATGGAGGAAGCGTCTCGTCAGCCGGTCAGAATGTCTTTCCGCGGCTCTACCATTCCATCGCGATATTGCTGCCCGACGGCAGAGTTTTTGTTGCCGGTGGGAACCCAGTGCGCGGAACCTACGAAACCCACATGGAGATTTATTCACCCGCCTACCTGTTTGCTCCAGACGGCTCACTCGCGCCGCGTCCCACAATCACCAGCGTTCCTTCCTGGGCAATCGGATATGGAACTACATTTCAGGTGCAGACTCCAGATGCCGCGTCCATTACGTCGGCCGTGCTGATGCGGCCCGGAGCCGTTACTCACGCATTCGACATGGAGCAAAGAGTCGTCGGCATGTCGTTCACAGCGGGCGATGGTGTGTTGAGTGTCACCGCGCCGCCCAATGGCAATATCGCTCCTCCCGGCTACTACATGCTGTTTCTGTTGAATTCCGCCGGCGTCCCGTCGGTCGCGAGCTTCGTGCAGATATCGCCGTCGGCTCCGATCGGAGATTTTTCGCTGTCGGCATCCCCCGCGACGCAGACGGTCGTAGCTACTGGAAGCACAACCTACACGGTGAAAGTTACTCCCATTTCGGGATTCACCGGAACGGTGAGCATGAACGTGAGCGGATTACCGCAAGGCAGCGCGGCAAGTTTCACTCCGCAGCCGGTGTCAGGCAGCGGTTCGAGCACGCTCACTGTCAATACAGGCCTGTTAACGCCTCTGGGAAATTACTCTCTAACGGTCACAGGAGTAAGCGGAGCAACTTCGCACACCACAACCGTCAATTTGACCGTGATAGGCGCTCCCGCGCCGCCGATTATTGGGAACTGATAAAAAAGGGACGGCCTGAACACACGCACCCTTTAAACCCGCAAAGGGTGCGGCACCCGGCCGAAATGAAACCACGAAGGACACGAAGGAACACGAGGGGAACACCTGAATGCGCAATTCCTTTGTGAACCTTCGTGTCCTTTGTGGTTTCATTCAGGTTTTTCTCCGTGACTCCGTGTCTCCGTGGTGAAAACGACTTTCAGGACCAAAAGGGGACAGCTTCATTTCGGCTTCTTCTCCGCGTCTTAAAGAGACAACCTGGAATTCTGAACTACTTTACTGCTTCGTACACGACCATTCGCGCAACCGGCTTCCCATCCTCTTCCTGTTCTGGCGTATAGACACGATGTGTCTCAAGATCTACCGCCAGGCTGTGCACGGCATGTTGCACCTTGAAATCCTCGATCTTCCGATAATGATTCGGATCGTCTTGGTGAAAAACTGAAATGGCTCCGCTATAGCACGCGGCATAGACTCGGCCAAGGCCGGGATCGAATTTGATCACGTCCGGCCCATCGGCTAACGGCAGGAAGGCAATGGGTTCATGTTTATCGAGATCAAAAACCGTCATCAGATTATTCTCTTCGCAGGATAGAAACGCGCGGTGATGCTCAGGATCTAGCGTCATGCCATGGTTTCCCTTGCACCGGCCAACCGGATACCGCCCAATTACCTCATCTGTCGCCGGATCGATAACAGCGAAAATGTTCTGATCCTGCAAGTTCACGTATACCTTGCGCGCAACCGGATCGTACTGGGGCATGCCTGTTTCGCTGTCGAAATGCAGCGTCTTCACGATTTCATCTTTCGTCACATCCACAATTGCTTCAGCTTTGCCGCGCTCGTCAGAAACGTAGAGTTTGTGAAAGGGCGCTGCGTAAGCACTGCCATCGGGCTTCCTCTCCGTACGCAGCTTCTTAATGACCTTCATCTGGCGCAAATCAACAACCCCGATAGTGTTATCGCCGGCGTTCGAGGTGTAGAACTTTTTCGTTTCGGGAACATACTCGACGCCTTCTGCGCCGGGAGTGTCGGTCACAGTTGCAACAACTTTGTTTGTGCGCAGATCGATAACGTAAGTCTGCCCCGCTCCGAGGTGCGCCGAAATCAGATAATGATCGTCCGCGTCGATGGTCAAATAGTCGAATCGCTTGCCTGCCGGTCCCGGCAAACCAAATTCGGTCACTTTCTTCAATGTCGGTCCGGGTGTTTGGCCAGCAATTCCAAGTGCTCCGCCGAGAACCATGCAAGCGGTGAGAAGTGACCGATGTTTTCGCATTAAGCCTCCAGAGTTTATGGGGCGCAGCGATCTGACACTCCGCTAATTTAACTAGAGCTAGTGCCCGATCTCGTTCTGAAAAAATTAGTGTGGCAGCCTTGCCTGGACCGTCGTTCCCGGCTTTAGTTCGTCAGTACCACGACTGACGATTTGGTCCCCAGCATGCAAATCGCCGAAGACTTCGATAAGATCGCCACTCGTGACGCCAGTTTTAACGTCCACCCATTCGGTCTTTCCGTTGCTTACGCGCACCACAAATGTTCGCTGCAAATCTGTTGCTACCGCCGTGGACGGAACAAACAGAGTTGGGTAAGACCGCTGCACGGGCCACTGAACCATCGCAAAGCTGCCTGGCGTCAATCGTTCATCCGCGTTGCGAACTTCGAGTTCGACGGGCATGGTTCTTGTCTTCAAGTCCAGGTCGTTTGAGACTCTCGCGACGGGAGCATGAAACGTTTGCCCGGGAAACTCGGACACAGTGAACGACACTTCCTGTTGTTTGCGAACGCCGGCTGCATATGCCTCGGGCACGGGAACGACTAGCCGAAGCCTGCCAAGGTTTGCGACTTGCACGATTGGTTGATTTCCCGATCCGGAGGAGGGACCGACCAAGGCTCCTGGATGCAAATTTCGCTGCGTCACAATTCCATCGAATGGAGCTTCGATCTTCAGGTACGACTCTAGTTGGCCGATAGCTTTAAGACTGTCTTGCGCAGCGCGAACGTTGTTAGATGCTGCCTCTGCTTGCGCTTTGTCGCCAGCCGTGGTTTGCTCGGCAACGACTAAGTCGTTACCGGCTACTACACCTGGCGTCTTGGCTGCCTCCCTCAAACGCGAGTAGGTTGCCTCGTCGGAGGCGAGCTTGGCGTTTGCCGCGACCAGCTCGGACTGGGCTTTCTGCACTGCGGCTTCAGCCTGACTGCGCTGTGCCAAGAGCTCAGGCGCGGAAAGCAGTGCGATCAATTGCCCGGAGCGAACGTGTGAGCCTCGATCTACTGGGATGCGCTCAATGAATCCGGTCACCTTGGGATAGAGATCGACAACCTCGTACGCTGTAAGTTGAGCAGGCAGCGACACCTTTGTACCGAGTGTTTGCGACTGCACTGCGACCACATTCACAATTTGCGGTGACGAGGCTTGCGGCGATTTTGGATCCTTAGCTCCGCCGCAGCCGAACAAGGTCACGATAACCGCTAATGCAATGAAACGTACCTTCATCTCGCTAGCTCCGGGGCTGTCCCAAATCGGCTGTTTGGGTCTTCAGGATCGAGCGAGGGACTTTCGAGCGTGGTTTTGCGTTGCACCAACCCGAACACCGTCGGCAGCACGAGAAGTGTGGCCAGTGTAGCCGCGAACAATCCACCGATCACGGCCCGGCCGAGCGGAGCGCTTTCGGCGCTTCCGCGGCCGATTGCCAATGCCATCGGGATCATTCCCGTGATCATCGCCAGACTTGTCATCAACACCGGCCGCAATCGCTCGCCGGCTGCGTTTCGTGAAGCCTCGGTCGCGTTGGCACCGGATCTTCGATTTTGTTCCGCGAATGTGACCAGCAAGATGGCATTCGCCACGGCCACTCCGATCGCCATGATGGTTCCCATAAAACTCTCGAGATTCAGACTTGTTCCGGTTATGAACAGCATCAAGACGGAGCCCGCAAGGACAGCAGGCGCGGTGGAAAGGACAACCAGCGACAGCCTTACAGATTCAAAGTTCGCCGCCAGCAGCAACAGAATGACCACAATCGCGGTCGCGAGGCCAATAAACAGGTTTCCGAAGATTTGCTTCATGGCATCGAGCTGCCCTCGCACCTGAACGACGACGCCACGGGGTGGCGTGCCGGCCCGCGAAATGGCTTGTGGAATGCTTCGGCCAGCTCTTCCCAAGTCATTCTTGCCGAGGTTGGCTGACAAACGGATCATCCACAGTCCATTTTGCCGATCAAGTTCTCCCGGCACGTGGACCGGTCGAATCGAAGCGAGTTCGCGCACCAAAGGATGCGCGCCGGTGGAACTTGCCACGGGGATGTTCTGGATGTCCTCGAGAGAAGTCATCCGTGCTTGGGGAACCTGTACCTGCACCTGGTAGCTGATGCCCGATTTAGGATCGCGCCAATAATTCGGAGAGACGAATCGGCTGGATGCAGTTCCAGCTACTATCGCCTGGCCAACCTGGTCGGCGGAGGCGCCCAATTGTCCGGCCAGCACGCGATTCACCCGGACATCCACTGCGGGATATTGAAGTGGCTCCTCGTACTCAAGGTCCCGCAGGTCAGAAATCTTGGAGAGTTCTCCGCGAATCTTCTCTGCAAAGGAAGCAACGTCCGCGTATTGAGGTCCACTGGTCGCAACCTCGACCACTGATGGAGCGCCGAAGTTGAGAGTCTGGCTGATGAGGTCGCCAGGGTCGAACGAAAAGCGGGAGTCGGGAAACTGTTGCGCGAAGCTATGACGTAACCTCTCTTCAAGATCGTGAACCGAAATGCTGGAGTCCGGTTTCAAGGAAACGTTGATCACAGCCTGTTGTGGTCCGCTCGTCCACAAGAACACGGTATTAATTGGATAAGACGACGGTTGCACACCGACATAGCTGAGGGTGAGGTCGAGATTCTCCTCACCGGCTTGGCGGTGGATCTCGTCAAGCACGCGGCGCGTCAGCGCCTCCGTCATCGGCACCCGCGTTCCATCGGGAGCATCAAAGCGAAGCCGAAACTGATTTGCCGCTGATGCCGGAAAGATTTCTCGATCGAGGCGGGGAGCTACCAACGCCAAAACGAGCATCGATACGACTGCATATGCGGTCAGCAACCAGCCAGGCCGGCCCATGAGACGATCGAGCAAAGAGAGGAAGCGCCGGCGGAACAAGCCAAATCTGTCCTCTGAGGATTTGTGCCTTTCGACGTGTTCCGCTTTGATCACCCAATTCGACAGCACCGGCACCAGAGAACTCGAAAGCAGGTAGGACGCCGCCATGGAGAAACCCACTGCCAGCGAAAGCGGGACGAAGAGCGCTCGCGCGGGACCAACCATAAAGAACGAAGGAAGAAAAACCGCAAGCACGCAAAGCATGGCGAGCAGCCGGGGAATCGCGACTTCGCGGCTGGCCTCGAGTACTGCGCGCGCCTTCGGCTGGCCGTTCGCAAGATGCACGTGAATGTTTTCGAGCAGAACGGTTCCCTCATCCACGAGTACTCCGACTGCCAATGCAAGTCCGCCCAACGTCATGATGTTGATAGTCTGTCCAGCGGCCCACAGAGCTATCACGGCACTCAACAGTGCAAAGGGAATGGTGATCACCACGATCAGTGAACTGCGCCAATCGCGCAAAAACAGAAGCAGAGTCAGGCCAGTGAGAATCGCTCCCAGCCCTCCTTCGCGCACCACAGCGGAAAGAGCGTCGCGTACATACTGCGACTGGTCGAACTCGTAGCTGATCTTGATGTCTTCCGGTACCAGCGATTGGAAACGAGGAATGCTCTGGCGAACCTGGTTGACGACCGTGATAGTGGATGCATCCGGTCTCTTTGTGACCGGTATGTAAACCGTGCGCTTGTCATTCAAGAGCGCGTAGCCGGCGAGGATGTCCGAAGAATCTGAAACCGAGCCGATGTCACGAAGATAAACGCTCGCCCCGGAGACACTGTGCAAGGGAATGTCGAGGAGGTCGGAGATCTGCTGCACGGTCGAATCGGTAGTCACCAGCGCCTGATAGTTGCCGATATTGGCGTTTCCCGAAGGTTCAATACTGTTCCCGGACGACACGGCTTGCACGATGTCTTGGGGTGAGAGCCCGTATGCGTGCAGCTTATTCGGATCGACGCTGATGACGATCGTGCGCTGATTGCCACCAAATGGCGGTGGTGAGGAAACGCCCGGCAAAGTTGCGAAAATCGGCCGCACGCGATTGAGAGCCAAATCCTGAATCTCTCCCAGAGTGCGTGCGGAGCTCGAGAAGACTAGGTATCCGACCGGGAGCGTGCCCGCGTCGTAGCGAATCACAAAAGGAGAAACCGTGCCGGGCGGCATAAACGCACGAGCGCGGTTTACGTACGAGATCGTCTGCGCCAATGCTTCACTCATGTTTGTGCCAGGATGGAACGTGAGGCGAAGCAGCGATACGCCTTGAATGGATTGTGCCTCGACGTTCTCAATGCCGTTGATGTACAGGAAGTGATACTCGTAGTAATAGGAGATAAATCCTTCCATCTGCTGCGGGCTCATGCCGCCGTATGGCTGAGCTACATAGATGACGGGCAAGTTCAGATCGGGAAAGATGTCGATGCGCGTGCGCATCAGCGCCAACACGGAACAAAGGGCAACGGCAACAATTACCACGATGACGCTGATCGGGCGGCGCAGGGCGGTGCGGACAAGCCACATTTATTGGTGCCCTCCCGCGGCGCTCTGAACGGCATCGATAAACGGTTGAAGATTGCCTTCGGCGAAGGCCTGTGCCAATAGAGCGCGCCAGACACTGACCTTTGCGATGGCATCGTCGCTCTCGGCTTGCACCAGCAATCGCTGTGCCTCGGCGACTTCCACGACATTGCCCAAAGCGGCACGATACCGAGCTTCGGCTTGGGTCTCGGTCATTTGCGCGGACTGTAGCTCCACGGCAGTGTTATCGGCAATTTGCTTTGAGATCGTCAGCTCCGTTCGTGCCCGCTGAAGCTGTGCTGTTAATTGCTGGATAGTCTTGTCGTACTCTGCGCTGGCGCTCTGTTCGTCAGCCTCTTCGATTTGCTTTCGAGACCGAAGAGAGAAGAAGTCGAATACGGGAAAACTTGCCGTAAGTCCTATGGCAAAATTGGCGCGATCCGGCACAAGTCCATTGGAGCCTCCGACAATCGTGCCGTCGGGCCGTACCCCGCTGCCTCGTCCAGCCACTGCGGACTGAAGATAAAAACTCGGGAAGTAGGAACGCTGGAGAGCGTGTTCTCGCGCCCGAAATTGATCCACCGCGCTCATCGCAAGTTCCGCTAACGGGTGGTTGGTCAGGACCTCTCTGCTCTGCGTGGTGTTCGGAACAGGGGGCAATGCTATCGCAAGCGGACCCGGATCGACCTGAACCGATTGGCCGGCAATTCCCAAAGCTTGAGCCAGGGCGATGCGACTGTTTTCTTCGGCTCCTTGTGCGCGAAGTAACTGCGTGCGAGCCGCGGCGAGTTCGGCGTCGGCGCGCGAGGCTTCTACTCCGGCGCGAAGCTGGTTACCAACCAGCACGTGCACGACTTTGCCAAACGACTCGCGCCGATTCACATCCGCTTCCGCCGCGCGACGCGCCTGCTGCGCTACAACCGTTGCAAGAAAGGCATCGGCCGCGGCCGCCGCCACGTCGAGCTTCGTGAGCTGCAACTGGAAGTTAGCGCCCCCCTCCGCTGCTCGTGCTACGTCCACGTTGGCAGAGCGCAATCCGAAATCGAACGGTTGCCAGGAAAAAAGAGCGCCACCAGCACTGCCCCACGCTGTCGTGTTGCTGGTATTCGTCAGGACGGGACCAGAAAGGGGAGGAATCACTGACTGCGGCAGGAGCAGCCCCGCGATGTTGTTGTAAGTGGCACGATTCGTCTGCCAAAGCAGATCGGTGCGAGGAAGATACGCAGTTCGGGCCAAGCCCACCGCTGCCCGCGCGCCAACCACTTTAGCGAGAGCCGCTCGCGCTTCGGGGAAATGAACTGCTGCATAGTGCACCGCGTCCTCAAGTGTTAGCGGCGATGGCGGCGGAGCGCTCTGCTGATCCGCAGCCGCCAGCGACAGTGATCCCAGCACGAATACTAGAGCGAGATTTCGTAGCGACTTCAATCGTTCCTCCCGAAACGACACACTCAGAGAATCGACCTTTATTACTGCTTGATCGCCTGATACAGGCCCTCGATCATTTCCATTCCGCGGCGCAGCAGTTCTTCATCGGCTGTGCCTTCGTGTGCCCACCCGATCAGCACTCGATCCAGCCCAATACCCTCTGAGCGTCCGTATTTCTCGTCGTCCAAATCGGCGTCATGAATGATCTGTGCTATCACGGCTACCTTCGGATCACGAATTGCGAACTCTTTGCGCAGCGTCTCGAAAGTGCAATCGTCGCCGCGATGGCCGAAGCCACCTGCCTGAAACATATCGAACGGCACAGCGTCGGGGACTTCGGCTGCGTCATCACCGAATGCAAATCGTGGATGGGCATCGATGAATTTGCGTATTAGCCATGCGGACGATACCCGGTCGATGCCAGGGCGGTGCCGGGTGATCCAAGTTCGGTTGAGATATTCCTTTCGCGCCTTGGCGCGAGGCATCGAAGACCCCTGCGAAAGCCCGTCTGCGCTATTCAGCACACTCTCAACCCTGCTACGAAGCGGGCTGTTGAAGAAGTCAATGGCGACAATCTGCTGGAATCGCCTCCGCAGTCGCGCTAAGTCTCCCGGGCCGCGCTTAGCCGTTTTCCTCCGAAGTTCTTTTAGTAGCTCGTCGTAGTCCTGCGATCTGGCTTCTGTAAACTTCTGCCGTAACTGCGTTGGTGGTTGATCGTCGATCGCGTTTACCGTCACGACTGATGCCTGGCCGTTGTATTTTCGAATTGCGGCAGCTAGCCATTCAAAACGCTCATGATTTGCCGCCGTATTCGGCAAGAGGTATCCAGAGCTGGGAAGAGACAAGGCGCCGTACAGTTTCAGCTTTCTCCATACCTCGACGCGACGGCTGGCCTGCTTCGCAGGAAGACTGAAGACGAGTAATAGCCAAGGCACATCGATGTTGCCGGGCTGCTCTTCGGTTCGGCTGGCTCCCTTGGTCGCTACTACCATTCCATAGAATGATATATGTGTAACAGCACCGCTGCTACTGAGCCAGTCTTATTTATCCCAACGAAAGGAAGAATGCCAGACGGTACAAACTGATGTGTTTCAGGTTAGGTTCACGTCTATTGATGCACAGCAGCCGTTATGCTTTGGCAAGGAATTCGATTTTCGCTGTGGATTCCTTCTATGCTTTCCGGTCACCTGAAACCACGCTCAAGCGACGCGCGAATCTGTGGATAGTGAGCCACAGCGAAGTTGACTGCGGCTTCAATTGTCAACGGCGACGGTAAAGGAGCGCTCCGCTGATCCGCGGCGGCGAGCGAGAGTGATCCAAGCAAGAACATAGAGAGCGAGGTTTCGCGGCGGTTTTAATCGTTCCTCCAGAAACATGATGACAGACACGATGCTTTTCCGTCTGGCAAGGGACGGGTGGCCGACCCTTGCCGGGTGCCCCGCCTTTCATCTTGTTTTCGCTGACGTACCGAAAAACTGGGTGGCTGGGTGGCCCGCCCTTTCCCATTTCGGGTTTAGCTACGCGCCTCCACGGTATGCGGTGCCCCGTTCTCGCGCGGTGCTTGCGAGAGGGCGGGGTAGCGAGAAGGTCAGGTCAAGTGTTTGGCTGGGTGGCCCATCCTTTTCCCGTTTCGGTTGTCGCATCAGATTTCCGGACAATGGGTGCACCACCCAGTCCATAGCAGTTCGACGCAAAAGGAAAACAAAGGGCGGGCTACCCAGCCCGGAGTTCAGCCTCGCTTCCGCTATCATCCTGCTCAACTGAAGACAGGCCCTAAACTAAAATTATGCGAAAGGTTCTGCCATGACCATTTCCGAAACAGTCCTCATCCTGGCAGGCGGAACCGCCGTCCTGGCAATCCTCTTCGGCATACGCCTTGCCATGCGGACGGTGGCGGGTGGTGGCCCAGCGGCGCCGCGACCGGGGGGCGGATCGGGCACGCCCGACGTGGCCGGCGTCATCGCGCTGCCGCCTTTGATCTTTCTCGGCTTCCTGGCGGCGGCAGCGGTACTCGAGGCGGTCGTTCCGCTCCCGCCCCTGGCCGCGCATGCTTTTCCCAGCTATCTGGCCGGAGCCGCGCTCGCGGCGGGCGGCTTTGTCATGATCGCCATGGGCATGCGGCGCTTTGTGGCCGCCGGCACCAACATTCCGCCCACCCTGCCGACGACGGCGCTGGTCGTCGACGGCATCTATCGGCGGACGCGGAACCCGCTCTATCTGGGAACGACCCTGGTCTACCTGGGCTTAGGCGTCGCGGCGGGAAGCCTGTGGGCCATCGGGCTCGTCGTGCCGCTCATCTGGGTGATCAATGTCGGCGTGGTGGCGCGGGAGGAGCGCTATCTGGAGCGCAAGTTCGGAGATGCCTACCGCGCCTACAAGGCGCGGGTGCGGCGGTGGATCTGATGGGACGTTCCGGGGCAAATGATTCGAGACGAGCGGCGGGTGGCCCAGCCCTTCCCATTTCGGGTTTCTGCCGGGCGCCGCACCCTTCGGTTTTTGAAGGGTGCGCCCTTGCCAATGATCGACCTAACGTAACTCTTGCACGGCCACAATCAATCTACAGTTTGGCGCCGGGTGCGCCACCCTTTTTGTCTTTACTTCTTGCGTGGAACTTCTGAGAGGTGGGTGCGCCATCCTTCGCTGGCGAGGATCTCTCGCGTAGTTCTAAGAGCCCAGCGCGTACAATGCTCCACGTCTTCAACTTTGGAGGGAAGTCCCGGCCAAGCCGCCCGGGGCGAGGTTGGGATGGGCAAAGGAGTTAAATCCGAGGAGCGCCGTTCCGTCGGTCACTACGACGCCAACTACGGAAACTTTCAATCGGAGCTGTACGCGGAGATCCGTCGCGAAGCCTTTGGCGAGGATATTGGGCAGAATAGTTGGCTCACGTCAGACGAGCAGGACCGGTTTCTGGGTTCGCTTAACCTTTCTCCGGGTAAGAGTCTGCTCGATGTAGCTTGTGGGTCCGGGGCCCCGGCGCTGCGAATCGCGGCAAAGACCGGCTGTTCCATCGTGGGAATTGACGCTCATGAGCAGGCGGTTTCGACGGCAAGGTCGTTTGCAGCGCAGAGGGACTTAACGGGTCTCGCCGAGTTTCGGGTTGCGGATGCGGCCGGGCCGTTGCCTTTTCCCGACGCCCGCTTCGATGCAATTACGTGCATTGACTCGATCAATCATCTCCCAAATCGGCTCGGTGTAATTTCCGAGTGGGCCCGACTGCTCAAGCCAGGCGGACGCTTGCTGTTCACCGATCCCATTACCGTGACCGGACCGCTGACGAATGCAGAAATCGCGGTACGCGGTTCCATAGGTTTCTTCCTGTTCGTTCCGGCTGATTATGACAAACGCATTATCGCGGAGTGTGGTTTGCGGCTGGTGGTGTGTGAGAACTTAACTGCGAATATGGCTGAAATGGCTGAGCGGCGGGGCGCAGCTCGCGCCTCGAGGAGCGCTGTCTTGCGCGAGATCGAGGGCGACCAGACGTACGAGGGAGAGCAGCAGTTCTTTGAAGTGGCTGCTCGCATTGCCAGAGAAGGCCGGCTCTCCCGCTACATCTACGTTTCGGAGAAACCGAGCTAGAATCCTCACCTTCAAGAATGAGGGCCCTGGGGCTCCCCGCCCGCAGATGCCTTTTCGTCGAAATGGAATGTTTGTGAGAGCTGAAACAAGCGATGTGGGCCAGCGGGCCAGACGGCGAATCGCGCTCCGGCTGCTTCCGTTCCTCTTCCTGATGTACCTGGCTTGCTTTGTTGACCGAGTCAATGTGTCTTTCGCCAACCTGCGAATGAGCGCAGATCTAGGGTTCAGCGACCGCGTCTACGGTTTGGGCGTGGGAATTTTCTTTGTTGGGTATGTCCTCTTTGAGATTCCGGGAGCAATCATCGTCGAGCGTTGGAGTGCGCGAAAGTGGTTGGCGCGAATTATGGTCACGTGGGGACTGGTCACCATTCTCACGGGCTTCGTTCATACCGCACGGCAGTTCTATGCGGCTCGCTTCCTTGTGGGCGTGGCTGAAGCCAGCTTTTTCCCTGGCGTCATCGTCTACCTGACACACTGGTTCCGGATTTCGGATCGAGCCAAAGCCGTGGCTTCCTTCTATACCGGGGTGCCGACGGCGTCCGTGGTCGGTTCGCTTCTGGCCGGTTGGCTTCTCGGCATCCATTGGCTCGGGTTTGCCGGGTGGCGCTGGCTGTTCATCATGGAGGGCATTCCTCCAATCGTTTTGGGAATTATGGCTCTCTTCTATCTCACGGACCAGCCGCAGCAAGCCCGCTGGCTTTCCGAAGACGAGCGCACGTGGATCGTCGGCGAGTTGGAAGCGGAGACCAGAGCAAAGAAACGGATCCACAACTACACCATCTCGCAGGCCTTTCGCGACCGCCGGGTAATGCTACTGATTCTTCTATGGTTCCTCACGCTCTCAGGCGCTCAAGGCAGCATATTTTGGCTCCCGACTTTCATCAAACGTCTGTCCAGCCTGCCGAATTCGACGGTAGCGTTGTTGGTCGCTCTTCCGGGACTCGCTGCTATCGGCGGAATGCTACTGAACGGCTGGCATACAGACAGGACGGGCGAACGCCGCTGGCACACCGCCATCCCGCTGGCGTGTGCCAGCGCCGCTTATTTGTTGTTGCCTGCTACTGGCCACAATTTCCCGATGGCCATGGTGCTGTTCATTCTGGGCGGCGGATTCCTGTATTCGTGCTACCCGACCTTTTGGTCCATGCCCACTTTGATCCTGAGCGAGACGGCGGCGGCAGCGAGCTTCGGTCTGATCAATTCAGTGGGGCAGCTTGGAGGGCTCGTCGGCCCGTATGCGGTGGGTTACCTCAACGATCACACAGGAAGCATGATAGCCGCGTTCGTGTTTATCGGGATGTGCTATCTGTTAGCAGGGAGCGTGGTCCCACTCATTAATATCAGGATTCCTATTTCGGTTACGGCCCGAGACTCACCGCGAGAAGGGCTGCTTGCGCGTTCTAGTTCACAGTAGCTCGGATTCGTATCGGGGCACGGCTTGAGGCTGGGCGGCCCGCCCTTTCCCATTTCGGGTTTAGCTACGCGCCTCCCGGTATGCGGTGCCCCGTTCTCGCGCGGTGTTTGCGAGAGGGTGGGTAGCGAGAAGGTCAGGTCAAGTGTTTGCTTCGCCGAATGGATCATCGCTCGTGACTCCGTTGGGTAGCGATTGAATGTCGCTCTGGAATGCGGGCCACGCCTTTGCAGCGGAATCAGATGTCATTTTGGCGTAGAGCTGCGCGAGCGTTCCGGAATCTCCAAGCGAGACCATGGTTTGAGCAACCTTACTGAGATCGTAGCCTTTGGCGAGGAGCCACGATATGAAAGCCATTCCACATCCAGTACTGTCGGGATTCTGGTCAGTGGGATCGGTCTGGTTCACGAAATCGGGCATTCCGTCCTGTGCCCATTGTGGAGCAGTCGTGAAATCAGCAAGGGCGTTCTTGCCGATTACGGCTGCGCACCACCGGGAGAGAGCTTCCCCGGTGCTTACCCCGCAAAGGTTTCCGCCCATGGAACATTCGCTCAGTTCAGCTTCAAACAGGGCAGAAACGCGATCAGAACGGCCAAATGATGCACAGACTTCGATGGCATTTCCCGTGGTGTAATCGCAGCCCATATGATCCGCACCGCCGGTTCCATCGGTGCGGCCATCGAGCGCGAAGATGATCACACTTACAGCTCCGCCCTTGGTTCCAAACATATCGTCGTTTGCTTTGACCACTCGATCAGCATCCTGGACCAGGTCCTTTGCATTGAGAGCTGCTGCTTGTCCCAAACTAGGATCGACATAAACTGTGACTTGCCCACTTGGACTGGTACCGACGAATTCAGAGTTTCCGCGATAGCTGGGCCATCTGGGAGGCTTTGGGCCAGCACGGCGCATAGTCCGCGTCTGGAGAGTGATGGCAGTTGCTCGAATCCGGTGACTCATTTCCGGGTCCTTTCTTAAGCGATGATGATTCATGTTCTCGTGAATGACGTGGGCAAGCAAGATCACTGTACGCAACAGATGGTTGGGTCTGCGAGAGCACGGCGTAATCCGGCTGCGAGACGGCGATCCCATTCCCCGAACGCGTGGCGGCGGGTGGTACAAGTTGTCCCATTATAGAACAAAGCGCGGACGGTAGGGCACCCACCTGGTAGGTTCATTAAGGGGATAACATCACAGGCGGGGCACCCGGCCTCAAAAAGGAAGCGGTTGGCGATCAGCGGATTAGCGACTGGCTAAACCAAACGACAACGGCAAAGCAACGACCTGCCCCCATGCCCTGAACTTAATTTCCACAGCGAGCGACGGTAAGAACCTTGACTCCGTCCAGCGAGGCGGGGTACCAAGGAAGAGGAGATCGACAAGCGCTGCGCAGCTTCGTCGTCCGGAGCTTCGCAGCTTTGCTCCGCTTACAAGAAAGGGAGGTGCAGAACGATGACGGTCCTATGCTTCACGAGTCCGGGAATTCGCTGCGATTTCCCTGTTAATTCACTGCCCCTCTCCGGTACCCCCAGTGTTTATGCGGGTCTTATGCAGAAATTAATTTTCACTGAAAAATTCGCTGATATTTTCGCTGTTAATTCACTGTTCAGTGCCTGATCAGCGTATTAACAGCGAATTTGGAAATCAGCAATTAGCGATCCTGTTTCCGGACCGGATGCCGTGGCGAAGAGTCGATGACCTCCGAAACAGTGCTGTGCTAGCTTTGGGGCATGAAACTGCTTGGCAGTCTGCTGATGCTAACCTGCGCCGCGCTGGCGCAAACTCCGGATTTGAAATCGGCCAGTGGCTATCCCAAGATGGTCCAGAAACAGGTCACCGCCTGGATCGAGCGCGCCGCCGAGAAGATGCCGGAGGAAGAGTACGGGTTCAAACCGGATCCCGCTGTGCGATCTTTCGCGCAGATCCTTGGCCACATCGCGGATGCGGACTACCTCTTCTGTTCCATCGCTCTGGGAGAGAAAAACCCGTCGCCGGAAATCGAGAAGACCAAGACTACGAAAACGGAACTAACGTCGGCAGTGCACGATGCCTTCGCATACTGCAATCGTGCCTACACTGCGCTCACCGACGCCGGCGCCAATGAGACGGTGAAGGCCTTTGGCGGGGAGCGCAACAAACTCGGCGTGCTATGGTTCAACGCCTCCCATAACCTGGAGCACTACGGCAACCTGGTGGTCTACATGCGGACGAAAGGAATCGTGCCGCCCTCCAGCGAGCGTACTCCGCAGTAGGGAATGGCTGGCGCATGGCAGCTAGTAGCTCTCCTACTGGACCAACTCCGACGCGCGATGGAACAAGTTCGTCAGCTGCATGGCCACAGTTTCCGGAGCTGCGCTTTCCTCCACGCTCACAGTCATGAATCGTTGGCGAAATGCGGGAGCCGCAATGTCATTCTGCAACTCGTGGTCGATGACGACGGCGCCGAAGTCGAAGAAATCGCTCTTAGCCCAGGCCTCGTCGAGTGCCCGCGCCGAAATCAGCCGGAATCCAGCCGAATGGATTGCATCTTTCAGCCGAGCCAGGCGTTCTTCGTTCGCACAGACAAGCAGGATCGTCACGCCCTGAGTGTGCGCGGAGCGAGTACGGCCGTCAATGACAAGGATGATTACTCCTTGGTGAGATCAACGTCCCCGCAACAGAACCGCCTGCCGTAACAGGCGGGGTTAGTCTTCAATCTAATCCTGAGGGATCAATGCTGATGCATTCCCGGTCCCATCGCCCAGACGTCCTTGTCGTTGGGATACACATGCACCATCCACCCGAAGAGCAGCGGCACAAACCTGCCTCCTGCAGCATCGCAAGCCTCACGCGTGGAAATTGAACCCGCCATTCCAAACTTGGGATTCTTCTGCCAGGCTTCGGACTCGTGTCCTTTCGGAGGAAAGCAGAAGTTCACGTGCTCGTGCCATTGCGCGACACTGAGCGGAATACGATCATTCAGCTCCTCTTCATCGGCCTTTTGCGAAGCCGTGTACATCACGCCGGCGAGCTTATATCCATCGGGCGTCTTGTCATACAGCAGCGAGGTCGGATGCTCGGGATTGAAGCGCCGGCGAGCCTCGAATCCATACCAGTAGTTTGTGAAGTGGTACTGATGCTGGGGCACATTGGGCAGAAAGATCTTGAAGCCATCGTTCAGAGCGGCGTGGTAGTTCTGATACTTGCTCATCACCTCGCGGGCTTGCTCCACCACGCGCCTTGCGCGCTCCTCATCGCCGGGCTGCGCTTTCCGCGGCTCCGTCATCTTCATGTGCGGGCCCATCTCCATGTGGTGCGAACTCATCGAGTGAGTGGCCGCATTCATCTCTTCCTCAGCTCGAGCATCGGAAGAAGAATTGTTTGGCATCTCCATTCCCGCCATGGAGTGAGCATCGTGCACAGCGTCGGATGATGGATGCTGATGCTCCTGCGCGGATGCCACGCAAATGACAAATAGACCTGCCGTTGCAAGCATCGCCATTAGAAGCCTGGACTTCATGAACCACCCCTCCCGGATCAATCTGCCAGAGATCAACCCTGAGAAAGCTACGAAGTTGTTGCACCGCCGGTTTCGCGTATCGCGGTGACTTGGGTTACTTTCGGGATGGGTCAGTCAATGTAGCTCAGAACCGCCCGGGCCTGAGCAGGGCCATAAGAGCATCGTTCCATTCTTTTAGCATTCCATTGTTTGGAATTGCTCCCTCAGGATTGTTGGCGCGGACCGGCGCAGGAAATAGAAAGTACAATGCCCATACCAGGATGCAGCAATTACCGACGCTCAGCATGATCCAACTAAAGGCGGTGTCGGCGGCGTGGCCATAGGCGTTCCTTGCCATGACTGCTGCCATTTCCATTGCTCCATACAATCCAAATCCAAGCGCTACTCCCATTACATAGCGATTCCAGGGAAGGCCGAGTCCAAAGGCGAAGACGAACAGCAATCCGAGCAGGCCAGCCTGGACGAAGGTCACAGTTCGCTTTACCAGAATGATCGATGCAATGACCCTGTAACTGTCGGTTGCCGGAGAAACCCAGGCCCACAGAAGGGCGCTCACAATCAGAACAAGCAGAGATCCTTTAAACAGGACGGCTCCCAGCTTGCGGAGACCTAGGTGCCGGCTGAACGCATGGTCGAACAACTCCTTGAAGACGCAGAGAGCCAGCAGGCACGCGATGAACTCCGTAATCCAATAACCGAAGAAATAGATCCAGGCGTTCTTGCGCTCCGCGAACAGGAAGGCAGTGCGTCCAATCTCGGCGGTGACGTAAGCAAAAAAGATGGGGAGCTCCTTCAAGAGTCCGCGATAGAGCATTAGCAGAACGATGCCGATTTCGAGCGCCGTCGGAAGCAGCCACAGAAATGTCCTTAGGATTGGGTGCGCGGTTGCTGGCATTCAATGAAACTCGGTAGCGAGGAACTAAGCAATAAGCTACATCAACTGTACAGTTCGGCTACCGCCTGGGTTCTGCTACGTCTTGACTTGCACGCGCTTGCCCGTGCGTGCGGCCTCGTAGACGGCAGTGATGATTTGCATGTCGCGTCGGCCGAGTTCGCCAGGAACAGGAGTGTCCCGACCGCTGCGGACACAGTCGGCGAAGTCGTCCATGTGGGCTGCCTGCTGATTGATTGCCGGGTACGTGAGTGGACCGCGGCTGGTCTCGCAAACTATGCCGCGATAGGTGAAGGCGTGCTGCTTGAAGTCAATCCAGCCTTTTGAGCCTTCAGCGCGAAACGTGTCGGAGCTGTGGTTGAAGCTGGTCACGGCGTCGCACTTCGCTCCGTTCGCCCACTGCATGGTCCAGTGCAGGGTCTCTTCTACTTCGTTAAAGAGTTCCGGTTTCGTTTTGGGATTCTCATGTGCGGTGACCGCGATCGGAACTGCTCCGTTAGCGGCCATGCAAGTGCCGTGCACGATGTAGATGCCGAGGTCCATCATGGGGCCGCCACCGGCTAGCTTCTTGTCGATCCGCCAGGCGCGCTCGCCGAAGACGAAGCCGCGGTCTCCGGTCATCCTCATGAAGGGACCGAAGTCCTGTTCGCGGGCGAGGCGCATCAGCTCGCGGTGATAGAGGTCGTAGTGCAGGCGATATCCGATGGCAAGCTTCACCTTCGCTTTCTTACAGGCGTCGATCATGCGATCGCAGTCCGCTACTGAAGTTGCCATGGGCTTCTCTGAGATCACGTGTTTCCCCGCCTTGGCTGCGCGAATCGTGAACTCTGGGTGCAGGGCGGGAGGAGTGACAACGTAAACGATGTCAATGTCTGGATTGTCAGCGATGCGGTCGAAGTTCTCGTAGTTGTAGATATTCTTCTTGTTCAGACCATAGTCGGTTGCCCATTTCTCTCCCTTTTCGGGATGCCCGGTAACGACACCGGCCAGATAGCAATGCTTCGTTTCGTGCAGCGCAGGACCAAGTTGACCCGAGGAGTATCGTCCCAACCCAAGCAGCGCGATACCGAGTTTGCGGTCGGGAGCTTTGGTCTGTCCGTGAAGTCCGGTTGTGGCTAGGGCAGCGGTGGCCCAAGCCAGGTCGCGCAGGAACTCGCGGCGTGATCGGGAGGCGAAATCATGATTCAGCTTCGGCGTCTTCATTGGCCGCGAATTGTACTACCCCTTGCATTCCCTAAAACGGCAAGAAAAAAGCTGCTGAGTCCGGTCTATGTCCAGGTCCCGGACCAGCAGCTAACCTGCGTGCGTGGGATAGATATTGGGATGGAGCGGCCCGGATGTCAAACGGGTATTCTTGAAAAGAATCTTTAGCTGAACTAAAGTATCGGCGCTATCAATTCAGCAGTAGACCGGCTTCGTCCATGGACGTTCACCAGCTCGAAGTGTTTCTTTCGGTTCTCGATACCGGGAGCGTTACCCGGGGAGCTGAGCGAGTGCATCTCTCTCCAGCTGCCGTAAGCCTGCAACTGCAAGGGTTGGCGGAACATCTGCAGACAGAATTGTTCGTGCGTTCGGGGCGCAAGCTCGCGCCAACGTCGATGGCGTATCGCCTGGCAGAGCACGCGCGCACGGTGATCGACCAGATGCGTCGCATCGAGTCCGACTTCCATGGTACGGCGCAGGAGGACACTCGCCCCTTCCACTTTGCCACAGGTGTTACCACGCTCGTCTATCGGCTGGGTCGTCCGTTGCGCATGCTGCGCAAGGAGTATCCACAGACGGAACTCCATGTGACGGTTGCTAATACCGAGGAGATCGTCGCCGGCCTGCTCGATCGTCGTTTCGATTTGGGACTGATCTCACTTCCCGTTTCGGAGCCAAGCATCACCACAATTCCCTTATTTGACGAAGACTTGCTCGTGGTGAGGCCTTCTCAGACCAAAGTGCGCGGCGGGCAAATCGGCTCAATTCGCGTCTCGGATTTAGCGCGCGTTTCCTGGCTGCTGTATCCGAAGCAGAGCAATATGCGCACCATCATCGACGCGTTCTTCGCGCATGTGGGCATTGAGCCCAACGTCGTCATGGAGGCGGCCGATACTGAAGCCATCAAAAGGCTCGTCGAGTCTGGCTTTGGGTACTCGATTCTGCCTGCCTTTTCATTGAAGGGACAATCACGCTTCTTCCACACGATGCGGATCGCCGGACACAAGCTGGTGCGAAACCAGGCTTTGGCGATGGTAAACGCCGCGTACCCTCGCGCCCTGACGCTCACGATCGCGGATTTTATCCGCAGATCGCTGCAGTAATTTCAATCCTTAAAAGGGCTAGTCCTTCTTATCCGTATTCGCCGAGGCAATGGCATTTATTAAGTTTTTCTTAAGTAAACATTTTATTACTTTGCGCTTGACAGTGTCTTAGAACCCCTCACATCATGCGCGCACCTACAGCTCTGTCGCCGCGACAGAATTCGTGCGGAGAAGTGTCTTGGCGGGGATGGCGGGCAGAGCGGGGACGGATTTCAGAGTTTAAAACAACTTAAAGATGACACGAGCGGCCAGCAGGTGGAGATGGCGGACTGGCTGCCGCGGTCAGGAGAGTGTGCGGTTATGAAGAAACAAGCGTGGTTGCTCCTGTTCTTCCTCCTGTCGTTCAGTGCAGTTTCACTTGCCCAGGGGCTAGGAGACATTGTCGGCACTGTCTCTGATCCATCAGGCGCCCTCCTCGCGGGAGCAAAAGTCACTGCAATTGAGACAGGAACTGGTCTCGTGCGCACAACCACTGCGGACAGCCAGGGGTATTACGTCATCACGGCGTTGAAACCCTCGCGATACACGGTCACAATCGAATCCCCCGGCTTCCGCACGGAAAAGCAGCAAGTAACGCTACTCGCAGATCAATCGCTGACGGTCAACGGACATCTCCAGTTGGGTACGCCCACGGAAGTCGTCGAAGTGACCGGCTCGAGCGTGCAAGTCGACACCAGCACCTCAACACTGAAGAATGTCGTCGAGCAAACGCGGATTACCGAACTACCGTTGAATGGCCGCAACGCCGCCACACTCACTCTCACGACCGCGGGCTCGGTTCAGGGTCCCAGTGGTGGGGCTGACCAGGGCACGACTAAAACTTTCCCCGGAGCGGTCACTCTTAATGTGAATGGTGCGCGGCAAAACCAGATCAGTTATCAACTCGATGGCGGCAATTACGTAGACGAGTACACCAACGTCAACCAGCCTTTTCCGAATCCTGACGCGCTTCAGGAATTCAGCATCCAGACCAGTAACTACAGTGCGGAATACGGGCAAAATGCGGGCGCAGTCGTGAACGTGATTACCAAATCAGGAACTAACGCGCTGCATGGCACAGCATTCGAATTTGTGCGCAACGCAGTGTTCAACGCCAGAAACTGGGCTGCGCCTCTGACGCTGCCTAACGGTTCGCCGACGAAGGACATGGGCCGCGATCAGCTTAAACGGAACCAGTTCGGCGGTACGATCGGCGGTCCCATCATCAAGGACAAGACGTTCTTCTTCAGTTCTTACCAAGGCACACGCCTGCGCAACCTTGGCGGTGTAACCCAGACCACGGTTCCTACTGTTGCGCAACGGGCAACGGCTACGGATCCGGCAGTAATAAACCTTTTGAAGGGCATTCCGCTGGGTGATGTCAACGGGAAGTTGAGTTTCGCGAAGCCCGACCACCAGGATTTTCATGATCTGTTGGGCAAAGTGGATCATGTGCTAACCGAAAAAGATCGATTCTCGGTACGTTATGCGTACGATCGGTTCAGCAAGCTGGCGGTGTTTGACCCTGCCAACTTTTTGACATACACCGACGGCTCGACGATAACCTCACAAAATATTTTGTTACACGAGAGTCACGTCTTTAATCCACACCTGCTGAATGATGCGCGCTTTAGCTATTCCCGCGAGAAGGCGAGCCGTGGCCCAGCCGCCAACGCGATCAGCGTTGCCGATTTGGGAGTAGCCTTGCCCTACGAGCCGGTGAAGGCAATTCAGCAGATCAGGGTCAACGGTGGATTTAGCTTCGGAGATAATCCTCCCGCTTCTTTTGTGCGCAACAACTTCACCTGGAGCGATGACGTAAGCTGGGTGATTTCCAAGCATGAGCTGCACTACGGCGGAACACTCGAGCGCAGCCGCGTCGATCTGGATAACAAGTTCTTCCAGCCGGCTGAATTCAGCTTCGACGGGTTTGCCAATTTGATGGCGGGAAAGTTGACCGACTATAGCGGCAACCCGGCGTTCCGTCAGGGCGCAGGAGAATTCAAGAATAATCGCAACACGTTTGCTGGTCTTTACATTCAGGACAACTTCAAAGTAAACCGCAGGTTGACGGTGAATCTTGGATTGCGATGGGAGCCAGGGCGGGCGCAGCGCGAGCTCAAGAATCGCTGGACACAATTCAGGCTACCAGACCTAATCGCCGGAGTACATTCGACGGTATTTCCCAACGCGCCGGCTGGTCTCTTCTTTCCTGGTGACGCTGGGTTCCCAGACAATGGGCTTCGCGACAGCATGAACAACTTCGCTCCACGGCTTGGCTTCGCTTGGGACGTTTTCGGCGACAGCAAAACAAGCTTGCGCGGCGGTACTGGAATCTTCTACGACACTCGAATAAGCGGCATGAACAATAATCGATTCGTGGATTCGACGCCGTTCAGTCCACAGCTCTTTCTACAAACCGGCGCGGTGGGGGCGAGTCCCGGTACGTTCACCGATCCACTCTGCACTCAAGCTGCGACCCAGACAGCCCAGAAATGCACGAGTCAAACGGCTAATTATCCTTTCCCAGCTACCTTTCCGCCTCCAAAGAATGCTCTTTTCCGGCAGAGCGATCTTTATTTGGGTTGGGATCCGAACAATAAGTGGCAAGTACCAACCATTTATAACTGGAATTTCGTACTTGAGCGGCAGTTGCCCGCGAGCTTTCTGGTGCGTGCTGGATATGTAGGTTCGCACACGTCCCATTTAGGTGAAACCATCAACCAGGACCCATGCGTTCCGTCCGCTACTGTCACCTGCTCGGGTGCGATTCGAAGGTTGAACCTTGTGAAGCCTGCGGCTGACGTCTCGTTTGGCGACCTTCAACTAGTTCCTTACGATGTGAATTCAAGCTACAACTCGCTCCAGTTGACTGCGGAACGTCGTGCGAAGAGCCTTACGATCACAGGAAGCTATACCTGGTCGAAGAGCATTGACGATCTGCCGCCAGCGCAAGGTCTCTACGGCTTCGACGCTAACTATTCGGCACGACCGTGGGACGATCCTTTGCGACATGCTTTTGATCGAGGGCCGTCGGAGTTTGATCATCAGCATCGTTTCGTGTCGTCTTTCGTGTGGGAGCTGCCGGGGTTGAGCGGAGCAAACGGCTTCGTTCGCAACACGCTGGGTGGATGGCAGTTCAGCGGGTTAGTTTCAGCACAGACCGGACGACCTCTCACCTTGCTTTCCGGCGCAAACAGCAACAGCGGTGGCTCCAGAGCTGGACTCGGTCAAGATCGGCCGAATCTTGTAGGCAATGCGTATGGTGCTGGAGCGTGTCCAGCTACGGGTACCACGGCCTGCCGCGACTGGCTTAGCCCTGCCGCGTTCGTGACCAATCCGGCTGGTACTTTCGGCAATGTCGGCAAGGGAAGCCTGCGCTACCCTGGCTACTACGATTGGGATATGGGACTCGGAAAGAATTTCAAATTTACGGAGCGCATTGGCATGCAGTTCCGCGCCGAGTTCTTCAACGTGTTTAACCGCGTGAACTTCGATGAGAACGCTGTCTCAGGTACGGGCAACTTCCTGAAACTGAACTCTGCCGGAAATTTTGGCGCTCTGCGTTCAGCGACGGATCCCCGTATTGGACAGCTTGGACTGAAGTTGAATTTCTGATCTGAAATTTCCTGAAAACCGCGTGCGAAATCTGGCCGCAGTCCTACCAGATCTCGCACGTGTGTTTTTAGATGTTGGGACGAGTTGTATAACGTGGACAGTGGCGTAGAACCGAACCCCAATCTTCACAGGAGAACCGTTGAGTTCAAACCAGGAGAGTACGCGCAGGAAATTTCTGCATCTTACGGCTGCCGGCATTGCTGGCGCAGCGGCCGGGGCAGCCACAAGATTGTCAGCGCAGGAGCCCCCTAGAACATCTCCGGCTCCCGGTGCGCCGGGCGCTCAAATCGTCTTTGACGTTCGTGCCTTCGGCGCCAAGGGCGATGGCACTACTGTAGATACCCCAGCAATTAATAAGGCTATTGAAGCTGTAGCCTCGGCCGGAGGAGGAACTCTACATTTTCCTTCCGGCACTTATCTTTCCTACACCATTCGTCTCAAGAGCAAAGTTGCCCTTTATCTTGATCAAGGAACTACGATCCTCGCCGCGGAGAGCGGACCTGGCGGCCAATACGATGCCGCCGAGCCGAACCAGTGGGATCACTACCAGGACTACGGCCACAGTCACTGGCGCAACAGTCTCATTTGGGGAGAGGACATTCACGATTTCTCCATCATCGGTCCAGGCCTGATCTGGGGCAAAGGACTCAGCCGTGGCACGCGTCAAGGACCGCGGGCGGAAGATCCCGGAGTGGGAAACAAGGCGATTTCGTTAAAGAATTGTCATAACGTTATTCTTCTGGATTTCTCTATTCTTCACGGCGGTCACTTTGGGATTCTTGCCACTGGCGTTGACAACTTCACCATCGACAATCTGATGATCGACACCAACCGCGATGGAATCGACATCGATTGCTGTCGCAATGTCCGGGTGATCAACTGCAGCGTGAACTCGCCTTGGGATGACGGCATCTGTCTCAAGAGCTCTTTTGGGCTTGGCTACGCGCGGGCGACTGAGATGGTCACCATTAGCGACTGCCTGCTTACCGGAAGTTTCGAAGAGGGAACTCTGCTGGATGGTACGTGCAAACCGTTTCCACCCGACGCGAACATTCCCCGAAATGGCCGCATCAAGTTCGGCACGGAATCGAATGGCGGTTTCAAACGCATCACTGTCTCAAACTGCGTGTTCGATGGCTGCAGGGGCCTAGCTTTGGAGGCTGTCGATGGTGCTCTTCTCGAGGATGTGACCGTTACCAATATCAGCATGTGCGACATCGTGGATGGACCCATCTTCATTCGTCTCGGCGATCGCATGCGCGGTCCTGAGGGCGTTCCAGTTGGAGCGTTGCGGCGCGTTATCATCACCAATATCGTGTGCTCCAACGCTGCCTCTAACATTTCTTCACTCTTCACCGGGCTCGTGGGACATCCCATTGAGGATGTGAAGCTGAGCAATATCCTTATTGAGCACCGGGGCGGCGGTACTGCGGCGCAGGCGGCGTTTCAACCGCCGGAGGAGGAGCGGGAACGATATCCGGAGCCCAGAAGGTTCGGCGATATGCCTTCACATGGCTTTTACATTCGCCACGTAAAAGGAATCGAGATGAACGATGTGAAGATTCTCGCGCAGCACGAAGATGCTCGTCCGGCGTTCGTGCTCGAGGACGTGCGCGGAGCCGATTTCTTTCGCATCAAAACTCCAAGGGTTCCCAATGTGCCCACCTTTTCCCTGAAAGCCGTCGAGGATTTCAAAGTGGGTCAAAGTAGTACTGTGCCCGATACGCACATAGACAAGGTCGATAACAAGAAGTTGTAAGCTGATATTCGAGCTTTGCATTCAGCAGGCCGGAGGTTCTGTAAGGGGTCAAGATTATGGGATTTATTACGGAGAATTTTCTTCTAAGAACGAAAGCCGCTCGTCACCTATATCGCGAATACGCAGCCGATCAGCCAATTCTCGATTACCACTGCCATCTGTCGGCGAAGGAGATCGCCGACAATCATCGCTTCCGCGATCTCACCGAAATATGGCTCGAAGGCGATCACTACAAGTGGCGGGCGATGCGCGCCAATGGTGTCCCCGAACGCTATTGCACTGGGAACGCGAAGCCGTACGAGAAGTTCCTGGCATGGGCACGAACGGTTCCGGACACGCTGCGCAATCCGCTGTATCACTGGACCCACCTGGAACTAAAACGGTACTTCGGAATCGACAAGCTGCTTGACGAGAACAGCGCGGAAGAGATTTGGAATCGCGCGAACGAACTACTCGCCCAGGACGATCTGAGTGTGCAAGGAATCCTGGAAAAGTTTCGCGTCATTGCCGTCTGCACTACGGACGATCCCGTTCACTCCCTCAAGCATCACGAGCGCATCAAGAATGCGGGGATCGCTACCGCAGTATTTCCCACGTTCCGTCCGGACCGCGCGCTGCACATCGAGAATCCCTCGAGCTTCAACGATTGGACCGATCAGCTCGGAGCTGCCGCGAACACGAACATCGCGCGCTTTAACGATTTTCTAGACGCACTGCGGAAACGCCACCAGGACTTTCATGATCACGGGTGTCGCCTGTCAGACCACGGACTGCAGCAATGCTATGTAGATCCATGCACGGAGGCAGAAGCGTCAGCAACTTTCGATAAGGTCCGGAGCGGTCAGAAGCCAGAGCCTGGCGAAGTTATGAAGTTCGCGAGCTTCCTCATGCTGCTGTTTGGCCATCTTGATGCGGAGAAGGGGTGGACCAAGCAACTGCACCTTGGAGCTTACCGAAATGCCAATACGCGAGCATTGAAGACGCTTGGGCGCGATACCGGCTTCGATGCGATCGGTGATTGGCCCCAGGCAGATGCTCTTGCCCGCTACCTTGATCGGCTCGATCACGACAATCGACTGCCGAAGATTGTCGTCTACAACGTTAATCCCACGGACAATTACGTTTTTGCCACGGTCGCCGGAAGTTTTCAGGATGGTTCCATTCCGGGAAAAGTACAATTTGGCAGCGGCTGGTGGTTCCTCGATCAGAAGGAAGGCATGGAGTGGCAGATGAATGCTCTCTCCAATTGCGGATTGCTCTCGCGTTTCATTGGTATGGTGACCGACTCGCGTTCATTCATGTCGCATCCGCGTCACGAATACTTCCGCCGCGTGCTCTGCAACCTGATCGGCAACGAGGTCGAAGCCGGAGAGTTGCCCGACGATGACGAGCTTGTGGGAACCATGATCCGGAATATTTGCTTCGAAAATGCAGCCCGTTTGCTGGAACTTCCCATTCCGGAGCAGTCGGGAATCGCGGTCAGTTCGACGCGGTGAGGGATCGGAAGGTCATTGTTTAAGGAACTGCCATCCTGAGGTCCGATGTTGGCCGAAGGACCTCCCGCGATGTGTCGAACGGAAAATGTCTCATCTGAGCTCTTTGGCCCAGACTCTCGCGAAAGAGCCGTGAAGCGGCAATTGTGTCTGAAACATTCCGGGAGATCCTTCGGCCAAGATCGGACCTCAGGATGACAATCGCGGGAAAACTACATTACGCGCAGCACACTCGCGCAGAGAGGTTAGACTCGGACCGCCTGGCTGGTGGTGCCATTCGCGGTTGGTGAATGGCACGACACAGCAGGTCAAGCATCTCGGAGAGTGAGCAAATCTCAAACTGTTCTTTCAGGTTCGTGATTTCAAGCACTTCTTCCACAAGCGGAGCCAGGTTCATCAACTTCAACTGTGTGCCCGTCTCTGTGGCCCAAAGGCGTAGAGACGCCAGAATTCCCAATCCGGCAGCATCCACAGTGCTCACTTCTGCCAGATCGAGCACCACGGTGTGAATGTCCGAGGGAGTCAAAACCGCGTTTCGTAGGTTTTCGGTGTCTTCCGCGGTGATGCGTCCACTGCAGCGCAAGACTGCCACATCACCCAGGACTTGGATCGTCAAATTCAGCTTGGTCGCTTCCTTAAGCACGTTCAGCTCCTCTTTCCTAGGTACGTTTCTTAGACGTTTCTCGTTCAGTTTTGTTACGCACGGGCTGTCTCAAAAGATTCATGAGAGCCCGCAAAGTCAACAGGATCAAAGAGTTTTCGGTCCCTGCACCTCGTTCATTGTCTGGGACGAGTGGCAACCAATGATGAACGATTAGTTACTTGAAAGCAGCCATTTCGTCCGCCGACGGTCCATAGACCCCGGGAAAAATCACATTGTTCTGACGCAGGTACACGGTAAGCTGCGCACGGTGGTGCACCTGATGGCAGATCGTGGTCTGCAACAGCACATTGCGAACTCCCCCGAAGACCTCCTGACCCTTGAAGGTTAACCTCCACGGCTTCGCCAAGTGCTCATCGGATGAATTTGCGATTGCCTGGCGAGCCTCGGCAGCGCGCTTCTCAAAGCCAGCCAGCATTTCCGCTCGCGTGGCTGGCGAGAAGGGCTTCATATCCGAGGTCGTCAGCTCCACCTCCTCAGTCTGAATGATCGTGGCGAGAAAATTCGGAAGCTCCGCGACGTGAGAGGCAAGGCGTCCCAAGGTCATCGACTTCTCATGCGGCTTCCAGGCAAATTTGTCGACTGGAACGACCTCGAGGATCCGCCGGGTGTTCTGGACTTCCTGATCGTAATGCGGCAACAACAGTTCGTTCACTTTCATAGTGCCGAAGAGTGTAACACGCATAGCGAATAAAGAGCGAATATAAGGTGTAAAAACATTGTAAAAAATGAGGCACGAACTCATTCTGATTCTCTTGAGTTTCAGGTCAGAGGTCCGTTCATATGCGATGACTTCACCCGTTCGTATACCCTCTTGAACAATGCTCCATCTGGTAAGCCACTTCCGGCGGGCGGTGTGGAGGGCATTTCAGCATGACGCCTTCGCCACTGCAAAAGCCGCCGCGTACTCTTCCATCCTGACGGTCTTTCCAGGCTTCCTGGTTCTTGCTTCCATTCTGGCCGCCTCAAATCAGACGAGCAGGCTTACTCGAGAGATCTCCTACGCTTTAGGAAGGGTCTTGCCGGCTGGGACAACCGCTCTCGCTCTGGCTTACTTCAACAGCAGCAACATCCGGCCGGTTCGGGTGATCATTTCGGCGTCGTTGGTGATGCTTACTGCTGCCAGCGGCGTATTCGTCTCCTGGATGTCCGCTTTCCGACGCGCCTATGGGATTGAGGTAAACCCCTGGAGCTTTTGGAAGGAGCGAGCGATGGCATTGCTCCTGGTTCCATTATCGATGGTGCCCCTGGGATTCGCCACGGTACTCGTTGGCTTCGGGAATCAATTACAGAATTGGCTTGAAGCTCACACGATTTATGAACTCCGGGGAGCTGTTCTGCTCCTTTGGGTGTGGGGACGCTGGTCGATCGGAGCGCTCACCAGCATTGCAGTCATTGCCGTCATCTATCATTTGGCGATCCCACGAACACAATCCTGGAGGCGAGTTCTGCCGGGCGCCGTATTGGCGACTGCCATGTGGTTTGCCGCTACGATCTGCTTCGGCTGGTATGTCACGAATTATGCCAACTATGCCGTGATTTATGGATCACTTGCGGCAGTCATCGCCCTTCTCGTTTGGCTCTACATTGTCTCCATCGTGGTGCTCATCGGAGCGGAATTCAACGCGCTCATTTTTCCTGGTGCGAAACGAACCAGTAACAACGAAGAGGCGAACACTAAGGTCGCGAAGGCGGAAAGCTAAGGTCACGGAGCGGAGGCCGAAGTGAACTACGGCGTGGCAGTGTGTCCGACGCTCTCTGAACTCTTGTTTAACCTTCGTGTTCGCCTCGTCTTCCGTGCAGTTGAAACGATTTAGTCACAGTCTTGCAACGAACTGCTTAGCGCTCAAGGTTGCAAAATGATTTAGCATAGAAAGAATTCAACAAGCATGACTGCATCTGCAGTGGTTTCGGAACTCCCCCAGATACGACGCAAGGCCAAGATCGTTTGTACGCTTGGTCCGGCGAGCAGTTCTGCCGCCGTGGTTCGCGATCTAATTCACAGCGGTATGGACGTTGCCCGTCTGAATTTCTCCCATGGCACGCACGAGGAAAAGGCCAGGCTGATCGCTACTATCCGTGAAGTCGCCGCTTCGGAGAACAGACCGATCTGCATTCTCCAGGACCTTCAAGGTCCTAAGATTCGTACAGGCAGGCTCAAGTACCGCACTCCGGTCGCGCTCAAGGCGGGTTCGCGAGTAACGATCACGCCGAAGGATGTAGCCGGCACGAATTCTGTAATTTCCACTACCTTCAAGACGTTGGCACGTGAGGTAGTGCCAGGCGCCCGCATTCTTCTTTCGGACGGCCTCATCGAACTGCGGGTGCGTTCGATCCAGGGCGATGACGTGGAGTGTGAGGTCGTCAACGGCGGCATTTTGGGAGAGCACAAAGGCATCAACCTTCCCGGGACCATCGTCAGTGTCCCTTCACTCACCGAGAAGGACGAAAAGGACCTCGAGTTCGGGCTCGCTCACGGTGTGGATATCGTTGCGGTGTCTTTCATTCGTACCGCGGCCGATGTGCAGGCTGTCCGCGAAAAGATTAAGGAGTTCGGCGGCGATGTGTGGGTGGTCGCCAAGTTGGAAAAGCCGCAAGCGATCGAGCATCTCGAGGAAATACTCGAAATCTCCGACAGCGTGATGGTGGCCCGCGGCGATCTCGGCGTGGAAATGCCGCCAGAGAAAGTTCCTATCATCCAAAAACACGTGATCCGGCGTGCGGCCGCGTGGCGCAAACCTGTGATTACCGCGACGCAGATGCTGGAGTCGATGATCGAGAATCCCCGTCCTACGCGCGCCGAAGCCAGCGACGTAGCCAATGCCATCTTCGACGGCAGCGACGCAGTGATGCTGTCGGCGGAGACCGCGAGCGGAAAGTATCCGCGCGAGGCGGTTCGCATGATGGCCAAGATCATCAGCGAAACCGAGTGTCAGATGGCCGCCGAGCCTGCACATCGCCGCCGCAGCAACGGTAAGCTGTCGATCTCGGAAACCATCTGCGAGTCTGTGGCCCACGCCGCTCAGGAACTCGATATGCGCGCGATCTCGGTTTATACCGAAACGGGAACGACGGCGCGGCTTATCTCGAAGTATCGACCCAAGACCGATATCTACGCCTTCTCCTATGTGCCGGCGGTTTGTAATCGAGTCAATCTGCTGTGGGGCGTGACTCCCATGATTTGCGAGCACACTCCGGTCACCGATGACATGGTTCGCGGAGCCGAGCGCTTGCTATGGCAACGGGGCGTAGTGCATAACGGCGACGTCCTTGGGATCGTTGCGGGCACTCGTACGTCAAGTGGATCGACGAATTTCTTGCGCTTGCACGTCGTTGGCAGCATGGACTTCGCGATGGACGGAACCGGCAAGGAGCGCCGCAAATCCTCGCGTGCATCAGCGGCCAAGACGGTGTCGGAGCGGCGCAAGAGCTGATCTTGTGGCACAGCTGCCCTCGGCTGTGGCTCCTGCCCAAGCCAAGAGAATCTATAACGCTTGAGATCGAAGCGGTCTTAATTCACTGCGGTCTTAATTCAGTGTTGACCACGAACTTGTTTGTGACCTGTTTTCTAGATGGAGCACATCGCAGAAGGACACATTGGTGTCCCAAGTTTTCGATTGTATTGAGTTGGCCGAACCACAGAGGGCGGCTGTGCTACAAGAGTAGAACTTAGTCCCGAGCTAGCGTCTAATTCCCATCCTCGAAAATCACAACTGCCATCGCTGTGCTTTCCGTATGAGTTAGGGAAAGCGAGATACGCCTCACTCCGAGTCTCTCGGCAATCTCAGATGTTCTCCCTGCTAGACGCAGAATCGGTCGTCCGCCGGGAGCGTGCGTCACTTCGATGCTGGTCCACGTAACTCCGCGAGAAGCTCCAGTCCCTAACGCCTTCATGGCCGCTTCTTTTGCTGCGAAGCGGGCGGCAAACCGTTCGACTGAATTCCGCTTCGCCTTGCAATAGCGAATCTCCGCGTCGGTAAAGACGCGCTCCAGGAAACGGTCGCCAAAGCGCGAGATCGACTCAGCTATGCGCCCCACTTCACAGATGTCCACTCCCGTGCCGATAATCATGCGAAGAGCCGATCTCCAATGTACAGGAGCCGTCCGTTGACCATGCGCGCTTCGGCCATCAGTTTGTGTGGTCGTGCCGGCTTGTCATCATCGATGTGCAATACCTCGTGCCCATGTGCGGTCAAATAATCCGAGACCAGCATCCGGTGACAGTGGAAGTAAACTCGTTCGGCGCACATGATTGCAGCAGCCCCTTTTTGGGAGATCTGCAGCAGCGTATCAATGCCCGCGGCGAATTCCGGAGTGAGCATGTAATCAGCGTAATTGCGAAATGACTCGTTGCGCAGAGCGACGTTGGGAGAGTCTTCGAGCAGGCGTTTGCGGCGGCCGCCGAGCTCTCGCAGCCAGACATAGTTGATCGCCTGCCTCGGCAACTCTTGTTCGAGATTCTCACGATTGAAGTGCGGTAGCCGCCGCGACTTGGGAAAGGAACGGATGTCAGCCAGGGTTTTTATTTCGTGTGCCTGAAGCGCCTGGATCAGTTCGCTCAATTCTCGCGTCGAGTGCCCGATGGTGTGGATTGTAGCCACAGGCGCTACACAGCCGAGGATGGTTGTGACGTGTCAAGTGTCGCTGCAAACGCGGTCACTAAACTTTCCTCATCCTCGACAAAGACGGTTCGCAGGTCGAGTACAAGGCGATCATCGTCGATTCTCGCGATCACGGGAGGCGCTTGCGAACGCAGACGTCGTAGCAACTCCTCCGGGCTGTGCCGGTCAGAAGTGATAGCAACCAGGAAGGTCGGAAGAGTGGTGGTCGGAGCGGTCCCTCCTCCAATGATGGAAGCGCCTTCAATGATCTCAGCGCGCGCTCCGCGCATCGATCGAATGCGAGAGAGAAAAGACTCAGCGCGGCTGCGAATCTCCGCGGCTGTCGTGTAGATCATGCGCAAGGCTGGAATCGCCGAATAATCCTGTTTTACATAGGCCAGCAGTGTTGCCTCGAGAGCGGCATAGGTGAGTTTGTCCACGCGCAACGCACGGAACAACGGATTCGCGCGAATACGCTTGATCAGTTCCTTGCGTCCGGCGATTACTCCGGCCTGCGGGCCTCCGAGAAGTTTGTCTCCGCTGACGCAAACAACATCGACGCCTGCGCCAAGGCTTTCGTGCAGTCCATATTCGCCTTGAATTCCCGCGCTCGCGAGGTTTATGAGAAGACCATTGCCGAGGTCTTCCATTACCGGGATGCCACGGCTACGGCCGAGTACTACGAGTTCCTGCGACGCAGGCTGTTCGGTGAACCCGATCATCGCGAAGTTGGAGCGATGCACGCGAAGCAGCAGTCGCGTGTTTTCGGTAATCACCTTCTCGTAGTCTGAGAGGCGCGTGCGGTTCGTAGTTCCGACTTCGCGAAGCCGAGCGCCCGACTTCGCCATCACGTCAGGCACACGAAACGAGCCGCCGATCTCGACCAGCTCGCCGCGAGAGACAATCACCTCACCGCCTTCGGCCAGCGTGTTGAGCGCCAGCAGCACCGCGGCAGCGCAGTTGTTGACGACGATTGCTGCAGGCGTCCCATCATCCGCCTGCGACTCCGGATAACGGTGTTCCGCAAACAGGCGGTCGAATAGGCGCTGCACATGCTCGTCGCGTCGGCCACGCTCACCAGTACTTAGGTCAAATTCCAGATTGGAATAGCCAGCCGCGATCTCCGAGAGATGTTCGACTGCCGTCCCAGAAAGAGGCGCCCGCCCGAGGTTTGTATGGAGGATCACCCCGGTAGCGTTGATGACCTTCTGCAGGGAGTGATCCAGCGACTGCCGTAACTCGCGTTCAACGGCTGCCGGAATTCCTTCTATTGCGAGTTGTGTTCCGGAGTCGTCCATCATTGCAGCGCTGATCTCATGACGCAAGCGCTCGAGAACTGTCCGGACCGCGTCGATGGTGGCGGCCCGGCCCTCGCACTGCAATGTCGCCGTCAGGCTAGACGAGCGCAGGACCTCGTCCACCGACGGAATTTGTCGGAGCAAGTCCTGTATTTTCGTCGCTGGCACTCCCGTATTTCACCAGATGGCCAGCCGAGGCACAAGTGAGCTTCTCGAGTTGATCCCGATGGCGACGGCTCATCTTAAGTTGAGTACCGTCATTCAGGATGAGTAGGTAATCGCCGCGCTGCAGTGGACGGAACTCCTTCACGCAGTCGAAGTTCACGATCGTACAGCGATGGACCCGGCCAAATTTCCTCGGATCCAGGCGCTGCTCGATGCCATTGATCGTTGACCGAATGCGAAACATCTGCCCAGCGGCGTGGATCTGTACGTAATTTGCAGCGGCAGTCAGATGCTCGATCTCGCTTACCGTTTGAAGGAAGATTCGATTCTGAGAACGGATGACAATTTTCTTGGGGTATTCCCGAGTTTCCTGTACAGGGTTTCCGGGAAGAACATACGCAGTTGCAGTTGAAGCAGCCATTAAGACCTCACCAATCTTGGAGTCGTGAACAAACGGACCACCCCGCCCGGAAGCGATTCATTGCCGCTAATCCCAGGACGAAACCGAGCGCGTGTAGTGTTTGTTTCATCTCTGTAAACCAGAGAAGCGGCTGGTTTCATCCCGTCAAAGCGAAAAAGAAAACGAAATGGGAACCGCGGACAAGAAACAGGAGCGCTAGAAACGTTTCGAATCTAAAGACTGCGGAAAGATGTCAAACCAGGCCTCGCGCCGGGCACCCTTGCCTGCCGAATACCGGGATTCCAATTCCGGAGTTGCGCGTGTACTTAAAAATGCGGAGCGCCGGGCGAAGACGCCCGGCGCTCTATTGCATATACCTAGATGGATAGCTACTTTGCGTCGATGCGGATGTTGAGAGTGATGTTATTGCGGTTGTCGAACGAGCTGATCGTCTTTGTTGGGCTCTTCTGGCCTTGGTAGTCGGCGTAGATCTCGTAGTCTATGTTGGGTGAAAGGCCGTGGAAGCGAAAGCCTCCATCCTTTTCGGTGATGAAGCTCTTAATCGTCAGCGTTTTCGTGTTCTTCAGATACACGACAGCATCCGGGAGCGGGGTCTCACTCTTGGTAGTTACCTGCCCGGTTACGTTGCGTCCCTGATCCTGATTCTTATCCGCAACCATCGCCGCATCCAGGACAGCTAACTGCGCCACGCCGGCAGTTACCAGCGTCGCGAGCACAACCATCACTAGAATGATGCGCTTCATAAGGATCACCTCACCTCTATTCTATTCAGACCACGCAAATACTAGAAAGTTGCGAAAGTTGACCCTTTAGATCCATGCGTTTACAGGGATCATATCGGGCAAAACGCAGTTTCTGAGAAAGAGGTCTTCCCCTGGTTCCAAAAAACCGAGTTGTTGCTCCCCAATCCCCAAACCGGGGGCGATGCTCGCCAGGTCCAGGAATTCTGGACCGTCCAATCCCTGTCATTTCTTCCAGCTCTCTTGCACGCAGCGTCGCGAACGCGCATCATCAATTAGCCACTTGGTTAATCGTCTAAATGACACTTTCGCGAGCAATGCAGGCACTGAGCAATGATCGCAGGGTGCAGATTCTGGAATGGCTGAAGCAGCCTGGAAACCACTTTCCCCCGCAAGTGGACGGAGATCTTGTGACGGATGGCGTCTGTGGTCTGCTGATCGCCCGCAAGTTGCGCGTAAGCCAGCCGGCCGTGACTGAGCATCTGAAGATCCTGTCTCAAGCCGGATTTCTCAAGAGCAAACGAATTAAGAAATGGATTTTTTATAAGCGCGATGAACAAGCCATTCGGCAGATCAAGTGGGCGATTTCTAGACGGATTTGACAGAAAGGAGATTGAGAAGCATGGCTGCTCAAACACAGTTTCCCTACGATACTCGACTCAACGTTCTTTATAAGCCGCTGGAACTAATCGACGAAAAGGCGCTTTCCGATGCGGCTCCGCACAAGTGGTACAACCAGACGCTTTGCCAGGTGAACGGCTCTGTTGTGCGAGTCGGAGTCATTGAAGGCGAGTATCACTGGCACAAGCATGACAGCGACGACGAATTCTTCTATGTCGTCGAGGGCAAGCTGCTCATCGATCTTGAGGATCGAGTCGTCGAACTTACTCCGCGGCAGGGGTTCGTTGTGCCGAAAGGCGTCGTCCATCGGACAAGGGCGCCGCAACGTACAGTCATCCTGATGTTCGAGAACGCCGGAATTATTCCGACTGGAGATTAGCGAGGCATTGATTGCGTCAATGCTTCCTTGACAATCCGCCATTCTGGCGTAGCATTTTAGCAGTGTGTGGCGAATAAAAGGTGAATACGGAACACAAGTCAGAGTCGGGTCTTTGCGGCAGAGAGCCGCGCATTCGTCGGTGAACGGGGGTAACCCTGAGGAAATTTCGGGGTAGCGCCGTGGAAAAGTCGGGGTTACCCCGTGGAAATTTCGGGGTGACGCCGTGGAATATTCGGGGTAGCGGAACTGGAAAAGATGTTCGTTTTCGTCCCGGATGAATGGCAAGCTGTAGAATCTACGGCTCCAAGAGCACACTCGAACATTTAGTCTTAAGAATGTTATGGCCACGCTGAAACAGCCGATTGCGATTTACCACGAACATCCCCACTGGTTTGACCGGTTATTCGCCGAACTGGACCGGCGAGGAACTCCTTACGAGCGTGTGGATGCCACACAACACCATTTCGATATTGAGCCGAATGGGAACCGGAAATACTCGCTGGTCTTCAACCGCATGAGTCCATCGGCTTATACGCGTGGTCATGGGCACGGAATTTACTACACGGTCAGTTATCTCGAGCACCTCGAGCGCCTCGGCACACGAGTGATCAACGGTGCCCGCGGCTTTCGCAACGAGATTTCCAAAGCCTCCCAGCTATCGCTTTTGCATTCGCTTGGATTGCCGTATCCGCGCGCACGAGTGATCAATCATCCCGCGGAGGCACCCGCATCCGCTGAGGGCTTTCGCTTTCCTGTGATCGTCAAGCCGAATGTTGGCGGCAGCGGCAAGGGGATCGTGCGCTTCGACACTCTGGAGGCACTCGAGCAGGCTTCCCGAAATGGGCAGTTTTCGCTGGGGCTCGATAACGCAGCGCTCGTGCAGGAGTTTATTCCGGCGCGAGGCGGGCACATCACGCGTGTGGAAGTGGTAGGTGGCAAATATCTATACGGCATCAACGTGTACATCACCGGTGAGACCTTCGATCTCTGCCCTGCCGATATTTGCAAAACCACAACTGGAGTAGAACTGAACCTCGCGACCTGCGCAGTTGAGGCTCCCAAAGCGGGACTGCGCGTCGAAGGCTACACGCCACCAGCGCAGGTGATTCAAGATGTCGAGTGCATTATGCAGACTGCAGGCGTCGACGTTGGCGGCATAGAGTATGTCACCGACGATCGCGATGGCCAGCTCTACTACTACGACATTAACGCGCTGTCGAACTTCGTCTCGGATGGACCGCGAGTGATCGGCTTCGATCCCTTTGTGAAACTCGTCGATTATCTCGAAGCTGAAGCGCAGAAATCCGCAAAGAAGGAGGCGGTAGCGTAAATGCGATACGGATATTGGCTTCCTGTTTTCGGCGGATGGCTGCGCAATGTGGAAGACGAGGGCATGCAGCCTACGTGGGAGTATGTCAGTAAGCTAGCGCGGCGCAGTGAGCAGATCGGCTACGGACTCACACTGATCGCGGAGCTCAACCTCAACGATATCAAAGGAGTGGACGCCCCGGCGCTCGACGCCTGGTCCACGGCGGCGGCACTCGCCGCAGTCACGCACGAACTGGAGCTGATGATTGCGGTTCGCCCAACGTTTCATTTGCCTGCGCTTCTCGCGAAGCAGGCGGCGAACATCGACCACATCAGCAACGGCCGTGTTTCGCTGAACGTGGTCTCGTCCTGGTGGGCGGAAGAAGCGCGCAAGTTCGGCGTTCACTTCGAGCAGCACGACGACCGTTACGCGCGCACCTCGGAATGGCTCGATATCGTTGACACTGCCTGGAAGCAGGATCACTTTTCCTATAATGGAAAATATTATTCAGTCGCCGACACCGTCGTGCAACCGAAGCCGGTAGCCAAACCGCGCCCGATGATCTATGCGGGCGGCGAATCAGAGGCAGCCAAAAACTTGATTGCTTCGAAGTGCGATGCCTACGTAATGCACGGCGATCCGCCGCAGCGAATTCGCGAGAAAGTCAACGATCTCGCCGCGCGCCGAGAGAAATTCGGACTCGGTCCAATGAAGTACGGTGTAGCCGGATATGCGATCGTTCGCGACAGCGAAGCTGAAGCGCAGCGCGAACTTGCGCGCATTACCGACGTAAAGCAGAGCGCGGCAGGATATGGCAACTATCAGCAGTGGCTGGCTAATACGCAGCTCGAACAACGCGTGTCGCTAGAGGATTACTCCGTCTCCAATCGTGGACTCCGTTCTGGACTTGTCGGCACACCCGAGCAAGTGCGCGAACGCGTCGCCGAATTCGAAGATGCAGGAGTCGATCTGTTGCTGCTCCAATTCAGTCCGCAGTTGGAGGAGATGGAGCGCTTTGCGGCACAAGTGATTGGGAACGCCGTGGCCGAGAATGTAGAAGCAAAAGCTGCGAGCTAGTTTCAGAAGTTCGCTGATAATTCGCTGTTATTCCCTGTTCCCGAAAGGGAATTCGCAGATTTTGGGCAGAATTCGACGATTTCGGGGTCGAATTCGAAAAATTCCCTGTTATTTTCACTGTTCTTTGCTTTGGCTAGTGGATTCTTCCGCTGAGACCGCCGATGGCGGCTGTCCCACATTTTGGGCACACTCCCAAGAGGTTGAAAAAACAGGCCTTAAGGTGCCTCGTCCAGCTTGATTGGCCGTATAATCGCGGCTTACCTTTCCTTCTCTCGCCCGTCTATCGGAATGCAAGCACGGGATTTAGCCCAATCGCGCAGGCCGATAAATCAGGAGAAGAAATGCCAAGTCTAGCCGCAGTGGCGGGTGGCCAAATCGCCCTCGGCTGTGATACACGCATGGCGACCGCAGGTCAGGCGCGGGGAGTGAAGGCTAGAGAGGACAGCTCTGTCTCGCCCTCGGCGAGCGGTCCCATGGTGAGCCACACCCTCAACCGCATCAACGACGCCGACCTGATTCGGGAAGCGCAGCGCGGCTCCCGCACTGCGTTCGAGGAGCTCGTGCGTCAGTACGACCAGGCAGTTTTGCGGCTGGCTATGCATCTGACTGGCTCTGAGGCTGAGGCGCAGGACATTTACCAGGAAGCGTTTCTCAAGGCCTACCGTCATCTCGGCAATTTCCGCTTCGAGTGCTCTTTTTATACCTGGATGTACCGGATCGTGACCAATCTGTGTCTCGATCACCTGCGTAAGAAAAAGACGCGGCGCGAAGACTCGCCAGTGATGGTTGATGCCAGCGGGGAAGAGCACAGTGTGTTGGACCAGGTGGCCGACGATCGCGCAGGAGCGAATCCCGAACGCGACCTGATGCGCCGCGAACTAGGCGGCAAGATTGGCAAAGCCTTACAGCAACTCACGCCGCGTGAGCGCATGGTGTTTGAGCTGAAGCATTACCAGGGACTGAAGCTGAGAACGATCGGCGAGATGCTGAACACAACGGAAGAGACAGCCAAGAACACGCTGTTCCGTGCCACGCAAAAGCTGCGAGGCACGCTGGCGCCGATGCGATGAAGGTTTTGATGTAAGAACTTCGAACTGCGGAAAAGCTCTGGCGAGTTCGAAGAGATGTTCAGGTTGTTAGGCCGAAAGCTGAGTGCCGACAGCCGGTTTTAGAAAGTGTGGCAATTATGAACTGTGAATGGACGCGGGCGAACGCTGCCCTGTATGTCTACGACGAATTGAAGGACGACGAGCGTTACGAGCTCGAACGGCATGTGGAGCGCTGTGGAACCTGCCAGTCCGAACTCGAAGCCATGCGCGGCTTCCGCCTGGCAATGTCGGCGAGTCCAGTGCCTGATCCTTCGCCGAACTTGCTGGCCAGTTCGCGAATGCGACTGTCTGAGTCGCTGGAGTCCGAGCAACCGCATCGCGGGTGGCATCGCTTCACTTTCGATTTCGCCGGCTGGTTGCAGTCGATGAAGTTCGCCCCGGCGCTTACGGCCGCCCTGCTGATGGTTGGATTTGCCGTCGGCGTGTTAACTACGTGGCAGGTCAGGACGCCACCGCACCAGCCTCTGATTGCTGATGTCGGTCAGCCCCCGGTTGAATCTGCTTCTACCATCGCAAGCATTCGTGGCATCACCCAAGACCCCGGCAGCGATCAAGTAAAGATTCAATACGACAAAGTCCTTCCCGATCAGGCGCAAGGATCAATCAACGATCCAAAAATCCAACAGCTTCTTCTTTTCGCCGCGCGCAACAACGTCAACCAAGGCCTTCGCTTAGACTCGGTGGATTTGTTGGCTAAGAGCCCTGATGACAGTCGTGTACGCGAAGCTTTGATGTTTGCTTTGCACTATGATCGCAACCCCGGAGTCCGATTGAAGGCACTCGATGGGCTGCGCTCCTACGTAAAAGACGATCAGAAAGTGCGTGATGCAGTAGTGGCGGCGTTGCTGCAGGATCCGAATCCCGGCGTGCGGACGCAAGCGATCTTGTTGCTGGAATCGGTGAAGAACGACAGCAGCGTCCGCCAGGCATTTGCCGCGCTGGCGCATGGCGACAAAGACAAGTACATCCAGGAAGAATCAAAGCGTATGCTTTCAAACCTCCCGGATTTCGAGTAGGCAGTAGAGGCATTCCGCCGCGGCGGACGTCTTTTCATGCTGTGTAGTAGTACGTGTAATAGCTCTGGACAACGCGCATAGAAAAATAGAGGAATAACGATTTGGGGATTCGCAATAAATTCGCGCTTCCGATTCTGATGCTGGCGCTCGCCGCGCTTGGCGTAGCCCAGACGGACGGCGCATCGAAGGTCTACCGTGACGGCAACTCCTGGGTGGAGGAGATTACTGGGACAATGCCGGCTGCACGCTATATCAAAGTTCACATCAACATCGGCAATGTGATCGTTACCGGTTCACAGCAATCAAACATTACTTATACGATTCGCAAGCGCCTTACTGGCTATTCGGAAGAGAGCGCCCGCCGTAATTTTGAGAACCTGCGCGTGATCGCCAATCGCCAGGGTGAGGCCGCGTATTTTGGCGGCGAAGGCCCAGGAAACTGGCGACGCGGCATGGTTGAGTTCAATATCAATGCTCCGCGATCGGTCGAGTTGATCAAGGCCAAGACCGATGGCGGCAGCCTGCAGTTTTCCCACCTGGACGGTCGGGTAGATGCCGAATCCGGCGGTGGCACCGTAAATCTCGACGACATCAACGGAAGTGTAACCACCAGCACTGGCGGTGGTGCGATCCATGTCGGCAGCGTTAATGCCGATTTAGGAATTCGCACGGGGGGCGGCCAGGTAAGTATCACTTCAGTGGGGGGACAACTCAAAACCTCGACTGGCGGTGGGAATGTCTATCTGGAGAATGCGAAGCGCGACGCAATCGTCGAGACCGGTGGTGGCAACATCTCAGTACGTAGCGTTGGTGGTGATCTGCGCGGGTCCACGGGCGGCGGCAATATCGACGTCGGGAACGTAGCGGGAACCATGGACGTAGAAACCGGCGGCGGCAGCATTCGCCTCACGGGCGGCGGCAACGGTGCAATCAAGGCGCAGACGGGGAGCGGCAGCATCCATTGCATCCACATAGGCAGCAGTGTCCGCGCGGAGACGGGCGCCGGTGGAATCACCGCTGAGTTCATGACGATGAATGGCAAGTTCAGCGACTCCACACTCGAGACTGGCGTTGGTGACATCATTGTGTATCTTCCGTCTGACTTGAAAGTCAGCGTGCACGCCATCATCGACGCCGCTACCAGCAGAGATGCCATCCACAGCGAACTACCAGGACTCCGGATTTCCTCCGAGGGCGATTACGGTCCACGCGAGGTGTCCGCAGAAGGCAATCTGAATGGAGGCGGTCCGCTGCTAAAGCTGCATACCTCTACGGGAAAAATTCAACTCATCGCGCTAAAGAAATAGTGGGCAGAACTGCCAGGGGAACTTCGATGAAACGTATTTATCCAATTGCAATTGTGTTTTTGGCGATGGTTGCGCTACCGCTGATTGCGCAGAAGGCGACTACGACAATTCGTCACGTATCGCCGCCTGTCGCGGTCGAATTTGAAGGTCCCGCCGGCCGCTCCTACCTCGGTGTGGGTGTTGCCGATGTCAGCGCCGAGCGCGTCCAGGCACTCAAGCTCAAGGATGATCGCGGAGTGGAAGTCGTTCAAGTCGATCAAGACGCTCCCGCAGGCAAAGCCGGCCTTAAGGAGCACGACGTCATCGTGGGATTCAACGGCACGCCTGTGGAGAGCCAGGAGCAGTTCAAGCGCCTGATGCGTGAAACGCCGCCCGGGCGCACTGTGGCTCTGGACATCGTGCGAAACGGTCAACCTCAAACCATCAAAGCCCAATTAGCTGACCGCAAAAAGCTGGAATCGTCCGTTTGGCCTCGCGAACCTCAAGACTTCGCTTTCGTCATGCCGCCCACTCCGCCGATGCCTCCTATGCCCGATTTCCCGCGAGCGTGGGCCGAACAGAGCATCACCCGCGTCCGCTCCACTTCTGGCGTAACCCTGGAGAGTCTGACGCCACAACTGGGCGACTACTTTGGCGTGAAAAATGGCGAGGGCATGCTGGTTCGCTCCGTGCAAAAAGGAAGTGTCGCTGAAACCGCAGGCCTTCGCGCCGGCGATGTCGTTATCAAAGTTGGAGATCAGAAGATCTCCGACAATTCTGACTGGCGTGAGGCGCTGCGCAACGGCAAGAACGGAAAAGTATCGGTAGTGATCGTTCGCGACAAGAAGGAACAGACTCTCTCTATGTCGGTGCCAGTGCGCAAAGGCTCAGACAGTTCGGCGCTGATCGAGGAGGGTTTCCCCGAGACAGAATTGGCGATCGCAGCGGCAACCGAAGGTGTCGACAGTGTTGAGCCCTTCTTGCAAAGCATCGAGCCACTTGTCGACGATGGGGAACTCGTGGGGAGCGGCGTTGTAATCGATGGCACCGAGATCAATCGGGCTCTGCGAAAGGCGATGGAACAACTTCACCGAGAGCTGATCGATAATCGCGGCAACATCAATCGGAATATCTCAGGTTCTTTGAAGTTGGCATCAGCTGAATTGAAAGCCCATAGAGCGGAATTGCGCAGAGCCATGCGGGAGGCCGGTCGCGCAATTGCCTTGCAGTGCGATTCAGAATTGCAGTGAAAAGCAGCGATTAGCAACAACCAATTGGCGGTAAGCAAAGCCTTGTCCCGAGACGGGGCTTTTTTCATTTGTGGATTGGACAGGAAATGATTCGTCCAATATGTTGAACGTGCATTCAAGATGGCTCTAGATACTGAAGAAGCCCATCATTTCTTTCGGAGAAATCGCAGGTGAGTACGGCGGTCATATTGTTGTTTTCGTTCTGGACTGTTGCCGGTCTAGGCCAAGCTTTGCCGCCAGGACCAACTACTTCGTCCCCGTCATCCCGATCGCATCGCGGGGTAGCGCCGGGAGGCGAACGCTCGATGAAGGGGTGCCTGGCAAAGGACGAGAGTGGTACATACATTCTTCAGACGCAACGCAATGCCAAAGTGAAACTCTACAGCTCGGAGGACCTGTCCTCGCGTGTCGGCCGGCAGATTAAGGTGACCGGTGCATTCGTAGACACCCAATCCGCAAGTAGTGGAGCAGCATCTGCCACAAACCACCCCGATTCGAGTACCTCCGAGAAGCCTCATTCTGCTCGAGCGTTTCTTGTGTTCAAGGTAGATGTGCTGTCGCAGACCTGCAGTGCCCGCAAGAAATAGTCAATCGGAATAGATTGAGCTAATTACAGGCTGAGCCAGATGTGGGCGATAGAAAAAAGCGAGATGAATAGACCCAGACAGAAGTAGATGTTGTGGGCAGTCGCCTGGCTGGGAGGTTCCGGGAAGTGCACGCCGTGACGCCGGAAAAAACTGTCCAGCGCCTGCTCGCGATCCAGAATGAAATTGGCGATGGGGCGATGAAAGAGAGCCACGAGCAGCCCGAGTACCAGATTGGCGAAATCGGCAATCATCCTTCGAGGATAGCAATCTGCGAGCGCCTTCCAATCAGGCGAAGAACCTAGTACTTGGCGGAGATTTTTACGAATGCGCTGCGAACTTTGATCCTTCAAGGCGCTTCTGCATATCCTCCAGCGTGATCCCTTTGGTCTCAGGGTAGATAAAGAGCACGACGAAGAATTGCACGATCATCATTAAGGAAAAAAACATAAAAGGATAAGCGCCGGAACGTGCCGCCAGCAGCGGGAACACGCCAGAGATCAGGGCATTCATCGCCCAGTGAGTGAAGCTGCCGAGACTCTGTCCCTTGGCCCGGACGACATTTGGAAAGACTTCGCTGATGTATACCCAAATCACCGCGCCCTGTGAGACGGCGAAGAAGGCGATGTAACCGATGAGCAGCCATACCAGCAACTCTTCGTTACGATGGGTGGCGAAGACTACGGAGACGCCCGCGAGACAAAGCATGGTTCCCACCGAGCCGATCAGCAGCAGAGTCTTGCGCCCGATCCTGTCGATCACAGACATTGCCAGCATCGTGAAGATGAGGTTCGTTCCTCCAATGGCCACTGCTTGTAGGTTGCCTGATACTTTGCCGAACCCAGCGCGCGCGAAGATGTCGTTCAGGTAATAGAGGATGGCGTTAATTCCTGAGAGTTGATTGAACGAGCCGATCGAAATCGCCAGAAAGACTGGCAGGGCATAGCGTTTCTGAAAGAGAGCCTCCTTGCCCAGGGCTTTCGCTTGAGTGATCGAGTCTACAATCTCGCGCAACCGCTGCTCGTAGTTCTCTTCGCCGATTCGTCGCAGGACGGCGCGTGCCTCATCGATTCTGCCAACTTCCGCGAGCCAGCGCGGACTCCGCGGAATGCCGAAGAGCATCAGGAAAAACAAGAACGCTGGGATTGCCGCTACTCCCAATTCCGAACGCCATTCCGAAGCGCCGAAGCCAGCCAGGCTCAGGAGATAGTTTGAGAGATAAGCCAGCAGAATTCCGAAGACGACGTTGAATTGAAAGAATCCGACTAGGCGTCCGCGCCATGCCGCCGGTGATATCTCGGCGATGTACATGGGCCCGAGCACCGACGATCCGCCAATCCCCAATCCCCCGATGAATCGGAAGAACACCAACGCCGGCCAATTCCAGGCAAAGGCACAGCCGAGCGCTGAAACAAAATAAAGAACGGCCATCACGCGTAAACTGTCGCGGCGCCCATACCGATCGCCAGGACTCGCCGCGAGTGCCGCGCCGATCAGAGTGCCCACCAAAGCGCTTGCAACAGTTATTCCCAAAGACTTGGGTGAGAGATGATATTGATCGGTAAGCCCACGCGTCGTGCCGGAGATCACGGCGGTGTCGAACCCGAACAGCAGGCCGCCCAACGCTGCGACGATGGTGCTTTTGAGGAGAGGTGGGTTGAGTTTCATGGAAAGCTCAACAGCCGCTAAATCCTATTCTGGCAATGCTGGACGGACAAGAAGAATGTCGCGGTTGACAGACTCGGGCCGATGTGTAGAATCACTGAATCCGGTGCAAGAACCGGATTGACCCAATGACTCCTCTCAATCGGACCCGAATGTATATGGCCATGTGCACCCCGGGCGGTGTACTGTCCACATCGGGAGCTTGAGAGTCGAGTAGCAAATCTTCCTGATCGTGAGCGGCCGCCTGGGGTTCCCGGCGGTCTTCGTATTTTCAGCCTAAAAAATCCAGTTCACGCGGGAGGATTTCATGTCTTCAGATACGCGCGGCATTTGTACTCGCACCATCCACGGCAATCTTTTGCCCGATTCAGCCACAGGCGCGATTCTTACCCCCATTTATCAAACGACAACCTATGTGCAGGAGGCCGTCGGTGTTCACAAAGGCTTTACCTATTCACGGGCGGCAAACCCCACGGTTTCTGCGCTCGAGGATGTTCTGGGATCCCTCGAAGGCGCGCCCACATTGTGCTTTTCCACGGGGATGGCTGCGATCACCACCCTTTTTCTGTCGATCCTGAAACAGGGCGACCACGCCATCATCTCTGATGTTGTCTACGGCGGAACAGTCCGCCTGTTTCGTCAAGTGCTCGAGGGCGTGGGCGTACGCGCGAGCTTTGTCGATACTTCGGACATTGCAGCCGTTGAAGCTGCGATTGAGCCTCGAACCAAGCTGATCTTTATTGAAACCCCTGCTAATCCCACCCTGAAACTCACGGACATTGCCGCGATTTCCCGCGCGGCGCGCCAGGCCGGCGTACTGCTTGCCGTGGACAACACATTTCTCACCGCAGCGCTTCAGCCAGTCTTTGAACTTGGCGCTGACATCAGCGTGCTGTCGACTACCAAGTACATCGAAGGCCACAACGCCACTGTGGGTGGATCGCTCGCAACGAAAGACGAGGCGCTGCTCGAGCGCTTTCGACTCGTGCGGAAGACGATCGGTTGCATTCAGTCTCCGTTGGAGTCCTGGCTGACGTTACGTGGACTCAAGACGCTCATAATGCGTCTTGAGCGTCATTCCGAAAATGCACTGGCCGTCGCAACATGGCTGGAAAATCATCCCAGCGTCACCAGAGTCTTCTATCCGGGACTGGCTTCATTCCCGCAATACGACTTGGCCTGCCGTCAGCATGGGGCACACGGTGGAATGCTGTCTTTTGAAGTGACTGGTGGAACTCCTGCGGCGCTGGAGCTAATGAAGTCAGTCAAGCTTTGCGCGCTTGCGGAGAACCTTGGCGCAGCCGAGACATTGATCACGCATCCGGCCAGCATGACACATGCGGATATTCCGCCTGCGACTCGCGAAGCCCTAGGCATTCCCGATGGACTGATTCGGCTTTCCGTGGGACTCGAAGATCCCGCTGACATCATTGCCGATCTTGAGCACGCACTGAGCAAGGCAGAGGCTTGTAGCAGCACCGCGTACATAGCGAGCGTAGCGTCATGAAGATCAATACGAAACTTGTCCAATCGAACGGTTGTCCGGGTGATCCGCATCGGGCGGTTTCGACCCCTATTTACCAGACCGCGACTTTCGAGCAGGAAGGAGCGCTCGATTTCAGCGCTTACGACTATTCTCGCAGCGGCAACCCGACGCGGACTGTTCTCGAACAGCAGCTTGCAGAGCTGGAACACGGAACGCGAGCGTTTGCGTTTGCGAGTGGACTGGCGGCTCTTACGGCGGTGACGCGGCTACTCAAGCCGGGCGATGAGATCCTGGTTATCGACGATGTCTATGGTGGGACGTGTCGCCTCTTCTCCAAGATTCTGAAGCGATCGGAAGTCTATGTGCGCTATGTTCACGGATCAGCCGTCGAAGATTTCGCGCGCGCATTCAGCGATCGCACGCGGCTCGTCCACATCGAAACACCCACCAATCCCCTGTTGAAAGTTGTAGACATTGCCGCTTTGGCGGAACTCGCTCACGACAGAGATGCCCTCCTATGTGTTGACAACACGATGCTTTCTCCCTATCTGCAGAACCCGCTTACTCTTGGGGCGGACGTCGTCATCCATTCCGCGACAAAATTCCTGTGCGGACACAGCGATGTCGTCGCGGGAGCGGTGGTCGTGCGAGATGCGCAGCTAGCAGAAGAGTTTTATCTAATCCAAAACGGGGAAGGAGCGGTACTAGGTCCCTTCGACTCGTATCTACTCTTGCGAGGGATCAAAACGCTGGGGCTCCGCGTCGATCGTCAACAGGACAACGCGGAACAAGTCGCAAGTTTTCTCTCGAACCATCCCGCGGTGAAGCGCACATATTACCCCTCGTTGCTGGACAAAGAAAATTTCGCTATTCACGCGAGTCAGGCACGAGGAAATGGGGCAGTAGTAAGCTTCGAAACCGGCTCTCTCAACCTTTCTCGCCAAATCGTGGAATCTCTCAAGCTGTTCCCCATTACGGTGAGCTTCGGAGGACTACAATCATCTGTTAGTCTGCCGGGACGGATGTCACACGCGAGCGTGCCTGCCCAGGTTGCAGCCGAACGGCAATTGCCGCAGGACTTGATTCGCCTATCTGTTGGAATCGAGGATGCTGAAGACTTAATTGCCGATCTTGCTGAAGCCCTGGAGGTTGCCGAGAGCGTGTCGGAGTTGCGCGCGTCGGTTGGTTAGGGTCCGATGGGCGAAGCTCCATAACTTTTCGCGCATCTAGTGCCCGAAGCTTCGTTCATCTGCTCAGGAGGCCGTACATCGCATGTTGAAGTGTCTGTCAAGCATTAGGCATTCCAGGTTTGCATCAGTGAATTCATATCGCTGGACACTGGTGTCATTGCTTAGCGCAATAGCATTTACTGTGAGCTGCGGAAAGTTCTTTCCAGACGCCAATTCGTTGGTCGCCATATCGGTCACGCCCTCAAATGCTTCCTTACAATTGACTAAGACCCAGCAGTTCACTGCGATAGGCAGTTTCGGCGATGGCACTAGCAAGGATGTCTCTTCTTCGGTGACCTGGAGTTCCTCTTCATCGAGTGTTGCGTCCATCAACAGCGCCGGCCTTGCCACAGCGCTTCAAACTGGAACTACCACCATTACGGCCAGCCAGAGTGGGCAAAGCGGCAGCACCACTCTTACTGTAACCACGGGAGGCGGCGGCGGTCTTACGATCTCTTGCCTTGCTGGATGCACGTCGAGTTCTGGCACTACCTTTATTGCGTCCTCTGGGTCTACTCTGACATTTCAAGCGAAAGACAGCTCCGGGCAGACTGTAAACGCTACTTGGACCTCTTCAAACGCAAATATTCCGATAAACGCTAACACTGGCATAGTTCTCAATGCTGCGAGCGGAACGACGACAATTACGGCGACCGCAAATGGAGTAACGGGTTCTGGGACCCTCACGGTGCAGTAGTTAGATAGGTCTGTGCCTGGCGGCTAGAAACGCTGGGTAAATAGTCGCGTCTACCATCCGCGGGCGGCGAGTTTCACTTCGTAGGCAGCGATCTCGGACTCATGCTTCAGCGTGAGTCCGATTTCATCAAGCCCTTCGAGCAGGCAGGTGCGACGGAAGTCGTCAATCTCGAAGCCTGCTCCGAAGCCTTGGTCGTCGCGAACTGTCTCCTCCACTAGCGAGACATGCACTTCGTAGCCAGGAGCCTGCTGTGCGCGATTGAGCAACGTAGAGATTTGTTGCTCGGGGAGTGTTACCAACAGCAATCCATTGTTGCCGGCGTTGGTAGTGAAAATGTCGGCGAAACTGGGCGCGATAATCACGCGAAAACCGTAATTCGATAGAGCCCACGCCGCATGTTCGCGTGAGGAACCACATCCGAAATTCTTTCCCGCGATCAGGATTGAAGCTCCAGCGAACTGAGGATGATTCAATACGAAATCGGCTCGCGGCTTGCCATCGCCTGTGTAGCGCCAGTCGTAGAAGAGGAAATCTCCGTATCCTGTGCGCTCAATGCGCTTGAGGAACTGCTTGGGGATGATCTGATCCGTGTCGACGCTGCTGCGATCCAGCGGCGCCACGATGCCGGTGTGTTCGCGAAAAGGCCTCATGCAGATTGTGCCTCTTTGTACCGCCATTTGCGGACGTCGGTGAAGTGCCCGGTAATGGCTGCTGCTGCCGCCATCGGCGGGCTTACCAGGTGAGTGCGTCCACCGCGGCCCTGGCGACCTTCAAAGTTGCGGTTTGAGGTCGAGGCGCAACGCTCTCCTGGCTGGAGTATGTCGGGATTCATCCCAAGGCACATCGAGCACCCGGATTCGCGCCAGTCGAATCCTGCGGCGCGGAAGACACGATCGAGTCCTTCGGACTCCGCAGCGCGCTTCACCTGCTGCGATCCCGGCACCACCATCGCCTGTACTCGCGGATGCACGTGATATCCGCGGACCAGTTCCGCCGTAGCACGCAGATCCTCGATGCGGGCATTCGTGCACGAGCCGATAAAGACGCGGTCTATGGCGATGTCTTCCATCGCTGTGCCAGGCTTCAGGTTCATGTACTCCAAGGCTCGTGCTGTTGCAGCGCGTTCCGTCTCGGATGCCGCTGAGTTCGGATCGGGAACTCGTCCCGTGATGGGAGCTACCATTCCCGGATTGGTGCCCCATGTAACGTAAGGCTCGAGAGCGGCAGCGTCGACTCTGACCGTTGCATCAAACCGCGCCCCCTCATCCGATTGAAGCGTTTGCCAGTGCGCGAGCGCTTTCTCGAAGCTGGGCGGGGCAAAACGGCGTGCACGAACATACCGGAAGGTGGTTTCGTCGGGCGCGATCATTCCTGCGCGCGCTCCAGCTTCAATGCTCATGTTACAGAGCGTCATCCGACCTTCCATGGTGAGAGCGCGAATCGCTGCTCCACGATATTCGATTACGTGTCCCGTAGCTCCGTCGGAGCCAATGCGGCCAATAATTCCTAATGCAATGTCTTTCGCAGTCGAACCCAGCGGCAGCTCACCGTCGACGACGATCTGCATCGTCTTAGGCTTCTTTTGCCACAGGCATTGAGAAGCGAGAACGTGTTCAACTTCAGAGGTCCCGATTCCGAATGCGAGAGCGCCGAAAGCTCCGTGAGTGCTGGTGTGGCTGTCCCCGCAGACGATCGTTTTGCCCGGCTGCGTGAGTCCAAGCTCCGGACCAATCACGTGCACGATGCCTTGCTCTGATGAACCGATATCGAACAACTGCACGCCGAAGTCACGGCAGTTTCGGCGCAGGGTCTCAATTTGCTGCGCCGCGATCGGATCGGAAATGATGTGCCGATTCGGAGTGGTGGGAACGTTGTGGTCAACTGTCGCGATGGTTAACTGGGGCCGGCGCACACGGAGACCGTTTAGACGAAGTCCTTCGAACGCCTGCGGTGACGTCACCTCGTGCACGAGATGAAGATCAATATAGAGCAGCGCGCGACCATCCGGATCCTGATGGACGATGTGCTGCTCCCAAAGTTTTTCGAAGAGTGTCTTGGCCAACATCTTGTATCAGTCTGCCTGTTGGATACGCAGCATGCTGCGTCTCCACTTGTCTTGCTTATACCGCGTGATAGGCCTGCCTGCGGATCACCGCTCCAGTGAGCGCTTCTTCGACAAGGCTCCCCATCTCGGTGGTCGAAACCTGCTGTTCGCTGGGCGAACGATGAATGTCTGCCGTGCGATACCCCTGCGCTAGCACGGAGCGAATCGCAGTTTCCATCTCGTCGGCTTCGCGATGCAAGGCTGCCGTGTAGCGCAGCATCATCGCCGCCGACGCGATCGCGCCGAGCGGGTTTGCAAGGTTGCGACCAGCAATATCCGGCGCCGATCCGTGTACTGGTTCATAGAGATTGACCGCACCGCCTATACTGGCTGACGGCAGCATGCCCAGGGAGCCGGTGATCGCAGCGGCCTCGTCAGACAGAATGTCGCCAAACAGATTCTCCGTTAGGACAACATCGAAGCGCTGCGGTGTCGTTACGAGGTGCATCGCGAAAGCATCGACGTAGAAATGGTCGAGCGCGACATCTGGGTAGGATTGCGCAACGCGTTTGACCACGCTGCGCCAGAGCTGAGAGGTCTCGAGCACGTTGGCCTTATCGACCGATGTGACCTTCGATTTGCGCTGTCGAGCCTGCTCGAAAGCCACACGCGCGACCCGTTCGATCTCGGACTCGCTATAGCGCATGGTGTTGAAAGCTGAGTGTGTGGCAGCATCGAAGCCCCGAGGTTCGCCAAAGTAAAGTCCACCAAGTAGCTCGCGGACGAACAGAATGTCGGCTCCGGCAACGATCGCCGCGCGCAACGGAGAACACTCAGTCAAAGAGCTGTATGCCATCGCGGGTCGCAGGTTCGCGAATCCACCAAGGGCGATGCGGAGCTGCAGCAATCCAGCTTCGGGACGGCGGTTCTGGGGGAGGGAATCGAATTTTGCCGAGCCTACTGCGCCGAGCAGAACGGCGTCGCTGTCGAGGCAGGCGTCGAGAGTCGTTTTGGGAAGCGGGAAACCGGTCGCATCCAGCGCTGCACCGCCAATCGGGTACTCTTGAGACTGGAACTCGAATCCGCTGATGTCTGCCAGTGTGCGGATAACCTTCGTGGCTACCTTCATCACCTCTGGCCCGATGCCATCGCCGGGCAGAACCGCAACCTTAAGCCTCATCTCTCGCCTCGAATCACTAACTCACACTAGGTGCGCCAACATTTGTCACGGGTGCGCTCGCGCGAGCCGAACGCCGCTCGATCGGCAACAGTGACAGCAGATCCTGGTCGTAGATGTTCTTTTTGCGGTCGGCCAGTTCGATGAACCGCGCATAAATTTCTTTCACCTCGGCAGGGCTAAGCCGATATCCGAGTTCGCCATATCGGGCCTGCAGTGCGTGACGTCCGGAGTGCTTTCCCAAAACGAGTTTCGTTCCCGGAGCGCCGACCGATTCCGGCGTCATAATCTCGTAGCAGAGAGGATTCGACAGCATGCCGTGCTGATGGATGCCTGCGGCGTGCGCGAAGGCATTCGCTCCAACGACAGGTTTGTTCGGCTGCGGCCCGAAGCTGATCATTCCGGCTAACTGCTGGCTGGCGGCATAGAGCAACTTGCTCTCAATGCCGGTTTGATACTGCATGCGATCGGCGCGAACGCGCATCGCCATGACAATTTCTTCGAGAGGCGCATTCCCCGCCCGCTCGCCGATGCCGTTGATCGTGCACTCCACCTGCCGTGCTCCGGCTTCGATGCCTGCCAGAGTGTTGGCCACTGCGAGGCCAAGATCGTCATGGCAATGCACGGAGACGACGGCTTTATCGACATTGCTGACTTTTTTGCAGAGGTTGGCGATCAGGGCGCCGTACTCGGCTGGAAGTGTATAGCCGACGGTGTCGGGGATATTTAGCGTTGTCGCGCCCGATTCGATCGCGGTTTCGAGCACTTCGCAAAGGAAATCGAAGTCTGAGCGCGTGGCATCTTCGGGGGAAAACTCTATGTCGTCGCAGCGCGACTTCGCCAGCGACACCACTTCTTGCGTTTGCTGAAGCGCCTCCGCGCGAGTGATCTTCAGTTTGAACTCCAGGTGAATATCGGAGGTCGCGAGGAACGTGTGGATGCGTGGACGCTCGGCATCGCGGACCGCCGCCCATGCACTTTCCACATCTTCCCGCTTGCAGCGAGCTAACGCCGCAACAGTTGGCCTCCGGATTTCACGGGCGATCTGCTCTACCGCCGCGAAATCTCCCTGCGAGGCGATGGGAAAGCCGGCCTCAATCACGTCGACTCCGAGAGCGTCGAGAGTCTGCGCCATCCGCAGCTTCTCGTGAATGTTCATGCTGCAACCCGGAGACTGCTCGCCATCGCGTAAGGTTGTGTCGAAGATCGTGATTCGTTCCATGGCTCTCCTCAATGAGCTAAGTGGCCAACAGCCATTCTCAAGGCCGGAATGCCTATAATCCAAGCTTATAATTGTTATGGAATCATAATCCATCGTGTTAGTATGGGCTTTTGCTTATAGCCGTATAAGCAGGCTTGATTACCGGAATGGACCTCTTTCAGCTTCAGACTTTCATGGCCGTTGTGCAGGAAGGGAGCTTCTCGCGCGCCGCGCAGAAGCTGCATCGCAGCCAGCCCGCCATCAGCCAGACGATACGTAAGCTGGAGGAAGAGCTGGGTGAGCCGCTCCTGGATCGTGCTTCACGCGACGGCACGCTGACCGATGCGGGCCAAGTAGTCTACGAATACGCGCAAAAAATGGTGAACCTGCGCACCGAGGCCCAGGGAGCCCTCACGGAGCTGCGCCAACTCTATCGTGGGAAGCTGAGCATAGCCGCCAACGAGTTCACCTGTCTCTATTTATTGCCGGTCCTTGATGAATTTCGCAGGCTCTATCCGACGATCAAGATCACGGTTTTGCGCTCGCTGGCCAGCCGAATCCCAGACGATCTGCTCAATCACAATGCGGAACTTGGCGTGATTTCCTTTCGTCCAAATTCACCGGAGTTGCAATCAATCTGCGTCTATAGCGACAAGCTCACGTTCGTCGTTCACCGCAAGCATCCGCTTAGCGGGCAATCGCATGTGAAGATTCAGCAACTCGGCGCCGAAGTTTTCATCGCGCACAATGTGCAATCGCCTTATCGCCTCAAGGTCATCGATGCTTTTCGCAGGTCCAAAACTCCACTCAACATGAACGTCGAGTTGCCGACGATTGAATCGATCAAAAAGTTCGTTGCTATGGGGAATGGCGTCGCTCTATTACCGCGCATTTCGGTCCAGGAAGAACTTGGACCTAAGCTGGTAAGCGTATCGGTGCCCGAACTGCAATTCGAACGCAAATTGCGCATCGTCTATCGCAAGCGATCGAAGCTCTCGCACGCCGCGAAGGCATTTCTGAAAGTCGCGCAATCATTTGCGCACGAGCGCGAGGATTACACCTACGCTGTGGAGCGATGAAGGACAACGTCGTTCCGGCCGCCCTCGGCCGGAAGAATGCAAGCAACAGGCGATACAATTGGACACTGAGATAATGCACGATAGATATAAGGAGCCCAATGTCTTTAGTCAATGGTGATAAGTCACGCGACAATCGCAGGCACAAGAAAGTGGTGAAGATGCGCGAGAAGCGTGAAGCCCTGAAAGCCAAGCTAAGTGGAGCGAAGTCGCAGAAGGCGCAAAAGTAAGAATCCCCTAAAGCAGGTCGCGGAATTCTTCGACTGTTAGTCCCGCCTGCCGAATGAGGGCCCGCAGAGTACCTTTGGCGAGTGATTCGGGATAGACAGCCTTCTGTGTGGCGGCTGGCGATGACGAACAACGATGTGACTACCTTGCTGTTCGTCCAGTTCGTAGCCTATTTTTCGAAGAGCCTTGACCGCATCGGCACCGGAGACTACCTACAGCTTCATCCCAGCAATCTCCACTACCTCTTCTTCTATGCCGGGTGGAACTGGTTCCCCATGTTTGCGCAGGCTCTTCAGATAGGCTGAGATCGCTTCGCGGATATTGGCTTGCGCCTCTCCTCTGGTGCGACCTTGTGAGATGCAGCCGGGCAAAGCCGGGCAAGTGGCAACGAACATGCCATCTTCATCCTGTTCGAAAACGACACCGTACTTCATAGAGCAGATGCTAGCACACGCTCCTGCCGCGCTCAGTAAGACCTTTTTTCGGTACTGTCTAAGCCCGCAACGCTGACAAGGGAACCTGGATGTCCTCCAGCTTCACCGGCGTAACCTTGGGCAGCGAACCACGATACATCGCGACCTCGTCGCAAGCGTGAAGCCGGGGGCACTTCAGACAGTCTTTGTAGATCTTGTCCGGCAGTACCTCGCGACTGGCGAATTCAAATCCGAACTTTGCGAAGAAGTCCGGAATCCGCGTAAACAGGCAGACACACGTGATCTCGTGGTGCGCGGCTTCTTCGAGCAGCGCATCGATCAGGAAGCGGCCAGCCCCTTTGCCCTTGTGCTTCGGGTAGACGGCGATGGAGCGGATCTCGGTCAAGTGCCGTCCGTAGAAGTGCAGCGCGCCGCAGGCTATGATCTCGCCTTCGTCTTCGACGACGATGAAGTCGCGGACGTTCTCTGACAATTCTGCGAGTGTCCGCGGCAGCAGCGTGCCGTCGGGCGAGTATTCACCGATCAGTTTGTGGATCCGCTCAACATCCGGCAGGATCGCTCTACGCGTGAGCATGGAGTGCCTCCTGTAGCGCGCGTACGCGCTGTTCGAGATTTTCAAGAGCCGCTCGCACCTGTGCGGGAGCGGTACCGCCTGGAACATCGTGACAACCAAGAACAGCATCCAGCGTGATCGCGGAATAAAAGTCGCGATCAAACGCCGGACTGAACTGCTTCAAATCCTCCAAACTTAAATCAGCCAGTTCGCAGCCTCGATCGAGGCAAGCACTTACGGCCTTACCGATACACTCGTGGGCCGTGCGGAAAGGAACTCCCTTCGCAGCAAGATAGGTAGCAGCGGCCATGGCGTTCATAAACCCACACTCGGCAGCAGCGCCCATGCGAGCGAAGTCGAACTCGCAGTCGCGCAAGAAGCCGATCGCAGTCTGTACGCACTGCAAAGATGTATCAGCCGTCTCGAACACCGGCTCCTGCGTCTCCTGCAAATCTTTGTTGTAGGCAAGCGGCAGACCCTTTGCGGTCATCAACAAAGAGGTCGCTGCTCCGGCAAGCCTTCCCGATTTGCCACGGATCAGCTCCAAGGCATCGGGATTCATTTTCTGCGGCATCGCACTGCTGCCCGTCGAGTAAGTTTCGGGCAAGCGCACGAATCCGAATTCACGTGTGGAGAAGAGAATCATCTCTTCCGCCCAGCGGCTCAGGTGAATGCCGAGCAACGAAGCTGCCTGTACGAACTCAATCGCAAAGTCACGATCGCTAGTCGCGTCGATGCTGTTGGCTGTGGGAGCAGTGAACCCGAGTTCCGCGGCCATAGCTTGCCGATCCAACGGGAGCGTCGCTCCTGCAACTGCTCCAGATCCCAAAGGACAGAAATTCAGCCGTGCGCGGCAGTCTTGTAGGCGTGAGTGATCGCGCAACAGCATCTCCGAATATGTGAGCAGCCAGTGCGCGACCAGCACAGGCTCTGCGGCTTGCAGATGCGTGTGCGCCGGCATCGCCGATTTTCCGGCTGCCTTGGCTTTCTCGGTAACTACATCCACAAACTCGACAAGCTTGAGGCCAAGCTGATCGATCGCGTCACGCACGAACAGGCGCAGATCGGTAGCAATCTGCTCATTGCGGCTACGTCCAGCATGCAGCTTCAGGCCAACGTCACCTGCGAGTTCGACCAGCCGGCGTTCGAGGAAGTGGTGAACATCCTCCGCTTCGCTATCTTCGAGAAATCGCGGATCGCTCTCCACGGCATGCTTTACATGCGCAAGCGCGTCGAGCAGCGACTTCAGTTCGGTCGGAGAAAGAACGCCGACGCCAGCAAGCGCACGAGCGTGCGCACCGCTGGCCGCGATCTCCTGCGGCAGAAGTCGCTTGTCAAAGGGAAACGACCGCTGCCACTGCTCGAATTCCGGATTCAGCGGCCGGCGGAACCGGCCCGACCACATCTTCACGCCGACACAACCTCCTCTTCAGGAGTAGCTTTGCGCAGGATGGCTCGTGAACGCGCAGGCAGCCCAAGAATGCGGATAAAGCCGGCAGCGTCCTTCTGGTCGTAGCTTTCGCCCATGGTGAAAGACGACAGATCAGTCCGATAGAGCGAGTACTCCGACTTGCGGCCAGTAACAGAGACATTGCCTTTGTAGAGGCTCAATCCCACAGTGCCTGTGACTTCTTTCTGCGTGCTGCTTACGAATGCATCGAGCGATTCGCGCAACGGCGTGAACCAAAGTCCGAAATAGACGAGCTCCGCATATTTCAGCGCGAGCTGCTGCTTGAAGTGCATCAAATCGCGATCGAGGCACAACGCTTCGAGTTCGCGATGAGCAGTGAGGATGAGCGTGCCGCCCGGAGTCTCATAGCAGCCGCGTGACTTGATGCCGACGAAACGGTTCTCGACCAGATCGACACGACCCACACCGTTGCGCGCGGCGATGTCGTTCAGCTTTTCAAGCAGCGCAACAGGAGCGAGGCTCTTCCCGTTTATGGAAACGGGCACACCATGGGCGAATCCGATCTCTACCTGCTCTGCTTTGTCGGGCGCGGTCTGCGGAGAGTTAGTCCACTGCCATGTCGTCTCCAAAGGAGCGTTGGCTGGATCTTCGAGTTCGCCGCCTTCATGGCTGATATGCAGCAGGTTGCGGTCGCGGCTATGGATCTTCTCGCGGCTCGCTGCGACGGGAATTCCGCGGCTCTCGGCGTAAGCGAGGCAGTCCTCACGCGATTTCAGGTCCCACTCGCGCCAGGGCGCGATCACCTTCAACTGCGGAGCGAGCGCTTGATACGCATGCTCGAAGCGCACCTGATCGTTGCCCTTACCCGTGCATCCGTGTGCAACGGCAGTAGCGTTTTCTTCGAGCGCAACTTCTACCTGATGCTTGGCAATCACCGGACGAGCGAGTGACGTGCCCAGAAGATATTTGTGCTCGTAAACCGCTCCGGCCGCGATGGCCGGGAAGACGTAATCGGTGAGGAACTCCTCGCGCATGTCGCGTACGACGACTTTCGAAGCGCCGGTCTTATAAGCCTTGGCGACGACGGCATCAAGGTCTTCACTCTGTCCTACGTCCGCAACCATGGCGATCACGTCATAGGCATAGTTTTCCTTAAGCCACGGAATGATGATGGAGGTATCGAGTCCTCCGGAATAAGCAAGTACAACTTTCTCAGGCATGAACTCTCCTTGGTTTCTTCTGGCCGGCGGAAATACGCGGTGCATTTCCGCCGAGCAACATCAGCATGATGGCCTTCTGGACATGCAGCCGGTTCTCGGCCTGGTCGAAGACTACCGAACGCGGTGAGTCGATTACGGCATCCGTGACTTCTTCTCCGCGATGCGCGGGCAGGCAATGCATAAAGATCGCGTCCGGCGCGGCGTGGGTAAAGAGCTTGTCGTTCACCTGGTACCCGCCGAAGATCTGTTTGCGGGATGCCGCTTCATTTTCCTGGCCCATGCTCGCCCAAACGTCGGTGTAGATCGCGTCGGCGCCGTTGACAGCTCTTTGAACGTCGGTGAGAAGCTGGATCGTTGCCCCGGTTGTCGAAGCAATTTTCTTCGCTTGTTTCACGATCTCCGCCTTCGGGCTATAGCCCTCGGGAGTAGCAACGCGGATCGTGCTCCCCAGACATGCAGCCGCCAGCATCAGGGAATGCGCCACATTGTTGCCATCGCCAACGTAAGCGAGCGTCACGTTGCGCAGGTCGCCGAATTTTTCCTGAAGCGTGAGGTAGTCAGCCAGCGCCTGGCAGGGATGTTCGAGTTCGCTGAGCGCATTGATCACAGGGATGCTCGCGTGCTCGGCCATTCCGGTGACAGTCGAGTGAGCAAACGTGCGCAGCACCAAGCCATCGACCCAGCGCTCGAGGTTATGAGCGATGTCGCTGAGCTTTTCGCGCGCGTCGATGCGCGAGGCTGTCTGATCGACAAAGAACGCGTGTCCGCCCAGGCTGGTGATGCCAGCTTCAAACGTGAGCCTTGTGCGCAGCGAGGGCTTTTCAAAGAACATCACTACTTGCTTACCCGCGAGAGCTCCGCGAAAGTCCACGGGACGCGCTTTCATGAGGGCCGCCAAATCAAGTACGGAGCTAATTCCTGACGGACCGAGATCGCTGATGGAAATCAGGTCCTCACACCACGATTGCATCTCTGGCATCGGGCTTACCGGGATCTGAGTTACGGGTCGTGTGCTCAATGTGTGCTCCCTTGCGCAACCAGTTCACCTTCCGGGGACACTGGCGCTTCTTTCTGGATGTAGTGCTTCTCGAGCTGCTTGAGTGTTGCCTCCAACGACTTCACTACTTCATCAATGTGCTTCTTCGCGATCGTGTATGCCGGTAGAAAGCGCAGCGTAGTTTCGTGGGTGCGATTGATGATCACCCCGCGCTCCAACATTGCCGGAACTACTGCTTTGGCCAAATCAGCGGAAGTGAGTTCGGCCGCGACCATCAAGCCCAGACCGCGCACTTCGCGAATCGATTTGTGCTTTTTCTTGAGCGCTTCGAGCTTCTTGACGAAGTACTTGCCCAACTCGCGATTGGACTTGATTAGCTTCCTCTTCTCGATTTGATCGATCACTGTGCAAGCAACGGCACATGCCAGCGGACCACCACCGAAGGTAGTGCCGTGCATGCCTGGCTTAAGAGCGCTGGCCGCTTCATTCGTGGTCAGCAGCGCGCCAAGAGGCAAGCCGCCAGCGATCGGCTTCGCGATGGTGACCACGTCCGGCTTGATGTCGTAGTGCTGATAAGCGAACCACTTTCCGGTTCTCCCGAGCCCACTTTGAATCTCGTCGATCAGGAGCAGAGCACCGCTACCTGCAGTCAGCGCTCGCGCGGTCTCCAGAAATTCGCTGGATACGAGCTGGATGCCACCCTCGCCTTGCACCGTCTCAATCGCAACCGCGCAGACGCTGTCGTTGAACTTCTGTTTCAGATCCTCGACGTCATTGAATGTGACAAACTCGATGCCGGGAAGAACCGGTGCATACGGATCGCGATATTTTGCCTGACCTGTGGTCGAGAGCGATCCATAGGTGCGGCCGTGGAAAGAATTCTCCATCGCCAACACCCGCCACTTAGGCTCCGATCCGGTGGGTGCTTTCTTCTTTGCGTAGGCGCGAGCAATTTTGAGCGCTCCCTCCCAAGCCTCGGTGCCGCTGTTCGAGAGGAATACCCGATCGAGGCCGGAGATCCGCGTCAACCGCTCAGCGAGAGGCGCGGTGAACTCGTGGTAGAAGAGGTTCGACGAGTGAATCAGGCGGGCCGACTGCTTCGCGATCGTCTTCAGCACCGCGCGATCGCCGTATCCCAGCGCATTCACGCCGATGCCAGTGATGAAGTCGAGATACTTGCGGCCGTCGGCATCATAGAGATAGACGTCCTTGCCGCTCTCGAGCAACAGCGGAACTCGATCGTAGGTAGGCAACAGAAGCTGCCCTTCCTTCTGTTTTGCTTCGGCCAGTTTCATGCCACCATCACCTCGGTGCCACAGTCGATCTTGCAGGTATAGAAGTCCGGAAGCAGCGCGACTTCGCTCGCCGGAAGAATGCGTACGCGACCTACTCCGCGGCGCAGCGCCTCCTGGCACGCTTCCAATTTGGGAAGCATGCCGCCACGCACGACGGAAGTTTTCACGAGGTCTTCGATCTGCTTCATCTGCAGCCAGCGAATCACCGATCCGTCAGCGCTCTTCACACCGGCAACATCGGTAAGGAAGATGAGCGCATGCGCGCGGCAGGCCACTGCACACGCAGCGGCGGTCTGATCGGCATTCACGTTGTAGTACTCGCCGTCGGTGCCGAGAGCAACGCTGGAAATGACGGGAATCCCGCCTGCGTTCCAGATCGATTCGATCCAGCGCGGATCGGCCGAGCAGATTTCACCGACATAGCCGAGATCAGTACCATTCGTCTTCTTCTTGCGCGCGCGAAAGCTTAGACCATCGGCGCCGCAAATGCCGATGGCAGCCTTACCCAGCGCGCCGATTTCGGCGACAAGAGCCTTATTCACCTTGCCGGCCAGAACCATGAGAGCAACGTCCCGCGTTTCCGAGTCGGTAACGCGCAGACCGTTTACGAAATTGCTTTCCTTGCCCAACTGATGCAACGTGCGCGTAAGCTCAATACCGCCGCCATGCACGACCGCTACCTGGTGATGCTCGCCGTCGGCGAGTTCCACAATGGCACGCGCACACTTGTGCACGAGTTCCTTGTTGTCGAGCGCCGCGCCGCCGATCTTGACTACAACTTTCAATTCAGGCCGTCCTTTTCATCGAAACCGAACATCACGTTCATGTTCTGCACCGCTTGGCCGGCAGCGCCTTTCATGAGGTTGTCGAGGCACGAGACTATGACCAAGCGCTTGCCATCGGGGCTCAGGTTGAATCCCACATCGCAATAGTTGGTGTGCAGCGAATAGCGAATCTGCGGTAGCTTGGTGCCAAAGAGGCGAACCCAAGGTTTTCCCACGTAGAACGTGGCGTAAATCGACTCGATTTCCGCGGGAGTCATCGCCTGTTCAAGCCGCACGTAGGTCGTCGAAAGAATTCCACGCGGAATGGGAAGCAGATGCGGCGTAAACGTCAGCTCGTCGTCCTGCAGATTGAGCTGCTCAAGGATTTCTCCGAGATGCCGGTGTGTGAAGACGCCATACGCCGAGAGATTATCGGCTACTTCCACAAAGTGAGTCGTAGCCGTAGGCTGCTTGCCCGCACCCGAAACTCCCGATTTGGAATCGCAAACGATCCCTGCGCTGCGATTGACAACCCCCGCAGCAACCAGCGGAGCCAGTGCGACGATGACCGAGGTCGCATAGCAGCCCGGATTCGCGACAAGCGTCGATCCAGAGATTTGCTGCGAGCGGAGTTCGGGCAGTCCGTACACGGCCTTACCGGCAGTCGTGCTAGCCACTGCCGGATCAGCATCATGAAAGCGGTAAATCGCGAGATGAGATTCCTGCTTCAATCGCCACGCACCGCTGAGGTCAACGACGCGCATGCCGCGCTTGAGGGCCTCAGGAGCCCACTCACGCGAGGTCTCGTGCGGAGTGGCGAGGAAGAGCAGATCGACTTGGCTGTCGCTCAGCTTCTGCCAGTCGAACGGATGCACGCGCAGTTGGCCGTTCCCAAGCACGTGCGGGTAGTACTCAGTCAGGTCGGCGGAGTTTCCGGACTCGCGAGATAAAAGTAAAGGTTTCGCTAGGCGAGGATGCCGTCCGAGAATGCGCGCGAGTTCAAATCCGGCATAACCGGTCGCGCCAACGACCGCGGTCTGGAGTTGCGCGCTCACTAAGCAAGCATCTCCCTTATGCGGTTCGCCAGACGCTGCGCGTGTTGTTTGTCTTCGCAAATAATCAGGATGGTGTCGTCGCCGGCGATGCTTCCCAGCATCTCCTCCCAGCCTTCAGCGTCGAGCGCTGCCGCAACGGGCTGGGCGCTGCCGACACTGGTCTTGACCACAAGCTGGTTCTGGGCCTCGTGGACGCCCAGCACAAACTCCCGAACCAGTCGCTCAGCGGAGGGAAGCCCTGCCTCACCTGCTGCCTGCGCGGTAAGGGAATAGCCGGTGCCGGTCTTGATAATTCCAAGCTCGTGGATGTCGCGCGAGAGGGTAGCTTGGGTGACCTGCTGCCCCTGGCGCGCAAGAGCGCGCCTCAGCTCCTCCTGGCTTGCGACCTTTCCGTTTTCAATCAGTTGCAAAATCAACTGTTGCCTCGTGAGCTTGGACATGATGCATTAATATGCATCACTATGTATAAATATTCTACTCCTGTTGTGTCAAATAGTTTCGGCAAATTTTTGCCCTCTTTGGTGCCCAGCAAGGTTCCGTTAAGTCCCGGGTCAGCTTTAACTTGTGTGTACTTCGGCAGGAAACTGGCGTATCCTGCGGCAGCTCCAGCAAAACTCATTTGTTGCGATTTGTTTAATGCGGAGGGAGTTGGGTGTCGCTTCACTAAGCTTCTCCTTGAATAGATCGGAAGCCAGTGAACAATTTCTCAGCTGATCACTGGGACCGGAGAGGGCTCTCAACCACCTTCAAAAACAGGAGATCCACGCCATGGCCGCACCGGGACAGGAAACAGGGCAGGAAAAGCGAACTTCACCGCGGAAGGAGATGAAGGTTCCTGCCAAAGTACACGCAGGTGAGGACAACATTTCGGCAGAGGCGCTGAACCTAAGCCAGTCTGGCATATTCCTGGAGTGTTCGACGAAGGTGAGCGAAGGCAGCGAGGTCGATATCGTGATGATCCTGCCCAAAGAAATCACAGGTGAGGCGGCAAAGTGGGTCTGCTGCCGCGCGACCGTAAACCGTGTCGAAGATGAAAGATCGCAGGGACGCTATGGCGTTGCTGCCACTGTAGATCGCATCCAGGCCATGCCGGAACTTACCTGGCCCGAGGTCGACCGCCGCATCACCGACCGCCGGACGAGCGAGCGACGGATTGTGGCTCGCGGAGGACAGGACAGACGGCGGCGCGAGCGACGCACGCCTCCTTCGAAGTAGACAAACTTCGTAGCAGAGTTCCACAGGCTGTGGGGAGAACGTCGTCGTAGCGAACAGAGCATCCCTGATCTTTCCCTATTATTTTTCTGAATCCGCGCGAAAACGATACGAAGTGCTTTGCAGATAATCGCTTGCGTAGAAATCCACAGAATTCCCTGTTAATTCCTGGGTTTTGAACGAAATTTGTGAATTTCGGGCAAGATTCGATGATTTCGAGATCGAATTCGAAAATTCCCCTGTTGTTTTGCCTGTTTCTGGATTTCGATAGTCGATTCTTCGCATTCTCCCTAGCCGGACGCTCACTTTTGTAACTGCTGCAATTGATCCTCTGTCACGGAAGTAAGTGCAACTCCTTATTCCAAGCTCCAGTTGCGCAGCTCACAATTGAGCGATCTCCCCGGAGCTTTCTTTGAGCGCCACATCTGTAGCTTTGGACTTGCGATCGGCGGGCCCGGTTTCGCCTCCGGCTGACACTGGATCGAAACGCCGCCGGTGGATCGCGCGCGTTCCTAAGCCGCTTTTCTGGATCACCGTTGCGCTCCTTCTCACCTTCTCATTTGTGCTCGACTTGGGAATGGTGCCGACGGCGTCGATGGAAGGGACGGTTCTGGTCGGAGATCATCTGCTGATGCTCAAACTGCCCTATGGTCCGCATGTGCCGTTCACACAGCTCCGATTGCCCCAGTTGCGAACTCCCCAGCCGGGTGAAATCGTCGCCTTTCGTAGTCCGGTAGAACCGGGAGAGATTTATCTCAAGCGCGTGATCGCCGGAGCTGGAGATGTTGTTGCCCTTCATGGTGGCGTGCTCTACGTAAATGGCATCCGATCGCGAGAGACTTACGCGCGTGTGCGTCCCAACCGACGCTGGACGTGGCAGGAAAACATCGGACCGTATCGTGTTCCGGCCGGATCGCTGTTTGTACTCGGCGACAATCGCGATAACTCCGAGGACAGCCGCTATTGGGGACCGATCCAGGTGGCAAGTGTTGTCGGCGAGCCGCTCATGATTTTCTGGTCTTACGATGCGCCCAGTTCCGAGTGGCTTGATCCGAATTGGCTGCATCAAGTGCAGCTTTATGCGTCGGCGTTGAGTCATGTAACACAAGTTCGCTGGCGCCGGACGGGCATGCTCCTCTGCCTCAAGTGATACACTTTTCGTTTCCCGTCCTCGCAAACCACCTGAAGGACCCGACTGCTTGGCCCAATCGACAGCCCAGAAGACGAATCGCCGACCCGCTACCTACTCTCAGGCCGGCGTAGATATCAGCCGCGCCGACCGTGCCAAGCAGCGCATTAAATATCTCGCGCAAAAAACCTTCAATCGCAGCGTTCTCAGCGACATCGGCAGCTTTGGTGGATTGTTCTCGCTCGGCCAGAAATACCGGGATCCCGTGTTGGTTTCGAGCGCAGACGGGGTCGGCACTAAGCTCAAGGTCGCCTTTGAGATGAACCTGCACCATACCGTGGGCGGCGATCTCGTGAACCACTGCGTGAACGACATCGCCGTACAAGGAGCCGCGCCGCTCTTTTTTCTCGACTATTTCGCCAGCGGAAAAGTTGATCCCGAGGTGACGGAGAAGGTCGTATCGGGCCTGGCAGATGCGTGCAAGCAGAATGGATGCGCTCTGATCGGTGGCGAGACGGCAGAGATGCCCGGCTTCTACTCCGACGGGGAGTATGACATCGCCGGCTTCATCGTTGGCGTCGTTGAACGCGATCGCATTATCACCGGCGAGCGAGTGGAGATCGGTGACGTGATCGTTGGCCTTCCGTCGAACGGACTTCACACCAACGGATACTCTCTAGCCCGCAAACTCTTCTTCGAAATAGCGCGCTATACGACGGAAACGTTCGTCAGCGAGATCAAAAACAAGGCCGGCAACGAGCTAATGCGCACGCACAAGAGCTACTGGCCTATCCTGCGCCGTTTGATTGAGGCCGAGGCTGTTATGGCTATGGCTCACATCACTGGCGGTGGAATCACAGAGAATCTGCCCCGCGTATTACCCAAAGGTACGGCGGCGAACATTCAACTCGGATCGTGGCCAGTACTACCCGTCTTCCAACATCTGCAGAAGCTGGGCAACGTGGATCAGGAAGAGATGATGCGCACGTTCAATATGGGAATCGGCATGATCCTGGTGGTACCGCCGAAGAAGTTCAAACGAGTGCAGAGCATTCTGGATCGCATTAACGAAAAGGGTTATACGATTGGGCGCATCGTTAAGGGCGATCGCAAAGTTATCTACTCTTGAAGCACTTTTCACCACGGAGACACTGAGACACGGAGAAAAGCTGAAGAGGGCTTCAAGTCCTAAGTCTCGCCTCGGCGAGGTTTGATCGTGCAAGGTCCGTTGTTTTTGCGTTGAAAGCTGAGACTCGAAACTCGTTGAGGCTCTTTTTTGCCTTTCTCGGTGCCTCCGTGTCTCCGTGGTGAAAAATCCTGAAATGAAACGACTCGGCATTCTTCTCTCCGGACGCGGTTCTAACTTCATCGCCATAGCCGACAACATAGCAGCGGGAAAAATTCCCGGCGCGGAGATCGCAGTCGTTATCTCAAATAAGCCTTATGCACCCGGACTGCAAGCAGCCGAGCAACGCGGGCTTAACGCACACGTAATCCAGAGCAAGGGACTCCCACGCGCGGAGCACGATGCTGCCGTGGTCGCTTGCCTGCGCGAGCACAAGGTTGATGTTGTTTGCCTGGCGGGATACATGCGCCTGATCTCGCCGGTATTTCTCGAAGCATTTCCCAATCGCGTACTGAACATCCACCCTTCGTTACTGCCGGCGTTTCCTGGACTCGACGCACAACGCCAGGCGCTCGAATACGGCGCGCAGATCAGCGGGTGTACTGTGCACTTCGTCGATGAAAACCTCGACCACGGGGTCATTGTCACGCAGCGCTCAGTTGCAGTGTCGCCCGATGACGACGAGCACAGCCTGGCAGAGCGCATTTTGGAACAGGAACACATTGCATACAGCGAAGCCATCCGCATGGTGCTCAGCGGGGACTACGAGATTGTTGGGCGGCGGTACTTGAGCAAACCTGTCTCACCACGGAGGCATGGAGACACGGAGAAAGCCGTGTGAAGTTTAGTGCCGCCGTCCTTCGTGTCCCATTCCACACACTGTGTTGTCCTGAATACGCATCCTCCGCTTCGCGCTTCCGCTAACTCCCTCTGAAATCAGCGAGCTTGGAAATGGATACTGATCTGCCCTTCCGTGGATGACTGCGCAAGCAGCGGAGGTGATCAGGTGAAAAAGTTCAAGAGCTCTATCTCAAAGTCAATGGAGCGCGCCGCAATCAGGGTGGCTCCGAGTGGCAAGGCGGCAACGAAAGTGTTCGCTGCTTTGCTGGTCCTGGAACTCGCAGCGGGAACTATTGGGTGTTCCAAATCGAAACCCGTAGCCCAGAACGCGCAAAATTCTTCCAATCAAATTGTCGCGACCGCGCCGGTCGCCGCGGTTCCCAGTGTGGCACCAGTCCCAGTAAGCCAGCCGGAGACGGCGAAGAAGAAGTCGGTACAAGGTCCAGTGCGGAAGCTGCCTCGCACGCTTCTCTACACTGACGCCGATTCCGGCTTCTCCCTCGCTTATCCACGCAAGTCTTCTCTGAAAACCGGACAGCGGGCGGAACTCGAAGCCATCGGAATTGAGTGGCTACCGATGAACTTTGTGCAGCAGGGCGGAACGACGGTGACCATGCTTGAGCTCCCCAGCAACACAAAGGAGCAAAAGGGTTCCAGCGAGTTCTTCGCGGTAAGCGTCCACAACGGTCTGACCGCGGAGCAGTGCGGAAAGTTCGCGGGCGAGTCAGCGTCAAAATTGGACAATTCGACTGCGGAGAAGGCAGATGCGATGTCCATCTCCAGAGTGAGCTTGCACGGGTTCGAATACTCTGAACTAAACCGCCAAACCGATCAGGGAAATGCGAAGTACTACCATCGCTTCGTGCCCGGATCTGGGGAGATCAGCTCTTGCTACGAGTTCACCCTGGCGGTGAAATCTGGCGAGAAGAAGGCGGAAGGCGAGAACATTGTAGTCAGCTCAGATGCAAAGAGCACGCAGGTCCAGAAAAAGGACGACTTTGCCAGGCTGGAGAAGATTCTGGCCTCGGTAAAGATCAAGGCTGAGTCTGAGCCGGCGAAGGTTGCGGCGGAAGCTTCGTCCAAGACGAACGGCAACAATAATGAACAAGCCGAAACGGCAAAGACCATGGCCAAAGGTGACGAGAACCCTCGGTAAGAGCGAGCACAAATAAGGCCAGATTCACCTCGGGTCTGGCCTTGTTCCTTAACTTGCGACCCAGCCACAAGCCCGTCCTGGCTCTCCAATGGCCGCCACCACTTACTCCCAAATCGCCGGGTACTACACTCCTGGAAAGAAATCTCCGCCTACACCGGTCGTGGAGTGCGTACGATCCAACGTTACGAGGTCCGGGTTTGGCTTCCCGGTTCACCGACCCGCTGGATCACCGCGCGGCGCCGTGCTCGCGTTTAGCGAGGACTCGCTCGGCGGACGGGGCTGAATGCCAAACTTACAATTGCCAAAGGAGCGCCTCAGCCGCGCCCATCTAGCATGTCCGCCTAGCGGTTCGAGTTGGCCTTGACCGCTTGCGCTTCGTCCCAATTCCGAAAAGATCTGTCTGCATGAGTCATCTGTCCTTCTTTGATTGACATGCAAAACGTCTGTCCAGTAGCTTAGTGGCCTTATGTTTGACCTGCCCATCGCGAGCACGTGTTGTTTGTGATCAGCGTGCGCTCGTGTGTGGAGGTGCATTCCTAGACTTTCGTAGCAGTTCCCGATGAGTCTTCAAAGCCCATCCACCGCTGATGGGCTTTTTATTTTTTCAAACAAACGGAGTAGTAATGACGCAGACTCCTGAAGTTCGGAACCCCGATTCACTAGCTTTTCACTTCTCTGTAACTGCGCATTCATACTCCCCCAATATCTATGGAACTCGCTCAAAATTCAGGCGAGCTGACACCGAAGTCTCGCCAGCAGTCTTTTGCATCGCGGTGAAGCGAATCATCCACAGACTCACATTTTTTTGGCGAAGGAGAAGGAATGAAAGCGTTGCTTCGAAGTTCGTTAGTGTGCCTGCTTTCGAGCGGCATGCTGGTAGCACAGAGCGCAAGTACAACTCAGAGCACTGCCAGCACTCAATCGAAGACCAGGAAAACGACAACTCGCCGCGCGGCGAAACCCGCAGCCGCTGCGGATACGACCGCCGAGCAGTTGCGCGAGCTGCGCGATATGCTCACCACGCAGCAGCAACAGATTCGTCAATTGCAGACCCAGCTTGCCGCCCGCGATCAGCAGGTTCAGCTAGCCCACCAGGCCGCGAATGACGCGAATGCCAAAGCTGCAGAGGCGTCCGCAAGAGCGTCAGAGGCTGCTTCTACGATTGGCGATTCAAAGACGCAGGTTGCGACTCTTAGCGATACGGTCAGCGCGTTGAAAGCGAACGATCAGAATCTGACGGAGACGATCCAGAGCGAGCAAAAGCGGGTAAATGACGAGTTCGGAAATCCAGCCGCGATTCGCTTCAAGGGAATCGGTATCAGCTTCACCGGAAGCTTCCTTGAAGCGGCTTCCGTGTGGCGCGACAAGGGCATGGGTGCGGACATCAATACGCAGCTCACCGGCGGTCCATTTAATGGCGCTCCAAACGCGAATATCAGTGAACTCAATCTCAGCGGACGGCAATCACGTTTGGCGATACTTGCTGAAGGAAAGATTGGGAACTGGACTGGACGCGGTTACTACGAAGGTGATTTCCTATCGGCGGGCGTGACCTCGAACGACAACCAGAGCAACAGCTACACCTTCCGCCAACGCCAGGCATTCGCGCAGGCTGAATCGGCCAGCGGCTGGACCATCACCGGCGGCCAGATGTGGTCCCTGGCAACTGAGACCCGCAGTGGACTCGCCAACCGGACCGAAGTATTGCCGCAGACTATCGACCCGCAATATACCTCGGGCTTCACCTGGGCGCGTCAGTTTGGGTTCCGAGTGACCAAGAGCTTCGGCACGAAAAGAAAGTTCTTCCTCGGCGGTGCGGTGGAAGAGGCGCAGACGCTGAACCTGGGTGGCGCAGGGGCCGGTACATTTATCTACCAGCAGGCTGGAAACACCGGCGGTCTCTATAACAACGGCGGCAACACTGCTCAACAAAATTACAGCTACAACTATCTGCCTGACTTCATCATTAAGGCCGCATTCGAGCCAGGATTCGGACACTACGAAGTATTCGGCATCCTGCGCGGATTCCGTGATCGCGTGTATCCCAACGCTACCGCGGCCAACCAGGGAACTGCCGCCAGCGGGGTCGGCGCGTTCAACTACACCACGATTGCCGGCGGACTCGGCTTTAACTCTCGATTCGCTATCGTCCCCAAGAAGCTTGATCTTGGCTTCCATATCCTTGGCGGAGACGGAGTGGGCCGCTATGGCGACGACACTCTTGCCGATGTGACCACAAGAGCCGACGGAACGCTCGCACCAATCCGTGGCGGGTCCGCTCTGGCTGGTCTGGAGCTGCACGCCACGCCGAAGTTGGAAGTCTATGGCTACTATGGGGGAGATTATGACGAGCGCCAGCTATACAACGCTGCCGGGAGCCAGGGCTATGGGCGCTTCACTGCCGCAACCACGGGCTGCAACGTAGCAACAATAGCCGTAGGCGGCGCCATCAACACACCAGCAAGCAGCACAACCAATCCCGCCAACTGCAGCCCGGACACTCGCGACGTCCAGGAGTTATCCGTCGGATATTGGTACGACTTCTACCGCGGGCCAAAGGGCCGCTTCCGCCAGAGCTTCCAGTACTCGTACTTGAATAAGCAGACGTGGCGCGGAACCGGCGGATCGCCGACCGCGAATCTCAATATGTTCTTTACTGCACTCCGCTATTACCTGCCGTAAGACTGTCCAAAGCGCAACACCTCCATTGCCGGTGGGCTCGCAACCCACCGGCTTTTTTCTCGCACACATATTGAAGCGGCAGCTTTGTGGCACAGCCGCCCTCGGCTGTGGCGCTGCCCAAAGTCAACATAGGCGAGGGCGTTGTTGCCACTCGCAGATTCCCCGGTTGAAGCCCAATCGAAGACCCGGAAAATTCCTTCGCCGGATATGGAGTCCAACGGCCGAACGTACTCGCAGTTCCGAACTTAGATTCGTCGCAGCGGACGCCGCAGCATTTTTTCATACCGCGGCATTTCAAGTAGCTCCTCAGTTCACGCTCGGAAACAGCTCGCGTAACCCAGTCCGCGGTCCAGCCTATCGCGATGGGGATTTATCTTTCAGCAAACACACCCGCATTGGAGAGCGTCTGGATGCCGAATTCCGCCCGGAAGTATTCAATCTCACGAATACGCCAGCCTTCGAGCAGCCGGCGGAACCCTCGGAACGTCAGCCTTCGGTACCATTACCAGTACGCGTCAGACCCGCGAGTATTCCAGTTCGCGATCAAACTGAACTACTGATTTTCTCGAAAATTTGCCGATAAACAGCGCCATTTGAAGATCTACTGTCTTTTAATACAGCATTCACGCAGCTTTGCTAGCGTAGGCTGAATGTCCGTGACCCAGCCGCAACAACCTATGGGGTCCGCCGCAAATCCTGGAGCGGTAGGCGAACACCTGCGCGTGGTGCCGCGCCGTAGTAGCAAGACAAGCCGAATGGCGGACACAAGTTTTCAGGGGTTGGTTTGGTTGTGCGCCGCATGTGTTCTAGCCATCGTCGCGTTCATCCTGATGGAACTCATCAAGGGATCGAGCCTGTCCCTCCATCAGTTTGGCTGGAAGTTCTTCACTGGCAGCGATTGGGACCCGGTAAACGGAAGTTTTGGGGCTTTACCCTTCATCTACGGAACGCTGGTCTCATCACTAGTGGCCTTGGTCATTGCCGTGCCCTTGAGTCTTGGCGTCGCGATTTTTATCACCGAGATGTGTCCTCGCTCGCTGCGTGGAATCCTGTCATATCTGACGGAGCTACTGGCGGCCATACCTTCGGTGATCTATGGAATGTGGGCAATCTTCGTGCTCCTTCCACTGCTCAGAAAATATGTTGGACCAATACTGGCGAAGACGCTCGGCTGGACTGGGCTCTTCACGGGTCCGATGTACGGGGGCGGCATGTTAACCGCCGGCATTATTCTCGCGATCATGATTGTGCCCATCATCTCCTCAATCACTCGCGAGGTGCTGACAGCGGTCCCTCACCAGCAGCGGGAGGCGGCTCTCGCGCTTGGAGCCACGCGCTGGGAGATGATTAGGGTTGGCGTGCTGCGCAACGCGCGAGCTGGCATTGCCGGTGCAATCATTCTTGGGCTGGGGCGCGCCCTAGGCGAAACGATGGCTGTCACCATGGTGATCGGCAATCGTCCGGAGATTTCTAAATCACTCTTTGCTCCGGCTTACACCATGGCGAGCGTGATCGCGAATGAATTCAGCGAGGCGACTGACGATTTGTATGTGAGCGCGCTCATCGAGATCGGACTTGCCCTGTTCTTTGTGACCATCATCGTGAACATCTTTGCGCAGCTCCTGGTCTGGAGCGTCACGCGTGGCACTCCACGGAGGGCCAGTGCCTGAAGCGACGCCAAGGATCCAGTGGCATCGGCGGCTTGCGGACAAGTTTGCAACCACACTTGCGGTGGCTTGCGTCCTTTTGGTCATGCTGCCCTTGGCAGCGATCTTTATCTACTTGGTGATTCGCGGCATCGGGTCTCTCAATCTGGACTTCTTTACGCACATTCCCGCCGGTGGTCCAGGTGAACCCGGGGGCGGAATGGCCAATGCGATTGTTGGATCTCTCGTCATTCTTCTGGTTGGAAGTACCATCGGAGTGCCACTTGGTGTCGGATCGGGAATCTACCTATCGGAGTATTCACGAGGACAATTCGGCAGACTTGTCAGGTTCACCGCCGACGTTCTAAATGGCGTGCCATCGATCGTGATCGGCATGGCTGTTTATGCCATGTTGGTTTTGCACCACCACTTCTCCGCTTTCGCTGGCGGTGTAGCGCTCGGGATTATGATGATCCCGACGATTACCCGCTCCACTGAAGAGATGTTGCGCCTCGTGCCCAGTAACATTCGCGAAGCTGCGCTCGGCTTGGGAATCCCGCAATGGCGCACGGCGATGTCGATCACGCTGCGCACGGCGATGTCTGGAGTCATAACCGGTGTAATGCTAGCGTTCGCGCGTGTTAGTGGCGAAACCGCTCCTCTTATATTCACAGTACTAGGCAATCAATTCTGGAGCACAAAGCTCACTCAACCTATCGCGGCTCTGCCCTTACAGATCTACACGTACGCACTTTCTCCATACGACGAATGGCATCGTCTCGCCTGGGCAGGTGCACTAGTGCTGATCGTGCTCATCGTTGCAACCAGCGCCTCCGTTCGCTGGGTGGCCAGTCGCGGATTTGCGGGGGGTGCTCACTAATGGGCGTCGGCATCAAGGTCGAAAATCTGAACGCCTGGTTTGGAAAACATCAAGCGCTCCATAGCATCAACATGGACATCCTTCCGAACCATGCCACCGCCATCATCGGGCCGTCAGGCTGCGGCAAGTCCACTTTTGTTCGCTGTTTGAATCGAATGCACGAAACCAATCCCGACGCCCGCGCCGAGGGCAAAGTGCAAGTCAAGGACATGGATGTCTATGGCGAAGGAGTAGCGCCAGTAGATGTTCGTCGGCGCATCGGCATGGTGTTTCAGAAGCCGAATCCGTTTCCTAGCATGAGCATCTACGACAACGTCGCGGCTGGGCTGAAGCTGAACGGATTCCACAACCGCAAAAAACTGGACGAGATTGTCGAAAACTCTCTGCGCAGTTCCGCGCTCTGGGACGAAGTGAAAGACGACCTGAAGAAGAAATCCGGGGCCAGCCTTTCCGGCGGACAGCAGCAGCGGCTTTGCATTGCGCGCGCACTTGCCGTTGAGCCCGATGTTCTTCTGATGGACGAACCGGCTTCGGCGCTCGACCCGATCTCGACTTCGAAAATTGAAGACTTGATCTTCGAACTGAAAGAGAACTACACCGTAGTCATCGTGACTCACAACATGCAGCAAGCAGCGCGCGTAGCGGAATTTACCGCGTTTTTTCTTTTGGGAAAGCTGATAGAGTTCGATAAAACGGAAAAAATCTTCACCACTCCGACCGAGAAGCGCAAGGAGGACTATATTACG
>Ga0210406_10000083_pt1 | contig 145528 bp, 127 predicted proteins | sample IncBWC30MmetaG_FD_155454 | JGI IMG/M metagenome (GOLD analysis project Ga0210406, IMG submission 155454) | Forest soil microbial communities from Barre Woods Harvard Forest LTER site, Petersham, Massachusetts, United States - Inc-BW-C-30-M | ecosystem: Environmental > Terrestrial > Soil >... | reverse complement strand
GCATTGAGAGTGGCCATGGCTGCTGCCGTCTTTGCCTGCAACGCGGCTTGCTTCGTTCGGAAGTCGGTGGCCGCTGCCTGCGCGTCCGCAGCATGTTCGGCCGGCGGGGCGGAAACGGGCTGGCTCATCAACTCGGCCTTGATCCGATCGCAGGTCATTTCGTCGTCGCCGGGCCTCGCGCCCGCCGGATCGTGCTGCGCAGCGTAATACGAGGCCTCGGCCTGGTTCAGCGATTCGCAAGTCGCCTTGTCCATGCCGGAAGCGGCGGCGACCACATCGCAATCTGCATGGTCCGGCCCTGCGGCAGTGCCGGACGGCTTTGTGATGGGGCCGAACATTCCTGCGCGCGACGGCGCCGCCTGAACGAGAGCCAGAGCGGCGACAAAGCCGATGACTGCAAATCCCGAGACGCTGCTTCTCATCTCAAGTCTCCTGTCCACAACCCAATACCTCGTGCGCAGATAACCGCCCCGCAAGCCGGCCACAAGCGGCTGACTTTAAGTCCTTGTCGAAGGCGTTTCATGCGCCCCCTCCGGCTTGCGATTGGTTCCAGCACCGCCAGGCGGGCACTCCTCGTTCGGCTTGGGCGGCGGCGACCCGGAGTAGGATAAAAACGACATCTGCATTAGAAGCGTGCTAACGATACACATTCCAGCTGCCTCGAATTCCGGGCTGATCGAACGTAGTCTCCGCCATGTCCCCAGATTTCGCCGTCAGCATCGTCTGGCTTGTCTGGTACGTGCCGTGGATCGCGGCGGTCGTATGGTCGGCGAAGACCAAGACGCAGATGGGAACGGACATCCAGGGCGCGCACCGGCTTCTCTCCGGGCTGGGCGTCATGTTGCTGTTCTTCGTACCCGCCACCTCGGGCGGGGCGCTGTTTGGCTCCACGCTGCTCGGCCTGTTCGCCACGAAGCTCTGGCATGAGCCAACCTGGGTGGCATGGAGCCTGGTCGCGCTGACGGTGGCCGCGTTCGGTTTCTGCTGGTGGGCGCGGCTGCATCTCGGGCGCCTGTGGTCCGGCTTCGTCACCCTGAAAGAGGGGCATCGGGTGATCGATACGGGCCCCTATGCGCTGGTCAGGCATCCCATCTATTCCGGCGTCATCTTCGCGGCGCTGACGACGGCGCTCGTGCGCGCGAGCCCCGCGGGATTGCTCGGCTTCGCCCTCCTCGCCATGGGCTTTTCGATGACGGCGAAGATCGAGGAGCGCTTCCTGCGCGAACAACTGGGCGCAGAGGCCTATGACGCCTACAGCCGAAGAGTCGGGATGCTGGTGCCGATGCTGCGGTGATCGTGCAATGGATCGTCGCGAAGGGAGGCGTGTGTCCCAATCCCAACAAAACCGAGCCGAACCCGCCTCGTGGGTGCGGTTTGCCCCCAGACCGCACCTCGACCGGAAAGAATATGGGTTCTCGGGCTTCTGCATGCGCCGGAAAGGCGATATTCTTCCCTCGGAACCACAAGACGCGGGCACGTCCGATTGGCGGACGGCTCTTCAAGGGGAAGTATCCATGAAAATCAGATCCTGTCTCGCCACCGGCGCTTCGCTTGTGGCAATCGCCGCGATCGTTTCGCTTGCTACCGGCGCGTCCGCGCATCAGGTCTTACGGCCTTACAAATTCGGGACGATGCCCCCGGATCCGAACAAGCCCACTGTTCATATTGGACCTTATGAAGCTCCCTATGTCGCTCCCAGGAATGCCAAATCCGGCACATGGACGGACGTAGGAAACCTTCCCAACTTCACGCAGTACGGCCCTTGGGCGCCGCAGCTGCTGACCGACGGCACGGTTCTCGTGTTAGCTGCCGGGACACAGCAATGGTTCAAGCTCACGCCGGACATCAAGGGCAACTACACCGACGGAACCTGGACTGCGATCGCCCCGATGCCGTCCGGCGACTGCCCGCTTTACTTCGCAACGCAGATCCTGCCTGACGGCCGCATGATCGAAAACGGCGGCGAATACAACGTGTGCGGAAGTGGAGAGAGCACCGCGGGCGCGCTCTATGACCCGGTGGCCAACAAATGGACCTCCGTCTCGCCGCCAAGTGGCTGGGGCGAGATCGGCGACGCCGACAGCATCATCTTGCCGAACGGCAGCTATATGCTCGCCGAGTGCTGTAACAGCAATCAGGCAATTGCTTCGATCACCGGAACGACGGTGACCTGGACGGAGCATAGCGGCTATGGAAGCAACAGCGAAGAAGGCTGGACGGCTCTGCCCGGTGGGAATCTCCTGACCGTGGACGTGTGGAATATCGGCAGCAACTACGACGACTACGAGACCTACGACACTGCGGCGGGGACCTGGAGTCTCACGGGGAAAACTCCGGATCTGCTGACCAATGGCTCCAAAGAGCTCGGCCCGGCACCGGTGACGCCAAGCTATGGCTCGAAAGGGACAATCATCCAGTTCAGCGGCAATCCGTCGCTCGGTGTCAACGACATCTACGACATTGCAAGCAATACATGGAAGTCTGGCCCGGTGATGAAGGTCGGCACCACGATATATGATTGCGCGGACTCTCCGGCGGCGACACTGCCTGACGGAAATGTGCTCGTCCAGGCAAGCCCCGGTGTCTACAACGCCCCCTCACATTTCTGGGAATTCAAGATCTCAGGAACCGGCAAGGTGACGGCGACGCAGGTAAACGATCCGACGGAGGCGCCGAACGACCCCTCCTATTTCGGCAATCTGCTCGTGCTTCCGACAGGCCAGGTTCTATGGGACGACAGCCAGGATTCGACACGTGAAGTCTCGGTCTACACACCGGTAGGATCGCCGAAAGCTGCGTGGCGGCCGAAGGTCACGAGCGTTGCGACAACCCTGGCAGTCGGCAGCACGGGCAACGCCATCGCCGGCAAGAAGTTCAATGGCTTCGACCTGGGCGGCGCTTACGGCGACGATGCGCAGGCTGCCACGAACTTCCCGCTCGTGCGCTTCACCAACAACAACACCGGCGATGTCTGCTTCGCACGCAGCTATAATTTCTCGACGATGGGCGTGTGGACCGTGGGCAAGACGCATGCCAAGTTCGACATTCCTTCCACTTGCGAGACGGGTGCGAGCACGCTTCAGGTCATCGTGAACGGTATCGCCTCGGTCGGTACTGCCGTTACTCTGAGCTGACGCGCGCCAGAAAACTTCACGCGAGTTGGCGTTATGACTGGATCATGGGCGGGGAAACCCGCCCATGATTTTTTGACGGACATGACGTTCTCAACGGGCACTGCACAGGCTCCTCCTCCGCGCGAAGCGCGCAAAAAGGAACCTACGATCACGCGGACTTGAACTGTACTGGCGAGGGAATCCACTAATCTGACTCGAGCGCGCCGTTCCGAATGCGGGCGGGGGAAATTGATGCGTTCGACAATTGCGCTGGCCGTCTTTGCCTTGTTCGCGTCGCCTGCGATCGGCGATGACCGGACGCTCATCAGCCGGCAGATGCAGGAGATGGCCGATGCCGTCGCGCTGGGCAACGCCGCCGTGTGGGACAAATATCTCGATGCAGGTGTGATCTATGCCGAAGAAGACGATTCCTGGAAGGGCAAAGCTGGGATGCTGAAGGAGATCAAGCCTCTGCCGAAGGGGCTTGGCGGCACGATCTGGATTGAACTCTTGTCCTGGCACGAAGACGGCGGTGTGGCTGTCGCGCTGTTCCGCCAGAACGAGACCGAGCATTATTTCGGCCAGACCATCACCGCCAAATACCTCACCAACACGACGTGGAAGAAACGTGCCGCCGGCTGGAAGCTGATCGCGGCTCAGGTGCTGGCCGAGAAGACCGATCTCCCTTCGGTTGCGCTGAGTACGGGCCAGCTTACGCAATATGCGGGCACCTATCGACTCAAGGATTCGGAACCGACCACCACACTCACCTTCCTGGACGGAAAGCTGATCGGCACGCGCAACGGCCGCGAACCTGCGATCTGGAATGCGGAAGCGCCCGACGTGTTTTTCGTTAAGGGCGATCCGCGCATCCGCAAGATCTTCCAGCGTGACGCCTCGGGCAGGATTACCGGCTTCGTCGAGCGCCGCGAAAGCTGGGATATCGTGTGGATCAGACTCAAATAACGCAGCGCCTCGCGAATCTGCCGGCAAATAGTTCACGCGGAGGCGCGGAGACGCGGTCTCTACCGTAGAACCGTTCCCTTGTTCCTCAACAAAACCTCGTCATGGCCGGGCTGTTGTCCCGGCCACCCATGAAAACGGTGTCTGCCATGGATGCATTGACGTCACCAGCGACTGAACGTTCAATTTCGTCAAACGAAACAATCACCATTGCGACGACGGGCGCTCATTTATTGACGCGTTGTTCTTGGGTGGCCGGGACAACAGCCCGGCCATGACGATATTTTTTTAGCAAGAGTAGTTCTGCGCGAACAGATTTTGCGCCAATGCGCGCGTTGCCGCTCTAGTGGAGAAGAACCTCACGCCCAACATCGTCATGCCGGGCTTTTGTCCGGGCCACCCGTGAATACCGTTTCAGCCATGGTTCGGCACTGCAATAAATTCCGCACGGTCCGTGTCGGTTCGAGGGCGTGATGTTCGTCTTGATAGGAGAGCCGTCCGATTGCAGGATAGCTCGCAAACATTCGGAGAGTTACCATGCAGATCAAGCTCGCCAGCGTGACGGTCGAAAACCAGGACGACGCGCTTCGATTCTATACGGGGAAACTCGGGTTCACAAAAAAAGCCGATATTTCCATGGGCCCGTATCGCTGGCTGACGGTGAGTTCTCCGGACGGCCTGGAGGGCGTGGAGCTTCTGCTGGAGGCTGCGGCGTTTCCGCCTTCGAGCGTCTACCAGAAAGCCCGGTACGAAGCCGGTATTCCGTCCACCGCCTTCTTTACCACCGACATCGCGAGCGAGTTCAAGCGCCTCAAGGAAGCAGGCGTCGGCTTCCGCGGCGAGCCGAAGAACATGGGTCCGATCATTTCGGCGGTCTTCGACGACACGTGCGGCAACCTCATCAACCTGGTGCAGCTCGCCGCCTGATCGGCGTCCGCCGCGCAGCATTTTATCTGTCTCGTACATAGCCCGTTCAGCCTGCCAGCCTAGGATGACGGCGGAACGGGCTCCAGGGGCCTCGATGCGTTTTGGATTTCTTGTCATTGCCGCGGCGGCAGCCGGCGCGGCGTCGGTGACCGTGGCGTCTTTGCTCATCCCGCAGGGACTCACGTTCCCGTCGGCCGTGCGCGCGCTGGGCGTCGATCCGGCGAAGCTGAGTATCGGTCTCAGTCTCGACGATCTCAACCCGCAGAAGATCTATGCGGACATGATGCAGAAGGTCTTGTCGGCGCCAATCACTGCGCCGATCAATATTGGCTCGTCGTCCTGTGATCCTGATTATCCGCTGTCGTTTGCGCATGGGTGTCGGCACGATCTCCCCACATTTGTGCCGATCCAACCGCACGTGGCCCCGATTGACGACGCGGAGATGAAGCGTGCCATGGCCGCGAGCATCAACACTCAAATCCAGCAGAGCTATCAGCGCTCGCAGGACCTGCAGGCCTATGCCCGCAATCCGATGGGATGGCACGGCCCCCCACCCCAGTAGAGCGACATTTTTGCCAAACCCCAGCTGGTCATTGTAATGGGGTTTGGGGTACCCGCATGAAGAACGTCACCTGTATCGAGGATCTGCGGCGGATTGCGCGCCGGAAGGTGCCGCGCGCCTTCTTCGATTACGTCGAGGCGGGCTCGTATTCCGAGGACACGTTGCGCGCCAACCGCGCCGACCTGGAAGACATCAGGCTTCGCCAGCACGTGATGGTGGGCGTCGCAGAGCGCAACACCTCGACAACAATTCTGGGGCAGAAGGTGGCGATTCCGCTCGCGCTTGCGCCGGTCGGGATGAGCGGGCTGCAATGGGGTAACGGCGAAATTCTCGCCTGCCGCGCCGCCCAGGCCGCCGGCATTCCCTATACACTTAGCACGCTCTCAATCTGCTCGCTCGAGCACGTGGCAGAAGCCGCAGGCGCACCATTCTGGTTCCAGCTTTACGTGACGAAGGATCGCGGCTTCGCGCATGCGCTCCTCGAGCGCGCCGTGGCCGCCCGCTGCAGCGCGCTGATGCTCACCGTCGACCTGCCCGTGGTCGGCCAGCGGCATTGCGACATTCGGAATGGACTTTCGGTGCCGCCCTCGCTCAAGCTCGGCAATCTGCTCGACATGGCCCGCAGGCCGCGCTGGGTGACAGGTATTCTCGGCGGCAAGAGCCGGTCGTTCGGAAATCTCCACGGACATCTTAAGGGAATGACGAACGTGAAATCGCTCTCGCACTGGGTCAGCGGACAGCTCGACGCGGGGCTTAGCTGGAAAGATTTGGAATGGATCCGCAAGCTGTGGCGGGGGCCGCTGATCATCAAGGGCATTCTCGACGTGGAAGACGCCAGATGTGCCGTCGGCACGGGCGCCAATGCGATCGTGGTTTCCAATCATGGCGGACGCCAGCTCGATGGCGCGCCATCTTCGATCGCGATGCTGCCGAAAATCGCAGAGGCGGTCGGGGGCGAGACCGAAGTTCTTTTCGACGGCGGCGTACGCTCGGGACAGGATGTCCTACGTGCCGTGGCACTCGGCGCGAAAGCATGCCTGATCGGCCGCGCCTATGTTTACGGTCTCGGCGCAGGCGGCGAAGCGGGCGTGGCGAAGGCCATCGACGTCATCCGCCGCGAGCTCGACGCCACCATGGCGCTCACCGGCTGCAAAACCATCGCCGACATCGGCCCGCACGTGCTGGTGCGGTAACAAGACAAAGAAGGTTCACAGGGAGACAATGAGACGGTGAGGAAGTATAGCGCGCCAAAGGCGCGCAATAATTCTCACTTCCTCGGTGTCTCACTGCCTCTCTGTGAATTTTCTACCTTGCTGGCGGTTCGGCGGATTATCGTCAGAATCAAAGCACAAATAAAATCGGAGGCAGGAGATGAGCACGGTTCTGGTTACGGGCGGGTCGGGGTTCATCGGCAGCCATTGCATCCTGCAGCTGCTGGCCGCGGGGCATACCGTGCGCACGACCTTGCGCAATCTGAAGCGCGAGGGCGATGTTCGTAACATGCTCAGGCAGGGCGGCGCCGAACCCGGCGAGCGTGTGTCGTTTGTCGCCGCGGATCTCGAAAGCGATGCCGGCTGGCCGCAAGCCGTCGCCGGCTGCGAATTTGTTCTGCACATCGCATCGCCCTTTCCGCAAGGCGTTCCCAAAGACGCAAACGAGCTGATTGTGCCGGCGCGCGAAGGCGCGCTCCGTCTGCTGCGCGCCGCGCGCAACGCCGGCGTGAAGCGCGTGGTGCTCACGTCCTCTTTTGCGGCGATCGGCTATGGGCAGACGCCGCGAAGCGTACCTTTCGACGAGACAAACTGGACGGACCCGAACGCCCCCGACGTTCAGCCCTACGCGAAATCGAAAACCCTCGCCGAACGCGCCGCCTGGGATTTCATCGCGCGCGAAGGCGGCAGCCTCGAGCTTTCGGTGGTCAATCCGGTGGGCGTGTTCGGCCCCGTGCTGGGTCCCGATTATTCGACGTCGATCCTGCTCGTGCAGCGCCTGATGGACGGCGCCATGCCCGGCGTCCCGCGGCTCACCTTCGGCGTCGTCGATGTGCGGGACGTCGCGGATCTGCACATCCGCGCCATGACCAACCCCACCGCGAAAGGCGAGCGGTTCCTCGCCGTCTCCGGCGATTTCATGTCGATCCGCGAAATTGCGATGGCGTTGAAAGAACGGCTGGGAGCGGCAGCGAAACGCGTGCCGACGCGGCAGCTTCCCGACTTTGTGGTGCGCCTCGCGGCATTGGGCGATCCGGCGATCAAACAGATTCTGCCCGAACTCGGCAAGGTGAAGAACGCCAGCGGGGAGAAGGCGAAGCGCCTGCTCGGCTGGGCGCCACGCCCGCGCGAGGAAGCCATCATCGCCACCGCTGAAAGCCTGCTCCGGCTAGGATTGCTCAAGGAGAGCGCGAAGAGAGCGGCGTGATCTTCGAAGTGTAAACCCCGCTAGTCGGGGTTTTTGCCTTCGGGGCCGTTCTCGAGCACCTTGCCGTCCGCGGCATCGACGCCGACTTCATAGGTCCGGCCGCCCGACTTGATGTCGAATGAGAAGCGCAGTCCGCTGCCGCCCTTCTCGCGCTCCAGTTCCTTGGCGGTGATCGCGCCGGGCCGCGCCTTGAGTGCAATCTGGATTGCGCGATCCATGGTGATGACGGAGACCCGTGCGAGGGCTTCTCCGGAACAGGCAACGCCTGCACAAACAGCCAAGGCGGCAGCAGGCAAAATCCAGGCTCTCGATATCGTCACAGAAACAACTCCACCGTTGCCCGCTCGTCCGCGCAATATGCACGACTTGAAGGCAGCAATGGGGCAAGCGCGCGGACCCCTGCGCCCGTGGAGTTGATCCTCAAGCCGCGCCTCGCGCGGACCAGGGGCATTTAGCCCTCACGGAGAGGGTTGTATTCCTGTCGCGAGCCAGCGGGCGCATTCCTCGCCGAGGTTTTCTCGCGCCATCTCTTCGTAGCGGCGGCAATCTTCGGCGCTGAGCAAGTCACGCCAGCGGCCATTCGTGCCCTTGTGCAGAAACGTTTCTGCACCGCCTTCCCACAGCGCGCCTCCGAGCGGAACCGTGCTTGCAGCGTGCGCCTTCATGTATTCGAAGCCACAATGTTCAAGGATCACAGGCCAACACGGCCCCCCGACCGGGATATCGAGAAATTCGGCGATGCGGCGGATCTGCGCCGGCATGTCATTCTTGAGCTGCGCGAAATGCAGCAGCATGACGTTGGGAAGGCGGCGTATCGCCCACCAGGACGCGACGTTTTCCCAGAAGGGCCAGAACGGATAACCGTCGCGGTCCAGCCACTCGAGGAAATATTGCCGGACCGATTCCGGCGGTTTGCCGATCGGCGGCCCGACGCGGCCCGGCGAGTCGTTCATCACCTGATACCAGAGATCGTTTGCCGCGGCATGGTGGTTGTAGAGGCTCCACACCACGTCGCGTCCGTCGCGCGCGATGTAGATGTATTTCGCCCTGGGCGAAAACACGAGCGCATCGACCGGAAGATGGGTCTTGAGAAACCGGCGATGGCTTTGCGCCTCGACGGCCGCAATCTTGATCTCCTTTGGCGGCACGCGCAGATCGAGACAGGGCGACATCTCCGCAACGGGAAGGTCATCGGCGCCTTCGAAAATGAGTTGCGCGATGATCTGCTGAACCCATGTCGTGCCGGACTTGGCGTAGGTGGCAATGACGATATCGTCGTCGCGGAACCTGAAGCCGTTCCAGATCGTCGAATCGAAATGATGGCTGTGCAGTTCGCGGATCTTTACCGGCAAAGCCGGCACGGCCTCAGTCATGACACGCCCCCAGCAGACACCGGACTTCTACACCCGCCGGGCCCAGCCGCCAACGCGGCGGCGTCGCACCGCGCCGGACGTGACAGCCTGCGTACAGGCTCGTAAGCTCCTGGCCGAAGCTGCCTGCGTCCACCCGATGCATGCAGAGAGGGGCCGGGGCATTGTCAGAAGATCATTCGAACGGCGAGGAAACGCGCGCCGATTCCGGCGCATTCAACTTCGCATCCAGCCTCGATCTTTCCGCAGCCGACACAGGCGAACTCGCTCGCGTGAAGGCATCGCATGGCTGACGATGCCGAATGGTCAGGGAGCAGCGCGGCCTCTTCGAGCGCCAGTTCCGAAGCGGCGACCTGGGCCGTGCTCGGTGCCGCCGGCCGGGAAAAGGCGGACGCTTTCCTCGACCAGCAGATGTTTCTCGCCGCGCGTCAGGCGAGGCTTGCCGACCTGCAGATCGAACAATTGCGCCATGAGATGCCATTGCAGCTTTCCCATCTGCGCTGGCGGCGCTTCGGCGATTTCACGAAGTCGATCTTCGAGGTCGCGCTCGGCGCATTGATCGTGCTGGTCGTTCTTGTTTTCTGCATCATGGCCTGGCGCGCCGCGAACGATCGCAGCCTCGTCGTCGATGCCTTCAGCGTCCCGCCAGATTGGCAGCAGCGCGGGTATAGCGGCGAAGCGCTGGCGAGCCGATTCCTCGACCGGCTGAAACGGATTCAACGCCATTCGCAGTCGGCGCGCGCGAGCCGATCCTATCGCAGCAGCAATGATGCGAAAATCGCGCTCGACATCCCGCAAACCGGTATTTCGCTTTCAGAGGTGCAGCACCTTATGAGCGCCTGGCTCGGCCATGAAACCCATATTGCCGGCCAGGTCGTGCGCACGACAAAGGGCGTTGCTCTCGTGGTCACGCTGGGTGACGAACCCGCCGTCACCACGATGGGGAATGAAGGCGAGGTCGAGGATCTGATCGAACGGGCAGCAGAAGGCGCCTACGCCGTTGCCGAACCATACCGTTTTGCCAATTTCCTGAGGCGTGCCGGCCGAACGCAGGAAGCGCTTGTTGCCCTTCAAAACCTCGCCGTCACCGGAAACGGCGAAGATCGCAAGTGGGCGCTGCAAAGCTGGGCCGCAATTCTCGGCTTCCAGGGTCAATCCCGGCAGGCGCTGGACCTGCTGCATGAAGTGGTTTCCGAACATCCCTACTTTCACACGGCATGGAACGATCTTGCGTATTTCAACTTCTGGCTCGGCCGCTACGAAGCCGCGCTCGACGCTTTCAACACGGACCAGCAGATCCTCACGCACTATCCGCAGACGGACACGGATCACGACCGGCTGGAGTTCGACAGGTTTTTCGGCCGCGCGGCATCCGACGAGATATCGGGAGCGTTTGCAGATTCCGTTCGCGAGCGAAGCCTCGCATTCGAAACCGACCGCAAATTGTATGCAGCCGACAGCCTCATTCCCGATCGGCTGTTGTTCGCCTCGGCGCTTATTGAATCACACGATCCGAAGGCTGGCCGCCAGATCCTGGCACAGGTTGATGGCAGCGGGGCATTTATCGCCACCTTCGACTCCGTCACGAAGAAGCGAATCGCGGAAGCACTCGCAATTGCGCAGCTGAAGCTGGAAGCGGAGGACGGCGACTGGGCGTCCGCCTCCGGAACCGGCGAACGGCTGCTCGCGATCGCGAGAGGCGAGCCTGCGTTCCGGCTTTGGTACTACGCTTCGCTCGCAGCGGTGGCGAATGCTCGCAGCGGAAAGGTCGCACTCGCTCGCAGGCTGATCGCGCAAACACCTGGAGATTGTTACCCCTGCCTCCTCGCACGTGCGAAGATCGACGAAGCGGCACAAAATTCGAGCGGCGCGGAATTCTGGTTCGCGCAAGCGGCAGGCCAGGGCCCGTCCGTTCCCCTGGCCTACGCGGACTGGGGCGAGATGCTTCTGGCGAAAGGCAATCTCAACGGCGCGATCGCGAAGTACACGCTCGCAAACCAGAAAGGCCCGCACTTCGCCGATCCGCTCGAGATGTGGGGCGAGGCGCTGATGGCGAAGAACCGCTCCGACCTCGCGCTGGCGAAATTCGAGGAAGCAAACAAATACGCGCCCAACTGGGGCCGACTGCATCTCAAATGGGGCGAGGCACTGGCTTACGCGGGCAAGAAGGATGAAGCGAGGAAACAATTCGCGATTGCAGCGCAACTCGATCTGTCAGCTGCCGACAGAAATCGACTGCGCCAAATGGAGAAAGGGCTGTGAGGGGCGCCGCGCTCATTTTCCTCCCCCGCTTGCGGGGGAGGTTCGTCCGAAGGCTGGGGAGGGGGGAAGTCGATACGTCACGGTTGCCCTCCGCCTCGCCATGCTCGGCACCTCCTCCGCAAGCGGGGAAGGGAAGCGCAGCGCCATGCGAAATGGCCGAAACCCATGACTGACGACTTTGAAGACGAACTCGGAGTTCGCTCCGAAGACACCAATGCGCTGGCAGCGCAGACCGCGTTGAGCGGAGAAGGCCGTGAAAGCAACGAAGCACGCGAATATCTGCGCAAGCAGAGCCGCATTGCCGATCTGCAAATCGACGCGCTGCAGAAGAAGGACGAATTCGAGCTGTCACATCTGCGCTGGCGCCGCTTCAACGATCAGATGAAGGGCGCGATGCAGATCATGGTGGTCGCCGTCGGGCTTCTGGTCGTCATGGGCGTCGGTGCGACGGTGTGGAACGCGAGCCTCGCCAACGGTCTGATCGTGGACGCGTTCACTGTGCCGCCCGACTTCGAAGCCCGCGGCACCACTGGCGATGTCATCGCCGGCGACATCACCAGCAAAGTAACATCCATCCGCAAGACCGCGATGGACATCTCATACTCGATTTCCAGCGACGTGAGCGCCGACAGGCACAACGATATCAAGGTGGAGATACCGGAAACCGGTGTGTCGATCTCGGAAGTCTGGCGCACTTTACGCCGCTGGCTCGGTCACGAACGCCATCTCACCGGCAACGTGCGCGAACTTGGCGGCGGACGCATCGCGCTGACGACGTCGCCGGATGGCGCGGCCGCGATGACGGAAACAGGTGCTGCATCCGATCTTTCCGCACTTGAGCCGCGCGCGGCGGAAGACGTGTTCGGTGCCTTCGATCCCGTCAACCACATCAACTATCTGAGCTTTGAAGGCCGCACCCGCGACGCGCTGGCGGCAGCGGAGCGCTTCGTGCCCGAGAGCCAGGGTCAATTGCACGCCGATTCCTACGCCCTGTTCAGCCTCATGACCGCCGATTCGACGGGTGACATTCCACTCGCGCTCGACCGCGCGCGCATCGGCATCAGTCTCGATCCGAAGCTCGCGGTGCTGCATGTGATGACGGCGCGTTACGACTATTATCTCGGTCACGAGGAAGCGCGTCTCGCCCAGGATCGCCTCATCTTCACCCTGCGCAACGAGGACCAGCTCCCGGCGCACCAGCATGGCGGCTTCGACGAGATGCGCAAGCAGGCGGCGTCGCAGGTCGCGCTGCTCACCGGCGACTTCGCCAACGCGACCTATTGGGTCTGTTCTCACACCTGCAACTTTACAGGTCTGTTGGTGACGAAGAGCGCGCTGTTTGCGCGGCTGCACGATGTGGGCGGCGCACGAGGTCTGCTGGCCGAAGGGCAGGCGGCACCCGGTACTTATCCGGACGATGTGCGGGAATCCCGCTATGAGATCGACGTTGCAGCCGGAGATTGGCAAGCGGCCCTGACAGAGGCTCGCGCCATGCGCTCATTCTACGTGCGCCGTGGACTCAACGTCAGCCCCCGCCTGGCCGCGCTTGCCTATGCGACCGAGGTTGCGCCGTTGCTGGCGGTCGCGCAGGCACGGACGGGCCAATTCACCCAGGCCCATGCCACGCTCGACAGGACGCCCGGCGATTGCGTCCCGTGTGAAACCGCGCGCGGCGATATCGACGCTCTGGAGAAGAACCCGAACGGCGCGGAATTTTGGTTCGCACGCGCGATCCACGACGCACCGTCGCTGCCTTTCGCCGACGCCGACTGGGGCGCGATGCTGCTGAGCGATGGCGACTACGACGGCGCGATCGCGAAGTTCACGCTCGCAAACCAGAAAGGCCCGCGCTTCGCCGATCCCCTGGAGATGTGGGGCGAAGCGCTGATGGCCAAGCACCGCTCCGACCTCGCGCTGGCAAAGTTCGAGGAAGCAAACAAATACGCACCCAATTGGGGCCGCCTGCACCTCAAATGGGGCGAGGCGCTGTTTTACGCGGGACACAGGGACGAAGCGCCGAAGCAATTCGCAATCGCATCGGCTCTCGATATTTCCGCGAGCGACAGAAGCGATCTGTCAAGAATTGGCACACATGGCTGAGCACGAAAGTTCACGTCCACAGCACGGCGGCATTGAACAGCCAGACGTCGCCGCCCTCAGCGCGACCCTGTCGGACGCGGGCGCCAGCGCGGAGGCGCGCGAATACCTCCGCCAGCAGCGGATCGTCGCGGAAAAGCAGGCACGGCTGCTCGATCTGGAAATCGGCGATCTGGAACGCGAGAACAGGTTGCGGCACTGGTCGCTGCGCTTCGGCAATCTGAGCGCAGTGATGAAAGCCGGATTCGAAATCGCGCTCGCTTTCATCTTTCTGGTTATGGCGGCAGGCATCGCTGCAGCCATCTGGACTGCGTCGCGCGACAACAGCTTGGTCATCGAGGCTTTCTCGGTACCGCCGGATATGGCTGCGCGGGGTCTCACGGGCCAAGCTGTCGCCTCGCAACTCGAAGACAGGCTCGCCACCATGCAGGAGTTAACCGACAGCGCACGGCCGGCGAACTCCTACGTCAACAATTGGGGCGACGACATCAAGGTGCAGATTCCCGACACGGGCATTTCGATCGGCGAATTCTATCGGTTTCTGGAAGGGTGGCTTGGACACCAGACGCGGATTACCGGCGAAGTCTTCCGAACGGCTGATGGCATCGCGATCACGGCACGGGCAAGCGGCACAAGCGCCAACACGGCTTCCGGCCCGGAAGCGAAGTTCGATGCGCTTCTGCAGCAGACGGCCGAAGCGATCTACGATCACACACAAACCTATCGCTATGCCATCTACATGATCGGCCGGGAGCCACCGGGCCGTCGACGGAATATTCTGCTGCGGCTTGCCAGGGAAGGCACGACCGTCTCGGAGCGGACCTGGGCATTAAATGGCGTTGGAAGCCTGGACGCGGCAGCCTTTGCCGACCTTTATTCCGCCGTGGCGGAATACCGGAAGATCACCGTTCTCAAGCCGGACTTCGCACTCGCGTGGAGCAATATCGGCGAATACGAATCAACGCTGGGACACGACGAGGAGGCCCTGAAGGCGAACCGCCGGTCTCTGCCGCTGTTTGCATCGAACCGCGGCGTCGAGTTGACGGAGCGGTCCGCCGACATTCTGTTTCCGGGCGTTCAGGCTTCCATCGCGGCGGAGCTCGGCGATTTCGGAGCGGCGACCGCGCATTGGCAGAGCGCCGCCGAGCTCCCCGACTACAGCGAGTCGGTCGAGCAGTCGCTCGAGGCTGTCGTCATAGCGCGCGCCGACCTTCATGACAGTCGCGGTGCGCTTTCCGAGTTGGATACGCTCGCGCCAACCACGGACCCCGCCATAACCGGAAGCCGAAGCGTTGGCCGGTTCTGGGCCGCCTTCATGGCAGAAGACTGGGCTTCCGCTTTGAAACACGAGAGCGAAGTCGAACGGGCATTCTCCACGGCAGGGCTGACGAATGGAATCGACGGAAATGCCTTCGTCGTCATTCGCGCCCGGCGGATCTGGCCGGCGTCTGCTTATGCGTCCGCCGCAATGAGCGATTTTGCCGCCGCGCATGCGCTGGCCGACAGGACGCCGAGTGACTGCTATTTCTGTGTGCGCATGCGCGGCCGCATCGATGCGGCGGAGAAGAACTGGAACGGTGCCGCATTCTGGTTAGCGGAAGCCGTGCGGCAGGCGCCGTCGTTGCCCTTCGCATATGCTGAGCAGGGCGCGGTGTTACTCGGGCAAGGTAACTATGACGGGGCGATCGAAAAATTCCGCGAAGCCAGTCTCAAAGGCCCGCACTTCGCCGATCCGCTGGAGATGTGGGGCGAGGCGCTGATGCTGAAGAACCGCTCCGACCTCGCACTGGAAAAATTCGAGGAAGCAAACAAATATGCGCCCAACTGGAGCCGGCTTCATCTCAAATGGGGCGAGGCATTGGTGTTTGCGGGCAAGCGCGATGAAGCGAAAAAGCAGTTCGCGCTGGCATCTGCGCTCGACCTCTCGGCGTCGGAAAAATCCGAACTATTGAAGAACGCGCGCCCGACATGACCGAGCAGCGCGAGAACATCACCGATAGCGGACCGGGTGGCTGGATGGCGCTCGGGGTCGCGAGCCGCGAAAAGGCCGATGCGTTCCTCGAAGAACAAACCGTGCTGGCGCGATTGCAGGCGGAAGATCTGCGCCGCGAGGACAGGGTGCGACACTGGTCGCTGCGCGTGCGCCATATCAGCGACGTGATGAAACTCATTTTCGAGCTGACACTTGCGGCCTTCGCCGTGGTCGTCATCGCCGCGCTCGCTTCGGCGATCTGGTCCGCGGCCCATGACGACAGCGTCGTGATCGACGCGTTCCGGGTGCCCGCGGATATGGCGCAACGCGGAATGAGCGGCGACGTCGTCGCAAGCCAACTCCTCGACCGGCTGGCACAGCTGCAGGCGCAAACCGATTCCAGCCGCGCGCCCGGCACTTACGCCAGCAACTGGGGCAGCGAGATCAAGGTCGAAATTCCCAATACCGGCGTCTCCATCGGTGAAGCCTACCGCTATCTCGCGGGCTGGCTCGGCCATCAGACGCATATTTCGGGCGAGATCTGGCGCGCGGAAAAGGGCATCGCGCTCACGGTTCGCACAAGCAGCAATTCCAGCCTGGAGTTCGCGGGGCGCGAGCGCGATCTGGGCGCGCTTCTCGAGCGTGCGGCCGAGAGCGTCTATGGCCAGACGCAGCCATACCGCTACGCGATTTATCTAACGAGCCATGGGCGCAACGCGGAGGAGGAGAAAATCCTGCGCGATCTCGCACTCAATGGGCCTACTTCCGAAAAGCCCTGGGCCTACTCTGTGTGGGCCTATTCCGCGCTGAATGCGGACAACACGCCGGAGGCACTTCGGCGTTCGGGCAAAGCCGTCGAACTCGAGCCCGATCTTCCGCTTGCCCAGAACGATCTCGCATTTTTCGAGGCCAGTGTCGGGCATGATGAACAGGAGCTCCAGGCATCTCGGGCTGCGCGACGGGCGCTGGATGGGAACGGCGCGCATCTCATCATTTCCCGCGCCGCCACCGTCACCGGAATCGAAAGCGATGCGAATATTGCCGAAGAGCTCGGAGACTTCCGGGGAGCCGTTGCGCAATACGAAAAGCTCGCCGGCACTGCGGATTTCGAGGGCTCTCAATGGCTCTCGCACCGCATGGGCGCGGCAGACGCGTCAATTGACCACGACGTCGCCGATTCGCGGCGGCTGCTGGGGAACGGTCGCGACGCAAATCTTGTCGCCACTTCCATCACCAGCTTCGGCTGGCAGCTGCCGAATTTCAGTTTCGCGCAGTTCGAGCAGTTCGTGGCCGTGGACGACTGGAAGGCGGCACGCGCGGACATCGAAGTGGCCCTTGCGACGCCGGCAGCCGCGACGCCCAGCGGACGCGCGTTCCTGCGGGCGCAGGCGTGGCCCTGGCTCGCGCTTGCGGACGCTGAATCCGGTGACATGAACGCGGCGTGGCGCGAAATCGGCACAACGCCGCTCGATTGCTATCTCTGCCTGCGCGTGCGCGGACAGATCGATTCACTGCATAAAAACTGGAACGGCGCCGCGTACTGGTTCGCACACGCTGTAACGCAGGCGCCGTCCCCTCCCTTCGCCTATACAGATTGGGGCCAGACGTTGCTGCACAAAGGCGATTACGACGGCGCCATCGCAAAGTTCAGAGACGCAAATGTCAAAGGCCCGCACTTCGCCGATCCTCTGGAGATGTGGGGCGAGGCGCTGATGCTGAAGAACCGCTCCGACCTCGCGCTGGCGAAGTTCGAGGAAGCGAACAAATACGCGCCCAACTGGGGCCGCCTGCATCTCAAATGGGGCGAGGCGCTCTACTACACAGGGCAAAGAGCCCAGGCGGAAAAACAGTTCTCCACTACTGCGCGTCTCGAGCTTTCGCATGACGACGCTATGGCGCTGCGCCGCTGGCAGGGAGCGCCGACATGAACGAAGAAAGTGCAGGCGGCGAGACGGGCCGAGGAGCCATTGATCCGGCATCGCTGCTGCTCGCGATCAGTGCAACCGAGGAAGCTCGCGGATACCTGCGCAAGCAAAGCCGATTCGTAGATTTGCAGATTGTGGACCTGGAACGCGAGGATCGATTGCGGCACTGGTCCCTGCGCGTGCGCCACATCAGCGACGTGATGAAACTCATTTTCGAGCTGACACTTGCGGCCTTTGCAATGGTCGTGATCGTCGCGCTCGCTTCGGCGATCTGGTCTGCGGCCCATGACGACAGCGTCGTGATCGATGCGTTCCGGGTGCCCACGGATATGGCGCAACGCGGAATGAGCGGCGACGTCGTCGCAAGCCAGCTCCTCGACCGGCTGGCGCAACTGCAGGCGCAGACCGATTCCAGCCGTGCACCGGGCACCTACGCCAGCGACTGGGGTAGCCAGATCAAGGTCGAGATTCCCAATACCGGCGTTTCCATCGGCGAAGCCTATCGCTATCTCGCGGGCTGGCTCGGCCATCAGACACATATTTCGGGTGAAGTCTGGCGCACGGAAAAGGGTATCGCGCTCACGGTTCGCACGAGCAGCAATTCCAGCCTGGAGTTCGCGGGACGCGAGCGCGATCTGGGCGGGCTTCTCGAGCGTGCGGCCGAGAGCATATATGGCCAAACGCAGCCATACCGCTACGCAGTCTATCTTACTGTTCATGGGCGCGGCGCGGAGGAAGAGAGAATCCTGCGCAAACTCGCACTCGATGGTCCCAAAAGCGAAAGACCATGGGCTTATACCTTATGGGCCTTTTCCGCGACGAATGTTGGCGATGGCGCGGAAGCCTTGAGCCGGGCGCGCGAAGCTGTCGCGCTTGCGCCCGATCTTCCGCTCGCCCTGACCGATCTTGCAGGTCTGGAGGCGTGGGCGGGACACGACGAACGGGAGCTTCTTGTATCGCGCGCAACGCGCAGCGCATTGGTCGGTAGCGGCGCGCATCTCATCATCCCGCGCGCCGCCGCCGTGATCGGAATCCAGTGCGATGCGAATATTGCCGAAGAGCTCGGAGACTTCCGGGAAGCTGTTGCGCAATACGAAAAGCTTGCCGGCGTTGCAGATTTCGAGGGTTCGCGGTCGGTTGCTCTCAGCATGGGGGCAGCGGATTCGGCAATCGGCCACGACGTCGCTCACTCGCGGCGGCTCTTTGGGGTTGGCCGCGACGCGAATCTCGTTGCCGAAGCCATCACCGGTTACGGCTGGCAGCTCCCGAATTTCCGTTTCGCGCAGTTCGAGCAGTTCGTGGCTGTGGACGATTGGAAGTCGGCGCGCGCAGACATCGAAGCGGCCCTGGCAACGCCGGCGGCCCGGACACCTGCCGGACGAGCATTCCTGCGCAGCGAGGCGTGGCCGTGGCTGGCGCTTGCGGAAGCGAAAACCGGCGAGGCGAACGCCGCGTGGCGCGAAATCGGCACGACGCCGCTCGATTGCTATCTCTGCCTGCGCGTGCGCGGACAGATCGATTCGCTTCAGAAAAACTGGAACGGCGCGGCGTACTGGTTCGCACGCGCAGTCGCGGTGGCGCCCTCTCCTCCCTTCGCCTATGCGGATTGGGCGGCGATGTTCCTGCGCAAAGGCGATCCCGATGCGGCGATCGTCATGCTGAAGGTCGCATACGAGCGCGGTCCCCAATTCGCCGATCCGCTGGAAGTGTGGGGCGAAGCGCTGATTGCGAAGAACCGCTCCGACCTCGCACTGACGAAGTTTGAAGAAGCAAACAAATACGCGCCCAGCTGGGGGCGCCTGCATCTGAAATGGGGCGAGGCATTGTTGTGGTCTGGCAGAAAGGACGAGGCGCGAAATCAATTCGCCGCGGCCGCCGGTCTCGATCTCTCAAGCGGCGAGAAGGCTGACCTGGCGCGGGACTCGCATGGCTGAAGAAGAAGAAAACATCTGGGAGCGTCCGTCAGGTGATGCGGCCGCGGTGGGCATCGCGATGAACGCCGATGCCTCCATGGCGGGGCCTGCACGCGCCTACCTCCATGAGCAGACAGAGCTTGCGAAACTGCAAAAGCAGAATCTTCTGGAGCAGAATGCATTCGAACTCTCGCATCTGCGCTGGCGCCGCTTCAACGACCAAATGAAAGGCGCGATGCAGATCATGCTCGTGCTGGTAGGTCTCCTGGTCCTGGCCGCCCTGGCAGCAACCCTGTGGAATGCGAGCCAGGCGGACGGAATCGTGGTCGAAGCGTTTTCGGTGCCGCCCGGGTTTGCCGCCGATGGTTTGTCCGGCGACGTCGTCGCAGACGACCTGACAAACAAGATCGCGGCAATCCGCGATACCGCCAGCGGCAATTCCTTTGCCCGCTCAAAAGACGTCCACAACGCGCGCGATGAAGACATCAAGGTCGAGATTCCGGAAACCGGCATCTCGTTCGCGCAGGCCTGGCGGTATCTGAAAGCCTGGCTTGGACACGAGCGCCCCTTGCGCGGCAATATCCGCAAGACCACGGATGGCGGGATCGCGCTCACAGTCGCGCTGACGGGCGATAGTGCAGTCGTGCTCAGCGGATCGGCTTCCGACCTCGACAGGCTTGAGCAACAGGCGGCGGAGCACGTCTTCGCCGGCGTCGATCCCAGCAATTATGTCCTTTATCTCGATGCCATGGGGCGCGAACAGGAGGCGTACAATACGATATCGCAGCTGGCGCAATCGGCGACCGATCCGATCGCGCGTTCCGGCTTTACGTCGCTCTGGGCGGCAATGACCCGCGGTGTGCTGGGCGACATACCCCTGTCGCTTGTTCGCGCACGCTATTCGCTCCAGCTCTTTCCAAGAATGATGGTTTCCCACCGCGAAATCATGGCCGACGCGCAGCTCCTTGGGCACGATGAAGAGGCCCTCGCAGAGGCTCAAACGCTTCTGACGACCAGCGAAGAGGATTATCCTGCTTCCTTCCGGGGGCACGGGTTTTCCGAACTGATGGGCGCGGCCACCCTCGAGAGCGATACGGCTGCCGGTGATTTCCAACGGGCCAGGAACGATCGCTGCTTCTTCTATTGCTCGTCCGCAGACGCGCTTCTGCAGCGGGCGGAATTTGACGCCCGAGTTCACGACACGGCGGAGAGCCAAGCGGATATTGCGCGTGCACTTGCGTTGGGAAACGCTTCAACTGCAATGCTTTCCAGAGCGCGGATGTTCGCGGATGAAGGCGCCGGGAATTGGAGTGCAGCCACCGCCGATGCAAGAGCCTATGGCGACGCAATCCTGGCAACCGCGGTTGGACAGCATCACACGCTCTATCCCGTCCGCTATGCCGCACTGAAAGCCCGCACCTTCGCCGCGCCTTTGCGCGCCTATGCTCTGGCACGAACGGGCGACTTCACGACCGCAGAGGCTGCGATCAACGTCACGCCACGGGATTGCTATCTCTGCATGCGCACGCGCGGCATGATCGCCGGGCTGGAGAAGACGTGGAGTGCCGCCGCCGTTTGTTTCGAAGCGGCCGCGAAGCAGGGGCCTTCGCTTCCGTTTGCTTATGCCGACTGGGGCGAGATGCTTTTCCACAAAGGCGATCTCGACGGCGCGATCGCGAAATTCGCGCAAGCCAACGCGAAAGGCCCGCACTTCGCCGATCCACTGGAGCTGTGGGGCGAAGCGCTGATGGCGAAGAACCGCTCCGACCTCGCGCTCGCGAAATTCGAAGAGGCCAACAAATATGCGCCCAACTGGGGCCGGCTGCATCTCAAATGGGCCGAGGCGTCGTGGTACGCGGGCCGAAAGGACGATGCGACGAAACAGATTGTAATAGCCTCGCATCTCGATCTGTCAGCAACCGATCAAGCGAAACTGCGTATAGTGGAGAAAAACTTCCGATGACCCGCACGTTACTTTGCCCCCCCCATCGTGGGGGAGGTGTCGAGTGTAGCGAAGCGGAACGAGACGGGGGGGGGAGTCGAGGCGCACCGCTCCAATTCCCCCTCCGCCTCGCTTCGCTCGGCACCTCCCCCACGATGGGGGAGGAAAACATTGCGCTGATGTCGCGGCGTGCAGGTAATTCGCATGTCTGAATCTGGCGCGCCGCAGAAGCTGCGGTTTCTCGATACCGCCCTTTACACGCTGGCCATCGGCACGGGGCTGCGCTGGATCGCGGTCGCCGCGGCGGTGGGGCCGGCGTCGCTGCCTTTGTGGATTCTGGCGCTGTTCACCTTCTTCATTCCGCTCGCGGCGGCGACGATGGAACTCACCACGCGCTTCGAGGGCGAGGGCGGAATCTATGCGTGGGCGCGCGATGCGCTGGGTCCGCTTCCGGGATTTCTCTGCGGCTGGTTCTACTGGATCAGTCTCATGCCCTATTTCGCCACCATTCTCGTCTTCACGAGCGGACTGATCCTTTCGGCCTTCGGAGGCGATCCGAAAGATGCGGGATCGAGCTTCGCTATTTCCATCGCGATGTCCTGCCTTGTCACCGGCGTTCAGCTCGCCGGACTCAAATACGGAAAATGGCTTCCCAATTTCGGCACCGCGGGCGGCTGGGCCGTGCTGTTCATCATCATCGCGATCGCTGTTGTCCTCGGTGTGCGCGGACACGTTGCCACGAACTTCTTCCATTCCTCCTATGTCGCGCCGCTCAATTTCGATACCGCCATTCTCTGGGGAACGATCCTGTTCGCCTATTCCGGCGTCGAGGCGGTGGCGTTCCTGCGCAACGAGCTGGAAGGCGGCATGCGCACGGTTCTGCGCGCGCTGGTGATCGTGGGTCTCGGTTCGCTCATCATCTATATCGGCGGGACCGCGGCGTTTCTTGTGGTGTTGCCGCGAAACGAGCTGACGCGGCTCGCGGGATTTCCCGATGCGCTGCGCCTCGGGTTGCAGCATGTGGGTCTTGCCGGGATGGCTCCGCTGGCCCTCGGCCTGTTCGCGCTTGCCATGCTGGGCAGCTTCACCGCCTGGTTCGGCGTCGGTGCGCGCCTCCCCTTCGCCGCCGGTCTCGATCATTTCCTCCCGCCCCTCTTCGCGCGCCGCCATCCGAAAACCGGCGCGCCCGTCGCAGCGATTCTTCTGCAGGGCGGATTGATGCTCGCGCTGGTGATCTTGAGCCAGGCCGGCACGTCCGTGGCCGCGGCCTATGATCTTCTGGTGGCGATGAGCATCCTCACCGTCGCGATTCCCTACGTCTTCATGTTCGCGGTGTATCTGAAATGCGCGCGCATGCCGTCCGTACCCGGCGCATGGGCGCCCCCGGGTGGACGGCGCACGAGCGTCGCCCTCGCGTGGCTGGGCCAGATCTCCACCCTGATCGCCATCGCCTGCTCGCTCGCGCCCAATACCGGCGATGCGCATCCGATCGCCGGATTGCTGAAGATCGTACTTTCGACGGCGGCGATGCTTGTGGTGGGTCTGGTGCACTACTGGCTCGCCACGCGCAGACGCGAACTTGCACTCGCCGCGTCTGCGCAATCCTGAAGAAATTTATTTGCCTACATAAGCGACGCCGCGATAGACGGTGCCATAGGTGGGGCCCGCGAGCATGTTGAAGGATTCGTTGGACACCTGACCGATCGTGGTGGCCGATAGCTGGTCGGTGATTTCCACCACCTTGTTCGGATCGGCGCCGTTGTCACCCGAAGCGCTCGACGTCGAGGTGGTGGCCCACAACGTCACCATGCCGTTCGCGTTGACTTGGCCCGCGAGATTGCGCAGGCCGACCGTGGTCACGTCGGGCCATTGCCCGTCATAGCCGTTCAGGTTGGTGTCGACCACGCCGATCAACCCGTTGGTGAGCACGTAGTCGAGTTGCCACGTTCCGTTCACGAGGCTCCATTTCTCCAGCCCCGCATGACTCGTCAGGTCGGTCGTGTTTCCGGTGCCCTCGTCCGTCACATACATGGTCGTGGCATTGGCGAAGAACACCGCGAAGGGGGTGAAGTTGCCGCCGGTCTGTTTGGCCGAATCGGTCGGAAAGCCCGGCACGATGCCGATCGTCGTCGAGCCGGCGTTCGCAAGCGAGGGAAGAGTCGGGACCGTGTACACCGTGTCGATGCCGTTGCTGCCGCTGCCCTTGGTGAAATAGAGCGCGCCGCCATATTCGGTCACGCCGCGGAAATTGTCGTCCTTGCCGGCCTTGTCGAGCTTGCCGTTGAATGTGAAATCGAGAAGAGGATCCACTTCGGCCGAATTGCCCGGTGGTATCGTGACGTTCGACGACGAGGCGTTGATCGGCGTGATCGCTTCGAGGCCGGTCGTCTCAGTCACGTCCGGATTTGTAAGACCCTGGTTGAACTGGCTGGAATTGCCGTTGTTGGCATTGCCGACCGTGTAATAGAGCCCGTTCGAACCCAACAATCCGGAACGGCCATTGTTGCCGCCATAGTCAATCGTCGGCGTGTATGACAACACGCCGCTGCGATCCATGGATACGACCGTGCGCGGGAAGGCGTAGTTCGGGCCGAAGGCGAAGGTGACGGGGTTGGTCGGGTCCTGCCCCGCGACGGCATCGGAGTTGGACGCGTCGATCGCACCCACGCCCGCGCCGGCATAGCCGACGAACACGAGATGCGGCCCGTAGGCGTCGTTCGCAATGTGAAGGCTCAGCTCCGATTTGGAGGAAAAGCTTGTGGCTACCTGACTGGCGGGAACCGTTTGCGTGCTGAAAACATGGCCGCTGTGCGGCTCGATATTGGAGAGCTGGATCGCGGAGGTCACGCCGAAACTCGCATCGACCGACGCATTGTTCCAGACATTGACATAGTCGTTGCCGGCGACCGCCATGGTGGTCGCGGTGTTGGTATTGGGCAGCGTCGTTCCGACAATCAGCGAGGCGATTGCGCCCTGCGTCGAATCATAGGTGCTGCTGCTGATGACGAGCGAGTTCGGAAGCAGGGCCGGCTGCGCCGCGATGGCGCCGGAGGCAGAGAGTGCGAGAACGCTGCAGGCAGCAAGAAGCGGTCCCCGACGTGTCGGGATTCGGGCAGTGCGCATGGTGGCCTCGGTTTGGTTGGAAGAAGAATTTGGCGTCTCAGTCGCCGCCCCCGCGCGACAAACCCAGACTAGGCCGTGGATGTTTCAGACCTGTGTCGTCTGTGCGGCGGTTCGATGACAAGGAGCGAGCCCGGCGAAGGGCGACCCGCGCCTCCGCGGCGGCGCTCCGGCCTTGCGCCATCACGTGTGGGCGGCGCGGCGCGCGACGCCGGACGAGAGCGTGCTCAATTGCGCCAGAACATTCTCCACTGCTTCCGTTGCGCGCGCCGGCGATCTGGACGGAAGCGGCTTTTCCCCATCGACAAGTTTCAAAAGGCTCGCACGCCCACGCGAAACGCGGCTTTTCAGGGTTTGCGACCTGATTCCGCAAATCTTCGAAGCATCGTCATAGGAAAAGCCGCCGGCGGCGACCAGGACCACCGCTTCTCTCTGATGTCCAGGCAGTGCGCCGAGCGCCCGGACGAGGTCGGAAAGCGCCATGGCGTGCTCCTGGGCGTGTGACGGCGCACGGATATTTGTGCCCAGTTCTTCGTCCCATTCCAGTTCACGGCCTGCACGTCGCCCGTAGGAATAAAATTCGTTGCGGAGAATCGTGAAGAGCCACGCCTTCAGATTCGATCCGGGTTCGAAATGGCCACGCGAACGCCACGCCTTTGCCAGCGCCTCCTGCGCCATGTCCTGGGCGATTTCCCGATTCCTGCACATGAGGCGGGAGAACGCACGCAAATGCGGGATCAGGGCGATGAAATCCTTCTGAAATCGAAGCTCGTCATCTGACCGCGACGATTCCGGATTTTCCCCTTCATCCTGGTCCACGGAATGCATCCTGGGTCCTTTGCTGCGGTGGCGCGCCTCGACTTCAAAAAAACGGCCGGCCCGGTTGGGGAGCGGGGTGGGGCCGGCCGCAAGCGCGGCCATCAAGAGGGCATGGGCCGCAAAGCGTGATCGGGTTGCTGCGTCACTCTCGTGATCGCGTGAGCGGAATCATTCCGCGTAACCACGAAGCTGAGGGCTGAGTGGTGATTTGATAAGCGCAATTATCCGGAAGAGCCTATTTGCAATTCGCGAAGAAAGGCCGCGGCCACACGCGTTGCGTCGCTGGGATTCACACCGTTTCCCCGATCGTTACGCCGAAACCCCGACCGTATCGAGTGTCTTGCGCCTGATCGTTTTGCCGTCTGCCAACGCGATACGATCGGCCTGCTGACTGCGCTTTCGCCATTTTTCGACGAATCTCAGAAAGACCTGGAGCGGCATCGGCGTCTGGCGGCGGCTGGGATGATAGAGAAAAACCCCAGGGTGCGTGGGGCTCCAATCCGCCAGCAGGGGCACCAGCCGGCCCTGCGCGACATGCGCGGCAACGATCGGCTCCGGCAGATAGGCGACCCCCATTCCTTCCAGCGTCGCGTTCAGCATCGAATCAATATCGTTGGTAATGAACGAGCCGTCGACGGCGACCTCGGTTTGATGGCCGTTCTGGGCAAAAACCCAATGCAATAGCGTACCGTCCCAGGGACATCGGCATCGGATGCAGTTGTGAGCGTGCAGATCCTTCGGAAGGAGCGGCGGCGTCCGGGACGCCAAATATTGCGGAGCCGCGACCGCAATCATGCTGTACCCGTCCATCAGGCGCAGAATCGTCATGTCGCGTTCGATTCTGTGACCGAGACGAATTCCGGCGTCGAAACGACCGCTGACAATATCGTTGTGCGTGTCGGCGATGGAGACTTCGAGGCGAACGTCCGGATATTCCGCAAGAAACGGCTGGACAAGCGGCGCGTGCGGGCGCGCGAGGACTATCCTGGAGGCGGAACGCTCGACTGCGAGTCGCAGCGTGCCGATCGGCTTGTCGCGAAACGGATTGATGCTCTCAAGCGCATGATCGATGCCCGCTACGATCGGCTGAACTTCGGCCAGAAGCCGGTCGCCGGCCTCCGTCAGCGCGACACTGCGCGTGGTGCGATTGAACAACCGCACACCGACCCGCTCTTCGAGCGAGCGGATCGTCTGGCTCATGGTCGGAAGGGCGATCCCGGCCTGCGCCGCGGCTTTGGTGAAGCTGCGATGTTCGGCGACCGCGACGAAGGCGGTGAGTTCGGTGAGATGGGGACGGGCCATTGTTCGTCATGTCCATATAGCCCCTTCCGAATATTGGGGGTTATCAAAGAGCTTGCAAGCTCTCAAATCTCCTGTCAGGCGGCAGAAATCCGCCCCTCCGATTGAAAGGAGATCGAAGATGCGAAAATTCTCTGACACATTGAAGACGCTGGCGAGAAGCGTTGCTGTCGCCGGCCTGATCGGAACCGCGGGCGTTGCGGTGTCGACGGCACCGGCCGTCGCCCAGATGCATGGCGGCGGCGGTGGTGGATTCCACGGCGGCGGGTTCGGCGGCGGCGGCTTCCACGGCGGTGGCTTCCACGGCAGCTCCGGTGGTTTTCGCGGCGGTGATGGCGGTTTCCGCGGCGACGTGCGCGCGGACCGTGGCGCGTTTCGCGGCGACTTTCACAGGGGCGGTTGGGTACGCGGCCGCTGGGTCGGGCCTGGATGGGCCGGATGGTATGGCGTAGACGTCGATCCCTACGACAATCCCTATGGCTGTAGCTACTACGACTACTATTACGGCAATTGCGACTACTGAGCTTCGGCCACCGCCCTCGCATCGCTCAAGCGAGGGCGGAGCGGTGAACGACATGCAGTAGTCCTGGAGGAGGCGCCTGTCATGACTCGGATCTCCAATACAAGCAGCAAAACTCGCCTTGCAGTCCTTATTGTCGCCACGTCTTTGATTGTTGCACCGGCAACTCTGCTTCCGGTTGTGCAGGCCGCCCATGCGCAGTCCGTTTCCAGCCAAACGGGGGCCGAGAAGTTTGTGCGCACGGATCTGCAGCGAGGAATGGACATCCTCAACAATCACAGCCTGTCCGATACAGACCGGCGCGCGCAGATCCGCGAATTCCTTACATCGCTCACGGACATCCGGCGTATCGCGCTGTTCACGCTCGGACCGTGGCGCCAATACGCAACGCCGGCGCAGATCGACCAGTTCGTCGATGCGTTCCGGAATTACGCTATTGCGGCCTACGAGTCGCAGCTCTCCGGCTATTCAGGCCAAAGCCTGAGTGTCACCGGCACCATTCAGACCGCTCCGGACAATTACATCGTGAAGACGGTGCTTGTGGAACCGGCCGAACGCGCCGGAAGCCGCGGCGATCCGATCGAAGTGGACCTCCGCGTCGCCAACGACAACGGCCGATATGCCGTGACGGATTTGGCCATTGCAGGCGTATGGCTCGGCTTCGAAGAGCGCGACCAGTTCACCGCCTACCTCGGGGACGACAATGGCGATTTCGGCGCCCTCATTGTGCATCTGAAGGTTCTGACGGAACGGCTGCATCGCGAAACGCCATCAGTGCGCACGGCAACAGCAACGCAAGCGCAATGAGACGTGTCATCGCCTTCAGAGCGCGATCCGCTCATACAGAACCAAAGCTTGTCATCCCCGAGCAAGCGCTACGGCATCTACACATCCTCCAAACTTCGTCATGGCCGGGCCGTTGTCCCGGCGACCCATGAACATCAGCGTTGGCTGGTATGGTTCGGCGAAAAAGCCTTCTGGGCACAAGACGTGTTCATGGGTGGCCGGGACAACGGCCCGGCCATGACGAATCTTGATGAAATTCGCACAGAAGGCACAAGAGCACCTGTTATCAGTTTCCTGGTTTCCTGGATTCCTGGTCACCAGATTCCTGGTCACCAGATTCTTGCCAAGATTCCTGTCCGGCTAAAATCAGACAGCTGTTCTGCCGCCATCCACGGCGAGCTTCGCGCCATAGATGAAACTCGCGCGGTCTGTCGCGAGGAACACGATCGCTTCAGCGATCTCGTCGGCCGTCGCTGAACGTCGCGCCGGCGCCTGGGCCGCCAATCGCTCGAGACCCTCGCCCATTGCCTCCGTCCCTTCGGTGCGGGTGGGTCCGGGGCTCACTACGTTCACCCGGACGCCACTGGGACCGTATTCCGCCGCCCACACTTTCGTCAGCAGATTGATCGCCGCTTTGCTCGAGCCATACAGACTCATGCCGGCCGCTCCGTAATCGGCGACCATGGTCGAGAGATTGACGATTGCTCCTTTGCCTCGTTTCGCCATCAACGGGGCAAGTTCGGCAACCAGGAAATACGGAACCTTCACGTTCAGCGAATAGACTTCGTCGAACGCCGACTCGGCCATTTCATGTGTTGGTCCGAACGGATATACGCCCGCATTGTTGACCAGGATATCCACCTGACCTTTGGTAATTTCGAGCGCTTTTCTGGCGAGCGCACGCGCACTCGAAGCATCCCGAAGGTCTGTCTCAATGAAGTCTGCTTCCCTGCCCGCTTTGTGTATTTCGGCAACCGTCTTTTCACCGCGTTCCAGATTGCGGCCCACGACCACGACGTGGACGCCCAGCTGGGCCAATTTGTTCGCCGTGGCCCGGCCGATGCCACTCGTTCCTCCTGTGATGAGAGCGGTTGTAGTCATGAAACGTCTCCTTTTGGCGTTGGCGCAGCGATCTCAACTCGTGGACGAACGTGTGGGTCGTGCATAATCCAACCCTCTTGAACCTATCATGTCATCCCCGAGACGCGCGACAGCGCGTCATCCCCGCATTCGTGAGGACTCAGGACTGCGAATATAACGAGAAGAGATTCACGCGGAGACGCGGAGCCGCGGATGTCCCCCCTTTCATTGTCATGGCCCGCGTGTAAAGCATGTCCTCCGGCCGCGCTTCGCGCGGACCGGGGGGCGGGCCACCCAGATGGAAGCGACGGGCGATTCCATGAGGATATCGAATACATTCGTGAATAAACTCAGCGCCTTTCAGGTTTCAACTGCAAGAAAAGTTGAGTCAGACAACCGTGTTCCTGGCAAACCGGTCGAACAGCCATCGGGCTGCCGGTCCGGTGGGATTGTCTGCCGCGCGCGCGATGACGAACGGGACCCTCAACACCTGGTCCGCATTGGCCCAGCCCTGCGGACGAAGCACGACAAGCCGTCCTGCCGCCACGTCTTCTTCTATCCTTGAGCGCGGCAATGGGCCCCAGCCGACGCCGGCGAGAAGCAACGCCCGCTGGAGTTCGAAATCCACCACGCGCCAGAGGTTGACGGCATCCATGCCGTAACCGCGCATGGCGTTCAAATCTTCCTCGGCAACAGTGGTGTACATCGCCAACTGCCGGTGATCGCGCAACAGCGATGCGGAAAACCTGCCGCCGTCCAGTTGCGCGAGCGGGTGATTTGGCGCGGCGGCGAGCACAATTTCGACGTCGCCGCATACGCTGCGCTCGAGGCCGGCTCCGGGAGCAACGAGCTCCGGCATCAATGCGAGGTCGACTGCGCGATCGCGGAGCGCATGCACGGCCGTGTCCTTGGGTTCCACCAACGCATAAAGGTGCACCGAAGAAAAATTTGCCTCGAACTCGGAGAGCACTTTCGCGAGCAGCTGCGGCGACACGTAGGGATGCACCGCGAGCTTGAGCTCGTGCTCGAGCCCCATCGTCATTTGCCGTGCGTGCACCCGGTACAGTTCGAGCTCTGCCAGAATGCGCTGGGCGCGTGGCAGCAGGGCTGCGCCCGCCGGGGTGAGCACCGGCCGGTAGGCGGAACGATCGAAAAGTTCGACGCCGCTCTGATCCTCCAGTTTCTGAATGGCGTAGGTGATGGCGGACTGGGCGCGGTTCGTGCGGCGCGCGGCGGCGGCAAAGCTTCCTTCCTCGACAACGGCCGCGAACACGGCGAACTGGTCGATCGTCAATGCGTCCACATTATTCAGATTATCCGAATGACATCTTCGATTCTATCCCTCTTTTTTCGAAGTCCCAGCGGATCATCTTAGGGGAGCAATGCCGACGAGGAGAATCGCCCATGACCGTCTCGTACGCGCATGTGCGCACGAACAACGCAAGCGAATACGCCACCCAGCTTACCCGGGACTGGATGAAGAGCGGATTGCCGGTGGTCCGCGACCAGGCGCATGCAGCTATCACGCTCCCATTCGGCTACTGCGAATTCGACGCGGACAAGGAGTTTCTGGACATCACGGTGACCGCCGACACGATCGCCCACACGACCCTGTTCGAAGACATCGTGTCTGACCGCCTGGACCGTTTATCGCAGGGCGAGCCGCTTCGCTATGCATGGATTCTGCTCCCCGAGGCGCCGCGCGCCCGCTCGCAATAGCATGAAGGAGACACTGCGTTGAACGAACGTGAAATCCGCGAACGCGCTTTCTCGATGCCGTTGACGGCGCCCGCCTATCCGCCGGGCCGCTATCGCTTCGTCGACCGCGAATATTTGATCGTTACCTACAGGACCGACGCGCGGACGCTGCGTGCGCTTGTTCCGGAGCCGCTCCAGCTCGAAGAACCGCTCGTACGGTACGAATTCATGCGCATGCCGGACTCAACGGGGTTCGGCGATTATACGGAGTGCGGGCAGGTGATTCCGGTGACGTTGAACGGTCGCAAGGGCAACTACACCCATTGCATGTTCCTCAACGATCATCCCCCGATCGCGGGCGGTCGCGAATTGTGGGGTTTTCCCAAAAAGCTGGGCAACCCGACATTGCGCCCCGATATCGACACGCTCGTCGGCACGCTCGACTACGGCGATGTCCGCGTGGCGACCTGCACCATGGGCTACAAGCATCGGGCGCTTGATACCGATGTCGTGCGGTCCGCGCTTGCCGGTCCCAACTTTCTGCTCAAGATCATTCCGCACGTCGACGGCACGCCGCGAATCTGCGAACTGGTTGAATATCATCTCACGGAGATCACGGTGAAAGGTGCCTGGACCGGACCGGGCGCGCTCTCCTTGATGCCGCACGCCCTGGCGCCTGTGGCGGAACTGCCGGTGCAGGAGATCATATCTGCCCAGCACATTCTTGCAGACTTGACTCTCGGCCTGGGCAAGGTGGTTCACGACTATCTGACGCGCTGAATGGAGCCCGGTATGCATCGCGGAAGAGCAGCCGCGGGCGACGACAGACCTGGTCGTCAACTACCTGCGTCGGCCGCGATAAAAGGAAGCGGCGCTTAAACAGCCGGCCACGCGCAACCATCCAGGAGATCTATGCCGGAACTTATCGAAGCGTGCGGGTTTCCTTCGAGAGATGTGTAAACACGGTTCGCAACCGCGGCGTCGCGAAGTCGATAAACGCTCGGACTTTGGGAACGGAAGCCCGTCCCTTCGGCGTCAGCAGATGAACGGGAACAGGGGATGCTCGGCATTCGCGAGGACGACCTGAAGTTCGCCGCGTCGAACGGCTTTCGCAACGTGATAGGAGTAAAGACGCATACCCCACGCGACCTCCGCCGTCCCAACGCTTGACAGGTTCGCATATCCCAGCCATGATAGTTAGTCAACTGACTTGTCGCTCGCTGACGCCGACTATCCGGCTTTCCGTCGGGCGGCGGCTGAGTGAGGTAAAATTATGAAGCTCACGAGCAATACGATTCTGATCACCGGCGGTGCCAGCGGCATCGGTCACGAACTCACCAAACAGCTCACGGCACTTGGTAACACGATTCTTATCACGGGCCGCGATCAAGCTAAGATGGACTGTGCGAAAGCGGCCTTCCCAAAAATTCACACCTTTCGAAGCGACGTTTCTGATCCGAAAGCGATCGCCACTCTTTACGAAGAGGTCACCAAACAATTTCCTGAGCTCAACATTTTGATCAACAACGCCGGTATCATGCGTAAGATCAATGTTCACGACAAAGCTGGAAGCCTCGAAGACATCACTCGAGAGATTGAAATCAATTTGAGCGGGCCGATTCGCATGGTGAAACAATTCTTGCCGCATTTGAAAGCAAAATCAGAGGCGGCAATCATGAACGTTTCATCGAGTTTGGCATTTGTTCCATTGCCCATTTCACCGGTTTATTGCGCCACCAAGGCCGGTCTGCATTCGTTCACCGAGTCTCTTCGTGTGCAGCTGAAAAACACCAAAGTGAAGGTATTTGAGCTGGCGCCGCCTGCGACACAAACCGAACTCTTGGGTGACTTTGATGTTGAAGACATGAAAGGCGCTTCTATCATGAAGGTGGAAGAAATGGTTCAAGGCGCTGTCAAAGGAATGCAAACCAATCGATTTGAAATTCGTCCAGGTCAGGCAAATCAGCTCAAAATGATGAGTCGCTTGGCGCCTGGATTTATTTTGAAACAAATGAGCCGATCAGTCGATCGTATGCTCAGAACACAGGACTAATTCGAAGGGTTGCGATCAAACGTGCTTCGCAGAGCGGAGACAGCCCTATCAGGTACGTCAGGATCAAGGACAGTGGCTGGCCAAAAGCAAGCCGAAGAGCTTGACAGGTTTGCCTGCCCCCGTCATATCCAAGTTAGTTGACGGACTTATGCCCATGACTAGGACACATATCGATAAACGATCGCGGCTGCTTAGTGCGGCAGTGGACTTGGCGTACCAGAACGGGTTCGGCGCCACCACGCTTGCCGACATCGCGCATGAAGCCGATGTTCCTCTGGGCAACGTCTATTATTACTTCAAGACCAAGAACGAGATTGGCGAGGCGATCGTCGACCTGAGGCTGGCGCAGCTGTCCGCGCAGCGGGAGCGATGGAATGAAGCTGGGTCGCCCAAGGATCGGCTTTGCGCCTGCGTCCAAGGCGTCTTTGAGAACAAGGATTGCTTGGCACAACTCGGCTGCGCTGTCGGGACGTTTTGCTCGGAGCTCCACAAGGCGGGCGGCTCGGTCGCCACCAGAGCGACCGAGATCTTCGCTCAACACCTGGCCTGGATCGAGAGCCAGTTTCGGGCACTCGGGAAGGGGAAAGACTCCAAGGGCCTTGCCGTGCACCTGCTTTCCGCCATGCAAGGCGTTTCGATCCTGGCTCACGCCTTTCATGACTCCGGCCTTGTGGCGACGGAGACGAAGCGCATCACGAGTTGGATTCAAAGCTTGTGAGACACTAGGCGGCCTGAACCCGCAGGCCGACACGGCGAAGCCTGAAGCGAACCGAGCAAAATAGGCATTGCACTTAGTTAGGCAACTGACATACACTCGGGATAACGAGGCGATGGGATGACACAGCAAGCCTTAAGCAGGCAGAATGGAGCTTTTATGAAAATTGTTTTGATTGGCGCAAAGGGAAAGATCGGGGAACTGGTTCAAAAGGCATTGGCGGGTGCTGGCCATGAGATAGTCAAGGTCGGACGCAAATCGGGCGATTTCCGAGTCGAGATCGAGAACCGTGAAAGTGTCAGAAAGCTTTATCGAGCTGTCGGCTCGTTTGATGCCGTGGCCATTGCAGCAGGTGAAGTCGCATTTGCTCCGCTTTCGGAACTCACCGCTGAAAAGTGGCAATTCTCGTTGGGAAGCAAGCTCATGGGTCAGATTAATCTGGTTCAGGAGGCAATCCCGTTCATCAACGAAAAGGGATCATTCACTTTGGTTTCGGGCATTCTCAATGACGACCCAATCTTTGCCGGTGTGGCGGCTTCAACCGTCTCGGGCGCGTTGGAAGCTTTTGTTCGGGCTGCCGCAATTGAGCTTCCTAAGGGACTGCGCGTCAATGTTGTGAGTCCCACGATGCTAAAAGAATCCGAATCGCAATTCGCCCAGTTCTTCATCGGCATGATTCCGGTCGAAGGATGGAAAGTTGGACAAGCATACAAACGCGCGATCTTGGGCGCGCAAACCGGCCGCATTTACAGAGTTGATTGAGATTTCCCAGGCTTATTCGACGACCGCCCGGCAACATCGCAAGAATCCGGGTTGACAAAAGAATCGACGTAGAGCCCGGTCCCGGAGCGACGCGCCCACTCCGCCAATGCACAAGAGCGCTCGCCGAGCGTCAGGCGAAATATAAAGGCCAAAACAGTTTATAGCTTATGAGCGTTATTGCGAGGGTGATGGTGACTCCGATCCAGGACGCAAAGATATCTTTGGGCCTGATCCACCAGAGGACTCCGATGCAACCCATGAAAGCGGGCTAACCCGCGGGATTTGACGACGCGTTGCCCCCGGTCTTGAATGGCCGTGCGGGGTTTTTGGGTAATGGAACGTGGTGGCGACGGTCCTGCGCGAGCTGCAGCGGCGCAATGTCATCCGCGCAGCCATCCTCTATGTGACAGGCGTATGGGCGCTGGCGCAAGGTATCGTCTCGCTCGGACCTTCGCTTGGCATACCAGAAGGCGCGACCCGCTGGTTTCTGGTCGCCGCGGCAATCGGCTTTCCGTTCTGGATCGCGTTCGCCTGGTTCTATGAACTGACGCCTGTGGGCATCCGGCGTGAGAGCGAGGTCGACTCCGACAAAGCGATCCTGAAAGCCACGGGGCGGAGACTCGACTTCCTCATTATCGGCGTGCTTGCCGTCGCTGTGGTGCTGCTGCTGACGGACCGTTTCGTTCGACGCGACCAGCCTGCATCGTCAGCGGCTGCGCCTGTCATAACGGAAAAATCCGTTGCCGTTCTGCCGCTGGTGAACGAGAGCGGCGATGCCAATGCGCTCTATTTCTCCGATGGTCTCTCGGAAGCCTTCATCGATGCGCTGTCGCAATTCCCCGGACTCAAGATCATCGCGCGAGCCTCGTCCTTCCAGTTCCGCAACAGCAAAGACCCTGTAAGTGTCATCGGCGGGAAGCTCGGCGTCGCCCATCTGCTCGAAGGCAGCGTACAGCGAGCCGGCGATGCGGTGCGCATCAGCGCCGAACTGATCATCGCGAAGGACGGCACGGCGATATGGTCGCAGCATTACGACCGGCCCTACAAAGATCTGTTCAAGCTGCAGGACGACATCACCAACGCCGTCGCCACATCGCTAAAAGCGAAACTGCTTGGCGGCAGCAATGCCCCGCCGCCGCAAAGCGAACGTCCGCCCAGCGGCAATCTCGACGCCTACAATGTTTATCTCGAAGGCATTTTCTATTCGCATCGCGCAGCGCTCGAAGATCAGCGCAAGGCCGTTGCAGCTTTCAACACGGCCGTCAGGCTCGATCCCGGTTATGCCGCAGCCTGGGCAAGACTCAGTACCGCGGAAGACAATGTGACTTCGATTTCGGGCTCTTCCGCCGCGCTGACGCAGGTCATGATGCAAGCGCGCGCGCACGCCGAAAAGGCAGTCGCCCTGGCGCCAGACCTCGCGCTGGCGCACAACGCCCTCGGGAATGTGTTCGACGACGAACTCAATTGGATCAGCGCAGAGGCGCAATTTCGCCAGGCCGCGCAACTGGCGCCCGCCTACGCCGGCACGAGAGCGAATTTGGCCAACCTGGTTGCAACCCTCGGCCGGCCCGAAGAGGCTGTCGCGCTCCTGCAGCAGGCTTTGAAGCTCGATCCGCTGCGATCCCTTTCCTACTCGTACCTTGCCGAGAATCTGATGCCGCTGGGCCGGCTCGACGAGGCCGAAACGGCAATCCGCAATGCCATCGCCCTACGGCCCGACGGCAATTACTTTTACGGGAGGCTGTCGCAGATCGACATCTTGCGCGGCAATGCCAAGGCAGCGCTGGCGGATGCCCAACGCGAGCCGACTGGCCCGTTCCACGATATTGCCATTACGCTGGCGCTGCAGATCGGGACGAACCGCGCCGCTGCCGATGCGGCGCTGAAAAACCTCATCGCAAAATCCAGCGACGACTCGCCGTATCAGATCGCAGAATCCTACGCCCTGCGCAAAGATGCGGACAACATGTTCAAATGGCTGGAGCACGCGCGCACCGCGAAAGACGGGGGGCTCCAGAACCTGCTCTCCGATTCGTTCATCCTGCCCTTCCGGCACGATCCGCGCTTCGCGAAACTGTGCGAAGAACTGAAACTACCGGCGCCGAAGGGTTAGGGCTGCGAGGCTCATTCACGTCCTAAGTCTCGGCGTCCCATTCCACTCAATCGCCCCGCGATCGGACCGTCAGAGATCGCAAGCTCCGGTGAACTCCACGCACGTCGCGCAAGATTGCGCTCCTCGTCACCTATTGCACTCGCATAAATAAATTCGGGCTCGGAGTAAGAATTCCGCCGCCGAGTAATTGCGGGTTGGTAGTTAGACAACCGGCAAGCGTCGACCAAAATCCGCGACAATTCGAGTTTCGACTCCAACCCCGAATGCCCGACTCCTCGAAACCCCGAGCACTTCAGCCGAACTTGGGGGGTAGCTCATCGAGAAACATATAGACGGCAGCAATTTTGCCGTCGCGCGCGACGAGGAAATCGGTTCCGGCGTACTCGGGCGCCTTTCCTGGTGTGCCCGACACCCAACGGACCCGCCCCGCATCGCCGATCTCCTCGGGCGCAGAGATCGGCTGATATCGGAAGTCGGGATGAGTAGCCTTGACCTTGCCCGCGATGCGGTCGATTTCGTCGCGGCCGCGATGAGTGCCGCTGTTCGGGTCGTAGAAAACACCGTCTTCGTGCCATATCTCGTCGATCGCCTTCCGCCGGCGCACCGGATCAATCTCGGCAAACACGTCACTAAGGTTGCGAAGCAACAAGGTCGATATGCTGTAAGACATGACACTTCCTTTCGGTTGGCTACGGACAGTGAGATTCGTCATCCGTGATCTGTTGACATCGTTTCCTTGGCTGCGAGTGCAAACGCCGCGATCAAGCGCGGGTTGACCCGCCGCCGACGCTTGATCACTGAAGCTTGAACACCATGATCGTGCCTCCTTGAGGAACGACGGTCTTCGTCCCATAGATTTTGTCGAGGCCGTTTTGAACGCCGCGCGCGTCCAGGTCCCAGCCAGTGGTGACTGCAACATACTGTTGCCCATCGACCGCAAATGAGGTTGGAACACCCTCTGTCCCGGTCGGCATCGGGAAACTCCACAATTGATTCCCGTTGCGCGCATCAAACGCCCTGAACAATCGATCCGTCGTTCCGCCTGCAAAGAGAATGTCTCCTCCGGTGACCAATAGCGGGGCCCAGAGGTGTGACTTGAAATTGTGCTGCCACACTCTCTTGCCTGTGTTCAGGTCCCAGGCTTGCAGTTCTCCGATGTGATCCTTCGCGCCAGCACTCGCACGGACTGATCCGAAAACGCTTTCAATCTGATACCCCACGTAAATCCCATGAGCGTGAGCTTCCGGGACCTCGCCTTTTGGGAGGTAGGCGCAAAGGTTGTTGTTCGCGGGGATATAAAGGAGCTTTGTCTGCGGACTCCATGCCTCGGGTGGCCAGTCTTTGCCACCACCAATGCTTGGGCAGAACTCGCCGCCATGTTGCGCGCCCGGTCGCCTGGACTCGTCCACTGTGGGACGACCGGTTTTCGGATCAATCGACGTAAAGACATTGTTATTGGAGAACGGGAAGGCGTGCAGGAACGTGAGGCGATCGCGATTAAGAATCCAGAGATAGCCGTTCCTACCTGCGTGCGTAGCTGTCCTTGTAAGCTTCCCGTCGATCTTCGTGTCGATCAGGAGTGGAGCAGATACCTCGTCCCAATCGAAGCTGTCATGCGGTGTGTACTGATGGTAGCTCTTCAGCTTCCCGGAATCGGCATCGAGCGCAATCGTCGAGTCGGTGTAGAGATTGTCGCCAGGCCGCTCGTCAGCAACCCAGGGTCCAGGGTTTCCGGTGCCCCAGTAGGTCGTGTTTGTTGCAGGATCATAGACCCCGGTAATCCAGGTCGATCCACCGCCGCGTTTATAGGCATCTCCTTTCCAGGTATTCCCGCCAGGTTCGTTCGGCCCCGGTATCGTGTAGGTTTTCCAGACTCGTTTTCCGGTGGCCGCATCGAACGCGCTTATCGAGCCCCGAACCCCCATCTCGCCGCCGGAGTATCCGACAATGATTTTGTCGCGCACCGCGAGCGGCGCCAGAGTCGAGTAGCAACCCGTCTTGTAATCATCGATTGGAATGTCCCAAACCAATTTGCCTGTGGCGGCATTCAGAGCAACGAGCGCACAATCGGTCGTCGCCATGTAGACGTTGTCGTCGTAGAGAGCGACACCACGATTCGTGGGATGGAGCTGGAACAAGCCCTTCGGGTAGGTTCTCGCATATCGCCAGAGTTGGGTTCCAGTCTTGGCGTCCAGCGCGATGATGTTGTTTTGAGGCGTTGTGATGAACATCCGTCCGTGATTGACGATCGGCGTCGTTTCGTGTGCACCGAGCATGTCCGTGCTCAAAGACCAGGCCAGCGATAGGCGGCGAATGTTGCTCGGCGTGATCTGCTTCAGCGGGCTGAAACCAGAACCGTCATACGTTCGCCGATACATGAGCCAATCGCCGGCGTCGGGATGTTCAAGTCGCGAGGCGGTGACGGTCGGGTACGTCGCGGAATCGGCGCTTGATTGGTGAGTAAGAAACAACGCCGCGGACAGCGCGCCGAAGAATCGGAAGTTTGAGATGCGATCGAGTTTCATTGAGTCTGTCCTTTGCTTAGCGGGACGGCGTAGATGCGAAATGGCAGAGAGGGCGACTGGCGTCTGCCTGAGCGGTCGAAGAAGAACGACAATTGGCCTTCACTGACCCAGGCGATCGATCCCACGCGCGTGACCGACGTCGGCACCCGGAACCCGCCACGTATGGACGCCGTGTTGAATTTGTTGCCTTCGATATCCACCCGGTCCAAGGTTCCTGCACCTTCGACAAGGAGGAAGCTATTTTCACCCAATGCGCGAAGCGCGTCCGGCAGGGTGAGCGGTGCTCCGCAAAGCTTGATCACGCCACCGGCCCTCCCTCTTTCGACATCGATGCGATAGAGCGCGCCTGCTGCGTAGGTCGTCACGTACAAGTTGCCGTCGCTGCCAAAGGCGATCCCATCGAGTCCGGCACCTCCACTCGGAGGCGGCAGAAACTGCGGGCTTGAGGCGAACACTTCAAACGCAGAGGTACCCGCGCGTAGCCGAAGAACGTTTGGCCCGGCGCTATCGGTCACGTAGACCGCACCGCTCGCGTCGACAGCGATGTCATTGCAAAACGGACTAGCGCCCGGCAAAGGGATGCTGCGCTTGGCGACGCCCGATTTAAGATCGAAGCCCTTCAGAGCGCTAACGTGATCGCCGCCGCCCGAGGGACCGCCCAACGCACTCAAATCGTTTGAGCAGGCCCAGAGGGTCTTGGAGGCTTCATCTGCAAAGACGCCTGTGATCGACTGCGACCCAGATTCGCCCGGTGCAACAAATAGCACGGCCTCTCCGGTTCGAGGATTGGCACGGACGACACCGCCTTCACCGAGCCGGCCAATGAACAGTGTCCCGTCGCGCGTCGAAGTAATGCTCTCGGGAAACGCCCTTGCTCCTGGAAGTGCAATCGACAACGGCCCGGCATCCGCCGTGCTCATCCAAAGTACCGATGTAAGCAGCGCGGTTGCGATCACCGTTTGTTTGAGGCGCGATGCAGATGACAGGCAGGGACTCACGTTCCTAGCCTCGGCGTGACCTGAACGCCTTCCGCAGCTCCTCGGTGAAGAGCTTTGGCTGCTCGAACGCGGCGAAGTGGCCGCCCCTGCCGACCTCATTCCAGTAGAACAGGTTGGGCCACAGCGCCTCAGCCCAGGCCTTTGGCGGACAGAATATCTCGTGCGGAAAGACCGACGCCGCCATTGGCAGGTCGATCCGTCCGGCGGACAGGCCCGCCAAGCCGGCGCGGCTATTCTCCCAGTAAATGCGGGCCGACGATGCGGCGGTGTCGGTGAACCAGTGGAGGCTGATATCGTCGAGCATCGCGTCGACCGCGAGCGCATCTTCAGGATTGCCGTGGTTGTCGGTCCATGCCTGGAACTTCTCGTAGATCCACAGCGCTTGACCGGCGGCCGAATCGGCAAGCGGATAGCCTATGGTCTGCGGACGCGTCGCCTGTTCGCGAAAATACCCGCTCTGGTCGCCGGCGAACCACGACGCCCGGTCGATCGCTCTGCGCTCTGCGGGCGTGGGATTCTCCGGCAGCTTTTCGGGAAATACGAACTGCCAGTTCACATGGGCCGCGATCAGGCCTTGGGGCCGCTGGTGCGCCAGGGCGTGCGTCACGCCCGCCCCAAAGTCGCCTCCCTGCGCAACCCAGCGCTCGTAGCCAAGGCGTGGCATCAGCGTCGCCCAGGCGCGGGCGATCCTGTTCACGTCCCAGCCCGTCTCGACCGGCTTGTCGGAGAAGGCGAAGCCCGGGAGCGACGGCACGACCACATGGAACGCGTCCTCCGCCCTTCCCCCGTAGCGGGTGGGATCGCTGAGCGGACCGATGATCTCCATGAACTCCACGACTGATCCCGGCCATCCGTGCGTGAGAATGATCGGCAGCGCGTTCCCGTGCGGTGAGCGCACGTGGATGAAGTGAATGCCAAGCCCGTCGATCCGGGTGCGGTATTGCGGGAAGGCGTTGATGCGAGCCTCGAACCGGCGCCAGTCATACTTGTCGCGCCAGTGGGCGATCAGCGCCTCGGCCTTCTGGAGGGGTACGCCCTGCGACCAGTCGCCAACGGTTTCCTTGTTCGGCCAGCGCGTGGACGTCAGCCGTCGCTTGAGATCCTTGATCGCGCTTTGCGGCACTGACACCTTGAACGATTCGACATCTTCGGTCGACTTCGGAAGTTCGAACGCGGTCGCCTGAGCCAACGCTTCGGTCGCGCCGATCGCCGGGCCAAGCACCCCGACCGCCGCCAGGGCGAGCAGCCCGCGACGAGACGGCGCGACCGAATTGGCGAGTGTAGAATTCTCTTGCATGTCGATGTCCTCTAGTAGCTACGCCGGGCAAAGGTGGACAAATCCAAACGCAGCCTCCCCTTCAAATGTGTCGCTTTGCTTTTGAGTAGGGATAGATCAGCGTTCCGGACGCGAGGTTTGACGGCGATACGACAACCTGCGTACGAACACCTTTGAATTGGGCCAAATCGTTGCTGTCGATGTTCTGGTATTGCACTTGGAGGACTCGCGGTTCAGACCAGCCGCCGCCCTCGCCAAACTTCACATCACCCAGAATCGTCTTGAAGAGTTGGTCGCGCGTGAATTGCCCAAGCTTCTCATCGTCCAGCGATCCCGTTCCGGCGATCGCCTGCTCGAGGACCTGCATCTGGGCATAGGCTTGCGGAGCCACGTAATACCCGAGAGGATCGGCGCCGGCTGCTTCAGCTCGCAACTGATATTCCGAAATCACTTCGGCGATGCCCGGAAACATCATCTTCGGCACAGGCAACCAGTATTCGTAATTGACGATACCGTTCAGAAGAGGGCCCAGTTCAGCCTTGATAGAACCATTTTGAGGGCCGATCATTGACCCACCAACTATCTTCGGCTCCAGCCCAACTGCGCTTATGGCTTTCAGCAGACCTGCTGAATCATTGAGATACGAGGAAAGGAACAGGATGTCGGGGTTGATCGCCTGAAGCTCGCGGATAATTGGCGAAAAGTCGGTTGTGGCCAGGGGGTACCGGGCGTCGGAAACAATCTGGAACCCATGTCTGCTTGCGTGAACTTTCGCGCCGGCCACGGGACCCTTCAGGAACGGAGCATCCACAGCAAGAATCGCCATCGATTTCGGCTTTGGAGACTGGCTGGCGGCAAGATCAAAGAAGCCTTCTGTAAGCGCGTCAGTAGGGTGTGGGCCCGTGGGAATCATCACGAAATAATTCGGATAGTGGAGTGACGCATTCACCGCCAGTGCCATAAGCGCAACGAAAAATCGCCGCCGCTCAACAATCAAAGGCATCGCAGGTGCAACGGAATTGTCACTGTAACCCCCAATCACAAGATCGACTTTCTCATCGTCGAGAAGCCGCCTGTAGATTTCGGGGACGAGCGTCGGGTTGGTTTGGTCGTCGATGCAGAGCATCTGTACCGTCCGCCCGAGCAGCCCGCCCTTTCGATTCACATCTCTCTCCCAAATCTCATGGGCGAGCCGGGCCGTCTTCCCGTTCGACGCAAGAGGACCGGTTAGCGAGAGGCAGTATCCAATTCTCAAAGGGGACCCGCTCATTGGGTCCTCGCTCCTTGCAGATTCGGACGATAGCTGTTCTGGAGATTTGCAATTCGCCAGGTAGCAAGTTCGTAGGATTCGTATCCGCCTCGGACCATGGGGTCGTCCTCAGCGATAGCCCTCGCTTCTGCGGTGTTCGCCACGCGCAGCACAATCAGTCCACCACGGCGCTCAACGAGTGGGCCAGCCAGAACGAGCTGCCCCTTTCGATCCAGCTCTGCCAGATGCTCGCCGTGGAGCTCGACGACTGATGGGTTCATGGGTCTTTCAGGAATCCCGTTGAGAAATACGACGTAGTAGACGACGTCATGTGCTTGGTCGCGGGACTCAGCGTTGGGCGACATTGAAGAACGCTCCGCTTGTTAGTGTCTGAAGGACGCCTGGAGATTCAGGAAGACGCCTAGCTGTTCGAGAAGAATTGGCACCGCGACGTAGCAGTGAAACGACATGATCTTGCCGTCTTTCAAGTGAAAGACGTCGCAACATGGTGCGCGCATTTGCTTTCCGGTCGGAGGAATTACGCCCTTTGGCAAGTCAAGATCGCCCTTGTGAGTGCCGTTGAGCGTGAGTTCGACGACGGCAACGTCGTCGGCGGTGTAAAGACTGATGAGCTCCCTGTGCATGTCGGGAAACGCGGTCGCATAGTTGTCGACCGTGACGCCGATATCTTGCCCGTAGTATTTCTTTCCGGCACCCACGTCGTAGAAGTACCCACCATCACCGAACATGGATACAAATGCCGGCGTGTCCCTGGTGGCGGAGTTGGCAAACGAATACAACTTGCGGATCGTTTGCTCATTGGCGGCTTCCTGAGGAGTCTGGGCCTTCATCGTACGTCCTCCGATATGGGTTAGTGGCCTAAGCGCCCTTGACTTTGCTGGCGTGGAGCAGCTGCGTTTCCCACGCGATCGCCGAACCAGTGGCGCCCGCGCGTTCGACGAAGATCTTGCCGAGGTCTCCGAGATACTGGGTGCGCGCCCAATCGCGCTGAAGTTCTCCGGCCATCGCCAGCCAGGTGATGGGTTGAGCGCCCGCCGCAACGAGGCGGCGGATGCCCATTTCGTGTGCCTCCACCGACACTCCGCCGGACGCATCCGTAACGACATAGACATCGAAGCCGTCGCCCATCGCGTGGATCGCCGGCATCGCCAGGCACATCTCGGTCCACAGAGCGGCGAACACGATCTTCCGCCGGCCTGTCTTCTTCACCGCTTCGACAACGCGCTCGTCTTCCCAGGCGTTGATGAAGGTCCGATTGATCGTTTTATGATCTGGGAAGATATCCTGAACGCCCTTGAAAATCTGGCCGCCACTCTCTTCGTTCACTGTTGTCAGGATCGTGGGGATGCCGTACGCCTTCGCCGTCATTGCGAGGCCGATTGCGTTGTTGATCACCATCGTCGGCTCATGGCTGTTGACATTCGCGAGCTGGAACGGCTGATGGTCAATCATCACCACTACACAGTTGTCGGGCGTGAGAAGCGCTTCGAGTCCGACCTTTGAAAATGCTTGCATGCTTCGGTTCCTTCCTAAAACCAGTTGTTTGAACTGGTGTGCAGATCATTAGCTCATCCGGCCAGCGCAATTGCGCGAGGCTCTTGCGCAATTCGGCTACGAACAGCTCGGGCTGCCCAGGCATAAGCAACGTCGGTCTCGCCATGCAGCACATGCTTTTCTTCATGACTGGTCTCGAAGCATCCATTCACGGATGTAGGACGCGCAGTTCTCGAATCTGACGCCCAACGTCTCGCACGCTTTCAACCAGCGGACTCCATCAATGTCGACGATGTAGATTTCCGTGAGATCCAGAACGATCCTCGGCGCAACCTTCTCGATCTCGGCGCGCAATTCTTCGAGGTGCGTGGATCGGAGTTCACCCGACAGGCGAAGTCGAATTCCTCCATTCTCCGGGATGCGTTCGATCTTGAGCGTCACGCTGGCCTTCCCAATCTTGCGAGTCGGATTGCAAGGGTGGGGCCACTCGAAAGGACCCGAAAATCCTGGAGTTTGCGCGCGCGGCAATCTCGAAAATTCGGCAATTTCCGAGATGTCGGGGAATGGCTATGGACCGACCGGCGGGCGCCCGCTGGCGCTCCGCCAAAAATGTGCCGGGAGCTGCTATCTGGACATGAAGCGATACTTGTCTATTCCAAGGCGCTTTATCTTCGAATCCAGCGTGGAGACAGGAATCCGGAGCTTCTCCGCCGCGCCGGTTGGGCCCGATAATCGCCCGCGAGATTCGGCAAGTGCCGCCTCGATCGCTTCTTTTTCATGTGCCAATAACGCGCCGCTCAATGGCGCACCTGGCTGATGTCCATCCACAGGACGCCGCTGGAGCCATGCCTCATCGACGGCAAACGTGTCCGAGTCGCTCAAAGTAATGGCACGCTCGATTACGTTTTGGAGCTCACGGACGTTTCCTGGCCAGCTATAGGCCTGAAGAATCTCCATCGTCCCTTTCCGTATCGTTCGAAATTTTTTTCCGACCCGCTTGCCAATCCGTGCGATGAAATACTCGGCAAGCACCGGTATGTCCGTCGCGCGTTCGCGCAGCGGGGGCATCGTGATCGGCACGACGTTCAATCGGTAAAAGAGATCCTGGCGAAATTTGCCTTCGCTCACGAGCGTCTCGAGATCGTGATGGGTCGCCGCCAAAACGCGAACATCGACGGGTATGCGCTTGTCGCCGCCCACCCGTTCGATTTCGCGCTCCTGCAATACACGCAAAAGGGCGATTTGAACGTCTGGGGGAAGATCGCCAACTTCGTCCAGGAAGATCGTGCCGCCATTCGCCGAAAAGGTTCGTCCCAGACGGCGTTGCGTGGCGCCCGTGAACGAACCTTTTTCGTGGCCGAAGAGTTCCGACGCGACGAGCGAAGCCGGGATCGCGCCGCAATTGACGCCGATAAAGGGACGACCCATCCGCCTGGAACGTCGATGAATCGCGCGGGCGATGAGCTCTTTGCCCGTGCCGGTCTCGCCCAGGATGAGGATGGTCGAGTCCGTGGGCGCCACTTTATCGACCGCCGCGAGCACTGCGCGCAAGCGCGCCGAGGAGCCGACGATTTCATCAAACATCGATGACTGGCTTATCTCTGCGCGTAGGGCCGCGTTCTCCAGCTGTAACCTTTCTTCATGGCGTTTGCGGTCTTCGATATCGGTGCAACCGACATGCCAGCGCAGCACTTGTCCGTCACTGTCGCGAACCAAATTGTGCCGGGCCAGAAACCACCGATACGTTCCGTCGCTTTTGCGAAGTCGTACTTCGATCTCAAAGCCCGAACCTTCCGATAGGGCGCGATCCCACTCGTACTGAAACGGCCCTTGATCATCAGGATGAACCTCCGAACCACGCTTGCGGGCGCGCCACTCATCAGGTGTAATGCCGTGATATTCCAGCGCGGTGCGGTTTAAGTAGAGACGCTCGCTGCGGGGGCCGAGAACCGCGATGTTTTGTGGCGTGAGGTCCAGAATCTGGCGCAATTGTTCTTCGCCTGCGCGTAATTGTTTTGCGGCTTGCATGCGCTCTTCGATATCCACGTTGATCCCGACCCAGTACAGCAATCTTCCAGCGCTGCCACGAAGGGGCTCCACGCGGCCAATGAACCAGCGGTATTCGCCGCTTGCATTGCGTATGCGGTATGTCACCTCGCCCGCAGTTTCTGTTTTCAGGCGCTCAGACCAGTTTCTGCGTGCTTCTTCATGATCGTCCGGGTGCAGAAAAGGAATGTGCGAATCCCATGAGGCGCCGACATCGATTCCCGACCGAAGGGGATGATCTTTCGGCAGACCGCCATAGTCTGCCGCTCGCTCATTGACGAAGACGAGAGCGCCTGATGGCTGCGCATACCAGGTGTGCGCCGGAACCGCGTTGAGTGTTTCCTGCAGTTGTTTCGAAAGCGCGGCACCAGCGGTTTTATCCAATTGGGCAATGTTGGCGCGGCGGGGCATGACCTCGCTCCTATCCTTCTCGCGATCGACCTCTGCTGCCAAGCCTGCTTCAACCTTGCTGTGGAAGAGAGGCCCGTTGGCACAATCTGGCGTTCCGAGAGTAGCATGGACGCGTCTGCGCTCCCATCTCCAGGAGATTGCTGGCTGGTCGCAGCAACGCAATCGCTTGAGGCTGCTTTTCGTGGGGCGCGAGTGGGAATCGATGGAGGCCCGGCACCCAATCCGGAAGGACGCGGACGAGCCTTCCGGACCGGATTAATTCGACCAGTAATCACCAGCCATATCGCAGCTCCGTGCCGAGATAGTCCGCGTCGTGACCACCTGCCGAAACGATCGTTGGGCCGGCCACGAAATGCACGAATTCGAGCGCCAGGGCGACATGGGGTGTGAGCGCGCAGTCTGCGCGAAATTGACCATAAGCGCCGACGTAGCGGCCTCCCTGCCCCGCAGTGTTTGGGAGGGGTATGTCGGGCAGTGTGTAGATCGCATCGGCCACGGTCGCGCGCCATTCGCCGCCGGCCCCAACGCTGAGATGCAGGGTGTCCCTTGGGGCCAACGAGAGACCGGCTTTGACGTGAACCAGGTTTGCGTAGGTCGAGTAGCCGGCGGTCGTGAAGTAGTATCCACTCGGAAACAGCGGGTTGAACGTGTTGAGCTGATTGTCGGTTGGATTTTTGTCTCCCGAAGCCGCATCGAATTGCAGGCTGACTCTTGGCCGAAGCGGCATTGAATCCAAAGTTCGTCCGATGATTGCTCCCGTCGCCCAGGCGTGGATAGATTGCGTGCCTATTGTTCCGTTTTGGCCCATGCCCTCGGCATCCCAATCGAAACCGTCGCTTGATCCCGTGTATCGAACATCCACGAGATCGCGGCGTTCATTGCCGCTCGCGCTCGGAAATCGCGCATCGTCCTGCCTGAAGCGTCCTACATAGGCCGACAGGGACGATGAAGAGGTGATTTTCCGCTCGATGCGAAGCAGGCCAAAGGAGAGATGCGGAGTGCTGTAATCGTCAAACGCCCTGAGATTCTGATTTTGCACGGGATCGGTATAGAGCGCGATGAAGCGCCAGGGCCCTCTCGTATAGGCGACGGTTGCCCCATCATACGCTTGTCGAACATTCGGCCCATCACGCACCGAGAGAAAGCGTTGCAGGTCGAACCCGTCTTCCTGACGTCCGATCCGAATCATTACCGCTCCGTCCGCAATCGGTTCCGAGAGGGCGACAAACCCCTGTTCGATCCCGAGGCGGTCTTGATCAACAGGTGATGGATTGAGCTTCCCGGGCGCCTCGTCGCTCTGGAGTTGGAAGAAAAACTGAACCTGACCGGCGATCCGCAAGTCTGAATGAGCTTCCAGCCGACTTAAGAGATACGCATTCGGCCGGCTGCCCCCGATACCGAATTGCGCGTCATTGACTTCAAAGCGCTCACGAGCGTTGGCGCCGAGAGACAGATATGTACGAGCGTCGCTCTTGGAGAGCTGAATGTATTTGAGTTCATCGAACGGCTCGCGCGGGACGTCCGGATCCGCAAGCATAGACCAGTCCTCCGACCACCGATTGAACGCAATCGTGGGGCGACCGTCCGTATCGGCATCGGCGCGAACAGATGCGAGGCTCAACAAAACCGGGACGACAAATAATCGCCGCCTGACGTCACCCCCGAGGCGCGCGCAAGTTCCGCTGGTACGCATCGTTTCGTGTAATGGTTCGGGCAAAATCGTCCGCTTGGAGCTCAACCCGAGAGCGTGGTCGCGGTCTCGGCGATCTTGCGACCTTGGTATTGGGCGTGTTGAAACTCATTTTCGGACGGTTTGCGTGACCCATCGGCCGTCGATTCGATATAACCGTAGGCTGAATGACAAAGGGCACGGACCTTGCTCATCTCATTCTCCGCGGCTCCGAATCTGATGCCGGATAGAATGCAAGGGCGAGGCCATTCGAATTATCTTGCAACTATTTGACTCTGCAAACTCGGAATCCCTCGAAGCATCGAGAATTTACGAGGCATCGGAAGTACGCCGGCAGCGACTCCGTCGTCAGGGCGAGTAGGACAGATCGCCACGACCTAAAATCACAGATAACCCGTCCACTAAGGGATGGGCTGCATGGATCAGTGCGATATCGCCTTGCCGCGGCGGATTTTGAAAGCTCAGCGACATCGGCTTATTGTTGAGGCTTTCGCAAACCCTTTGCAGCGCGGTGCGATGAGCCATCGCGGGGGCCGATCATGTTGAAAGCTACCGAAGAGGAGATCGAGGAAGTCCGGGAATACTTCGAATGGCAGGCACCCGACCTCGAAGTGACCTTCATGCAGAAGGTCTACTCGGAGGCCGTCCTGAATACCCGCCACGACGTGTGGGACATCCACACCAACAAGGATCGCTGGTGGGTCATCACGGGCGGCACAAACCTCTACTCTCAGGAGCAGTTCCCAAATATGGACCTTGCTCTGACCTTCCATATTGGCTTGATGCTCCGCATCCCGCGTACGGAAGAACAACAGGAAGATGACCAACGCATCCTCCCGTTCGGTCCCGTCTTCGAGAAGATGGAAGAAGCTGGCACTGCCGTGACACAGGCGCATAACCTCGCGGACTATCAGGCCGTCGCCGTCCGCTGCCGCGAGGCGCTACTCGAACTGATCGGTGTCGTACAGGACGCGGCGGTGTGGACCGACACACCGCCGCAGCGTGCGAACTTCCGCGGGTGGACAGAGATTATCTGCAACGAACTTCTGCCAGGCGACACCAACAAGGAGCGTCGCGGAGCCCTCAAGAGTGGGCTTGAGTCCGCATGGACGTTTTCCAACTGGCTGACGCATTCAAAGTCGGCCACTTGGATTGATGCCGACATGGCGCACTCGCTGACCCAACACGCTACCGGCATGGCAACCTCGTTGATCGTTCGCGAGTTGCGCGGTGTACCTGAAGAATGCCCGAATTGCGGCTCGCCGCATCTCGAACCCGAACAGGGCGAAAATACCGCGTCACCCAGCATACTTTGGGAACGACCGCGCTGCGCCGACTGCGGATGGACCGGCAGGCCCGTCCCAATCCTCGACCTTGAGAATGGACGGCCGATCATCACTCGCGAAGGCGAAGAATCCGACGAGCACAGCATCATGACAGTACCGCTGCGCACGATCCTTAAGCCCGGCGATCCGCCGATCGAGCCGTTGAAGAAAACGGTGACCGGGCCACCAGAGCCAGTCGTCTATTTCGCCTACGGGTCCAACATGTCGACCGACCGGCTGCGCAAGCGCATGCCGAGTTGCAAGCCGCTCGGCATTGCTACCTTGCCAGGTCATGCGCTTCGCTTCCATAAGCGCAGCATGGACAAGTCCGGGAAGTGCAACGCATTTGCCAGTAGCAACGACAACAGCGTGATCGGAGTCCTGTTCGGCTTCGATCCTGCCGAGCGTGCCAAGCTAGATGAGGCAGAAGGCGTCGGCAGCGGCTACGAGGACGCGATGGTCACAGTCATCAACGACAAAGGTCGCAGGCGGAAGGTCCTTACCTATCTCGCCACCCCCGACTACATCGACGAGAGCCTCAAGCCCTATGACTGGTACAAGGACTTTGTCCTTGCAGGTGGCAGGGAACACGGCCTGCCGCCGGAGTATATCGCCGAATACATCCAGTCCGTTGAGGCGATAGAAGACCCCAACAAGACGCGGGACAAGGAGCAGCGGGCCACGCTCGAACGTCCCGGGCGGTGAGACTAAGGTGCCGGTGTGAGTTGCCGGCCCAGACTGCGGAGCCGATGCCTGCTCCTGGCGCAGAGCCGAGTTCGAAGGTCCGCTGCCGACCTATTGGCTCGCCGCATCACCAGCCACCGCATGCGCTAGGTATGCTTCACGCCGGGCGTATTGCCGTGGTGAGACACCCATGACGCGCTTGAAGGCCGTGCTGAAGGCGCTTTCGGACTCATAGCCGAACGAAACCGCGGTCTGGGCAAGCGCGTCGCGAGAGTTGACGAGCCGGTCGCCGGCAAGAAGCATGCGCCAGCGCGTCAGATATTCCATCGGCGTCTCGCCAACGGTCTCCCGAAATCGTTGAGCGAATGTTGAGCGGGACATGCCGGCACGCTCCGCAAGCTCCTGCAGGGTCCAACGGTGCGACGGATCGGCATGCATGGCACCCAGCGCCATACCGATCTGCCTGTCCGCGAGCGCTGAGAACCAGCCCACCCGTCCTTTCAGCCCTTCCGCGAGGTGCAGGCGCAGAGCCTGCACCAGCATCATGTGGGCGAGATGTTGAGCGACCAGGGAGGCACCGGGTTGCCCTTCGCGCAGCTCCTCCATCATTTTCCCGACCGACCAGCGCAGTGCCGCCTGATCCGTCTCGCGTTGAATGTGAATGATCGGCGGGAGTGTTCGGAGCAGCACCTCGGCATGGCGACCGCTGACGGCGAACCGGCTCCCGACAAGGAAGAAGTCACCACCCCCGTTGTGCTTGACCACTCCGCCCGCCCGGGCAGCCGGGAATACGGTTCCGGCCATGACAGGTTCAAGGCCGAGGTCGCTGGCCAGTCTGAAAGGACGGCCGGTGGGCAGGACGAAGCTCTCTCCGGCAGAAAGTCGAACCGGCTCTTCGACACCCTCGACCGCAAGCCAGCATTCGCCCGAGATCACGGCGTAGCATTTGATCCGGCCATGCTGGTCGTCGAACTGGATCGCCCAATCGCCGCCGGCATCAAACCCCGCCGACACATAGCTCTGCGGCTTCAAGAGCGCGAGCACGTCAGACAGCGGGTCCATCGGCAACCTCCGGACGATCGCAAAGAAAATGCGGATTCTGAAGCATAGTTAGTTCGGCCTTGCGGATTTATCTAGGTCCGAGCGGCAGGGAGCGGAGCTCCCGCCACCTACGAGATGGAGAGCCATCATGATCGTCATCACTGCTCCCACCGGGAACATCGGGCACCGGGTCCTGTCCGACCTGCTTGAGGCGCGCGCACCGGCACGCGTGATCGTACGCGATGCATCGAAGCTGCCCGAGTCCGTCCGCAGCCGCGTCGAAGTGGTCGAGGGCTCGCACGGCGCCGCCGACATCGCCGACCGCGCGTTCGCGGGCGCCGATACCCTCTTCTGGCTGGCGACCCCAAACCCCAGGGCCAGAACCGTCGACGAAGCCTATGTGGACTTTGCGCGACCAGCCGTCGACGCGCTGCGGCGGCATGGCGTGAAGCGCGTAGTTGGTATCAGCGCGCTCGGCCGCGGGACTCCATGGGCTGACAAAGCGGGGTTCGTCACGTCGTCGCTCCGGATGGACGATCTCATTGTCAGCACGGGCGTCGCCTTCCGCGCGATCACAAATCCGTCGTTCATGGACAATATCGCGCGTCAGGCGGTGCCGATCCGCGAGAAGGGCATGTTCGCCCTGCCGTTCGACGGCGACAAGAAAATGCCGGCGGCCGCTGCCCGCGACATCGCGGCAACCGCGGCACGCCTTCTGCTCGATACGAGATGGACCGGGATCGGCCACGCCGCTGTGCTCGGGCCGGAGGACCTCTCCTTCAATGACATGGCCGCCATCATGTCCGACGTGCTCGGCAAACCGATCCGCTACCAGCAGATCACGTTCGACACATACAAGGCGGGTTTTATCGGGCGCGGCGTGTCGGACGCGATGGCGCAGGGCATGACGGACATGGCCTGGGCCAAGAACGAGGGGCTCGATAATGCCGAACCGCGCACGCGTGAGAACACGACGCCGACCAGTTTTCGCCAATGGTGCGACGAAGAGCTGAAGCCGGCCTTATTCGGCTGATCGAGCGTATCCAGGAAAAGGAGATCCATCATGGAGATGACCGGCAACACAATCCTCATCACCGGCGGGACGAGCGGCATCGGCCGTGCCCTCGCCGAGCAATTTCACCGGCGAGGCAATCAGGTGATCATCGCCGGGCGGCGACAGCAATTGCTTGACGAAATCACGCAAGCGCACCCGACGATGCGCGGCATCCGCCTTGACGTCGAGGACGGGGAAGCTCTCCAGACATTCGCAGCGGACGTGGCGGCGGAGTTTCCCGACCTCAATGTCCTCGTCAACAATGCCGGAATCTCGCGGATGGAGGACCTGACGGGCGAGGCTGCCGACTTTTCGACGTCCCGCAACATCGTCCAGACCAACATTCTGGGCACGCTTCACCTGACTGGCGCATTGCTCCCGGTGCTTCACAACCAGCCGGGCGCGACCATCATCACCACCTCGTCGGGGCTGGCGTTCGTTCCGCGGTACAACTTTCCTACCTACTGCGCGACCAAGGCGTTCCTGCATTCGTGGACGCAGTCGCTCCGGGTTCAGCTCCGCGAGACGGAGATCGAAGTGCTGGAGCTTGTTCCGCCTTACGTTCAAACCGAGCTTGCCGGAACCGAACAGGCGTGTGACCCCAACGCCATGCCACTCGACGCCTACATTTCAGAAGTCATGGCACGACTCCAGGATCGCGACCATCCCGACGGCGAGATCCTGGTCGAGCGCGTCAAGCAGCTTCGCTGGGCCGAGCGCAAAGGAGTCTACGATCAAGTGTACGCGATGTTGAACGGCCGTCAGGATCGAACTCAATCGGCCTGACCATCGCCGATCAATGGGGGAAGTAAATTTGGGGTTCTCTTGGGCTCAGGGTTTTATGAGCGGTCTAAACGAGGCACACATATCGTGCTTCGCGGGGCACAGCAGGACCTTACCTCGCTCTCAACGGAGGAACAGGAACAGTTCATTCGAGAGCATTGCGACCAACATCCTTTGGTCAGCTACGAGGATGTGGCCACGTAACTTTATCTGACTCTCGGGTCGCTGAATGCCGGGAATGACCCGAAAGCAAAACAGCATTAGGATACCCGCTCCCGCGAATTAGGGGTTCAATGCGCAGGGCTGTGATTTACGGCATCGCCGTTCTTATCATCGCGCTCGTGGCGACCTTTATGGCCTATTGCGCGTGGTTCGCGCTTGTGTGGGGCTTCAACCCGCTATGGCTATTCCCGCTCTACTTAGTGGGGTTGGCAATCTGCGCGGCGGCGATCTTTTTTGCTCTAATGCTCGCGCGAAATTAGGACACTTACTAACGCGCATTAGGACACCAACGGTCAAATTCCGACAGTACCCAGCAGTCCGTCAAGCGATCCACAACCTCTAGGCTTCGGTTTTCCAACGGCATAATTCCGGAATCAACTTTCCTCGGGACAATAACAATTCGCCGCGCGACGCGCAGTTTGCGTCCGGTCAGCCGTGGCCAGCCCAGAAATCCGGCAATGTGTTCGCGTCGCTCATCATTCAAATAATCCGAACGACATCTTCAGAACTATCCCGGTTTTTATGCAGGATGCCCGAGATTATTTGGCGGGAAGGGAGAGACCTTATCCATGCCAACCAGGTCCCCGAAGAGCTGTCTCCGCCCACTGCCGGCCCCCAGGCGGTGGAGACGAGATGACCGCGGTAGTCCCGCGGCCTTGCAGCCGGCGCGCTTCTCAGACTCTCCCGCGTGCCGGCTGCTTACTTCTCTTCGGCGATCCGTGGAGAGCCAACCATGACTGTTCATCCCCGCAAATTTGAACCTTCCTCCGACTTGCGCGACCGCGATCCGGCATCCGTCAAATTGGAGCAACCCAAACCGGACGTCGATGCGCGCGCGAGCGCCGCTGCCGGCGCGGAAGCGTCCGATGAAAAGGAATCCGATGAAGCGCACAAGGCGTCAGGCCGGCGATGGCTTCGGCCCGCCCTGTTCGCCCTGGTGCCGGTGGCGCTCGCCGGAGGCGTGTACATCTATGTCACCGGCGGACGCTACATGTCGACGGATGACGCGTATGTGAACGCGCGCCAGGTCGGCATCTCGACCGACGTTGCGGGTATTGTCGCCGACGTCGACGTAACAAACAATCAGTACGTCCGGGCAGGACAGGTCCTCTACCGGTTCGATCCGAATCAATTCCAGATCGCGGTGGACAATGCCCAGGGCAATCTTGACCAGATCGCGCTGACGCTGCAGTCGATGAAAGCCGACTACAGCCAGTTCCTCGCCGAATCGGCGGCGGAACAGGCCCAGGTCGACCTCGACCAGGCCAACTATACCCGCTACGCGGCACTGCTCAGCGCCCAAGCCATTTCGAAAATGACTGTGGACCAGGCGCGATTCACGCTCGCGACGGATGCGAGCAAACTCAACGCGTTGCACCAGCAGGCGGCGTCCGAACTCGTCAAGCTCGGCGGCAATGCGGACAAACCGGTTGAGGACCTTCCGGAATATCAGCAGGCAAGGGCGCAGCTCAGAGAAGCCGAGCGCGAGCTTGGTCACAGCGTCGTGCGCGCCCCGTTCTCCGGCACAGTCACCAACGTGCCGAGCATTGCACCGGGCAAGTATCTCGCCGCTTCGACGGTCGCGTTTTATCTCGTCGACACCGACCACCTGTGGATCGATGCGACCCCGAAAGAGACGGAGCTCACCCATGTGCGGCGCGGCCAGAAAGCGTCGATCACCGTAGACACCTATCCAGGTCAGACATGGCATGGCGTGGTCGAGAGCATCAGCCCGGCGGCAGCGCAGCAGTTTGCGCTCCTGCCGCCGCAGAACACGAGTGGAAACTGGGTCAAGGTCGTGCAGCGGGTACCGCTGCGCGTCGCCGTGGATTCGGACGACAGCAACACGTCGCCGCTGCGCGCCGGGATGAGCGTCGAGGTCAACATCGACACCGGCCATGCCAGAGGCTTGCCATTCTTTTGAGAAGCGGGCGCCGGCATCGAGGTAGCAACAATGTCCGATGTCCATGCCAACCGCGGAGCGATCACAGCGTTCGTCGCGCTTGCCACGCTCATGCAGGCGCTCGACACCACGATCGCCAATGTGGCGCTGCCCTATATCCAGGGCACCGTGTCGGCGAGCCAGGACGAAATCGAATGGGTGCTGACGTCGTACATAACTGCGGCGGCGATCATGACGCCGCCGACGGGCTTTCTCGCCGCACGATTCGGTCTCAAACGGCTTTTCCTCATCTCGATTGTGGGATTCACCGCTGCCTCGATGCTCTGCGGCATCGCCAACTCGGTCGTGGAGATCGTGCTCTTCCGTCTGCTGCAGGGCGCATTCGGCGCCGCGCTCGTGCCGCTGTCGCAGTCGATTCTCATTGCCATCAATCCGCCGGAGAAGCAGGGGAGCGCCATTGCGCTGTGGGGCGTTGCCGTGATCGTCGGTCCGGTTCTCGGTCCCGTGATCGGTGGCTGGCTGACCGAGAATTATACATGGCGGTACATTTTTTATATCAACGTGCCCATCGGCATTCTGACCTTCATCGGCCTGCGTTTGTTCCTTGCGGAAACGCCGCCACAGCCGGGCCAGAAGCTCGACTGGCTCGGGTTCGGAATGCTGAGCCTCGCGATCGCCGCCGGCCAGATCATGCTCGACAGGGGCGAGGAGAAGGACTGGTTCGGCTCGGGCGAGATCATCATCGAAGCCATCGTCGCCTGCTGCGCCCTTTATCTCTTTCTCGCCCACACCTTTACCGCGAAGAAGCCATTCGTCCGGCCGCAGATTTTTCGCGACCGCAATTTCACCGCCGGTTCCGTTCTCGGATTCGTGCTGGGTCTCACATATTACGCCTCGCTCGCGTTGCAGCCGCCCTACCTGCAGACTCTCATGAACTATCCCGTCGTCACCGTCGGTCTCGTCACGGCGCCTCGCGGACTCGGCACCATGGCCTGCATGATCGTGGTCGGGAGAATGATGGGGCGCGTCGACACGCGCATGCTGGTCGCCCTCGGGCTCGGCATCACCGGCTGGTCGTTTTACCGGACAACCGGCTGGACGCCGGACGTCTCGTCCGCGGAGATCATCTGGGTCGGCATCATCCAGGGCGTTGGTCTTGGCTTGCTCTTTGTGCCGCTCAGCGCAGTGGCGCTGGCGACGCTTTCGCCGGCGGACCGGACGGAAGGTGCGGGCCTGTACAATCTCGCGCGCAATGTCGGCTCGAGCGTCGGCATCTCGGCCGTCAACGCGCTTCTCACCACAAACACGCAGGTCAATCATGCGGACATTGCCCTGAATGTGACCGCCGTCAACCGGATGTTCGAGAACCCGGCGGTTGCGCAATTCTGGAATCCGCTTACCGCCACAGGCCGTGCAGCGCTGGACTCCGTCGTCACCAACCAGGCGCTGATCATCGCCTATGTCGACGACTACAAACTCCTGATGATCGCAACGCTCGCGGTAATCCCGCTGGTCCTTCTGTTCAAGCGTCCAAAAAAATCCGGCCCACAGGAAGTGATGGCGTTCGAATGAGCGGTCATGCGTATCCCCACCGGGAAAACAGACGCGCTGACGCCACGGCAGCGCCGATGCGACGGAGCGTTCGCGGTCGTGCCCTGCCCGTCCGCCTTCACAAGGAACATCGCTCTTGAGCATCGCAGTACAGAAGCTGTACGCGCTCGCCGTGGGCATCTGGCCGCGCGGCATGGAGTTCTCAAATACACCTTCGCTGCTTGTGGTCGCGCTGGTCGCAAATCTTGTCGCGCTCATCCCCGCCGCCTTCCGGACTCAAAAGGAGAACCTCTCTTGACGATCTCGCACGCCCGCATACGTACCGACCACGCCAGCGACTATTTCGTCCGCGTCAGCAAGGACTGGATTCATGACATTCCCGGGCTCGCATTCAATGACAGGCACGCGGTGATCCCGTTCCCGGGCGCACGATGCGAACTCGTTGCGGGCGAAGGCTTTCTCGATATCACGCTGACGGCGAACTCGGAGACAAGGGCGGTGATGTTCGAGCACCTGCTTGCCGGCCACATCGACAGTGTCTCGCGCGGCGAGAACCTCAAATACGAATGGGAATTCCAGTGATTTTGCTGGTGGCAGCGGCAATGGCTGCAACAGGACAACCCATTTCGGTTCTGGAGCCGTTGATGGTTTCGGCGGCGATGTCGGTCGTCACCATTCTGGTCCACGTTATGGTGCTGATCGGCGCCGCTGCCCTGCTTCGGCGCAAATTCCGGCAGGGGCTCGCAGATATCCGGTTCCCGGAAGACGTCCGGGTGACAGCGAGCATCGCGCTGCTCGCGCTCGCAGCGCATTTCGCAGAAATCGCGATCTGGGCGGTTGCGTTGGTGTTTTGCGGAGAATTCACGCGCTTCTCCACGGCCTTCTACCACTCGGCCATGAACTACACTTCGCTCGGCTACGGCGACGTCGTGATGTCTCCTTCATGGAAATTGCTCGGGCCGATCGAGGCGGCGATCGGGCTGCTCATGTTCGGCATCTCGACCGCGACGATTTTTGCCGTCATGCAACAATTGCTCAGGCCAAATCCGCCAATGATGTCGGCACTCCCACGATCAAATCCATGACCGCCGCTGCCACGGCGCGCGGCCTCACCATCGCAAACCACTAAGAAGGAAATTCGCAAATGAGTCTGAAAGACAAGGTCGCTGTCGTCACGGGTGCGGCAAGCGGGATCGGCAAGGAGATAGCCCGCCAATTGCTGGCGGTGGGCGCGAAAGTCGCAATCGCCGACCTCAATCTGGCCGGCGCACGCGGCGTTGCCGCGGAACTCGATCCTGGTGGCGATCGCGCGATGGGCGTGGTGATGGATGTGACCCATGAAGCGCAGGTGGATGCCGCTTTCGGAATCATCGCGGAGCGGTTGGGCGGAATAGATGTGCTGGTTTCGAACGCCGGTATCCAGACTATCGCTCCCATCGAGCAACTCGAATTCGCGAGCTGGAAAAGCCTTCTCGCCGTGCATCTGGACGGCGCATTTCTGACCACCCGTGCCGCTCTTCGTCGCATGTACGCGCAAGGCCGGGGCGGCTCGATCATTTACATCGGTTCCGTGCATTCGAAGGAAGCCTCGGTCCTCAAGGCTGCCTACGTCACCGCGAAACACGGGCTCGCAGGCTTGGCCAAGGCGGTGGCGAAGGAAGGGGCCGAGCACGGCGTGCGCAGCAACATCATCTGCCCCGGCTACGTTCGCACCCCGCTGGTGGAGAAACAGATTCCCGAACAGGCGAAGAAACTCGGGATCAGCGAAACCGATGTGGTCAAGACCGTGATGCTCAGAGAGACGGTCGACGGGCAGTTCACCACGCTTGATGACGTTGCGCGCATAGCGGTTTTCCTCGCCGAATTTCCGACCAATGCGCTCACGGGCCAGTCGATCATCGTCAGCCACGGTTGGCACATGGAATAGCCGCACTACATGACGCAGCGCGACCCAGGCAAAGGATCCGGAACATGGAGATGCCACTCAGAGCGCGACGCAGCAATGCGCGCGCAAAGATTTATCCACTCGAAGAGCGTCCGCCCTTCGAGTGCATCGCACTTCTGCTTCAGGGCGGCGGCGCGCTTGGCGCGTACCAGGCCGGAGTCTATCAGGCGCTTGCCGAAGCAAATCTCCATCCCGACTGGGTTGCAGGCATTTCGATCGGCGGCATCAACTCCGCCATCATCGCCGGCAATTCTCCCGGGAAGCGCGCCGACGCGCTCAGGGGGTTCTGGGAACTCATCACCACGGATCCGCTCGGGCGTTGGCCCATGGTCGATGCTCTGTACACACATGGCGATATTGCCAGGAGTGTCGCAAACCAGTTCCGCGCCGGTTTTGCCGCGGCCTTCGGGGTGCGCGGTTTCTTTTCGCCGCGCAGCGTCAGCCCCTGGCTGCAACCTGCCGGGGCACAGGAAGCAACCAGCTACTACGACACATCGGCGATGAAGACGACACTGGAACGATTCGTCGATTTCGACCGCATCAATTCCTGCGAAACCCGCTTCAGCGTCGGCGCGGTGAATGTCGCAACGGGCAATTTTGTCTACTTCGACAACACCACGCACACGATCGGCCCTGAGCATGTGATGGCGAGCGCCGCGCTCCCGCCGGGATTTCCCGCCATTGAAATCGAGGGAAGCTACTACTGGGACGGCGGGGTCGTCTCCAACACGCCGCTGCAATGGGTGCTGGAAAGCGAACCGCGCATGGACACGCTCGCCTTTCAGGTCGACCTGTGGAGTGCGCGCGGCCCGTTCCCGCGCAGCATGGCCGAGGTGATGACGCGTCAAAAGGAGATTCAGTACTCGAGCCGCACCCGGGCGAACTCCGACCGGTTCCGGCAGTACCAGAAGACTCGCTACGCCTTGTCCGAATTTCTCGAAATGGTTCCGGACGAGCTGCGGAAGACCCCCGAATACAAGCTCCTGCGGCCTATCGCCGAGCGCAAGGTGTACAATCTTGTGCAGCTCATCTACCGCTCGCGCCAATATGAAAGCGGTTCGAAGGATTATGAGTTTTCGCGCTCCAGCATGGAGGAACACCTCCGCGCCGGGTACAACGATACCGCCCGTACCCTCCGCCATCCGGATGTTTTGCAACGGCCGACGAGTGCGGAGGGCATCTTCACCTTCGATCTCGCCGTAAACGGCCGCGAATAAGACGGCCCCGAACGGAATTTGCCGTCATGCTCTCGTATGGCAGCTCTTCCTATTCTTCGCGGCGGCCAAACAAGGCATTCCGGTTATTCGGAGTTATCGAGAGAGCAGCGGATTTCCAACTCCTCCCCAAAGCAATGGAGGACGAAGTCGTGACCCAGGAAACAGCCACGATAGCAGCAGCCGCAACACAGGCCGTGTTCAAAACGGACCTTCGCGACTCCTGGCGCAAAGCCTCGGGCGGGAACGACTTTCCTCTGCGCCTCGCCGATTTCGCGACTGACCGCAAATCGGCCGGCAGATCGAAAGAGGACTGGATTCACGCCCACGACAGGGCTGTCGGCGTTCTGATCGGCATCTTTCTTAGCGGTGCGGTGTGGGCGGCCTGGGCTATTGTCGCGACCCAATAGCCGACTCCCAATCGTCCCGGTTTCGCGGGAATGACATTTTGGGATGGCGATTGAATCCGGCGGGAACGCGCTTCGGCAAGGGGCTGGAGACGTCGACTCCACGTCATTGTTCGTGAAGCGCAAACAGCCCCTTCCGAATATTTGCAGTTATCTAAGTGCCGGCCAACGCCCAAGTTTCTCCCGTGAGGGCACGCATGAATGACACGGGAAATCAGGCCATCAGGACTCCGGCGAATGGCTCCGGCAATTCGGGCGCCTCGGCGCCGGCAGACGCTCACCCGAAATTCGTCAAGCCATTCCGAATGACCCGCTCCGCAGACTCGATCACATTCGACACGCGCGGCAGCCCGCGCGGCCAAAGCCAGCAGGCGCCTGTTGCCGAAACGAACCAGGACGCAGTCAGGGCCGAGGCGCCGGTCGCGAGAGGCGAGATATCGCAAAAACAGCCGGAGCGTCCGGCCGGGACGCTCTCTGCGCCCGGGAAGTCTCCGCGCCGTCGCGTGCTGCGCATGGCTCTCTTCGCGCTGCTGCCACTCGTTCTGATCGCGGCCGCCTACTGGTATGTGACCGGGGGCCAGGTGGTGTCGGCGGATGACGCCTATGTACAGGCCGAGACGGTCGGCATCTCGACCGATATCTCGGGCATCGTCAGGGAGGTCGACGTGCGGGAGAATCAGCATGTCGTACCTGGCCAGATTCTGTACCGCCTCGATCCCCGCCAATTCCAGATCGCCCTCGACAATGCCAGAGCCAACCTTGCCCAGACGGCCCTGACGATCGCTTCGATGAAGCAGGATTACACGCGCATGCTGAAAGACGCCGCCGCGCAGCAGGCGCAGGTCGCGCTCGATCGGGCAAACTATGACCGCTATGCGGCGCTGGTGCGTGCCAACGCCATTGCCCAGACGACCTGGGACCAGGCGCGATTCACGCTTGAAACCGACGATGCCAAACTCGAATCCCTGCGCCAGCAGGCCGAAGTGCAGCTCGCGAAGCTCGCCGGTAATCCCGACATTCCGGTAACGCTGCATCCGGAATATCTGCAGGCGAAGGCGGTGGTCGACGAAGCGCAGCGCGAGCTCGATCACACCATCATCAGGGCGCCGTTCGCCGGTCACGTCACGAACGTGCCTTCGATCGCGCCGGGAAAATATCTCGCCGCTTCGACGACTGCCTTCTATCTCGTCAATTCCAACGACGTCTGGGTCGACGCGACGCCGAAAGAGACAGAGCTCACCTATGTGCGGCCAGGGCAACCCGTCACGCTGACGGTCGACACCTATCCGGACCATGAATGGCGCGGCGTCATCGCGAGCGTCAGCCCGGCGGCAGCGCAGCAATTCTCGCTGCTGCCCGCGGAGAACACCAGTGGCAACTGGGTGAAGGTCGTGCAACGGATCACGATGCGCGTGCGCATCGATACGAGCGACAAGAGCCTGCCGCCGCTGCGCGCCGGGATGAGCGTCGAGGTCAATGTCGACACCGGTCACGCACGCGGCTTGCCGCACTTCCTGGGTGCTCTGTTCGGCGGCGCCAAGCGGGGCGCGTGATGGCGGCGGCCGGCGCCGCAACAGGCGTCAATCGCATCGCGGCCACGGCGTGCGTGATGCTCGCGACTCTCATGCAGTCGCTCGACACCACCATCGCCAACGTCGCACTGCCGCATATCCAGGGAAGCGTTTCGGCAACCCAGGACCAGATCGCCTGGGTGCTCACCTCCTACATCGTCGCCGCGGCGATCATGACGCCGCCAACCGGGTTTCTCGCCAGCCGGTTCGGGCTGAAGCGCCTCTTTCTCGTCTCCGTCGCCGGGTTCACCGTCGCCTCGATGCTCTGCGGCGCGGCGCAATCGCTCGTGGAGATCGTGCTGTTTCGAGTCATGCAGGGCATGTTCGGCGCGGCCCTCGTCCCGCTTTCGCAAACCGTGCTGCTCAACATCAATCCGAAGGAGCGGCAGGGATCCGCAATGGCGCTGTGGGGCGTCGCGGTGATGGTCGGCCCGATCCTCGGCCCGGTTCTCGGCGGCTGGCTGACTGACAACTACACCTGGCGCTATGTCTTCTACATCAATCTGCCGATCGGGATTCTCGCCTTCCTCGGCATGATCGCCTTCCTGCCCAACTCGCCACCGAATGCGGGCGAGAAGCTGGACTGGTTCGGCTTCGGCACGCTGAGCCTCGCCATCGGCGCGCTGCAGGTTCTTCTCGACCGCGGCGAGCAGCTCGACTGGTTCGGCTCCCGCGAGATCCTCATTGAAGCGGTCATCGCCGCGTCCGCCTTCTATCTGTTTCTCGCCCACACCTTTACCGCAGAGAAGCCGTTCCTGCGGCCGGCCCTTTTCCGCGACCGCAACTTCGCCGCCGGCGTGATCTTCATCGCCATTGTCGGTCTCACCTACTACGCGTCGCTGGCGTTGCAGCCGACCTACCTTCAGGACCTGTTGAACTATCCGGTCGTCACTGCCGGCCTGGTGGTGGGACCCCAGGGCGTCGGCACGATGGCGGCCATGCTGATTGTGGGCCGGCTGATCGGACGCGTCGATACGCGCCTCCTGCTTGCCATCGGCCTCGCGCTTACCGCCTGGGCTTTCCATGTGATCACAAGCTGGACGCCGGATGTTTCGCAGGCGACCATCATCGGCAACGGGCTGATCCAGGGCTTCGGTCTGGGATTTCTTTTCGTGCCGCTCAGCGCCGTGACGCTGTCAACGCTGTCGCCGGAGATGCGCGCGGAAGGCGCCGGTTTCTTCAATCTGTCGCGCAATATCGGCTCCAGCATCGGCATCTCGGTGGTGAACAGTCTGCTGACGCAGAATACGCAGATCAATCACGCCGACATCGCGCGGCACGTCACCGCCGTGAACCGGGATTTCGCCGACCCCATCATTACGCAGTTCTGGAATCCCGCGACCGCCGCCGGCCGCGCTGCGCTCGACGCCATGATCACGCAGCAGGCGCAGATCATCGCCTATATCGACGATTACAAGCTCCTGATGATCGCGACGCTCGTCGCAATCCCGCTGCTGATCGTCTTCACCAGGCCGCCACGCGGACCGGCCGCCGATCACGCCGGCGCCATGGAAATGTGAGCGGACGCCACTCTTTGCAAGGGCCAAACAAGGCATTCCGGATATTGGGGGTTATCGAAAGAGCGGCGGATTCCCACATCCGAAAGAGCAATGGAGGACGTCATGACCCTGCAAACACCTGCAATCCAGGCAAGTGCAACGCGGCCCCAGTTCCGAGCCGACCTCCGCGAATTCGGGCGCAACATCGCTGCGGGCGACGACGAATTCCCGCTGCCCCTCGCAGATTTCGCGCGCGACCAAAGTCTGAGCGGAAGGTCGGAACGGGACTGGATGCGGGCCAATGATCGGGCGGTCGGAGCCCTGATCGGCATCGCGTTTACGAGTGTGGTTTGGGCAACCTGGGCGATGGTTGTGACCTGACAATTCTCCGTAGGGCAACACACAATGACAATTCAGAACATCCTGGACCGCAAGGGCACCAAGGTTTTCACCATCCGCCCCACCGCGACGGTGAGGAACGCCGCCGATCAGATGCGCGAACGCGGTGTCGCCGCACTGGTGGTGGAGAGCGGCGGCGCGATCATGGGAATCGTGTCGGAACGCGACATCGTCAACGCCATGTCCCGTTTCGGAGAACACGCGCTCTCCATGAGCGTGAAGGAAATCCTGACTCTTGCCATCGTCACCGTCACGCCCGGCGACAGCATCAAACGCGCGATGAGCCTGATGACGCGTCACCGCGTGCGGCAATTGCCGGTGATCACGGAAGGAAGGCTCGCCGGGATCGTCAGCGTCGGCGACGTAGTCAAGCAGCGGCTGGACGACCTGGAAGCCGAATCAAACGTCCTGCGCGACGTCTACATCGCCGCGCACTGATTGGCCGCGGGCGGCCGCCAAGGAGACCACAATGTTCCCGACCTTCTTCAGCTCAGCATTCGCTCTCTGGCTGCCCGTGGTCTTTGGCCTGAGCGTGGCCGGTCGTCACGCCGGACCAGGCGTTCTGCAACATTTTGGCGAAGGATGGACGTTTGCGTCGGGCATCGATCGCGTGACCCGCCTTGTCGAACTGTCGATCGCCGTGCTTCTCCCGCTTCCCCAGGCACGCTTCTGGAACGCCCTCCTCGAGCACACGCGTTCCATATCCGTCAGAGATTTCCTGACCCTCACGGCAATCACCATCATGCCCCCAAAGACTGCATTGATTGCGCGAAGGGTTGGTGTTTCGACGAACTTCCCCCCTTGCGCGCGGGCGCAAAGACAAGCTGCGCAGCCACTTTCAGGCTTTGCAAAACTCTAGCAAATCCCGGCTGATCTGGTCCTTGAGCGTCGTGTAAAGGCCGTGCGGCACGGCCTTGTAGCCTTCAGCGTCGCGCCCTTGCTGAGCCTTGACTGGAGCACTCATACGGCTCTCTCGGCCATCCCCTGCCGCCAGCATTCGAGCGCAGCGCGACGGAGCCGTAACCATCATTCGGACGGTAACAGGTGAGAGGTTCTGGCTCGCCGCACCCAGGTTGGCTACGACTGTCGAATGACAAAACTGTGCTTCCCTCCTGTCGCCGATGAGAGAACTTGCGTGCTCATACTGGGCAGCCTTCCCGGCGAAATGTCGCTTGCCTGCGCGCAGTACTACGCCAATCCGAGAAATCAGTTCTGGCGACTGACCGAGGGCGTTATCGGCGCTGCGCTGCGCGGCCAACCGTATGAAGCGCGCCTTGGAACACTTCTTGATGCCCGCATCGGCCTTTGGGATGTAGTTCGCTCCGCGACTCGAAAAGGGAGTTTAGATGCCGCGATCCAGGACTACGAACCCAACGAGTTAAGCACTTTCGTTGCATCGCACGCGAATTTGCGGGCGATTGCGTTCAACGGCAATAAGGCTGCTCAGATCGGCCAAAGGCAACTGGCTGCCAGCTCTCGGCCAACGATTGTCATTCTGCCATCAAGCAGTCCGGCACACACAATGTCATTCGACCTAAAGCTGGAACGTTGGATGGCGCTGCAGCGATTTCTGGGCCAATGATAACGCAGGCAACAGCACCGCCGCCTTGCCAAGCGCAGCACTCACGTTAGTGATTTAGACATGGCAATACGCCAGCAGACCGGCGCACAGATGACACCCAGTCTCCGACGAACGACCCCGCCAGGATCTCCCTTCCGCCACAAGACATTCGCGGTGATCTGGACCGCGACTGTCGTCTCGAACGTCGGCTGGTGGATGTATACGGCCGCCTCCGGCTGGCTGATGATCAGCCTCAATTCGGCGCCGCTCGTGGTCTCTCTTGTGCAGGTCGCCAACAGCCTGCCGATGTTCCTGTTCGCAATCCCGGCGGGCGCGCTGACCGATATCGTGGACAAGCGCAAATTCCTCATTGCGGGAGAAATCTCGATCGCCGTGATCGCAACCGTGTTTGCCGCACTGGTCTGGCTTCACCTCGTCACGCCGATAAGCCTGCTGGTTTTCGCCTTCCTCGTCGCCGCGGGCGACGCGCTGACCTCCCCTGCCTACCAGGCGATCGTCCCGCTGCTCGTTCCCAAGTCCGATCTTCCAAAAGCGGTGGTGGCGAACAGCGCCGGGGTCAATGTCAGCCGCGCGGTCGGTCCCGCCCTCGGCGGCGCGCTCCTGGGCGCTTTCGGCATCGCAGCGCCATTCTGGATCAACGCCGTCAGCAATTTCGGCTCGATCGGCGCGCTCATCTGGTGGCGCGAACCGGAGCGCAGCGGTGCACGCCTTCCGCCGGAGCATCTGCTGAGCGCGATCCGGGCGGGCATTCGCTACGCGCGTTACAATGCCTCGCTGATCGCGACATTGATCAGAGCGGCCGGCTTCCTGCTGTTTGCGAGCGCCTATTGGGCGTTGCTGCCTCTCGTGGTGCGAAACCAGATCGGCGGCGGCCCGATGCTCTACGGCATTGTGCTCGGAGCGATTGGCGCCTCGGCCGTCGGCGGCGCCTTCCTGCTGCCGTGGCTCAACGATCGGCTCGGACCCGACAGGGTGGCTGCAGCGGGAACGCTGGGCACAGCTGCGGCAACCGCATTGTTCGGACTTGCGCATGACGATCTCACCGCGCTCGCCGCCGGCCTTCTCGCTGGCGTTTCGTGGATGACGATGCTTTCGGTTCTCACCATCTCGGCGCAATACGCATTGCCTGAATGGGTTCGGGGCCGGGGCCTTGCGATCTATGTAACAGTGATGTTCGGAGCCCTTAGCCTCGGCAGCGCCATTTGGGGGCAAGCGGCTGCTCTCGTCGGCCTTGGACCGGCGCTTTTCATCGCCGCAGCCGGATGCGCGATCGGCATTCCTCTGTTGTGGCGCTGGAAATTGCAGACGGCGAAGGGGCTGGACCTCTCGCCGTCGGTACACTGGCCGTTGCCGGTCATGACCGGGGATTTCGACGCCCATCGCGGACCGGTGATGGTGATGGTGACCTACGAGATCGACCCAGGGAACCGCGAACAGTTTCTGGAAGCACTCGAGCAGGTGGGCCGGGAGCGGCGACGCGACGGCGCCTACGAATGGCGCGTGTTCGAAGATCCGAACAAGCAGGGATGCTTTGTCGAAACCTTCCTGTCGGATTCCTGGCTCGACCATCTGCGTCAGCACGAGCGCGTTACAAAGTCCGACCGCGCGCAGGAGGACGCGGCGAGAAAGTTCCAGGTCGGCGAAGGGCCCGTGACGACGCACTTCATTGCCGCGCGCCCGCGCCGGCGAAGTTAGAGCAACTTATAAGCCCTTCTGCGGCAGGAGAACTTGCTTGACGGGCGTGCCGCCTTTTTCGACCACCGCGTAGGCGTCGATCGCCTTATCCAGTGGCCACGCCGCAATCTCGGACGGTTTGAGTTCTCCGCTCTCGAAGCCCGCGCGCAACGCGTCCATGATTTTCGCGATGCCGGGGCCAGTCAGTTTCATCGTGTCGACGCCGATGAGACGCAGAAGATCGTGATAAAAATCGATCAGATCGAATTCGACGCGGCGTTTGACCGCGCTGTTGATCGCCACCTGCCTTCCGCCGACGCTGAGCGATTTGAGCACAGGCTCGAACATCGGGCCACCCACCGTATCGAGCGCCACATCCGCGCCCTTTCCGTTGGTCAGCGCCTTTACCTCTGTGGCCAGATCTTTCTTGCTCGTGTTCACGAACGCGTCGACGTTCGAGGCGCCGTCCATCCTGTCGGCGCCGATCACCCGCGCTTTCTTCCAATGCGCGATCTGCGTCGCCGCGCGGCCGACCGCGCCCAGCGCGCCCGCGACAAGGACGGTCTCGCCCGCCTGTACCTCCGCCGCATCGACGAGCGCCGACCACGCGGCGAGATAAGGAACGCCGATGCTTGACGCTTCCTCCATGGAGAGCCGCGCAGGTTTTTCAGAGAGTGAGTCGATGGGCGCCACCAGATACTGCGCATGCGTTCCGTCCTGTGTGACGCCCAGCCCCGCACCGCTGCCCCATACCTCCCTGCCTTTCCAGCCCTCGCCTTCGACGACCACGCCCGCATAGTCGCGGCCGGGCGTGCGCGGCAGCGTGGCGTGAAAGACGCCCGCGACATTCTTCACGTCGCTCGGATTGATCGCTGCCGCGCGCAATTCGATCAGCGCTTCACCCGGCTTGAGTGTCGGAACCTCGACATCCCGGAGAGACAGAACCGACGGTGGACCAAACCTATCGAAGCGCAACGCTTTCATTGTGTTCCTCTCCGCGGCTCGCTGCATTATCATTCCGACGCCCCCGCTTTCGCGCCAAGATAACGCTGTAGCGGATGGTTCGGCTGACGTCTTATCTCACCTCCCCCTTGCGGCTACGACATTCATACATGGTGACTGTTTTAGGTTCCTCCCTCGCGCGAAGCGCGGGGGAGGGGGACCGCCGAAGGCGGTGGAGGGGGCGGCCGCCTGCTCGATGCTGACGAGCCGACCCTCGATCGCTTCGTCGTTCGGAATATTTCGCGCCGGAAAACCCGAATGCGGTTCGTCCCATCGATTTCTCCGGCCACGCGCGCCGATGCGCAGTTGAAATCCAGAATGTACGCGGCTATCGGATGCGGTCGCTAGAATTGCAACCCGTTCAATTGTCCGCCGCGAAACCGTTCCCAGAGCAACACTTCCGACAGCGTCATCTTGCGTCGCGATTTGCGCGTTCGCTTGAGCGTCAGGACAGGCGCGCATTTGGATTCCATATGACCTCTTTCGGTCCGCACGATTGCATCTCGCATAAGTTCAAACCGCTCGTGGGCAGCCGCCCCCTCCACCGCTTCGCGGTCCCCCTCCCCCGCGCTTCGCGCGAGGGAGGAACCTATGGCGAGCCCGGTGAGAAGTGTGAATGTCGTAGCCCTTGCGAGGAGGTTGGGTGCCGCGACGCGGTCACCGCGGCGGCATGAGGCCAAGCCAGGCGGCGATGGCGATGACGGTTGCGCCGAGCGCGATCTCCGCGCCGATGCTGCGCGCAAGATCGTGCGGCGCACCGGATTCGCCACTGCGCAGCGCGGGCACGAGGCGCCAGCGGTTCACCGCGGCGAGCGCGATCATCATCGACGCGATGGCGACTTTCGACAACAGCACGCGGGCATAGGCGCCGCGCAGCGATACCGCCGCAACCGGCAGGATCGATGCCGCATTGCTGACGCCCGTCACGACGAGCGCGGCAATTGCGTAGGTTCCCCAGGCGGAGAAGAGTTGCAAAGGCCCGAGCAGCGCAGCCGGCGCCTCGCGATGCCGCCACATCAGCATCGCGAGAACGAGGAGGCCGCCCAGCCAGAATCCTCCGGCCAGCAAATGCGCCGCGTCGTTGCCGGCGCGAACGATGCCGAATTCGCCGCTGCTCGCGGCGGCGTGGCTGGTCAGCCCCAGAGCGCCGAGCAGCGCGGCGGCAAGAAGTGCGGGCAAAACATTTTGCGACGGCGTCTTGAGAATGCATGCGATCCAGAGAACCGCGAGTCCGCCGATGCGCCAGAGAAAGACCTGCCCAAATCGCGTGCCCGTTGCGACCGCTGTGAGCGACGCAGGGTCGAGCGCACCGTGCCAGTCGCCGCTCATCTGTCCGGCGACGAGACCAAGCGACGCCACCGCGGTGATTAGCGCCAGCGTCGCGGCGCTCGCGAACAGAATCCGCGCCGCGATCGCGGGGACCTCGATGTGCAGCCGGCTCCGCAGCAAGGCGAGAAAGGCGCAGGCGCCGAAGATCGCCATCAGGCTCGCGAAATGGATCGCGCGCACCGTCGCGAAGAACGCGATCATGGCTTGACCGTGAAGCTGTAGGCTCCCTCCGTACGGTGTGTGTCGACCGAGACCGCATGCCACGTGACGCGATACGTGCCCGGCACAAGCGGCTTTAGGGTGACACTCATCGACTCGCCGGCGACGATTGCGTGGCCTGCTTCGACGTCCTGGCCGGCGGAATCGGCGACGGTCACGCCGCTGAACGTCGGCTCGAGTTGTTCGGAGAAGGTCAGCGCGACCTGCTTCGGCGCCGTCGCGAGCGTCTCGCCCGCAGCCGGGGCGGCGTGTCCCAGGAAGGCGTGTGCGAAGGCCGGTGCCGCGAGGCCGATGATGGCAACGCCTGCGAGAAAAGAGCGCGCGTTCATCACTTGCCTCCGAAGAGTGGCTTGCCCAGCGTATCGGGAAAGATATCGTCGATATAGAAGTGCAGCTGCGCGATTACGCCGACATTGTCGCCGCTGGCGCGATTGGCCGGCACGATCGCCTCGATCGCGAGCTGCGTATACTGCCCCGACCAGATGAGACCGGGATTGAACGTGCCGGTCGTTTCGCCGCCACCGCCCGCATCGACGGGCGAAGTAAAGCTGTACTCGACGATCGGCGTCAGATGGGCGACGAAATTGCTGAAGCCCTGGTCGCGGACATTGTTCTGCAGATAGAGCAGGCTGTACTCGACCGCGCCGGCCCATGCGATGGAGTTGGAGCCCGCGCCGGTGATCGCAAAGCCGACAGTTCCCGTAACCGCGAGGGGACGCAGCAACGCCATCTCGTCCGGCAGGTCGCCGAAGCCTTTGCCGTACTTGATCGTCGGCGTGAACGTGGAAGACCTGTCCGCAACCGATCTGCTGCCGCTGCCGCCAATCTCCCAATCCACGCCAGCGGAAAAGATGAACTCATGCTCCGGGCTGCGGAACAGCTCCATCGCGGGCGCGACGTCCAGATTGCTGAAACCGGATGCGTGCCCGCCGCCGGGAGGATTGGCATCGACGTAGCCCATCCCGAAATCGATCGCGAAACCCGGAAAGATCGACTTCGAATAATCGAAATCGGTGTCGGTCTCGTGGTTGAAGATGGTGATTGTCGGCAGCGCCAGCTCGTCCGCCGCGAAGGGATCGTCGGACGAGATGGTTGCCGGAAAGAAGCGCGCGCCGATGACGCCGTGGGCGTTGGCGGCGGCGGGGACGAGCAGCGCGGCGACAAGAATCGCGGCGCGGCGGTGCGAAGCAGGAATGGACATCGTGTGACTCGCCAAAGAGGTTGCGACGCGACGCGCGGCCCAGCCGCGCATCGAAAACGTGCTGTCTCAGGCGAGTGCAGGTGGAGCGCGTGGCGCGTGGGCGTAAAGATTTGGTCTGTCGAACCGGGGTTCGAAACGGACCGGAAGAGTGATGCCGGTCGCGCGCAATGCCGGGGCCGGTGCTGCGATGGGTGCGTCGAGGGCTGCAAAATGCGGCGCGGCGCCGAACGGACAGGTGTCGGTGCGGCTGTTGTCGTGTTTGGCCGGTTTGCCGTTTGCGTCCGCATGAACGTGCGCCGGGCCGGACAGGGTGCAGATAACGAGCGGCGTACCGGCCGAGGCGCCCGGCATCCAGCCGGCGGGCATCAACCCGCGAAGCAACATCGCCGCCAGCGCCAGCACCAGGGCGGCGGAGCGGCAGGCCGGCCTGCGCATCATCCCCATGCCGCGAACCTCCCGCACCCACGCGACCCCTGTCAATGCGCGACGGTGACCCGAACGCCGCCAAAGGGGCGGCGCATGGCGGAGTCCTAAAAGTATGGAATCTCAGCATATTATCCTTCGCAAATTATCTTGTATAACAAAATATATGGTGATACCATGAAGTACATGAGCGGTATCGAAAAAGAACCCAAAAACGAGCGAGCAGGCATCGAGCGCGAGTTTAAGCGCGGCGCGCTCGAATTGGCGGTGCTGCATTTGCTGCAATCTGGTGAGGCGTATGGGTACGACATCGTCACCCAGATTGCTGATCGAACCGACGGAGCGCTCGAAGTGACCAACGGCACGCTCTATCCCGTGCTGTACCGGCTGGAGCGTGCCGCACTCGTAAAGGTGCGATGGGAAATGCAGGAACAAGGTGTGCCTCGCAAGTACTACATGCTCACGCCAGCGGGCCACAGGGAGTTGACGCGGCTGACCGGTGAATGGACGACATTTGCGAAGGCGATGGCCCGGTTATTGCGCTGACGCACATCTGCGCACCAAGGAGAGAAGATCATGACCATTCAGGGTTACCTCGCTCAACTCGCGGATGCGATGGCGAGGATGATGCCGGAGCGCGAACAGATTGTCGCCGATGTGCGCGCGCACATTGAGGAAGACATGCAGCGTGGAGAGGCGCTCGATGCTGTGCTCGCGAGGTTTGGCGATCCAGCGAATCTCGCCGCGTCGTACTTGTCGGAAGTACCGCTCGTCAGCGCATCGTCCTGGCGGCGAGCGGTTGCGATGGCAATCGACGTCGCAATTCCGGCCGTCATTGCAGTACCTCTCGCCGTGATGTCAGGCCAGGTCTCTCCGGATACGATGCGACTTGATCCAGCCATCATTGGCCTGCTCGCTGTCACAGTAGGGTTTATAGCCTACATTCTGGTTGGCGAATCCCGCTTCGGCCAGACGCTGGGCAAGCACTGGCTCAACTTGCTCGTGGTTCGGGAATCCGGCGCACGGATCAGCGTCGGCCAGGCGATTGTTCGACTGTTACCGTGTGTGCTTCACATCTGGTGGATCGATGTAATCTTCGCGCTATTTACGGAAAGGCGTCAGCGCGCGTTCGAATTGCTCTCGAAGACGCGGGTCGTAACGATTGATCCTGCCCATCGTTGGTATTTGGAACATCGGCCGTCTGCATCGTTACCGGGAGATCAGGCTGCCCAAATGCAATAATCGTGGAGGATTGAATAGCCATGGACCCATTCAAGAATTTCATTATCAACCTGAACGCCCCTGGACGTGGACCGATCACCGTGCTGATCGCCTGGATGTTTGTCGTCGCGGCACTGGGTATTTTCGGTCACGGGGAAATTGCAGATTATGCGATGGGGCTAATGGGGATTGCAGGCGGAGCCATCCTCACGACACTGGCCGTCCGGACTTAAAAATTCTGCCTCGGTGCGGCGGCCAAACGCTTATATGTGGTTTCGGATGGAGCCGCCGCAGATGACCGACCCGAAAGCCTCCCGCGCGCGTTGGCGCGCGAACCTGCAGGGCGAGATTGACGGCGCGGCGCTCTATCACACGCTCGCGAAGGCGGAGACGAATCCGGATATCGCCAGGGTCTACGAGAAGCTCGCGGCGATCGAAGAGGCGCACGCCGAATTCTGGAGCTCGCGGCTTCGCGCCGGCGGCGGCATCGTTCCCGATCTGCGCCCCGACCTTCGCACCCAGGCTCTGCGATGGCTGGCGCGCCGCTTCGGCCCGCGCTTCGTATTGCCCACCGTCAACACGCTCGAACATCTCGACAGCAGCCAATATGACAAGCAGCCCGACGCGGCGGCCGCGGGGCTGCCGGCGATGGAGCGCAGCCATGCGCGGATCATCGAAGCCCTCGCCGGCAGCAATCCGCAAGTGCTCGCGGGCGGCGCACTTGCGCGCCTCGAGGGACGGCACCGCGGCATCGGCGGCAACGCGCTGCGCGCCGCCGTACTGGGCGCCAATGACGGCCTCTGTTCCAACCTCAGCCTGGTGATGGGCGTGGCGGGCGCGGCGCTCAGCGGACACGCCATTCTGGTGACAGGTCTTGCCGGATTGCTGGCGGGCGCGTGCTCCATGGCAATGGGCGAATGGCTTTCCGTCAACACGGCGCGCGAATCCAACCAGCGCCAGATCGACGTCGAAGCGGCGGAGCTCGAGGCCGTGCCCGACGAAGAGAAGGAAGAACTCGCGCTCATCTATCAGGCCAAGGGATTGCCGGAGGCGCAAGCGAAGGCGCTGGCCGAACGGCTGATTGCGAACAAGGAAACGGCGCTCGATACGCTGGCGCGCGAAGAGCTCGGCATCGACCCCGACGACCTTGGCGGCTCTCCCTGGACGGCAGCCATCGCGTCATTCTTTCTGTTCGCGCTGGGCGCGATCTTCCCCGTCGCGCCATTCTTCTTCGTCGGCGGATCATCAGCCGTGCTGGCAAGTCTGGCGCTGAGCGGCGCCGTCCTCTTCCTGATCGGCGCCGGCACCACGCTCTTCACCGGCCGCGGCATCCTCTTCTCCGGCATGCGCCAATTGCTGATCGGCTACGCAGCAGCCGGCGTCACCTTCGGCATCGGCCACCTGATCGGCGTCGCGATCGGTGGGTGAAAGCGCCTCTCGTTTTCTCCCTCACATGTGCGGCTCGGGCTTCTACAAATCCGGCCCACACAGCAGTGCGCCAGCGAGGATTTGGCCAACCTCCCCCTTGTGGCCACGAGATTCACCCATCGTGACTGTTTGAGGTTCCTCCCTCGCGCGAAGCGCGGGGGAGGGGGACCGCGAAGCGGTGGAGGGGGCGGCCGTCTGCTCGATGCTGACGAGCACGCACTCGATCGCTTCGTCGTTCAGAAATTTTCGCGCCGGAAAACCGGAACGCGGTTCGCACCACCGATTTCGCCGGCCAAGCGCGCCGACGCGCAGTATTTGCAACCCATTTAATCGCCCGCCGCGAAACCGTTCCCAGAGTAGCACTTCCTGCAGCATCAGCTTGCGTCGCAATTTGCGCGTGCGTTTGAGCGTGAGGGCCGGCGCGTCCATCTAGATTCTATAGGACTTCCACTGGTCCGCATGATCGCATCTCGCACAAGTTCAAACCGGTCGTGGGCAGCCGCCTCCCCCACCGCTTCGCGGTCCCCCTCCCCCGCGCTTCGCGCGGAGGAGGAACCTGTAGCGAGCCGCCACGCGACGGATGCAGCACTCATTCCCATCAATCCCTTGATAGCTCACACACCCAGTTGACCTCCCAGCTCTTGCCGCCGTCGGCGGAGAAGGACTGTTCCATGCGTGCGCTGCGAGGGGAGAGATTCAGCCACAAAAAGCGCACGATGATCGCCCGTCCCTTGAAATCCTCCTGGTCGAAGAACTCCCCGCGATTGCCGGTGAACTGGCCAACCTCCGGCGGCGTCGAGAGAACACCATTGTCGAGGTCCACAAGGTAGATGCTCCATTGGTGCGAGGCGGGATTGTAGAGGCGCAGCGTCTGCGCCTTGATGCGGAGTTTCCTGTCCACGCTCTCGACTTCGAACTGTTCGAAATTCGCGTAGCTGTCGAGCAGCTTCTTGTGGTTGGAAATCCCGGTGTATTCGATCCATTTGTTTGACCCCACCAGCCGGTCGGGCAGACGCCAGACATGCGCCTTCCAGTCGCCGATCAGGAAGTCGAAATCATGCGCGCCGTCATGCTGCATGAACGACGCGGGAGGCGCGACGTTCGGCGCCACGCCATCGGGTCCCGCCTGCGCGGCGCTGCTCGACAAATTACCCACCGCCAGCGCGGCGGCACAAATACAATAGAGTTTTTCTATCAGCACGACGCTCTCCCGAATTGCAAGCGCGGCGCCCATCGCCGCCCTGTCCGAACGACCCTAGTGCTTAAACATGACACCGAATGTCATGTTTAAACGGCGCGTTGGAAAAAAGCGGCATACGCGCAAAATGAGGGGCTGCGCGCGATTTGCCACGTCGCGCCGCCCAAACCTCGTCATGGCCGGGCTGTTGTCCCGGCCACCCATGAAAATCGCGTCACACCGTTAGCGCGTGGCGTGCTTCCTGATTTGCGGATTTGCGCACTCCGCGCACTCCGCGCCTCCGCGTTTGAGTCCACTTGCAATTATCGCATTGATGCTATATCATTCCACCGATGGATGCTTGGCGGGTCGAGGTCCTGAACGAGATCGTTGAGGCCGAAATCGCGGCCCTGCCATTGGATATCCGCACCAGGCTCTCTCATATTCTCGAGCTCATGGTCGCGGTCGGGCCGCAACGGATGCGCGAGCCCCACGTGAAGCCGCTGCGCGACAAGCTTTGGGAGATGCGCATGAGCGGAAGGGACGGGATTGCACGGGCGATTTATGTGCTCGCTCTCAGGAGGCGGATCGTCATCCTGCACGCATTCGTCAAGAAGACGCAGAAGACACCGCCGGAAGCGATCCGTCTGGCGCTGAAGCGCGCAAGGGAGTTGGACCGATGACGATTCCGTTCAAGAAGCTCAAAGACGAATGGATGAAGGACCCGGCGTTTCGCGCCGAATACGAGCGGCTGAAGCCCGAATATGCGCTGGCTCAGGCCCTGATCAAGGCACGCGAGAGGGCCGGTCTGACGCAAGCGCAGGTGGCGCGGCGCATGGGGACGACGCAATCGGTCGTCGCCCGCATCGAGAGCGCGCAAAACCCGCCCAACCTCAAAACGCTTGAGCGTTACGCCAGTGCCGTGGGACGCCGGATCGAGGTCAAGCTCGTCAAGGCGGCCTGACTGCGCGACAGGTCCCGATTACCAATTTCAAAGAGGTCACGAGCATGAGCGAACTGCGGTATCCGAACGAAAGCAGAGCGTATCGCGAGGCGCGCGACGCATTGCTGAAAGACGAAAAAGAACTTGTCGACAAGGTCAAATCGGTGGCGGAAAAGCGCCGCACTCTCCCTCCCGGCGGGCAGTTGAAGGAGGACTACGTCTTCCAATGGGCCAATGACGGGAAAGTGGGGAAGAACGTGAAATTCTCCGAGCTGTTCGGGGACAAGAACACCCTGCTGCTATATTCCTTCATGTACGGTCCGAACTGGGACAACCCCTGCCCTTCCTGTACGTCGCTGGTCGATGGCTTCGATCGCAGCTGGTATCAGGTCACCCAAAACGCCGCGTTTGTCGCCATTGCCAAAGCCCCGGCCGATAAAATAAATGCGTGGGCGAACAAACGCGGATGGTCGCAGATTGCGCTGGTCTCCGGATCCAGCTCTCCCTATCAGGCCGATTACAAATGCCAGGGCGATTCCGATGACAGGCAATTGCCGGTGATGCATGTATTCCGGAAGCAGGATGGAAAAATTTTCCATTTCTGGGGAACGGAACTGTCGGGGAATCATGTCGACACGGTGTGGCCTTACTGGAATCTCATGGACTTTACGCCCGAGGGCCGGCCGGACATTCCCACGCCGCCACAAAAATTCAGGTCCGAATACCTGGAGCAAAACTATCTGAACAAAAAGTAGATCCAAAACACCGGAAAGGTGAGATGAAACCGTGAGAAAGAGCCACACGACATTGCCCCGGCGGACATCCGTGCCGCGAAAGACGCGGACCGGCGGGCCATTCAAGCACGCGCGCGCGGACAACCATCACATCGTTCGAGTCGGGAGGAGCGTGGAGGCATCCCGCTGCTGGAAAGTCAATCTCAAGCGGCGCGGCAAGTACATGTTTGAATATTTCCGGGACGACGCCCATGGCGGGAAGGAGAAAGCCCTGAAGGCGGCGAAGGCCTGGCGGGATTCACTGATGGGGGCCGTTTCCGGCGCGGACTATACGATCTGGCGTCGCAACAGGAAGCACAAGGGCAACAAGAGCGGCGTGGTCGGCGTGGGCCGCTATATAGCGCGGGACGAGTGGGGAAAGCGGCCTTTTTGGCAGGCGTTCTGGCACACGGCAGACGGCGTGCGCCAGGGCTGCAAGTTCAGTGTCCTCAAACACGGTGAGAAGCAGGCGAAGCAGCTCGCCTGCGAGGCCCGCCGCAAAGCCATGCAGGAGGTAAGGAAAGAACTGATCCGCCGCAGAATCGTCTATGGCAGCTGATCGCGCCCGCTGCACGAGCAGGCGGACAAGAGCCCGGGGCAATTGGAATTAAGTATGCCGTCGCCGAATTTTGAGGCGACACAGATGACGCCTGTCGTGGCCCGTTCCTTGTACGTGCGTACTACCGGCAACCCTTGTTCAGAAAGAAGGTCGCGTCGTTGGCGAGGTCGTTGCTGACGACCACGTCTTCCTTCGTCCTGCGTTGTCCGTGAAAGCGGCCGGCGGCGACGCCGAGCGGGTATTTCGGCGTGGTGAAACTCTGGGGTGCGCCGAACGTGCCGTCGCCATTGCCCGGAAGGATGCTCATCGAGTTGCCGATCAGGTTGGTGACGGCGAGATCCACGAATTTGTCGCCGTTAAAACGCCCGATGGTCATGCCGGCCGGCCCCGTTCCCGTCGCGTAGTCCTTGTGCGTACCGAAAGTGCCGTCGCCATTGCCGAGGAGGATGCTCACGCTGCCCGTGTTGCCGTTGTTGTAATCGACGGTGGCGAGATCGATGTTGCCGTCGCCGTTGAAATCATGGGCGAGAACAACGGCGGGCGCGGTTCCGGTTGGAACGTCGGTGTAGGGTTTGAAGGTGCCGTCGCCATTGCCGATGAGAATGCTGATCACGCTGTCGTAGTAGCCGGTCACGGCGAGATCGGTCTTGCCGTCGCCATTGAAATCGGCGGCCGCCAGCGAATAGGGCTCGCTCGCCACGCCGAAGGTCTTCATGGCTGCGAAGGTGCCGTCGCCGTTGTTGAGGAAAACGCCAACGGTGTTGGCGCCTTCGTTGGTGACGGCGATGTCGGGGGCGTGATCGCCGTTGAAATCGGCGAGCACCACGCTGTGCGGGTAGGACCCGGCGCTGTAATCCTTCTTTGCCCGGAATGTGCCGTCGCCATTGCCCAGAAACACGCTGACGCTTGCGCCCAGGTCGTTGCCGACGACCAGATCGGCAATGCCGTCGCCGTTCACGTCGCCCACGGCGAGCGCGTCGGGGCCGGCGCCGGCAGGGTAATCGACCTTCGGCTGAAAGGTGCCGTCGCCTTTGCCGAGATAGACACTGACCGATCCGGCGCCTCCGCCGCTGTAATCGACGAGCGCGAAATCGAGCTTGCCGTCGCGGTTGAAATCGCCGGTGACGATCGTCTGCGGATTCGTGCCGGCGGACAGATTCGTCGCTCTGAATTTGATGGTGCAGCTGCTCGAAGCTTGCGCGGGCAACGCCGCGCTCACGAGCAGCGCACCGGCAAACGAAATCGGCAACAGACGCGACATGTCAATTCCTCCTTTGCCCTGCGCCACTTCCCGCGCGTTCAGCGTATAGCGTGAAGTGGGTCGATTGTCTCGATGCAAAGTTGGCGCGGGAGGATGATTCACGGTGAGCCGGCGAGCTGCCCTGAAGATTATGGCTCCGCCTTCTCTCTTCTATGGCTTCAGTTCGTGCCGTTTCGCGCTCGCCACGCGTGTTGAATTATAGCGGCCCGTTCGGGTTGCTGAATCCGCATACTTTTGTCATGAACATTGTCACGATCGCTTTTCGCAGCCGAATCGATCCGGAGCAAATGTTGAAAGAAGTTAGAGACGGTCGCCGAACTCCTTGATCGCCACTGCAAGAGCGGCGTCCTGCCATTGCGTAAAGGCTCCGGCAATTGCACCCGCTTCGGTCTTGTAGGTGAATACGAATGGCTCAACTGAACAGATGAAAAAGCTTTCCGCGGCGTACTGCCTGTCTTCCGAATCCTCGTATGATTCGAGCTGCGCAAAACAAGTGGCTTCCATAATGCCCGAAAGCTCCCGTCCCACATGGTGAAATGAAGTAACAAAAATGAGACGCTCGCGTCCAACGCGGACCGAGGCTTTCAAAAAATAGTGGTCTTCTGCGAAATTTGCAAACTTGTGATTCTCATTTGCAGATTGAACAACTTCAAACTTGTACCAGTAGGCATTCCCATAATCTGGGCCTCCGTAACCGACATTAATTTGAGGCTGCGCGACCTCGGCAAGCGGGCCGCTGAGACGATTTAATTCCTGTTCGACCTTGGTGCGAGCAAGTGTTCTCAGGGCGATTGCCACCGCATTTACACGACGGAGCTCCGCGTGCTTCTGCTCACGCCGCCTGCCGAACTTTTGCGCCAGATTTTCGATCACTGCTGAAGTGAGCGACTTTTGATAGGAAATCTCGCTATCCGTATCGACACTGAGCGCTTGCATAATCGCTCCACGTTCTTGCCGGGCAAACAGCGATGCGAGTGGCGAAAGATCGCCGGCATCCGCCGCTTCGAGCGTGCCTATATATTCGATACGTAAGTCTCGATCTATGATGAGTGGTAATAAGTTGGCTCGCAGAAGGATCGACGTTGTTAGCGCTCGTGCTACCCTGCCATTGCCATCTTGGTACGGATGAATTTGAGTAAAGCGGTGGTGAAGCCAGGCGCCAACCAAAACAGGGTCTTCCTGATCGTACTGGCTGAGCCAAGCGAGTAGATTCTCAATTTCTGACTCGACCTGCGCGGGTGGGTAATATTCATGCATTTCGCCATGGGGGCGTCTCGGATTGTTTGGAAGCTCTTTGAATTTACCCTTGAGCAACGCGATTTCGTGGCGATTGCCAAACTGATCGGCTGCCGTAGTTGTATCTTCGTGCTTGGTAAGAATTGCATGAAGTTCGTGAATTATTCCTTTGGTCAAAGGGCGACTATGCGCCACGCAATCCATCACCAATTGGATGGCGCTCTCTTGATCGCGTAGGATGTCGATTAGTCGAGACGGCTCTATATCTGTGCTTGAACGCGAAATGAGATCTTCCACAAAGCCGTGACTGACAAGAGCCTCTGTGGTCCCACGATCTAAATCGTAGAGCCGTTCCAGAATGCCAGTTTCAATGCTCAAACGGCGAACGAGACGCCGGTTGAACTCCTTTAGGTTCTCTGCGCTTGACTGCTCAAGCCGCTTTTTCGATGCGTGCCAGGTTTCATAGATCGAGCGAATTGCGCCAAGGTCAATTCGTTTGTCCTCGTCCGTAAGTGGCTCAATTGGGTGCCAGAGATAATTGACCATTTGGCCTCCGTGCGCCTTGATACGTCTACCGCTCTGCCGGGTTAGCGATTGCTGATCAGTACGCCACCCATTTGATCCTATTTGCCTTCCACGAGAAGCGACAATTGTTTCGCCAGCGGAGCGCGTTGCGGCCTCTCGAAAGGAACGCCAACAAGTTCAGCGACTCTCGACGTGGCCAGTGTCATGTGGTGAACCATGTTTGCCCAGCGCCAAGTTGAGCCGTTGCCCGTTGACGCTCTTTCCGCGCACGAGGCGACGAATGCGTCGCCTGTGGAGAACCCTTCACCCATGAATTGACCGGTGCCGATGATCCTTTGGGCCACGGTATGAATTGTACCATCGTGATCACAGGTCTGGTCACCCCCGCGCCCAACGATCCAATTCTCTGCTGTCGCGTAGCGCAGGTGCGGCACGGTTCGGCCACCGCCATCGAAGTCGATGTGACCGTGATCCGCACCAAAATCACCAAAGGATGCCCACTCCAGAATCTCGGGATTCCGTTCGGCAAGTCGGCACCAGGCCATCCACTCCTTACGCGGAGCCGTTACTTCGCTGTTCTCCATTGCCGGAATCTTCCTTGGGTAGCTCGACGCCTCGACTATCATGCGTTTCCACATGCCAAACTGGTGCAGAGCGTCGATCCATTCGGCGACAAATTTCGAGAACACCTCCGGATTAGAAATCGTGGCCTCGCCAAGATCGAGTATGAGCACGCAATCGGAAGCCGAAAGCTGCAAACTGGCCGGCAGGGCCTTTAGCACGCCCTCCAGATCGCTTTGCAGATCGCTCAGGCCCACCCGAATGGCGGCGCCGTTGCCCGAGGCACGAATATGGGTCGCAAAGGCGGCCAACCGATAAGGATCGGTGCGGTGGTCCATTACTGGAATGATCTTGCAGCCGAAACTTCGTGACAACGTGAGAAGCTCGTTGAGACGTGCGGCATCGCTGCCCTTGTCTTCGACATCGAAATGCAGGAAGCGAAAGTCAACAAGCGCAGGCCTACCACGCCAGAACGTTTGCAAACGACCGACTTGCAACTTCGAGAATTCGTCTCGGGAGATGGGGCGCCCTCTCTCGAGGTCGCGTGCCTCAACCGTAGGAAAAATCAAGTGCGGAAGGAGACGGTCCTTACTTGCGTCGTCCAGTGAACCGAGGGCCTCCATCTCGCCCTTCTTCCACCGCAGTGCGGCTGTGTAGAATTTGTTTTGTAGCCCGAGCATAACACCACCTCTTTAGGCGAACTGATCCGCAAACATCGCACGGACAACGCCGGTTCCAACTAGGTCATTGAAAATTTTGTAATCACCCCGCTCCTTCCTAATTCGACCGGCGACTATCGCGGGGTGAATCTTGAGGGATTCCGAAAATTTTCGGAGTAGATCCGGCGCGTTCGAGAATCGCGCCGGACTCTTATCCCAAACGTCATCTGGGATGAATGCGGAAAGCGCAAATGAGTCTGCGTCGGCTTCTTCCTTGCTATCACCCGTCACGTCCAAATCGTCCACAAACCCGGCGTCCAGCCCGTGATTGAAATGCAAGAGAATGTGCCCGATTTCGTGGAAGAGCGTGAACCAAAAGCTGTCCAAGCGATCATAGCGGAGAGTGAGTGCTATCACGGGCGTTCCGTCTGCCAAGAGCATCGCCGCGCCGTCCAAGCGGGTGTGCGATAAGTGCGGAACGATCACTAGAATAATGCCACGCTCGCGCAGAAATTCGACGGCGCGCGACGGGCTGTCTGGCCGAGCGCTCAAGTTAGCGAGCTTCGTGATCCAACTCATGTCGACAAGATTGAACCGCGTCTTGAAGTTGGATCGCTGCGAGGTAGCTTGCCGCAAAGCACGTGCTCGCCAAATCGCAAGTGCGCTATCATTGATGACTGCGTCACGCCCTTTTTGCCGGCGATGCAATGCGCGCCCCTGACCGAGTTCGGCACTCGCGGCAACATAAGTTGCGAGTATTTGCGTCGCGCTCTCGTTCGTGATCCCCTTCGGCAGCGAAACCCAATTGCTCTTTCGAATGTCTGATATGAGTGAGCCGTCGATTTCTAGATTTGGCTGCGTAATGGGTTCCGATCCGGTGATCGACCAAGCCGGATTCAGCCGGGAGCGCAGTTCCACCCCTAGAATATCTAAAACCCTCTTGTACCTGGAAAGACTGATGGTCGCGTACCGATCTGTCTCGTAACGTTGAATTTGCTGTTCGCTCACATCCAATAAATCCGCGAGTTCGCGCTGAGAGAGGCGCCGCGCGATTCGCCCAATGATCGGGAGTAGCCCGAGTTCATCCTTGGCAAGGTCTTTCGATATGTGGCCCGACGATTGGAGCTTCTCGTATGCCTCAACCGCATCCCGGAGTTTCTTGCCCTCGGCCTGCAAAGCCTTGCGCCGCGCTGATGAGATTTCGGCGGATAAGCTCGACGTCAGGCCATCCACCACGGCTTCGGGGCCTAGCACGGCGTCAATTTGTGCTTGGCGGGACTTCGCCGATCTGTAGTCGCGCTGGTTGAGAACGGGCATTCCGAATGCCAACACATCAAAATTGATGTGTCAACACAGAGATGCTTTTATCCACAGATGTCGCCTTGGCGATGGCTTACGCAGTGATCGTGCCATCTGAGACCGCTCGCGTTGGCACTGGGCAAAGGCGATCGATCCGTGCCAAATCAGACGACCGAACAGCCGATTACGCGAACCGCTCGCCCACCATCTCTTCGCTTTTCGCCCAGAGCGCCTTCGCGCGGTCGGATCGAGCGCGTGGGAGCGCACACCGCGGCGCAGTTCGGCGCCCTCGACGATCACCGCCACGGGGCAGTCCTCACAGAATTTCCCTCCCACCAGTTCGGCGGGCGCGACGAAGCCGGCCCACACTGTGGTGGCAGTGCCTTGCGGGATCGTCTTCCACTTGAAGGCCGGCTCGTCCGCCGGCGCGTTCGCGCTGATCGACTTGATCAGATTGTCGCGGACTTCGTCGGTCATAGCGGGCGAGCTTGGTCTGGATGTCGCCCGGATGCACGGCCGTGGCGCGAATGCCGCGCGCCCTGTGGCGGCGGTCGAACTCCACCGCAAACAGCGTCGGCCGTCTTGGAGCCGCCACTGCCCAAATGACCTGGCCTCCTCCACGCATTTCTGGAATTCGGTGGCGGGGCTTTCGGCCCGGGCTTGAATATTTAGAGATTCTAAACGGCAACAGTTGCAATTTGCGCATCCCATGGCTTACCCGCAACCGAGGCGCTCCGACACGGAGGCCGTTCAAATTACCGTCGACTGGGATCTCGCCTTTTCACAGCCCGCGACGAACAAGGCGCTTTCCTATTGGCGCTCGCTTTGCGGCGCCCGAGAAATGCCCGAGCGGAGCGAACTGCGCCCGCAGGCGATGCGAGCGTTTCTGACCTACGTCAATCTCGTCGACGTCGTTGCCGGTCCGGTGAGCGGTTCGTTCGAATACAGGGTCAGTCTGCAAGGCCAGCACGCACGCGACCTGCACGGCCATGTCGCACGCCGCAAACTCGTCGAAGCACTGCCGAGACAAGCCGAGCAGCGATGGCGCTATTGTTTCGAAACCGTTCGGCAGGCGGCGCGCCCCGCAAGATTTCGCTCGCTGATCAACGGCAAGCAGTGGCTGGAGGGCGAGCTGCTGGTTGCCCCGCTGGGCAACGAAAAAACCGGGGTCGAGTCTCTCTTCTGTGTGCTGGTATCGTGGCGAGCGGACGGCACAGTTGCCTGAATTTGCATGACCCGGCGACGCTTCGGACCGGACGGGCTACTTCGGCGGCGGGTTGGCGAGGAGATAGGGCAGGCCGCCGTTGATGTTGGCGCTCTCGCTCCAGACTTTCGCGTCGAAGCCCTCAGGCAGGCCGGATTGCAGTTTGCTGCCGGACAGGCCCGCGATGCCCGAATCGTTCGGGATGTTGCCCGCGCCCTGGGCGAGATTGGCAATCCCGCTGGTGCTCGTATCCCAATAGTTGTGTGCGATGCTGCCCGAGCGCGATTGGTCGTAGCCGATGGAGCCGCCGGGATATGATCCGCTTCCTCCCGTGACCGCTCCGGCGGAATAGGACCGGACGATCGCGGCGGTGTGCGCGTTGCGCCCGACGAGGCCGCCCTCCTCTCCGAGGGGGCCGCTCGTCGCCGAACCCAGGGCATAGGATTGCGAGATCGCGCCCGCATTTGATCCCACAAGGCCGCCATAGTCGCAGTCGTACTGGCCGTCCGTGCTCGCGATCGCGCCCGTGGCAAAGGACTGGACGATGCCTGCATTCGCCTCGTTCGTGCCCGCGAGACCGCCGCCCGTATTGGACACAGGGTGGTTGCCCACGACCGCGCCAGTCGCGTAGGAGAGCGAGATCGTGCCGAAATTGTCGGCAACAAGCCCACCGGCCATGGATCCGAGTGTGGGGCTTGTGGCGTAGGAATGCGAAAGTGTCCCCGAATTGACGCCGGCCAGCCCGCCGGCATACGCACCCGCAATCGATCCGCCGAGTGCGAACGAACCTGCGATCACGCCGGCGTTGGTGCCGGCGAGCGCACCGACGGTCGACACTCCTGCACCGGTCATGTTGGGGGACATGATCCCGATGTCGCGCACCGTGCCGCCGGCCGCAATGTCCGCGAACAGGCCGACGGATCCCGTATTGCCTTCGCTGACCGTCAAATTCGAAATGGCATTGCCGAGACCTTCGAACGCGCCCCTGAAAGTGGTGGAGACCGGCGCGGCCGAATAGGTGCCATCCCTGGACGCGTCGTAACTTCCGGCGAAGGCGTAGGCGCCACCCGGATTCGCGGCGATGGCGCTTGCGAGCCCTGCGACCGTGTTCACGAACGCGTAGGGCGTGCCGTCGATGTTGAGGCTGCTCGACAGATTCGCGAAGCCGACATTGCCGTTGCCGCCGAAGGACAGCGCGCCGTTCTTGCCTCCATCATCTGTCACGAGCGACAGCCCGGAAAGTCCTCCGACCAACACTGGCGCGTCGATCGCGAGCGCGCGAAAGGCATCGAGCGTGAGCGCGCCGCCGCTCGTCCAGGAAAAACCCGCCAGTACGGTGATGTCGCGGGCCTGCACGCCCGCGCCGGTGGTCGTCACGGTGACGTTGCCCGAGGCGAGCAGCGTCTCGAGATCGGAGACGTTGAGAACCGCATTTGCCGCCGTGGGCGCGCAGATGCCCGCCGAACACGTCATGTTCTGCGTTGCGTCCGCCCCGATGACCACCCGGGCGCTGACCTGCCCGGGCGACGCCGACGCCGCGAGAGCCACGACCATGCAACGAAGCACGGCGTGGTAAATGTATCCCTGTTTCATGCCCCGCTCCGAAGATTCGTAGCGCCTGACATGAAAGGGACGAAACGGCCGATCGGTTTATTCCGCCAGCGGGCCGGACGGCGGCGCTGGAGCGGTTGAATCCCTTGTGATTCAGACTCCGCTTACGGGAATCGCTCGCCCACCATCTCTTCACTCTTCGCCCACAGCGCTTTCGCGTGCTCGGGATCGAGCGCGTAGGAGCGCACGCCGCGGCGGATCTCGGCGCCTTCGACGATGTCCGCCACGTGGCAATCCTCGCAAAACTTCCCGCCCACCAAATCCGCCGGCGCGACGAAGCCGGCCCACGCAGTGGTGGCGGCGCCTTGCGGGATCGTCTTCCACTTGAAGGCTTGCTCGCCGGCCGGCGTGTTGGCATTGATCGACTTGATCAGAGTGTCCCGCACTTCGTCGGTCATATAGCGGCCGAGCTCGGTCTGGATGCCGCCGGGATGCACGGCCGTCGCGCGAATGCCGCGTGCCTTGTGACGGCGATCGAACTCCACTGCGAACAGGACATTGGCCGTCTTGGAACGGCCATAGGCGACAAACTCGGCATAGGGCGTGCGCTCGAAATTGGGGTCGTCGAGATCGACGTCGGCAAAGCGATGGCCCGACGACGACAGATCGACCAGACGCGATCCGGAATGCAGCAGCGAGGCGATCCGGTTGACGAGCACGAAATGGCCGAGATGGTTGGTGCCGAACTGGGTCTCGAAGCCGTCCGCCGTCTTGCCTTTCGGCGTCGCCATCACGCCCGCATTGGCGATCACCACATCGAACGGCTTGCCCGCGGCGACGAGCTGGTCCGCGCAGGCGCGCACGCTCTTGAGCGAAGCGAGGTCGAGTTCGACAAGCTCGATGCTGTCGCCGTTCGCAGCCTGGTCGCGCACCGTTTTCGTCGCGCCGCGCGCCTTGGCGAGATCGCGCGCAGCGCCCACCACATAGGCGCCGTGCGCCGCGAGGACGCGGGCGGTCTCCACGCCGAGGCCGGCCGACACGCCGGTCACGAGCACGCGCTTGCCTTTGAGGTTTATGCCTTCGAGCACGTCGTCGGTGGTCGATTCGGCGCCGAATGTCTTGCTCATGATCGGTGTCCTTTCTTTTGCGTCATCGCATTTTCATGCGCTGTGAAAAACCAAGGCGCACGTACTGCGCCGAAGATTCACAGGGAGACAGTGAGACGGTGAGAATTATTACGCGCTTCGCGCGCGATTCTTCCTCACTGTCTCACTGTCTCCCTGTGAAATCTTTCTAGGCAGCTTGGCGTCTTGGCGGTTCATCTTTCTTCGGCCGTCAGTGCGCGGCGAGGTGGCCTTGGGCTTCGAGTGAGAGATCGTTCCATTTCTCCCAGGTGGCGATGCGCTCGGCATATTCCTGCTTGATCATCGGAAGGCCCCGGTTGCCGAAGAATATCCGCAGCGGCGGTTCTTTCATGTCGACGAGCTTGAGCATCACGGCGCCGGTCGCCGCGGGATCGCCGGGCGTGGCCTGGGTGCGAATCTCGGCGAGCGAGGCGCGCGCGGCGTCATAGGCCGGCATTGTTTTCGCGCGATGCGCGGAGGTCGTGCCCCATTCGGTTGCGAATCCGCCGGGCTCGACGATCGTGACCTTGATGCCGAGCAGCTTCACCTCGGCGGCGAGCGCCTGGCTGAAACCTTCCAGGCCCCATTTTGAGGCGTGGTAGAGTCCGACGGTCGGCAATGTCCAGACGCCGCCGATGGAGGAGATCTGGATGATGTGGCCGGACTTCTGCGCCCGCATCACGGGCAGCACGGCCTGCGTCACCCACAACGCGCCGAACAGGTTGGTTTCGATCTGCGCGCGGGCTTCGGCTTCGCTGACCTCTTCGATGGCGCCAAACAATCCGTAGCCGGCATTGTTGACCGCGACATCGATGCGATCGAATGTCTTGCGCGCTTTCGCGACTGCCTGATCGACCGCCTTCTTGTCGCCGACATCGAGCGCGAGCGGTAGGAGCCGGTCGCCATATTTTGCTTTCAGCCCGTCGAGCGAAGCGATATTGCGCGCCGCCGCCGCGACGTTGTCGCCGCGCTCCAGCGCGGCCTCCGTCCAGATGTAGCCGAAGCCTTTCGATGCGCCGGTGATGAACCAGACCTTTTGAGAAGTGGATTGGGGCATGGGAATTGATCCTCCGGGACGCTATATACGGGAGTGGAAACGGAGGAGTCTCCGTTTCGAACGCTATTTACGGAGCATCCTCCGTTTTACAAGAGGCCGAGGTGCCGAAAAAACGCATAGGTCCGCTCCGCGCCGACGCCGAGCGCAACCGCGAGCAGCTGCTTGTTACTGCGCTGAGACTGTTCACCTCCTCAAAGAAGGAGGTGACGCTCTCCGCCGTGGCAGAAAAGGCCGGCGTCGGCATCGGCACGCTCTATCGCCATTTTCCCACGCGCGACGCGCTGGTCGAGGCGGTTTATCGTCATGAGGTCCAGCGCCTCGGCGAAGACGCGCCCCGGCTGCTTGCGCGCATGCCCGCCCAAGCCGCTCTGGAGGAATGGCTTGCGCGCTACGCGGCCCTGATCGTGGCCAAGCGCGGGCTGAAGGACGCGCTGCAATCCATCTTCGAGCCCGGCGCGGATGCCTACGCCTATTCGCGCGATATTCTGACCGCGGCGGCGACGTTGCTGCTCAACGAAGCGGCGAAGAGCGGCGCGATCCGGGGCGGCGTCGATCCGCAGGACGTTCTGCTCGCCATCGCCGCCAGCACCTGGTCCATCGCCGGCGACAAGAACTGGAAAGACCGCGCCGGCCGCGTGCTCCGCCTCGTCATGGACGGCCTGCGCTACAAGCCGCGGTGATGGGAGATAGGTTCCTCCCCCGCGCTTCGCGCGGGGGAGGAACCTATAACTTCGCGATTCACAACTTGCTTATTGCGTTGGTGGGGCGGCCTGGACGGGTTGCCAGTCGTCGTTGCAGGTCGTGACGTCGGGGTAGTAGCCCTGCGGATTGTCGCAGTAGTACAAGACTGGCGACACGGGCGCATCGGCGGACGCGTCGTCTGAACCGTAAGCGTTGGGATCCGGATCGGCTGGCGCGGCATAATCGCCGGAATCGTCGTATCCGCCATAGGAGTCAACACCGGGATCGCCGGCGTAGTACGGCACACCGACGACGCCCACCCCGTACCGAATTCCGCCGTTTCGGACATTGCCAACCCGGCGGCTCCCGCCGCCGCCGCGCACGGCGTGGCCGTTACCGGAATGTCCGCCGCCGGCATGCCGGCCATCGACGTGTACAGTGTCAATCGCCTGGGCGGACCCGGCGAAACTGGCAGCAAGCAGCCCGGCGGTGAAAATCAGCAGGATGGTCTTTCGCATTGGTTTATCTCGTTCGCAGAACGCAACGCTCCCGCTATCAAGCTATGACGCCGCTCCGCTTTTACAATGCGCATCACCAGGTTTTGCGGCGCATGGCGACAATTCGCGACATGATGTGAAGAGAGGGCGCGAGCGCAGGCGCCGCCTATCGTGGAATGACGTCCGCAAAGACGAAGCCGTCACGCTCGACAATGTCGCCAACGGAAACGGGAATGGGTGCGGAAAACATGGGACCGGCCGAAACGACCGTATGAAACTCGCCGTTCTCTCCGCACCAATCGACGCCTTCGGGAAGGTCACGCAACAGATCGCCGTCGAATTTCCGCCCCGCGAAGCGGCGGTCGAGATGCCGGGGATCGACGCATACGAGATGCGCCTTCATGCCCAGGGAAATCATCTGCTCCGCCAACTCACGCGTGTCGCGTTTCCAAAGCGGGAACAGCCCCTCTATTCCCACTGTTGCCAGCTGTTTCTCCCGGTACGCGCGGATGTCTTCGAGGAACAGATCGCCGAAAACCATGTGATGGACTCCCTCCGCCTTGATACGCAGGCAGGCCTCCGCCATCCGTGCCTCATAGATTTCGTTCGGGCACGGGCTCGGCAAGGGCACCTTGATGGCGGGCAGACCGAGTGCTGCGATCTGCCGGTCGAGCAGCGTGCTGCGCACGCCGTGCATCGCCACCCGGTCATAGACTTCGTTGATCGTCGTCAGGACACCGACGATTTCCGCGGTGCCAAGGCGCTGCATTTCGTACAGCGCGAAAGCGCTGTCCTTGCCCGAACTCCAGGAAACAAATGCCTTAGGTACGGGCAAACGATATGCCCTCTTTTAACCGCCAGGGACGAATAAACATGGAAACTGCCGCAATCGACAAGATGGCTGCGGGACGCGGCCTGAGGAACGAGCAACACCGCGTCCCACTCACCGATAGTTCCTCCTCGGCGCGAAGCGCGGGGGAGGGGGACCGCGAAGCGGTGGAGGGGGCGGCAGCCCACGAGCGGTTTGAACTTATGCCAGATGCAATCATGCCGGCCAGAAGAGGTCGTATAGAATCCAAATGCGCACCTGTCCTGACGCTCAATCGCACACGCCAATCGCGGCGCGAGATGACCCTGCCGGAAGTGCTGCTCTGGCTACGGATTGAACGGGTTGCGATTCCGACGGCAGCATCCGATAGGTCCGTACATTCTGGATTTCTACTGCGCATCGGCACGCCTGGTCGGGGAAATCGATGGAGCGAACCGCGTTCGGGTTTTTCGGCGAGAAATATTCTGAGCGACGAAGCGATCGAGGGTGTGCTCGTCAGCATCGAGCGGGCGGCCGCCCCCTATTGACACGACTCATTGTCATATGTAATATATCTCTTACATATGATTGATGGAGCTTCTATTTGCCGATCAGCGGAGACCAGTTGCTTGCCGTTCTGGCGGCGCTCGCCAGTCCTCAGCGGTTGCGGATCATCGCGGCGCTGAAATCGGATGGACGCAATTATGTCAGCCAGCTTGCGCGCGAGGTCGGCATCAGCCGCCCCTTGCTGCATCTCCACCTGCAGAAGCTGGAAGAAGCCGGTCTCGTCTCGAGCCAGCTCGAACTGTCCGGCGACGGCAAGGCTCTCAACTATTTCGAGGTCGCGGACTTCAACTTCGAACTCACGCCGTCGGCCATCGTCAAGGCCGCCAGATCCCTCACCGCTTCGTCCACCAGATCCAACCCATGAAAGGCGTTCATCATGTCTGAATTCGTATACCTGGCTTCCATAAGCCTGGTGCTCGGGACCATCCTGCTTGTCTTTGGCATGAAGTATTTGTCGGCTGCCCGCCAGGCGCAGTCGCGCGCCATCGGCGAGGATGCCTACCGCGAACTCGCGCAGAAGGCTGTCGCCGCGCAATCCGACAACGCGACGTCACTCTCCACCATTCAGTCCGGGCTTTTGGAGCTCAACACGCGTCTGGCGGCGGTCGAAAAGATTCTGAAGGCCGTCGAGTAGTGTCTGCGTGTTGCAACGCATTGCACCGGTCGCGATTGCGCGGCGCTGGACGAGCGTGGATCAGGCTACGTGTGCGCTCTCGTCGGCCGCCGCGACATCGATCACGACGATGCCGGTCTTTTGTCCTGTCTCAACATAACGGTAGGCGTCCGCTATTGCTGCGAGGGGGTATTTCCGATCGACGACCGCGCGAAATTGACCTGCCTCCATGCGGCTTTTCAGGAAATCGACAAATCCGCCGATGCGCCCCGGCACCGCAATGAAGACCCGGTGGCTCCGTGTGATCGACGACCATATCATGAGCACCACGTTCTGCCCCCAGGGTCCGAGATCCGTCGCAGCAAAGATCCCGTCGGGCTTCAGGAGTTTCCGGCAGCGGAAAAACGAAGTTTTTCCGACCGCATCCACGACGAAATCGAAATTTTCGCCGATGCGCGTGAAATCCTCCACGGTGTAGTCGACCACGCGGTCCGCGCCGAGCGATTTGGCCAGCTCGAGATGCCGGGTCGCGACGACAGCCGTCACCCCGGCGCCAGAGGATTTCGCGAGCTGCACCATCGCCGTTCCGATGGCGCCTGAGGCGCCGTAAATCAGAATTTTGCGGCCGGGTTTGAGTTCGAACTTTTTTAAGACCGCGTTCGCGTAGAAAGCGCCTTCGCAGACCACCGCCTCGTCAAATCGCGTGCCCGCCGGCATTGCCGCGACCGTCCTCCCGGGGACGCAGACATATTCCGCCTGGGCGCCATTGCTCCTCGATGGGCACATGCCGAAAACGCGGTCTCCGGGCTTGAACGCGGAGATTGCGGCGCCCACCGCTTCAACCTCTCCGGCGAAGTCCAGACCGAAGATCGTACGCCTCGGCCGGGTGAGCCCGAAGAACAGCCGCGCGAAGAAGGGGTGGGCCCGGAGCTCGCCACAATCCGTCCGGTTGACGGTCGCCGCATGGACCCTGACCAGGAGCTGATCTGCTGCCGGCGCCGGTTTCGGCACGTCGCGGATCTTCACGACGTCCGGCGATCCGTAGCGTGTGATGACAGCCGCTTTCATAGGGATCTGTCTACCGTACGGGTAAACGAAACGCCAACCCGGCCTTTGTCCCGTGGGTCTTCTGTCGCTTCCGGTCATGCTTTTGATTCGCGGGGTCATCCTCTCTTCGATTTGCCGCGACTATGTGTAGAGCCAGGAGGAAATCGAAATGACCGAACAGGTTCTGGGAACATCACAAGCTCATTTGCTTCGCACAAATGATCGAAGAGAAGGAATCGCACCGATGGCCGACCTGTCGCTGTTCCGCCTCTATCTGCTGCGAGCCATGTACCTTCTTATCGCCGTGGGGCTCGGCTCCGAAATCTGGCCGCTCATGTTCCATCACAGGCCGTGGGACCTGATGCACGGAGTCGCCTGTAGCCTGCTGGCGGCCTTGTCGGCCATCGTGGTTCTGGGCGTCCGCTATCCCGTGCAGATGCTGCCAATGCTGCTCTTCGAACTCCTGTGGAAATCGATCTGGCTGATCGCCATTGCGCTGCCGCTATGGTTGGCCAACCGGATGGACGCGGGCACATGGGACACAGTCACCGCCTGCGTGCTGGGAGTCGTCCTGGTCCCGATCGTCGTCCCCTGGCCGTATGTGTATGCAAATTACGTCAGGAAGCCGGGCGACCGATGGAAGTGACGCCGCGAAGGAGCGTCGAACGCCCATGACAAAATATGTGCGCGACGGAATCCGAAATTTCTAATCCCGTCCCTCCATCTCGACGATTGCCTGCCGGCGCCCCGTCACCTTCGCGCCGTCCTGGGGACGCAAGGCGGCAAAGCCCGGCACGGCCAGCAGGGGAATGGCCGCCAACAGCAGGAAGGCCTCGTGGAAGCGCGCGGGCGCAAGGACATGAGAATGAAGGCTCACAATGCTGAGCAGGACCGCGCTGGCCGACACACCGAAGCTGACGGAAAGCTGTTGCAGCGCGCCGCCGAGGCTCGTGGCGCGGCTGAGATGCGAATCCGGCATATCCGAATAAGCCAGCGTGTTCGACGTCATGAACTGCGTGGACCGCGTCAGGCCGAAGAGGAACACGTAGAGCAACAGCACCCAGTGGGGCGTATGCGGCCCGAGCAGCGAGAAACCCGCGAGCGCCACGGAGCCGGCGACAGCGCTGCCGATGAGGACGGTCCGGAATCCGTGCCGGCGCAGCACCGGCGCGATCAGGGTGCGGATCATGACGGCGCCCGCGGAGCCGATGAAGGTGATCGAGCCGGATGCGACAGGAGAGAGGCCGAAACCCACCTGAAGCATCAAGGGAAGCAGAAAAGGTACCCCGTTCATGCCAATGCGGCAGAGCCCGCCCGCCAGCGTACCGATGCGGAACGAGCGCATCCTGAACAGCCCGAGATCGACTGCGGGCGCGGGCCTGCGTTGCGCGTAATGCCAGAAGCCCGCGAGCAGTGCGATCGACGCAACTAGCGTTACCACGATCGTCGGCACAGAGATGACGGGCCGGCTCACATTCTCCATGCCGAACTGGAACAACCCCAATCCGCCTCCCAGCATCAGGAAGCCAGGGAAGTCGAACCCCGCCACCTCCGCGTCGCGGACGTTCTCGACGAAGCGCCAGGCCAGCAGCATGCCGATCAGGCCGAACGGGAGATTGACGTAGAAGATCCAGCGCCAGGACAGGTACGTGGTCAGCACGCCGCCGAGCAGAGGGCCGATGACCGGCCCCATGATCGCCGGCAGCGTGACCCAGGTCATCGCCGTCATCAGTTCCGAGCGCGGAAAGCTGCGCAACAGGATGAGACGGCCCACCGGCGTCATCATCGCTCCGCCCAGACCCTGAAGGATGCGCATCGCCACCAGCATGGCGAAATTCTGCGCAATGCCGCAGAGAGCCGAGGCCAGGGTGAAGACGGCGAGCGCGAGAACGAAAATCCGCCGGGCGCCGAAGCGGTCGGCGAACCAGCCGCTCACCGGGATGAAGACCGCAACCGCAAGCACATAGGCCGCAACGGCCAGACTCATCTGCACCGGCGTCACGCGGAGGCTGCGCGCAATGGCAGGGACCGCCGTCGTGATGATGGTGGAATCGAGCTGCTCCATAAAGAAGGCGGCGGCGACAATCATCGGAATCATGACCGGAAGCCGGGGCTTCCGGACGGCGGCATCGCCAGGATGCGGCGGAACGAGTTGCGGCGGTGGCGGCAAGGTTTCGATCTTTTCGGATTGCGGCTCCGATCCTGGAATATTATCAGGTAGACTTGCAAGTTAAACTTCTATTCTATAAAAGCAGGTCCATGGCAAAACCGGCCAACGAAGACGCGGTCGTCGCGCTGCTCGCTGCGATGGGCCAGCTCGTCCGGCGTTTGAGAGCCGAGGCGAATTCGGGCGAACTCGGCTGGTCGCAGCTTGCGATCATGGCGCGCCTGGAATCGGGGCCCATGACGACCGCCGATCTTGCGCGCGCCGAATCGATGAAGCCGCAATCGATGGGCGCGTTTCTCGCACAGATGGAAGAAGAAGGGCTGGTCGCGCGCGAGCCCCATCCCACGGATGGCCGCCAAATCCTCTACGCAGCGACGGATGCCGGCCGCAAAGGACGCTACAAGTCGCGCCTCGCCAAGCGCGAATGGCTGCTTGCGGCCGTCGGCAAACTCGAGCGGCGCGAACAGCAGGCCCTTTTTGCGGCCACAGACGTCATCAGGCGCCTGGCCGAGTTGTAACCATCCCCTCCTCCCAGCAAAGGACCGCACATGCCGCTCTCCCAGCTTGATCCCGCCGCCGCCCTGATCGTCATCGACATGCAGAAGGGCATCGTCGCTTTGCCGACGGTGCATCCCATTGGCGGCGTCATCGCCAACGTCGCGATGCTCGCGGGCGCGTTCCGCGGGCGCAGCCTGCCGGTGGTTCTGGTCAATGTGACGGGCCGAGCGCCGGGGCGCGCCGAGACCACGTTCAACTTCTCGCCGCCGCCCGACTGGGCCGAACTCATCCCCGAACTCGACGCGCAGACGAGCGATTACAGAGTCACCAAGGAGAGTGTCGGCGCCTTTTACGGGACGGCGCTGGAGCGAATTCTGCGCCGGTGCGGCGTGACGCAGATCTTCCTCACGGGCGTCGCGACCGGCAGCGGCGTCGAAGCGACAGCACGGGGCGGCTACGACCGGGGGTACAATGTCGTGCTGGTCACCGACGCGATGACGGACCTCGATCCCGACATGCACCGCCACGCGGTCGAGAAGGTGTTCCCGAAAATCGGCGAACGAACCACCACAGCCGACGCGCTCGCGATGTTGAAATCCGTGTGAGCATTGCAACGGGCACCGCATAGGTTCCTCCCTCGCGCGAAGCGCGGGGGAGGAACCGATATCAGTCACGATGTGTGAATCCCGAAGCCCACACATTTTCCTGGACTCAACTCCCGTAACAAAAGCTTCGCCTGACTGCCACGATTCGCCGGTTTAGTGCGGGGGCGAGCGGGGAACGGGCGGCGCTGGGGCGCCAGCCTTCGTGATCGCATGGCCGAATCGGTGGGGTTCGCATCATGCAATTCCGAAAAACAAAGCGTTTCGTCATGCCTGCCGCGATTTTCTGTGCCGGCGTGCTCGCCATGGGCGCCAGCGCGCAAACCACGCCGCCCAGCAAAATCGAAACCGTGACGGTGACGGCGACCCGCATGAAGGCGACCGAGATCAAGCGCGCCGCGCCGAACGTGATCGAGATCCAGCCGGTCACCGAGATCCAGAAGCTGCCCGACGTCAATCTCGCCGAAGCGCTGCAACGCGTGCCGGGCATCTCCCTCGAGAGCGATTCCGGCGAAGGCCGCTTCGTCAATATCCGCGGCATGGACGCCGACCTGAACGGCACCTCGTTCGACGGCGTGCGGCTCACGGCGTCCAATCCGTCTTCGCCGCAGGGCGGCGGCCGCGCGGTCGCCTTCGACGCATTCCCGTCCGGCATCATGGGCGGGGTGGAAGTGATCAAGTCGCTGACGCCCGAGATGGATGCCGAGGGCCTGGGCGGCGTGGTCAATCTCCTGCCTCGCACCATGCCGCTGGACCGCCAGACCCTCCTCGAGGCTTCGTTCGGTGGTGGCGTCGAAACCTTGCGCGGTTCGCCTGTGTGGGACGGAGAATTCACCGGCGGCATGCGCTTCGGCCCGGCCGACAAAATGACCGTGATCTTCTCCTACGATTATCATGCGGACTGGCGCGGCATCGACGACATCGAGGAGGATTATCTCAACGAGCCGCCCGACAAGACCTATGACGATCTGCAATTGCGCTGGTACAAATATCACCGCGTCCGCCAGGGCGTCGGCGGCGGCTTCACCTACGACGTGACCGACAACACCGCGCTGTTCGTCCGTGCCTTCCATTCCGGCTACACCGAATTTGGGATGAAGCACCGGCTGGAGCTGAACAATCTGGGCGACGACGGCACCGGAAACGAGCCCATCCCGTCCGCGAACGGAACCTACACAATACCGGACGCGCAGGCGCAGCAGATCTACACCTTCTCCAAGGAAGACGTCGGCAATGATCTCGTCGAAGGCGGCGGTCACACCGAGTTCGCGGGCGGCATCCTCCTCGACATGCGCCTGTCGTGGACGCGCGGCACCGACAGGTTTCCGTACAATTACGGGTTCACCTTCACCGATCCCAACCCCATCGCGCTCGTCTACAACAATCGCGACGCGGGCCATCCGTTCTTCGCCACCACCGACGGCACCAATCTCGCCAACGCCACCAACTATCCGTTCGATACCGGAGACAACGGCCCCTCGACCAATTCCGACGACGAGACGGCGGGCTCCGCAAACGTCACCGTGCCTTTTCCGATCGAAGGCTATGAGGGCGAGCTGAAATTCGGCGCCAGCGTGCGCGCCCGCATCCGCCGCGCGATCGCGTCGGACGCGGTTCTGCTGCCCAACAATACGGTGCTCCCGGATTTCGGCGGGACGGATCAGACCTATTACAATCAGACCTATTCCATCGGCCCGATGGGCAACCTCGAGGAGATGGCGGCCCTGCCCATCGGCCCGCAGGTCGTCGATCCATCGACCTACGAGCACGACCGCGAAAATGTCTACGCGGGCTATGCGCAATACGGCATCACCATGGGGAAGCTGGACGCCCTGGCCGGGCTGCGCATCGAAGCGACCAACGCGACCTACACGGCCAATGCGGTGAACGGAAACGACCAGCTCATCGGCCCGAGCGTGAACCCGCAGAGCTATCTGGATTTCTTTCCCGATTTGAATCTGAAATATCACGTCACCGACGACTTCCAGATCCGCGCGGCATTCTCGACCAGCATCGCGCGGCCGGGCTTCGACCAGATCACCGCGGCGCGCTCCGTAGATGTGTCCAACCTCGTGGTCTCGGAGGGAAATCCTTCGGTGAAGGCGACGACGGCGAAGAATTTCGATCTGACGGGCGAATATTATCTGCCGGATGGCGGCATCGCCTCCATGGGCCTGTTCTACAAGGCCTTCGACAATTACATCATCCCGACCGTCCAGTTCGTTCCGGGCAGCGAGTTTCCTCCCTATTTCAGCGCCAACCAGATCGTCCAGCTCGACAGTTTCGAGAATATCGGCGCGGCCCATGCCGAGGGCGTGGAGGCGCAATATGTGCAGCAGTTTACATTCCTGCCGGAACCATTCGACGGCCTGGGCCTCGACGGCAACATCACCTGGGTGGATTCGCGCGGCGAGATCCGCCTGGGCGAATTCCACACCCTGCCCCAGACCTCGCCCCTCACCTGGAACGCGGCGCTGTTCTACGAGAAGGCGCCGTTCGAGCTCCGGCTCGCGGCCTCCTATGTGTCGACCAATCTGTGGCAGGTCGGCACGGATGACGGCAACGACCTCTATTCCCAGGCGCGGTTGCGGGTGGATTTCGGCGGAACCTATGCGATCACCGAAAACATCGACTATTATGTCGACGTCAAGAACATCACCAACACCAAGCTCGAATTCACGCAGACCAGCGACACGCATTTTCCGGTGCAGCGCGAATTCTACGACACGGACTTCCTGACCGGGATCCGTGTCAAGTTCTAGCAACAGCCGGGGCGAATCATGCACCAACAGATTTTTAACGCAGAGGACGCAGGGGTAGCGCAGTGGACGCAGGAAGATGAGCGCGCGCGAAGCGCGCAAGTAATTCCTCTGCGTCCTCCGCGCATCCTTGGCGCCCTCTGCGTTAAATCTGTCTTTGCGTCATCTGTCGTTGATTCCGAGCACTAGGAGAACCCTCGATGCGATCTCACCGGCGAGCAACTACAGCAATGCTGTTCTTGGCCCTCGGCATGGGCGGCATGGCCGGTGCGGCGGAGATGCCGCGCTACGCGCATATCTTCGTCATCATCGCGGAGAACAAGGGTTTCGACCAGATGATGCGGGACCCCACGCTGACGCCGCAGCTGCACCGCCTCGCCGGCGAATACGGCCAGGCCACGCAGTTCTTCGCCGAGGATCATCCGAGCGAAGGCAATTACGTCGCCATGGTGGGCGGCGACACGTTCGGCATCAAGGACGACGACGCCTTCTTCTGCAGGCCGGAGTTGAAGAACGAATTCTGCGAGAAGAGCGGGCGCGCGGATTATGTGGACCACAGCATAACGGCGCGCAGCCTGCCCGATCAGCTGGCGGAGAAGGGGCTCAGCTGGAAAGCCTATCTCGAAGACATTCCCGCCGCAGGCGCGCTCGTGCCGCGCTGGCCGACGCGCGACTATGCGATCAAGGGCCAGCCGCTGGAGCTTTATGCGGCCAAGCACAATGGCTTCGTCAATTTCAAATCCGTGCGCGACGAGCCCTATCCGGAACTGATGACCCGCTTCGTGGGTTTCGCGCAGCTCGACAAGGATCTCGCCTCGGGCGACATGCCGAATTACGCCCACATCGTTCCCGACCAGTGCAACGACATGCACGGGCTCGGCAGGGACGAAGGCCCGAACATTCCCGAAGATTGCGGCAAGGACACCGGTCTCATCCGGCGCGGCGACGCGGAGATCGGCGAGCTGGTGGCGAAGATCATGCGCTCGAAAGTGTGGAGCGCGCCTGGCAACACGGCGATCGTCGTCACCTTCGACGAGAATGACGACGAGGAGCGGCAGACCGGGCCGCAGGGCTGCTGTGGTTATGATCCCAAAAGCGTGGCCAATTTTGGCGGCGGTCGCATTCCCACGCTCGTCATCACCAATCACGGGCCGCGGCATCTCGTCGACCCGACGCCGTACAATCACTATTCGCTCCTGCGCACGACCGAGGAGGCATTCGGGATCCACGAATACCTCGCCCATGCCGGCGACAGCGCGAAGGGCGTGGTGAGCATGACGCCGCTGTTTGCGGTGACGGCGAAATAGGTCTCACCAATACGGTTGACAAATATACCGTATTGGGCGTATCGTCAAGTGCGTAATTTGGCGGCCAGCCATGACACGAACCCCCGATGCTCCATTTCGCTGCAAATACGTCGCGAGCACTCGCAACCTCAGTGAGGGGAATCGAGCAGGGTATTATTTCAATCGGGAGAGATGCTCTGAGTCCGCGAACTCGTCCTGGAACGAAAAGGAAACAAATACCCAGCCCATGGGTATTTCGCACGGTAAATTTGAAAAAGCGAGGCCGCGGATCCGGTGTGAATGGCGGCGAAGTGCGCTCGGCATTTTCCTCCCCCGCACGAAGCGCGGGGGAGGCGGCGCGAAGCGCCGGAGGGGGCAAGGTTCAGCGCGGGGATCACTCCGCGCCGAGGAAGTCCCGCTTGCCAATGGGGACGCCTTTGTGGCGCAGGAGGTCGTAAGCCGTGGCGGTGTGGAAATAGAGGTTGGGCAGCGCGAAGAAGGTGACGAAGTCCTTGCCGGTGAAGCTCATCTCGCCTTGGGGAAATTTGATGGTGATCGTGCGGGTCTCGGCGCCCTGGATTTTCTCCGGTGCCACGCCCTTCACGAAGGCGATGGTCTTCGCAAGGCGTGCCTGAAGATCGGGAAAGGTGGTCTCCGTGTCTGGAAAGCTGGGCGGATCGATGCCGGCGAGGCGCGCCGCGAGGCCCTTGGCGGTATCGCTGACGACCTGGACCTGGCGGGTGAACGGAAACATGTCGGCCGCGAAGCGGGCTTCCAGCAGATCGGAAAGCGGGGTCTTGCTGTCCTCGGCGTGCTTGACCGCCTTGTCGAGAATCTTCGAAAGGCTGTCGAGCGTGCGCAATGTGGGCGGAATGGACGCGTCATAGATGGAGAAAGACATCGGTTTCACCGGTTGGGGGATTGCGAGGCCGCACAGGAAGGCCAAACGTCCGCCGGATCAAGAGCCGTTCGCGGAATCCCGGTGCGCGCGAAGTATCTTTCCTCCCCCAACGTGGGGGAGGTGCCGAACGAAGCGAGGCGGAGGGGGACGTCGCGCAGCTGCGACGCCCCCCTCCGGCCCGGAGTTTATCCTCCGGCCGCGCTTCGCGCGGACCGGTGGGGGCCACCTCCCCCACGTTGGGGGAGGAAAAGTGGGCGCGAACCAAATTTTCCTGGATCAGCATATTGTGGGGACATGATGTGAACCTGCTCAACGCGCCGATATGGAAGGCGAGTGTGACGGTGGCGAAGGAGCGGGCGGGCGATGTGGCCGCGCTGTTCGAGATTACGCCACCCACGCCGCAGGCGGTGCTGATCGACGAGGAACCGTTCGGAAGGAGCGCGACGGTCGAAGCGCTCTATGCGCAGATGCCCGACGGCGACCTGCTGTCGCGGGTCGCGGAATTGCCGATCCATGTCGGGCTTATTCCCGACCAGGACTGGATCCGGCTTTCGCAGGAAGGTCTTCCGCCCGTTCGCGCGGGACGCTTCTTCGTCCACGGCGCGCATGACAAGGGCGCGGTGCCCAGCGGAGTCATTCCGTTGCGCATCGAAGCGGGGCTCGCCTTCGGTACCGGGCATCATGAATCGACGGCGCTGTGTCTGGCGTTGCTGACCGACATTGCCAAACGGCGGTGCGTCTGGCGCGCTCTCGACCTCGGCTGCGGCACCGGCGTGCTCGCAATCGGCATGGCGCGATTGTGGAAGCGGCGTGTCGTAGCTGCGGACATCGATCCGATTGCGGTCGCGGTTGCGCGCGAGAACGCGACGCTCAACGACACGGGCCCGCTCGTGCGCACGCATGTTGCAGACGGCGTGCCGAATGCAACTCGCGGGCGCAGGTTCGATCTCATCGCCGCCAATATCCTGGCCGGTCCGCTGACGCGGCTGGCGCCGCAGATCGCCCGCGCGCTTGGCCCGCGCGGCATGCTGATTCTCTCGGGCATCCTGCGCTGGCAGGAGAATCTCGTGCTCGGTTTCTATCGGCCGCACGGGCTCGTCTTGCGCGAGCGTCGGCGCGACGGAAACTGGTCGGCGCTGCTGCTTGAGAGGCCGGAGCGGGCGGGCTAACGTCGCGGCATGGACAAAACTCCCTCCTTCCAAAGCTTCGATGACCAGTCCGACGCCGCAACCTGCGCGCCGAGGCTGGCTGCCCTCCGCACCGAACTTGCCAGACGCGGCGTCGATGGTTTTCTCGTGCCGCGTGCCGACGAGCACCAGGGCGAGTACGTGCCCAAACGCGCCGAGCGGCTCGCCTGGCTGACGGCCTTTACCGGTTCAGCCGGCGCAGCAGTGGTGCTGAAAGACAAGGCCGCGATCTTCGTCGACGGCCGCTACACGCTGCAGGTCCGCGCCCAGACCGATACGCGGCTGTTCGAACCGCGCGATTTGATCGCGGAGGGGCCGGCCGTCTGGCTCGGCTTCAATGCGCCCAAAGGCGCGCGCGTCGGGTACGACCCGTGGCTGCATACGGCAAGCGGCGTGGAAGGCCTGCGCGTGGCGGCCGCGCATGCGGGCGCTGAACTTGTCGCGTGTGACTCCAACCCGATCGACGCGGTGTGGAGCGACCAGCCCGATCCGCCACTCGTCAAGGCTGTGCCGCACGCGCTCGAACGCGCGGGCGAATCCGCCGAAGCCAAGCGCACGCGCATCGCCGAGGATCTGAAGAAACAGGGCGCCGATGCTGGCGTGATTACGCTCCCCGATTCCATCTGCTGGCTGCTCAACATGCGCGGCGGCGACATCCCGCACACGCCTTTCGTACTCTCCTTTGCCATCCTCAACGCCGACGGTTCGACCGACCTGTTCATGGATGCGCGCAAGAGCTCGCCGGAACTGGTCCAGCATTTCGGCAATGCGGTACGGCTCAACGATCCGAAGGAATTTCCGCGCGCACTCGACTCGCTCAAGGGCAAGACGGTGCTCGCCGATCCCAACAATTGCGCGGCGGCGGTGTTCGACCGGCTTGGGAAAGCGGGCGCGCAGATCCAGCGCGGGCCCGACCCGTGCCAGTTGCCGAAAGCATGCAAGAACGCGGTCGAGATCGAGGGCATGCGCAAGGCGCATGTGCGCGACGGGGCGGCGCTGACGCGCTTCCTCGCCTGGGTGGCGCGGGAAGCGCCCAACGGACATCTGACCGAGATCGAAGCGGCGGAAGTGCTGGAAGGCTATCGCCGCGCCACCGACCAGCTCGTCGATCTGAGCTTCGATTCGATTTCGGGCGCGGCGCCGCACGCCGCCATCCCGCACTACCGCGTCACACGTTCGAGCAATCGCACGATCAAACGCGACGAAATATTCCTCATCGATTCGGGCGGGCAATATCCCGACGGCACCACCGATGTGACGCGCACCATGATCGTGGGCCGGCCGAGCGCAGAGATGCGCGACCGCTTCACCCGCGTACTGAAAGGCCATATCGCACTCGCAACCGTGCGCTTTCCGGACGGCACGACCGGCGCAGCACTCGACGCGTTTGCGAGAAAGCCGCTCTGGGATGCGGGGCTCGATTACGACCATGGAACCGGGCACGGCGTCGGTTCCTATCTCTCCGTCCATGAAGGGCCGCAGAACATTTCCAAGAAGCCGATCACCCAGGTGCTGAAGCCCGGCATGATCTGCTCCAACGAGCCCGGCTATTACAAGGCCGGCGAATACGGCATCCGCATCGAGAATCTCATCGTCGTCACGGAGCCGGAAAAGATCGAGGGCGGCGAGCGCGGCATGATGCGTTTCGAGACGATCACGCTGGCACCGATCGATCTCGAACTTGTCGAACCCTTCCTGCTGACGAGCGACGAGCGCAATTGGCTCAACGCCTATCACGCGCGCGTGCGCGAGACGCTCTCCCCCGTCGTCGACAGCGAAACGCGGGCCTGGCTCGTGAACGCCACCCGCGCGATATGAGACGCGACGCTTCCGCCCCGGCGGGCACAGTCCATCGTTTGACGATCGACAGCCGCGTCCTGCGCGACAATCTGCTGCGCGATCCCGCGACACGCATCATCGATGTCTACGTTCCTGGTGGTGCAAAGGCCGACGGGCTGCCATTGCTCGTCGATCTCGTGGGATTCACCGCCGGTGGACCCGCGCATACGAACTGGAAGAACTTTGCCGAGAATGTCCCCGAGCGGCTCGACCGGCTGATCGGCTCGGGCGCCATGCCGCCGGTTGTCGTGGCCTTTCCGGACTGTTTCACCAAGCTCGGCGGCAACCAGTACATCAACAGCGCGGGCACGGGCCGCTGGGCGGATTTCCTGCTCGAGGAGGCAGTGCCGTTCGTCGAGGATCGCTTCCGCTGCGGCGGCGCCGGACGGCGCGGCGTCTTCGGCAAGAGCTCGGGCGGCTATGGTTCGATCACGCACGCCCTCCTCCATCCCGATTTCTGGAGCGCGGCTGCATGTCATTCCGGCGACATGGCCTTCGAGCTTTGTTACCTGCCGGAATTTCCACGCCTGCTGCGCGCGATCGCCAAGGCCGGCGGCTCGATCGAGAAATGGGTGAGCGATGTCCTGGCGGCGCCCAAGATGAAAGACGGCGAACTTCACGACCTCATGACGCTCGCCATGTGCGCGACCTACGATCCCGATCCCGAGGCACCCTTCGGCATCCGCCTGCCGGTGGACATGCAGACCTGCGAGCTCATTGCGGAGCGCTGGAAAAACTGGACGGTGTGGGATCCCGTGCTCCTCGCGGAGTCGCGCGGGCGCGGCCTCGCGAAACTGAAGGCGCTGTACATCGATTGCGGCGATGCCGACCAGTACGATCTTGTCTATGGCGCGCGTCGCCTGCACCGCGTGCTCGAGCGGCTTGGCGTCACGCATGTCTACGAGGAATTTCCCGACGACCACACCGCCGTCGACTACCGGATGGACAAGAGCCTGCCGATCCTTGCAAAGGCGCTGAGCTGATGCGCGCGATCATCGCCGTCATTTTCGCGGTTGCATTCACCGCGTCGTGTTCGGTCTATCCCGTGGCGCAAGATCCCGATGGGATGGCGCTTCGGCGCAACGCCAACGAGGTGCTGATGGCGCTGCAGGCCTACCATCGGGACAAGGGACGGTTTCCGCCGGCGCTCGCCGAACTCGTGCCGGCCTATATGCCGCGCCTGCCCGAGTCGCCGCCTCTTCATTACCGCGCCGGCGACGGCTCGCTCTCCTTCCGCTATATTCCGACCTGGCCGCAGCTCCGCCCGGTCTGGTGCAGTTCCGTTGGCGACTCGACCGATTGGCGATGCGAGGAACATCTCCTCCTGACCCGCCTCAATTAGGCCCGAAACGCGGCCCATGCGTTTTCAAGGTGGTGAGCCGGCATGCCCGGCTGGAGATTCGAGGAGACACCCCACCATGCATGTCTGGAAGGCCTGCGTTGTTGCCCTTGCGCTCGTGCTGGGGATTTCGGCTCCGACCAGGGCGGCAGACCCGGCGGCGGACCGGATCCAAAGCTTCTACAACGTACTCCTCGACACGATGAAAAAGGGACCGCAGCTCGGCATGCAGGGGCGCTTCCGCGCAATGGAGCCGGCGGTGGATGCGACTTACGACCTGCCCGCGATGATACAGTTCATCGTCGGTTCGGGCTGGTCCTCACTCACCGAGCGCGACAGGACGAACCTCGTTGCTGCGTTCCGGCGCATGACGGTCGCCAATTATGCGGGCAATTTCCAGAAGTTCGGGGGCGAACAGTTCACCGTCAATCCCGCGGTGCAGCAGAGAGGACCGGACAAGATCGTGCAGACGACTCTGGTGCCCGTCGGCGACAAACCCGTGGCACTCACCTATCGCATGCGCGAATCCGGCGGTAGCTGGAAGGTGATCGACGTTTTCCTCGAAGGCTATGTCAGCGAGCTGGCGACGCGCCGCTCAGATTTTGCTGCGACGCTTGCAGGCGGCGGCGCGCCCGCGCTGGTCGCGCGGATGGACCAGCTCTCGAACAATCTCCTGAACGGCGCCGCGAAGTAAGAGCGGTCACCCGCCTCTATACCCATTCGGGCATGCCGCCGCGGAACGTTGCCTGCGCGAGCAGTGCGGGCAGCAGAAAGAGCACGCTCGCGAGAATCCAGACGAGCGAAATCGCCAGGAGTTCGCCCATGCTCGCAAGGCCCGGGTGGCTTGAGAGCCAGAGCGTGCCGAAAGCCGAGGCCGTCGTGCCCGCGCTCAGGATCACCGCGCGCGTCAACGGCGATCTCAGAAGCCGGCGCATCCCCGAGCGCCAGGCCATCACGAAATAGATGTCGAAGGCGACGCCGATGCCGAACAGAAGCGGCAGCGCGATGATGTTGGCGAAGTTCAGCGGCAGACCGATGATGACGCAGGTGCCAAGCGTGAGAACGCCAGCCAGCACGAGCGGTCCGAGCGCGATCGCCACGTCGGCGATGCTCCTGAGCGCAAACAGCAGCAGAATCGTGATCGACAGGAAAGACAGAACGCCCGCCTGGATGAACGCGCGCACGATCGTGCGTCCCGATTCCTGAATCGAAATCGGGGTGCCGACCGATTCGGGCGCGAGGATGCGAACCTCGCGGGTGAACTCGGTCAGCACGGCATTGTTGTTGGCGTTGCCCCTGGGGAAAACCTGGAGGCGATATTTCCCGTCGGCAGTGACCCAGTCCCGCGCGAAGGACTTCGGCAATGACGCGCGCGAGACCGGCGCGGCAGTGAGCGCGGCGCGGAGCTGGTCGAGCATCGTCTGAAGACCGGGAACAAGAGCAGCCTGCGCGCGGCGCCGCAGATCCGGTGCACCGCGAGCGATCGCGTCGAGCACACCCGCGAGATGCTTTGCGTGCTGCGCTGCCTGCCCCTGCGCGCCCGCTGCGGCGGAATCGAGCGCCTGCGCAGCAGCGCGCAAACTCGCGACAACATCCGGATCGGACGGCTGCGGTTTCGTCAGGAAGGGGTTAAGCGTGGTGTCCAGCAGGCTGTTGGCGTCGCGGATAAGAGCGAGCTTCGCCTTCTGGTCGTCGGGAATAAAGGAGCGGATGCTCACCACGCTGGACACGGCCGGCAGCGCGGAAAGGGCCGCGGACACGTGCTGAGCTGCTTCGTCCGACGGAACGACAACATCGATCGTGTTGGGAGACGTTGCGGGATCTCGCATCAGATCGAGCGCCGTGCCGACGGCTTCGCCCTTGGGGCTGCGCAGATCGAGAGGATTGAAGTCGAAGGTCAATCTCGGCAGAGCAGCAATGCACACAATGCCGAGCAGGACGGCTACCGCCAGCACGATCACCCTGCCCTCGCCGAGCATGCGGTCAAGCGGCGCCAGCACACGATAGCCGATCGCATCCGGCTCGCCGCCAGGACGCATCAGCTTCAACAGCGCCGGCAGGAGCGTGATGCTGAGGCCGAAGGTCACGAGCATGCCTGTGCCCGCAATCAGTCCAAGCTCCGCGACGCCGGAATAGCTTGTCGGCAGAAACGAATAGAATCCCGCCGCGGTGGCGCCGGCGGCAAGAGTCAGCGCATTGCCCACGCCGCTGCCCGCATTGCGCAATGCCAGGTCGAGATCGTCTTCCTTATGCCGTTCCGCGCGATAGCGGACGCAAAACTGGATGCCGAAATCGACGCCCAGGCCGACAAAGAGAGCAATGAACGCGACCGAGATGATGTTGAAGGAGCCGACGACCAGAAGTCCGATGGCCGTAGTTGCGGCGAGACCCACAAGGATGGTGAGCAGGATGGCGACGATGATCCGGACGGAGCGCACAGCCAGCCAGAGCATGACGAGAACGCCCGACGTCATCAGCGCGACCATCAGTCGCGCGCGGTCCTTGATGGTGCTGAATTCCTCGTCGGCCATCGGTACCGGTCCGGTGAGCCGGACGCGCACGCCCGCATCGGGCATGAGGTTCAGCCTGCGCGCGATCGCGCGGATCGAATTGGTCGCGGGCCTTCCCGGCATGAGCGCGCGATAGTCGAGCTTCGGCTGCACTTGGACGAACCGGCGCATCTCAAGCGAATTTGGCGGCGCACCTGTGATCAGCGAGCCCCAGGCGAGGAAGGCGGGTTTGCGCGCGGCCACGGCATCGAGGGTAGACGAGAAGGCGCCGATCGGCCGTGCCAGCGAGTCCAGTGACGCCTGGCCCCGCTGCACGCCCAGAAGTGCGGTCGACAGGCTGTCCATAATGCCGCGCAAGCTCGGATCGACGGCCAGCGCTCCCAGAAAAGGCTGGGCGGCAATCAGTTGTTGCGTGGTGGATCTCACTTGCGCGAGCGGGAAGAAAAGCAATCCTTCATGCGCGAAGAACGGCCCGCCATCGGGCCGGCGCACATTGTGAAAAAGGTCACGGCGGCCTTCGAGCGCATCGGAGAGTTCCGCCGCGCCCCGCTCCGCCAGTTCCGGCGTGGCGCCGTCTATGACGATCGCGATGCTGTTGGCCAGCTGGGGGAATTCGGAATCGAACGCCGCGACACGCTTGCGCCACGTCGTCTGCGGCGAGATCAGCGATTCCGCATCGGTGTTCATAGCGAAATGCGCGGCGCTGTAGAAACAGGCAAGAATGGACGCGACGAGCGCAGCAATGACGAGCAGGCCCGCGTGCCTGGCGCTGAACCCGACGATCCGCTCTACGATCGGTGCTGGCATGCGACCGCCCCTCTACGGCTCCCATGGAGCAAGCCGGCTACTAGAAATTCGGCAGGTTTTCGATATTCGCTTTGCCGTGATTGATCTCGGCCTGCCGGTGCTGGCGATAAAGGCTGCGCAGCGTAGCGTAGAAATCGACCGAGCTGCGTTCCAGCTCGTCCAGCGTCTCGATGTTGCGGGAGCGTTCGTCGAGGATGTCGAGCGCGCCGCGGCCGAGCTTGAAAAACGTGCTGCTGCGCCAGCTGATCCAGGTCGATGGATCGAGCGCTGCGTCTACGACGTATCCGGCGGCGTCGCGCGGGTTGCTGGGACCGATCAGCGGCAAGACAAGGTAGGGTCCCTCGTCCACACCGTATACGGCCAGTGTTTCGCCAAAATCCGAGTGATGCTCCGGAATCCCGATCTTTGCCGCGACATCGATCAGTCCGCCGACGCCCACGGTCGAATTGACGGCAAAGCGACCGAGCGTATCGCCCGCCCGATTGACTTCACCCTGCAGCACATCGTTCGCGAAGATCACCGGCACATGGAGATTGGTCAGAAAATTATGAATGCCGTCGCGGGCAGGTTCCGGAACCACTGCCACATAGCCTTTGGCCACCGGAAGCATGAAATTCCTGTCGAGCGACTGGTTGAGCTCGAACATCTTGCGGTTCTGCGCTTCATAAGGGTCGTTCTGATCTGCGCCCGGGCCGTTGGGCGCGGTCGCGCATCCCGCCGCGGTGAGAGCCAAAAGCGCAGCGGCGAGGTTCCGAAGGAGCGGAGCCATGCAAATCCCTCTCTGATCCCATCTCACAACGATCTGGGAGAAAATCCGTACCGAATTAACATATGGTGCGAGGACACGCTCGGGCCAAGATGCAACGGCTTTGCGGCCCAGAGCAAGCCGATTGGTCGGGAAAGAAGCCTGGGGGCTCTGAGACGCCGTGCGCAGTTCCAGAAAGCTCGACGAAAGAGACGTCCGGCAGGGGCGAGGTTAGCGTTGCCCGAGGGACAATGCTACCAGCGGGGACGAACCCGTCGTCGCAACCCTTGGGAAACGAAACGGGATTAGATTCATTCCCGGGTTCCGTGCGCGAAGCCGGGTGGAGCCCGCGTATTTTCCCGTGATATACAGCCGCTCGCCAGAGGAGATAGATCATGTCTGCGACCGAATCGGATGTTCAGGCTCTTTCCGACGAACTGAAGCAGCTGCGCGCCGAATTCACGAAGCTGGGCCAGCTTCTGGAATCCGCCGCCCGTAACGCAGGCAGCGAAGCCGCGCAGGCGGCACGCGCGACCGGCGAGCGCGCTTGGAGCGAAGTCAAAAAGAGCGCGGATGACCTGACCCAGCGGATCGAAGCCCGCCCGGTGACCTCCGCAGCCACTGCCTTCGGCATCGGGGTGGTGCTGGGGCTTCTGTTCGGCGCCCGCCGCTAACCGATCCGGCGGCGGGTCAGATGAGCGGCCTTCTGTTCCGCGCAATCATCATCGTCGCAGTCATCCTGGCTTGCGCCATCGGGTTGACGGCGGCCTTCGCGCTCTGTGTCGCCGCGGATTATTTCGCCTTCGCGACGTTTCTCTCGCCGCCTCTGGCGGCCCTGGCTGCGGCGGGAACCGCTTTGCTGTTCTGCGCCCTTGCCGTCTTTTTCGGCCAGCTCGCGCTTTCCCGAATGCGGGCCAGGGCACGAAAGACCCTGTTCTTCCGTATCGGGCAGACCCTCGGCGAGACCTTCGGGACCGATATTCTGGATCTGGCGGACCGCTATCCCACGCGCTCGATTGCTGCGGCCCTGTTCGCCGGCTTCGCCCTCGGATTCAGCCCGAAATTGCGCAGCGCGCTGCGCGACTTCCTGCGCCGCTGAGAGCTGGTTTCTCGCCGGCTACGGGTTCGTCCGCTTGCGCTTGCGCATCTCTTCGTCGGTGTCGCCGTTGGCGTAACCGATCACGTCGACGGTGATGATCGATTCGTCGGTGCCGTTTCCGTTCGACGCGCCCGCAGCCGATTGGGCGGCCTGCGCTGCCGCTGCGGCGGAAGAGCTGGCGCCGGTTTGGGCAGCCACGTTGACGGTGGCGCTTCCGGGCACGCCCGCCGTCGTTCCGCCGACGCTGAAATTGCTCGCATTGGCCACCGAAAATGCCGCAACGAAGAGATTGCCCGCCACGCGCACGCCCGCCGCGCCGGCATCTACCGTGCCGCGCGGCGCGATGAGAAACACGTCGGGCGCCGGAATGCCCGGCGCAGGCTCGAATGCCGCGATGCCCGCGCCGGTCACGCCGCCCGCTGAATTGACCTGGGAGAACAGATCCTCGTCTACCTCGATGACGACAGGCGGAAAGTCCGACGAGGTCTTCGGGCCTTGTCCGGCATTCAGGTCGGCGTTCGACGACCACATGGCAATATCGCCGCCGTCCTCGGTGAAGAGCCGGCTCTGGTTGAGCAGGAAGTCTTCATCGGTGAACGTGTCGATCGAACCACCGCGCAAGGTAATGATGCCTTCGTAGCCGGCCGGTATGCTCGTGATCGTCGACGGATACGGTGTATTATATTGCTGCGAGACGACGGGAGTGCCGTTTGTATTAAACGTTATCGGCACACCCGCATAGAGCTGCCCGCCGAAATAAGTGTGACGAGCAGCCTGGTCCGCGGTAGCGACGGTCGAGCCGGCAAGGACGCGTCCACCGGGACCCAAAATGTAGATGTTGCCACCCCGAGTCGTCTGGATTGTTGAGAGCCGAAGATCGAGGTTGCCGGTTTCAACGAGGTTGTTGGCGCCGTTGCTGCCGCCGGAAAGATTGTTCTGCGTGTATCCGAGCGAGGCCGGGAACAGGAGATTCACTGCAATATAGCCGCGGCTATACACCTGGTACGAGGGACCGGTGGGAATCGAGGTCTGGATCAGCTCATTGAAATACACATTGTCGAGCAGAAAGACGCGCTGCTGGAGTTCCGGAAGTGTCGTGAACGCCTGATAGGCCTGCTCATAGGTGACTTTGGTCGTACCAAAATCTGACTTGAGAAGGGAAGCGGCGTTCTGCTGCATCCACTTGATGAGAATCGGCGCATAGATCGGATCGGAACGGTTGGGAACCTGGTTGCCCGACGCATTCGTGGCCTGCTCGAACAGATAGTTGGGCAAATTCGCCAGATTGGCCGGATTGAGATAATAGTCGCGAAGCGCATTGTAATCGGAGCCGGGTCCCACTCCGAACTCCACGTAGACGTTGGCACCGACCGGCGCCAGCCACGGATTCCAGTCATTGCCGACCGACAGGACCCCGCCGCCGAAGGAGAGTGGGCCTGTTGCAACAGGTTGAACGCTCCCATTTACCAATTCAGCCTCAAATCCATTCGTATCCGCTGAGTTCAAGAACGGACCCGCGTCGCGGCCTGCCTCTAAAAAGAATGACCCGGGTCCGCCTATCACGAAGCTGTTTCCTTCAAGCGCCGGCTCGGGTTGGCCAAATTTGTTGTTGCCGAGGTAGGGTTCAACAAGAGTCGTTGTTGCCGTGATGTCACGCCCCGCGACGATACGCGTGATGTCGCTCGGCAAGAGGTTCTGACCGAAGAACATCATGTTGACGATGTCCCGGCCCGCCCAGATTCGCGCCTGTTTGGGTACTGACACGATCATGTCGAGTATGTCGCCGCCGGCGTCGATACGCACCGGATAGGGATCGTCGAGATGCGTGGGCCTGCTGTTGTGAAAACTCTGGAGCACTGTTTGTATGGTGTTGGGAAGCACGCCAGGAAATGCGAACGTGCGCCCGGTCAACACCTGGCCGGAAGAAGGATCAGTCGAGAAGGTGGAAAAGATTCCGGGCAGCAGACCTGGGTCACCATCCTCCATGTCGATCGTCACCGGCATGATGTCGGCACCGGCATACAGGTCGAGCCGACCGACAGGGCTCGGATACAGAACGATCTGGCTTGCACCGTTGGGATTGTTGGGCGCGGAAACGAGATCGAGCGTGCCCAGCAAGGAAGCCGCCTCCAGCGAGCCCGGATAGACAGCTGAAGACGTATTGTTCGTTGCGGCGCTGCTGCCCGTCACGATGCTCCGGTCGAATGTGCCGTCAATTGAGCTCGCCGTCAGGTTGTCGATTGTCACGCTGCTGTCGGCCACAATCGAGACACCGGCGATATTGGTATAGAAACTGTGAGCATCCAGGTCGTTGGTGAATTGGCTTGTCGCACCCTGGACGCCGAGTGCGCCGATACCCTGAAGCTCAATCGACCCATTCGCAGAAAGTGAGACCGTCGCGTCGGTCAACCTGAGGCGGAGTGTGTCCGAGATCATCGTCGACGTACCGTCGACATAGGCGACCTGAAGATTGCCGGCACTCGCGATGTCGCCGCCGGCAGTAACGCTTGCCGTGCCTTCGCTGAAATCGAAACGGCCCCCCAGAATGTCGTTGCCAGCGTCGACCGTGACGTTGCCTCCGCCGAACTGCCACAGCGCCAGCGTCGGCAGAAGGTTCGAGCGGCTGGTCACGCTTGCCGTCGTCACCGACGTGTCGTCGGCTATGGTCAGGTCGACAATATCGTGTCCGGCATTCACGGTGACGTCGCCGCCGCCCAGGGCTCCCACGCCCTCGGAGAACAATTGCGGATTGATAAGAATATTGGTGATGTCGCCCACCTGACCGAGACGCCATGGCTGATCTGAGGTTCCGATCCAGTTGTATCCGTAGCCATTTGTCTGATCGTAGTAGGCTGCCAGACGCGCTTCGCCCCATACATCGCGACGCGAAAGAATATTATTTCCCGCCGTGAGCGAGATATTGCCGCCACCTTCAGCGTAGACGGGATTGGCGATCATAATTCCCGAATAACCGACGCCTGAACTTCCCGAATCTCCATTCTTGCCTCCATCACCGTATTGGTAACCTCCGTTGAGAGGCTGCGCGAAAATGTCTGTGGTGTCCTCATATTGCGAGGGGTCGATGGTGAACCTGTCGCCGGTGAGTTCGTCGACCACGGTTACCGTCGTCGGAATCACAAGATGCCCGGCCGTATAGACGGGTGAACCACCGAGTTGCATTCCATCAGATTGGTTCGCGCTACCGCCGTCGATTGTTTCATAGGTCGCGTAGGCACCATTCTCAAGGTTGATGTCCTGCGCCGCGGCAATATCGATGAAGCCGGTTCCGGTGCGAACCAGCGTCATGAAGGTGGCAGTCGTCTTGGTTGTGATCGGCTTGCCCGCGGGAGGTTGATAGTCGCCGGTCTTCAGAATCCGTTTGATGTTCGGTTCGATCACGTCGAGCATGAACAGGTCGGCGATATTGAGCGTTGTCGTGATGCCGTCCACTGTGCCGCCTTTTCCGTAGATCAACTGGTATTGACCTTGATAGTTGGAGAGAAATGTCTGATCCAGATTGTCAATCAGGGCCTGAACATCAGCCGACGCTTTTGAGAAATTGAAAAACGTGTACGAATTCGCATCGGCTTGCGGATTCTGGGACAGGAACGCCATGTACCAGGCATCGGCCGTCAGATATTGCGACCCAACCTGGAAATCGAGCTGATCGACCCAATTGGACGTCGTGTTCTTGTCGCCCGAGTAGGAATAGGTATTGATCCCCTGCACGACCACACTGCCATCACTTCCGGGAACGGTGCGCAGCGGATCGGCACTGGTCAGATCGGCGCCGGCTACCAGTTGATAGGACGTCGAGGCGACATATTCCGTGCCGTGGGGCGTCGTAACCAGCGGGAACATCTGCATGCTTCCCAGCGCATCGCCCGTTCCGTTTTCCAGCGAATCTCCCGGCGCCGACGGCGAATTGGCGGCCGGGTTGTACGGTATCGGATTGAAGAGAATAGACGTGTTCTTGAAGCTGTTTCCAAGAACAAGGTCGACATAGTTGCTCGGGAGCGAGCCGGCGACCCAGTCTTTCAGACCCGTGCAATTGCCCTGAAGACAAGCGGCCAGGAGGTACGGAATGTAATACCGGTTTCCGCTGCCGAGCGCGCCCTGGAGGTAGTTGGGATCATTCTGGTCGCCGAACTGGAAGAAGCCATCGGTGATGCTGCCGTTGATGTCGAGATTGCCACTGGCCCTCATCGTCAGGACGGCGGGCTCGCCGAGAACCGATCCGTCGACCCGATAGGTGAGCGTGGTGTATTTGGAGAAAATCTTCCCTTCGTCGCCAGGCACGACGTAGTACTGACAGTCCGAAGTGCAGCCCGGAATGACCGGCATCATCAGGCCGGCCCTGACGGCGGCCGCGATGTTGACTGTGCCTGCTCCCAGATTCCAGTTCGAATTGAGAACAATATCGCCCTTGTAGTCGAGCTCCACGCCAGGCCGCGCGTGGAAGTTCGATTGCGATGCAAGGCCGCCGAGATTTCCGTAATCGGCCGAAATGTTGAAGTCCTGGATGAACTGGACGACGGTGCCGGTCCCATTGTCGGCGAGGAAATTGAGCTGACCTTGGCCCGCGACGGCACCAACGTCGAGCACCGCCTGGCCGTTCTGGTTGATGGTGACGCCGACGAAGTTCGGATCGTCGGCGATCTGCGCCAGATCCCAGCGTTGGAATCCTTCGAGATCGATCGCGCTCGCGCCTTCGATATTGCCCGCGTAGGTCATGTTGACGGTCTCGCCGTCCTGTCCCTGAATCACGGGAAGTCGGAAATTGACCGTGCCGCCGACATCGCCGGGCACGTACGTGTAGTAGATGACGCCGTTCATCGTCATCGGCACCAGCCGCGCCATTGTCTGCAAAGCGGCCACGTCGATGACCGCGCCACTTCTCACCGCGATCACGCCGTTGCCGTCGGTCCCGATATTGACCGTGCCGCCGGAGGCCTGGCGCGGGTCCATGCGTCCGTAACCGTTCGCATGGGCATCGATAAGAGCGGTGCTCTCGAGCGTCACGCCCGTCAGGCCGTAGAGATCGACTTCGCCACCGTTGGTGCCGGACACGTCAATGGTGCCCGAGATGTCCACCAGACCGCCATCGGCGTCGAGCGAGATATTCTGGGCCTTGAGTTCGTCGCCCGCCGCGAGAAGGAGATTGCCTGCCCCGGAACGGATATCGATCGAGCCGGTGAAATCCTTCGCGAAGCCGGTGCTGAATGCCGAAAGGTTGAAAGCGCCGCCCGTATCGATCGCGAGCGAACCGCCTCCATTTGGTGTGCTCGCGTCGATGGTTCCGTCGAGATTGAAATTGCCGTGGTCGGACGAGAGAGACAGCGTGCCGGCCGTTCCCTCACTGCCGCCAATGGACAGCAGGGTGTCTGCGCCCGCATTGATGCTTCCGTCCTCGGCAATGAGGCTGAGCCTGCCGCCCGGCGCTGACACGCTGACGGGATCGGCGGAGTCGCCGAATGTTTTGGCGTAGCTCGGCGTTTCGAGGACCGCACTGCCCTCCAGGCCGATGCCGGTTTTGGAATCGATGGTGAGCGTTCCGGCAGTGGCGCGCAGTTCTGCGTCCGTCACCGTCACGGAATGGCCGTCGATCGTCAGCGACGAGCCCGGCGTTCCTGTCTCATCGGGCGCTTTCGCGTGCGTGGGATTGGTGATGTCGACCGCGCCCGTCGTGGTGAGCACGAGGCTTGGCGTCGGATAGCTCACGCCCGGCGGCGCCGTGTAGCCGCGGTCGCCGAGATATGGTGTCTCCAGATTGAGCGCGGCGGGACCGAAATCGACCGTGCCTCTGCCCCCCATGAACATTCCTTTCGAAGCGGCCAGCGTCACGTTGCCGCCAAATCCGTACATGTTGAGCGTGCCCCAACCGAAATCGATCTCCGTTGCATCGATTTTCAGACTGCCGTCTCCACAGGCCGGAACTCCCGCCTGGCCGCATTCCGCTCCCGCCGGACTCCCGTTGGAAAGCGTCAGCGTCGCCGCGTCGATCGTCACGGAGTCGCCGTTCAGAAGCGACAGCCCGGGCGTATCGAAATGTACGTTGCCGAAATCGTACGTGCCCGATGCGAAGGCAATTGCCTCGGGCGAGAAGATTGTCAGCTCTTGGGCTTTGCTGAACAATCTCTGGAGGGCCGGCGTGACCACAAGACCGGAGAGACCGTTGCCGTTCGAGGTGAATGTCACCTGGCCTGCACCGAGAGCGAGCGCTTCCGCCTCGATCGTTGCATCCGGAGAGACCGTGAGATTTCCGGTCGAATCGAGGAGTATGGAATTGCCGCTAAGATCCACATTTCCTACGGTGAGCTCGCCGGGTTGTGTGTTGGGGTCGGAGTTGACAAGCCGCTGCGGGCCGGCCGCGACGCGAACAAGTGCGCCCTGCCAGTTCGGATTCCCTTGGGAATCGTCGATAATGTAATTGCCAGTGAGCGAATTGCCGGGTGTTCCCTTGGCGATAATCGTCGCGCCATTGTCGAGCGTAATTCCCGCGCCGGAGCCGTTAACGGCCAGGAGCACCTCGGGGGCTGTCAACGGATGCGACGAATCATTGGCGATCGTGATCGATTGCGCCGTCACGTCGATCGACGTCGTGCCGTCGGAATTGTCGGTTCGCACGCCGCCGATCAGCAGGCTCGCGGCGTTGAGATTGGTCAGGCTGTCCGCAGTCAGCACGATTGTGCCGCTCGGCGCCTGTGCATCATCAAGGCTCGACACGATGTCGAAGGCGTTGCCGCTGATATCGGCCTCCGAGCCCCGTCCGCCCGCGCCCGGCGTGGTCAGGAATGTCGTGTTCACGACGAGGCTTTGCAGGGGAGCCAGGATCAGCCGGCCCGCATCGATAGGCAGGCGCGGCGTGGTTTCGCCCTTGTGTGCTCCGAGCTGGGGGAAATATGAGTCCGCCGAAGTGAGCGCGATTTGGGAATATTGCAGGAACACGTTTTGCGGCTGCACTTCGAAAGCGTTCGCAGTCGCCGATCGTGTGTTCGTTCCGGAAATTCCAAAATAACCTGCGACAACCAGCGTCCCGTCGTTCAGCCGCTCGCTTGTACCGGGCGCAATCTGAACGCCATTGTTTTCTTCGACAACCCGCATGCCGCCCGGCAGCATTGCGTATTGCGCCGGCAGGAGTGTGTACCAGCCTGCGGCAAGCCCGGGCGCGGCGCTCAGATAGACGCTCTGGCCGGCATTGGCCGATGAATAGAGGTCGCCGTAATTCGTCGAATAGATCGGGTCGTATGCCGCCACCGAACCTGAAGACAGTCCGGGAACGATCGCGTAGACCTGCGTTCCGCCGGGATATTGATAGCCGCCATTGCTGCTGAATTCGTCGGTATTGAAGCGATCGAGCACATCGCGCGACCCGCCCGTCCCCGGAATGAACTCATACGCGTAGACGTCGCCGCCGCCACTCAGATTGACGGTCGCGCCGGAATCCAGCGTCACCGATTCCCCGCCGAAGTTCAGGATCGCCGCCGGGGGCGCACCCAACTGCGCCGAACTCGTCGGCGCGAAGTACCATTCCGTCTGGTCGGTCGTCGTTCCGTAGGGAATTGCCAGGCCTTCCGCCGATACCGACGTGATGCTTCCATTCAGCGCCTCGACGGTCGCGGTCGCCGGTGCGAAGGTATTCGTAGTGCCCAGCGTGAGCGGGGTGTCGCCCCCGATATTCAGGGTGCCGATTGGCACCTGGATCACGCCGCCGAGCACGACATTTGCGGCCTGGATCGTGAGATCGGCGCCGGCCGAATAGGGAGTCGGCGGCGCGGACTTCGTCGTGCGGCCGAAGCGGATCGTGCCGTCGGAAGCGGCCGAGGTGACATAGAAGGTGGAACCCGTAGTCGGATACACCTGCGCCGCATCGATCGTGAGATTGCCGTTGACGGAAAGCTGGCCCTGCAACGTGTCGGCGGGGTTGTTCCCGTTGATCCCGAGCGTGATATCAGCGGGCTGGACTCCGATCAGGCGCACGGCGCCGCTCGCATCCAGCGTTACGTTGGCGACGGAATTGTCGAACAGCACCGCGCCCATGACGTCAATGTTGTCAGCGCGGAAGGTGACGCTGTTGTCGGCCGCCGTCCCGTAATTGGGAGTCGAAACGGACTGGACGATGCTGTCGAGACCGATATAGGGCGCGTCGATCTCCAGCCTGCCGCCCGAACTGATGATGGGAACATAGTGGTCATTGCCGTCGGGAGACGTCTGCCCGTCATAGGGAAGCGACGTCAGGAAGAAGCCCCGGCTCAATTGAATGGTCGCATCGCCGACCGATGAAATACTTCCCTGGGCGACGAAGGTCGCAAACCCGTCTGTTGAAATTGCCGCGGCAGAAATCGCATTCAGCGTGGGCGTCGATGGGTCATTTTGATAGAAAACGGGATCAAGCATCACCAGTGTGCCGCCGAGCGCGGAAGGCGCGCCGCCCTGCGCAAGAATGGTGGCGCCGGTCAGTGTGCCGCCACTGCCGAGATCCAGCGTGCCTCCATTGCTCCATACACGCATCGGCATAAAGGCGCCGTCGAATCCGAGCTCGTCATAAACGTCCGAAGCGCCGGAGAGATTGAGCATGGAGCCCGGATCGGCGACTACGGTCTCGGCGAGCCGAAGGCCTACCGGGTCGTTGGCACTCGTGTTGTTGAGACCATAGATGCCGTCGCCGATCGATTGCTGGAACAGAGAAGTTGATCCCAGGAAAGTCGGCTGGGACTCGAGCGTCCCGCCGGCCACGAGCCGGCCGGTGACGAAATTCTTCTGACCGATGGCCGTCGCGCGCGGATCGCGGATGCTGACACCGGAAAGATCGGTGACGCTGCCAGCGGCCAGATGGATTCCTTCCCCGGCGCTCAGCGTACCCAACAGATAGATGTTGTAGGTGCTGGCGACTTGCGCGTTCGTGCAGATCTGAGTGCCGCAGGTCAGGCCAGCTGCGTAATCAGTTGCGCTCTCGTCGATCGTGCCGTTGGCATTGAACGTGAACGCGTCGGAAAGACTATGAACGCCCAGGCTGGTCGCCGACGATCCAAAGATTGTCGGCAGCGTTTCGGTCTGGTTGATCGTGCCACCGGGAATGCGAATTGTGCCTTGATTGTCGAGCTGCGACACGGTCAGCACGCCGCCGGCGTCGTCCAGAATCGTGCCGCCTTTCGCAACCTGCAGCTCGATAAGGCCGCCCAAAGTGAGATTGACCGCTTTGCGGTCCCAGGCGTCGCCGGGAATCGTCGGTTTCAAGACGGAATAGACGTCGCCGCCACTCGCCAGACCTCGGAGCGCGGCCATCTGGGCTGCGGCGCGCATGGGGTCGTTCAGCGCCAGCGCCAAATAGGATTGAGTCAGGTCGAGCGTCTGGCCGGCACCGATGGTCAGCACGTCGGTTGCAAGCACGGCATTATAGCCGCCGAGCCCGTTGTCGAACTGGTTGGCAATCAGAGCGGTTTCGTAGGTCGTGATATCGTAGTTTGCGAAGCCTGCCTGCGAGAAGAAATCGAGGGGCAGTTCCGTTCCCGCCGATGCTGTTCCATTCCCAAAGCTGATTTCCGGCGTATCGAGCGTAAACGTCCCGCCACCCGCAAATCCGTCATCGCGGATCGTGCCCGGAGCGATGGATATCCTCGCGTTGATGGCATCCGGGTTCAGGGGAACGTAATTCTGACCGTTGACGAAGATGGTCGATACACGGAAGCCCGGGATTGCGCTCTGCTCGAATTGGGAGGTGTTGCTCGACGTCTGGAAAAAATTCGTCTCGTCGATGAGACTGACATTGCCCCCCGTCGACGAGAAATTGACCACGCCCGTCGGCGAAACGTACCCGCCACCCGATGCATCCAGCAGTGCTCCGCGATTGATGAGTATGCTGCCGCTGATGTCCTGGTTTACCGTGTGTTCTGTATCGCCCTCAACGTAGAGCAGCACGCTCGGTGCGGCATTGAGCGTGATGCTGCCGCCATCCGTATAGGCGCTTCCCAGAAGCTGGCCCGGGATGGCGCCATAGTCGTTGGTCCACAACCCTCGAACCGAGAGCGTGCCGTTGATTGTGATGTCGTACGATCCGAGTTGCGCCATTTCGGCCACGAACACCGAACCGCCGCGCGTGGTGTCTCCGCTGCCGTAGAGGCTGATGGTTTGCAGATTGATCTTGCCGGAGGGCGCAGTGATGCTGCCGTCAATAGTAATGGAGCGGCCGGATTCCGCGTCGAACTCCCCGCCGGGCGCGAGAACGACGTTCGCGCCTTTCTCGACATCGATCTTGCCGCTCGTGGCCAGCGCGAGGTCGCTGAGGCCCATGCCCGAAATGGCATCCGCCGACAGCGAGATCGTATCGATGCGATCCTGTGGCAGATACGATGCCGGATCGCGGACGGGAATGATCAGGTTGCCGTTGGCGTCGATCGAGACCGACTGTCCATAGCCGAGGTTCGACGATAACGCGTGATAATCCGCCTGATTGACGATATTGATATCGCCGCCGCCGTCGATGACGGTGTTGTCGGTCGAGTCGGTACCCAATGCCTGCACGAATAGAAAGCCGCCATTGGGAAGTTGGGACGGCGCACCCTGCAGCATGCGGCCATCGCCGAACACTTTGGATTGAGCCGTTCCAACCTGCGCGTCTGCGAGTTGTACGGGGCCGGGGAATGCGTGCGCGTAGACCGTGCCGTCGAGAATGATGGTTGACGCCTTGAGGGTCAGAGAGCCCGCGTCGCGGCCTTCCGTATACTGTCCCTCATATTGCCGGCCCGACAGAAGCGGATCGGCAAAGGTCTGCATAACTCCCCAGCGGGGCTGGATCGATGTGAACCCGTCATAAATACCGATATAGGTGTCATCCGGATTGGCATCGCCGATGTTCACAATGTTCCCGGATGAGTCGATCAGTTCCGTCGTCTGTACCCAGCCTGCCTGGTAGGTGACCCAGCCGCCGGTCAGATCGATCACCGCGCCGGCCTTCACCGTGACATCGCCGACGATGTTCTCGTTGCCGCCCTGGGCAAAGCTTTCCGCGCCCAGCGTGACATTCCCGCCCTTGGTCATCAGCTGATCGACGGAAACGCCGACCTGTTGCGCGTAACTCGCGGCGGGAATCAGTGGCGATCCGACCCACGCCACGCCATCGGACCGCACACCCGACAGCCGCGGGTCGACATAGACGGTCGCACCGTTGAGGAAGCCGGCCTTGTAGGCCTGGCCGTCGTTCTGGAGGTCGTTGCCGGTAACGGGATCGATCGCGATGCTGTTGATCGAAGCGGGAATGACGACGTTCGGAATGCCGGCGACATCGATGACTGCGCCCGTGTCGATGAACACACGCGAAAGACCCTGGTTGCCGTTGTCGTTATTGGTTGTCGACCCCGGCGCGACGCCTATTGTGACGTTTCCGCTCGGAGCATAGATCATCGCATTGTGCTGGATTTCGACGCGTGACTGGTTGCTCCCTATGTCGATTTTCGACGGTTTGAAATTCCTGATCGAGACGGGATCCTGCGGAATGGTTTCCGCTGTCGGATCTGGGCCGATGGCAATCGTGCTGCCGGCCCCGAGCTGGATGTCGCCTCCATAGAGCTGGATGAACCCGTTCCGCGAGACGCTGGTGGTGGCTTCCAGGATGCCGTCATTGATGGCGGCGCCCTGGTCGTTGGCTTCGAGCGAGACATAGCCTTGCGGGGCCGAAATAATTCCGGTGCTGGTGTTGTCGACGTAGACAGGATCCGATGCAGGAATGAAGGTCGAGTCCAATGACGATAGCGAGAAGCCGCGAATATCCGGGGTTGAGGTTCCGGCAGCCCCCGTTGAACGCTCCAGCGTCACGAACCAGCCGGCCTCCAGGCTGACTTGACCCTTGGGAGACGTGATCTCCCCCGAATTGACGATCTTCGAGCCGGTCAGAAGAACATAGCCGCCCGTATTGGTCTGGATGTTCGCGCCGGCCTGTACATCGATCTCTCCGAGTGGATCATTGTAATTGATGTCGTCGCCGTGCCCGTCGCAGGGGTTGTTGGTGCAGTAGGCAGTCGCCGAGAATGTGTAGGCCGACGGCTTGTCAGTCGAAGATGCCTGGTCGGCGTAGCCCAGAAGCCCATATTCGATGAAATAATCATTGCGGGCCCTGATCGAGAGCGGCGTTTCCGTTTCGAGATCGACGGCATGGCCGATTTCGAGATTTGTCGCGATCAGCGCGTTGACGTTCACCTGTGAGCCGCCGCCGAACAGAATGCCGTTCTGGTCGATGATGAGAACGGTACCCTGCGCCTTGATCGAGCCCAGGATTTCGCTCGGCGAGGTGGAATTGCCGACCACGCGATTCAGCACCACCCATGAATTCTGCGCGATTCCCTTGAAGGTCTGCTCGAAATCCACCGTCGTGTGCTGTCCAACGTTGAATGTCTCCCACGACAGGATCGCGCGCGCCTGGGTCTGCTTGATCGTGACTTCGACGGATTTGCCGGACTTTGTTTCCGTCGGCTGATCGGCGCCCTGCCAGGTGCTGAGCCCGGTGGGGTCCTTCGCCTCGGGCAACGGATTGGGGACTTCCTGCAAGCCGCCAATCACCAGACCATCAGGCACGTTTCCCGGCGAGCCGAGAACGGCCTCATGGGCGGCAATCTGCGCCTGCTGCGCAAGTGCAAGCGCCTGCGCGACCTGCGTCTGGTAGTGCAGCGCGCGTGCCGCTGCGGCGCTCATGCCTGCGGCTTCGGCGGCCGCCTGATTGATATTCGGATTCTTGAGCAACTGGCCGGTGGTCGTGTTGTTGAGCGTCACGGCCGCACGCAGAGCCGAAAGGCTTTGGGCGCTCGCCTGCGAGACGCCGATCGCAGTGACCAGAGCGACGAGGCTCGTCCCTCGCAGCAGCCCAGACCTGAAGGAACGTCCACACCGCTTGCTTTTGGCTGTCCCGTTCATCGTGCCCTCCCTATGCTCGTCCAGGTTCAATTGCCGCCACCTGCCGAAGGTGACGCATGTGTTGCTCGCGGATCGAACTTCCCGTTCTGCAGACGGTCGCCGAACCCTTGCGCGATGTTTTCGAGCTCGACGCGCTTGACGCCGATAAATGGTTCGTTGGCGCCAACGGCATCGCCAACGTCGAAATCCTCATAGGCGGCGAGAATCTCGTTGCCGAGTTTGACGAGCGCCGCGTTCTTGTCTTCGCAAAGACCAAGCTGCTTTTGAGCATCCGCAAGGCCGCTCTGCAGCTTTTCGTGGTCGGCCTGGGCCTGTTGGGCGTTTCCCGCCGCTTGCGTGTAGGCGTCCTTGTACTTGGCTATTTCCATTTCGAATGCACGCGAGCTTGCTGCACTTTGTCCGGCATGGGCGAGCTGCGCCTTCGCCGCGGCAAGCTGCGCCTTCAGCGCATCGCGCTCCTGCTCCGCAGCGGTCTTCGCCGCCTGCAGCGCAGTCTGCTGGTCCTGTTCCTGGTGCAGCTCGTTGAGCGTCGAGCGCAATTGGTCGCGCAGCCTGTCCTCAAGCGATTGCGCAGCGACAGGAACAGCGGGGATCAGGGCAAACAGCGCAAGAGAGAGGAGCAGCTTCCTCATGATCAGAATACCGCGTTGAGATCGAGTTGCATGACGTCGATGGCGAGCGGAGGCCCATAGACCTCATTGGCGCTGAACCAGCGGGCGCTGAGCCACGTGTTGTCGAAAACGCCCAGCGAGGCCTTGAGGAAATAACCCCTGGCATTGGTGCCGCCCATGTGGAAGTCGTGGTCGTTGAACGCATCGAGGACGGCGTCGGGCTGAATGTATTTGTAGCCGCCGGTGATGTTCCAGGCCCAGCGGGTACGCGGCTCCGGATCTCCGAACAGCACGCTGCCCATGAAGGCATTGGGTCCGCTTTCGATTGTTCTGGTCAGTGGATTGAAATTTGTGACGGGAAATGAGCCCTCGAGCGCGTAACGATACGCGACACTGGGGTCGTAAGCGAGATTGCGCACATAGTCGCCTTCGACGATCAGGTGATGATTGTGCGAAAGTTTGAGGTCGAAGGCCGACGTCGCGTTGAGCTCGTCGTAGTTGAAGACGAGTCCCGCGAATTGCGGCTGCGCGTAGTTGGTCGGGTTGGACGGATCGGGGATGATGCTGCGGATGAGGAACAGCGTGTTGCCCTTCTGCATGAAGGGCGGAACGGTGTCGTCGGTCGAACATTGTCTGGTGCCGAGATAGATCGGGCACGGCGCCGAAAGCTCCCCCTGCGCATTGAGATAGCGGTAGATGGACACGGCAAAGCGCCAGTCGTATCGCGGCTGCTTCCAGTCCGCTCCGACCTGCCCGCCCAGCAGAAGCTCCGTGCGATCGCCCGACTTGATCGGGCTGTAGGTCGGAAAATTCTGATCGATATAGCCGACCGGGAACAATCCCGCCGTCCCGAACAGTTCGACGTCGCGCTCCCAGGGCGATCTGGTTTGCGAAGCAATGGTGACGCCATCGAAGTTCAGGTTCTCGTCATAGACGAGATCGGTGTGAAAGAACGGATCGGCCATGCGGCCGAGTGTGATCGACGCCTCTGGAAACGGAGAGAGCGCAATATAGCCCTGGTCGAGCCAGATATCCTTTTTCCCGAACCCTCCGCCCAGAAGCTGCGTCGTCGAAACGGGGCTGTTGTCCCTGCCCGTCGCTAGACGCACTCCGACCTCTACGCCGTCCGTGACATTCGCGATGAAGCCGAAGCGTGCGCGAAGGCTGAGCTGATTGTAACGGTTGGCCGTCGTGTCGAGAAACGGGATCGTGTTGAGGATGTTGTTCGGGTTGACATCGGTCGGGCCGTTGGCATTGAACGCGGAGTAGTTGATGAATCCGTCAACCCCGTCGCTGCCGATGTTGTTCTTGCCGTAGAGATCGAACTCGTCGCGGAAGCGGAAATCGCCGCTCCATGTGAAGCGGTTGATCCAGGCCGGCAGCGCGTTTGGCTGGGCCCAGTTCTCCGCCTTTGCCTCTTTGAGAACCTCTGCCTTCACTTCATCACGGATCTGATTCTTGACAATCTGGGGCACGTAAGGAACCCGCACGACTCCCGGCGCAGGCGGCGGCGCCGGGCGCGCCTCCGGAATGGGCACGGGAGCCACAGCCACTTTGGCGGATCTTGCCCGCGCGGCTTCCTGTTCGGCTTCCTTGAGAAGTGCGTCAGCGCTCTGCTGTGTGATTACCTTCTGCTTCACGAGCAGCCGGATGAGGTTGACCATCGCGCTCTGCGAGGGACCGCCGTCGGATTGCGCCAGCACCGGCGTCGCACTCAAACACAACGCGGAAATCGCGGCACCTGCCGTCAATCCCCTCCGCGCCAACATCCCCTTCATCACCCTGCCCCGTGTATCGTTGTCTCTGAAGAAACGTCTGGTTTACGCGCGTCTGCGCCCTTCAATCCTCACACGCTGTGGAAACGGCAGCGTCGATGGTGGCGGTTCGTCCAGGGCCCGCATCGTCTGCAGCGCATCGACAAGAACCTGATCGATTTTCGGATCGCCGCTCGTCTTCAGGATCGCTGCGCGCGCGACGCGCCCGTTCGGATCGACCCAGACCTCCATGTCGGCGCTGAATACGAGATGATTGACGCGGTCGTCGTTCTGGATCGTCTGCTGCAGCGCGGAGCCAAGATAGCGCGTGTAGTTTGCTTCGCCGAACCCGCCTCCCGAGCCGACCTCGCCGCCCCCGCTTCCCGCCCCGACATTGAATGCATCGGAGCCTGCCTGCGCCGGCCCGTTGATGGTGACGGGCTTGGGCGCGTTGTCCACGGCCTTCGGCTGGTCGACCGGCCTCTGAACGTCCTCGACCTTCTTCTCCGGTTCCGGCGGCTTCTGCGGCGGAGGCGGTGGGGGCGGAGGAAGCGTCGCGATCAGCGTCGGAAGCGGCGGCGCTTCGCGCCGGATGCCCGCCGTGTCGTGCAGGAAATAAAGGATTGCGCCTACAATGACGAGCAGGATCGCGCCCGGCACCGCGATCGCGCGCAGGCGAGCGGGCCATCGTTCCTCGAATTCGTCGGTCATTTGTACCATGGCTTCAACTCTGCTGTTTGCCGGTCACCAGACCGACATGGGGAAGATCGATACGGCGCAAGAGATCGAGAACATCCATCACTTTCTGGTACTGCACGGCGGAATCGCCTTTCACGATCACGGGAAAGTCGGGCGTGAGCGCCCTCTGCGTGCGCAGACGGGCCTCGAGTTCGGGCAGCGTGACGGGATAGGCGTCGAGAAAGATCTGCCCGCTGTTGTTGATCGTGATCGCCTTGGTCTGCGGCTTGGCGAGACTGACGCTCGCGCTCGCCTTGGGCAGGTCGACCTTTATGCCCTGCACCGACGCCGTGGTCAGGATGATGAAGATGATGAGCAGCACATAGGCGAGATCGAGCATCGGCGTGATGTTGATGTCGTCATAGGGCTTGTCTTCGTCTTTGAGCTGCATCGCCGCCGCCTATTCCGCCGCGCGGGCGAATTCCCGCCCGCTATGGCTTTCAGAAAGGCGCGTCACGAACTCGTCGACGAACACCTGCATGTCCGCCGAAACATTCTTGTTGCGGATGATGAGATAGTTGTAGCCGAACAGGGCCGGAATCGCGACGGCAAGACCCGTAACGGTGGCGAGCAGGGCGGCCGAAATTCCGGGCGCGATCGCGTTGACATTGACGTCGCCGGTTGCGGCGATGGCGGCAAAGGTGATCATCACGCCGACTACCGTACCGAGCAGGCCGAGGAATGGGCCGCCGGAAATCGAGATGGTGAGCAGCACCATCGAGCGCGCCAGCCGCTGATTCTCGCGCACCTGCGAGGCGTCCATGACCGCGCGGATGACCTGGATTGCTTCCGCGTTGAGCACGAGCGCGCCGCCCCGCGCGATGCGACGGCGTATCTCCTCGGAAGCCGCGTGATAGACGCGCCAGATCGACGAGCGCGCCAGCCTCCGTCGCTCAGCCGGGTTCATTTTTGATTCGTCGATGGCGAACGGATCGCCGCCATGCCGACGGAACAATGCCACGAACGCGTCGTTTGCCTTGTCGACGCCGCTCACATAGCTGGCCTTCGTCCACATGACGAACCACGACATCACTGCCATGCAGCCCAGAATGCCTATGACCACCCAGGCATCGATGGTCACCGATTTCACGATGATGCCGAAATAGCCGAAACCGAATCCCGCCTGCTTCTCGTCAACGCCGAATTGCACGAGCCGCGACTCGGGTCCCTCCCCGATCGCGTCGGCGCGGATCAGCGCGGCGTTTCGTGCGACTTTGGAAAGCCTGAGTTCGTCCATCTCGCCGATGAACGCGGACACGGGCGCGGCAAGCGTCGCGCCCTGCGGCGCGCCGCCAATGGCCGTGACGCTGTTGAGAGCCGGAAGCGCTCCGGCAGCTGCCGCCGCGTTCGCGCCATTCACATAGAGGATGATCGACTTGCCGTCGGCTGTCACCGCGACCTGTGTCCATTGGCCCTTCGCAATCGGCCTGGGCGCCGCTACGCGCACGGGTGAACTTCCTTGTACCTCCGCGAAAGGTGTCCCCGAATCGAGACCCACCACTAAAGTCGAGCCGTTGTCGCTGCGCACATAGAGCGCCTGACGCGCCCGCGGGGCAGCCTGTTTGATCCAGGCGCTGAACGTGAACGCGCCCTTCGGCGTGATGGCGAGCGACGGACTAGCAGGCACCGTAATGGGTCCCGTCCCGGCAAACCGCGCGCCTTTGCCCACGATTGCACCGTCGTCGATGCCGGCCGGGGCGTTCTGCGCGTTGTTGCCGTAGGCCGTCTTGTCCTTGGGCGGGGCGCCTGCGCCGTCGTCGAAATGAAAGACAAGCGTGTAGTCGGCATCAAACGTGCCCGCGATGTCCGCTGCCGGTGGCGCCTTCTTGTTGCCGTAGTAGAGCCAGATCTGTTTGGCGGAGCCTGCCGGAAAATCGGGGATGTCGACCCACGCGGCCGCGACGCCCAGAAGCGGATCGAAGGACTCCACGTGGAAGGGTAACGGCGTCTTGTCGTCCGAGCCTACGAACCGGATATCGTTGCCGTTGTCCTGCGCGTCGCCGAAACTGAAATTGCCGGTGTGCAAACGGATCAGCACGGGCACGCGGCCGGCCGCCTCCGCGACGTTCGCGCCTTTCGGCGTGGTATCGATCGTGAGCTGCTTGCGGTAGGACCAATCGGTCTGCCACCACGCGAGCGCCTGGCTTGGTGCGAGCGCCAGAAGAATCAGCACGAGCCAGAAGCGGCGCCAGCCGAAGCGCTCGATCGATGTGGAAGAAAGGATCGATTTCACATCAAAGCTCCGATTTGACGCTGAAGGTGATGCGTGGGCGTTTCGCAGGCGTCGAAGGACCGCTGCGCAGCGGCAACGCGACGTCCACAATCCCGATAAGATGGTTCAGCGCCGCCACGCGCATGCCGGCGCCGATGCTTTCGAGCGAGAACATGTCCGTCTGTCCCGGCAGCGCGCCGATGATCCAGACGCGCGCAAGATCGGCAAATGCAAAGACGCGCCAATCGGCGACTTCAGGACCCACGAAGCGGGCGAAGGAAGGTCCGCGCAGTTCGGTGGATTCGAGAATTCCGTCATCGCCAATCGCTTCGGATTGCAGATAGCCGCGCACCGAGGTGAGACCGCCAGCCGCGAATTGTTCGCTCGAGAGGAGCGGCTGATCGGCGATCTGGCCGGCGAAATGCACGACCCCAAGCGTGCCCACGGGAAGATGCTGCGTATAGGTTACATCAGCTCCGAGATGAACGAAATTTCCCCGCGCGAAGGCGCGATTGTTTTCGAACGTTGGAGGCGGGCTTCCCAATCCGCGCGTGCCAATGACTGTTGTCACCGAGGAATCGACCTCGCTCTCCGGTGTCACCCATTGCAGATTGTAGACTGCCGCCACCGGCCAATAGTCGATCGTCGCGACCGTTCCGCTGGTGCCGAGCGTCACGCCTTCGAGAAAATGCTTGAAGTCGAGTCCGAAATTGAACGACTGGCCGAAATCGCCGAACGACGGCAGTTGCAGCACGCCATGCAGGCCGGCCGTATATCCGTTGCCGAGCACGTTGGTGCCGCCGAGCGTGTTGACGTCGCTGTTAGATTGATAGCCGTAGGCGAGAATGCTCCACGGCGAGCCCCAGATGGGCGCCAGATAGGAACCCGCAAAAACCTGTCCGCTGTGAACGTTCTGCGGGGCGCGCAGAAAAGTGAAGGCCGCGCTGTGCCCGAGCTGCCAAAGATTGTCGTAGTGAACGATGGCAAGTGCGCGCAGCGGCTCCGTATTGGGGCTGTGGTCGTTGTTGATTTCGGCCGAGCCGTGCAGCGGCAGAGTGTCGGTGACATGCAGATCGACATCCACGGTTCCGGGAACCGTCCCGGGCTTGAGCGTGGGCGTAACCCGCCGGTCGGGAAGCCGGTTGAGGTCGTTGATCTCGGTCTGCGCTTCCTGGAGGTTGGGGACATTGCCTTCCGCAAGCGCCGGCACCTGTTCCTTGATCGTGCTGGGCAGGTAATAATGAGAACCTACGACACGCAGCCGACCGATCGGCGCCTCGACCACGTGCAGTTTCACGATGCCGTTGGTGACGGTCTGCGGCGGAACCTCGACGACGACGGACTGGTAGCCGCGATCCTGGTAGGCGTGCTCCAGCGCTGCGCGCGCGCTCTCCACGTCGGTGCGGGTGCGTTGCGGACCGAGATAAGGATAGACGGCGCTTTCGATCGACTCCTGGTCCAGCTTGGTGTTGCCGTCGATGTCATAGGCATCGATGTCGACATGCCGCTCGGCCGGAGCAGGCGCGGATTGATCACCGGGTTGGGGAGGCGCCGCTGTGGCCGGTTTTGCCGGAGCTGATGGAGTCGGCGCGTCGCTCGCCCGGCTGGCTCCAGGCGTTACTCCTGTAACCACGACGGCCGCCGCAAGCGCCCGGACCGTCGCGCCCGCGGCGCGACCGATAAAGCCCGGCGAAGGCAGCACTATTCCCACCACGAAAGCCACCCCACGCGCTCCAAATCCCGCCGAGCGCTTCCGGACAACGCCTATCCGAGATGAAGAGATTCAGCAAGGCAAGGAGCACGCTAGATTGAGCTGTTTACGCAAACCGCAGGTGCAATACTTCAGTGAACCTGATTTCATGACAGATTCGTGACAGTATTACTACGAAACCATGAAACCTATTCTGGACCGGTTCCCTGTCCGACATCGCCGTATTTACACTATTAATCCCATAGAGTCAAATAGATATATTGGTGAGATGGCGCGAAGGCATGGCTTAAGCTCGTGATGTGGCCGTGCGCTCGTGATGTGGCCGTGCGCTCGCGATGTGGTTTTGAAGGACCTGACCCACCGTCTCAAAACCTTCATGCAGCTTTCACAAGAGGTTCGAACTTCGGGACTACTCACCTGTCGTGAACGCTGCGGAGGGGAAGAAAACCTGCGCGCGTGGGCGCTTGGGGGAGCGAGTTTGGATGGCTCGCAACAATCTGTTCGCAATGACGAGTATTCGCAGCCCGTCAGTGCCGTATCTGCTTCGACGAGGCAAATACTGGCGCTGATGATGCTTGTGCACAGCAGGAAATGATAGGTGAAATCTCTGGTGAATTTTTATTGAATACATCGAACGATGAATTGAGCCAGTAGTGATTTCGGCTAATGTCCCTGTGTCCTTCCAGAGGGTCTTTCTTCAGACGACAGCGCCCCGGGCGAATGCGGCTTTCGCCCGACATGGGCGGCGGCAAGCCGAAGGAATCGGAATGAACGTGTTTTCAGACGCGATCGCGATCAATGGCCTGACGTAGCTAGTCCGAGCTTTTACCAACCAAAGGAGACTGACTGAGATGCTGAAACTTCACCACACTTTACTGGCGACAGCCTGCCTCACGCTTGCGAGCGTGGCGGGCTTTGCGCCGGGCGCCCTCGCAGCCACCAATTGCTCTGGGCAAACGAACTGCAATGGCGGACCCTACACGTTCAATCTGACAAAGGACGCGTTCGGTGGCGGATCGTCGCTGGTCGCGCCCTATTGGCGCCAGACCGATGATTGCTACGCCAACCCCGCCGCACTCATCTTCAAAGGCACACCGCCGACTTTCGTCGACGAGACGTTCTTCGACTACACCGGCACCGTTCCCCAAGACTGTTCGACGACGCACATCAAGAAGGGCGAGACGGTGTGGTATATTTCCACGGGATCTGGCACCGGCATCGCCGGCGTGTTCAGCCATGATCCATCGAAGTACGGGTTCGTCGATGCCGGCCAGACCCAGCACTTCCCGCGAGTGAGCTACGGCCTGTCGGACGCGGGTCTAGCATCGAGCGATGTCACCATCTACAACAGCGGCGGCACCGAGCAGGGCGTCAGCATTGCCCAGTTCAACCAGGAAACCTGCACCAGCGGCGACACCAATCCCTATCCCAATCCGCTGCAGTGCTACGGACCGCTCATTCAGTACCCCTTCTCGGTCGACCCGGTCACCCAGTTCTACGCGAACCAGGGCACCTACGAGAAATGGATCGATTCGAACAACGTCGAAACCGATTATCACTTCAATGTACAGCATCAGCGCGGCGACGGCAGCGGCGGCCTTCGCCTGAGTCCCAAGACCTATTGCATGATCTGGAACGGCCAGATCACCAACTGGAACGATTCTCACATCACCGCGGACAATGGTGGCGTGTCGCTCGTGGATCCGAACGATCCGGCTAAGGGCAACTGGAGCATCCCGCTCATTCCGGTCGGCCGCAGCGACAGTTCGGGGACAACCTCCATCGTGACCCGGCACTGGGCCAATGTGTGTTCCAGCATCACCGGCAACCAGTACACGACCGGGGCGACCACGTTGCAGGCTGCGGGTTCGACGATCGTCAATAGTACCGTGTACAACCTCGGCAATCCGAATTTCCCCGGATTTGACATCAATGGAGAAATCTCCACAGCTCCGGGAAGCAACGGCGTCGCCCAGTACGCGGCGTTCACGGCCACCCCGCCCGGCCAGACCTCGAATTGTACCAATCCTCCCGCGGGCGCGGCGGTCTGTATCCAACAGGGGCGCCTCGGGTATGTCGGTCCCGATTACGTGCTTCCCTATGTCAACAACACCCAGACGAATTCGTTCAACCTGTTTTCGGCGACGCTGCAAAACAGCCACGGCAACTGGGAAGATCCCACGCCCGCCGGCGCTCTTGCGGCGTTCGGATCCATCCAGCCGCCGCAGAGCAACGCGAACGGCACCTATTGCGCGAGCTGCCTGAACTGGGGCATGCGCAACGATCCGTCTGCATGGGTGCAGGGCCTGTCGCCGACTTCCGTGCTGGCCAATCCGACCGCCAAAACCGCTTATCCCATGGTCGGCACGACGAATCTTCTCGGTTATACCTGCTACGCGAAATCAGGTGTCGAGAAGAACCTCGTCGGCTTGCAGTCGTATCTCAACAAAGCCTTGATCAACAACGACTCGAAGGCCGGCATTCTGGCCTCCGCCGGTCTCGCGCCCCTGCCCAAACAGTGGCGCGTGGCAGTCAGTTCGACCTTTGTCACCAATGGCGATGGCCTGGGTCTCAACTTTGCCACCGTCGGTGCTCCCGGCGCCTGCTCAGTCGCAGGCGTCATCGGCGGCTGATATCTCGTAACGGATTGACTACAGGAGCGGCCCTGACCAACAGGGCCGCTCTTTTTTTGACAAACTCGCATTATTCAGGCGGTGTTTCCGGATGGCCGGGACAGTTTTCAATCCGGCCGCGCTCTGTCGCGCGGACAGCGGTGACAGGCCATGACGAGCTTGGGGAAAGCAGGCGTGGCCGGCAACTCATTCGCCGCGCCTTGCGCAACTGGTGAACTACCAAACCTGCGTGGCCGGTCCCGCCCAATGTCGGATCGTGACATCGGGCGGGTAAGTGACGATCGGGGCAGTTCCCAGTGTTTCTATGCGGCGGCGATTGCTCTCACAGCGAGACCTGGGTCCGCAGGGAGAAGGCATTGTACCGGGTGCCGAACGCGCCCGACCACGGCCGGCTGATGTCGATGTTCTGCCAGTCGAGCATGAATTTCAAATTGTAGTTCGGATAGAAGTTGAACCCTGCCGACCAGATCTTCTGATCGCCGCCATGCACCTGATCGGCCGAAACAAGCGAATTGACGTCGTAGTTCAGATCGGTGTCGCTGTAGCGCGCCGCAAACTCCCAGGCGCCCCACACACCGTTGGCGGGGTCGAAATCGCTGGCAGGCACGGGCCGCAGGAAGGCCGCGTTCGCCATGCTGTAGGTGCGCGGTTCGCCAGTCAGCACCCAGCTGCCTTCGATATACCAACCCGAGAAGGCGGGATTGGTCTGTCCGGTGCTCGCGTCGCGGCGGCTGATGCCGTACCAGAAGTTTTCACCCTCGAGCAGGAGCGGACCGTAGCTGACGGCGGCTTCGACGCCGGCGCTGTAAGCAGATTTGGCGTTGATGCTGCCGCTGTTGATCCAGGAGACGTTCCATTCGCGCAGCTCGGGGCGATCCGAGAACGACACGAGATAGCAAGCCGGCGCAGTCGTCGTGCAGGACGCCGGATTCACGCCTTCGGGATGGAACACATCGCCGACATTGCCGCCGAGATGGATATTGAAATTGCTGTCGGGGTCCTGAATGGGGGCGATCGCGACGCGGCCGACAAAGGCCTCCTGCCCTTCGATCTGGCCTTTGCCGACAGTGTCGGAGGTCAGATAAGTCGAGGCGTACCAGATGCTTCCGTTGCCCTGGAATCCGAGACCCGTGCGTCCGTCGTCGGCATCCAGCCCTCGCGACAGTTGCGCAGGCGAGGGCCGCTCATTGAGCAGAAGGTCATCTGCCGCGGTCGCGTCGGCAAGGTTGGCAGGGGTCGGAAATGCGCCAATCTTGAATGTGAATGGATCGAGTATTCCCTTGTACGTAACAAAGGCCGATTGAATCCTCGCGCCGCTTGGATTGACAGCGACGGTCGGCGGCGTGGTGCCGGTGATGATGCTTTCCGCGCCGCTCTCCTGGCCGCCCGCACCGCCGAAATCGTAGTTGAACTTGTAGCCGAAATCGCTGCCCAGGACGCCCTGGACTCCGATCTGCGCACGGCGGAAGTTGAAGCCGCTGCGGCTGAGCACGGGGGTGCCTTTGGGGCCGGTGACCGAGGAATCGTCAAACGTCGCGGCGTCCGCCTGAACCAGGGACGTAATCGACAGGGAATATTTCCCGTCGGGCGTCGCGATCGTCGGCCTGCCCTTCTTGAGGGTGACCACGGCGTGGCTCTTGTTCTCCGCCGCCTGTTCATAAATCTGGTTCTGCAGCGCCTCGAATTGTGCGGCGCTCACCGCGGGCTGGGGCTGCGGAGGCGCGGCTGCCGCCGTAGCGGATGCGCCGCCGCTGGCCTGTCCGGTCTGCGCCTTCAGGTCGCGAATCTCGGCCTGCTGCTCCTGGATAACGCGCTCCATGCGGTCGAGCCGCTCTTCAAGCGTATTGGCATGGTGGTGGTGCTTTTTGGACGAATCGGCGGGAGCTGCAGCGCTCGCCGCGTCCTGTGCAAAGGCCGGCCCAGCCAGGCACGCCAACGCCGCTGCTCCCAGCAGAATGGTTTTCAGTTTCATGACTTTCCCCGCTCGCAGTACGCTTTGAAAGACCTAAAACACGACTAACACACTCAAGTCAACGGTGTTTATTCCGCACCCTGTCGCCCCGCTGCCGGTCGGATTCGCTCTCGCGCGTCCGGCAGTCCCATTTAGCCTATCGGCACCACAAGAGCGCAATACGAAAGTTCGGTGACACTTTTGTGAAGGCGGTGGGCTTGATGGCTCACTTTCTCCGCCCTCGGTCGCGATGGCGACCGTAGGCCGGGACGACAAGCGTCAGGCTCGTCAACCACAAGCACATATTGCCCATTGACTCTATCTATTTGATATAGATAAATCACGAAGAAGGGGTGCAGTCGTGCCGCTGGCGACGATCTCGTCGCATGCACGTGCCGAACGCGCTGCGCCTGCCAACCGAGGAGATCGACGCATGCCTAGATACAGGTACCGCGCGCTGGCTGGGGCCTGCGCACTTATCGGCGGCACGGCCGTCTTCACGCCCTACGCCATCGCCGGTTATGCCGCAGGAGACATCTTCGGCGGCGGCGCAGCCGTTCCCGCCGCCTATGCGCGCCAGACATTCGATTGCTACGCGAATCCGACGCAACTCATCATCTACGGCACTCCGCCAACCTTTCAGAACATCGCGCCGTTCAACTATACAGGCACTCCGTCACAGAATTGCGCAACGCAGCACATCGTGACCAACGAAACCACCTATTACGTTTCTGCGAGCGCGGGCATCGGAATCCTTGCGGCGTTCAGTCACGATCCCACCTTCTTCGGATTCATCGATCTGAACAACGATTATTTCCCCAGTGTGCAATTTGGAATGTCGACGACCTCGCTGGTATCGACAGATGTGAGCGTCTACAACAATGGCGGCACCGAAACGCAGGGAAAAACAGGCATCACAATCGGACAATTCAACCAGGTGAGCTGCACCAGCGGTTCGAAGAATCCCTATCCAAATCCGTTGCAATGTTACGGCCCGCTGGTCCAGTTTCCGTTCGGGATCACGCCGATCGCCTTCGCCTACAATTCCGTCTACGAGAAGGTGCTGAACTCCAACGGCACGGAGACCGATTATCACTTCAACATCAAATATCCCCGCAGCGACGGCAGCGGCGGCTTGCGGTTGAGTCCTGGAACTTACTGCAAGGTATTCAACGGGCAGATCACGAACTGGAACGACCCCGCGCTCAAGGCCGACAATGGCGGTCAACCGCTCTGGGACCCGAACGATCCGAACCAGGGCGCCGGGTGGGGCGTGACACTGCAGATTGTGGGCCGCGCCGACAGTTCCGGCGCCACCAGCATCTTTTCGCGTCACCTGGCCAACGTCTGCGCCAGCCTGAATGGCAACCAGTACACGACGGGCGCCTCCACCCTGCCCTCTTCGCTGCTCGGACCAACCTACAATGTGGGCAATCCAAACTATCCACCGGTCGTGGGCGAAACGCCGGGGCTGTTCACACTCGTTTCGGGCAACAGCGGCGTGGCGCAGTACACCGCGTTTACGGCCGTTCCGGGCGGATCGAATCCTTCGAACTGCAACCTTGGAACCGCCTGCATTCAGCTCGGCCGCATCACCTACAGCGGCACGGACTATGTGTTGCCGTATGTGCTTGAGACGCAGGAGAACACCTACAATCTGAACTCGGCGACGTTGCAGAATTCTCACGCACAATGGGAGGCGCCGTCGGCGCAGACCGCTCTGGTTGCTTACTCGACAATCCAGCCGCCGCAGAGCAATAAAAACGGTACCTATTGCCCCAGCTGCCTCAACTTTGGCTATCGCAGCGATCCGACCGCCTGGGTGCAAGGCACATCGCCGACGGCCGTAATCGCAAATCCGACGGCCAAGTACGCCTATCCGATCGTCGGAACGGCCAATTGGGTCACCTATACCTGCTACAAGGTTGTGAAACAGCAGAAGTCCCTCGTCGGCGTCATGCATTACATCAATAGTAAAGCCATCAACTTCGACCCAAACCTCGGAATTCTTGCCAGCGCCGGGCTCTCCCCGCTGTCGAAACAGTGGCGCACGGCCATCGGGTCGACATTCGTCAACAACGCATCTGGTCTTGGCCTGAATATTGAGCCCGTCGGCGCACCCGGCGCATGCAGTGGGGCCGGCATTATCGGAGGATAGCAACTTCAACAGCAAGAGCGGCCCTGCGCGCCAGGGCCGCTCCTGTTTTCTGCGCTCAGAATCAATCGTGGCAAGTTTCGCGTTCTTCATCTCCGCCGATAGAGATCGCGGTAGCTCTCGCGCAAAACGTTCTTCTGTACTTTTCCCATGGCATTGCGTGGGAGCTCACGGGCGAACAACACGCGCCTTGGCAATTTGTATCTGGCAACGCGCTCCCAAGCGCAGAGAGCAGATCTGCTTCTCCAAGCGCCGCGCCATCCCTCAAGACGACGATTGCGGTCACGCCTTCACCAATATCTGGATGCGGCAGACCGATTACCGCCGATTCGGCAACTCCTGTAAGGGCATCGATCTCCGTCTCGATCTCCCTGGGATAGACATTGAAGCCGCCGCTGATCACGAGGTCCGTTACGCGGCCTGCGATCCGCAGGTAGCCCGACGAATCGATCGTTCCGAGGTCACCAGTGACGAAGAACCCGTCTTCGCGGAACGCTGCTGCCGTTCCATCCGGCTTGCGCCAATAGCTCTTAAAGACGTTCGGGCCGCGCAATTCGATCATTCCGACTTGCCCGGACGGAAGTGGCGAACCCTCTTGCGGATCGGCAACGCGCAGTTCGACTCCGGGCAACGGAAGCCCGACCGTGCCCGCGATCCGCTCGCCGTCACAGGGGTTCGACGCGATCATGCCGGTCTCCGTCATCCCGTAACGCTCGAGAATGGCGTGACCGGTGCGATCGAGCCACGCCCGATGGGTTTCCGGCAAGAGTGGCGCAGAGCCTGAAATGAACAGTCGCATATGCGCCACGCGGGCGCGGTCAAGCCGGGAGTCGGCAAGAAGTCTGGTGTAGAATGTCGGAACGCCCATCATCGTTGTTGCCTCGGGCAAATGGGCGAGAATCCGATCGAGATCGAATCTCGGCAGCAGGATCATGGATGCGCCGGCCATCATGCTTGTGTTGGTGGCCGTGAAGAGACCGTGCGTGTGATAGAGCGGCAGAGCGTGCAGAAGGACATCGCTCCGGGAGAACTGCCAAAGGTCGCGGAGCACAAGCGCATTCGAAGCAAGGTTTCGTTGCGTCAGCATCGCGCCCTTCGGGCGCCCTGTTGTGCCGGACGTATAGAGAATGGCCGCCACGTCGTCGCCCGCACGCATCGCATCATCGAAGCCGCTCGCCACCGAACCTGCGCACTCCGTGAGGGAGCCGGCGCGCCCATCGTCGCCGAGGGTCAGAAGCGCCGTGGGGTCGCCGAGCAGAGTCTGAATTGTTTCCGCCTTCTCCGGCGCTGCGACGAAGCAGATCGGTTCGGAGTCCGCGAGGAACCAGGACGTTTCGGCGGGCGTGTAGGCGGGATTGAGCGGCACATAGATCGCGCCCGCTCTCAGGCAGGCCAGATAGAGCAGAAGCGCTTCGGCGCTTTTTTCGACCTGAACGGCAAGCCTGTCGCCGGGCCGAACGCCTGCCGCGTGGAGACTATTGGCGAACTGGGCCGAGCGCATGAGCATATCGTCGTAGGAGAAGTGCCGCCCATCCGCGGTGCGGAGAAACGGCCGGTTGCCTTCCGGCATGGCCGTTCGCATTTGCGCGAAGAGACTTTCATCCATTTGCGGCGTGATCGCTCAACGTTGCAGCCATCACGGCTTGCGCCCAATATGAATGTCTCGGCATGACTCTGCCGAAACTGCAACCCCGGAAGAAGACAGTGTTTGAAGCACGCGCGATCGGAAATGTTGCCAAACCGGAATTGTACCGGGAAATCGCCCAACAGCTCGAGGCGCTGCTCGAAGGAGAACGCGATCCCGTAGCCAATGCCGCCAACACCGCCGCCTTGCTGTTCCAGACGCTACCAGATGTGAACTGGACCGGATTCTATTTTCTGCGCGACGGCGACCAGCTGGTTCTCGGACCCTTTCAGGGCAAACCCGCCTGCGTTCGTATCCCTGTGGGCCAGGGCGTATGTGGCACGGCGGCCGCGCGCCGGGAGTCGATCATAGTCGCCGATGTCGAGGTCTTTCCCGGCCATATCGCCTGCGACACCGCATCCCGCTCAGAGCTCGTCGTACCGCTGACCGCAGGAGAACGGCTGATCGGCGTTCTCGATCTCGACAGCCCATTGCCGTCGCGTTTCGATGCAGAGGATCGGGCGGGCGTGGAAAGTCTGGCGGCAATCTATGTGGCGGCCAGTAACGCCGACCAGTTCTTCAACGCGATACACGCCACATGAGGTGGCTAGGGGCAAAGCGTGGGCCCGGAGGGATTCGAACCCCCGACCAGACCGTTATGAGCGGTCAGCTCTAACCAGCTGAGCTACAGGCCCCAAGGATGTTCTCCTATCAGAAATAGCTGCCGGTTCGGAAGGTGCTCGCCCCCCGATCCGCGAAGCGCGGCCGGAGGACATGTATTGGAGCCGCGCCGCCCATGGCCGCTGGCGAAGACACATTAAGTACAAGCGTCAGCGTGGCCTTCGCGATTCGCTAGGGACTCTGCCCACCGTCAATCGCCGACGCTCGATGCCGGATTGCCGATGACGCTCAGGAACTCCCGCCGTGTGAGGGGGTTCTTGCGGAATTCCCCGAGCATGGTCGACGTCACCATGCTCACGCCGGGCTTGTGCACGCCGCGCGTCGTCATGCATTGGTGCTCGGCCTGGATGACGACCGCGACGCCCTTGGGCTCGAGCACTTTCTGGATGCAGCGCGCGATTTGGGCGTTCATCTTCTCCTGCACCTGTAGCCGCTTTGCGTAGGCCTCGACTACGCGCGCCAGTTTCGAGATTCCAACGACCTTGTTGGTCGGCAAATAACCCACATGAACGCGGCCGATAATCGGCGCCAGATGATGTTCGCAGTGTGATTCGAAGCGGATATCGCGCAGCACGACCATATCGTCGTACCCCTCCACCTCTTCGAACGTGCGGGCGAGATATTCTTCGGGGTCCATGGCGTAGCCGGCAAACCAGTCCTCGAAAGCGCGCGCCACGCGCGCTGGCGTTTCCCGCAAGCCTTCGCGCGCGGGATCATCTCCAGCCCACAAAAGAAGCGTGCGGACGGCCTGCTCGGCTTCCCCGCGCGATGGCCGGGCGCCAAGCTCCGGCGGAGCGAGTGATCGCGCAGATAACTTTGGCAATTCGGACATGATTCTCTCAGTGACGAAGATGCGGATCCAGCGAGCCCGCGAAACACCCGATGACGGACCCTTAGTGGATTTGGCGGCGCTCGTAGGGACTTTCAAGGAGGAACATGGGGATGTCGGCTTCGAACGTCTCGCCCGAGGCGGCGCGCAATTCATAGCGGCCCACCATGGCGCCTGAAGGCGTCGGCAATGGGCAACCGCTCGCATATTCAAATACCTGCCCCGGTTCGAGCACCGGTTGCGCGCCCACCACGCCCGGCCCGCGGACTTCCTGGACGTGTCCCCGTGCGTCCGTGATGTGCCAATAACGCGAAAGAAGCTGAACCGTCTCCGAGCCCCGGTTCTCAATCGTGATTGCATAGGTCCAGACGTAGCGCCCCTCGGACGGATCGGACTGATCGTCGAGATAGGCAGGCTTCACCGCGACGCGAATGCTGCGCGTCGTGCGCTCATAAGTATGTTGCTGTCGCGGCGCAGAGTGCCGGCTTGAGGGATGCTGGTCCATCGAATCACTATCGTCCCATGCAGGCGTCCCGCGCAAGGACTTCCCGCTCGAGACGTTAATGTGCGGCTTCAGGCTCGCGGCAATACCAGGACTTCTGTTTTGACGGAGTTGGCGATGAAGCAATCCGCATGAGCTTGATGGTGAATCGCCGCCAGCAATTCGGCGTCTACAGCGATTCCCAGAGCGAAGCGCACAAGCGGCCGGAGCGTCACACGCGCCATCCAGAGCCGGCCAGCATCCGCCTGTTCCAGACGGCCGCTCGCATCGTCGTCGTAGGCATCGAGCGTGAGGCGCTTGCGGGCACAAATCGCAAGAAACGTCAGCATGTGGCACCCCGACAGCGAGGCGACAAACGCCTCTTCAGGATCGACGCGCTCCGGATCGCCACGAAATTCCAGCGCCGACGACGAGGGCAGCACGATGGCGCCAGCCTTGAACAGGATCTCGTGGGCGCGATTATAACTTTCATAGGTGAAGTCTTGGCTCGTGCGCTTCCAGCGGAGTTGTGCGCGATGTTCCGACATGGGCAAGCCTCCTTCAAACGGTTCGCAGGGCCCTGGCAATGTCGTCGCACAGGTCCGCCTCGTCTTCCAGACCGACCGACAGGCGCAACATTCCGTCGGTGATGCCGAGCTCGGCGCGGGCCTCCGCCGCCAGGCGCTGATGCGTCGTCGTCGCAGGATGGGTGATCAGGCTTTTCGTGTCTCCGAGATTGTTGGAAATGTCGATCAGTTGCAGCGAATTGGCGAAGCGAAACGCGGCCGGCTTGCCCCCTTCGATTTCGAAGGCAACGACGCCACCGCCCCCCTCCATCTGCGCGCGCGCGAGTTCGTGCTGGGGGTGGTCGTGGCGAAACGGGTAGAGCACCCGCGAGATCATTTTCTGCGCGGACAGGAAATCCGCGACCGCGGCTGCATTTGCGCAATGCGCGGCCATGCGCGGCCCGAGTGTCTCAAGGCTTTTCAGATGAACCCAGGCGTTGAAGGGACTTATCGAAGGTCCCGTGTTGCGCAGAAAAATCTGCAGATGTTCTTTCAGGAAATCCTCGCCGCAGAGGATCACGCCACCGAGGCAGCGCCCCTGGCCATCGATGTATTTCGTCGAGGAGTGGACGACAATGTCGGCGCCAAACTCCATCGGCCGCTGCAGAACGGGTGTCGCAAACGCGTTGTCGACAATCACTCTCGTCTTCGCGCGCGCGGCGATCGCACAGACGGCGCGGAGGTCGACAAGGGAAAGAGTGGGATTCGCAGGCGTCTCCAGGAAGAACATGCGGGTCTGAGGTCGCAGCGCGTCTGCCCATTGGGCTGGATCCTCGCCGTCCACCAGCGTGTGAGTGATGCCAAAGCGCGCCAGTACGTCTTCGATCACATAGCGGCAGGCGCCGAACATGGCCTTGGCGGCAATTACGTGGTCGCCATGGCGAAGGTAGCATAGAAAGGCCGCGGTCACAGCTGCCATTCCGCTTGCAGTCGCGCGCGCGACCGGTGCTCCTTCCAGTGCTGCGATTCGCGCCTCGAAATTGGCGGTCGTCGGATTGCTGTAGCGCGTGTACATGAAGCCGGGCGCACCCTTGAACCGCGCCTCGGCTTCTTCGGCCGACTCATAGGCGTAGCCGGAGGTCAGAAAAAGCGGTTCCGCAGTTTCCTGGAACGGCGTGCGAATCTGGCCGCCGCGCACCGCAAGTGTACGCGGCCCCCATCGTTCCGGTTTCTTGTGCGTCGTCATGATGCTGTGAACCTGTTATCGGGCCGTTTGGTGACGCGCCTTGCCCCGCACGGTCAAGGCGCATTAAGGTCGCGCCAAATTCGAGGGCCTTCATGAACGCCATAAGCCACCACGCGGCGCTAATCTATGTGATGGTTGTCGTCTCGGCCTCCGATGGCAATATGAGCGAGCGAGAATTGCGCACGATCGGAGACATCGTCCGCACCTTGCCGGTGTTCCGCGAATTCGACGAGCATCGCCTGCTTGCTGTCTCGCAGGAATGCGCCGCGATCCTGCAGGAGCAGGACGGGCTCGACGCTGTGTTGGGGCTGATCAAGGATGCCTTGCCGGAACCGTTGCGCGAGACGGCCTACTGGCTTGCGCTCGAAGTCGCTCTCACCGAACCGCGCGTGATGCTGGAGGAAGTCCGCATCATCGAACTCTTGCGCCGCAGTCTCGAAATCGACAGACTCTCGGCTGCCGCGCTCGACCACGCGGCCGAGGCGCGCTACCGGGCCCCTTAAGGCGAATCAAACGAAGCAACAGCGCACTGTCATGAAACGCCTGTTCGTATTGCGCCACGCCAAAGCCGAGCCTCACGATGAGAAACATGACAAGGATCGCGCGCTCATCGAGCGCGGTCGCAGCGATTCCGTGCTGATGGGCGGCGAGATGCGCAAGAAAGCCTATCTACCCGATCTTGTGCTCTGCTCGAGCGCGCGGCGCACGACGCAGACCTGGGAATACGCGGCGCCGGAGATCGGTGCCCACCCCAAGACGCGATTCCTCGATTCTCTCTACGACGCCACGGCTGCAGTAATTCTGAAATGCATCCGGACGGAGAGTGGAGACGCGCGTGCGGTGGTCGTCATCGGCCACAATCCGGGCCTGGAGGATTTCGCGCGCAAACTCGTGGGCAAGCCGGACAATGCGGAAGAGCGCAGCCGCGCCGCAGCCCTCGCTGCGAAATTCCCCACCTGCGCGCTCGCCGTGCTTGATTTCGACCTGGACGAATGGGCAAAGGTCGCGCCGGGCACGGGCGCGCTGACCGATTACATCACGCCGGCCGGTTTGAAAAGCCAAATAAAAGCTTGATCTCCCGGCGCTACCTCGCCGGACTGCGTTCCGCGAGTGCCAACTTTCGCCACGCGAACGCCGCTTCGGGAACCGGATCCCCCATCAGGCGCTGGACGCGTTCGGCGACGAGGCGTCCGCCCATTGCCTCATAAAAAAATCGCACCGGATTTCGGGCGTGCGCCCAGATCATGCAGGACGAAAAGCCGCGCGTGCGCAGCGTCGCGAATCCCGCCCGCAACAATGCACGGCCGGCTCCGCAGCCGAAGAAGGCCGGATCGACGTACAGCGTATAGACTTCTCCGTCGTAGCCCATACCACCATCGCGCGAGGGTCCGATGCTCGACATGCCGACGATGCCGTGCCTGTCGCTCTCGGCCACCAAAACCTGTTCGCGGCCGCGCGCGCGAATCGCCGCGCGCCATCGCGCCGCCTGCCCTTTCGGCGTCATCGCGCAGAGCATGCGCACCGGCAATATCGCGGCGTAAGTGTCGTGCCAGGACTCGATGTAGATTCGGGCGACCGCGGCGGCATCTTCAGGCCGCGCGATGCGTACCGCGGTAACAAGCTCGTCCATCCGCGCGAGATTGACCGAAGAACGGTGACGTCGGCAAGCGCCTCACGCTGAATTGTGCGGGCGCAACACGGCACAGTTCCAGCTGCCGCGGAGGGCCGAGTCTCCGCGGCAGGCAGACTCTTGCTGGGAATGAGGCGCCCACAGGAATTTCGCGGCGCCGCTATGGCATCCGAAGGAAAAGGAGTTACAATGGCTTATCGATCGTCGCTGATTTGCTTATGCCGGGCTTGAGTTCAGGACTGTCGAAACGGTGTCGGACAAAACCGTGTTTGTAGGAGCGCGCCGCACGAGATTCGTGCGAACGGGCAGCCGTGCGCCGGCGGCTAACAAATGTGGAACGAACGCAGATGCTTAAGGATTACTTCAGCAGCCAATGAGAGGGTAAGTGGAAGGCGCAATGTTCACCTGACTTGTCATGTCCGCGGAGGGCCACGATATCAATCGTGGAAGGCGTGCGTGACGTACAAGGAGTGACAGTGATGAGCACGCTGGATGTCTTCGATATGTTTTCCCGGGACTACGCCCGGGAACGCCTGGAGACGATGAGCCTTCGGGATTGGCTCTTGGCAGCCCGCGACGACAAGATGTTGTACGCCGCCCCCGCTGAACGGTTGGTCGCGGCGATCGGTGAGCCGGACCTCGTCGACACGGCACAAAATTCGCGCCTCGGCCGCATCTTCTTCAATCGGACGATCAAGATCTATCGCGCCTTTGACGGGTTCTTCGGGATGGAGGACACGATCGAGCGGATCGTCGGCTATTTCCGCCACGCCGCCCAGGGCCTCGAAGAAAAGCGCCAGTTACTGTACCTGCTGGGCCCTGTGGGGGGCGGCAAGTCCTCACTCGCCGAGCGGCTCAAGGATCTGATGGAGAAATATCCCATCTATGTCCTCAAGGCCGGCGAGGAGATCAGCCCCGTTTTCGAGTCGCCTCTTGGGCTGTTCCGTTCCGAGGAACTGGGTTCGCTTCTCGCAGACCGTTACGGGATCGACCGCCACCGCCTCACCGGGGTGATCAGCCCGTGGGCGGTGAAGCGCCTGGATCAGTTCGGCGGTGACATTTCGCGCTTCGAAGTCGCGCGCCTCTTTCCTTCGAAGCTGCGCCAGATCGCGATCTCCAAGACGGAGCCCGGCGACGAAAACAACCAGGACATTTCCTCACTTGTCGGCAAGGTGGACATCCGCAAGCTCGAGCATTTCAGCCAGAATGATTCGGATGCCTATTCCTTCTCCGGCGGATTGTGCCGTTCCAATCAGGGCCTGATGGAATTCGTGGAGATGTTCAAGGCGCCGATCAAGGTACTGCATCCCCTGCTGACCGCGACGCAGGAAGGAAACTACATCGGCACCGAGACATTGGGGCCGATCCCCTTCAACGGCATAATTCTTGCGCATTCGAACGAAGCGGAATGGCAGGTGTTCAAGGCCAACCGCAACAACGAGGCATTCCTCGATCGTATCTGCGTCGTAACGGTCCCCTACGTGTTGCGTGTGACCGAAGAAGCGGAGATCTATCGCAAGCTGCTCCGCAGCAGCGAGCTTCAGCCCGCGCCCTGCTCGCCTGAGACTTTGGAGTTGCTCGCCAAATTCTGCGTCATGACGAGGCTCAAGGAGCACGAAAACTCCAATCTCATCTCCAAGATGCGCGTCTATGACGGAGAGAAGCTCAAGGACACCGATCCCAAGGCGAAGACCCTGCAGGAGTATCGCGACGCCGCGGGCATCGATGAGGGCATGACGGGAATTTCGACGCGCTTCGCCTACAAGACCCTGTCCGAAACGTTCAACTACGACGTCACCGAAATCGCCGCCGATCCGGTGCATCTCATGTACGTGGTAGAGCAGTCCGTCCGGCGCGAGCAGTTCCCCGATGAATTGGAGAGAAAATACCTCGAATTCATCAAGGCAGACCTGGCGCCGCGATACGCGGAATTCATCGGCAAGGAAATCCAGAAGGCCTATCTCGAATCCTACGGTGAATACGGCCAAAACGTCTTCGACCGCTACATCGCCTATGCCGATGCGTGGATCGAGGATCAGGACTACAAGGATGCCGACACCGGCCAGTTGCTGGATCGCGCGGCGCTTGACGGCGAACTCTCCAAGATCGAGAAGCCGGCCGGGATCGCCAACCCCAAGGACTTCCGCAACGAGGTCGGAAAATTCG
>Ga0210406_10000082_pt1 | contig 145644 bp, 123 predicted proteins | sample IncBWC30MmetaG_FD_155454 | JGI IMG/M metagenome (GOLD analysis project Ga0210406, IMG submission 155454) | Forest soil microbial communities from Barre Woods Harvard Forest LTER site, Petersham, Massachusetts, United States - Inc-BW-C-30-M | ecosystem: Environmental > Terrestrial > Soil >... | reverse complement strand
CGCGAGCCATTCGTGCGCCCTCTGGTGATCCCGATGGGTGGGCCAAGCCATCGCGATAAGGACGTTAACGTCCAACAAGAAACCGGCTTTCACTCCAACTCATCCTGAAGTTTCTTGACATCCTCGGTCGTAACGGCCGGCGAGCCCGAAGGCAAGTCGACAACGTGGAATCCGTTTACCACCGTAGTCTGCAGGGGTGCGTGCAGCCCTCGCCGCACCAATTCCGATACCGCTTTGCCAATGGCCACATCCCTGCTTTCCGCATAGACCTTTACTTCCCGAAAGACATCATCGTCCAGTGAAAGTGTTGTCCTCATGAGAACAATGATGCAATAATGGAATGCTGATGTCAATAATAAGCAAGTAGCATCACACTAATCTTCTGATGATAGCTGATCCAATTTGTGATGTGCTAGCTTGGGGGGCTTCCGGGGAAACGGTAGAGGTACCAGAGGAACAAGGCAGCAGGTTACTAGAGGTGCGCGGCCGCACAAAATTCGAATTCTTTTGCTGCCGTTAGGATAATGACCGAGAATAGTTCTAAGATCGTCCGTTGGGGCGCACCACTTTTACCTATGTGTCAGGCCGCTCACATAAAAACGTTTTGGATTAGGCCTTGAAGTAGTTCTGTGCCGCTTCTGCGGTTTTTGACGTTCTTCACCAAAGGCGTCGCACGCCATAGCTTTCGAAAGATGCTTCATTACTGACTATCGGTATATTCTCGGCCTGAGCTTGGGCGATGAGCATTCGGTCAAGTGGGTCCTTGTGAGGGCCCGGGCAAGAGTCCAGCCGGTTTGATGTTCAACTTTTCCGCTGGTTCAGGGTGTAACAAACTGTGGGAGATCACGAGCCCGGGACGAGCTCCACAGGGCCTACAATCATGCTACAGGCTCAATTTGAGAGGAAACTCCACCTGTGGCAAACTCGCAATACCCCATTGACAGCCAAAACGCCTCACCGTAGCATCGCTTTCACTCGCTTTCCAAGCCTAACGCAAACAGAACGAGGTGGAGCTTGAGTCTCCGAGACTTTATTTCCAAGCAGTTCATAGATGTTATCGACTGGGTCGAACCCGAGGATGGAATTCTTGCCTACCGGTATCCAATGCAGGACCGGGAAATCCAGAATGGCGGCAAACTGACGGTGAGGGATTCTCAGCTGGCTCTTTTTGTGAACGAGGGCCACGCTGCCGATGCATTCGGACCCGGTTTGTACACGTTAAACACGCAGACTTTGCCCATTCTGACGTATCTTCGGAACTGGGATAAAGCGTTTCAATCGCCGTTCAAATCCGATGTGTATTTCTTTTCCTCGCGGATTCAGACCGATCAGCACTGGGGAACGCAAAATCCGATTACCATCCGAGACAAGGAGTTCGGCGCGATTCGCTTGCGCGGCTTCGGTATCTACTCGTATCACATCAAAGATGCCAAGACTTTTTATGCAAAGATCAGCGGAACGCGCGATCTTTACAAGACTGCCGACTTAGAAGGGCAGTTGCGCAACACCATCGTGGCAAAAATGACCGACGCTTTTGCAGTCAGCCAAGTTCCATTTCTGGACATGGCTGCCAATCAGGCCGCGCTCGGCGAAAAAATCAAAGAGCAGATGAATCCTGCATTTGCCGACTACGGACTGGACCTCGACACATTTGTGGTGGAAAACCTCTCGCTGCCGGAAGAATTGCAGAAGGTGCTCGATCAACGCATCAGCATGAACATGGTCGGAGACATGGGACGCTACACGCAATACCAAGTGGCCCAGTCCATTCCCATCGCGGCCGGCAACGAGGGTGGCGGAGGAGTTGGCGTGGGTGCCGGCTTAGGAGCAGGTGTCGCGATAGGGCAGGCGATGATGGAAGCGGTCAAGAAAGGTACAGCCGGCGCGCAAGAAAGCGGAGCAGCGCCTGCGGCTGCGGCGCCAGCTGCTGGGGCGTCCGCTGAAACAAAATTCTGTCAGGAGTGCGGGAAGTCGATTCCAAAAAGCAGCAAGTTCTGTCCGGAATGCGGGAAACCGCAAGGATAACCAGATCACTGGCATGCACGGTGTGGAGTGGGTCGTCGAAGCCTGGGGATGTAAAGCGGCGTCGCTGCGAGATCAGCGTGCGCTGCAATTATTGTTCGAATCGCTGATTGCGGATTTGGAGCTTCGAACGGTGGGAGCCGCTGCTTGGCATCAATTTCCGGGCAGCGGCGGCATCACCGGACTGTGCCTGCTCTCAGAATCTCACCTTGCATGCCATACATTTCCAGAACACCAGTCACTTTGCTTGAACTTGTTTTGCTGCGTGCCTCGCGCTCAATGGCAATTCGAACGGGAGCTACGAAAGCGATTTGGCGCAAGTGAGGTGTCGGTTCGAAAGTTGACACGGTGCTACGAAGAGCGTCCTGCCGAAGTAGTCGGCGAACAAGCGGTTGGTGAATAGGATGAATGCCGCAGTCCTAAGTCCGGCCAGGCGCTGCAAATGACGCAACCAGCCGCGACGTGTCCCAATTGCGGAGCAAGAATAATTTTCAAATGGTCGAGCAGCGTGCAGACGGTCTGCGAGTATTGCAAAAGCGTTCTGGTCCGTACCGACGTGGATTTGAAGAAAGTAGGCCAGGTTGCGGATCTTCCGCCGGACATTTCTCCGATTCAACTGAACGCAGAAGGGAATTACCGAAACAAGGCGTTTGTGGTAATCGGGCGAATCATCTACCAATACGACCAGGGCGGCTGGAACGAATGGCATTTGATGATGAACGACGGAACGAGCGGATGGCTTTCCGATGCACAAGAGGAATATGCCGTGTCATTCCCAGTGACCATCTCGGGGGCTGGCCAGAAATTACCGGCAGAATCGCAATTGCAGATTGGACAGACTTATAGTTGGAATGGCGCGACCTACACAGTGAGCGTAATGACTCAGGCCCATTTTCGCGGAGTAGAAGGCGAACTGCCTTTTCAGTATTGGGATAAGGATGAGGTGACCTTTGCAGATCTCCGATCATCGAGCAGGAAATTTGCAACATTGGATTACAGTGATGCTGAGCCGGTGCTGTATCTCGGAGAACTGGTTGAATTCGAGGACCTGAAACTCAAGAATCTGAGGCAATTTGAGGGATGGTCATGAGCTCGGGACCGACTCCGCCGCGAGGTTCGCAAAAGCCGCAGGTGCAGGCGTTGAACTGCCCAAAATGCGGAGCGGCGATTACTTTGCGGGCCCTCGGACAGGCCGTATCGGTGGTCTGCGAAAGCTGTCACTCAATCCTCGACGCCAAGGATCCGAAACTTCAAATCCTGCAAACGTTCGAACAGATCACGTCGGCGGAGCGGCCATTAATTCCGCTGGGCACGCGCGGGAAAATTCGTGGCACGGATTATGAGGTCATTGGATTCGAACGGAGAACGATCAAAGTAGATGACATACCCTATCACTGGAACGAATACGTCCTTTTCAATCCTTACAAGGGTTTTCGTTATCTGACCGAATATAACGGGCATTGGAACGATGTAGCGATCTGCAAGGAGCTGCCGCTCGTTGATCCCCGATTCAGCATACCGTTAGAAGCGAACTATCTTGGCGAAGTGTATAAGCACTTCCAAACCGCGGATGCCAATACGGATTTTGTGCTCGGCGAATTTCCCTGGGAAGTGCGGGTCGGTGAACAAGCTCGTTTAACCGACTACGTCCATCCACCGCGAGTCCTTTCCAGAGAAAAAATGTCCAACGAAGTGACCTGGTCCATCGGCGAATATGTCTATGGCAAAGATGTATGGAGCGCTTTCCGACTGCCGGGCGAGCCGCCGCAAGCGACGGGAGTCTACGAGAACGAGCCATCGCCCTTCAGTGCAAACATAACGGCGGTGTGGCTGGCATTTGCGGCGCTAACCATCGGCCTTTTGGCAATGATGATTGGGTTCGATTTGCCAAGTTCGAGTGAACCCGTTTTTAGAGCAACCTACCAATTGAATCGCGTTGCAGCGAACGGTGAACCGTCTTTTGTTACCGACACGTTCCAACTGGAAGGAAGGACCTCGAACGTCGAGGTAGCGACATCGGCGTCGGTGACAAACGACTGGATCTATCTGAATTACGCGCTGATCAATCAGGACAGCGGCGAAGCCTGGGACTTTGGCCGGGAGGTAAGTTTCTACAGCGGCTACGACAGTGACGGATCATGGTCGGAGGGCAGCCGGAGAGATACCGTGGTAGTGCCAACGGTGCCAGCGGGGCGGTACTACCTGCGGATTGAGCCGGAGGCTGATCCCAGGCACTCCAACATCGCCTATAGCGTGGAAGTGCGACGAAACGTTCCGGTAATGACTTTCTATGGTATTGGGTTCCTGGCACTCTTGCTGCCTGCGGTTTTGATCACGTGGCGGTCCGTAAGCTTTGAGCGATCGCGCTGGTCAGAGAGCGACCATCCGCCGTCGCCGATCATCAACACGGAGAGTGATGAATAATGTTTAGAAAAATTTATCTGATTTACGGAATGCTTGTCCTGGGAACGGTTGGAGTCGCGCAGTATCGCGGCTGGAGTATGGATTCCATGAATCAGGTGAAGAATGTGCCAAAGTCGGTGCGAGACAACCCCGGGTCCTATCGTTCTGTTTACAGCAGCTACCACCACTATACTGGAGGCAAATAATATGAATCTGAGTCCGGTCGCGAACGTAATAAGCGCCCTGGTCTATACGTTTCTTGGAATTCTGGTGTTCGTGATCGCGTTTGTGGTCATGGACAAGGTGACGCCATACCATCTGTGGAAGGAAATCGTGCAGGAGCACAATATGGCGCTGGCCATTCTTGTGGGGGCGATGTCGATCGGAATCTGCATCATTATTGCTTCAGCGATTCATTAACCCATGGGCATTCTGCTTTTCCTCACCGTACTGCTGGTTGCGGCGTGCGGGCTGATCTATGAATTGATCGCGGGCACGATTGCCAGCTACCTGATCGGCGATAGCGTCTTTCAATTCTCCACCGTGATTGGCACCTACCTTTTCGCAATGGGTTTGGGAAGCGCGCTCTCGCGATATCTGGAAAAGGGACTGATCCAGAAATTCATCTGGGTCGAACTGATGCTGGGAGTGATAGGAGGATTTTCGTCAGCGGGGTTGATGTGGGCGTTCGCGTTCACAGAGGGATTTCAGCTAGTTTTGTATGCGTTGGTCATCGTGATGGGCGTGCTGGTGGGCCTGGAAATACCGCTGCTGATGAGAATTGTGAAGGATCGATATTCTTTCCGTGATGTTGTCGCGCACGTGTTGACGTTCGACTATTTGGGCGCGCTTGGAGCTTCACTGCTGTTTCCGATTCTTCTGATCCCGCACCTCGGGTTGATCCGGTCCGCTTTGTTTTTCGGACTGATCAACGCAGCGGTGGCGCTGTGGTCCACTTTTTTGTTTGCGCCGCAGTTGATGGAAAAGAGGATTTTGCGAACTAGCTGTTTGGTGGTGCTGTGCATACTGGCGGGTGGAATCGTCAAAGCGAAACAGATCACCGCAACTGCTGAAGACAATATATACGCGGATGAAATTATCCTGGCCAAAGATACCCGCTATCAGCATATCGTGCTGACGCGATTTAAAGATGACCTTCGCCTTTTTCTGAACAGCCATTTGCAGTTCAGTTCGCGGGATGAATACCGTTACCACGAGGCTTTAGTTCATACCGGGCTGGCGGCGATTCCGTTGGCGCGGACGGTGTTGGTTTTGGGCGGCGGAGACGGTCTGGCGGTAAGAGAAATCCTGAAATATCCGCGGGTGGAAAAGATCACGCTGGTTGATCTTGATCCCGAAATGACCAAACTATTTTCCACACAGACCATGCTGACGAGTCTTAACCAGAAATCGCTGTCGTCGCCGCGGCTACATATTATCAATGCAGATGCTTTTCCCTGGGTTGATCAAAGCACGGAGAGCTTTGATTTCATCGTGATTGATTTCCCTGATCCGACGAATTACGCGCTGGGAAAGCTGTACACCACGGCTTTTTACAGAGCGGCAGCGCGGCACTTGAGTGCGCAAGGATTTCTGGTAGTGCAAAGCACTTCGCCGATGTTCGCTCGGGATTCGTTCTGGTGCATCGCCGAAACGCTGCGGAAAGCAGGGCTGCAGACGTTTCCCTATCATTTATATGTTCCCTCATTTGGCGAGTGGGGTTTTGTGCTGGCCGGCACTCATGACTATGTGCCACCGAAATCGATTCCGAATGGGCTGCGCTTTTTGACTCCTGATGGCATTCCTCCGCTGTTCCAGTTTCCGCCGGATATGGCGCGAATACCGATGCCGGCAAATGAACTCAATACCCAGGTGCTGGTCCGTACCTATGAAAATGACTGGAAGGATATCAGTCATTGAAAATTGGCCGACGCAAGTTTTTGAGAACGGGCAGTGCCGCACTGATTGGACTGTCGCTAAAAAGTGAAAGGAAGATCGAAGGTTCATTCGTAAACGAAGCAGCCGCTGCGGGCCATCTGCTGCGCGATCGCAAATCGTTCCCTGCAGCGAAACAAACCGCAAAAATCCCGATCGTGATTGTTGGCGGAGGCATTTCAGGATTAAGCGCGGCCTGGCGCCTCAAAAAGAGAGGGTTTGAGGATTTCGTGCTGCTGGAGATGAACGAGCAGGCCGGAGGAAATGCTCGCTCCGGAGAAAACGAAATTACCGCGTATCCGTGGGCGGCTCATTATGTGCCCGTACCTGGACTGCAAGCCGCGTATGTTCGGGAACTCTTCGCGGACCTGGGAGTGCTGAAGGATGGACAGTGGGAAGAGCGCTATTTGGCGTTTGCGCCGCAGGAACGGCTGTTTCTGTATGGACGCTGGCAAGATGGAATTGAACCCGCGGTTGGCCTGACGCAAAAAGATCGAGAACAGTTTCAGCGACTGGAAGAAAGCTTTACAAAGTATCGAACGAGTGGGGCATTTGCGGTGCCGCTGGAAGTCGGCTACTCGAATCAATTCGCGGCGCTGGACCAAATATCGTTTGCTGACTGGCTGAAAGGGAATGGCTTCGATTCTCGACTGTTGAATTGGTACATGAACTACGCCTGCCGGGACGATTATGGGGCATTGGCAGGCGATACTTCCGCGTGGGCCGGAATTCATTATTTTTCATCGCGCGAGGCGGAGGAAAAAGGACCGCTCACCTGGCCAGAAGGAAACGGCTGGATCGCGAAGCGGCTGTTGGAGCGTGTGGGCAATAAAGTGCGAACGAACCAGATGGTTCACCGGATTGTGAAATCGGCGCGAGGAGCCAGCGTGTTTGCCGGCGATACCGAATATCAAGCGGAGTTCGTTATTTTTTCGGCTCCAACTTTTTTGGGACCTTATATTATTGATGGGTTTCCGAGATTGAACGACTTCGTCTATTCGCCGTGGCTGACGGCAAACCTGACACTCGAGCGTTTGCCGGCTTCTCCGGGAGCCGAACCCTCGTGGGATACCGTATTTCTGGATTCTCCGACTCTTGGATATGTGGATGCCACACACCAAAGCCTGCGGACGCACATCGAACGGACGGTATGGACTTTTTATTGGGCTTTGGCGGATGGAACGCCTGCGCAAAATCGGCAAATGTTGTTGCAGAGCGACTGGAGCTATTGGAAGGAAGCAATACTTCGGGATCTGGAGCGGGTTCACAAAGACATTCGGCAGTGCGTTTCGCGCATAGATGTCATGCGCATGGGCCACGCGATGATTCGTCCCCTTGTAGGGGCGATATCGTCCGAAGAGCGAATTCGGCTGAAGCGGCGCGAAGGGCGAATCCTGTTTGCGAATTCAGATCTCAGTGGAATTTCTATTTTTGAGGAAGCGCAATTTCATGGAGTCGAGGCGGCTCAAGTTGCGCTGCGCCATCTTAGCGGCCGCAGATAGTTGTTTGGAGATGTTTGCAGAAGGGAGGGCTGGGCCTTTCAGTCAGGGCTGCGAACTGGCCAGACTTCTGAATTCCCTCGCTGCAAAAGACTGCCCACCTGCTCAGCGAGAACCGACATGCCGTGCATCTTGGAAACGACCAGGGCGATTCCGGCGGCGGAGGCTTCTACCGCCGAGATCGTGTCCGCGTGCAAGGTAAACAATATGATGGGAACTTCCTTGTCCGCGGAGTGCAGAACACGGGCCGCGTGCAAGCCGTCCATGCGCGGCATGGACTCGTCCAGAATAATCAGGTCCGGGTTCAGTTCGGAAGCCTTGTTGATGGCGTCCAAGCCGTCTACTGCTTCTCCACATATCTGAAAATCTGTTTCACGGTCAAAATAGGTGCGGACGACCTTTCGCATCTCCGGGCTGTCGTCAACAAGGAGAATATTCTTGGGCATGTGCAACCCCCATCGGAGGTGACAGCCAAAAAGCTGGAGAGCACCTTTTGTACGGTAGGAATTAACTTGCGTACGGTAACGTACCTAATTGTGCCCTGGGCGGCAATACGAGGATTGCTGTAAGTAGCAGGCGCATTTGGTCATAGGAGTAGAGAGAAACAGTGGCTGCGCGGCTATTCCGAGTCGGACTCGGATTTCCAGGCGTTAAGCTGCCGCGTCAATGTCGCGTAGCACTCGCAGGACGCACCTTCAAGGCGCATGCGGTCTTCAATCTTTAGTTGCCCGCGCACATAGCTGATCAATCCGGCTTTTTGCAGCATGCCTGCGGCGACGGTCACGCTGGCGCGCCGGGTACCGAGCATGTGGGCGAGAAATTCCTGCGTGAGGGGAATCATGAAGCCGCCAATGCGATCCTGGCTCATCAGCAGCCAGCGGGCCAACCGTTCGTCCACCTCATGCACACGATTGCACGCAGCAATCTGATTAGCCTGCAGAGCCAGTTCCTGAGAATATTTTAGTAAGCTTTTTTCAAGCGGCGGAGAAGTTTTCACCAGCGCCAGCAAATCTTTTGGCAAGATTCGGTAACCGGCGCCTTCGATCTGCATAATGATGCGCGTGGGACTCGTCTTATAACCGGCGATAAGCGGCACGCCAACAAAACCTTCGCGGCCAGTCAGCCCGACTTCGACGCTTTTGCCGTCCTGCAGAACGCTCAAAACCGAAGCGCAACCGCTGTTGATGAAATACAAATATTCAATCGGTTCATTGGCCTCGTTCAAAACGGAGTGAATCGGCAACTTAACGAGTTGCGCTTTGCCAAGCAGGCTACTGGAAATATTGCGCGGAAGATCGCGCAGGATTTGATTGGCAAGCTCCCGGCTGTTCCGATCGGCGCCATCCCGACCGGCGCCATCCCGACCGCCAGAGCCGATTTGCACAGCGGTTTTTGAACGGCGGAGTTCGGGCGGCTTATTGGCCAATCAGCGGTCCTTTCTGAAATTGAACAACTGGTTTGCAGGACGCCGCCTAGTGCGGAGGCATGCGGGAAGCTTTCCTAAACATACTCCTTGCTAACGCTGATGACTAGTAGTTCGTGATAGATCATTTAGAGGGACCCCCTTGCCAAGATGGGTACGCTGGCGTACCTTCAAGAACGAGGAGCAGCCGAAAAGGCTCGCTAGGGAAAACGGTACGTGACGATGCGGTTGAGACGTAAATCAAATCCTCCGGGACAGCCGGAGTGGGCCAAGGCAGTGGTGCGTCTGCGCATGGGCCTGCTACTGAATCAGATGGAGCTCGGGAATGCGTTCCACTGTTCCGCGATGGCGGTGTCGCGATGGGAGCGCGGAGTATCGGAGCCGCCTTCGCATATTTATATTGAGATGGGAAACCTGGCGGGCGACCCGTTGTGCTGGTATTTCTGGGGACGGGCAGGCTTGAGCAAGGAAGATCTCCTGCGCGTGATGCCTCAGTTGCGAGAGCGTCTGCGCAAAGAGCGAATGCCGCACCTGGAAATGGTGGCGGCCGGCAGCGGCGCAAAGATGCAGAAGAAACCAGACAGGCTGCGGCTGGTCGCGGTCCCATTGCTGAACTCCGTTGCCATTGCGCACGGCGAGAATGGCGAGGGCGGCGCATTGTTGGACGATGCTGCTGTCGAGAGCATGATTGCGGCGCCGAGGGACTGGTGCCCGCATCCGGCGACTACGAGTTGTTTGCGCGTCCGCGGCAACTCCATGTCGCCGCTGATTCACGATGGTTATATTCTAGCCGTCGATTCCTCGCAGACGGAAATCGGGGAGTTGAACGGCAAAATTGTGATCGCATGGCACCGCGACAAGGGCCTGACGGTGTCGCGCCTGAAACGGTTCGACCACACGATTGTGCTGCAATCGGAAAACGCCAGCTACGAATCGATTACCCTCAGCAGCAAGCAGAAGTGGAAAATCCTGGCCAAGGTACTGTGGTGGATCGGGAAGGCGCCTTAGATCGATTCGACCCGTGTCTCAGCCGCGCAAATTGTACATGTGTATTCGCTAGAAACTGGCGGCTGCTTCTTCCGTTGTGGGAAACAAGTGCATGAGTCTATCAACGCTGGTGATTTTCAAAGTGTCTTCCACGAATCCAGTGGCACCTGCGATTCGCAGCTTCGCGCCCGCTTTGTTGATCTTGCCCTGACTCACAACCAGGATGCCGATGCCAGTGCTGTCGAGTATGGTGATACGGCTCAAATCAAAAATGATTTTTTTGGCTTGATCGGCGAGGACTTCCGAAAGTTTTAATTCCACATCACGCGAATTGTTTCCCAGGACGATGCGCCCGGTCATCTCCAGGACCGTGATATCCGGCGGAATTTGCTTGCGTTCAATGGAGAGAATCATTTTTCACCTCGGCGCTAGTTATGGGGCAATCATCAGAGTGCAGTGGCGGGATTCTACCCCACAAAACTGCGTTGCGGAAAAAAATCAGTCACCAGCAATTATTGGGCCGACGGAGTTTCAGAGGGCGTCAGTTCGCGAGCGTGAACCAGGAGCTTTTTGAGCTTGCCTTCGATCGAAGCGTCGCCGATGTGTTCTTCCTGCAGGACGCCATCGGCGTCAATCGTAAAAGTGTGCGGAATCGCGGTGACGTTAAACATTTTGGCGATCGGTCCGGTGAAACCGCCATCGCGATACTGCGGCCAGGTCATTTCGTTTTTGACGACGAAGTCTTTCCACTTTTGCTCATCGGAATCCAGGCTCACGCTTAAAATTACCAGCGGTTGCCCGCGAAATTTCTTCGCAACATTTTGGATGTGTGGCAGCGCTTCACGGCACGGGCCGCACCACGTGGCCCAGAAATCCACCAGCACCACTTTGCCTTGCAAGTCGTCCATGGAAATGCGCCGGCCGTCGGTGGTAGTGACGGTGAACGGTGGCGCCATTCTGGCGCGCGCCAGTTCCGGGCGCTCGATGTAGCGCAACGCGCGCTGCCGTTCGGTATCATCGGCGGACTTCATTTTTACGAATTGTTCGAACTTTGCTTTCGCCTCGTCGTCCTGCTTCAGTTGCGCGAGCACTTTTCCATCGAGAAGTATCGCGCCTGGAGTCTTGGGAAAGGCGGCGAGCACCTTGCTGACTTCCTCGTGCGCGCGAGTAAAGTATTCGTCTTTGTGCCTTTGCAGGCCTTCCTGCATGAAGACAAGCGCGCATTGATAGTGACCAAGAGCCTTATCCTGTTCACTTTGAGCTTGCGCGACCATTTCTTCTGCGGCCTGTTCGGCGGTTTTCCATTCACCCAATTCGACACCGTACTTGATCATGTGCTTCTGGCAGGAGAAGCAGTGTCCACCATCCTGTTTGTCGGCTTTTTTGAACTCATCGAGAGCGATTCCCGGCCTGCGGTCGTGCAATGCGTCAAGAGCGTGCTTGTATGTTTTCTGCGCTTTTTCGTCGGATGGGCCGTCCGATTGTTGCTGAGCGATCGCGGGTGTAATCACGAATAGCAAGGCCAGGCTGGTGGTGGCGATGCGCATCAAAGTCCTCCCAAGATTAAAAAGTGTCGAAACTGCTGTCGCACGTGCGAAAACTCGTAATCCTCGGCAAATGAAGAAGGCATTGGTAATCGGAACGTCAGCTTAACCGCATTCTAATATCGCGAAGCGTTTATCGCCAAACGGCAATTTTGTGCGTTTCGCGAAAGAGAAATCAGTGAAACTGGTTAATGAAAATCGTGAGCGGGCGCGGCAGCGCGGGAGAGAAGAAAAGGCTTGATGACTCCGGCTTTGACGGAGATGACGCCGTCTTGATTTTGCAGTATGCCTTCAATCATGAGAAATGAATTGTGCACTACGACGGTGTGATCTTTTTCGAATAGTTGCGGCGTGATGATGATATTCGCGACGCCGGTTTCATCTTCGAGGCTCAGAAATACGAATCCTTTCGCGGTGCCAGGGCGCTGGCGAACGATGACTGCTCCGGCCACACGCACGAATGAGCCATCGCGAAGTGCAGCCAGACGCGACGCTGGCGAAACTCCTTGGCGATTTAGGTGTGCGCGATGTTGCTTCATCGGATGATGGCCCGTTGTGAGGCCGGTACCGTGGAAATCGGCGGCCAGGCGCTCTTCGTCATTCATGGGATCGAGCGGCGAGAAAAGGGGAGAAGGATCGGAATCGTCTGTTCGGACATGCGCTTCGAAAAGAGCGCCCGCGGGGCGGCCCGCGCGTTCCACCTGCCACAAAGCGCTGCGGCGGTGGATGCGCGTTTTGCTGGAAACAAAATTCAAAGCACCAATGCTGGCGAGAACGCGCATTTCATCTTTTTGGAGATGCGGCACGCGCTGCTTTAAATCTTCAATCGACGTGAACGGCTGAATATCCCGATGCGCGATAATTTGCAGCGCGGTTTCTTTGCGCAGCCCTTTTACATAACGGAGTCCGACACGCACAAGAAGGCCTTCGGCAGATTCTTCGATAGTGCACAGCCATTGCGAACGGGTGATGTCGATGGGCTTGAACTTCAGGCCGTGGCGCTGAGCGTCCTTTATTAAGGTTGCCGGCTGGTAGAAGCCCATGGGCTGATTGTTCAACATTGCGGCGATGAATGCAGCGAGATAGTGGCACTTCAAAAAAGCGCTGGCGTATGCGATGAGCGCAAAACTCGCCGCGTGCGATTCGGGGAATCCGTACAGCGCGAACGAAGTGATGGCCTGCACGATTTTATCCTGCGTTTCTCCGGTGATGCCTTTGATTTCCATTCCGCGGCGGAGCTTGATTTCCACTTCTTTCATGCGTGCTTCGGAGCGTTTGAATCCAAATGCGCGACGCAGTTCCTCAGCTTCGCCGCCGGAAAAGCCAGCCGCAATCATGGCGATGCGCAAAAGCTGTTCCTGAAACAGCGGCACACCAAGTGTGCGCGATAGTGTGGATTCGAGCGATGGATGCAAACTTTCAACCGGCTCGCGTCCCTGACGTCGATTCAAATAGGGATGAACCATTTTGCCGACGATCGGACCCGGGCGAATAATGGCTACCTGCACGACGATGTCGTAAAAACATTTTGGCTTCAGGCGCGGCAGGCAGGACATTTGTGCGCGGCTTTCCACTTGGAATAAGCCAATGGTGTCCGCGCGCCGCAGAGCAGAATAAACTTTTTCATCATCCTGTGGCAGATGGCCGAGATCGATTTCTTTTTTGTTGTGCATGCGAATCAACTGGATAGAATCTTCCAGAACGGCCATCATGCCGAGCCCGAGAAGATCCACTTTTACGATGCCCATGTCCGCGCAATCTTCTTTATCCCATTGCACGACCACGCGGTCTGGCATGGTGGCAGGCTCCAGCGGCACCACGGAATCGAGTTGCCCCTGGCAGACGACCATTCCTCCGGAATGCTGGCCGAGATGGCGTGGCAGGTCCTGCACTTTCTGGCAAAGCTCAAAAAATTTTAGAATGCGATGATTTGTGAGGTCGAGTCCGGCATCCTTGAATTGCCGCGTGAGCGTGTCGTTCGAATCGGTGTATTCCCACGCGCTGACAAGACTGGCAAGGCGATTTAAGGTTTCCGGGTCGAAGGAAAGCACCTTGCCAATTTCGCGCGCGGCGGATTTGCCGCGATAGGTGATCACGTTGGCGGTCATCGCGGCGCCAAGTTTTCCGTAACGTTCGTAAACATACTGAATGGCGCGTTCACGCTGGTCGCCGCTGGGCAGGTCGAGATCAATGTCCGGCCATTCACCGCGTTCTTCGGAAAGGAATCGCTCGAAGAGGAGATTCATTCCCACTGGATCGACGGCAGTGATACCGAGCGAGTAGCAAACCGCGCTATTTGCGGCCGAACCGCGCCCCTGTACCAAAATGTTTTTTTCGCGGCAGAAGCGAACGATATCCCAAACAATCAGGAAATAACCGGCGAGATCGAGTTTTTCGATGATGGAAAGTTCTCGCTGGATTTGCAGCGTTGCGCGGTCATTTTGCGCGCCGTAGCGGTGAAGCATTCCTTCACGCGTGCGATCGCGAAGAAAATCCATTTGTGATTGGTGATTGGGTGTGGGATAGACGGGGAATTGGTAGCCAAGATCCTTCAGCGTGAATTGCAGACGTGCGGCAAGTTCCGTGGTGTTGGCAATCGCTTCGGGCAAATCCGCAAAAAGTGCGTTCATCTGCAAAGGAGATTTCAGGTAGCGTTCGCTGTTGCAGGCGAGAAAGCGGCCGGCATTGGTGAGTACACGGTGATGCCGCAAGCAAGTAAAAACATCCAGAATTTCGCGTTGCGCAGGCAAGGCATGGCATACGCCGTTAGTGGCAAGTAAAGGAAGATGCAAACTGCGCGCGAGCTCAATGGCGACCTGGTTGCGGAGTTCCTCTTCGATGGAGAAGTGGCGCTGTAGTTCGACATAAATATTTTCGTGCCCGAAAATGGCGCACAGTTGCTCCAGGCATTTCCGCGCGGTTTCTTTTCCGCCCGTGCGAAGCGCATACGCAAGCGGGCCTTCGTCCCCGCCGCTAAGACAAATCAATCCCCTGCTCGCGCTTTCCAACTCATTTGCTTCGACGGACCCTTCGCCCTTGGCTGCACGAAGTTTCATCCGCGTAATCAGGCGGCAAAGGTTTTTGTATCCTTCGGAAGAAGTGACCAGCAGCGGATAGCGCCAACCCTTCACGCAAGAGACTTCAGCGCCGATATGCGCACGAATTCCGATTTTTCGCGCGGCCAGATGAAATCGTGGCCCGCCATAAAGACCGTCACGATCGAGCAGGGCCATGGAGGACATGCCGAGGGCCGAGCAGGCACTCGCCAACTCTTCCGGCGTAACAGCGCCTTCGAGAAAACTAAAAGCGGAGCGGGCGTGCAATTCGGCGTACATCAGTCGTACACTCCGCGCACAAACCATTTTTCCCGCAGCCCGTCATAACAAAAACGATAGAAGCCATGTGTGGCTGGAGATTCACCGGAAAAAATAATTTCCAGATCCCAGGCGTCTTCCTGCCAGGGTCGCTCCTCCCACCATTGCCCCGAAGAGCGCCACGGCCCGGATGCGTGAACCACTTTTCCGGAGTAACCCTGAAATGACACAAACACCGGCTTGTTTCCCTGCATCCGAATGCGCGCGGGCACAGGAGGACGAAAGACGTGCAGGGCGATGGATGGAGCTTCTTTTGTGAAATGACGATTCGAACTGTTTTGCAAATTATTTTTCGTAAAGCGTTTTGCAGCGCTTCCTGAAGCGTGTACATCGGGCGAAGCAACAGAAAACTTCTGCATATGAAACGCGTCGGGCCGATGCGAATCAAGTAATTGCGGCGAACCGACATTTCCTTCTCCGACCACGGCCGCGATTCGCGCGATGGTGAGTTCGAGTTTGTCCGGATCGGGCGCGGTGGGCACGAAAAGAGAGCCTTGCGTGACGCGTGCCAGAGAAGACTGCGCCGCCATGTGAATTTTCTGGATGGGCGCATCGGGCGGACGCGATTGCAACCGCAAGCGAAGCAATTTCAGCAAAAGTTTGCTGTCGCGTGTGGGAACCGGCAGTTCCAAATTACAGGAAAACGTGCGAGCGGCCGGCTTGACCCGCAGCAATTCACGCGAGGTGTCGAATGCATTGTCAAAAGCAGGCTGCAATTCGAAATTTACCTGTACCGCGGCGATGGAAAGCGCGCGCGCGGAGAGCCGTGCGCTCAGTTGGTCGAGCAACCGGCCGAGAAGAAACGAAAGAGCTTCAAGATCATCCACAGCTTCGTCTAATTCAAGCCATTCTTCGAAATGCTGCGCAGGTTCGGCGAGCAGCAGCGGGCGCATGTCTTTTCCGCTGGCGATGGCCTGCAAGCGGATTCCTTCCTGCCCCACACATTCGGAAAGAGAAAGCACCGGCAGGGAAGCGAGCGCTTTGCAAGTGGTCACACCCCAGCGATCGAAAATGTCAGCAAGTTCTAGGCTCGGAGATAACATGCTGACCGGCAGCGTTTCCAAAAAACGGCGCTCTTCGCCTTCGGGAACGATAGTGGGCCCCGGCAAGGCGCGTGCGACGATGCGTGCTGTCTCTACGTTTGCGGAAACGGCGACGTGGACATGCATGCCAAATGTGGAAGCGCGCGAAGCGATCTCGCTCGCGATGGTTTCTGCATTGCCGAAAAGCGATGCCAGGCCGGAGATATCGATCAGCAAGGTGTCCTGCGCCGTATCCTCAACCCGGGGAGTAATCGACCAAGCCACATCAAGCAACGCCGCTTTTGCCGCTTCTTCGCGAACTCTGCAACGCGTTCGAATCGTGACTTGTGCGAACTGGCTGACGGCGGCCTTGGTCATTCCGTGCGCGACGCCGAGAATCTCCGCCAGCCGGTTCAATGCCACAACCTGATAAGTGGGCGGCGACCCATCGATAATGGCGAGTGGCTGAGTGCGAAGCTCGGGCTCGCAGCGTGTGATGGCTTGCAAAATAAAATTGGGAACGTAAACGGCACCAAATAAAGCAGTGGGCAACATGGCAACTTGCGGCGAACACGGCGAGTTGGGAAGGCTCAGCCAAAGTTCTGCGTCCTTTCGTTTCCTAAGTGATTTTTCTGTGATGGCAGCAAGGAATTGCGCCGGCAGAGTCAATGGAAATAAAATGATTCGACCGTAGATCGAAGCGGGCGGTCTCCGCGTCCTGATTTGCAAAAGTTTTTGCGCCGCCGATCATCGCAACATTATTTTTGTGTCGCGTTTTGGAACGAATCATCTCGGCTGTGGTTGTCCATCCATCCAGCATGGATGCCGGGGTGTGAAAATCGCGCGATGGATACTGGCGATCCTGCAGCGACCAGCGCGCGGTTGTTCTTTCCATACGCAGGACCAAAGAAGCGCAAGTTTTTGCATTCGACTCGCGCGAAAGAACCAGCAGGATGGTCGAAGTATTTTCCACCGTACGACGCAAACGGAACCAAAAGCTCAGCGGAATCTGGCGAACCAGTCGCGCCGGTGCGCCACTCAGGTCCACTGCAACCAGGCTGAAGCCACCGCCATGTAGAAGCAAATCCACGGAACGCAGCGCCTGATCCACATTGCGGCAACGCACCCAAAGCAGTTGCTGCAACGAAACGCCGGCGAATTGCGCGCCGCCAGGATCAAACGAATCTTGCGCATCCACCAGCGCGCAGACCTCCGTATTCGCCGTGCGTGCAGCTAAAGCAGCTTGCAGCAGGGAAGTGATTCCCGACGAGATTCCGCCAAAAATTTCCGTGAGGCAACCGCGCGGCAATCCACCTGCAAGTTGGTCCACAGCGGAAATTCCCGTGGAAGCGGTGATGGGCTGCGGCTCCTGAAAACGGAATGGGGAAGCGACCCGTCCGGCAAGCGCGGACTCGACATGGAGACGAAGAGCGTTGGAGGCGGCCAGCATGGCGTAAAAGGCGAGGCAGGAGGTTGCGGGAGATTCGCTTTTTGTTCGCCATAAAGATTTTGGCGCGACGCACCATGTTTGTCAATGTTGATTTTAATTTGAAATACCGAAGAAGACAGAAGTTCCGCGAAGATTTTTCGTATCGGAACTAAGCCGTCGTCTCCGCGCGGTCTTTTCCGCCCCAGTAGCTGGGGCTGAGCACGCTCTGCCCTTCCGTTAGCAGCGCTTCCATCTTCAGTTGACGCTTGGCCTTTGACGAATCGGCCGATTCGGGAACGATCGCGCGTTCGTGCAAGATGCGTTCCGTCGCGGCGACCAGCGGCTCCGCATGGAACCGCCGCTGAATCGATGAATCACACAAAACATTGGCGACCGAAAGCAGGCACATGCCCTGGTGATGCGCCATCCAGGAGCGCACCAGCGTGAACTTTTTGCGGTTGAGTGTCATCTTCGGGCCGTAATCCAGAGCTTCGTAAAATCCGTACGGTCCGATGCCGCCCAGTTTTTTTAAGCGTTGCAGATTCTTCAGCGCATCGAACGAGCCGGTCATCAAGCTCATAAATGTCGAGTATGGAGAAATCACCACGCGATCCTCGTCCGGGCGGTGCAGCGCAAGCGCCGGCACTCCGAACGCGAAATAGTGATAATGTCCATCGCCGCTGATCAAGCTGCATCCGGATTCGGAAATTCCCCACGGAATTGAAAAGCGTCGCGCGTATTTTTGCTGCGCGGCAACGGCGCTGCGCATATTTCGTTCCAGGAGAGTACCGGGCGAAGATTTCATCCACAGCGATGGCATCAAGTATTCGAACATCGTGCCGGTCCATGACTGCAGAACCCTGATGCCTTTGTATTGAACGTGCGAGCGATCCAGATGGAACCAGCATTCCTGCGGAATTTCGCCTTTGGCTACGCCCGCAAACACCGCCGCGCGCGCTTCAGATGCCAGCAAATCATAATGATGTTCGCTGGCAGCGCCTTTCGCAGCGTCAAAACCAATGGTGATCAGTTTGCGTGGTTCGTCGTAAAGCAGCGAAAAATCCATTCCAGAAGCGAGTTCGTTGGAGTACGCGGCGATGCTATTGAGTGCCATTGTCGCTTTCGCGGCGTTCTCGCGGCTTGCAGCGAGAGCTTCGCGAAGAAGTTCGCGCGAAGTATTTTCCGCGGCGCCTTCATGCGAGGAAGATTCGCTCTCATCGTTTAATGAATCGGCGATTTCCGAATAGATGCGGTCCGCAGTGGCCAGACTCAGGTCCGCAATCCACTTGGCTTGCTGTTCCTTTGTCGCGCGCAACGTGCGGAATTTCGTCGATGCCCACGGAGCAAAGTGTAGCGCCAACTTTTCCAGTTCGCTAAGGCGAAGATTCAGTTCCGCCATCCACCAGCGCAGATCGTCGGACGATTCGCTGGAGGCGCGGGCCGCTTCGATCAGTGAAGCGATGAGTTGTTCGAGCGCCGGCAGAGCGCCGAGCCATTCCAGAGGAGATTTGCCCATATTGGCAATGCTATCTTCAATCGAACGAAAAGCCTTGCGAGCTTCTCTGGTTCCCGCAATCTGACTGATAAGCCGCGCGTGATCGCGAATTCCCATCCACAATTCCTTGCGAAAGATGGGACGCTTCCATTCTTCCAGGCAGGCTTGCTTCAAAGTCCACAGGCAGCAAACCAGATTGCCGTTGTCCACGGTGGAAAGAAAGGGATCGCCGACGGGCTCGAGCGTTCGCGTGTCATACCAGTTGTAAAGATGTCCGTGCGATTTCGCCAGCCGCCGCACCGTCGCCAAGGTATTTTCCGTGCCGGCGATGAATTCCTGAACGGTTAGATGTCCCAGATCGAGCGCCGCAACGCGCGCGTTCAATAACAGACCCAGGTTGGTGGTCGAAACACGATGCGCGATCAGACCGCCTTCCTCTTTTAAAATATCGGGAATCAGGTAGTTTTCATTTTCGTTGCTGAACTCACGGAAGAATCTCCAGGTGCGCAGCGCGGAGCTTCGCAGCAACGCCTCGTCGCGCGGCCCAATGCGCAAACCGTCTTCCGGCAACGGCTGATCGAGCCAGTTGGAAAATGCCTCGGATGCGGCCCACAGAAAAAGTAACGGCCACGCCACTACGAAAGAGTCCGGAGACTTCCATGCCAGAAGAATTCCGCCCACGATCGCAAGCCACGGCGTCAGTTTCAGATATAGATCGACGGGACTGGTCTTCTTGCCGCTCGATTCCGCTTCAGCCGCCGTTTCCCATTCCAGAAGTTTACGCCGCGTCACGGCCATGCGAACGCCGGCGCGGATGATCGCGTCCAGCGTCACCATGCTCTGTTGTGGCAGGCAGACCAGCCGCATCAGCAGATGCGCGTTGGCTGCGGCGAAATCGAAAAACCATTCTTTCCAGAAGCGCGCGGTAAATTTGCCGCTTCCGCTGCGCAAAAATGCCATCGCGGATTGCAAATAGCTCGGAAGCAGAAACATTCCGAGAGTCGCGAGTGTCCAATAGAGCGCCCTGCCGGGCAGGAACACCCATCCACTGATCAGGATCGCCAGCATGGAAATCTCGGTCAGGCTGCGGCGAAGATTGTCCAGTATTTTCCAGCGAGAAATCAGGTTGATCGGATTGCGCACTACGTTTCCGGAATAATCCGGCACGCGAGGGAACAGCCAGAAAAGAATCTGCCAGTCCCCGCGAACCCAGCGATGTTTGCGTTTGCTATAAGCCGCGATGCGCGATGGATAGTCGTCAATCACTTCGACATCAGAGAGCAGTCCGGCGCGGGCGTACGCGCCTTCGATCATGTCATGGCTCAGGATGGCGTTCGACGGAAATCGCCGCTCGACCACCTGCTGGAAAATTTCGACCTCGTAAATTCCTTTGCCGGTGAAGCTTCCTTCGCCGAAAAGATCCTGGTAAACATCGGAAACGGCGCGAGTGTAGACGTCGAAGCTCGAATCGCCGGAAAACAGCGCTGCCAGCCGCGAACGATTGGCGGAGTGAACGCTGACACCGACGCGTGGCTGCAAAATTCCGTAACCTTCCACCACTACATTTGAAACTGGATGCACGACCGCTCGCTGCAGCGGGTGTGCGATGGCTCCCACCAGCTTCCGTCCGCAGTCGCGCGGCAATTGCGTGTCCGCGTCGAGAGTGATCACATATTGTATTCCGCGCAACTGGCTCTGGTCACCGGCAACCGTGGAAAACCTATTGTTTCTTCCCAGCAGCAGATTGTTCAGGTCCAGAAGCTTGCCGCGTTTGCGCTCCCAGCCCATCCATACCTTTTCGCTGGAGTTGAAACTGCGATCACGGTGAAACAGAAAGAATGTGCCTTTACCCTCGGGGGCATACCGGCGATTCAGCTCCTGGATCAGCCGCGCGCATTCGGAAGCCAGTTCATCGCGCTTATCAAACTGTGTGGGCGCGTCAGGTGGATCGGTGAGCAATGCAAAATGAAGGTTGCCGTCGCGATTTCCCAGAAAACGGATTTCCAGGTCGCGAACCGCGCGTTCCATTTGCACACGGTTCGTCAACAGCGTAGGAACAACCACCAGCGTTTTGCTCCGCGCGGGGATTCCCTCGGAGTAATCCATTTTGGGCAGCGCGCGTGGCTTCACGAACATCGCAACCAGTTGATTCGCAATGGCCACGGCGCTTTCGGCGGCCGCCAGCAGAAACAACGCCACCACCAGAAAAATCGGCACGCTCACTTCGGCTCCAACGACCACGGCAGTCAGCAGCGCCACCATCAGCAATTCAATTCCAATCATGTACAAGCCGTCCGGCCAGCGCCTCAGAAACTTCGCGAATTTCACGAGCCAGGAGTCCTTGATTCCAAGCGCCTGCTCCAGTTCTTGCCGGCCCTCGGCCTGCAAATAGAAACCTAGGTGAGCGCGCCGCTCGTTGGCACGCACATTGCTTCCTCGGTGCGGCTGATTCGCCAATTTCACCGCGCGCCGCGCGACTTCGGCTTCGCTCTCACCCGATTTCTTCGCCAGTTCTGCAATCGCCGCGCGATAATCAGACTTGGCGGCCTTTTCCATTTTGTCGTACGCGCCCGCAGGGTCCATGGTCAGGGTCTGCTCGCACAAACTTGCTTCAACAAAAAGCTCGTCCCAATCCGTCAATCCGAGGGTGCGCAGGCTCGCGATCAACGCCGGCAGAGTTGGCGCCGGATTGGATTCATTTTTTGTAGAGGCGGAAGTCCGGCCTGGCATCGCCAGTTTTCGCGCGTGCGCGGCCACTTGTTCCAACAATACTTGATTCAAAAAGCCTTTTAACGCGGTGATTTCCGCATTGGTCAGTTCGATGTCCTCTTGCAAAGCTGCAAGGTATGCCGAGAAGTCCGCGCGATCGAAGAAAAATCTCGCAGCTTGCAAATAACGATCGGCGACAGCCCGCACGCGTAACCGTCCTTCGCTGCTTCCATTCGCAACAAGAGGAAGTTCGCTGGCGAGTTTCAGAGCTGCGCGGCTTTCCGCAATGCTCTCTTCCAGAATTTTTGTATTGGAAGTAAGAGCCCGCCAATCGTGTTCCAAAAATGCGCCCGACGCCTGTCTACGTTGCAGGAACTGCACCGCGCGAGCGATCAACGCTTCCTGCAACGCCAGGTCTTCGCGAAGCGGGGAGGTGATCGTGCGGCGCGAATTTTCTTGCGCTTTTAAGCCCTCGGCGTGTGCAGCGGCAAGGATGCGTTCCTTGCGCAAACAAGTTTCTTCAGCGCCCGCGGAATGTTTCCACTGCGCCATTTCATCCGCCTCTTCCAAGCGGCTATTCCATTCGCGCGCGCTGCGCAGGTTCAATATCAAGTCAACATTGGTCGCCATGACCGTCTTTCCCCCAGACTACCGATAGCTCGCCGCTTGCATTTCAAACATTTCCGCGTACCGCCCGCCGTTCTGCATCAGCTGGTCATGCGGGCCTTCTTCAGCGATTCTGCCGCCTTGCAGCACAAAAATTCTGTCCGCCATGCGCACCGTCGAAAAGCGGTGCGAAATCAGCATGGCCATCTTCCCGCGGGTCAATTCGGCAAAACGTTCAAAAACCTCGTGCTCGGACCGAGCGTCGAGCGACGCAGTCGGCTCGTCCAGCACCAGCACCTGCGCCTCGCGAAGATAAGCGCGTGCCAGCGCAAGCTTTTGCCATTCGCCGCCGGAAAGATCAGTGCCGCCGTCGAATCGCGTGCCAAGTTGCTGCACATACCCGTTCGGCAGTTTGCGGATGACATCCTCGGCCAGACTTTTTTGCGCGGCGGCGCGAATGCGAAATATGTTGTCTCGCTCCTCGATGCGGCCCATGGCGATATTTTCCGAAGCCGTCAAGTCGTAACGCATGAAGTCCTGAAAAATCACGCCGATTTCGCTCCATAGGTCGTCCAGGTCATAACCGCGCAGATCCTTGCCATCCAGCAGAACCTGTCCGGCGGTCGGGTCGTAGAGGCGGGTAAGAAGTTTGACGATAGTTGTTTTTCCCTGGCCGTTTTCCCCGACCAGTGCGATGCGCTCGCCCGGAGACAACTTAAAGCTGACGCCGCTCAGCACCTCGCGTCCATTCGGATACGCGAAGGAGACATTGCGAAATTCGAATCCCTGCCGAATCGGCCGCGGCACTTTGATAGCGCCGGGATTTGTAGAAACCACCGGCTTCACTGCGAAGAAGTCCAGCAGATCGCCGACGAACAGCGCTTGATCCGCAATGGTCGAAAAAGTTGAAAAGACCAGTTGAATATTGGAGCTTGCGCCCGCGATGGCACCCGCCAGAAACGTCAACATACCGATCGTAAGAACACCTGCGACGGTCTGGTAAATCACGTACGCATACGTGCCGTAGTAGCCCAGCGTGCCGAGCAGCGTCAAAAACGAGCCGATCAACAGGCGCTTGCGAGCGAGCCGCGCCGTCTCTCCGTGCAGCCGCATCGCCAGATTTGTGAATCGCTCCACCAGATACGGACCGACGCCAAACAGCTTCAGTTCCTTTGCGCTTTCCTTGCTTCCACCGAGAACGCGCAGATATTCCATTTCGCGCCGCGCAGGCGTTTGCGCGAAGCTCAAGGAGTACCCGAGAAACGCAAAGTGTGTTTCGCCCAAGAACGCCGGCACGACGCACACGATCAGCGCCACCAGAAGCCACGGCGAAAAGAGACAAATACTGAATGCCAGGCTGGCGGTCGTTACGACCTGCTGAATCAAACGACCCGCTGCCTGAATCATCAGCACGCGGTCAGTGCCTTGTACGCGGGCGCGCTCCAGCTTGTCTTGGAATGTCGGATCTTCGTAGGTGGTCAGATCCAGACGCGAAGCGTGCTGCATGATGCGCACGCTGACGTACTTCGCGTACTTGTCGGCCAGCACCGTGTCGCAATAGTCGGTCACGCGAACCAGGATCGTCGAAAGGCAAGCCAGCGCGAATTCCAGCACCACCAACCACCAGAAATACGTCGGGAGCACAGTGTGATTCGCGGTGTACCGGTAGATCGAGTCGATGATGACCTTGGTCACCGCCAACATCGCCAGCGGAAGTAGGGAAACAACCAGGCGCACGCCGATATTCGTCATCACGACGCGCGGCGACGCGTCCCAAACCATTCGGAAAATTGGCAAAGTATTGCGCAGCGCGGCGAGGCGATCTTTCCAGCGCGGTACCGGATTGGCTACTTGTGGCTCCAACGATTCTATCCTGGGAAATTTATCTCTGAAAAATTTCGTTTCCTTCACTTCTCTCATCGCAACTGCCTACACCCTTAGCCGACAACAGAGGCCCCAAAATGCTCTGCTTTACTCGCCTTACATCACATGCCAAGGACGAAAAGCCAGTCGGGATAAGCGTCGCATCAAAACATCTAGCGGTACTATAACTGCCCCTTGCGACGTGTTCCTATATATGCATCCGTAGTACCAAGGACACAGAAAGTCCAAATCGCTTGTTTTGTTAACTTTATGAACACTCAGTCCCGGGGGGAGTCTGTCGTTTCTTCGCGTGCCTTGTAAGTCTTGCCACCGATTATTCTGGTTTTTGCGCTGGCGACGAAGAAGCGAAGGTGTACATCGCTTCTGGCAGGCGGTCAATCTCCGAGCGTGCCGCTCGACGATGTGCCTTGGGCATCTGTGCTGCCCCCTGTACCGCTCGATGTTTGCCCGCGCAGATTGGATTTTTTGTACCGCCCTCGCAGCTCAGCACGGCTAGAGACGACGTTCTTGGCACTTACAACGTCGCCGCACCAGAGCAGAATATCCAGCAAGCGCGCGCGTTCCAGGTTGTTCAGCAGCATTTTGCTCATGCAAATAGCAAGCGTCCTGCTGGCGCACTCGTCCGCAATTTGCAGCTGTTCGGCCGCTGCCGGCCGCGCAGTCGCATTCAGCTGACTGCGCTGGTCCAGAGCATGCAGGGTTTCGTAGCTGCGGCTGCAAAAATGATCGAGACAAAGAGCTTCCTGACGAAAGGTAGTAATGACAGGCCGCGAGCAACCGCTCCGATGACAAGATTCCGGATTACGCATGGAAGCCTTTTCCCCTGGGAACGGTGGATTGTTTCCCCGTCTTCACAATTTCCTTCGTTCGAACCGGCATCATCCCGCTGTCACAATCTCCACCAGTTCAGCGATCTCAGCGGGCCGAAGGTCGGAAAGAGTAAGCTTTGTGGATTCTTTTGGCAGCAAGAAATGCGCGACGCTCGTAGACGCGCGTAGCGGGCCGTCTGCGAATTGCGCCGCGAGCTTCAGCGTCCAAGCCGTAAGCCGCTCGCGCGAGCGGTTAAACCGTTCAGCGTCCCAGAGCGTCAACAACGTCACGAGCCGCGCCTCGCGATCCGAAACCAGCAGCATGCTTACTGTCAGCCCCTTCTGATGCAGACCAGCTTCTGCTAGAAGATCTCCCACCTCAGCCGCAATTTCACGTTTGCCCCCGGGTTTGCTGACGAAGTCAACTCGCAGCGTGATGACTCCAGCCAAAGTTTGCTCAATCGTTCCTTCCGCAAGCGTTTCTTGCGAAAGACGCTTCGATCTGGAAGTCGTCTGCCGTCGCAGCTCTCGGTTCAGGTACAAGTTTCTCCACCATCCTCTGTTGGCAATTCGAAATTCAGCGCCGGGCGCTGAACTCTAACGCTCAGCGCCGGACGCCGCTTCAGGGGTACGCCAGGGGGAACGTTTGTGGTGGTCCCAGCGTATAGGTTTCCTGACCTGCAGGATTCCTATGGCCAGTAGTGATTCGAACCGAGCAACCGTTTCATTTCGGGAAGAAAATCCACTGCCTCGACCCGACCTTGACTGGCGACTCTTGACAGATTGCTCCGCTAACCCTGCCGCAGCTATACTTTCCAGCACCTCGGGGGAAGCGTTGGACTTTTTCGTATTTGACGAAGCCTACGTGGGTCGGCTCCGGGAGGGTGATCCTTCCACGGAAAGTCATTTTGTCGGCTATTTTTCTAAGTTAATTCAAATAAAACTGCGCGCGCGCTATCTTTCCCCTGAAGTCGTGGATGATTTAAAACAAGAGACCTTCACTCGAGTGATTCGCTCATTGCACTCCGAGGGCGGCATCCGGCAAGGCGACCGGCTCGGACCCTTCGTGAACTCGGTTTGCAACCATGTGCTGTCGGAACATTACCGGGCAGGTTCAAAAAGCGTCCCCTTGGAACTGGATCATTTGGAATTACCGGATAAGACCTTGAATTTAGAGAACTTGGCAATTTCAGAAGAAACCCGAAGAACCGTTCGCAAAGTGTTATCGCAGTTGCCCGGCCGAGACCAAATCATCCTTCGCGCCGTCTTCCTCGAAGAGATGGATAAGGACGAAGTCTGCAAGCAATTTGGCGTTGGCCGGGATTATCTTCGCGTGCTTGTGTATCGCGCCAAGGAAAAGTTCCGAGGCGCGATGGGGGTGTAAGTACCTTAAAATCAATGTGATAGATGCTATCGGCAGAAGCAAGAAACGAATCGGCTCAATTTGACACTACTTAGCGACATGGATCGAGACTCAATGGATCACGATTTGGCAGTGAAATCACAAGCCTGCGAAAAATACCTGCTGGGCCAGCTTTCTCCAGAGCTGCGCGACGCCTATGAAGAACACTATTTCTCGTGCGTCGAGTGCGCCACGCAATTGCGGATGGCCGCGGAACTTATCGGCGCGAGCCAGCAGATTTTTGCGAAGACGCCCGAAGTTGCAGCGCCAGCGCCCGCGATGCTGGAGTCGGGCGGCTGGTCACGATGGTTGCGCCCGACGTTCGCGATTCCAGTCATGGCAGGCTTGCTGCTCATCGTCGGCTACCAGAATTTGGTCCTGATTCCGCGATTGCAGCAATCGCAGTCTCCGCGCGTACTTCCGATGTATTCCCTGATTTCCGCAAACACCCGCGGCGAAACGCTTCCCGTGTTCGCGGCTCAACCGAATCAACCGTTCGGATTGTACATAGACATCCCGGTTGACCCCGAAATCTCGAACTACAATGTGAGTGTTCAGGACCCGTCGGCCAAAACGATTCTCTCCAGCTCGCTGAATTATTCCCAAGCGCAGAAAACGCAGGTTCTAGTCATTAATCCGGAAAAGAAATCGGGCAAATACACCCTGGTTATCATCGGCCAGCCAAAGCCAACGGAGTTAGCACGTATACACTTTACTGTTGATTTTCCCGGTCAGCTTTTGCAGCATTAGCCATTCTGCGTTTAGGAGAATCGTTCCATGAAATCACAGTCCGCTGTTTCGACGTTTCATTACCACGCCTGCGCTCACGCCTTTAGCGGTCGTTTCACCCGCCCCTTCGATCATCTAATCGATGTGCAAGCGGCCTCTTCCTTGCCGGTCATTGGCGGACACGGAAATTCCCGCATTGAGAATTTTCAGTTTCGCGAGTTTGTTTCGTTTAAGAAAGGACATACCCATGTCTCTGGCGCGCATCAGGCCGACGACAACAGCAACAACACGCTGGTCACCGCCACAGTGGAAGGTCTAAACATCCTGGATGTCCTTACCGCCGACCGCGTCGTTGCCCGCCTTTACTCAAAACATCCCGCTGGCGAACCCGAAGGCTTCGTCACCATGGTCGGCAGCAAATTTGAAAACCTTAAAATTGCCGGTTACAAAGTGGACGTGGACCTCGACTGCGACCTTTTCGAGAACATCCGAACCTTCAAAGAAGCGCAGAAAGCCTTTGAAAAAGACGCGGGATTCCGCAAAATAGCTCTGGATCCTTTTCATACCGGTCACGAATTACAACCGCAAGGCCCGAACGGAGCGTTCGTTTGTTCTCTGGTCAAAGAAATGAACACCAGCTGTCCGGGCGTCAAGCGCACTGGACACTCGTTCTACGTTCATGGCTTCGGCAAAATTTTTCTTGGCGAACTGATGATCGTGCATGGCGAGAGAACGTTAACCATGATTCGCCTCGAACTTGGCTCAGCCGTCAGCGGCGGCGGGTCGGTTGCCGCGGCCGCTACCAACGGCCGTTCCTGGCCATAGTCTTTGCCGTAGTCCTGTTCAATATCGTAGGTCTAGGCGGCTGCGGAAAAACTCCTCCGTCCTACGGCGCCTTGCAAAGCGAAATCTGGCTGCAGGTCAATCGCGGCGAATTGGATGCCGCTATGCACCAAGTCGAAGGCGCCCTCCACCATGCATCGGATGAACACTCCGAATGGCACTGGCGCTTCTGGTCCTTAAAGGGCGAGATTCTGATGCGCCAGGGCTTGTACCAAGAGTCTCTAGCCTTTCTTGATCGTTCCTTGCCAGCCCAATTTGCCACCAGCGATGCCGCCGTATGGCAGAAACTCAGTCAGGCTGCTGCCTGCGCCCGCATTGCACGTTTCGCAGAAGCCGAAAAATTTCTTGCAGACGCTGAATCTCTGGCTCGCTCCAAATATCCCAATTTGCTGGGCGAATGTGCGCTGCGCAGGGGCACCTTGGCTTTTCACAGTGGAAACGCCGCGGATGCTAGCGTGCTTTATCGAAAAGCTCTGCAGTTGGCGCGTCAGCAAAACGATCGCTTTCTGGAAGCTGCCGCATTGGGCAGTCTGGGCTTCGCGTTTACCCGGCAGGAACTCTATGACCAGGCTATCGAAGCCAACAAACAAGCGCTCGAGCTTGCCCGCTCCTTTGGCGCGATGAGTTCGGTGGCCAGGATCGAAGGCAACACTGGCTGGAGCTACCACGAGATGGGAGATCTTGACAGTGCCCTTCTAGAATTCCAGGATGCCCAAGATATTTCCCAGAAGGCCGGCTTGGTCGGGGACCGTGTGTACTGGCTCAATAGCGCGGCAGCAGTGTATTTTGATATGGGCAATTACGCCGCTGCCGAAACTTCGTCGAGCAACGCGCTTGCGCTAACGCGGCAGTTGAAAGATGTCAGTTCGACCATCGAGTGCCTGCAACTCTTGGCAACCATTTCTTTGGCTAAAGAAAAGTTCACCGAGGCCGGTAAATATCTTGCGGAAGCTGCGGTTCTCGAGGGTACGAATCCATATCATCCGCGTGCGTCTTATACTGACCTTGTAAAGGCGCAGCTCGCCGCCAGCAAACAAGAGTCCGCCAATGCGGAGAAGATTTATTCCGCGATTGTTCAGGATTCGCAAGCGCCGACTTCCATACGCTGGCAGGCACAAGCCGGCCTGGCTCAGGTTTACGCCGCCCAAGGCAGGCTGGCCCTGGCGGAAAATGCCTTCCAATCTTCTATCCAGGCGATTTCCAAAGCGCGCGATGCGCTGCAGCATGAAGACTTTCAACTCTCGTTTTTGTCCAATGCCATTCGCTTCTACGGTGCTTACGTAAACTTTTTGATTTATCGTAATCGCCCTCTGGATGCGCTCAAAATTGCCGATTTAAGCCGGGCCCAAACGCTGGAACATGGGCTTGCCTCGGATCCCCGAGAAAATTCATCGCGGCCTTCCGCCTTGGTGCCGCAAGCCGTCGCGCGCCGCCTGCATGCAATATTGCTTTATTACTGGTTGGGCGAAAGCCGTTCCTATCTCTGGGTCATTGCTCCAACCGGAATTTCCACCATGGTGCTGCCCGCCAGCACGGAGATTGACGCGCTAGTGAAGTCCTACCGCCAATCATTTCTTGATCCTCGCGACCCGTTGCAGGCAGGGAACAGCGACGGCAAAAAACTTTATTCCCTACTGATTGCTCCCGCTGTAAAATTCATTCCTAAAAACTCGCGCGTGGTTGTTTTTCCAGACGGCGGTTTGAACTCACTCAATTTCGAGACGCTGATTGCGCCGGCCGCGAACCCGCTGGATCAACCGCACTACTGGATTGAAGATGTAACCGTTGTCACTTCGAACTCTTTGGCCTTGCTTTCCCATAGTTCGGCAGCGGGCGCACCCAAAGCCGCGCGCGTACTCATGGTCGGCGATGCGCTGGCTGCCAGCGCGGATTTTCCACCGCTGCCGCAGGCAGGTAAGGAAATTGGCTTGCTGCAAAATTATTTCGGACCGGCCGAGCGGCTTGAACTAACCGGCGCGAACGCCACGGCGACCCGTTTTTTCGCTAGCCAACCGGAAAAATTCGCTTATTTGCATTTTGCCACGCACGGCACGGCCAGCCGTTTGCGCCCGCTCGAATCCGCCGTCATCCTTTCGCCCGATGGCGACTCCTACAAACTGTACGCGCGCGACGTGCTGAAGCATCCTTTGACCGCCTATCTGGTCACCATTTCCGCGTGCAACGGGGCCGGGACGAAATCGTACGCCGGAGAAGGCCTAGTTGGCCTTTCCTGGGCGTTTCTCAGGGCTGGCGCGCACAACGTCATCGCTGGGTTGTGGGAAGTCAGCAATGCTTCCACTCCCCAATTGATGGACGAACTGTACAAGGGGATTCACGCCGGCCAGGATCCCGCCACGGCGTTGCGCAACGCCAAACTCACCCTGCTTCATTCCGACGGGAATTACCGCAGGCCATTTTATTGGGCGCCTTTCCTCCTTTACTCCGGTTCGTGAGTAACTCTTGTCGCCCGTTATTGCGCGAACCCGCCTGATCCGCTCGATTTCGCATGGTTTTCAGTAACTATTGTGATATTTTATATTGTGTGTAAAGAATTCACCCTCTTCCCTCCCGCTCTTTTCAATCTCTTGTGACCCAATTCACTCTCAAAGAGTGCGAGCTAAGTCCTTTCTTTTCTGCTCGGCTCTTCACTCTTTCCCACTCTTGGTCACTCTTAAACCCGTAAGTCCTTTATTTGCCACTCATAGCAACAGTACCCGGGGTATGCACCCTGCTGCCCCCTGGGCCTCATGTCTTACTCGAAGTCCGTCACCATTCCTCGCCTCGCCGTTCCTACGGTGCTATCCTCTTTTCTCGTGTCATTTTCACCTTCGGAGCTTTCCCATGGCCTCTGACAATCCGCAGCGTAGTACCGCCGCCCACCCCAGTGCCATCGCGTCGTCCTCCGGTTCCTTCGTCAACTCGCAATCGGCCTCTGACTCGCGGGCCATCGCCGTTCTTGCCGGACGTCCACTGCAGGTCAATCGCGGCACCTCTCTCAACCTCGAATGGGTTGAATCGGTGCGCGTAAACACCAGCGCCGTCGAGCGCCGCGCCGCCACTTTGGTCACTCGGCGAACGGTGAAAAAAGACTGGCAGTTGGCCTGGTTGCTGCGGGCTATCACCTGCATGGATTTGACCACGCTCTCAGGCGACGACACGGACGAGCGAGTCAGACGATTGTGCGCCAAAGCCCGTCAGCCCGTACAAGATGAGTTGATTGAGAAATTGAAAATCGCCGACCTGAAAATTCACGTCGGTGCGGTATGCGTCTATCATCTATTCGTGGAAACGGCAGTGCGCGCGTTGCAAAGCAGCGGAATTCCAGTGGCCGCGGTCTCAACCGGATTTCCAGCGGGGCTTTCGCCGCTGCCTGAACGCATCGCGGAAATTCATCGATCTGTCGCGGCCGGTGCACAGGAAATTGATGTGGTTATTACGCGAGCGCATGTTTTCGGCGGTAAATGGCAAGAACTCTACGACGAAATTCTGGCGTTCAAGGATGCGTGTGGACCAGCACACCTGAAAGTGATTTTGGGAACGGGCGATTTGTTAACTCTGCGCAACGTAGCCAAAGCCAGCATGGTGGCGATGATGGCAGGCGCGGACTTCATCAAGACCTCGACCGGCAAGGAAACAGTGAATGCCACCCTACCTGTTGGACTGGTGATGACCCGCGCCATTCGCGAATACGCCGAAGAAACCGGGATGGCGGTAGGCTTCAAACCCGCTGGCGGCATTCGTACCGCCAAGCAATCTTTGGAATGGTTAGCGTTGATCAAGGAAGAGCTCGGCGATTCCTGGCTGGCGCCGCATCTTTTTCGCTTCGGTGCCAGCAGCGGCATGCTCGCTGATATCGAACGCCAGTTGGAATTTCATGTAACGGGTCGCTACTCGGCCGAACATCGCCATCCAATTGCGTAAATGAGAAGAGACGAATGAGCGTCATCGAAAAATTCGGAACGATGGAATACGGTCCGGCGCCGGAAGATACGAAGGAATCCTTGCTATGGCTGGATGCCAGCAAGCGCCGCTTCGGACATTTTATTGCTGGCGAGCGGCACGCGCCCGCCGAGGGAAAATATTTCCAGACCACTGACCCCTCGACGGAAGAAAAACTCGCGGACATTGCGCAAGGCAGCGCGGCGGACGTAGACGCCGCCGTGAGAGCGGCGCGCGCTGCGCTGCGTGGCTGGCAAAAACTTTCCGGTCACGAGCGTGCGAAATATCTGTATGCGCTGGCGCGGCAAGTGCAGAAACATTCGCGCCGCCTCGCGGTCCTGGAAACTTTGGACAACGGCAAGCCCATCCGCGAAAGCCGTGACATTGATATCCCGCTGGTGGCGCGCCATTTTTATTATCATGCGGGCTGGGCGCAACTGCTCGATCAGGAATTTCAAGGTTACACAGCGTGCGGTGTGGTTGGACAGATTATCCCGTGGAATTTCCCGTTGTTGATGCTCGCGTGGAAAATTGCTCCCGCACTGGCCACGGGAAACACTGTGGTATTGAAGCCAGCGGAATACACTCCGCTGACCGCACTGGCATTCGCGGAATTGTGCAATGAAGTTGGATTACCGGCCGGCGTAGTCAACATTGTTACTGGCGATGGCGCAACTGGCGAAGCGCTGGTGAAGCATAACGACACAGATAAAATTGCTTTCACTGGTTCGACCGAAGTTGGCCGCGCCATCCGTCACGCGACAGCTCAATCACGCAAAAAACTTTCGTTGGAATTAGGTGGAAAGTCTCCATTCATCGTTTTTGAGGACGCCGATCTCGATTCCGCGGTCGAAGGACTTGTCGATGGCATCTGGTTCAACCAGGGACAAGTGTGCTGCGCTGGATCCCGCTTGCTGGTGCAGGAAAGCGTCGCTGAAAAGCTAACCAAAAAATTGCAGATCCGCATGAGCACTCTGCGAATCGGTTCGCCGCTCGACAAAGCAATTGATATCGGCGCGATCATCGCGCGCGTGCAATTGGAACGTATTGACAGCCTCGTCAAGCAGGGGATCGCCGAAGGCGCAACGTGCTGGCAGCCAGAGACAGTTTTGCCTTCACGGGGATTGTTTTACAAACCGACTTTGTTAAACAATGTGCATCCGACATCGATTGTGGCGCAGCAGGAAATTTTTGGCCCGGTGCTGGCCGCGATGACATTTCGCACTCCGCGCGAAGCGGTGGAACTGGCAAACAATACGGTCTATGGACTGGCAGCAAGTGTGTGGAGCGAAAGCGTGAACCTGGCGCTGCAGGCCGCCGCGCAAATAAAAGCTGGCGTCGTCTGGGTGAACAGCACCAATCTCTTCGACGCTGCATGCGGATTTGGCGGATATCGTGAGAGTGGCTTCGGGCGAGAAGGCGGCAGGGAAGGATTGCTCGAATACCTGGAGCCTGCATGGTTCAAAAACGCGCCGTCGCTTGCGGCCGATGCGGCGGCCCTGAATGGCGCTCCGGAAGTTGCCAATCCATCCAGCGGAATTGATCGTACCGTTAAACTTTATATCGGCGGAAAGCAATCCAGGCCGGATTCGGGATACAGCGTCGCCGTGTACGGAAGCAAAAAAGAATTGTTGGGCGAAGCGCCACTCGGAAATCGCAAGGATATCCGTAACGCGGTGGAAGCGGCGCGCAGGGCCGATGGCTGGGGAAAAACCACTGCCCACAACCGCGCGCAGATTCTTTTTTATATTGCGGAAAATCTTTCGCAACGTGGAGAAGAAATTCAGAAGCGCCTATCCGCTGTAGTCGGAAAAAAGCAAGCCGTTCGTGAAGTGCAATTGAGCGTTGAACGCCTGTTCTCCTATGCTGCGTGGGCGGACAAATTCGATGGAGCAGTGCACAATCCGCCGCTGCGCAATATTTCGATTGCCATGAACGAACCGCTGGGCACGGTGGGAGTGATTTGTCCCGGCGACCTGCCGCTTCTCGGATTCTTTTCGCTGGTGCTTCCGTTGATTTCAGCGGGCAACACGGTGGTGGCAATTCCGTCGGAAAAATATCCGCTGATTGCCGGAGATATTTATCAAGTGTTGGAAACCAGCGACCTGCCCGGCGGAGTTGTGAATATCGTCACCGGCAGGTCTTCGGAATTGCTGAAGGTGCTTGCCGAGCACGATGATGTCGATGCGCTGTGGTGCTATGGCGACGGTCAAATGTGCGCGGCGGCGAAAGCTCTTTCAGCGGGAAACTTGAAACAAGTTTGGACGAACGAAGGCCGCGCGACCGATTTGTTCACGACCGAGCAAGGTGAAGGCCGCTTTTATTTGCAACATGCTTACCAGGTGAAAAATATTTGGGTTCCGTACGGCGAGTGAGCCTTCGACGAGCGACGGCCGGTGAGTAACGGACCAACCGCACAAACGGAAACGGCGACAGACGCGCGCGCGGCTTTCCGTTATCCCGCCTTTCTGAAATTTCAGGCAGCGCGTTTTTTTATCGTGGTCGCCACCGAAATGCAGGCGGTGGCAGTTGGCTGGCAAGTATACGAAATTACCAAGCGGCCACTCGATCTGGGACTGGTTGGTCTCGCACAGTTTCTTCCCGGCATTTTGCTTTTTCTGGTGTCGGGTCACGTCGCCGATCGTTTCAATCGCAGAAATCTTTTAATCCTTTGCGACGTCGGCTTTGCAACTTGCTTTGCGCTGTTGCTCGCAATTACTTTGCGCGGCGCGATTTCGATTGCTGCGGTATTTGCAGTGCTAGTGTTGCTGGGAGTGGTGCGATCTTTCAACGGCCCGGTCAGCCGTGCCATGCTGCCACACCTTGTTCTACCGGAACATTTCGCGGGCTCGGTCGCGTGGGCGTCCAGCATTTTCCAGGCGGCGACGATTCTGGGACCGATTCTTGGCGGCTTCATTTACGCCTTTGCGCGCGGCCCGGTTGCGGTTTACGTGTGCGCGGTTGCAGCAGCAGGCGTCGCCATTGTTTTGACGTTGCAGCTTCCGGCTCAGGAAAAAGAGCGGGCGCGACCAGCGGCAAATCTCTCCACTGTGTTTGAAGGTTTCCGTTATATCTGGCGGGAAAAATTAATTCTTGGCGCGATTTCCCTGGATCTGTTTGCGGTGTTGCTCGGAGGCGCAGTCGCGCTGCTGCCGGTGTACGCACGGGAAATCTTGAATGCTGGCCCGTGGGCATTGGGAATGTTGCGCAGCGCGCCGGGAGTGGGAGCTGGAATCATGGCCATTGCGATCGCCCATCGCCCATTGAAGAATCGCGCAGGCGCGACGATGTTGTGGTGCGTGGCCGGCTTTGGTTTGTGCACCGTGATTTTTGGCGTGTCGCGCAGCTTCGCGATTTCGTTAGCGGCCTTATTCCTGGTGGGCGCTACGGACATGGTGAGCGTGATTGTGCGCGCGACGTTGATTCAAGTAAAGACGCCGGACGAGATGCGCGGCCGCGTGAATGCCGTGGACATGATTTTTATTGGAGCTTCCAACGAGTTGGGACAATTTGAATCCGGGATTACCGCGCAATGGTTTGGCGCGGTACGAGCTGTGATTCTTGGCGGAATTGGCGCAATCGTCGTAACCGGATTGTGGGCATGGATGTTTCCGCAACTGCGAAAAGTAAATGAACTTACGATGAATGAAGAGCAATAAATCTTTAGGTCCGGGCCAGTCTGAAATCGTGCTAGGTGAGTTTGCCTCCGCGCAGAATGGTTAGCGCGGAGTGAGCGGCACCTAGTAACGGCGCGTCTTCGTTCAAGACCACTGCGATGGGGATGTTTGCGAGGAGCGGCGCGAGCGGGCCTTTGTCGGCGAAGGCCTGGACGAATGTGCTTTTTTGCAGCAGTGGCAAGATTTTTACTGCGATTCCGCCGGCAAGATAGACGCCGCCATACGCCAGAACACGAAGCGAAAGGTTGCCGGACTCAGCGCCGAAAGCATCGGTCCAGAATTCCAGAGTCTCGACGCACACTGGGCAAGTGGCAGCCAGCGCATTTTGCGTGATTTCCTGCGCCGATTCGGCGGCCGGCTTGCTGAAAGAATCGTGGCGAACGTCCGGCTCGAGAAATTCGTGAATGGGGCGAAAGCCCCGGCCGGAAAAAAGTTCTTCGCAGGAAACTCGCGACAACCGTTTTTTCAGAAAAGTTAGAAATGCAATTTCGCGATCGGTGCGCGGGGCGAAATCGGCGGAGCCGCCTTCGGAGGGAGCAGCACGGTGGCCGTGCCCATCCCAATACAACACTGCTTCGCCCAAACCCGTTCCGGCGGCGATTACCGCGACATTTTCTTCGGGATGATCAACTCCGCGATTGAGAAAAAGAAAATCCTGCGGTTCGAGTTTTTGCAGACCGCGCGCAGTGGCAACGAGATCGTTCATCAGCACCACCCGTTCGCGTGGCAATCCCAAACTGGCGGCGAGCGAATTCGAATCAAGCACCCATGGCACATGTGCGGCGTGCAGCCTGCCATCAACTACGGTTCCTGGAACGCCGAAGCCCGCGGCGTCGATTTTGACTTTGGCGTTCGAACCGGAAGCGTGGCGGGAAAATTCCTCGACAAGTATTTCAAAACTGGAAAAATCGCGAGTGGCGTAGCGTTTGCGGGCAAGGACGCTGAGTTTGTTCGAAGCGGACTCGTAGGCGACGAGGTGAGATTTTGTTCCGCCGATATCGCCAGCGATCAGCATGATTGCAGCACGCGTTCCTTTTTACGAGAGACGTTCCGGCGTGAAAATCTGCGTCATTTCAAAAACATGACGGTAATAATCGCGCTGGGTCAAAGAGTATGCCGCGTCCTCGTCGATGATAAATGTTACGTCGGGATGCATTTGCAGAGCTGACGCGCTGACGGAAGAAGTGATCGGGCCTTCAATGGCTTTTGCAACGGCGGCGGCTTTGGAACGGCCGGAGGCAAGAAGCAGAACGCGGCGGGAATCGAGAATGGTGCCAATGCCCATGGTGATGGCGCACTTCGGCATTTCGGACTCGTTAGCGAAAGAGTGGCGATTGTCTTCGACGGTTTCGCGACTGAGCGCTTTCAGACGAGTGCGGGAAGCGAGGCTCGAAGTCGGTTCGTTGAAACCGACGTGGCCATTGCGGCCGATGCCAAGAATCTGAAGGTCAATGCCGCCGGCGGCTTTCATGGATTGTTCGTATCGCTCGCAATATGCGTCGTAATCGTGCGAGATGGTGCCATCGGGAATGTGGATATTTTCAGGGGCGAAATTCACATGAGAAAAAAAATTCTGCTTCATAAAAAAATGGAAGCTTTGCGGGTGAGAAGCGGGCAATCCCAGATATTCGTCGAGATTGAAGCTAGTAGCTTGCGAGAAATCGAGATCGCCTGCGCGGTGAAGCGCGATCAATTCTTTGTACAATCCAAGCGGAGTGCTGCCGGTGGCCAGCCCCAGAACAATTCGGGAGTTTGAGCGAACCGCTCCGGCAACCATTCGCGCCGCTTCGCGACTCACCTCTTCGTAGTCCTTTTTTATAACGACCAGCATCTCAGGGCCTTTCGGCGAGGAAAATGTTGTGGAGCGGCGGAATCAGCGGTACCGCCGGATGACAAAATTGTGGCGATCGGAACGATAGATGCCGAGAACGTACATCAGGGGCTTTCCGATGGTGGAATAAATAAGCTGGCGAATACGCAAGAGCGGTTCGCGCCGGGGCACATCGAGAAGTTCCGAGGTCTGCGGATCTGCTGCAGTTGCGTCAATTTCCTCGTCCGCATAGCCCAACTTAACGTCATAGTCGCGTTCGAGTATAGCAAAGAGGGAATCGCGGTGAAGCGGAGCGGAAAGCAGTTCGGGAAATTGCGCGGCGGAAACGTAACAAGTCTCTAGCGCGAAAGGTTCTTCGGAAGCGTGACGGAGCCGCAGGAGTTTGACGATCGGTTCGATTGGAGCAAGCGACAAGCGCGCTGCGACATCGGGTTCGTCGTCGATGAGTTTGCCGAAAAGAATTTTGGATGCGGCGACCAGATTGCGCACGGCCATCTGTTCGGTGTAACTCATAAGCTTATTGAAGTGGATTTTCGGTTCGGCGACAAATGTGCCAATGCCGCGACGGCGCTCGACGATGCCTTCGCGTTCAAGATAGGCGAGCGCGTGGCGCGCGGTCATGAGACTTACTTCGTGAAGTTTGGCGAGATCGCGCTCGGAAGTGACGGGATCGCCGGGGCGAAGTTGGCCGGCATCAATGCGCTTGCGAATGGAAGACTGAATGCGCTGGTAGGCCGGAATGGCGGAGTGCTGCTTGGCGGGCATGCTCACCTCAGAACCGTGAAAGGCGGAATTTGAAATATGCTGCACCGAGCTAACCAGCAGAGCGCAGCGGGATGAAATCTGGAACAACTCAGCTGCGCTCCATGGACGCGATTCGCTGGCGCGTTTCTGGAATCAACATCCTTAAGAAGTGAGGCCCCGGTACGCACGTTTTAACGCGCTATATAGCTTAACCTAGAGGCTTTAAGAAAGGGAAATTCTGGCGTAGCCTGCAACGATTCGACCACTGCTTACGGGAAAATACCCTACATTCAATCAATGGCCATGAAAAATGTCATTTGGATTGTTTTGAATCTAGGTGGCCGAAAACTTCTTCGGCGGTGTGGAAGGCGGAGTTGGCAGCGGGCACGCCACAGTAAATGGCAGCTTGCAGCAGGACTTCCTGAATTTCGTCGCGCGATACGCCGAGCGAGAGCGCGGCTTTCAGGTGCATGCGAAATTCCGGCTCGCGGTTTAGGGCAACGAGCATGGAGAGGGTGAGCAGGCTGCGAGTCTTCCGCGGCAAGCCTGGGCGGCTCCAGATTTCTCCCCAGGCGTAGCGGGTGATCAGATCCTGAAACGGTTCATTGAACTTGGTGCGATTTTTTAAGGTGCGGTCTACATGCGCGTCGCCGAGAGCCGCGCGGCGCGTTTTCATGCCTTGGTCGTAACGCTTGCGTTCGTCCATGTGCAACCTCCGGGTGACGGATTCTAATCGCTGAGAAAGTTCAGGACTTCGTTGGTGAAGCGTTGTGGGTCTTCCATGATCGAAATGTGAGAAGCGTTCAGTTCGGCGTAGCGGGCGCCGGAAATATGGTCGGCGAGGAAGTGACCATCGGAGGGCGGCGCAGCGGGATCGTGAATACCGGAAATGACCAGCACAGGAACGTGAATACTTGAGACGGTAGTGTGCGCGTCAAAATCTCGGACCGCGCAGCAGCCTCCGACGTAGCCATCGGGATTGAGAGACTCGATGGAGCGAACGACAGCGGCAATCACCTGGGGCGAAGAATTCTGGAAATTAGGAGTAAACCAGCGTGGAGGCGTGGCACGGGCAATTTCTTTCATGCCCTGGGTTCGAACCATTTCAATGCGTGTGTTCCACGATTCGAATGTGCCGATTTTAACAGCGGTGCTGCACAGGATTAGTTTCTTGAGGCGAGTTGGTGATTGAAGCGCGATAGACATGCCAATCATTCCGCCGATAGAGAGTCCGCAGAGATGAAAGCGATCGATGCCAAGAAAATCGGCCAGAGCCAAAACGTCGGCAGCAAGTTCTGGAACGGAATAAGGTGGCGGTGGAACGGAGGACTGCCCGTGGCCGCGCATGTCATAACGAAGGAGGCGGAAATGCGTTTCGAACTCCGGCACTTGTGCGTCCCAGATGGAGAAATCCGTGCCGAGAGAGTTGGAAAGCACGAGAGCGGGGAGTGAATTATCTCCAGAAAGCGCATAATGGATGCGAGCGTGTGGCAGATCGGCGAAGGGCATAATTATCCTTTGAGAGAAAGTTTTTCCGGGAGATGCGAGCGGGCAGCGTCCAGAACCGCATCTATGAATGTCCGGGCAGAGCCGAGATAATGAGCCGGTTCGAAGAGACTGGCAATGCTTTCCGGACTTAAGATTGCGGTCACGTCGGGGTCTTCAGAGAGCACGGCGCGCAGATGGCGTTTTTCGAATTGCGCGCGGCGGCAGGCGGATTCAACAAGTTTGTGGGCCGAGGCGCGATTGAGTTTTTCGCTAAGAGCGAGAGAAACGGCTTCAGCGAAGATCAGGCCGTGAGTGAGATCGAGATTCGCGCGCATCTTTTCTGCGTTGACGGTAAGGCGCGGCAAGAGAGCTGCGAACTGATGAGTTCCGCCAGCCGTCAGGCGCACGATTTCCGGAACGGTTTCCCATTCCGATTGCCACGCACCGAGGCTGCGTTGATATTCTCCAGACATTGCCGAAAGAACTGTGCCGACCAGCGCGGGAACGCGTGAAGCAGAGGCGAGGATAGCGGCGGAAGCTACGGGATTTTGTTTATGCGGCATGGTGGAGGAACCGCCGCGCCCGGTAGAGGGCGGCTCGGAGAGTTCACCAACCTCGGTTTGCATGTACAAGGAAAGATCGCGGGCGATTTTCGCCATCGTGCCGGAAAGCAATCCGAGAGTTGTAGCGGTTGCGGCAATCCGTTCGCGTTGTGCGTGCCAGGGAATACGGGGAATCGGCAGCGAGAGTTCTTCGGCCAGGAGCTTGGCGATTTGCGGACCGCGATCGCCGAGGGCAGCGAGAGTGCCAGCGGCGCCGCCAAATTGGAGCACCAACGAATGCTGCAGTTGATCTTCGAGGCGCGAACGATGTTGGAGAAAAGCGTCGAGCCAGCCAGCGGTGATGTAGCCGAAAGTTGTGGGCAAAGCGTGTTGAAGCCAAGTGCGAGCGACGAGCAGCGTCGCGCGATGCGTTTGACTAAGGTCCACAAGCGCCGAGACGATGGCATCGAGATCAGTTTCGATTAGACGAATCGCGGAGCGCAACTGCAGCACTAGCCCGGTATCGAGCGCGTCCTGACTGGTAGCGCCGAAATGGACGTATCGCAAAGCATCGGGCGAGTTGCGTCCTACGATCGCATTGAGTTGTTTCAAGAGCGGTATGGCGAGATTGCCGGCAGAGGGCATTGCTTGCGCCAGGGAAGGCAAATCAAAAAGCTCTACGCGACAGGAAGAACTGATCACCTCTGCGGCAGCGGCAGAGATGATTCCGCCGCGAGCCTGTGCACGCGCGAGCGCTGCTTCGAAATCGAGGATGGATTGGACGGCAGCGGCATCGCGGAACAGGGGTTCGACAGAGGGAGAGCGGAAGAAGCCGTCCAAAAGGAGCATGCCAAGAGTGTAAATGGGAACCGTGGACAAGAAAAACGGATTCGGCGGACGGACAGAGATACGGTAGACTCCACGAGATCATCCGGGAGAGCAGCGAACATGTTGAGCAATCGGAGAGAAATACGTGTGGAGTGGGGCGATTGCGATCCGGCGGGGATCGTCTATTACCCGCGATTTTTTGAATATTTCGATGCCTGCACAAATGCTCTGTTTGAGAAGGCTGGATTGAAGAAAGCGGAAACGCTGAAGGCTTATGGATTATTGGGCATTCCGATGGTTGATACGCGTGGGCGGTTTTATGCGCCGGCTTCGTTCGGAGAAACGGTTACCGTTGAAACGCGCATCGTGGAATGGGGCCGCAGTAGTTTTCAGGTGGAGCATAAACTTTATAACCGGGAAGTGCTCGCGGCTGAGTGTTCGGAGAAGCGTGTGTGGACGGTGCGGGATTCGCAGGCACGGAACGGGATGCGGGGGGAGGCGATACCGGACGAGGTTAAGGCACGATTTGCGTGACGGGCGGCGGCGAATTTTTTGGCGGACGAGGCGACTCTTGGAAAAAGCGGCAGCTGGGCTGCCGCCCTCCATATAACTGCCCGATGTTGATGGGCTCGTTGGTCAGAGCTTGGATTTGATTTCTATGGGATCCTGGAGTTTGAAGGTTAAGTGAGTCTCCGCGGGCAGTACGATTTCGCGATTGCCGGTTAATCCGGCGCCCGCTGTGCCTCCACCCGCGCCGACGATGGCGCCAATGGCGGCGCCTTTGCCTCCGCCAGCAAGGCCCCCAATCAGCGCACCGGCCGCACCGCCTCCGCCGACCATGGCTGCGGTACGCTTTCCTTTACCGGTGCTGGTTTGAGTGCGATGCGTTGTATGAAGTTCGTAGGTTGCGCCGCTGACGGTAACGCTTTCCAGGGCGACGGACAAAACCGCGCCACCTTTAAAGCGCCCCGCTGATTTTGCTTCGCGAACGACGCCGGTCACGTGAGCGCCTTTGGGAATGGCTGTTCTGCCGTCCACCTCAACTGGAGCAGAAACCGTTGCCGAGAAATTTTGGCCGGTGGAAGAAGTCTTGGAGCCCAGAGGTTCATCAAGGACTACGGTCAGAGCCGCTTCGGCGGGGACGACGAGAGGCTTTGGCGCGATGGCTTCGCGAACGCCCGAATCGTTCGAAGAATTCGAGCCCTTCATGGCACCGCCGGAGGAATTGTTTGCAGCGGCATTGGAGGAATCGCTTGACGCGTTGTCCGGCGCCCCGGATTGATTCGCGGGTTTCTGGCAACCGGAAGCCGCGACCAGCATGGCAAGAGACACAAATGGGCATAGAAACCTGAGTCGGTTCAAAAAACACCTCCTGCAAAGTTGGGTGGGTTGATTTCTATTGTATTTGAAAAAGATGTGTTGAGGACACAAAAGACCAGAAGAGTTGCCTAAGCAACACCACCCCCATTTCGTGCATTTCCAAAATGGAATTATTTATCGTGAGGGCGATTGGTTCAGCGATCTAACCCAAGCCCTCGCGTAGGATTTATGCGCCCAGCGCATCGCACAACTGTTCGGCCGTGGCTCGCAACTGCTTATCGGCCAAGACGGCCAGAGCCGCGGGATTGGTTTCACCATCAGCGGGCGCCTTCAACAAACGACGGGCAGTCCTCACGGCCCGTGGCGACTGGCGAATAGCCCCGCTCTGCAAGGCGCGTTACCCATTGCTTACTTTGACGCTCTCAGCCTTCCTCGACTCTTCGATGGCCTTGCGTAACCCACTGAACCGCCGTACGCGGACCCGCATCTATGGTGGTGTGGCAGGGGCGGACGGGTGACCGTCCCCCTATGCCGATTCAGCAATACGCTCTTGGCTTAACGCGGCTTTTGTAAACCGTGCGATTCGGGTAGCAACGAAGAGCTGCCCATTGCTTCGCTGGTGGAGTGAGAGTTGCCATCGAGAGTGAAAAGGCCTTCGGTTGCGGAAACCGCAAATAGCGAACCGCCGCGGCCTGCGCGTACCAGCGGGAAGAAACCTTCCGCCAGCGGATCGTTAACCTTCTGCCAGGTTTTGCCGGAGTCGAATGATGCCACGAGCCCGTGTCTCTGCAACGAAGCTAGGCGGGCGCTTCCAGCGCCGGCCGCATCCTGGAATTGCAACTCGCGGATGTCGGCGCGGGTCCAGTTACGACCAGCGTCGTGCGAAGAGTACAAGCCCATGTTGGAAGTGACGAATAGGTTTTGGTCGTCGATACGGCGAAGGTGAAGATTGCCTGCGGACCCGAAAGACAGTTCCAGGGAATCCCAGTGGGCGCCGGAATCGGCCGAATAAAGCAGAGTTTTTAGCGAAACGGCCCACACTTGCGAGCCATCGGTGGAAACTTCAAGGGATTGCGCGGGCTGCTTCACGACGGCTTCATTGGCAGCGTACTTCCAAGTAGTGCCCTTGTCCTTCGAGACCAGCACACCACCCGTGGTTGCCGCGAACCATTCGTTTCCGCCGAAGGTCAGTTCATTCACCTGAAAAGCAAGCAGAGTTGGCACGGCTTTTTTGGCCAACGGCTTCTTGGCAACCGGCGCAGGCTTTTTACCATTGCTGGTTCTTGAGGTCGTCTGTGCCACTGGCGTCACTGCCGCTTCCGGCGCAAACAACCCGGCTTTCACCCATTTGTGAGTAGCTTCTTCGTATTTCATCATGCCGCCATTGGCGAGTGAAGCCCACCAGCCCGTCGGCATGGCGTAAACGTGACGAACGTCAGAACGCTTCAGACCGGGGCCGAGAGTGGTCCAGGTTGCGCCGCCGTCTTTGGTAACGAGGAATGCGTTGGTATCAAACGTTAGCACGACCAAAGCGTGGTCCGGATTTTCGCGATCGATCGCGACATCGAGAATGTGCTGATGATCGAATCCGTTGTTTGCGGCAGCGAAAGTTGCGCCACCGTTTTCGCTGATTTGCACACCTTCGCGTTCCGTTCCCAGGATGACGCGCTGGGGATTTTTTGGATCGATCAGAATCGCATTGACGACCCAATCGCCCGGCGTTGTGCGCTTCCATTCGCCGCCTTCGTTGGTGGTCTTCCACAGGCCACTGGTGGTGCCGGCATACAAAGTATCCGGATGTTGCGGATCCTGCTTGATCAATTGCGTGCGCCGAAACACGAAGGGGATGCCAGCGTAGCGTTTCCAGTTCTGGCCCGCGTCCACGCTGTGATAAATGCCAGAGCAGGCAGTGGCGTGGACGTTGGAGGGATTCGCGGGATCAATCACGATGCTCATCACGTCTGAGTCATCAATCATGCCTTTTACAACCGGCGCCCAGTTCTTTCCACCGTCGGTGGTCTTCCAGGGAAGGTGATAAGTTCCGGCGTAAATCGTGTTTTCGTCCTTCGGATCGAACGCCAACGAATCGAAATTCCGCAGATCGTCGTGATTGGCTGGAGTGATGCGCTCCCAGGTATTTCCGTCGTCTTTCGAACGATAGACGCCGGTCAGGGAGCCGGCGACGAATATCTTTGGATTGGTCGGAGCTTGCGCCAGCGCGCGGACGGTTTCCTTCGGCAGACCGATCAACTTCCAGGAACGGCCAGCGTCGTCGCTGCGATAAACGCCACCGCCGCCGGAGTACAAAGTCCAGCTGCTGGCGTAGAGGCGATTCGAATCACGCGGATCAACAATGATGTGCGTGACAACGTCATCTTGGCCGGCACCGATGCGGCTCAACAAATTCCAGTGTTGACCTTCGTCGCTCGAGGAAAAAACGTGCCCGTCCGAAGTGCCCAGAAAAATCTTGCTGGGATTGCGCGGGTCGGCTTCGAGGGAAATAACCGTTCCGCCGGAAGGACCCACTTGCCGCCACTGCTGCGCAGGAGTGGCAATCGTTGCAGCCAAGCTCAACGCCAAACAGCCCATCCACTTTGCATTCATACGAGTTTGATTCTCCCAGAGCGCAGGTGCGCCCACAAGGAAGGAGTCTAAGGTATGCTTCAAGTTGTTCGCGACTGTCCGAAAGGCCAGAATTGGGGCTAGTAGGTTAGGTTCTAGTACCATTTGAGCCTGCGACGCTATCTACGCAACTTTCTTTCCATTTGTGGGTTTTATGGCTAGAAGGGCTTACCTCTCCGTGGACGGACCACATCGAAGAGAGAGCGCGGGTTCGAACGAGAGGATGGATGGTTATGAACTCCAAATGGTTCTTTGATCGGGTCAAAGTTTCGCTTCTGCTCCTTGCAGGAGCTTTTGCTTTTGCAACCACAGCCCCCGACGCACAAGCGCAAGATGCCCCGCCGAGCGGCGCTGGTTCTGACTACAACATGCAGTCCAGTGGAGATCAATCGAATTACGATGGACCGGACAACGGACAAGACCCACCGACTCGCGTAGCGCGTTTGAGTTTCGTAGACGGCTCCGTTTCCTTTCAACCAGGCGGTCAAGGCGACTGGGCACAGGCGATGCGCAACCGCCCGGTCTCGATTGGCGACAAGATTTGGGCCGACAACAACTCTCGAGCGGAAATTCAGGCAGGCGAAGCGTCGGTTCATCTCGCCAGCATGACCGCGCTTTCCTTTTTGAATATGGACGATCAGACCACGCAAATGCGCCTTGCGGAAGGAACGATTAATATCCGAATTCGTGAATTGCGCGAAGGCGACGTCTACGAGGTCGATACTCCTAATCTTTCTTTCAACGTAACCGAAGCCGGCGCATTCCGGATCGATGTGAACGAAAACGGCGACGCCACGCGCGTTACTGCAATTCGCGGCGAGGGCGAGGTCACGGCCAGCGGGCAAACCTATACGGTTCATGCCGGCGAACGCGGCGAATTCAACGGAGTAGATAACCGTGTGACCTACCTGGTTACGGCCGCGCCGGAGCCCGACGAATTCGATCAGTGGTCCAACGATCGCGACTTGAGAGAGGACAATTCGATTTCTGCGCGTTACGTTTCCCGTGACGTGCCCGGTTACAGCGACCTTGACGATAACGGCACTTGGGATGAGGAACCGGATTACGGCTCGGTCTGGTATCCGAATACTGCGGATGCCGGTTGGGCTCCCTACAGCAACGGCTATTGGAACTACGTTGGGCCGTGGGGCTGGACTTGGGTTGGCTACGAGCCGTGGGGATTTGCTCCGTTTCACTATGGACGTTGGGCTTTCATCGGCAGCCGATGGGGCTGGTGCCCGGGTCCCTACTATGCGCGGCCAGTTTACGGCCCAGCGTTCGTAGGATTTCTCGGTGGCGGATTTGGATTTGGCTTCGGAGGTGGAATCGGTTGGTTCCCGCTCGGTTTTCGTGAGCCGTTCCGTCCGTGGTACCACACCAGCGGTGTTTATTTCCGCAACATAAATTTTAACAACACGCGCTTCACCAACGCGACGTTTATCAACAACCGCGGCGCCAATTTTAATTACGCCTATGCGCACAACTTGCGCGCCGTCACGGTCGCGTCCAGAACCAACTTCGTAAACGGCCAAGCCATCAATCGAGGCGCGTTTCGCGTGAACGAGGCAACACTGCGCGGCGCCCAGGTTACAAATCGCGTAGGTTTTACTCCGACTCGGCAGAGCTTGGCTGGCGCGGCTGCAGTTCGCGGCAACATTGCCCGTCCTCCTTCTGCAGTTCAGAACCGCGCAGTGATGGCGCGTACATCGCCAGCGCCAGGTGCGGCAAACTTGCCAGTGCGCAACGTTGCCGGAGCAAACAGCCAAGCGGGTCGCGGCGGATTCAACGGCAATGCGGTTTCCCGCGGTCCAGTCATGGGTCGTACAGCGGAAACCGGTGCTGCTGCAAACCGCAACCGGCCTCCATCCGGGCAAAGCGGCCGTCCTCAATCACATGTGCTTACTGCGCCGGCGGATTCTGGCGGCAATCGCAGCCCAGGGAATAATCCAAACTCGCGCAACTGGTCCGCGCAAGGAAACGTCACCGATGGCGGTCGAGCTCCATCAGGATTTGGTGCCACCTCCGGAAACACGAATCGGTCTGACCGCCCTCCCTCGGCAGGCTCAGGAAATAACCGTTCGGGATACTCGGTGAATTCGGGAGCAAGTGCATCCGCCAATCGCCCCGATTCCGCCAACTCGAATCGTGGTTCCGGCTACGCGAATGACCAGCCCTCGTCCAACTCCGATGCGAGCCGTGGGTCTACGCGGCAGCAGCGCGCTTACAGTCCGCCTGCACGGTCGTACTCTCCGCCCTCACAATCGCGAACCTATTCTGCGCCGCCACGCCAGTCTGCTCCATCGCGGTCGTACTCGTCGCCGCCTAGCCGTTCTTCCGCGCCGAGTCCCTCTTCAGGCGGTGGTTCGCACAGTAGTGGCGGATCGCATGGCGGAGGAAACAGCAGCAGCCACGCGGGTGGTTCACCACACGGGCGCGGCTAATCGCATTCGCAATTTGAATTTGTCCCTGAGCCTGTTTTAGTAGAGCAGGCTCATTTTTTTATCGTCCTTACTAATGCGCTTTCCTCTACAACTCCATGCGCCAATCCGGGTTATATCCTGCAGACATACCCATCAGGTGAATCCGGTCTGGAAACTCAAGCAATCGCCTGATGTGGGGATTCCCGAATCTGGTGCTATGGTGTAAGAAACTCGCAGGGCTCCCAACCAACTGTATGCGAGAGCAGACCTCAGAAACGACTGCTTCAGGAGAGATCAAAGAAATGAGACATATCGTTCCACGATGGTTCGCGCTTTTTGCCACAATCTTTGCCCTGTCTTTTCTTGCAAACAACGCCTGGGCCGCAGATGACGATGATCCACCGACTCGCGCTGCGCGCCTCAGTTACGCCTCTGGCTCGGTTTCGTTCGAACCCGCCGGCACTGACGATTGGGTTGACGCCGTCGTCAACCGTCCAATGACCACCGGCGACAAACTTTGGGCCGATCAGGACGGCCGCGTCGAAGTGCGCATCGATTCTTACGCGCTGCGTCTTGGACCGCAGACTGGGTTTTCTTTTCTGAATCTGGACGACCATATCGTGCAGGTCCGTTTAACCGAAGGCTCGCTGAATATTCGTGTTCGCCGTCTGGACGAGAATCAGACCCTGGAAATTGACACGCCAAACCTGGCCTTCAATGTCTTGCGGCCGGGCTCGTATCGCATTGACGTCAACGAGAATGGCGACGCCACGCTGGTCACCGTTCGCGATGGACAAGGCGAAGTAACCGGTGGCGGCTCAGCCTATCCGGTTCGCGCTGGTGACTCGGTGAATTTCAGCGGAGTCGATCAGTTGAGCGCCGACGTCGAAGGCATCGGCGACGGCGACGGTTTCGATCAATGGAGCGATTCCCGAGACCAGCGTTGGGAGCACTCCAGTTCGCCACGATATGTTTCCGATGATGCGGTCGGATACGAAGACCTCGACGAAAACGGCCAATGGGAATCCGATCCTGATTATGGAACTGTCTGGTATCCCCGGACCGTGGCGGCAGACTGGGCGCCTTACCGCTATGGCCACTGGGTTTGGGTCTCTCCTTGGGGATGGACCTGGGTGGACGATGCGCCCTGGGGCTTCGCGCCGTTCCACTATGGCCGCTGGGTTGTTGCGCGTGGCAGATGGTGCTGGGTTCCTTCGCCTCCGCGTCCCGTGTATGTCACGAGAGAATACGTGCGCCCGGTTTACGCTCCAGCGCTGGTCGCGTGGGTCGGCGGTGGCGTAGCAGTTGGCGTCGCCTGGTTTCCACTCGGGCCGCGTGACGTTTATGCGCCCTCCTATCACGTGAGCGAGCGCTACGTAGAGCGCGTGAACGTTTCCAACACGACGATCGTCAACCGTACGCAAATTACGAATGTCTACAACAATGTTTATGTCAGCAAAACTACAAACGTCACCAACATTACTTATCAGAACCAGCGCGCGAGCAACTCTGTCACCGCAACGTCGCAAGCGTCGTTCACCAGCGCTCAGCCCGTGGCGCGCAATCAGGTGCGCGTGGACGCGCGCCAAATCGCCGCTGCTCCAGTGTCTCCCACGACTGCGGTAGCTCCGCAACAGCGCAGCTTTACTGGCGCCGCTGCTCCCGCCAAGGTTCGTCCACCGGCGACACTTGCGAGTCGCAACGTTGTAGCAAAAACCGCGCCGCCGCCTCCTGCAGCTCCCGTAGCTCAGCAAGTAAAAGCAGTGCAGGCGAACGGTGGCCGTCCTGTGGCGATGACACAGGTTCGCGCCAATCAACCACAGCCGGCGAGCGCCAACGTAAGAGTCGCAGCTCCTGCGACAATTGCGGCACTTCCTCCGAAGGGTAACTCTGTAAACCGTCCGGGGCAGCCCGGTCGCCCGTCGCAAAATCAAAGCAACGCACGCCCTGCGCAGCCAAATCAGCCGAATCAACCGGCCGCCGCGCAGCCCGGCGCAAATGCCAATCGGCCAAATCCGAACCAGCCGAATCCCAATCAGCCAAATGCGAATCAACCGAATGCCAACCGGCCGAATTCCAACGCTGCGAACGCCGAGAATCCGAACCGTCCGCCGAATGCGACTGCAAATAATCCGACTGCAAATAATCCCAATGCCAACCGGCCAAATCCGAACCAGCCGAATCCCAATCAGCTAAATGCGAATCAACCGAATGCCAACCGGCCGAATTCCAACGCTGCGAACGCCGAGCCGAACCGTCCGCCGAATGCGACTGCAAATAATCCGACTGCAAATAATCCCAATGCCAACCGGCCTGAAAACCGGCCGGCAACCAGCGACCGCCCACCAGCGGCGCGGGCGAATACCGAGCCGCCGCAAAACCAGCAGCGACAACAGCAAGAGCAGGATCAGCTTCGCCGCCAGCAGCAACAACAAGAACAGCAAAAGGCAGAGCAGCAACGCGCGCAACAGCAGCAACAACAGAAAGCTGAAGAACAAAGGCGGCCGGATGTTCAACGGCAACAGCAGCAACAGCAAAAGGAAGCTCAAAAGCCACAGCCGCAAGAGCCGCCTAAGGAGCAGCAAAAGCCGCCAGCAAAGAAGGACAACAAAGACAATAAGGACCGTCCACCGTCGCGTTAACGCCAGGTGAACGCAGCTTGAAAAAAGGAGTGGCTCGGAAAACGGGCCGCTCTTTTTTCTTTTTGAGGCAAGAAATTACGGGAGCGCGTTTTACCTTCCTGCCTCAACGTGTGATATGTTTTGAAAATCCCATGTCTTCCGCGCCGCTCACATCCCTCGATTTTCGCCGCGCTCTCGGTCAGTTCGCCACGGGGGTTACGGTGGTCACCGCGGAAAGTACGCCTGGACGAGTGCATGGAATGACGGCAAATTCATTCACCTCAGTCTCGTTGGAGCCGCCGCTCATTTCGGTATGCGTCGCAGAACGCGCGCATCTGCTGCCCCTGCTCAAGGAGAGGCGCGTTTTTGGCGTTAATGTTTTGAAGGAAGACCAACAGCATCTTTCTGAATTTTTTGCGTTGGCCGATCAGCCGCTGAAGGATGAAGCGATCACGAACATAAAGTTCGTCTGGACGCTGAAAAATATTCCCCTGATGGACAACGTTCTATGCCAGATCGCCTGCCGCCTGCATGCCACCCACGTCGCCGGAGATCACACTATAGTCGTCGGTGAAGTTCTTTCCGCTGCGCTGCATCCCGGCAAGCCGTTGTTGTTTTTTCGCGGCGATTACACGCGGCTTTCTTAGCAAGTATTCAGTGATGCCCGCCGATCGGGTCGCGTTTCACGCCATACTCCGTGCCCCACTCGTCCGTCATTTCGTTGCGAATCTCCCACAACTGCGGGAAGAATTTGTGCCGCATGCCGTCTTCCAGAATCTCCACCGGCCGCCCCTTCAGCGATTTCGAGCCGAATCCAATCGTTCGGTGAATCAACTGCATGTGCTCGAATCGGAATTTTTGGAAAAGCTCGTCGAATTCGGCTAGCGCCTCGGCCACCACATACGCGTCGCCATGATCGTATTGCGAGTTGTAAATCTTTTCGACCGTCAGGTCGTGTTTCTGCAAGTACGCTTGTTCAAACGAATTCCAAATCGGCTGGTACATCTTCAGTAGCGTGCGAAAACCCGGCGATTCCTGCCCGCTGCCATTTCCCAGGCGCTGCCGAATGGCCTGATACTCCTTGGGTGACATCGTCTCCAGCAGCCCGATCTGCTCGATCATCATCCGTTGCATCGCATGAATGCGCCGGAACAGGGTAAGCACGCGATTGGTATTTTCCTGCTGCAGATATTCATCAATGTCCAGCAGCGTGTAGGCGATCAGCTTCATCCACAGCTCTTCCACCTGGTGCACGATCTGAAATTGCAATTCGTCTTTGTTGCACAGCTCCGCGTAATCCGTCTGGCAACTGAGCAGTGCTTTGGTGCGCAGGTACACTTCATAATCCAGCGTGCCTTCTCCGTCCATGATTGTGTAAAACTGCACTCTGTTCACCTTCGTCCTCCGATGTGGTTCTCGCGCACGGCAGTCGGCATTCTGTCAGTGGCCGGTTTCGCGGCGCGATGGTTGATTGCTGTAAACACCTTTTTCGCCGGAACGCAGCAATTGATAGTAGGGAACTCCCATGGTGCGCGCTTTATCGGACCCACGCGCGTCGAAAGTCAGGAAAAATATTCATTGCGGACTGGTCCACAATTTCTGGAACGAATCGTCATCGTCAAAAATCATTGGAGCATCCGGAAAATAGGATCCATACCACAGAGCGTTCTCTCTGCCATTCAAGATCCGCAATGGAATCCCGGTATAAAAATTTACGCTGGAAGCGTTGACGTACTCGCCCTCGCAAACCACTACGTGGCCGGGTTGGTATTCGCGCTGCGCGACTTCTGCCAGTGCTTTCGAACCCAGCACCGGATAGAAAATTCCCAACGCCAGATGTACTGCGCAAAGCGCGATGACCATCATGCCGGCCAGCGCCAGGTTTCCTTTTTCCGCCTCATTCCGCTTGCGAAACCACCAGTTCAGCGTCGTGCCCGTGAAAAATCCATGCACCGAATCGGCGTCATCCAGCAGCGGTGGCGAGAAAAGTCCGGGCACGTAGATCAGCGCCCAGAACAATACGCTGATTCCGATATTCGTGAAATTTCGCTTGCTGGTTGAATCCAGAACGTGCCTCAAGCCGCTAATGATCCGACGTACCGAACGGGCGCGCCTGTTCCGCCGAATCGCCCGCTTCCTTGCGGTGAGATTTAACTTCGCGCAGAGTATAGATCGGTTTGTTCTGCGATTCGTAATAGGTGCGGGCCATAATCTCGCCCAGCAGTCCCATCGAGATAAATTGTATGCCGCTGACCAGCAGCGCAATCGAAAGCAGCATCAGCGGGCCATGCTCTTGCATTACGGAAATATGGTAAAAAAGTTTCTTGAACACCACATAACCGCCGAGCAATGTTCCCGAACCCGCGCCCGCCAAGCCCAGTAAGCCGAAGAATTGCAACGGCCTGGTCGAATAATCCAACAAAAACTTGACCATTAGCAGGTCCAGAAAAACGCGGATGGTCCTGCCGATTCCATAATTTGATTTGCCGCTTTTTCGTTCCAAATTTTCGATCGGCACTTCCGCGATTTTTGCGCCGGTGGTGCTCGCCAGCGCAGGAATGAAGCGATGCAGTTCGCCGTACAACTGAATTTCTTGAATAATTTCGCGGCGGTAGGCCTTGAACGTCGTGCCGAAGTCGTGCAACTCCACGCCGGAAAGTTTTGCCATCATCCAGTTGGCGGCGCGGCTTGGGATCTGCCGCATCAGCCAGTGATCGCGCCGCGCGTGCCGCCAGCCGCTTACCAGGTCATATCCTTCTTCGATTTTTTCCAGGAATCGCGGAATTTCTTCGGGATCGTGCTGCAGGTCACCGTCCATCGAAATGATAATTGTCCCGCGCGCAAAATCGAATCCCGCCTTCAGCGCCGCAGTCTGGCCGAAATTCCGCCGTAAGCGAATCAGATTGACGCGGCGGTCATGCTCATAAATTTCTGAAAGCACCCGAAAAGAATTGTCCCGGCTGCCATCGTCCACGAACACCAGTTCGTAGGGCTCGCCGACCGAGTCCATCACTTCCGTTAGCTTCATATAGAGCGGAGGAATGTTCTCCTGCTCATTGAAGAACGGCACGACAATCGAATATCGAATTTCCGCTTCGCTGCTCATGTTCCTGTTACGCCAAGCTCCCCATAGTTTATCAGGCGAATCCCCAGCGTTGCGATACTTTTTCGAATTTCGTTGTCGGTAAGTAATTCCAGTTCCGCTTCCCGCGATTTCTGCAGCCGGGTGGCGCTCCTTTCCAGGTCGGCGTCCGCGTAACCAGGATGGCACATCAATTCCGTCGTCCCTTCCGGCAGGCTGGCCAGCAACTGCTGCACGCCTTTTTTGGTCAAGACCCCGGTTTGTGCGATGCCGCAGAAATAATCCGCGGCGCCAATTCCGGCTCGTTCGGTCATTTCGCGCGCGTCCCGCGCCAGAAGTTTCAATCCTCGCGCCTGCACTCCTTGTTTAAGCGTCACGCCCGTCGGTTCGCACCCGCTGGTCAGCGCCGCCCTCAGGCTCGACGCTTCGTGGGCCACCCGTACTGCCTCAATCCCATGTTTCTTGGCCAGCCGCAAAGCCACCGCAAAAAGCCCCGGTAACATCTGAACGTGTTTGTGGCCGTCAAGATGGGTTGGACGAATTCCCGCCGCACGCACTTTTTCTATTTGCGCGTTCCACTCCGTTTCTACTTCTTTCGCCTCCAGCTTCTTCGCCGTCAGCCGCAGAAGCAACGTTTCCGGTCCACCGGAAAAATCTCCGTTCTCGTCCAGCAAGCTTTTCACTCGTTCGGGCGGCGCTACCGGTTTGCCGTCGCTCAAGTTCAAATGCACCCCAACGCCCAGTCGCGGCGACTCGCGGGCTGTCCGCACGCCTCCTTCGAACGCGCAGCCGTTCGCCAACAGCGAAGTGCTGGTCACGATTCCGTTGCGATGAGCTTCTGCAATTCCGCGGTTCACGCCTTGCGTCCAGCCCAGATCATCCGCATTCACGATCAGATTTCGCATCTGTCTGTGCCCATTCCTGTCCATTCGTACAGCTATCCAATTCCCAGCGCGCTTTCTTTCGTACCATTGACCGCTGTTTCCACCAACTTTAGCATGCCAATGTGAGGGAAGAATGCAGGTTAAGACTCCAGAACAAAAGCGCGTGGGACTGAAAGAAGTTGGCAATCGCTATAGCGACAAACGCCGTGGCAACCGCATGAATTCGCGCGTGCACGTCCGCGCGGAATGGGAAGCCGAAGGAAAGGCTGCTGCCGCGGAAGCGTTCACTCGCGTGGTAAATCCGTATGGCTGCATGGTGATTTTGAAACCCTCGCTCGAATTAAATCAGCGCCTGTCGCTCACCAATTTGGCCACTGGCACTAGCAACGCTTCGGTTGTCGTATGGAAAGGCAACCCGCGTCCTGAAGGCTGGGAGTACGGAATCGAACTGGTCGCTCCGGATATGGATTTTTGGGGTATGGAACTGTGAAACCGCCGGTCACTACCAGGCAATACGCGCCCAATTCCGTGAAGCCGGGATTAACGCGACCACTGACTTCGGAAGAGCGCCGCCGCGCACAGCGCGTGCTGCTTCGTGTTCCCGTTCGCCTGAAAATTGCCGGCGAGACCCAGACCATCGACGGCGCGACTCATACCGTCAGCGCCACCGGCGCGCTCATCGCTCTGTCAGAAGCGCTTCCCCAGGGCACCAAGCTCACCATCGAAAACACCACGACCCAGAAAGTCGTCGAGGCACAGGTCCCTCGTCCCGCGCAATATAGTTCTGAAGGGTCTTTAGTGCCGATTGAATTTACGGCGCCCGCGCCAAATTTCTGGAACGTGTTTTTTCCACCAGTCATCAACTAACGGCAACCCAACAACCTGCGCAATTCCCGCAGTTGCAGCAGCCGGTCTTCAGACCGGCCGCATTTTCCGATCCCGTCTTCGCATCAACGTGCTCGATTGAAATTCCAGCGCCCGCCTACTGAATCGTGACCGTAATCGCGCTCGACGTAGAGCCGGCGTAATTCGCGTCGCCGCCATATTTAGCGGTGATGCTTCGAGTCGAACCGCCGCCACCGCCGGTTGAACTACCGCCTCCACAACCCGCCAGCACTGCGGCCGCAGTCAAAAAGAACGCCACTCCCGCGTATGCATACTGCTTCCGTTTCGCCGCCAACATCATGGATAACGCAAACGCCATCATCGCCAACGCCGCTGCCAGCCACGCCAGATAAATGAATGGCGAACTTGGCGGACGAACATCAATAATGCCCGGCGGTAATGCGGAAAGTACCGTCTTCAGCGTGGCCGTGCAAGACGCTCCGCTGCTACTCGTAGCTGCAGCAGCAGTGCAAATCGCGGCGGCTCCCAGACTGACACCGCCTTTCAAAAACTGCACAGTCCCTGTTGGCCCCTGCGTGGAATTGCTGTTCGACGAAACGACGGCGGTCAGGGTCACAGTTCCACCCGATGTAATGCTGGTTGCGCTGGAATTCACCGCAGCCGTCGTCGTGGCTTGGGTGATGGAAATTGTATTCGTCGCAGACGTGCTGGCGGCGAAACTGTTGTCGCCCGCATACGCAGCCGCAATCTTATGGCTACCGACCGGCAACTGAATGGGCTGATCTTCGAAATAACCGGTCGCATTTAGCGCGAATGACCCACCATCCAGCGCAGCACCACTGTCGGTCAGGCTGACCGTTCCCGAAGGGCATCCGAGCGTTCTCACAGGTTGCGAGGCGCTGTTAAGCGAGTAGCACAGCGAGCCCGAACCATTTGTGACGTCCACCCGCAAAATGTAGGGCGAACCATAAGCGGCACTTGTGGCATTGCTGCTGACAATATTTCCTGCTGAGTCGAACGTGATCAAGCTCGCTCTGGTGAGACTGCTCTCCTTGTTTACAGTGACGCTGATCGCGTTCGAGTCGCTTCCTCCATGCGTTGCGTCTCCGGAATAATGCGCTTTTAGCGAATAAGTGCCGCCGGGAAGCATGCCGGTAGAAATGCTTACCGTGCCGCCGGCCAAGGTGAACGGCCCGATTGCTTGCGTTTGTGTGGCGCTTGCTCCTCCAGTCAGAGAAACATCTCCCGTTGCAGCCGAAGGTGAAACAGTGACCGTGAAATGTGCCGTTGCTCCATGAGTGATGGGAAAAGTCGTGCTCGTCGCCAGTGCCGCGCCCGCGTCAGGCCGCGACAATGCGCTCCACGCATTCAGAAGGTTGGTTACGTTTACCGAACCTAATCCAGTAGCCAGGTCGTAGCCGGACGCGGTCGCGAACGCCAAAGCGCTTCCACCGTTCGACGTCGCGAGAACGCCAAAGCCAGTCGATCCAGTTTTGCTACAGTCCGGAGTGCCGGCCGTGCATGCAACCGAGATGTTGCCTTTTGTAACGTCAAGGAACGCACAGGAAGCAGGCGGTGCGACCGTTGGACTTGTAAACGAACTCGAATTGCAATTTGCGTAGGCTTCATTCTTAGCCAGCGCGTAAAGAGTGAAGTTGGCCGTGCCTTGCCGCTGTCCCGTTTTCTGATTTACAAGCGCTATGATTCCGGCGAACGTTGGCGCGGCGGCCGAGGTTCCTCCCACCGCCTGAAAATCATGAAACGGCCCGGTCGATGGAGTGGAAACAAACTTAGTCAGATTGCAACCAGTGTCGCCCGGAATATCCTGGTCCGACTGGCACAGAATGTAGAAGCTACCATTCTGGCCATCACTCGAGAAAAGAGAAACGTCAGGCAGATCACGCGCCGCATCCCCAAATCCAGTCTGCCACGGTGCCTGCGCCTTGCTGTATTTGCTGCTCGGTCCACCGCTTCCGGCAACGAAATTCAAACTAGCGCTCGTGCTGGTAACCGAGCCGCATCCTGATAGACCTGTCGCCGCGCAGGAATCATTCCAGGTGGTCTCGGGAATATAGCCCTTGACGGAAAATGGTGTCGTTGTCGCGCAGGGAGTTCCCGTGCAGGTATTCCAGAATGTTGCCTGGCTACCGGCCTGATCGAAATCAGTGCCGCCCATCGCCACGTTGTATGGCGTGGACGCGATACCGCTCACCCCTATGCCCTGGCTCGCCGCCGATTCAGTAGCGTTGTTCGAAGGCGGATCACATGCGGCTGCTCCGTTATCTCCCGCCGAAACCACTACCGTGATTCCTTCAGCCGCCGCCTGTTGCCATAACGTCGAATAAAACTGGTTTCCCGCAGTTCCTAGACCCGCCTCGCAACTTCCAAAACTCTCACTCATCACGGGAGCTATGTTGTTGTCTACGATGTAAATCGCCGAGGCGTCCACGCCGTCGGTTCCGTCTGTCTGCGAGGTCTCGGAAACCACAAGCTTAATGTCGGCGTCGGGCGCGATCGCCCCGGACCACTCAGTGTCCAGGTCCGCTTCAGTCTCTTCACCCGAAGACACGATGCCGGGATCGGCGCCGTTCAAGATAATCTGCGGGTCTTTAGGAGCCAGTCCAAAGATGGTTCGAAAATCGCGCACATCCTGAATGTTGATATTCGTCCTGGCAACGATGGCGATACCAATTCCGGTTCCAGTAAAGGCGGAGGGAACGTTATAGATTTTCGCGAAATCCGCTGGCCCAACTCCAAAAAAAGTCCCATTCACATCCGTGTACGTGAACAGCGGCGTGATCTCTCCGGTAGAAGCATTCCGCTGGAATTTCCCGATTCGCCGAACCATCGGTTTTGGCCGAAAGTTATGCAGGCCGACCACGCCGCCAACCACCGGCGCCAGCGCTGCAGGAATCTGTGGCTCCTGCATATTCGCGAAATGTTCTTCGCTGTTTACCGATAGCCGGTGCACTTCGCTACGAAACGCATTCCGCACCTGTCCGGAGGTGCCATTAAATTCGATCAGCGTTTTTCCATGGTTGACCTTCAGTCCGGTAAATCCTTGCGAGGTCAGCCAGTCCTTCACTGCCTGCACGTCGGAATCCGCCGGACCAAATTGCTGGCCAAACTGCTGCGGAGTCAACCAGGCGTGAAACTTCGCCGAACCGGAATCCAATTGCTGCGCCATCAACTGCTGCAACGCGGTCTCCTGCGCGGCGCTCCGCTGCAGCAAAACATGCATCCTGGTTATGGGCTGCTGGTCCGGCAACAGTCCGCGGTCGTTCGCAGGCCGCGCCATGGGATGCACATTGCCGCGCAGCGTCACGACCTTATCGCTTTGCACTGCCTCGACGATCCGTGCCTGCGGCGTCGTCGTCTGGCCCATCGCTGTCCCTGCAACGCACAGGCCTATAACCATGCTTGACGCAATGACACAGGTCACATACACCCGCCTGCAGAAGGAAGTCTTCATGGTTAGTACCACCCGCCTTGAAATGGATTGCACCGAACGGCATTCGCCAGAGCTGCCGCGTACCCCATTCGAACACAATTCTGACTCTTTGGTTGCTCTGAAAGTGTCTAAGTGCGAATCAACGACAATGTTTTTACAGAATGCAGATGTTCGGCTTGGTCCACGGTACCCGGGTTGTCCTGGCTCTGAGAATTTCCAATCCGATGGCACTCATGGATATCCTTACCGGAAGGGAAGAGCTCGTAAATCAACATTTCCGCCGGACAGGATAATTCCGATCCGCGGTCCTTGCGTTCGCTCTAAACCGCTGGAGATCGACTCCACCACCTCGGGCTTCAACAGTGGCGCAAGCACAATCGCTGAAGATGGCTCTGTAATCACTTTCAGCCGCTCCCAGATCAGGGCCATCGCGCCAATAATTTCTTCTTCGCTTACCAGAAAAATGCCCGACAAGTGTTTCCGCAAAATCGCAAATGTCCGCTCCGCCAGGGAAGCTCGCAGTCCATCGGCAATGGTGTCGCTCGACTCCAGCATATGCAGCGTTCCCGTCCGTAAAGACTGGTAAGCATCGTCGGCTTTGGCCGGTTCGCAGCCATACACGCGAATATTCGGTTGCATATGTTTCGCGCTCAGCGCCGATCCGCTTAGCAATCCACCCCCGCTGACTGGCGTCAGCAACGCATCTAGAGAGTCGACTTCTTCAAGCAGCTCTTTCGCCGCCGTCGCCTGACCTGCAATGATTCGGTCATCGTCATACGGATGAATCAGCACCGCGCCGGTTTCGGTTTGCACGCGCGCGGTCATCTCAATTCGCGCCGAAATTCGCGGCTCACAAAATGTAATTTTCCCGCCATACGCCTCCACTGCTTTCACCTTTACCGCGGGCGCATTTTTCGGCATTACGATCCATGCAGGCATTCCTCGCCACGCAGCCGCGCGCGCCACCGCCGCTCCGTGATTGCCACTGGACGGCGTCACCATCCCGCGCGAAGCTTCTGTATCGGTCAAAGAAAATATCGCGTTCGTGGCCCCGCGTATCTTGAACGACCCTGTCTTCTGCAGATTCTCGCACTTGAAAAACAATTCCGCGCCGCACATCGCATCCAGCGTCGCCGAACGCAGCACCGGCGTCCGGTGAATCCGCGGCGCTATTCGCACGTGAGCCTCTGCAATGCTCTCCCAAGCGGATTTCTCCGCCACTTCATTGGTTTCGCTGGACATTTTCATCGCCTTCGCTCTCCGTAGAACTCGACTGGCAGACTTCTAGACTATCCAAGACGGTTGGGGCGAACAGGAAGCGAACCAACACCGCGTCCTATTACCAATTGTTTCCAGCCATTTTACTGTATTTCAACTTGACCACGGCGGCGCGTCTGTTAAGCTTCGATTCACCCTTCCGCACTGAAAGTGAGCCGCAGTCTCCCTCCCCGGCGCGAAGGAGTTTCGTATGGACCTTTCTGAACGTCGTCAATTGAGGCGCTATCCGATGCGCACTCCCATTCGCTTCAAGGCCATGGGCCTGGCTGCGGACAAGAGCGAACACTTCACCGAAGCCCTTAACGTTTCTCAAGGTGGGTTTTATTTCGCCACTTCGGCGCCGCTGCAGATCGGCATGCCCATCGAAGCCACTTTGCGCATGCCCGCCGAAATCACTGGCGACAAGCCCAAGGAAACGCACTGCCGGGCGCGAGTTGTGCACGTTCGCGATGAGCCTTATGGCGACGGCCGCATCGGCTTCGGCGCCGAAATTGAGACTTTCGTGTCCATGCCACGCACCGATCGCCGGACCGGTTAACCACCGGCCTTAGCGTTAGCGTTCCACCTGAACTTTTGCGCTGCCCACGTTTTCAAACCGGTCGTAAACCCTCACCGCAATCGTGTGTTCGCCGGGCTTCAGTCCATTTAGCGTGAACTGGTACGACTCCTGTTTCCCGTCGCTGATTCCCGTCTTCGGAGCCAGTAACAGCCACTCTCCGCCATCCACGCTGTACTGTGCACGTTCAATACTTGACCCGGAATCCCTCGCCTCAAATGTGACTACCAACCCCCGACGTGGCGGAAGAGTTCCGTTTATGTCCATGAAATTAACAACTTTTGGTTCTGCAACCACCGGCGGTGTATTGTCCACCTCGAACCGCTCGCTCTCGCGTTCCGTCTTCAGCGCTTTGTCCGGCGGATTCGAAGCCGCGTCGCTAGCCACAATTTTCAAATAATACGCGCCATCCGCCAGGGTCGTCGTATCGAAAGAATAAAATTTCTGCTCCAGATTGTCCTTCAGCAGCTTCCACTCCCTTTCGCTTTCCCCGCGGAAATAAACGGCATATTTCAGCTCATCCTCGTTGTCGTCATGCGCCGTCCAAACTACCGTCTGATATCCCTTCTGCACGGTGGCCTGCGGCGGCGCTTCGAATTTTGTCGTGGTCGTAGTCTGCGTTTGGTTGAGGATCACCCCTCCGCTGGTTGTCTGTGCGGGCGGATATTTCAATGTCGCAACCGGCGCGCCGCCCGCCGCCAGATTCGGTTGCGCCTGCGCACGCACTCCAGGGTCCTGCAGCGCGATTCCATCAATCACTGGTGCTACGTTCTTCGGTTCATACGCCAGGCTCACCCACTCAATCCCATCGCCCGGCCGTAAATCGTGGATTACCGCTTTCCACTGCGCAAACCGCGCCGCCGGCGCTTCGGTTTGCGCGCCACTCGTCGAGTATGGCCCGTACCACTTCGACCATTCCTTGCCCGGATCTTCGGTATTTCCGCTGCGCACATACAATTCCAGTCGAGGCTCCTTACTCTTGGCAGCATTGCTCTTCGCATCCGCCACCGCCGGGCCCCACCACTCCACTCGGCCCCACTGCGAAAACAACTGTGTGTCAAATGACCGCGATTCGTACGTGCCTTCCGGCTCATACTCCGGTCCTAACGCGATCAGCTTCCCCGGATTTGCTGTGCACAAAAATATTTTGCCCGCGCCGTTGCGCACGATTCCGGTAATCTGTGCCGAACCGGCCTTGGCCAACTGTGCAAACACGCCCTTGCCATCAATCGCCAGCAGCGCTCCATTATTTCCCAGCCCCGCCAGCAATCGCCCATCGCCGCCAATTCCCAGCGAATACACCACATCGTCGCGCGACGCCCACAACTCTTCCGGCGCTCCATCCGGCGCAATCTTGTAAATCCCGCTGGAAATCAGCGGCGGAAACGCGATAAATGGCGTCGGCGCTTGTTGTTGCGCGCCTTGCGCTGGGCTTACCACAGTCACATTTCCGCTTGCCGTGACCATGGTGGTCGTTGTGGCGTTGGTCACTCCCAAATTCACCGCCGCATTGTGCTGACGCTCTCCGATGGCCCCCGCAAAAATTGCGCCGTCCGATCCAACCGCCAATGCCGTGACCTCGCGTTTCGGCGTCTCGTACAAAACAAAACCTTCGGCGGCTCCGCCACCTTTCGTTTTCGCCAGGCGCAGCACTCGCCCGCTCGGCTCCGTGCCGACGATCACGTTTCCTTTTCCGTCAAAAGCAATCACCCGGATGTGCGCTTCGTCGCTCGCATAAAAAAGTTCACTCATGCCATCCGGCGCAACCGCGTAGATCTGCCCTTTATCTCCGGTCGCAACATACAAAGTCCCGTCTGCCCCGAACGCAATGTCCCAGATATATTTTGTCTTGGGATCAAAAAACACACTCTTCTCGCCCGAAGCCGAAACTTTGTAAACCTTCCCATCCGGCGAAGTCCCCACGAACAGTGTTCCCTTGGCATCGAACGCTATCGCCTGCGCCGAAAGTTCGCTCGATTCGAACACCGTCGCCGCTTTTCCATTCGAATCCAGCCTAAAAACTTTTGCCGGCGATCCGCCGGTCGCGTACGGTGTGCCCTTCGCATCTAGCTTCACCGCCCACAAGTACGACGCATCCGCATCGGCCAGTTGCGTAAATTTCGGCGCCAACTCCAGCCTTCCGTCACTGCGCACCGCGATTCCGTGTGTCGTCCCCTTCAGAAACTCCTCATAAGTAGACTGTCTCCACCGCCGCGTACGCTCCGCGGTCGCCATCCCCGCAAACAAAGCTACTACTGTCGCTGCACCCAGCGTCAGTATTCCTAATTTTCCGATTCTTCCACTCACTCGCATCCCTCGCTCATTACAATTTCGATGGGTTTTGTTGGTCGCTGATCTCTGATCGCTTGGTCATCTCACCGGCAAATTCAACGAAACAATTCCGGTCACCGGCCCCGACATCGGTACATTCGCTTCGCTTGCCAGCGACTCCCGCAAAATCTGCACCGTTCCTGGAGCAGGTCGTCCATCAATCGCATTGATCTGCGACAGCGGCACGTTCGGCAATTCTTTGTCGTCCCACAACATCGTCGGTGACGGCACAAACAACCCGACATATAGCCGGTCGTTCCTTCGCTCGCGATTGATCAGCGCAATCAGAGGATCGAGTCCCGCAGGGTTTCCTTGTCCCAGCCCGCCCGCAAATCCGCGCGATGCGCGGTTCATCCAGTCCGCGTCGCTTACCATCACCCGCAGAGTCGTGCCGCGCATCACTTGGTCCGGCACCTTGATCGTCGTTTCTTCAATCCGCGCCGCGCCTCGGTAAGGCCGCACCAGAACACGCAGCCGCAATGTTTCTCCCGGCGCCGCTTCACCTTTTTCCAGCCACGCGCTTTCAATCGAATACGATTGCCGCCCCGGCACACTTTCCACATGCACCGAAATGTTTTCGATCTTTACCGGCTCGAATTGATTCGTAAACAGCCGCATCACCACGTTCATGATGCTCAGCGCCACCGGCATGCCGTCCGGGTTCAGCGAATCTCCGGGAGCAAACGTGTTTTCGATTTGCACCGGAGCGTGCCCCTTCATTCGAATCTCCGCATTCAACTTCAGCGTCGTGCCTTCGCCATACACCACGTTCTGCGTAAGCCCGTTAAAAGCGGTCAGCGCCACCAGCAATGGCGTCAATTTCGGATGATCCACAATTTGCGCGTGAATCACTTTTTCCCCAAGCGCCGATTTCGTCGTCAATTCCAGCGGAATCATCGCCGGTGACGCGCCAAGTTTCCCCGTAACCGCCGTCAAGTGATCGCCGGTAATCGTGCCAATCGGCCCGCCCACATTCACGATTTTTGTGGACGCCAAATCCGACGACAGCGTCGTCAACACCCGGCTGCGCGCCATCGGCAACTGCACATCGCCCAAATTCAAAAACGGATGTCCGCACAAAAATACCCGGTCGCCGCGCACCGCCGTCACCGTGCATGCCGAATTGATCGAAACGTCGCCCTGTACCAGCACCATTCCCGCCATATCTCCCGGTGCCAGTTTTCCATCGTCAGGGCGCGCTGGCGTCGTTCCGCCCTGCGCTGCCACAAATCCCATTCCATCCAATTGGCTCGAAAATTTCTGGATTGCCGAAGTCTGAAATCCGGAAAACACCAGTGGCGTTTCAATCGAACGCAATTCGGCTCCGCCCTCTAACCCCGCCCTTGGCGAAAATTCAGTCGCCAAACCGCTCGAAGCCCGGCTTTGTTGTGAAGCGCCTCCGCCTGAATTACCCGAGATTGAGCCGCCCGACATTGAGCTGGAAATTGGACCCGAAACCGGTCCAGAAATTCCCCCGCCCGCCAGCACATCCGCAATCGGAGTAACTCCCGCTATCGGCTCCTTGGTAAAAATCCCCAGCTTCAGCGAAAGCGCCCCCGCCAATTTTCCATCAATATAGACCGGGCTTCCGCTCATACCAGCCACCACGCCGGTATGCTCTACCTTCGGCCCCTTGAGCTGCACCAGAATGATCGATTGCTTTGGACCCAGAAAATTCGGCATCACGCCGATCACTTCCAGGTCGAATTTCTCCACCTGGTCGCCAGCGAAAATCGTGTAAGCGTACCCCTGCATTCCAGGCTGCACCTGATCCACGGCGATAGTTTGGTTCGAACTGGCCGGCGCTTGCGCCCCGAGGTGGCCTGCAAACAACAGGCTGGCCGTGACCGTGACAATTGCGAGCTGCGCGATTCGGTTGATTCGGACGGTATTACGGAGCGAGCAGTTGGCCGAAAGCATGAATTTTGATGATACGCGCAGCAGTACCAACGCGCAATCCAACCCAAGCCCGGCAAAACTTAGCCCATTTGCCCTAGTCGTCCTGGAACCTTCTTCCGATCAGTTCCGATTGACTCTGTGCCCTCAAAACTCACCATGGCCATGACTCCGGGCCGCGAAATCCAGATGGGCGCCCGGCTCTCGATGGTGCCGCATGGCGGGGTATTGACGAAACGGTTCGGCGTGCCGAGATTGACTTTGTTCAAGGCGTTGAAAGCTTCCCAAAACGCAAGACTATCCCTGGTTGGGACAAGGACTGCAGCTACCGCCAGAGCTAAGAACAATCATTGGAAAATATTAGCGACTCGCGCAGCCGAAGCGCCAATAGGAGTGCCAATAAACGAACAAAACCGCCTCACTTCTACAGCGAACTAACTTCTGCATGCGACCCGCGTTTCCACACGCTAACTTTACTCCCTGCTGGCCGCTACTCGCCGCCTTCTTTACAATGGTTTCCGTTTCAGGAGATCCCATGAAAAACACCGCGATCCTGCTCGTGCAATGTCCGGACCGCAAGGGACTGGACGCTACCCTCGCCGAATTCATCTATCGCTACGACGGCAACATTCTGCACTTCGAGCAGCATCAAGCCGGCGAAGAGCGCTTTTACTTGGCCCGCGTCGAATGGGATCTCGAGGACTTCCGCCTGAACCTACGCGATTTCGATGGAGCCTTCGGCCCGGTCGCGCACAAACTCGGCATGAACTGGGTACTCGCTCTGGGCGATCGCCGCCCACGCGTAGCCATCTTCGTTTCCAAGTACGATCACTGCCTGGTGGACTTGCTTCATCGCCAGCGCAATGGTGAACTCGCCTGCGACTTTCCCTTGATGATCAGCAATCATCCCGACGTCAAGCGCCACGCTGATTTCTTCGGCGTGCCTTTCCACCACATTCCGGTGTCGAAGGAAAACAAATCCGAAGCCGAAGCGCAGCAGATCGAGCTTCTCTACGCTCAAAACATCGATCTCGTCGTTCTTGCGCGCTACATGCAAGTGCTTTCAACCGATTTCATTGTGCAGTACCCGCAGCCCATCATCAATATCCATCACTCTTTCTTGCCCGCATTTATCGGCGCCAAGCCCCATCATCAGGCCTACGAACGCGGCGTGAAACTCATTGGCGCCACCGCGCATTACGTCACCGAGGTGCTCGACGACGGGCCCATCATCGAGCAAGGCGTAGCCCGCATTTCCCACCGCGATTCGCTCGACGATTTGGTCCAGAAAGGACGCGACCTGGAAAAAGTGGTTTTATCGCGCGCCGTCCGCTGGCACATCGAAAACCGCATCCTCCTCTACGGAAACAAAACCGTCATCTTCGCCTAGCGGGGCTTCGTTCTACACGACCAGTTAGCGCGTTTTAATTGAGCTATCCGAGATTGCGCGACCCCTCCATGCCAACATTCCTGAGACAGGTTTAGCACCCTTAATGAATGAGCAGGGCGAGAAAGAAAAAGGCAGATATGAATTCTCTTGGTGTTGTTCCGTCTCCTGGGGGTTTGGCTGGGCGCAGTGCAGCGACAGCCAAAGCGGGCGCCGACTTTGGTCACTCGTGCACGGCCGGATCCAGAAGTAGTTGCCAAAGCAAAGCCTCGGGCCTACACCGCGGAATATAAGCAACGCATCCTGGCAGAAGCCGAAGTGGCTGATCAGACTGTCAGACTTGTGTGATCTAGAAAACTACATTACGCTAGCTCAGTCGCCAGCGGCGTCTTCCCTCCCCGTCCGCTAACGCTCGTTCCAGCCGCAATTTTAATTCTCGCCACAGAAGGATCACGAATGACGCGCAAAAACGCATGGGCGATGCTTGTCGTAGCCGTAGTGCTGACTTTGCCCCTAACCGCCTGCCAGGACACAAAAACCCTGCAAGAGAACGAGCAGTTGAAGGCCCATGTGGCCGAACTTCAGAAAGAAAACGGGCAGGTGGGAAACGATCTCGAAACCATGACCGCTGCCCGCGATGAGTTAGCCAAAGAGAACGAGAAGCTCAAGGCCGAGATCAAGGCGCTGAAAGGCAAGCACCCCGCAAAGAAAGCTGCCAGCCACAAGCGCCGCCGGACTTAGAGTCGCGGGAATTGCAGGGTCCGCACGTGGTTTGCACGCGAGAACAGATTTTTATTTTCACCAAACAATAATCAGAAAAGGGGACTGAAGGTATGAAAACGTTTGAGGTGCAATTTCGCTATGTAGATCGCAACGAGGAAAAGGTGCAATCGACGGTCATCGTGGGCGCGTCGAACCTTCCCGGAGCCGTCGGTAAGGCGGCACGCCAGTTTGTCAAAGGATTGGACCGGAAACAACGATTCGATATGAACAAGAATGGGCTGGAGATTACGGCCAAGCCTTCCGGCGCGACCACTGAGTCGCAATCAGAGAAATCCACGGAAGCTGCCGCTGGCTGAGAGTTCGGCCGGATCGACTCGGTGCAGAGATTCTTGCAGAATTGCTTGCCGGCAACAAGAGCGGTGAGCTGCCAGAAATCGCGCTGATTATTTTGTGCCGGGTTTCGGACGCTAATTTGCTATCCTGCGTCGCGTGAATCGTCCATTTCTGATTGATACTGATACCGCTTCCGACGACGCCGTGGCGCTGATCATGGCGTTGCGCTCTTCTCAAATTCAGGTCGCGGCCATCACTGTGGTTGCGGGAAATGTGGATGTGCATCAGGCCACCCGGAATGCGCTCTATACAGCCGAGCTGTGCGATTCGGACGTGCCGGTTTTTCCTGGCGCGGAGCGGCCCCTGAACCGCCCGCATCTAGACGCCTCCTGGTTTCACGGACGAGATGGCCTGGGCGATCACGGCTACCCACCTCCGCGCCGCGCTCCCGAAAGCAAAACCGCTTGCGATGCCATCATCGAAACAATCGAGTCTCATCCCGGTCTGGAAATGGTCACGCTAGGCCCGCTTACCAATGTCGCACTAGCGCTAGAAAAAAATCCCGGCATTGCCGCGAAAGTAAGTCGTTGCGTGGTGATGGGCGGCGCGCCTTGCTGCGAAGGCAACGTCACCCCCGCCGCTGAATACAACATCTGGTGCGATCCGGAAGCGGCGCGCATGGTGATGCGCAGCGGCCTTCCGATTGAACTCGTGGGCTGGCACTTGTGCCGCCGCGAAGCAGTGCTGAATCGGTCCGACATTCAGCACGTTCTAAGTTTCGCCACGCCCGTCGCCAAATTTGCCATTGAGTGCAACAGCACCGCGCAAGCAGCTTTTTTGAAACAGTCCGGAGAACATGGAATATCTCTGCCAGACCCTGTAGCGATGGCCATCGCGCTGGACCCGTCGATCGTCACTTCGCAATCGCAGCATTTCGTGGAAGTGGAGACGGAGAGCGAGCTCACGCGCGGCATGACGGTGGTTGACCGCCTGAACGTCGCGCACGACGAACGCAACCGTGACGTCTGGGCCGCGCAGCTCGCCGGTGGACATAAGGCCAAAATCTTCTGGACCATCGACAATGCTCGCTGGAAACAAGCTCTCTACGCCGCGCTGAAGTAGCCCCAGCCCGCAAGGAATTTCGTTGAACGCATCGGAAACTGAAATTTAATTTCCAGGCTAGGGAAGTCGAAGAACGCCATTGAGCAGGCGGATTACCTTGTAGCAGTCGCACGCGGACGCTTCCAGTTTCTTGCGATTGCCAATTTCCAGCGCTCCGCGCCGGTATTCGATGATTTTCTTTCTCTCCAGAATTCTTGCCGCAACACTGACACCGGGGCGGTCGGTTCCCAGCATCGCCGCCAGGAAATCATGCGTGATGGGAAGTGAGCTGGAGCCGACGCAATCCGCGGCCATCAGCAGCCATCGCGCCATTCGCTGCGCAACTTCGTGCAACCGGTTGCGGGCCGCCGTCTGCGCTACTTGCATTCCTTGCAATACCGCATAGCGGCTCAACCTCATCTGTAAGTCCGGGCTTTTCGGAAGAGTTTCTTGCAGTGCGCGCGAGCCAGCCTGAAAGCACTGCCTTCAATTTGCACCACTTCACGAAGCGGACTTTTGTCCCGTCCTGCGGCCAGCGCAGTGCCTGCAACGCCTTCGGATCCCCCTACGCCGGCTTCCACATCTCGCCCGCCTTTAGTCGCAACCACGATCGAAACCAGTCCGGAGCTGGGATAATAGGCACCCTGCAGTTTTTCCGGCGGTTCAACTCTGACCCTGGCGCATCTTTTTTCGAACCGCCCTGTCTGAAAACCTTTAAAGCGTGGACGGCGGCATCTCTCTTATACCGCGAAATATGTAGTGTTTCGGGGGCAATCTTCGCGGTCTGGTGTTACTCGTCACGTTTTCTCTTTCTGAGTCTGCATTCCCTACACTCCTCGCGGTATTCCAAACCGGCCTGGCCCTATGTAGTGTGTAAAACATACTGCAGCGCCGACGGTTTTGTGAGGCTCTTTGACTTATCGGATTCTCATTGCAGACGACCAGGAGCTGGTACGGAAAATGCTGAAAACGCTACTGGAAACTCACGCGCAGTGGCAAGTCTGTGCTGAAGCCGAAAACGGACTCGAGGCCGCACAAAAAGCTGCCGAACTTAAACCTGATGTCGTCATTCTCGACCTGGCAATGCCAGAAATGGACGGCCTGCACGCTGCCCGCGAAATTCTTTCAAACAACCCGGCCGTGCCGATTCTGCTTCACACAAATCATGCGTTTTCGTCGCTGGCGCTGGAAGCAAAAAAAAATGGCATACGCGAGGTGCTCAACAAGAGCGCATCGGAACAGGAACTAATGACCGCTGTCGAATCGCTGCTGAACCAGGGAGCTAGTGTTGCGCCGAATTCTGATGACTTTGACAATTCCATGGACATTGATCGCGTGGAGATTGATAAACTTGCTGATGTTGGCAACTTCCCTAAAGCAAGCAACCTTCAGGAAGCCGACAAGCTCTCGGACCAGGAGCAACAAAGTTCAGAAAAATCTGAAGCCACTTGATCATTCGGGACTATCAGCTGGAACTGCGTCTGATTTAGTATTAAGAAGATTCGACCGGCCCGCTGGTAGCAGGTCGCCGACTGGAGAGGTCCTAAGTTCCTCGCATTCCAAGTCGTAGGCCGTCAGCGGGCAGCAGCGGTTAGGAACCTATCACCGAAAAGGCGATCCGCATGAAATGCAAGGTGTCGGTCATTCTTGGAACGCGCCCGGAAGCGATCAAGCTCGCTCCTGTCATACTCGCGTTGCGGGCTGATCCGGCGTTCGAGTGTCACGTTTGCGCCACCGCGCAGCACCGCGAAATGTTGGACCAGGTGCTGGCGGTGTTCGGCATTGTGCCCGATACCGACTTAGACTTGATGCGTACGGCACAATCTTTGACCGACCTAACGTGCCGAGCTTTGCGGTCTATCGATGACTACCTAGTTGCACAGAAACCGGATCTTGTTTTGGTACAGGGCGATACCACGACAGTTTTCGCCGCGACCCTCGCGAGCTTTTACCAGGATATCAAGGTCGGACACGTTGAAGCTGGATTGCGAACGGGTAATTTAAGATCTCCGTGGCCCGAAGAGGGGAATCGCGTGCTTACCACGCGCCTGGCCAACCTCCATTTTGTGCCCACGGCAATCAGCCGAGACAATCTGCGCGCTGAGGGCGTCCCCGATGAAAGGATTTTCGTTACCGGGAATACGGTGATTGACGCATTGTTCCTGGCGATCGAACAACTCAAGACTAGCCCGGCCCAGGTTACCGGCATCGACGCCAGCCTGATGAAGGGACAGCGCGACGCACCTCTGGTGCTTATCACCGGTCACCGACGCGAAAGTTTCGGCGAAAAGCTGGAGTCAATCTGTTTTGCGATTAAGGATCTCGCCCAACAATTTCCGCAGGTGCCCTTTGTTTATCCTGTGCATTTGAATCCGAATGTCCGTTCGACAGTCAGCAAAATTCTTTGCAACGCCAACGGAGCGGGTTCTCGACAGCCTAACATTCACTTAATTGAACCTTTGCCGTACCTACCCTTTGTCGCCCTGATGGAGCGCTCGACAGTAATACTGACCGATTCGGGAGGAATTCAGGAGGAAGCACCGAGCTTAGGTGTACCAGTGCTGGTTACCCGCGACACGACCGAACGGCCGGAAGCCATCACCGCCGGCACCGCCAAGCTAATCGGTGCCGACCGTTCGCGAATCGTTCACGAGGTCACGCGACTGCTAACCGATAAGGTCTACCATCGTTCCATGGCCAGTGCCCGCAATCCTTACGGCGATGGCAAAGCCACGCACAGGATACTTGGCGCAATTCGAGGCTATTTCGCGATAGAAAAAACATCCTTCCCAGCCCGACTGACGAGGGGGGCTGGCGGTTAGATTATGCTTCAGAAACTTCCATCACCGGCGACCGAATCACGAGATTGGCGGCATTCTAATCTCCCCAATATCCTACTCATTAGTCCCGCATTTGTTCCAAGTCACGATTCGGAAGCATTCTGTTCGGCAAAACTAGTCGCGGCTCTCGCCGGCGTCGGTGCAGGCATAACGGTCTTCACTTACCACGAATTTGCACCGCAATCAGTGGACGGTTCAGCTTCTTGGCAGGTCCTTCGCAAGTACGTCGCCGATTTTCCCGTCCCCACTCACAGGAATCGGATTCAGTCGTTGAGCAGTGCAGTCCGATATCAGACTCAACAATATGCGCGTTGGACAGGCGCGGCCGTTGAAGAAGCAAAACGTATCCATAGCCGACGACCTTTCGATCTGGTTTATTCCAGATCGCTCCCGATGTTTAGCCACATTGCCGGTTATTGGTGTGCGAAAAATCTGCGCCTTCCGTGGATCGCCGGCATCAACGATCCGTGGGATTGGCATCTCTTCCCGGTGAAGGTAGCGAACCGAGTTCCGATACCAAGCGCCCTTTCCACTTTTTGGATGAAACGAACATTTCGCCGTGCCGATCTTCTGATTTATCCGAATGCCAGGCTTCACGCCTACCATGAAAAGATTTCCGGTATACGCCACGATTCGCTGATCGTTCCACACGTTGGAACAGCGCGAAATCAAGCCACACCGGCCGAGGCGCCAGCAAAGACTTTCACCCTGGTGCATGCCGGCAAACTTGGCTCCAGCGAAGCCACTGGACGTTCTGCTGTGCCTCTTCTCCATGGGTTACGCCTATTTCTGGGAGACTTCCCGGAAGCCGCGAAGCTTACCAAGCTTATGCTTGTCGGGCCCTCGGATGCTAAAACAGAGTCCATCGTCTCCGATTTGCGATTGCAAACAATCGTGAGCGCTACCGGGCGGGTAACGTACGAGGAAAGCCAGACCATTATTCAAGCCGCCGCAGTCTGCGTGCTGATCGAAGCTGATATGAAAGAGGGCATTTTTCTTCCGTCAAAACTGGTGGACTATCTTTCGGCTGGAAAACCGGTTTTGGCTCTGAGCCCGCGTGTCGGTGTGATCAACGACATGGCCGAACAGTTTGGGATTTTGCGCGTTGACACTGGAGATGTCGAGGGTGTCCGGAAGGCTATCGGGAATTTATATCTAAATTTCCGAAATCATACTTTGGCCTCGGTTGCCCCCAGTCCAAAGCAGATAAGCCAGTTTGAACCAAAGAACATTGCCAGCGTGTTCCTTACGGCGACTCACAATCTCGCAAAGCCGGAAAAAATCCATTCGAGAACAATTCTGGCCGCAAGGGGACCTGAAATATCCGATGTTCGTGTTGAATAGCTTGCCGGGTATCGCGGCTTTCTCCATGGCGGTTTGGCCTTCGACAGATATAATATTTTTAGAATCGCGCTGCCAGTATCTCAGGGAAGGCCGTTGCCTGTGTCCTTAGGCAAATTAGTTTTCAAGCATCTACCGAAACCCATCGCAGACCGTTTCAACGCGGTTCCCTTCGCCAGGCGGATCGCGCGCGGCGCTTTTTGGGTGTTGGTGGGTGCTGCCGTCGTACGCGTCCTCCGCCTCCCGATCTCAATTATTCTGGCGCGCTATATGGGGGCAGCGAAGTACGGAGAGCTAGGTATCGTTAGCAGCAGCATTGATCTTTTCGGGGTGTTTGCTGGATTCGGTCTGGGCTTAACGGCCACAAAATACATTGCAGAATTTCGTACCCGCGACCCCTTGCGAGCCGGGCGCATTCTTTCGGTCTCAACCGTGGTAGCGGCGGTAACCGGCGTTGCCTTCGCGATCGTCTTATATCTGGCAGCGCCCTATCTGGCGGCGCACTCGCTGTCCGCGCCTCAGTTGACAATGTCTCTTCGTATCGGCGCGCTGGCTCTATTTTTTTCCTCGATGAACGGCGCGCAGATGGGAGCGCTTTACGGATTTGAAGCATTTCAACTCTCGGCAAAACTACAAGCGATTGTAGGCCTCCTGGATCTTCCTTTGATGCTTGGCGGTTATTATCTGGGCGGGTTAAACGGCGTTATTTGGGGGATGGCGTGCTCCCGCTTTGTGAATTGGCTGATTAATGGAGTTGCCCTAAGGCGGGAGGCCAGGCGCTATAACATCCATATCGTTTTCGGCCATTGGCGACACGAGTTAGCGACCCTGTGGCACTTTAGCGTGCCGGCGGCGCTCGCCGGAGTCATGGTCATGCCGGTCAGCTGGTTATGCTCCACCTTGTTGGTCAATCAGCCGCACGGTTATGTGGAAATGGGCATCTACAGTGCCGCGAATCAGTGGTACGGCACCATGTTGTTTATCCCGACGTTGCTCGGAAACAGTTTGTTGCCTTTGTTGTCCGATCGCATGGGTGAAGGCGATGGCAAGAGCTCCGGAAGCATCCTGAATACGATGATGAAACTGAATGGACTCATCGTGGTTCCGGTTGCCCTCGGTCTATCTGTATTCAGTCCTTGGGTAATGCGCATGTACGGCGCTGATTATGGCCACTCCTGGCTGACGCTGGTGGCTGCGGTTTGGACCGCCGCGATCATGGGCATCATTACTCCGATTGGAGACGTGATTGCCGCCTCGGGACGCATGTGGCTGGGCTTAATCGCAAACTCAGCGTGGGCCATGGTCTTTGTTGTTTCGACGCTGCTCCTGGTGCATTGGGGTTCTCTAGGCCTGGCTTCATCGCGATTAATTGCGTATATAGCTCACGCTGTCTGGACCGTCATCCTGGCCCAGATAATCATCCGTTCCCAACACGGACCACATTTGGAGATTCCGGCGGCACAGATTGTTGTGGAGCCGGAAAAGCTGCCGCTGAATTAGTCCAACCGCAACACCTAAATACCCCAATCGCTTACCAGTCGCCGCGAAGCGAATCGCTACTTGATGTGGCCGGTGGCAGAACTTGGCATGGGCTCGTTGATCGGCGGAATACTGGAACGCGTAGACGCGACTTGTGCTGCAGGTTCGCTCTGTAAGCGCGGTTCGAAGGGAATTGTTTTTGGCTGGCGTTCTTGCTTAGCTTCGCTCTTTGCGAAGACTTTCGCGGTCAGCAGCATCGTGGAGAACGTCGCGATCAACAGCGCCGATTGCTTCCATCCGTTGAGCATGGACGCATTGCCCATCAGCGTAAGTCCCGCGAAGCAAAACAGCAGATGCACGCAGAACACCTGCAGCGAAGATTGTCCGAGCAACACTAGCGGCCGTATCGCCAGCGGCTTCAGCGCCGATTGCGCGACGACCAACAGCGCCGCCACCAGCACAAAATTGAGCAGGCGTAGCGGTCCCAGGTGCCATTTATCAAAGAGGAATTCGCTCGCGCCCAGTTCCACTCCACGTTCCAGCGCTCGCCGTAATACGAAGAACGCCGCAACGAGTATCGCGGCGGGTACGACCGCGCGCCGCGCCCAATTCTCAACCGGCAGATTATCCTGAGCCCACCGCACTCCCAGCCAAATTCCACAGACCCATAAAAATTGCCACGCCCACAGATCAAACGACCCCATTTCGTTCAACGGAATATGTGTCGGGATAAATCGCATCATGAAGTTGTGTTCAGCATTACGAAAACCAAATTGCGCGAAACTCCAAATAACGAATCCTCCCAGCAAGATCGGTTTCCAGCCGATCTTGCGCGCAAGCAGCAGCGCCACGCCAGTGAACGCCAGAAAAATAATATACATCGGCAGAATATCGAGCAGAGGCGGGCGATAGACTAGCAGCGCCGCTTCAGTGATGGATTGCTTTGCACCGGCTATGAAGTAAAAATCCAGGAGATTATGCAGGCCCGGCCGGTTCCCGCGAGACGCAACAGGCACCGCAACCAAAAACGCGAACGCCAGCAAGAGCCCGTGGTACACATACAAACGCAACGTGCGCGACCACAGCCTTCGCGTCATGGGCCAGTAGCCGTCGTGCTCAGCCATGCGGTAATAAATTCGTCCGGTGAACAGCGCGGAAAGAAAGATGAAACCTTCCGCTGCGGACACGAATCCAAACGGTTGATTCACGTAGGTGCTGGCCGATGTGGGCAGATGCGTCAGCGCAATCCACACCAGCATCAGCCCGCGAACGGCGTCGAGTTCAGTGCGGCGTCCCATCGGCGCTCCTGCAGATTAGATACCAATACGCGGCACACGGTTTCTGTCGTCCGCCAAATAGTTGTTCCACGTCCCCTGCCGGAAATGAAGCGGACCGCGCCCGGCCAAGTATGAAAGCATGTTCCGCCGAAGCGCGTCTTGTCTTTAGTCACTATCTGGTATGTGTAATCGCGCAGCGGGATGCAAACCACTCATGTTAAAATCGCGAGTGCGGAGGAATTGGTGGCTGTCTCGTCGCGAAACATATACAGCTTTCTGGTTCTGTGGCTGGCAATTGCAATTCCAGCCCATGCCAGAAACCACGACACTGGCTTCCTGGACCGCTCGATTGTTCTGCAGGGATCTACCTACAAATATCAGGTCTTCGTTCCGGAAACATGGACGCCTCATCAGAAATGGCCCATCATTCTTTTTTTGCACGGGGCCGGTGAACGCGGCAATGACGGCATGCAACAAACCGATATTGGGATTGGCTCTGAGATCCGCAGCGACCGCGGACGTATTCCAGCGATCGTGGTGATGCCGCAATGCCCCAAAAATTTGTGGTGGTCCCAGCCGCCTATGGACGATCTCGCGATGGCCACCTTGGACGCAGCCAGCAAGGAATTTCATGGCGACCCGGACCGCACTTATGTGACCGGCCTTTCCATGGGGGGCTATGGAACATGGCATCTGGCGGAAAAATATCCGCACAAGTTTGCCGCTCTGGTGGTGATCTGCGGGGGCATCCGACCCCCTCCAGCCACGCTGAAGGCGCATCCGGAGCTGGCAAAATGGTTTCCGGCTGACGAACCGAAGAGTTACTCCGACGCCGCAGCAAAAGTCGGCAAGATCCCGGTTTGGATATTTCACGGCGCGGATGACGACACGGTCCCGGTATCAGAGTCGCGGCGCATGTACGCAGCAATGAAAGAAATCGGTGCTGAAGTGCACTACACCGAATTTCCCGGAATCAAGCACGTCTCCTGGGACAAAGCCTACGACGACGAAAAATTATTCCCATGGTTGTTCTCGAAAACTCTAGCCGCGAAAGCTCCAGACTCGACTCGAAAACCTTAGTCTCTAAGTGACATCCTCCTGCAGCGGCTCAAAGTCATGTTCGAAAAGATTTGCCTCGACTTCGAGGCGCAACTGGTCGAAATGAATGGCGAGGCCGAACACGTACACCTGCTCATTAACTATCCACCGAAGCACTCCGTGTCGAGCATGGTCAACAGTCTCAAAGGCGTTTCCAGTCGCTTGCTCCGTACTGAGCGACCTGATCTTGAGAAACGCTATTGCAAGGATGTCCTGTGGTCGCCGTCTTATTTTGCCGCCAGTTGCGGCGGGGCACCGCCAGGCATCATTAAGCAATACGTCGAGCAACAAAAGATTCCGCTCTAAAGCCTCCTATCCCCGCGCCCTGCAGGACCGGGCTTTACGGCCCTACCGGTAAATGACTGTGTCGGGTCATTCTGAGGCGCACGTCCTGCGGGTCGCAGAATCTCAGCTTGCACGCGACGCTGGTATCGGCGCTAACGTAACTTCTCAATCTGCTGCTGCACCTGGCTGCGAAATTCCAGCGGATGCGCGACTTTGTGAAACGGCTCTGGAGTGCCGCCCGTCCCGATCACTACAATCGTTCCGTAACCCAACATTCTGCCCGCGGTCGTTTCGCTGACTTCGATGCTCTCCACTTTGTTCAACAACATTTCGATGGTCTTGCGGCTGGCCAATCCTGTCTTGATCACCACGCGACGATTGGTCACCGCCATTTCCGTCGCGTTGCGCCGCACCACGCCCGCCAGAATCACGATGATGCCGGAAATCAGCAATACCGCCGCCCCGCCTTCTACGACCTGCAATTCTTTGCCGTCAATTCCAGTTTGGTTGTGCGCGTAGTACAGCAAAAGCGCACCAAGCATCAGAAGCAGCAAGCATCCGACCGCCAGGTGTCCCAGCATGACGATCCAGTGCAGCCGTGTCTGGTAAATGAGTGTCTCGCCTGGAACCAAGTTCGATTGTACGTAGCTCATTTGCGCGTGCCTCGAGTCCTCGAATATCTGCGTCCAACGACGGACGAGAAGGTGCCGCTAACGAGAGAGAGGCTATCACACACATCGCAGATTTTTCTTGCCGGGGATTGTGTAGGGCACTAAGTCTCTTGTGAGAGGCGCCCTGTGGCTGGGCAAGCGGCTAAGTTCGCGATCAGGCAGCTTCGGACTCGGACTTGGTCGAGCGAGCAGCCCTGCGCGTCTTGCTCGGCGCATCAGAAACCAATTCGCGTTCCGCTCGCAGCCAGTCGTCAATTTGGCTGCCGGGAGCGCCCCGGCGCTCAAGATAAATTTCGTAAGCGCGGGCCTGGATTTGTTCAAGCGTGGGAGCAGCCTTGGTCGTGCGTGGTTTGCGAGTTGCGCGGGGAGCGACTTGCAGTGTTCTAGCCATTCGTTTTTTCCTTCCAACTCCTCTAAGGTTTCAGTGGAGGGCAACAGTATAAGAGCAGCCCTCATTTTGAATTTGACCGTCCACGGCAATAACGCGGAGCGGTACTGTTCATTATTTTAAATTATAGAAAAGAAATGCGCAGGCCCGGAAAAGCAAATTTTCGATGAATAGAATCGAAAGAAGCACGCCCCAACAGTGTGTACACAAACGCTGCGCAAATGCGGAATCCCTAAATACGATGATTAAACGGGTGGTGCCGCCATTATGGGCGAAGGATCTGGTTGTGCCGGATCAGCGCTTCCGAAATCTCCAGAAAATTCCGGTGCACTTCCTCACGTGAAGCGTCGTCACCGGGCAGGCTAAGCAGCGACGCGGCACCGTGCGAAAGCAGAAATAAGGCGTAAAAACACCGCGCATAATCTTCCGGAATGCCTCCGAAGCGGTTGGCAAACTGCGTCATCAACCACTGCCGCCCGGGGCGCGGGAAGTCCGGATGAAAGATGTCGCTCCAGGAATGCAATAGCAACCGGTATTCGTGCGGATGCTCTTCGGCAAAAACCAGATATCTGCGGCAAACATCTTCAAGAGAGCTTGCGGCGAACAGGTACTCATTCAACTGCAACCGGATTCGCTCGGCCAGTGCACTCCGCAGAGCTTCCTTGTTGCGGAACCGCTTGTATACCGTGGGAGTGCTGGTGCCGGCTTCACGCGCAACCGCGCGCAGCGTCAGCCCAGCCTCACCACGCGTGCGCCATAGCTTGTGTGCCGTCTTCAGAATTCGTTCTTGCAAGAGTTGATCTGCGTGCGGCGGCATGAGGTCACTTCTCCGGTCTACCATCATTTTTAGCTTTACAACGTATAACTAATACCACGACGCAAAGGCGAAGCCAAGAGTATTCACGTACCAGGCTCGCCAAACGTCAATTCCACTACATCACAGCACAGTGAGCAGGCTGCGCTGTTTCAATGCGACCGCGATATCTCTGCTGTAAGCCTTACATGAGAAGTTGACAACGTAAAGCTAACGGTGTATAAGTATTACCTACCGAAACTAAAAGATAGCCTGAGCGCTGTCAATGACAGGAGTGTAGTGTGCCTCACAAATTGAATGACCCTCATCCCCGAGGGAAGGAGCAAAGCAGTTTCCAGGAAGACTCTGAAAATCCTTCATTAGAGAAAACCACGCCTCCGGCCGGTTTGGACCGGCAGGCCGCGATCGGCGGGCCCATCGAGTTCCAGCAATGCCAGGAAGGCGAGATCCAGAAGGCCATCCACTGGTTCTCCGAGTATTTGCGCTCCGAACGCGAAGACTACTATGCGATCGGCGAACCTCTTGTAGGCCAGTGGCGCCAGCTAATGGACGGATATTTCGAACCAGCGCTACTTGATCAGGTGCGGGTGCTGGAATTGGTGGACGAGCGCGTAGCGAATCCGTGGTTCTATCCAAAAGCCCGCGAAAGAGGCGTACGCCATTTGCCGGATGTCACCCACAAGGCCGCCGTAACCTTTCTCGACGTAGTGGTGTTTAACGAGAGAATCGGCAGCCGCGATCTTTTCCACGGGTTGGTTCACGCAGCCCAGATGAAAGTATTGGGAATGAGCGAATTCACCGAGTTGTTCGTAAGAGGGTTCTTGCAAGCCCGAAGTTATTTTCTGGCGCCCATGAAAGCACACGCTTTCGCACTGGACGCCCGCTTCGCGGCCCAGCCCGGCGTTCGCTTCTGCGTTGAGCGCGAAATCCGGCAATGGTGGCAAACCGGCAAGTACTAACCGATTCCACCACGTGTAGGGGCGCAGCACGCTGCGCCCCAGCTTGCCGGGCGTTCGACTGGACCCATTATTCCTATGGGTTGCTGCTCATCCTCCGGACCGTCGCCACCGCTCGTCTACCGTCTTTCCGCTTGGCAGCCATTGGCCTCGACCACCGAACCATAGAGTTTACGATTGATATTTTGATGCAAGGCCAAAGAACCAACAAAGGCCAGTCCGGCGCGATGGCTTGAACACAATTGAGACATGCGATGAGCACAACTCGACCTGGCAATCGTGGTTTGCCTGCGGTCCAAGCAATGGAAGCGGTGGCGGTGGTCTTCATCTGAGGCTCAAGGCCAGCCGCGCGCCAGCGGCGTCACCGGTGTCGGCTACAAGTTTGCCGTCATTTTCTTTGAGCCCGTATCGTAGCCGCGCTGCTTCGAATCCCGCGCGATTGAAAGGCCGGTGCCGTGACCCAATGGTACGAAAGACGCGGTCGAATAGAAAAAAACCGATTCCAAAATTGGCTTCCATGCGGCCGTTGTCGTCCACGGCGTGGTGATGAATGTCATGCATTCGCCGCGCGGCCCGAAACCACAAACTCAGAAGGGGAACGCGCTCCATCCAGAAGTTCGCCAGATGCATGCGGTCGTGTAGGTAACTGAACATGAAGATCGGCCACACAACGAGAGTTGCCAGCGCAATGGTTTGGTACAGCGCGGAAAGATGTACCAGCCTCATCGCAGCCCACATCACCGCGAGGATGAGGGCGGAAGGAACCAGCCACTCCAGGCCGATATTGCCCACCGAAAACCGGTGATCCGTGGCGTCGTGATATTTCTCCAGCCGCATCGGCTGACCCGGTCCATAAATCAGGAAATGATGAATCAGATGGCTGCGGCTCAACCGCGGGATTTTGTCGCTGTGTAGCAGGCGATGCAGCCAGTAGCCAAAAAACTCGGCCAGCAGGCACGAAATCAAAAGCATCAGCGGAATTCCGATCAGCGGCGAGATCTGGCTGTGCGCTTCCATGACATTTTCTCCTCTCCAAGAAGTTGCCATTCAATCCGTTCGAACCAATATTCAGGAGAACCGCGCAGTTCGAATGGCTCTGCCTTTTGCGTTGGCCTGGGCAGTGCGTCTTGCTTAGCGCGAGCCAAAGCGGAAAACGATGCTGGCCGACACGCGCGCACTGTTGAGCGTTCCGCCGCCGGCGTGGATGCCGATGTAATCAAACTGCGGACGGAACGCCAGGTGATGGCCCAAGCCCAGGTCAATCCCACCGCCGGCGCTCCACGCAAATCCACTCGTCGAATCTGAAACACCACTGGCGCCGGCAGTGACATGCGCTCCGCCGACCAGGACTTGAGCAAACGGCGCCACCTGTTCGGAATGCCGGTACGAGACACGTGGCCCGACCATGAACGTGTAGGTGTTGGCGCTGATGCCGAACGGGGAAGCGTGGTACGCGCCGAAATCGCCAGTAATGCCCAGCCAGCGGTTGACGTACCCGGTGAGAGCGGCGGTTCCGCCGTTGGCGTTCACTCCGTTGCTGAATCCTTCCCGAAGATAGGAATAGCCCACCGACAGATCGCCAGCGGAAAGTTCTTGGGCACGAACGGCCGAAACCGAAAGGCCAAAAATACCCAGGGCTAGAAAGAGTATTTTGCGCATGATGTGAGCTCCTCAGAAATTCCGGGACGTCGTTCCGGTGAGTCGAAGCTAGGCGGAACGAAAAACGACACTCAAGCGACAAGCAACGTCACGTGCTTTCTGACGCTCGATGTCGCTAATAAACGTGTTGCGCTGTGAATGTGTTACGCCATGTAAGCGAACGGGGTTCGAAGGAAGTACGTGAAAACAAAGCGGATACCGCCAGAATCCAACGCTTCGATCAATGGTCGATCAGTTAAGGTGGATGCGCGTGAGAAGCGCCTGGAAGCGGGGATCGGAGCGAATCGGGTCCGCCATGGGCTCGACTGCCAGATAAATCAGGCGGTCGTCGCGCTGGTTTACAGCGCGATCCAGCCAAGTGAAGGTCTGATTTTTGTCGCCCAGGCCGAGATAGATGCCAGCGTAATAAGCCACGGGAACGTAGCGATGGCTGGACAAAGCCTGCAGATCGGCCAATACAGCCAGTGCCGCAGCTCTGTCGCCGGACACTGCCAGAGCGTGGCCCAATTCCATAAGGAGGGCTGGATTATTCGGCGCCAGGGTGCCGGCCCTGCGAAAATGTTGAATGGCTTCGGGATACATTTTCTTTTCGCGGTAGGCGGACGCCAGCCAAAATTCACCAAGGACCGAATTTGGATACTGTTCAAGAGTCAGTCTGGCTTGCGCGATGGCGGCGTCGAAATCGTGTCCGTAATAAAAGGCCTCGGCGCGGGTGGTCGTGAAGATGGGCGATACCGGGTCGAGTTCAAGCGCGATGTCGGTTTCGGCTTGAGCTTCGCTCAACCGTTTTTCAATCATGAAGTATTGCGCCAACCACTGGTGCGCCGTGGCATTACCGGGTTCGAGCCGAATGGCTTCACGCAATTCCTTCTCCGCCGCCGGAAAATCCCAATCGTAGTACATCAAAATGTTGCCGCGGACGTAATGCGCTTCAGCGTTCATAGGATCCAACTGCAGCGCCCGTTGCACTTCCGCTTTCGCTTTGCCAGCCGCCACGGCTGGCGGCATCGCATCGTTCGGAGCTTGTCCGATCACGGCATAAGAAGCGGCGAGGCCAGAGTGAGCCGGAACATAGTTCGGCATTTTCCGGACCGCGTCTTCAAAGGCCGATACGCTGCGCTCCAGGTCGCGGGTGGCCCAGGCACGCCGTCCACGCAAAAACGAATTGTAACCTTCGGGATCGACGCTGGCAGTGGAAACGCCCTTGGGCACAGGAGGCAAATTCAGCAACAACTTTTGTGCCACAGCTTCGGCGACTTTGTCCTGCACCTTGAGAATGTCAGAAAGTTTTTCATTGTAACTGTCGGACCACAGTGGCGTCTGATCTTTCGCTGAGATCAAAGAAAGGTCGATACGAACGTTTTCACTTCCGTACCGAACGCTGCCCTCCAGGACGTAATTGAGCTTGAGCAGCGGTTCCAACTCCGAAATTGGTTTAGCGCCAAGCTGCCTGGAGGAGGTGGGTGCGATAACGCCAAGGCGTTTTGGATCAAGTCCACCCAGCCGGGTAGTTAATTCGCTGGTGAGGCCATCGGCAAAGTCGGACTGACTTCCGATGGTCGCTAGCGGGCGAACGAAAAGGCGAATCTTGCCTCCCGGCGTGGGGCTTGGAATGGGCGGAGAGGGAATAATGGCGCGCGCAACGAGAATGCCGAACACAACCATAAATGCTATTCCGGCCAGCCAAGCGGACTTTCGTCGGTAAAACGGAATCGCGGTTTGCGATTGAAGCACGATTGCGGGAACCAACTTCGTGCTCGAATCGGCCGGAGGTGGGGAAGCGAGGTTAGGTTCGACGATGGGTTCTTCGGCGAAGTCGTCTTCTTTTACGTCTTGAGGCTCGCGTCCCTGATACCACTTGTCGAGCTCAGAAGGGTAAGCATAGACCGAACTTATTTTGCCGACTTGCAGACGATGAATCGGCAATCCGAGATTCTTTTCCCAACGTTGCACGGTGCGAATTTCGCGCCGCAAATAGGCAGCTATTTCGCCCCACGATTCGAGTCTGCGCTCCTTGCTCGCAGCAGACATTCCAAGACCGGTCGGTTCTGCCATGGCTGGGCTATCCGTCTAGAGAGTTGTACGGGAGTATATAGCGCAATTGCTTCTGGCGAAACAGGCGTTTCATTTTCGACAACGCGACCGCTAGCGAGCAGCGTACGGGGTTGGGTTTACGGGCTGGTGTCCGGATTGATTTTCAGCAGGAGCCGTTGCGCCGCAGCGCCAGGCTCGCAAGAAGAATCAGGAAAGCTGCGCCGGCGAAGAGAAAAGTGAAGGCGCCGGGTTCCGGGGTGGACACCGGGGTGATCACGGGAGTATTCGGAATGAATGGCGTAACTCCCGGAGGAAGCAGCGGAGGAAACAAGCCGGGAGGCGGTGTTTTGGTGCCCGGGTTGGGGCCAGTGGGCAGAGCGGGAATTGCGCCGTCCGGCACGCTGGGGAAAAAGTCGACACCTTCGCCGGGAAGCAGTTCCGCCATGAGTGGCGGGACAAATTCAGGCGCGTTCAATTCTTCCTTGGTGGGTTCGCTGGTTGAAACTGGTTTTGCGGCGATGGCTGAGAGTCGATTTCCGCAGCGCACACGGGCAAGATTTTCGCCATCTGAAATCAGAGATTCGCCTGCAGGAACCAACATGCGATTCCTGGTCCAATAAACTTGATTGTTGCGGCGATAAGAAACATACATTTCGAGCGGTTTTTCCAGCCGAACGGTGCGAGCCGCAGCGATGCGAAAATCGGAATAATGCTTTGCCACCACTGGGTCGTGGGAGGCGGCGGACTGCAGTTCGCGGGCATCGCGAACGCCGCCGGGTACGATCGAGTACGGGAAGATGGGGCGCCGCGACTGCGATGCGGCGGAAAGGCCTAGCTCATCGTTTTGCTTGGGCGCGCCATCGCCATGTGAATCGTCCTGTAAATTCACGGCCTGCGAGTAGACACGCATGTGTGCCTGTTCGGCAGCGCTGTGGCGCAGAAGCTTGACCGTCAAAAAGGCGAACAGTAGGGCCGCGGGAACAAGCAACATCGCGGCTCGCGCAAAGATGCGTGGGAGATGCGAGAACCTAGACTTCGACTTCACGGGGCCGGGCGCGGGCAAGATGTGCGTTCCTCACCGTACCAACAGGCAATTCTGCTGCCGAACGCAGGCACTTGAAGAGGGGATAGAGGGCGAGTCTTCCGCGCCATAAACGAGCGAAAAGCAGGCGCAGCGGAAACATTTTGCACATGCTAAGGTCTTTCACGTAGAAATGCCTAGAAGATCTTGTACAAAGCGGAAAAGTATTTCCCGAATTCCATAGGCCGCTGTGTTCCCAATCGTTGACGAGTGTCACTTGTGAGACACAGAACTCGGTTTGCTGCCTCACGCATTCGGTTTGTGAGGAGGTTTTAGGTAAGTATGAGATCTAAAGGACTTAGCCGGGCGCTTTCTTTCAGTATTCATTCTAATGGGCTTAAAATGCCTCAGCAATGATGAACTTGAGATAGATTGCGTAAGTGTTGATTCTGCTGGACTTACTAGTGGGGGAAGGGAGGATTTGCCATAGAACCACAGAGTTCGGAGAACTAAGTCAATCGTCGACAGATTTAACCGGAAAACGGAGCCGTTCGTGAGTTCTGATTCAGTCGTGGCGTGGGATCGTTTTTCTTGGCGGGCTCGAAGTAGAGCCCGAACCCGGACCGATGGCGGGGAGCGGACGGGCTGGGTACGTTGACCTGGGAGTCGACTATCTGGACCCGTTGGACCCCCAAGGGCTGTTCCGCTATTCCGTTAAACGCTTCGAGAGCCTCGGACACACCGTCACGCTTAGCGCGCACCCAGCATGAACTAAATTTTCAGGGCAGAGACGCTCGCGTACGCAGAGGCTGGTGGAGGAAACGTGGACAAGACATAATGCGGTGCGCGACGAGACCTTGTCGCGAGGCGATTTCTTTGCGAGGTGATGGGGTGATGACGAGGGCGAATCGGAGTTTGGTTGTGATGTTGATTTGTGGATTGGCGTTGGCCGGGAGTGTGCTTGGGCAGGATGCATCCGCGCAAGTAAAGTGCGCTGAGACGTCTTCACAGGAAAAGACCGAGCACGGCGTGAAGGCAGTTAAGTTTGGGAAATTGTGGGATGGGAAAGGGAAGGTTTGGACTAACGCGATAGTGATTGTGGATGGGGAGCGGGTGCGCGAGGTGACTACGGACGCGAAGCGGATTCCGGCGCAGGCCGAGGTGGTGGACCTAACGAAATATTACGGGCTGCCAGGACTGATTGATGTGCATACGCACATGACGCTGTACACGGACGAGACTCCTGGCGTGCCAATGCTGAAACAGGTTGCGAACAATTCTCCTGCGGTCGAAGTATTTCTGGCACGCAAGGGCGCGATGCGCACGCTGCAGGCCGGCGTGACGACGGTGCGGGATTTGGGCTCGGACCAGTATGAGGATCTTGCGATGCGGGACCTGATCAATCGCGGCGAAATGATCGGGCCGAGAATGTTTGTGGTTGGATATGGACTATCAGTGACCAGCACGGCGTATAAAGGAACCAATTCGGCGCCAGGGGCAAACCCTGCCGGGGGAATTGCGGATGGAGTGCCGGAAGTGTTGCGGGCGGTACGGCAGCAGGTGGCGGCGGGAGTGGACTTGATCAAAATGTTCGCCTCGACGGGTACGGATGACGACACCTCTGGATATCAAACTTATGGGTACGACGAGATCAGAGCGGCGGTGGGCGCGGCGCATCAATTCGGAAAGAAAATTGCGATTCATTCGTATGGGCCGGATGGAGCGCGCGACGCGGTGCGGGCGGGCACGGATTCGCTGGAGCACGCGACGGACATGGACGACGCAACGATTGCGGAGATGGCGAAGCGTGGTACGTATTATGTACCGACGATCGATCACAACCGCTACTACATTGAGAACGGAAGCAAGATTGGATATACGCCGGGATTTGAGCCGCGGTCGCAGGCATTTATCGCGCGGAATCTGGAGACGGCGCGCAGGGCGCATCGCGCGGGAGTGAAATTCGCGATGGGATCGGACGCGGTTTACTCGATGTTCGGGCAGAATACGCGGGAGCTCGGATGGTTTGTGAAGGCGGGAATGTCTCCGGAAGAGGCGTTGAAGACCGCGACGAGCAACGCGGCGGATTTGTTGGGGAAGGGGAATGAGTTGGGGGCGGTGGCGCCGGGATACTTTGCGGATTTGGCGGCGGTGGAGGGGGATCCCACGGCGGATATTGGAGTGGTGGTGGAGAAGGTGAAGTGGGTAATGAAGGGTGGCGCGGTGGTGATGAATAGGACGGTGCGGTGAATGGATGCTATGCACTTGCCGGGTTTAGATGGCTGCCCTAAGACGATTTATGATTGTTACTGCGCTCATCATTTTATTGGCGGCCTCCGCATTGTTCGGAGGTCCGCAAGAGGCGATTCCCGGTAGCCGGTTCTTAGAATCGAGAACGGGCAGCGACAGAAAACAAAATCCGCCTTACCGTCTCACTGCCGGCGGCATAGCACTAGCGTATATGCCACAAAGGGCGGTTTCTAACTCAGTATCACCAGTGGTCATTGGGTTATTGTGCGGGTTTCGTTGCAGTTCCGGTGGACCGCAGACCGGGGGATAGCAATATTTCACCTTCATCTGCGGGCTTCACTGTGCAGGCAGACGCTTTCGTCCCGCAGACCCGACCGGGACGCAGAAAGCCCGCAGGAGCGAAAGCGGAAGACAGAATCGGCCCGCTCCGTTCAGAACGCGGGGGGGGGTAGTCGCTATTGCAGAGTGATTACGACTTTGCCGCGGGCGTGATGTTCGGAGAGATAGCGGATCGCTTCGGGGGCTTGGTTCAAGCTGTAACACTTGTCGATGACCGGGGTTACTTTTCCGGTGGCCATGAGTTCGCTCAAGAGGGTCAGGTCCTGTTGATTCAGTCTCGCGATGAAAAAGATGAACTTCTGGCTTATGAACCTTGACCATATCAGCGCGGTGACCAAATGGGTCAGGAGACTGAGGATCCCGCGATCGCCTAGGATTCCGACCATGAGAGTTATTCCCTTGGGATTTAAGAGGCGTCTGCAGGCTGAGAGCGAATGATTGCCGACGTTGTCGAAGATTATGTCGTAACACTGTCCTGAATGACTTTTCGTGAAATCTTCCTGGGTGTAATCAATGACGTGATCCGCGCCGATGGAGCGGACTTTGTCCACATTCCTGGTGCTGCATACTGCGGTTACGTGTGCGCCGAAGGATTTGGCGATTTGTACGGCGAAGGTTCCGACGCCGCCGGCCGCGCCATTGATCAAAACCTTCTGCCCTGGCTGAATCTTTGCCTTGTCTCGGAGGCCTTGCAACGCAGTGAGTGCGGCTACAGGTACGGACGCGGCTTGTTCGAAGGTGATGTTCTCTGGTTTGATGACCAATGCCGACTCGGTAGCGCACAGGTACTCGGCAAAGGCTCCTTTGCACAGGCCGAAGACGGCGTCGCCTGGTTTGAACTGGGTTATGTTCTTGCCAACGGCTTCGACTTGGCCGGCCACATCAACGCCGGGCCGTTTGATTTTTGGTTTGCCCAGCCGGAGGAGTAAGCGAACAATGTACGGTCCGCCTTTCATGAGATGCGAGTCCAGCGGATTGACGCTTGCCGCGCGGACTTTGATTAAGAGTTCATTGTCCGTGGGCATGGGCTTTTCGACGTCGGTGATTTGCAAGACGAGGTCGGGTGGGCCGTATTGTGTGTAGACGGCGGCTTTCATTGGCTCCTCCGCGAGGGGAAACGCTCTAACACGTTTTTCACAGCGGGCTCCAAGTAGCGCCCGAACCCGGTCACGAGGTGGCACCCGCAGCCACTTTGGTTAGCTTTGCCGGTGACACCAGGAGCAGAGCTAGACCGATGGTGACAAACAGAGCTACGCCGACCAGCAGGTGTACGCGTTCGCTCAGGTTGTAGATGGCCTGCACGGCCATCACGCTGGCGTGAGCGATGCTCGACCAAGCGGCGAAGGCGATGAGGCTGCGATGCGCGGACGGGTTACGCGCGGCGAGCAGCAGGAAAACTCCCAGTGTGACGTAGAGGGACAGCATCATCTGCAAGGTTGGTTCATCGCGGACCAGGAACACCAACGGGTAGATTGTAGCTACGAAGAGTATGCCAACGATGATGAGTACGACTTCTTGTGCGCGTGCTCCAAACATTAGTGTTCTCCTGACGAGCCGGAATGGCAGAAAGGAACGGTGCTGGGCTCCCGACCCGGTCGGGACAAGTACCGCCCAGTTACGAAATTCCTGGCTGGGGAGCAGTTGGTCTTCTTCGATAGGTAGAGGAAAACCAAACGCGGAACACCCAGAAAATCAGCAAAATCAGCGGAAGTACACTGAGAAATAGATAAAGGGTGGTGCCGAATAGAGCCGGTGAGAGATGTTGTCCTATCCCCAGCGCGGAAAGCAACCGCAAGGGGCGGTTTGAAGGTCCCAGAAAAAAAGAGCCCGCTGCGATGAACAAGCCAAAACACATCCGCCAGAGATGCCGCACGACGCGTTTGGCTCCTGCGACACCGCCGCCCAGGAGCATGCGAAGATCCCCTGCGCCGGCAAGAAGCATGACCGTGCCCATAAAGAAGTTCATTCCCACGGGAACGCCATCTTCCGGAGGAACCGGGCTGCGCAGCTTTTGCAGCCCGCCCAGCCAAGTGAGGGCACCGAGCGCCAGTGGAATCAGCAGCAGCGCCCAATCGTAGACGCTGGTTTGGCCGTCTCTGCGGCGGGCGGTAAGCCAGGCCGTGAGAATCAGATAGAAGGTGAGAATGCCGCCACCAATATTGCCGGGTTGGTGTTTTAGAACTGCCAGGTACACCGCGAATGCGGACATGATCAGCATCGACGCGACAAAGACTTTTCCGGCCAAGACGTGCCAGCGCCCACCTTTGCGGAAGATCAGGGCAGCGGTGCCGGTGAGCATGCCGACGATTCCGCCGGCGATGTGAACTGGGAGCAGGGGTGAATAGAGCATGGGAGCTTTCCTTGCTTTCTAGATTCGGCTTACTACATACGCGTCGCAGTGCGCGAAAGCCTCATAACCACGAAACCAAAGCAAAATCGATGCGAATCAAATCGGTCCGCGATAGCGTCGCAGCCGGACGGCTGCGAAGAGGAATACCGCGGCGATTATCAGGCCGGTCCACAGACCCGGCGTGCTGAGAAATTGCCTCAGAGTGAGCGCCGATATGACCTCCATTATGGAGCTGTGCGGCGCCGCAGTGGAGGAAGGCTCCGGGCCGGCCAAGCGGTACTGCAGCAGGGCGAGGAAATACGAAGTCTGGAAGACAATCTTCTCGAGTCCCCAGATCACGAACGGAGGCAAGAACGCCCATATAAAAGGCGCGCGCGGCGCCCAAGCTGAAACCAGCAGCAACCATCCGTAGAGGGGCGCGTACCAGAGGCCATGAACGGTCACAATATGGTAGAGCAGCATCAGCGACATGCGGAAGAAGGATATGTGCGCCCAGTATGTCCCGACATTCATGCCGTTGCTCAGCAGGGCTACGCTGCTCAGCAGCAGCATGACAAACTGCGTGGCAACGGTGATGGCAAAACTCAGAAGCGGCAAAATGATGAGGGGAATGGTGAGCTTCGAGAGCACGGTGGTGAGGTCGGAAACCGGCAGCGACTTCCAGAAGAGGATGCTGCGATCGCGGCGCTCTCCGTATAACGCATCGAGAGAGTAGAAAATGCCGACGATAAAAGCCGTCCCCATGATCAGACCCGCCGCTAATTCGTAAGGAGTGTCGAGCACTTTGTGCGCCTGGTCCAGGGTCTTTACGCCACGCATATGGTGCGGCAGAGCGATCAAGAAACCGAACAGGAAGAGAGCGGCCGCGGCGAGCGGCGCAACGTAAATCGAGCGGTACTCCCAGAGTTCGCGGCGAATCGACCAGTAGAGGCGCCGAGCCGCGGGGATGTGCGCGGGCGCGGCTGCTGCTTGCGATTGCAGGGCAGAGTCGGGCATTGCGTTCGATGAAGTGTTCATCGGAGGATTCATCGGGCCGCTCCCTGGTAACTGCTCTGCGCCTGTGCAGCCTGGTTGCCTGTCATGTTCCCAACCACTGCAACGAACAAATCGGCGATGGTGGGTGTGCGCACGTCGCCAAACGCGTCGAGTTGGTTGCGATCGACGCGATCGAACAGCAGAACGCTGCGGCCAAATACCTGGCGCTCGTGAATCGGCTTGAGCGCACGCGCTGCGGCGACCTGATCGGGATGCACGGTGAGTTCCAGAAAGCGCGACTCGAATTCTTCCATGCTGCAATTAAGTACGATGCGGCCGCGATTGATGAACATGACGTCGGTCAGAACGTTCTGCATTTCTTCGACCTGGTGCGTGGTAACGACGATGGTGCGCTTCCCATCGAAGTAGTCGTTCAGCAGGGAATCGTAGAACTGCTTGCGATAGAGGATGTCCAGGCCGAGCGTTGGCTCGTCGAGCACCAGTAATTTCGCGTCTATGGCCATGACCAGAGCGAGGTGAAGTTGCGCGACCATGCCTTTGGACAATTCCTTGACCTTGCTGGCTTCCCGGATGGCGGTCTTGGCAAGAAAACTTTCCGCCTTGGCGCGATCGAATCGGGGATGCACGCCGGCGACGTAGTCGAGGGCGTGCGAAACTTTGATCCATCGTGGCAGCACGGCGACATCGGTAATGAAGCAGACGTCGCGCATCAGCTGATCACGCTCGGTCCAGGGGTCGCGTCCGAGTACCTTCAGTTCTCCCTGGTATGGGGTGAGGCCGACAATGGCGTTGAGCGCGGTGGTCTTGCCCGCGCCGTTGGGGCCGATGAGCCCGAGGATGCGACCCTCTTCGATCCGCAAATCGACGCCATCCAATGCGACGTTTGTGCCGAAGGCCTTGCGGAGACCACGTGCTTCTATCATCGTCATGGCTTCAACGCTCCTCCTCTTTGTCTGGTTTACCTGGGGCTGTCGGCTTCGACCGACGCTTTGCCGCTCCATCGAGCAGTTCTTCCGGCTTGAGGCCGAGCCGCTGAATGGTGGCGGAGACACGGGGCCATTCTTCAGCAAGAAATTTTTGCCGTTCGCTTTGCAGCAGCAGATTGCGCGCGCCGGCATTTATGAAAAAGCCGAGACCTCGTCTGGTCTCAACAAGCCCCTCGTCCGCCAGTTGTTGATAGCCTTTGAGAACCGTGAGTGGATTGACCCGATACTCGGCCGCGACATTACGCACCGATGGCAGGACATCACCTTCTTTGAGCACTTGGTCGAGTATCATAGCGACGACGCGATCCCGAAGCTGGCGGTAAATCGGCTGATTGTCGTTCCACTCACGATTCATCCTGTTTTCCAGTTGGTCCTTTTCGAAGTAACTGTCCGTTTATTTGGATCGCGTCAGGTCCATGTGCGCGTGCATCGGCTTGTCCCCTGGCATCATATAGGTCCAATCCTCGGTGTGGTGGTCGGCGTCAATTGTCGTGAACACGGCGTGGTACATGTGGCCATACTCATTGCCGCCGGAAAGGTCGACAAACTCGAATTCCACCTTTTTTCCATCCGGTGAGACTTTGCCGGTCATGCGCGGACGGTTTCCGGCGTCACAATAATGAACCAGAGTGAGGCGGTCGCTATCCACATAAAGCATCGTGATCGGATGGTCGTACTTTGCAGCATCCAACGGTGTTCCCGCCTCCTGCATTTCGTGCACGAGCGCGTTTCCCCTCGAAGTCACTCGCAGTGAGACCTGCACTGGCTTGTTCATGTCCATGTCGGCTTGCGGCGGGACTACGGTCACCTGACCCTGCCACGAACCAGCCAGAGTTTTCAGGTGGTCAAAGGACTTTTGCGCGTCGGACTTCTGAGCTTCGGATTGGGCGAAAGCCAGGGCTGAGACCGACAGTAGAACAACACCGATGGACATCATAAGACGACGGGATTTCATGTTAATTGTTCCTTTCTGCTATCCGGTTGAAGTTGCCCTCGCGTGATCGGTGGCGAGCGGTCAGCTTTTGAGCGTCGACCGGCGTGTTATAGTTAACTACAACACTATCTCACATGCAAGCCTTATTTTGAGTTTCTTTGTGCCTGAGGCGAGCCGGTAGGAATTCGGTGCTAGCCTAGCCCGAGTGCTTGGGGCACCTGAAAACAAAACCGGGGAAAAGAAGAGGAGGGACAGAGGCCCCGGCGAGGAGAGGATTCCGATGACGGTTTTTCGATCGCAGAAATGAATGCAGCGAGTGGTCCAAGATCGCCCAGATTGGCAGGGAGCGGCGAGCGAAGGCGCGAAATCGAAACAGCTGCTGGCTCGCCAAAGAGAAAGGGCACGGAGAACGCCGTGCCCTGGTCTCTGGTTACGGTAAGTTTGAACGCAAACGAAGCTTCGTGCTTATAGGGCCGGACGCAAAGCTGGGGTTTGGTTGCGAGAACGGAGAAAAGCAAGACCTCCGATCACGAGAGCCGAGCCGGCGAGCAGTGCAAGAACAGAAGGTTCGGGAGTCGGAGTTGTGCCGCCGGATCCGCCAGGGTCGCTGCCAGAACTGAGCGGAACAGTGATGGTGGCGGTCCCGAACGTGGTTCCGGCGAGATTGGGCACGCCGAGAGCCGTGGACAGGGTAGCCGCAAATTGGGCGTCAAGCGAGAGTGCTCCGCCGTTGCCGATGTCAAACAGCGTGACGCCGTTCATTTGTGTGCTGCCGAAATGAACGTTGCCACTGAGTGTATCCGTGGATGTGTTGATGACCAGGTTGCGGAAAGTGACAGTCGTTGAGCTTCCAGTCAGCGAGAAGCCAGAACCGTCGGATTTAAAGATGTCGCCCGCTCCGCCGATGGTTCCGCTGGTGATCGGGAACATGAGAGTCTCAGTGGTAGCGTCAAAGCTCGCTTGTCCGAGCGGGCTCAGAGACAGACCCATACCGCTGAGTGTGGTCACCGTGGAAGGGTTAAGTACCACGGTGGTGTCGCCAGGAACGGAATCGGCGCGAGTTGATGCGGGTGTCAGAAACAAGAGCAACGCCGCGCACAGCACGAGTGCAACGTAGAGCGATTTTTGCATTAGGTCCCCTTGAGAAATTAAATGGTCACTGCGTCTGGGTGAAGAGCACGCTGACTTGGGCGAAGAGCACTCTGAGGCGTCTTCAGGATAGAAAGCGAGAACGAAGGCGTCAACGAGGAGAAAGCTGTAGGGAGTAAATTGCAGAAATTAAATAAGTTATGACGTTCTAGCGTCGCGCGGCGACTGCATAAGCACAGAATACTTTGTCCGGGCGTGAAGGGCCGGGACTAGCGAGCTTCGACCCGCCAGGTGTCGCCGCCCCGGAGGAGTTTGGCCAGGTCGCCGGTACCGCGTTTGGCTTGGACGTCGCGGATTTGCTGGTTGATTACGTCTTCGTAGCGCGGGAGATCGTCCCAGGCGCGGAGGACGCCGATGGGAGTGGGGAACCCTTCGCGGTGCTCCATGTGGGAGAGAAGGAAAGCGTAAGACGGTCGCGGATGATGCGCGTCGTGGATCACTAGGTCAGATTCGGTGATGCCGTTGCCTAGTTGGACGACTTCGATGTCGCCATCGAGCTTGCGGCGAATGCCCTTGTCGCGATTTTTGCCGAAGACGAGCGGCTTACCATGCTCGAGCTGGATGACGTGTTCGCTGCGAGCGTCTTTTTCGGTGATGCCGGTCCAGGCGCCGTCATTGAAGATGTTGCAGTTTTGCAGGATTTCGACGAAGGCGGAGCCTTTGTGGGCTGCGGCGTGTTTGAGAGTGTCTTTCAGATGCGACTGGAAGACATCGACGGAGCGGGCGACGAAAGTGGCTTCGGCGCCGATGGCTAGCGAGATCGGATTGAAGGGGCGGTCGAGGGAGCCGTAGGGAGTGGACTTGGCTTTTTTGCCGATTTCGGAAGTTGGCGAATATTGGCCTTTGGTCAGACCGTAGATGCGGTTGTTGAAGAGAAGAACTTTCAGGCCGACGTTGCGGCGCAGCATGTGAATGGTGTGATTGCCGCCGATGGAGAGGGCGTCGCCGTCGCCGGTGGCGACCCAGACTTCAAGGTCGGGGCGGACGGCTTTGATGCCGGTGGCTACGGCAGGCGCGCGGCCGTGGATGGTGTGGAAGCCGAAAGTGTTCATGTAATACGGAAAGCGGGAAGAGCAGCCGATGCCGGAAACGACGACGAAGTTTTCGCGTTTGATGCCGAGGTCGGGGAAGACGGCCTGGACGGCGGCGAGGATGGCGTAGTCACCGCAGCCGGGGCACCAGCGGATTTCTTGGTCGGTCTGGAAGTCTTTTTTTGTTAGGACTGGTAGTGTTGCGGTGGTCATTTATTTCTCCAAAATCACCCGTCTAAAGAACCTACGCAACCATCTCCGCAATCTTCTGCTCGAGCTCGGATTGCTTGAACGGGCGGCCTTGAATTTTGTTAAGGCCGATGGCGTTCACCAAAAATTTTGCGCGCAGGACCCACAGAAGCTGGCCCATGTTTAGTTCCGGCACCAGGACTGTTTGGTAGCGCTTCAAAACTTCGCCCAGATTTGCCGGCAGCGGGTTCAAGTGGCGCAGATGCACGTGGCCAATGCGATGGCCGAGTTCGCGCTGGGATTTTACAGCGGCGGTGATGGCGCCGTGGGTGGAGCCCCACGCTACAATCAGCAGATCGCCGTCGGGATCGCCTGCGGGAACGATGTCCGGAATGTCCTGGACAATGGCTTCTACTTTTGCGGCGCGGATGCGCACCATGTTTTCATGATTCAGTGGCTCGTAATTGATGTTGCCCGTGACATCTTGTTTTTCGAGACCGCCGATGCGGTGTTCAAGGCCGGGAGTTCCGGGGACGGCCCAGGGCCGTGCGAGAGTGTCGGGATTGCGGCGATAGGGTTTGAAGTCCACAGGATCGGATGCAAATTTCACTTTAAAGTCGGCTATGGAGTCCAGATCGGGAATCTTCCAGGGCTCGGCGCCATTGGCGAGATAGCCGTCACTCAGAATAATGACCGGGACCATGTATTTGACGGCAATGCGGGAAGCTTCGACGGCGGCCCAGAAGCAATCGCTGGGTGTCGCTGGAGCGATGATGGGAATCGGTGCTTCGGAGTTGCGGCCGAAGAGAGCTTGCAGCAGGTCGGCCTGTTCCGTTTTTGTCGGCAGACCGGTCGAGGGACCGCCGCGTTGAATGTCGCAAATGACGAGGGGAATTTCGACAGCTACAGCGAGGCCGAGCGCTTCCGTCTTAAGAGCCATGCCGGGGCCGGAAGTTGTGGTTATGGCCAGCGCTCCCGCATAGGCGGCGCCGATCGAAGAAGTGATGGCCGCGATTTCGTCTTCGGCCTGGAAAGTAATGACGCCAAAATCTTTATATTGCGAAAGTTCGTGGAGAATGTCCGATGCCGGAGTGATCGGATAGCTACCCTGGAAAAGTTTGAGGCCGGATTTTTGCGAGGCAGTGACGAAGCCGAGCGCTAGCGCCTGATTGCCGCTCATGTTGCGATAGAGGCCGGGCTCGAGTTGCGCGGGCGGAATTTCGTAACTGATCTGAAACGCTTCAGTGGCTTCACAGTAAGAATAGCCGGCTTTCATGGCCAGCTTGTTGGCTTCGACGAGCAGCGGTTTTTTGGAAAATTTTTCTTCGATGTAGCGCTTGGTGCCTTCCATCGAGCGGTTGTAGAGCCAATAGCACATACCAAGCGCGAAGAAATTTTTGCAGCGGCTGACGGACTTGGCGTCGAGGCCGAGATGTTCGAGAGCGACTTTGGTCAGGCGCTCAAGTTCAACGGAAAAGAGACGGAACTTATCGAGCGAATGATCTTCGAGCGGATTGGAGGTCATTTGCGCTTTGCGCAAGTCGGTTTCGGCGAAAGCGTCGGAATTGACGATCAGTATGCCGTTGGCCTTGAGGTCGGCAATGTTCATTTTGAGCGCGGCGGGATTCATGGCAATCAGGACATCAACCGCATCGCCGGGCGTGTGGATCTCGTTCGACGAAAAGTGGAGTTGGTAGCCGCTGACGCCGGGAAGGGTGCCGGCAGGGGCGCGAATTTCGGCGGGAAAGTCCGGGAAAGTGGCGATGTCATTGCCGTAGAGGGCGACAGTATTGGTGAACTGGCTGCCGGTGACCTGCATGCCGTCGCCGGAGTCTCCGGCGAAACGGATCACCGCGCGGTCAATGACCTCGCGCTTGTGTTTAGGCAAAGGAATATCGGTGGTCGTGGCCATGCTTCGTTGCAACTCCCCTTGGCGTCTTCCATAGTTCAGGGTTTGTGAGTACCGACCCTGAAACCGGTTTACCTCGAGCCTCCCTGGCATTTCCGATGCTTCCGGAAAGTCTCCCCGGAGAGGCGAACTCGCAAGCCGCACGAAGGTGAAATCGAGCGGCCGATCTCGGCGGAACAGCGTGCAGGTTGGAAGCTGAAGCGAACCGCCAGGAGCCTGAATAAAAATGATAGCACAGCGGGGCTAAGCGGGCGCGAAAGTGCGGGAAAAGTCAACAGCGGGAGTATAAGAGTACAAGTGGGGCGGAGTTTGATGGCTAAAGCGGTGAAGCTGGAGGCGTCTCCCTTGTGAGGGGGGAGGCTCGGCCGGCGGCTTCGTAGAATTGGCGGCGGGTGAGCAGGAGTGTGATGACGATCGCGATGGGAAAAACCAGGCCGATCAGACTGAAGTATGGCGAATAGTGGAGCATTTGCTCGGTGTTGGGAGGGAGGCTGGGGATGCTCATTTTCTCGAACATTGCGCGAACGTTTGCGTCATACGACGGGCTCATCGTTGTGTAGATGGCATTTACGCTGGCCAAAATCTGACTGGCGATGGTGAGCGGATAGCTCCAGCGTTTGAGGAGCAGCAGTCCAATTCCAGGAATCGAGATCAGAGCGAAATTTAGAATATAAATGGCGATGGCGGCGGGTCCGAAGAGTACATGGCCAAAATACGCCGCAGGAATTGAATTGGGCAGGAACGGGATGAATGGAATGGCGATTACAAAAGAGCCTAGATACCAGCCGACGATGCGAATGGCCAGAGGGCATTCTGGATTGTTGAAAACGGCCATGGCAGAGGGGGAACGAGGCGGTTCGAGGGCTGCCGAAGACTGAAACTCCGCGGCGACCGAGCGGCGCGTGAAAAGGACCAGCCACCAGATTGAAACGGCGGTGGGGATGCCATAAATAACTCCAAGGATCGCTGCCAAAGATCCTTGCGAAACTCTGGGGTCGGCCGGGGTCGCAACAAAAAGCGTTACAAATATGACGACGATTCCCATCAGTCCGAAGAACAGCATTAGACCCGCAATCGTCAGGAGAGAGAGGCGCGCCCAGTTGCGCAGGCGAATCACTTGAATGCCCACGACGACGACAAAAAGCGCGCACAACAGTAGGAAGATCCAGAAAAACACGAGGACGTGACGGAGGTAATCGGGCAAAGCCGGGCTTACAGCAAGATGTTGAGAAAAAGAAAACAGGATTAGCGAAGCGAGGCTGGAAAACGCTCCTAGTGCGCCGCCGAGAATTGCGAAAATGCCTGCGACAATGATGGACGTGGAAGCGCGCGGGGCGGGAGGCATGCACAAGTTTTATAGCAGGGCGAGAAGTAGCGGGGAAGGAAATTGCCGTGTACCGGGCGCTTGACACTTCGCTTTCTTTTCGCCTAGAGTGGTTGTGGAAAACCGCCTGTCGGAAGGCGGCGGCTATCAATACCAGAAAGCAGAAGCAAGATGGCCACCTAAAGTGGCCGCTACAACGGCCCAGAACGGGAAGACAAAAGCACACAACCGGAATGGGTTGTGTCACGGAGGCAAGCCATGGCCCTCACCAAGAGACAGAAAGAAGTGCTGGATTATCTGGTGGCTTTCGAAACCAAGCACGGGTACGCGCCGAGTTTTGAAGAAATCGGCAAGGGGTTGAAGCTGACTTCGCTGGCGACGGTGCATAAGCACATCACTACGTTGGAGAAAAAAGGATTTATCCGGCGTGGCTATAACCAGAGCCGGTCGATTGAAATTGTGCAATTGCCCAAGTCGGTGAAGGATCAGGTGACGGAGCGAAGGGTGCAAGAGTTGCCGCTGCTCGGAAGAATCGCGGCGGGCCTGCCAATAGAAGCAGTTGAGGAACGTGAAACATTTTCCCTGGGAGATTTTGCGCGGGGCGGAAATTCGTTTGTGTTGCAGGTGAAGGGGAGCTCCATGATTGAGGATCACATCATGGACGGCGACTTTGTGGTCTGCGAGCAGACGCAAGTGGCGAACGCCGGCGATATTGTGGTCGCGCTGGTGCGGAATGACGAAGCGACGCTGAAGCGTTTTTATCGCGAAGGGCAGGGGAAGGTCCGATTGCAGCCGGCCAATTCGGAGATGGGTCCGATCATTGAAGCGGCTAGCGATGTGAAGATTCAGGGGCGGGTGATTGGAGTGCTGCGGAAATACTAGAGCGAAGAATGAAGTAAAGACGAAATGAACTAATGAAATAACGATGATCGACGAGCAATGTATATGCCGGTCTACCAGCTTCTGCCTATCCCAAAGTTACACGAATGAACGATACACTTGAGACATCGCGGCGTTGCTGTCGGTCGGTGCGGTGTTTGCTCTCTGAAAGGCGGGCGGGATTGAATTCCAAATGTGGAATTTTGTGCCGGCTGAGGGAAGTGCTTGCGCTTTTTGTGATGTTCACGATGACTTTGGCCGTGCCGGAGCGAGCCGAAGCTTATTCGGTGATGTCCCACCAGGCCATTATTGACGTGGTGTGGGAATCGAGCATGAAGCCGGCGATCCGCAAACGGTTTCCAAACGCAATTGAGGATGAAATTAACCGCGGACAGGCCTATGCGTATGGTGGCGCGATCATTCAGGATCTGGGCTACTACCCGGGCGGCAATCCGTTCTTCAGCGATTTGACGCATTACGTGCGCAGCGGCGATTTTGTGCTGGCAATGCTGAGCGATGCACAGGACGTCTATGAGTATTCCTTTGCGCTGGGATCGTTGGCGCATTACGCGGCGGACAACAATGGCCATCGCGAGGGAACGAATCGGGCAGTACCTTTGTTGTATCCCAAACTAAAAAAGAAGTACGGCGATTTTGTGTCGTATGAAGACGACAAACTGGCGCACGTGAAGACCGAATTCGGATTTGACGTGCTGGAAGTTGCCAAAGAGCGTTATGCGCCGGAAAGTTATCACGATTATATCGGATTCGAAGTTTCACCACGCGTGCTGGATCAGGCCTTCCAGGAAACCTATGGCCTGGACCTGAAGAAAGTGCTGACCAATCAGGATCGGGTATTCAATTCTTACCGTCATGCGGTGAGCAATTTGCTTCCCAGGGCCACGCGCATTGCGTGGCACTTGAAAAAGGATGAAATCCAGAAGGATGAGCCGGGCATCACTAGGAATAAATTTTTATATAATTTGCGCCGTTCGAACTACGAGAAGGAATGGGGAAAGGACTATACGCACCCGACGTTCGGCGACAAAGTGCTGGCATTTATTTACCGGATTTTGCCGAAGATCGGGCCGTTGAGAGTATTGCAATTCAAGACTCCGACTCCGGAGGCGGAACATATGTTCGAGAAAAGCTTCAACGACACGCTCGACCAGTTCCGGGCGCTGTTAAAAGAAGAGCGCGAAGTGGGCAAGCCTTCAGTCACGAATAACAATTTCGATATCGGAGCGATCAGTGCTCCGGGAGAATATCACCTGAGCGACAGCACTCACGCCAAGCTCCTGGATCAACTTGCGGAACGGCAATTTGCCGGAGCGCCCCCTGAGATTTGCGCTGAGTTGGTGAGTTTTTTTGAAGCGCCTGGTTTGCCATCCAGCGTCAAAAAAGACCCGAAAGCCTGGGCCAAAGTGCAAAGCGAGTTGGAGCAGTTGAAGAATTCGCCTGCCGAGCACAAGATAGCTGACGTTGCGAAGTGACTGTTGTTTGTGTTTCAGGCTGTGCATGTAAGACACAGTTTTGATCCATTCAAAAAACTGCTGTAGTGGCAACCACCCGACGTGAAAGAATGTTCGGCTGCGCAAAGGCGCGCAGGCTTAACGATGCCAGGGAGCAAGCCCATCCGAAAATTGCTGGCGGCGAATCGCAGTGAAATTGCCATACGGATTTTCCGTGCGGCGAATGAGCTGGGTTTGCGAACCGTCGCTGTGTATTCGAAAGAGGACCGGTTGGCGCTGCACCGGTTCAAAGCGGATGAGGCGTATGCGATTGGAGAAGGTAAAGGACCTGTCGAGGCATATCTCGATATTGCCGGCATCGTAGCGCTGGCGAAAGCCAAGGGCGTTGACGCCATACATCCGGGATACGGTTTTTTGTCGGAGAATCCAGCGCTGGCGAAAGCTTGCGCGAAAGCGGGAATTATTTTTGTCGGCCCCACGCCGGAGCTGCTGGAATTATTGGGCGACAAGACTACGGCGCGTGGACTGGCGATTTCGGCCGGTGTTCCGGTTTTGCCCGGAACCGAAAAGCCGGTAAAGGGTTTTGCCGAGGCGAAGAAAATCGCCGCTGAGATCGGCTACCCGGTGATGGTAAAAGCCGCAATGGGCGGCGGCGGCCGCGGCATGCGTGTGGTGCACTCGGAATCAGAGCTTGCAGCGAGGCTGGAAGAAGCGCAAAGCGAAGCGCGGTCAGCGTTTGGTGATGCCAGCGTATTTTTGGAAAAGTTTTTGGCGCGTGCAAAACATTTGGAAGTTCAGATTCTTGCCGATACGCACGGAAATTTGCTGCATTTGCATGAGCGGGACTGCTCGGTACAGCGACGTCACCAAAAAGTCGTGGAGGTTGCGCCCGCAGCGAATTTGCCGGCCAGCGTGCGCACGGAATTGTGTGATGCGGCGACGCAACTTGCGTGCAAAGCGAAATACGTCAATGCGGGCACGGTCGAGTTTTTGTACGACGTAGATTCGCAGAAGTGGTATTTCATCGAAGTGAATCCGCGCATTCAGGTGGAGCACACAGTCACCGAAATGGTGACGGGAATTGACCTGGTGCAGGCACAGATACTGGTGGCGCAGGGGCATTCGCTACACGACGGCACGATGCGGCTACCGCGGCAGGAAAGCGTGCCGCTGTATGGAGCAGCTCTGCAGTGCCGGGTGACCACAGAAGATCCAGAAAAGAATTTTGCGCCGGACTACGGAAAAATTTCCACGTATCGATCGCCAGCGGGATTTGGGATTCGGTTGGATGGCGGAACGGCCTATGCGGGGGCCTCGCTGGCGCCCTATTACGATTCGCTGCTGGTGAAAGTGACGGCGTGGGGCACGAATTTACCGGAGGCGTGCCAGCGCATGGACCGTGCGCTGCGCGAATTTCGCATTCGCGGCGTCAAGACGAATATTCCGTTCGTGGAGAACGTCGTCAATCACGTGAAATTCCGCGCGGGTGAAGTGACCACGTCGTTTCTGGACGAGCATCCGGAGTTATTCAAGTTTCCCAAGCGTGGCGACCGTGCGACGAAATTACTCACCTACCTAGGCGACATCATTCTGAACGGTAACCCGGAGGTAAAAGGGAAGCAGATACCGACGAGCTTCGAGGTCGCGGCGGTTCCGGTGACGTCGGTTGTGGAGCCGAAGGCTGGCACGCGTCAACTGCTGCAAAAGCTTGGACCAAAGAAGTTCGCGGAATGGGCAAAGAAAGAAAAGCGCCTGCTGATTACCGACACGACTTTTCGCGATGCGCACCAGTCGTTGATGGCGACGCGGGTTCGAACGCACGATTTATTGGCGACAGCGCCGGCCGTGGCGGAAAGATTGCCGAATCTCTTCAGTATCGAAATGTGGGGCGGCGCCACGTTCGATACGGCGTTGCGATTCTTGCATGAAGATCCGTGGCAGCGGTTGCGGCAATTGCGCGCGGCGGTTCCCAATATTTGTTTTCAGATGTTGTTGCGCGGAGCAAATGCGGTCGGCTATGCGTCGTACCCTGACAACGTGATCCGCGAATTTGTGCGACAAGCATATGCCGAGGGTATGGATATTTTCCGGGTGTTCGATTCGCTGAATTCCATCGAAAATATGCGCGTTTCGCTGGACGCGGTGCTGGAGACGGGCGCCGTTTGCGAAGGGGCGATCTGCTACACCGGGGACATTCTGGACGGCAACCGGCCGAAATATTCGCTGAAATATTATGTGGCGCTCGCCAAGCAACTGGAAAAACTGGGCACGCATTTTCTGGCCATCAAGGACATGGCCGGACTGTGCAAGCCCTATGCGACATTCGAACTCGTGAAAAAGTTAAAGGAAGAAATCGCGCTGCCGATTCATTTTCATACCCACGATACGAGTGGAATCAACGCGTCTTCTATATTGAAAGCGGCCGAAGCTGGCGTGAATATTGCGGACGGTGCGGTGGCTTCGATGAGCGGTGGAACCAGCCAGCCGAACTTGAATGCGATTGTCGCGTCGCTGCGCAATACGCCGCGCGACACCGGACTCGATCTGGAAATGTTGAACGAGTGCTCGGATTATTGGGAAACGGTGCGGGCATATTATTTGCCGTTCGATTCGGGACCGAAGTCAGGCAACGCGCGCCTTTACGAACACGAAATTCCTGGCGGGCAGTACACGAACTTGCGCGAACAGGCAGTATCAATGGGACTGGGACACCGCTGGCGCGAAATCGAACGGATGTACGCCGAGGTGAATCAACTATTCGGCGACATTGTGAAGGTGACGCCATCGAGCAAGGTGGTCGGCGACATGACGTTGTTTCTGATGGCCAAGGAAATGACGCCGGCGGAGGTATTGAATCTGGACGAGAATCACGACGTTTCGTTTCCAAATTCCGTCGTGGAGATGTTTTCCGGCGTGCTCGGCGTTCCGCCGGGTGGCTGGCCGAAGAAAATCGAGAGAATACTGCTGCGGGGTGCAAAACCGGTGAAAGTGCGACCCGGCGCAAGCATGCCCGCAATGGATTTCACAGCGGAGAAAGAATCACTGGAGAAAAAGATTGGCCACGCGGTTTCGAACGAAGACTTGCTGAGCTATCTGCTGTACCCGGAAGTGTTCGTGAAATTCGATAAATTCAGGCAAGCGCATTCTGATGTGAGCGTGCTGCCCACGCCGGCTTTTTTCTACGGCTTGAAATCCGGCGAAGAAATCACGGTAGAGATCGAAGCCGGCAAAACATTGATCATAAAATTCATGACGGCCAGCGATCCGCATCCGGACGGCACGCGAACTCTATTTTTTGATTTGAATGGCCAGCCGCGCGAAGTGAATGTCCGCGATAAAGCTTTGCGCATCATGGAACGCGCACACCCCAAGGCTGATCCCGCCGAAGCCGGGCAAGTAGGTGCGACTACGGCGGGCGTGATCACTGGAATCGCGGTGCAGTTGAACCAAAGCGTGGAGCGCGGTGTTAAACTGATGACATTGGAAGCCATGAAAATGCAATCGAATATCTATGCGCCAGTCGCCGGCCGAGTGACTAAATTGCTGGTAGCTCCAGGACAGAACGTGGAAGCCAAAGACCTGCTTGTGACGATCGCACCGTGAGCGACGGACAACTCCGCAGACACGAAAAATTCCGATCGAAGTTCCTGCGCAACCAGCGAAGCCTGGTTGTGTATTTGCCGCCGGGTTATGAGGAACATCCGCAGCGGCGCTTCCCTGTGTTGTATCTGCACGACGGACAAAATCTTTTTGACGGCTCGACATCGTTTATTCAGGGACAGGACTGGCATGTCGGACCGACGGCTGACGCCGAAATTCATGCGGGCAGCGTGGAGCCGCTGGTCATCGTCGGAATCTATAACACCGGAAAATCACGCATTCAGGAATACACGCCGACGCGGGTGCAGCGACTGGGCGGCGGGCGCGCTGATCGCTACGGAAAATTCCTACTCGAAGAAGTCAGGCCGTTTATGGACTGCGAGTATCGCATCGAGAGCGGCCCGCAACGCACCGGGATTGGCGGTTCGTCTCTGGGAGGCCTGGTGTCTCTGTATCTGGGATTATCGCGGCCCGATGTGTTTGGGAAAATTGCGGCGCTGTCGCCGTCCGTCTGGTGGAACCAGCGCGTGATCCATAAATTTGCGGCAGGAATGAACATCGAATCACGCCCGCGCATGTGGTTGGATATCGGAACGCGTGAAGGCCCGCGCATGGTTGAAGATGTGGAACGATACCGCGACATTCTTTTGCAACGCGGCTGGCAGTATGAGCGCGATCTGCACTACGAGCGCATCGAAGGCGCCGAGCACAACGAAGCGGCCTGGGCCCAGCGGGTCGGTCCTTTTCTGCGGTTTTTGTTCCCCGCCGGATAAAGGCGGGTTATACTTCGCGGCCTCACCAGCCTTGCGGAGGTTTTGCTTGCCGGAAGAGCAACCACTCACAATTCTTTGCGTCAGCTCGTATGAAAAAGGCCAGGAATTTCTGCGCACCTGTAAGGAGGTGGGGTGCCGGGTTTATTTGTTGACGGTGGAGAAGCTGCGCAATGGCGACTGGCCGCGCGAAGCAATCGACGAAATGTTCTTCATGCCGGAAGAGTTGCCGCTGCCCGCGCTTTTGAACGCGGTGAGCTACGCCGCGCGCACACGGAAAATCGACCGCATCGTCGCTTTGGATGAATTCGACATGGAAAATGTGTCGGCGATCCGCGAGCACCTGCGTATCCCGGGGATGGGCCTGACGACCGTCCGATACTTCCGAGACAAACTGGCGATGCGGGCGCGCGCGAAAGAAGCTGGAGTGCTGGTGCCGGAATTTGTGCATGTCTTGAATCACGACGAGCTGCGCGAGTTTATGTTCCGTGTGCCCGCGCCGTGGCTGCTGAAGCCGCGTTCGCAGGCATCCGGCATTGGTATGAAGAAGATCCAGCAGCCGGACGAATTGTGGCCGTGGCTGGACAAACTTGGCGACGAGCAGTCACATTTCCTGCTGGAGCAATTTGTTCCGGGCAGCGTTTTTCATGTGGACAGCGTGGTCAACGAAAGGGAAGTGTTGTTCGCCGACGCCCACGCTTACGGCATTCCGCCGCTCGACGTTTCGCACGCCGGTGGCGTTTTTACTACCAGGACGCTTGAGCGTGATTCCCAGGACGCGAAAGCGCTGCAGGCAGTGAATAAGAAATTGATCGAGCCGCTGGGGCTGCTTCGCGGTGTCACTCACGCCGAATTTCTGGAAGCGCATTCCGACGGCAAGCTATATTTTATCGAGATCGCAGCGCGCGTTGGCGGGGCGTACATTTCCGACGTGGTCGAAGCGGCAAGCGGCATTCGTTTGTGGCGGGAGTGGGCCAGGCTGGAGGTAGGCGCGGGAAAATTGCCGTATTCGCTGCCACGGCAACGCAAGGACTATGCCGGAGTGATCGTGTCGTTGGCGCGGCAGGAAGAACCGGATACTTCCGCCTACAGCGATCCTGAGATCGTGTACCGCGTTAAAAAATATCATCACGCTGGATTTGTGGTGAAGTCGCCTGATCCGGCGCGCGTGAAAGAGCTGCTGGAAAGTTATTCGCGGCGTTTCGTCACGGATTTTCTTGCCACACAGCCGGTGCCGGACAAGCCTTCGAGCTAAAGTGTGGCCATAGCTCGGTCAAGCCGCTTACGCTGTGGCCGTCGTTCCGAGGAGCCTGGGTGCGGCAGGCAGGCGAAGCGGCGAGGAATCTTTCTTGGTTCTCGACCGGCTAGAAGCTGCCTCGGTTCGCTCGAAATAACGGCTTAAAGGCTTCTACTTCCCGTCATTACAGGTTGCGATACCGTGTCGCCCGCAGCCACCCTGGCCCTTGGCCAGTAACGGCACTGCCCTTCAGGGTAGTTACTTTCTCGCACTCAACACTGATACGTTGTTTGCAGTGAACTTCCCGCGGGACTAAAGTCTCTAATCACCCCGCCAAGAATCTGGATGGGGTGGCCTGTCCCTTGGGAGGTTTCATGTGGGGGAGCGATAAGAAGCCGGGAACGCCGCAAGTCGCGCAACCGGAGCCGAAAAACTTTGCCGTAAATCAGAATCAGCCGCCGAAGTCAGCTCCGGCGACCTGGGAGGGAAATACAGCGATGAGTACAAGTCCATTGGGTGCGACCGGCGACCGTGCGACAGCGCGGCTCGGTTCTAGCCTGCATGTGAAAGGCGAAATCACCGGGAGCGAAGATCTTCTGATCGACGGCTCGGTGGAAGGGTTGATCCAACTCGATGAGCGCAAGCTCACCGTGGGAGCGACCGCGAAAGTAACCGCCGACATTATCGCCCGCGAGGTGGTGGTGTACGGCACGGTGAAGGGCAACCTTCGCGCGAAAGACCGGATTGAGATCAAGAAAGACGGTTCGGTGAATGGCGACCTGACCACGGCGCGCATCATGATCGAAGACGGCGCCTACTTCAAGGGCTCGATCGAAATTGATAAGAGCGGCGAGAAGGAAACCAGCAGCGCGTTCTCGAAGTCAGCAAACGCTACCGCGCCGGCAGCAACGGGCCCCAAGAGCATTTAGTCAAATTCAATTTGTACCTGCCTTGAGTTACAACGGCGCGGAGTGACTTCCGCGCCGTTTGCTTTGGGTACGCCGCGCAGGCTCGAAAATCACTCCGCTCGTGCTTGGCTGGGTTGAGGATTCGGCGCTTCGATCCGACAGTCGAGGCTTCGTTAGTTGCCGGATCATTCTCGCTGTGCGCTTTTGCTTGGATTGTTTCCTGACCGCCGGGCCGCGTTCTTCGTAACGAACTCCCTGGTGCAGGATCAACCAGACCAGTCGACACTGTCGATGGGCAATGGCCCCGATGGGTTGGTTATGTCCTAGGCGCGGGACCGAGCGGCGATACACCATCTCGAAAATACTTCCTTTAGTCCTGGCTGCGGCGTTAGCCGTCTGGTTGAGAACGCGCCGCATGTGGCGGTTGCCCTTCCTAGACCGGTGGCTGTATTGCGCTGTCGATTCCATGACCACTTCCTCGACTTCTTGCTCGAGCAGCCATCGAGCTAGCGACCGCAGTTGTTCGGAGTTGCTAGCGAACATCCGCCGCTCAAACTGATACTCCCCGTCGACTTCAATCTCAGAGAAATCTTTGCGCTGACTGCGTCCGGTTTGACCGTTGTGCAACCGGAGCCGCGTGCCGTTGGCGATCGGCACCATTACTCCGGCGAGTGGGTCTTCATCGGGCGGGCCACGTTGACGACTCGCGGCAGCGGCGTTCAGACCGGTTCGACCGCAGCCATCGGCGGCGAATCTGTGGCGGCAACGTTCGTGGATATGAATACGCTAAACGTCGCTACACCCGCTCTGAATGCAGGCAAATATCGGGTCGAGGTTACCAATCCCCGCGGCGAAACCGCTTGGCTCGATGCAAGCTTTACCTACCACTGATCGCCTTCACCATTCGCCGAGTCCCCGTTAGGAGGCTGACACGCGCCCAAACTTGTCCGAGCGTCGCAACCTGCATGGATTTGTCTTCCCCGGTCATCGCGCGCTCGATCTTTCTACCTAACTTTTCGCTGGCGAAGCTCATCCAAATCGAAGTAAAAACAAGCAGCGCCATTTTGTAATGCGAGGTCATTTATGAAAACACGAAAACTTGGCAATTCGGATCTCCAACTAACGCCAGTGGGATTTGGCGCATGGGCCATTGGAGGCGGCGGCTGGGAATTTGCTTGGGGAAATCAAGAGGACGCGGATTCTGTTGCGGCCATCGTGCGCGCCCTGGAACTGGGCGTCAATTGGATCGACACCGCCGCTGTATACGGCACCGGCCACTCCGAAGAAATCGTCGCGCAAGCGCTGAAACAATGGAAAGGCGAGCGGCCTTACGTCTTTACAAAATGTAGTCTTCGCTGGGACGCAAATCGCAAAACGCGTCAGGACCATTCGGCTGCGTCGATTCGTCAGGAGTGTGAGGACAGTTTGCGCCGCCTGCAGACTGACGTGATTGATCTGTATCAAATGCATTGGCCGCCGTCCGATAACGGACCGAAACTTGAGGAAGCCTGGCAGGCGATGAGCGACTTGCAGAAACAGGGCAAAGTCCGATGGATTGGCGTTTCGAATTTCTCTCCGGAGCAAATGGAACGGGCCGCGAAAATTGCGCTGGTAACGTCAGACCAGCCGCCGTATTCCCTCATTCGCAGGCAAATCGAACAAGATGTTCTCCCGCATGGTTTGAAGCATGGCATCGGCGTCGTCAGCTACGCACCCATGGCGTCGGGTTTGTTGACCGGCGCGATGACCCACGAACGCGCTGCTGCGTTGCCCGCCGACGATTTTCGAAGCCGCAATCCTGAATTCAAAGATCCCAAGCTTTCGAAAAATCTGGAACTTGTGGAACGGCTCCGCAAAGTCGGCGCTCGTCACGGCCGCGGACCCGGTGAAGTCGCAATCGCCTGGGTGCTGCGCCATCCCGCGATTACCGGGGCGATTGTGGGCGCTCGCAACGCCAAGCAGGCCGAGGGCGTAATGCGCGCCGGCGACATGAAATTGACCGCGGAAGAGATCAGCGAAATCGAAGGAGCAGCCACGGCAGCGACGGCTCGGTAGCGCGAGTCCAAAAAGAGAAATGAGCCGCATTGCGAGTTTAGAGTTAGCTTCAGAATCCAGCGATTGCGTTTACAGTAGTTATCGTCGCGCCGCAGAGAAGCAATCACAAGGAGAGATAGAATGGATCTCGGCTTAAGAGGCAAACTCGCCGTAGTGTCTGGATCGACCGCCGGCATCGGATTCGCGATTGCCAGGACTTTGGCGCGTGAGGGGGCGCGCATTGTCATCAACGGGCGGACCGAGAAGCGCGTCTCTGCCGCGGCGGAAACAATTCGCATGGAAATGCGCGGTGCAGAAATACAGGAAGTGGCCGCCGATTTGGGAACCGCTGTAGGAGTCAAACAGCTCACCGAACAAGTTCCCACCGCCGATATCCTGGTCAACAATCTCGGGATTTTTGAGATTAAGCCGTTTCTCGAAATTTCCGACGAAGATTGGCTGCGTTTCTACGAAACCAACGTTCTCAGCGGCGTACGCTTAACCCGCCACTATCTGCCGGAAATGCTGCGTAAAAACTGGGGCCGGGTGGTTTTCATTTCCAGCGAATCCGGCCAGCAGATTCCCAGCGAAATGGTGCATTACGGCATGACCAAGACGGCGCAAATCGCAGTTGCGCGTGGCGTGGCGGAATCCGTCGCGGGCACGAACGTTACCGCGAATTCGGTGCTGGTTGGGCCAACCGCATCCGAAGGCGTGGGCGATTTCGTGCAATCGATGGCCCGGCAACAGGGCATTTCAAAGGAGCAAGTGGAAAAGGAATTCTTCGACAAGGCGCGTCCGAGTTCACTGCTCAAACGGTTCGAAACGCCGGAGGAAATCGCCGCGGTGGTCGCATTTGTCGCCAGCACTCAGTCAGCAAGCATCAACGGCGCCGCGGTAAATGCCGACGGCGGCGTAATCCGCAGCATTTTGTAAAAGGAATCAAATGATTCCCATTGGGGGGCCTGGGCAAGCCAGGGCGCAGCATGCTGCGCCCTAGCAAAGGAAAAGTTCGGCGGAGCTTTCAAATCCGCTGATAATCAGGCCGCCAGTTCTGCACCATCTGCTTGATCGCCTTGCGCTGGCTCATCTTGGCGTCCAGAACTTTACGAGCCAACACAGGAAGTTCCGCGTCGCAGGCGAAACGCAGCGCAACCAACTGGTTGATCGTGAATTCTTCGATGCGCGGCTTCAGATCGTCAGGCAACAGTCTCTCGTAACGTAAACGCTCTTCGAGCCGGATGACACGATCTTGGACGCCAAGCGCAAAAATCCGCGCTAGAAACGCCAGCACCAAAAGCGCGATCGAAACCAGAATGGAAACGATAAAACCAGCCAGCACGGTGAGGCTAATAGCGGAGTGTGCAGAAATTCTGAATGTGGAAACAATATCCCAGATTACGTTCAAAAGCAGTACCGGTATCACGAAAAAGTGAAACGCCGGCACAATTTTCCCGTGACTCGCAAAAGTTTGTTCGTTCATCGAATCTCCTCTTGGAAGGAATATTTCGGTTGTATGTCTACTGGAATGTCCGAGACCCGGCTGAATGCCTGCTTCAAATGGTCCGGCAGAACCGCATACTTTGCAAACCATGCCGCGGTGCGAGCGCGGTCGCCGGTGGCTTCTTGCTCCAACAATTCTTTTGCCAGCGCCTTGATTGTGTCCGGCATTTTCTCCAGCACCACGGCGTACCGCCCGCTCGCCGCGTCGCGAGTCACGGCTCCGCGTTCGATCATGTAGTTGAACTCCATCATCTCGCCACGGCCGTGCGGCTCCGCAACGCCAAAACGAATCGTGCGGAAATTTCCCGCCACATAGGAAATATAGTCGTCGTCCAACTGCTCTTTGCTAATCGCGCCGTGATCGGCCAGCCACTTCAGGCAGAACATCCCAACCACGTCGGCCTTAGCCTCTTCCAGAGCAGAGTAGTCTCCGCCGATGGCCTCGCGAATATCTTTTTTGCTTCCTGCGATCCGGGAATAATCTGGTCCCAGCTCGTGAGAAATTTCGTGCGCCAGTGTATCTGCCAGGTAACCGTTTCCGCTGGCGCGTCCTGCCTGGTCTTTGCCTAACAGTCGCTGTGCAACCGGCAGAATCACCTCGTTCACCCGCGCATCCATGAAATTCTTAAAGAAAATCTTCTTGCTGCCTTTCGCCTCATGTACTCGCGCGTCGTTTGGCAAATTGTCCGCAACCGACTGGTAACCGTGCAGCAGGTCGCCGGTTCGAAACGGAGCGTCCATCACTTCCATCGGTGTCACGTGGCCGCGCTTCGAAGGCAAATCCAGTTTGGACAGTGGCAACGCCTCCTGCAGTTCCGCTATGAATTTCTGATAAATCGCCAGCTTCTGGCTTTCCGCATCGTTTCGCACCAGCACTGCCGCTCCGTAAGAAGTACGCACTCCCAGCAGATTGTCGAGGTAGCTTTCGTACGGCGCCAGAATCAAGTCGAATTTCGGATCTTTCAGATCGAGCCAGGCCAGATCGCTCGCGTAATATTCATCGTTCAGCAGAGCGTCTGCGCGCATATTCAGGAATTTCGAAAACTGTGGATCGTCGCTCAGCTTCGCCGCTTCCCGCAAATCCTCGGCCGCAGGTTTCAGAAATTCCGCAAATGTTATGTGGTACGGCACCGCTTGTAGACGGCTTCCATCTCGCAGCAAGACAGACTGTTCGTTATAAACTGATTTCTTTTGTTCTGGGTGTGCCGTGACATATTGTTCGACGTCCGGCTGCGATAAATCCCTTGGATATAGCGCACGCCCTCGCGGCGCAGGTTCGGTCCCAATAAACGGCCGCAACTCGTCGATCAAATCGTATCGGCTGCCGTTTATCGCCATGAAGCGCAAGACCTTCTTGTCCAGCGGATCCGGGCTACCCTGTAAGCGCACATAAAGCTTCAGCCCTTCCGGATCGCTCTGCCTCCAATAAATCTGCTCGACGCAATTCGCCGCGTCCACCAGCCTTTCCACTAATTTCTGCTCGCGCTCGCTCAGTCCGGCGCGATTAAAAGGCATCTCGATCGGCTTAAATTTCGCCAGCCGCGAATCAATATCCGCCGCCACACCCAACGGCGCCGCAATACCTGTCACAGCGTTCGTTTTGCGGGTCGCGCTTTTCACTTTCTCGTGGGCATGAATTCTGAATAGCAGCGGAGAAATCAAGATGAACAACACTAGCGGGACCAGAGGCCTAATTCTTGGAAAGTTCATGGACAAAATTGTAGCAAACGCGGGCCGCGACTCGCTAAACGGCCGTTAAATGCCGGCAAAATACGTTGGAGACTTTTCCTTATTTCCGGCATCTAATACAGGTAAAACAGGAGAAGGTTCAATGCCCAAAGCACTGTGGGGTGGAAAAGTAGTCGCGGAAAGCACTGATTGCGTCGTCGTGGAAGGGAACCAGTATTTCCCGGTCAGCGCCGTGAAAAAGGAATACCTAAAATCCAGCGCGCACACTTCGATTTGCCCATGGAAAGGCACCGCGCATTACTATCACCTCGACGTGGACGGAATGCGCAACGAAAACGCAGCTTGGTTTTATCCCGATCCCAAGCCCGCAGCGAAAGAGATTACCGGCCGAGTGGCTTTTTGGAAAGGCGTTCGCGTCGAGTAACGAGCAGAGTGCTGCGCCGCACAGTTTTGCCAAGCTAACGCAGCTACTTCGCCATCTCGTTCTTAAAGATGCTGCCGCCCTTCATCACAAACCTCACATTCCCGAGTTCCTTAATATTTTTCACCGGATCGCCAGTCACCGCGATAATGTCCGCGTAAGCGCTCGGGGCGACCACTCCCAGCTCGCCCTTTTCATCCAACAAATCGGCCGCGCGCGAAGTTGCCGCGTGGATCGCCTCCATCGGCGTCAATCCAAACTGCGTCAAGTACGGAAACTCCTGCGCCATCGGCTCCGTCCATTCGATTCCTCCCATGTCAGTTCCATACACAATCTTGATTCCCGCCTTCACGGCTTTCTGAACCGACGCACCATGCACCTCGGCGCGCTTCCGGTCACGCGCGCCCGCCTCGGTGTTTTCCGGCGCCCAGTCGCCGTAGTACGCCGCAATTGTCGGGCAATACCACGTGCCTTGCTTTGCCATCTGCGCGATCTGCGCGTCGGTGATCTCCAGTCCATGTTCGATCGAATCGCATCCGCCATCCAGTGCGCGCTGCAATCCGATTCCGTTGTACGCGTGGCATGCAACTTTTTTCCCCCAGCCGTGCGCCTCGTCCACAATCGCTTTCAATTCCTCCACCGTCAGCGTCGGCTGTGAGACCAGATTGCCTTTTTTGTCCACCCACGAGCGGTGCGTCATATAGACTTTCAACCAATCCGCTCCGTGATCCAATTGTTCCCGCGCAGCTTTGCGCGCTTCAATCGGCCCGTCGATAATCTGCGCGCCTTTCGGCATCTGCAATTCCGGCGCGTAGCCTTCCAGGTTGTAGCCGCCGGTGGTGGAGATTGCCCGTGTGACCACAAACAGCCGCGGCCCGGGAATGGTTCCTTCGGCGATCGCCTGTTTTATTTCCACGTCGCCGTAGCCTGCGCCCTCGGTTTCCAGATCGCGTAGAGTTGTGAATCCCTGTTCCAGCGCGCGCCGGCAGGCAAATGTCGCTCGCGCCGCGCGCAGTGCGATGCCAGCCTTCAAGATGTTCGCGTCGTATCCGCCCTTTGCCGGATTCTCTCCCCACAAGAAAATATGTGTGTGCGCGTCAATCAGTCCCGGCAGCACCGTCGAGCCGGAAAGATCAATGACTTTGGCATCGACGGGAATCGCGGCGGAGGCATCCGCTACCTTTTCGATGCGTTCGCCACGAATAAAAATCAGCTGATTCTTGCGAGCGATATCGCTGGTACCGTCAATCAATGAACCGGCGCGAATCACGATCAGCGTGGCCGCCGCCCCGGCCGCAGCAGTTTGCGACGCTGCTTGAGCCGCCGCGATCAAGGTGATACATAGAGCCAAGAATAGTTTGCGCATTTCATCCTCCGGGCGAGAGCGGTAGCATGCGGCAACTCTACTTCGAATGCAAATATTGTGAGGACGGCTTTTGGGGCGTGAACCAAGTCGTGGATGGGTCACGTACCGAGCAGGTTGCCGTGAATTCGCTGGTAACCATATTCATCGGCCCACAGCGCCAGCGGAATCGCGGCCAGATCATCCACCACTGGAATTGCGTTCCCGTCTTTCGTCAGGTCTACGCTGCGAATGCAGTGCCGGCAGTTATCGCATGCTTCCACACGGATGTGCGGGAATTTCTCGGCCACAAATACCGGTAAGGACAGTTCGCGAACTTCGCCACAATACGCGCAATAGATTCTGCGGAACTCCCACTCCGTCGCGCAAAACGCGCACAACAAAAATCGTTTGCCGCCATCGCCTTCCACGCGCAGCACTCCGGCCAGTGGGCGCCCGCCGCAGTGCGGACACAAATTACCTGCCGGTCCGATAGCCGGAGCCGCTTGTTTCGTCGCCACCAGTTCCGCATAAGGATCAATCACAATACGCGTCACCAATTCTTCGCGCGAATCTTCAGGTGCTTCATCCGTCCCGCCCTGATTCACATAATGCTGCAATGACAGAGCCTGCTGTTCCTGCGATCCGCGTAGATATTCCTTCAAATATTCGGCAATCGGGCCAGGAGACTGCGGCAACAATTCCGTCAAAGCCTCTTTCACAAACGGCAGTACCGCATCAACGTCGAGCTGTTCGCGAAGAGCACCGGCCTCAGCCCCGAACCAGCCGCGCTGCGGCAGCTTTGATTCCAGCTCCTTGGCAAGCTGCTGCTGTATCGCGCAGATGCGCCCGTAAAATGTCAGGATTTCCGCCGCGAAAGGATAAGTTTCTTTCAGCTGTTTTGCGCGTCGGATGCGCGCGTCGTAATTCGTGGTCATTATTTCCGCGGCGCGGCAGCCTCACGACGGCGCACTATTTCTTCGTACCAGCCGGGGTGATAGCGCTTCGCGAATTCCAATGAGACGTCGCCGCGAATCACCGAGCCGAATGCGCCGCGCTCCGCGAAGACGCTCATATAAATATGAATCATGAAGTTTGCAATCGTGAACAGTGCGGTCACCGGATGAAGAAGAACACAGATGTACCGCAGCCAGCGCAAGTTCCATGGAATCCATTCCGGGAACCACAGCACGATTCCCGTCAGCAGCAAAACGATCGTGGCGTAAAAAAAGCTCCAGAACAGCGCCTTTTGCCCCGCGTTGTACCGTCCCGCGGGCGGCATTTTCTCATCTTCGTTTTGAATGTAGTGGTTCAGCGAGCGCCACCACTGCCTGTCCACTTCCGCGGTGTGCATCTGCGGGGCCCAGTAGCCGTACATGCGCATCACCGCGTAAAAGAAAAATAGACCGACCCACGGGTGCAACGTTCGCGAAATCTGCGGTCCGCCCATGAGCCAGGCCAGCCAGAAAAGCCACGGTGACCAGAACGCCAGACCCGTCAGCAATAAATAGATGTAGGAAATCGCCGCGATCCAGTGGTTCGTGCGCTCCAGAAATGGATAGCGCAAAACTCGACCATGAGGAAGTATTTGGTCCGCATGCTCGCTCATGGCTTCGCTCCCTCAGGAGGTTCCTTGACTTCCACTTCGCGGTCTTTCGGGCCATATCGCAAGTAATGCACAAACAGCCCGATTAACCCGCCGACCATCGCTAGATTGCCAAGCCACTTTAGCGGTCCTTTCCACAGTTTTACGGTCAGTGGAATACGCGGGTCTTTCGGCAAGCCGCCGTAAAGTTCCGGTTGAGTTACATCATGCAGCACATAGACCACGCCGGTGCCGCCCACGCCCGGCGGATCGTAAACTCCTGCATTCGGAAAATGATAGTGATCGCGCAACTGCCTCGCCCGCTGTTCCGCCAGGAACTTCATGTCATCCTTGCTGCCAAAGTGCAGGCAGCCCGTGGGGCACGACTTGATGCACGCCGGTTCAAGTCCCTGATTGACGCGATCGTTGCACAGAGTGCACTTGTAAACGCGCTTGGTCTCCTTATTAAACTTGGGAATATTGAATGGACAGCCGGTGATGCAGTACCCGCAGCCGATGCATTTCTCCTGCTGAAAATCCACGATGCCGTTCGTGTATTGCACGATGGCACCGTCGGAAGGGCAGGCCTCCAAGCATCCCGGCTCCGCGCAGTGCATGCACTGATTTTTGCGCATCAGCCACATCAAAGTGCCGTCTTCGCGTTCGTGCTCGTTGAAGAGGATCAGGTTCCAGTAGTTCCAGCGGGTTTCCGGCATCGTCTGGTAGGTATTGTCGAAAACGGTTTCTCCAAACGGCAGGTCGTTCCACTCCATGCACGCCACTTCGCAGGCTTTGCATCCGATGCAGGTTGTGGTGTCAATGAGCTTGCAGACTGTGTATTCGCGCTGCGTGCCTTCGCCCGGCACGCTTCCGGCGTGCCCGGAGATTTTCTGAATGCGTAGCGTTTCTTGGCTCATATTGTCTACGCCTTCTCCAGCTTCACCAGAAAGCCCTTGAATTCCGGCGTGAAAGCGTTGGGATCATAGACGGTCGGCGTCAGCAGATTCGCCAGTGTTCGCGCGTCCTGGTTTTCGTCCTCTTTGATTCCGCGATAACCCTGATGGATGGGAATGCCGATCTGGTAGACCTTTTTTCCGTCAATCATCATCGGCTTGATGCGCTTGGTGACCATCGCCTTCGCGATGTACTGGCCGCGGATGCTGGTCACCTTTACCTTCTCACCGCCGGTGATTCCCATCGCGTTCGCCATTTCCGCGCCAATTTCCACGAAAGGCTCAGGAACCAGTTGCACGTTCATCGGATTGTTTTTCGTCCAGTAGTGATAAAGCTCCGTAAGCCGATAGGTTGTACAGACAACCGTAAAGCCGTCCTTCGGCGTGGCGTATTTGTCTTCCGGCGTTTTGAATAATTTAACCACCGGATTATGCGTCTGCTGGGGATGCAGCGCATTGTCACTCGGGCTCTCGATTGGTTCGTAGAATTCTGAGAACGGTCCGTCGGCAAAAGCCGCCAGCGGCGCAAATAGCCTTCCTACGCCCTCCGGATTCATGATGAACGGCCCCATGTGATCTTTCGGTTTGGAATCGACTTTGAAGTCGGGTACGTCGTTGCCAAACCATTTTTGTTGGCCTTCGTTCCACCAGACTTGTTTTCGCGTTGCATCCCAGGGCTTGCCGTCCACGTCGCAGGACGCGCGATTGTAGAGCACGCGGCGATTCGCAGGCCACGACCAGCCCCATCCTGGATGTATGCCCTGACCCGAAGGGTCCGACGGATCGCGCCGCGCGGTCTGATTTCCCGCTTCGGTGAATGAACCGGAATAAATCCAGTTGCCGCAAGACGTCGTGCCATCGTCTTTCAACCAAGCAAAGCCGGGAAGCTGCTGGCCAGCCTTGATTTGCTGCTTGGTCGCTGGATCCTCCAAATCCGCCAGCGCCTTTCCGTTGATTTCTTTTAGAACTTCGGCCAACGGCGGGCTTGCTGGAGCGCTGTAATTCCAGGTGAGGTTTAAGATGGGATCGGGGAACTTGCCGCCGTCCTTCTTGTACAGTTCACGGATCTTCAAGAAAATCTGCGCCACGATCGCCTGGTCCAGCCGTGCGTCTCCGGGTGTTGGCAACGCTGTATTCTTCCACAGCACCCATCGCGCGGAATTGGTGAACGAACCGTCCTTCTCGGCAAATCCCGCACAAGGCAGACGATATACCGTAGTTTGAATCTGTTTCATCTCGTCCTGGGTAATGCCCGGTGACCTCCAGAACTCGCTGGTTTCGTCCGGATAAATCTCTCCCACGACCAGGAAGTCCGCTTTTTTCAGCGCGTCTATATTTTTCCTTGAATCGGGACCAATCGCGACGCCGTTCATGCCAAAGGCCAGCATGCCTTTCACAGTCCCGCGATACATGTCGTCCCACATCTGCACCCACGAATAGTTGCGATCCACTTTCGGCAGATAATCGAAGGCCCAGCTGTTTTGTTTCGTGGCCGCGTCGCCGTAGAGTGCCTTTAGATAGCTGACCGCGAATTTCGGCGTGTTGGCGTAGTAGTTGAACGAATCCCACGGAGCAGGCTTCGAGGCTGTGGGCGTAATACGTTTCATCCAGGCGTCGAAGGAAGCGTCTGCGGGCGTCGGAACTTTCAAATAGCCGGGCAAACTGTCGAAAAGACCGGCCATGTCCGTGGCGCCCTGAATGTTCGAGTGTCCACGCAACGCATTGACGCCACCGCCCGCGCGGCCGACGTTGCCAAGCAGTAGTTGCAGCATCGCCGCAGTTCGAATAATTTGCGTGCCGAACGAATGTTGTGTCCACCCGACAGCGTAAATAATCGTGCCCACCTTCTTCATATCGCCGTCTTTGCGAATCGAAGTGTAGAGGTCGGCGGCCTTGAGGAATTGATCTCTCGGAATCCCAGTGATGCGCTCGACCATTTCCGGCGTATAGCGTGAGTAATGTTTTTTCAACAGTTGGAAGACGCAATTGGGGTTTTGCAGTGTTAGATCGTATGCGACCTTTTCCGGCAATTTAGGTGCGGGTGGAGCGCCGCCACTTGGTGGATGCGCCGCAGCAGTTTCTCCGCCTTCTCCTGCGCCGGCATAATTCCACGTGGCCCTGTCGTAGGTCTGCGTTGCGGCGTCAAGCCCAGAAAACACTCCGTCAGTATCCCCCGGCATCTTGAAATCGCTTTTGACGATGAACGCGGCGTTGGTGAAATGGATCAGGTAATCTTTCGCGATGCGATTGTTTTCGATGGCATAGCGGATGACGCCGCCGAGGAAGGCGATGTCCGTGCCGGCTCGAATCTGGCAGAAGAGATCAGCGACCGCCGACGTGCGCGTGAAGCGCGGATCGACAGAGATCATTTTTGCGTTTCGCGTGCGCTTCGCTTCGACGGGCCATTTGAACCCGCAGGGATGATTCTCGGCAGGATTACCGCCCATGATCAGCATCATGTCGGTATTCTTCATATCCACCCAGCCGTTGGTCATTGCCCCGCGTCCGAACGTTGGTCCCAAACTTGAGACCGTGGGGCCGTGTCAAACTCTGGCCTGGTTTTCCATATGCACGACCCCGAGGGCGTGCATCGCTTTCACCACAAGGTAGTTGAATTCGTTGGTATCTGTGCAGCCGCCGATCCATGCGAGCGATTCCAGTCGGTTCACCGTGTGTCCCGCGGCATCCTTCTCGACGAAAGTCTCATCCCGCGTCTTTTTCACGCGCATCGCGATTTCGTTAATCGCATCGTCCCATGAAATGTCTTCCCAGTCGGTTCCACCCGGCCGCCGCACTAAAGGCTTGAGCAGTCGCCGGTCGTTCAGGATCTCCTGCTGTAGCGAAGAGCCTTTCGGACACAGCGTTCCGCGGTTGGTCGGATGATCCGGATCGCCTTCGACGTGTACGACTTGCGCCGTTACGTTCTTGGCGCGGTCGCCAATCGTGTAAATGATCGTGCCGCACCCCACCGCGCAGTACGGACAAGTTGAACGCGTTTCGTTTGCGCGTTCGATCTTCAATTCGCGCAGCTGTGCGAACGCCGGCTTCAGATCGAATCCAAATACGGCCGCGGCTGCACCGCCAACTGCGCCTATTTTCAGGAAATCTCTACGGCTGGAAGCCATCGTGCCTCCCTCGCGAAGAACCCACACCAGCAGACTTAAATTAATAGTCCTGAATGTTAGAGAATGCAAGGACAAGTTTGTAAATTGGGTCAGGTGGTCAAAAAGTTTTGCAAAATAAAATGAATCAACTCTCGCCGCGGGTGCATCGAACCAGGCCAGGATTTTAGCTTCGGTATTTGGCTAATCTTTCAGGCGGCCTCGCTCGAAGGCGGGGGAATTGCTGTATCTGTGTTGTCCGCAGCATGGGGATCGCGATACCTCACCAGCAGTAGCGTCAAATCGTCGGCTTGCCGCGCGCCTCGGGCAAAATTTTCCACGGATTCTAGAACTGTTTTTTGTATTTGCTCCAGCTCCGTGCTGATATTTCCTTCTAAAACTTCTCGCAGCCGCGGCACTCCAAATAATTGTTCGTCTGGATCCATCGCCTCGGTCACGCCGTCGCTGAAAAGCACCAGCGTATCCCCGGGCTGCAACTTCAAACAGGTGGCGGTGTACGTCGCGTCAGGTACCAGCCCCACAGGGTACGAGCCTTCGGTGAAGGCCTCTTCCACCGCGTTCTGGCGAATCAGCATCGGCGAGGGATGCCCGGCGTTTATAAATTCCAGGTGGCCATCCAGATCCAAGATTCCGAAGAACATCGTTGCATAGCGGCCGACTTCGGAGTGATCACACAAAAACCGGTTTACGTGATTGAATACCCGCGCCGGATCTGTACCCAACGTCATTCCGGACAGCGCGCCCTGCAGCATGGTGGTCACAATCGCCGCGCCGAGTCCTTTGCCGGAAACGTCCGCAAGCAAAAACGCAGTTCGTCCTTCGGCAATCGGAAACACATCGAAGTAATCGCCTCCCACGGCCAGGCAAGGGAAATTGCATCCGGAAACATCCAGATGCGGAAATTCGCGGAAATCGCGCGGCAGCAGCGCTTGCTGGATATCGCGCGCGATGTTGATTTCCTGCTCCATGCGTTGCCGTTCGCGCTCGCGTTCCACCAGCCGCGCGTTATCCAGAATACTGGCAGCGTCTGCCGCCAGCGCGTCCAGGATCTGCCGGTCCAGTTTGGAGAACGCCGCAGGGCGGCGCGAATCCATGTACAACACGCCTAGAAATTCGCCCCGCCGCAAATTTACGACGGACTCCTGCGAGTTGGCGCGCATCACGGAGAAGAGCGGAATGACCACAACCGCGCGCAATCGTTGTGCGACAACGCTCTGCGCGGACTGCAAATCGCCTTCCGCTTGCGCCAGGTCTTCCGTGATCACCGGGGAATGTTGCTTCAACGCCAGTTGAATCGCGGTCTGGCTCGGCGCAACGCTTTCCGGTGGCAAACGCAAGCCGCCATTGCGCCTCGCCAGCCGTACTTTCAGCGCGCCATCGGCTCCGTTTTCTAGAAGCAAGCCGCGGTCCGCGTCCAAGACCGCAACCGCGTGATCCAACATCTTCGCCAGCACTGAATCCAGCGGCAGTTGCGAGTGCAACAGGGAACTGGCTTCCAGCAGCATGTTCAGTTTACGAAGACCGCCCGAAGCGGGCTCAGAACTTGTGATGTGCTCGATGCGCGTCAGCAGATTCGGGATGGATTCCTGTCCGGCATCGGGTGTGGAACGGAAAATAATTTCGTAAGAGTCTTCCAGGCCAAACGTGATGATGTCGCCGTCTTCGAGCGCTCGGCTGTCGATTTTTTCGTTGTTGACGAAGACTCCGCGCCGCTGCCCGCGATCTTCAATGTACAAGCGGTTTGCTTCCATTACGATAGCCGCGCACTGCCGCGAAATTCTCCGGTCGTTCAATTGCAAATGATTGCCGGTTTCCGCGCCGCGCCCCATCATGTAGGGAGTTTGCGAAACACGCGCGTAACGCCGCGCGCCATCGGGCGAAATCACTTCCAGCACCGCTTCCGTCGTAGCTAGGGACTCTGCCATTTGTCTCTCAAGCCGCAGATTGTAGCACGCACTTCATTGCTACGCCCGCACCGGCTGCGCTTAATGTGCTTGCTACGCGATGGGCGCAGCCGACAAAATAGTTTTAGTTGGGGACTGAACCGAAATTGAGAGTTATGAGCGTCCGGGCCACAGCTCACACAAGAAACCTGCTTGCCGCAGGTTTGCTTTTCGCGATGTTTTTTTCCGCCGCGCCCTTGCAGGCTCAAAAGTGCACCGTTTCGCCGGCGCAAGTGAAACTCGGCGAAACGCTGCGCATCATTTGTCCGGCTGAATTTACATCGCCGAAATTAGGTGAGCGATCCGCGAAACTTTATCTGCAACCCGACGGCAAACGATTTGGCCTGCTGCCGATTTCCGTGAAAGATGCGCCGGGAACATTTTCGTTGCGGATTTCCCGCGCTGACGACGGTGCGCCGCAAGATTTACGGGTGGTGATTCGCAAAACGATTTTTCCTTCGCAGAATGTCAAGCTCGCTCCAGAAATCGAAGGGTTGCATTCGACTCCCGAAGAAATGGCGCTGCTGACAAGTTTTCGCGAAGCCATTTCGGAAACACGTTCCTGGGCTGACCCGCTAGCGCCGCCGGTTTCAGGATGCACGACGTCTCCGTTTGGCGTCAAGCGTTTGCACAACGGAAAGCCCACGGGCGAATACCACGGCGGCGTGGACCAGCGCACGCCGGAAGGCGAACCGATTCGCGCGGTGGCCGCGGGAACGATTACTTTCGCAAAACAGTTCAACGTGCTTGGCAACGCGGTGGGAATCGATCATGGCCAGGGCCTGGAATCGATGTACCTGCACATGTCGCGGCTGGTGGTGGCTCCGGGAGCGCCCGTACAGCGCGGCGATATTCTCGGCTACGCTGGTTCCACGGGACGTTCCACCGGTCCGCATCTGCACTGGGTGCTTTACGTCAATGGCGTCAACGTGAATCCCGCGCAGTGGGTGAAGCTTGTGCCGTGTTCGAGCGCGGCGAAAAAGCGCTGACACTCGTTCCTTAGTTTTTCTTTTTCTTTCCTTCGTTTTTTTCTTCTTCGTTTCCTTCTGCGTGTGGCGTTCGTGCACACATTACTACCGGGAGGCGGCGGCGAGGCGGCGCGTCACGTAGTCGTTCATGTAGGTGGTAAACGCTTCGTTCATGCGCAGAGTGACTGGGCCGGGCGCGCTGGCAAATTTGATCCCGGCGATTTCGCCTACTCCAATCACGTTGCGATTGGTGGAGGAGATAAAAACTTCGTCGGCGGAGTAGAGATCTTCGAGACGGAGCGTGTGCTCTTTCACGATGGCCCCGGCTTCTCCCACAATTTCAAAAAGAATGCTGCGCGTTACGCCTTCCAGGCATCCGGAGCTGAGCGGCGGAGTGAAAACGGTATCGCCCTTGACGATGTAAACATTCGCGGCGGTACACTCGGCGACCTCGCCGCGTTCATTGAGCATGATGACTTCATCGAAGCCGTCCTTTTGCGCCTCTCCTACGGACCAAACATTATCGAGCCAGGAAATTGTTTTTACACCGACCAGGGCGGAGGCGGCGTGGCGGCCATGCTCGCGAATGGCGAGACGAACCGCCTGGAAGTATTCAGGAAGCGGCGCCGTGTAAATGATGAGATCGACCGCGGGCTGCGGCTCATCGCTGCGCCAGAATCCGACTTGATTGTAGACGAGATAAATGCGCGCACAACCGTCGGTAACTTTGTTGGCGCGAATCACTTCCTGCAGCTGAACGCGTACGCGAGGACCGGCGTAGGGCATGGGCAAGTGAATGATCGCGGCGTCCTTTTCCAGGCGGCGCCAGTGGCGCTCAAAGGCGAAAGCTTCACCGCGAACGATGCGCAGCGTGGTGAAAAGTCCCCAGCCGTTTACAAAACCGGCTTGTCCGGGAGAGAGACGGGCTTTTTCGATGGGGAGAAGTTGGTCGTTGTGAAAGACGTAGCGATGAATCAAGGAGCGCGCCTCGCAGGTATGGGATCGGAAGTATTGTAGCGGAATTGGCAGTCGCGGTTCAGGTGCAATGGTGCGGAACTGAGCGGCTTATCAAATGAACGCTCCTACCGGTCGGCTATTGCGGAGGAAAGTAGGTGCTGAAGGTGCCGGAGTCCTCGACCGGTTTGCCTTCGCTGGTGGCGGGGCCAAATTGCCGGGAGCGGATAAGGCTGAGAGCTTCGGCCTCGAGGTCAGGGTGGGCTTGGGGCAGGGTGTGCGGGAAGGGATGCGAGGGAGGTGCGTGAGGATCACGATCTTCTCCAGTGGCAGGAGTCTACACTTCATCGGCCCCCTACGGGAAGGGAGAACGGACGCGCAAGGCGGGCTTATGGCGTTGGCTCGCCCAAAATGATGCGTTCCTCTGAAACGAAATAGCGACCTTGGTGTGGTCAATGAAGTTCGCTTCGTCTCGGCGCGAGGCGGCCCATTCGGGAGACTGACGGGCGGCCAGTAGCGCTTGCGCATCGTCAAACCAAAGTTCGGCCATGCCGTCATACTTCGGCTCAGGATGGCGTTTATCCCCGGGAAATATGGTCAAAGAACTGCTGGTCGGTTCGTCCGGTTTTTTTGCTGATCGAATAAACCACTTTGATCATGGCAAGTTCGAATCCTGGGGGGCTTCGTTTTCAGCGGCGAGGCCTCCCGCGTAGTGCATTTGTATTATTGTGTTATTTGAATTACCTGCGGATAATCTCACAATTCTAATCATTTCCGTCGAGGAATTGAAAACAATTCGGCGCGTTTGTGCTCAGACGCTGGCGGATTTTTGTCAGCAGCGACGCTCAAGGGGAGTGTGATGTCGATGAGGTTTGCATTCAAGACGCTATTCGCGTGTCTGCTGGCGGGATTGATTGTGGGTTCAGGAAATTCGCAGCAGGTTACCGGGGTCATTCAGGGTACGGTTTACGATCCGAGCGGGGCCAGTGTTTCCGCCGCTGCGGTTACGGTAACGCAACTCGAAACGGGATTTAGTCGGACCGCTTCTTCCGGACCACGGGGCGATTTCACTCTGGTCGAACTTCCCATCGGCCACTACCGCGTGCAAGCGGAAACCAAGGGTTTTCAGAAATTTGTGCAGGAAGGCATCACGCTTGATGTGAACCAGTCGGCGACGGTCGCGATTCACCTGTCGATTGGAGTAGACGCGCAACATATTGAAGTCCAGGCCGACGCGCTGCTGATTGAGAGCACTTCGACCCATCTAGGCAAGACGGTTGGGATTCGCGAGATTCAGGATCTGCCGCTGAATGGGAGGCACTTCACGCAGCTGGGCTTGCTACAGCCGGGAGTTGCTCCCCTGACGGCGGGACTGCAGCAGGCGGGAGGATCATTGCGTGACGGCCAGGCGTACGCGGTGAATGGGCAACGGCCCGAATCCAACAATTTTCTGATTGATGGTGCGGACAATTTCAACAACGTCGACGGCGGATTTGTATTGGAACCTCCCGTGGATGCCATCGCGGAATTTCGCATTCTGACGCACACGGCAAATGCGGAGTTCGGCCACAGCACCGGCTCGACGACGAATATCGTCACGCGTGCCGGGACCAATGCATATCACGGATCGTTGTGGGAATTCCTGCGTAACGACGCCTTCGACGCCAAAAGCTTTTTCGCAGCAAGCGTGGAGCCGTTGAAACGCAATCAGTATGGCGGGACGCTGGGTGGTCCGATTCGAAAGGACAAGACGTTCTTTTTCCTTTTCTACGAAGGTCTGCGCGAACGAGCCGGCGAAACACAGAAAGTAGCCGTTCCATCGCTTAATGAACGCGGTGGAGATTTTGGGGACTTATGCCAGTCGGGATTCGACAGCAATGGCATTTGCAATGACCGCGACCCCGTCACTCATCAGCCGATCAACCAGCTGATCAACGAGTTTGCCAATCAGCCGGTTCCTTTCAACAAGCTGCCGTTTCCCAACCATCCCATCTCGCAAAATTTGTTGGCGTTCTACCCTTTGCCCAATGACGGCCAAAATACGTTCGTCTCGACGCTCGATAAGTCCACGGACAACGATCAATTTGGCGTGCGGCTGGATCATTATTTGATGCCGCGAGACGTCTTGAATTTCCGTTACATTTTCAGCCAGGGAAATATTCTCGATCCGCTTTCCACGTCCGGAGCGAACGTTCCCGGATTCCCCGTCGGCGAACAGCATCGCGCGCAAAACTTTGTGGCCACGGAAACGCACACGTTTTCGCCCGCGCTAGTCGGTCTGGCGCGATTGTCGTTTCTGCGCAATCGTTTCCTTTTTGCTGAGCATGTGAACCACACCACGCCGGAAAGCCTGGGTTTCGCCTATGCGCCGTCACTCGAAGCGGCAATCGGACCACCATTCATTCAAGTGGCCGGATATGCTTCGGTGGGTGACCCGATCACTGGCCCGCGCAATACGTACGACAGCGATGTGGACGCTTCCGGATCACTGGTCTGGGTGCGCGGGCGGCACGAGCTGAAGTTTGGCGGCGGGTACGATTACGATCGTTTGAATTTATTGCAAGGGATAGCGAGTAACGGTTTTTTCGTTTTTGCTCCGGTGCCGTTTAGCAATTCCTTCGCCAGCTTTCTTTTTGGCCAACCCGTATTTTTTCTGCAGGGCGGAGGAGATCTCTCGCGCAATTTGCGCGGCAAATCCGTGAACCTGTATGCGCAAGATACGTACAAAGTGTCTTCGCGGCTGACGATCAATTACGGTTTGCGGTATGAACTGCCATTTCCTTACACGGAACAGAAAAACCGCCAGAATCTCTGGATTCCCGGGCGTCAATCGGTGGTATTCCCGACCGCTCCGACTGGACTGCTGTATCCGGGCGACCCTGGAGTTCCGCGCGGTCTGATTCAGACCGACAAAAAAGCGTTTGCGCCGCGGGTTGGTTTGGCATGGGATCCGACGGGCAACGGCAAATGGCTAATCTCTTCGGCCTATGGAATTTTTTACGATCCGTATTACACGGGGGAGGGCGGGCCGCTGCAGGATCCGGTAAGCGCGCCGCCGTATTTGCAGACGCCGCAGGTCAGCTTTCCGAATTTCGCCGATCCGTTTAACGGGACCAATCCGTTCAATCAAACATTTGCCGAACCGATGACGCTGCTGGTGCTGAATCCGAAACTGGGTCTGCCGTACGCGCAGGATTGGAACCTGAATATCCAACGCTCGTTTGGGAGCGACTGGCTCTTTGAAATCGGCTACATCGGCACCAAGGGTACCAAGCTGCCGCGCTTCATCGAAGGTAATCCAGCGGTTTCCATTCCGGGCGAAACCTCCCAGGACAATGCGAATCAGCGTCGGCTCTATTCAGGTTGCACGCTTGCGCCGTCCAGTCCGCCGTGCGTCTATTCCTCGGTCGGCGAGATTTCCGGCATCGCGAATTCCACGTACCACGCTTTGCAGAGCAGTCTGCGGAAACGCTTCTCACGCGGATTTTCGATGCTGGGATCGTATACCTTTTCAAAAACGCTGGACGATGTTTCGTCGTTCAACATCACCGGGTCTGCTTCGCAGAGCACCGCCGGCGAGAACGACCTGGCGCAGAATCCGTTCGATGTGAGCGCGGAGCATGGGCGATCGATGTTCGATGCGCGGCACCGGTTCGTGATCAGCTACGAATGGGACTTGCCGTTTTTTGATCATGCGCAAGGCTGGTACGGGCATGTGCTGGGTGGCTGGCAGGTGAATGGCATTACGACATTTCAGACGGGGACGCCCTTTACGGTGTACGACTCGGCCGGGGTTTCAGCGCAAGGAGGCGCGCCGGAGATTTCCGGATTTCCCAGCGACCGCCCGGATTTGGTGGGCGACCCGTCCAGCGGAACATGCGCAAGCAATGGAGCGCACACCGGAACAGCGCAGTGCTGGTTTAATCCAGGAGCATTTCAGCGGCTCGACCCTAACGCACAGATTGGACAGTTCGGCAACGCGGGGCGCAACATGGTCACCGGGCCTGGCGTACAGCAATGGGATTTTTCCGCGCTGAAGAATTTCCGGTTCACGGAAACTAAAAACCTGCAATTCCGCGCGGAACTCTTCAACATTTTCAATCATGCGAATTTTGGCGTCCCGGTGAACGATATGAACAGCCCGGACGTGGGGCAAATTCAGACCTCGCAGCCGGGACGGCTGCTACAATTGGCCCTGAAATTCCTTTTTTAATTTACCTGCAACAAACTGAGAGCTAGGGATCGGCGGCGACGCTGCGGATGCCGCAATTTGCGACGTTGCAAATTGCGTGAAGCGCCGGAGGACGACATTCTGATACGCTTGCCCAGCGGTTAGAAACCGAATCGGGAGAAAAAACGTGGCCGTAGTGGCGGGAGTGGATGTTGGGGGAACGGCTGTCAACTATACGCTGGTCGACGCGCAGGAGAGATTTCTGGTGGAGGGATTGTGCGAGCATCCATCGCTGGCGAAGCAGGGGCCGGAGATTTGTTTGCAGCAGATTGCCGATGGATTGAAGGTAGCGGTGGATTCGGCTGGTGTTGAGCTTGCCGATGTAGTGGCGGTTGGATTGGATACGCCTGGTCCGGCCAGCGCCGCCGGGCAAATGAGCGCGCGTGGTTCGACCAATTTTGTGCATGCCGATTGGGCAGGGTTCGACATTCGCGAAGGGCTGGCGTACAAGCTGGGCAAGCCTGTTTCCTATTTAAACGACGCGAATGCGGCGGCGCTTTGGGGGCATTACGCGATTTTTGGCGCGAATAGCAAGGACACTTCGGTTTCGATCATTATTGGGACGGGAAACGGCGGCGGAATCATTCTCGATGGAAATGTAGTAAAAGGGAAAAACGGATTTGGCGGAGAGCTGGGGCACGTCTTGATCCCGTATCAGAGCATTGCCGGAAGCGAGGGCATCCATCCGCTATGCAATTGTGGGCGGACAGGAGATTTGGAATCGCTATGTTCTTTAACCGCAATTGAAAGAAATCTTTTGCCGTATTTCTTGTCACGATATCCTGGGCATGAGTTGGGGAAATTGACGCCGCATGAAGCAGCCAAACGTGTGCGCGGGCTTGCCGACAAAGGCGATGCATTGTGCAGAGATGTTTTTCGAGTGCAGGCGCATGCTTTGGGATTGTTTTTTGATGAAATGGTGAACACGTTCGATCCCGACGCGTTGATCGTCGGCGGCGGAGCGCTGGAGGCGAGTGAAGAATTTCAGAAGTGGTTCATGAACGAAATTCGCGTGGCAATGCCCGCTCAACGTGAGGAGCAGGTGGGGATTCCGATCCACGTAATTCCAAACGGGGATACGGCGGGGGCGCGCGGGGCGGCGATTGAGGCACTGAAGCTGGCAAGGCAGAGTGGGTTGATGTAGGCGTGTTGCACGGGGACACACCGCCATTGCGACAGACTGCAGGGGGTTTGCCACTTTTCTGTCAGCGAATTCAAAGCGGGACGTGGAATTTTGTTTTGGGGGCGGACTTGTCGCGGTACAGGGCGCGGTCGGCGGCGATGAGCAGTTCATCGAGGGTGGTCCCGTCGAAGGGATACATTGCGACGCCAGTGCTGACGGAGAGCGGCGGATCTTCGCTTTCGCTGCGAAGGCGATCGGAAATGCGTTGCGCGACCAGCAACGCGGATTGGGTGCTAGTTTCAGGAAGTACGAGCACGAACTCATCTCCGCCGTATCGCGCGGCGAGGTCAATTTCGCGAGAATGCAGGCGGAGAATATCGGCGAGGCGGCAGAGTGCGCGGCTGCCAACCAGATGGCCGCGAGTGTCATTTATTTTTTTTAGATGATCGAGATCGAGGAGAACGATTGCGAACGGCGAGCGCGAACGGCTGTAGCGCTTGATTTCAGAATCGAGAGCTTCGACCAGCCGGCGATAGTTTGCCAGGCCGGTGAGTGGGTCGCTTTCCGCCAACTGGCGTACATGCTCCTCGGCGCGTTTGTGCGCTGTGGTTTCGGCGGCCAGAACCATGGTAGTGACCGCGACGATGGCCATAAAAGATTGCAAAAGCAGCAGAGAAGCATTTTGCGAGATCCTGACGAAGGGTCCGTAGCCGTGGACTGTGCCCCAAGTGGCCACGAGGGCGAGAACTAAAATCGCCGTGGCAGCTTTTCTGCGGCCGAAACGAAACGCGGCCCAAACCAGAAATGGGAAACAGAGATATTCGAAGGGATAATTTTTGACGACGTTGTGGAAGCCGTAGCCGAAAACGAACCAGGTCGTGGCTGCCAGTCCGAAAAACAGAAAAGCCAGTTCAATCATTTGCCGGTGAGTCCAGTTACGGTTGGGATTTTCGATCCACAGCAACAGCACGGGCGTCACAACCAGCGCGCCAACGCCATCGCCGAGCCACCAGGTGAGCCAGATGGAAAGTTCACGGGACGGCTCAGCCAAATGCCCCAGGACCAGAGTTGCGGAACCGATCGAAGCGCTGACGGCGGTGCCGACCGTCCCAGCCAGCAGAACAAACTTAAAAATATTTTGTGATCGTCTAAAGGCGTTGCTGCCGGCGGCGAAACGGCTAACGAGATAACATCCGATGACCGCTTCAAGGGTATTGCCGGTAGCGATGCTCACTGCTGTAAGAGGTGTTCCGGCAGTGGTGAAATTGACGAAGAAAGCTCCGACAAAGATTGCGGGCCAGGCGCGGTAGCCGAGAGTTAACAATGCCGCGAGAGCGATGCCGGTGCAGGGCCATACGGCGGAAGCGCTGGCATTGCCGAAAGCGAGTGTAAGGCCGAGCTTGCCAACGATGAAATAAACCAGGGCCAGCCCCAGGTAGAGAGAGGAACTGTCCGGTTTGAAAAGGCGAGACATGGTTGATCAATCGGAGGGCCAGGGAAGAAAACGACGCTCAGCTCCATCACGTGACACCAGGCCGGGCAGCATGGGCTTGGTTATCCTTTGATTTTAAACGTACGCGAGGGTACATAGGCGGCGGATGGCGGGATCTTTGCAATTTTGGTAAATAGCCCTTTGTGTCCGAAATGCTCGGTCCAAGAACTGGGAGTAAACCCGAAAAAGCGAAATATCTCCGTGACTTCGACTTAGTTCTTGAGATCACTATGGTTGGAAGACTTGGTCTTCGCGCCTTGGCAAGGTAAGAAAAATCTCACGCAATGACCCCATGCTTCCCGAACAGGCGAACGAACCCGAACCGCATTAGGTCCCATGAAACAAAAAAAGCGGGCAGAAAACTCTGCCCGCTTTAGTGGGCCTGGCTTATTGCCAAGGCTGTGTGTTCTCGGGTTACTTACCGGAACTGGATGTGGAGGCTGGCTGCGACTGGCTGTTAGCCTTGGGGATGCTGACGTAGCCGCTGACGGTGTCTTTGCCGACCTTATTGATGACCAGCTCTTCAGGGATCTTGGTGCCGCTCAGATAGAAGAAGACCGGTTCATTGATTGCGCGGTTCTTCTTTTCCAGCCGGCGATCTTCAGCAGTCATCGCGACCGTGTATTGACCGCGCTTTTCGTTAACGCCCTTGAGTTCGACGGTCAAGTTGCCAACCTTCTGGGGCTTGTTCTTGCCGGCGATGGTGAATTCCACGTAGTCACGCTCGCCAAGGCGGCGGAGCTGATCAATTTCGTCGTGATTGCGGGCAATGAGCGTTCCCATTTCGCTGCGGGCCATTTTCAGGTCTTCGCGAGTGGTGTCGAGGTCGGTGCGAACGCCGCCGACTTTGGTGTCCACGTTCTTCAGATCATCGTTGGCAGCCTTTGTGGCCAGCTCCGTGTGAACACTGGTGTCAAGAGCCGTCAACTTCGTGGTGGTATCCTCAACGGCCTTTGCAGCTTCCAGGCGCGCCTTCTTGAGTTGGCCCTGGGTGATCTTGAGTTTATCGGTGACGACTTTCAGGTCGCCCTGCAAGTCAGCGTTGGTCTTTTCGTCCTGTACAACGCGGTCTTTCAGGGAAGTCATGTCCTGATCAACGCCCTGTTTCAGGGAACTGACCTGGGCAGCGACCTGTTGTTGAGTGGCATCGAGCTTAGAAGATGCGTTCCAGCCGAAAGCCAATCCGCCAATCGCAACCAAACCGAGAACGATGATCGCCGGCAATTGCCAGGAAGCACCGCTCTTATTCTCCACCACGTATTCTTCGCTCATTGTGGGTAATTCTCCTGTTCTGGGTAGCCGCTCCGCGGCCCTGAACCCAAACTGCTCTCTCTTGAAATCCCCTACTGATACCAGGAAAGGTGCATGTTCCGCGCCAAAGAGCGCCAGGCCGGAAGGCCAGTCAATACCGTAGTAAGCCTATGTGAAAAATGGAGTTAGTAAGGCGGGGAGAAAAAGCGCCATTGCGAGCGAGGGTACTAGTCCTGGCAATCTTTACGCGGGAGCAATGTGGAGTTGCAAAATTTCCTTGCCGAGGAGCGGAGTTTGCTTAGAGGGCCAACGAAGAATCGAGAGTGTTGAGCTCGGAGCGAAGCTGGGCGGGATTCAGATACTGGATGGCGTGCAGGCCGAGGGATCGGGCGACTTGTACATATTCGAGGATGTCGTCAATGAAGACAGCTTGCGAGGCCGGAGTTTTGACGGCTTTCAGGGCGGCTTGAAAAATCACCGGAGCGGGTTTGCTGGCGCCGACGGCGCAAGAGTAGATGCGCGCTGGGCGGGGGAAGAATTGAAAAAAAGAAAAGTTGGATTCGAGATGGGCAACGTGGATAGGATCGGTGTTCGAGAGCAGGGCTAATTGATGTTTCTTTGCGAGAGAAGCAAACAGATCGTCAGACTGCAGAGGAACGGGATCCAATGTGCGGTTCCAGGCTTCGCGGAATCCTTCAAACCTTAGCGGGCTGCCCAGGCGCTTGGTGATATGGAGATACCAGTCGTGCGCGGAGATGCGGCCTTCCTGCCAGTCGTGCCAGCGGGGATCTTTTTCGATGGCGGACCAAAGTTCGGTTGGAGAAAGAGAGATGCCGTGAGAGAGCCCTTCGATAGCGCGAGAGAGGTCTAATTTTACGATCACACGGCCAATGTCAAAAATGACGGCGCGAAGCAGAGCATTGGGCATGAGCTAGTCTCGCGCGGACTCGCTCAGTGGCGCGGGCGCGGTCTTCCTGCTTTTCAGAACGCCGATGAGAGCGGGAAGGATCGAGACCAGCACCACGACCGCGATGACGTAGTGGATGTACTTGCCGATGTTGGGAACGGAGCGGCCGAGCGTGTAGCCGCCAAGAATCATGGCGCCTACCCAGAACATGCCGCCGAAAATGTCGTAGCCAAGATACCTGCCGTAAGGCATGCGAGCGGCGCCAGCTACGGGCGGGCAAAAGGTCCGCACGATGGGAGCGAAACGCGCGAGGATTACGGCGCGGCCGCCGTAGTGCTGATAGAAATCGTGAGCGCGCTGCAAATGTTCGCGGCGGAAGAAGAATGAGTCTTTGCGTTTGTAGAGCGCGGCGCCTGCGGAGCGGCCGATCCAATATCCGATCTGGTCGCCGGCGATGGCGCACAGCATGACCGGCGCGAGCAGCCAGCGGAGAGGTATGACGTCGGCAGCGGCGAAAATTCCTGCCGTAATGAGCAGCGAATCGCCGGGAAGAAAAAAGCCAACGAAAAATCCGGTTTCGATAAAGACAATGCCGCAGATCAGCGGCGCGCCACCGCTGCGGATAAGTTCTCTTAGTCCCTCAGGGTCGTAAAGCGAGTGGAGAAAGTGGAGAAGAGATTGGAGCACGCGATCTGGTTCCTTATTAGAGAGGCCACGTTGGCCGCTCCCGGTATCGGCGCGGCAAAGCGCAAGCGACCCGCTGAGAGAATATCTACTCCCATACGGTAGCAGAAAATGCCGGGGTCGCCGCCAGCTTCAATGAGCAGCAGTAGCAAAGTGGAAACAGGAAGGCGATGGAGTGCGCGAGGCATTATCGCAGGGCCTCGGCCAGCCAGGTTTGCTGAAGAGCGGAGTTGCCAAGAACAGTGGCGGAGTGTTCGGCGAGGCTCAGCAATTTCTGTATCCGCGGAACGGCGAGCCTGGCGGCAGCAGCGCCGGCTTCGATGGCCTGGTTGGCTTTCGCGAAATCGTCCCAGGAGAGCGAATTGACGTCGGGGCGAATGACCAGATCGGCGTGGCGCTCCCAGGTATCGAGTTGATGTTTTTGTGCGGCGCTGACGGCGCGCGCAACCACCTGGAACATATTCTTGGGCGCATCGCGCTTGCCATCGTGAACGCCAACGGCAACTCCGACGACGATCGCGCCACCGAGCTGGCGCGCCGCCTGGGTGGGAACAGGCGCGACGAGCCCGCCATCGGCAAGGCAGCGAGTGCCGATCTGGATTGGTTCGAACAAGCCGGGGAAAGCGCAACTGGCCCGAATGGCTTCGACCAGCGGGCCTTGACGGAATACCACAGGGTCGCCACTGGCGAGGTCAGTAGCGACGACCGCCAGCGGAATTTTCATATCTTCAAATTCCTTAGATTCGAATACGCGTTCAATCAGGTCGACGAGGCGATGATTGCTGGCGAGGCCGAGCCGCGAAACGCTCCAGCGCGCGATATCGCGAAAACGGATGGTGCGGCTGGTGGCGATAATCCGTGCCAGGGGAGCCCCGCTGGCGTAGGCGGCTCCGAAGACGCTGCCGACGCTGGTGCCTGCAATATGCGATATGGGGATGTGATTTTGTTCGAGGACTTGCAGCACTCCGAGATGCGCGAAGCCACGCGCGAATCCGCCGCTGAGCGCGAGAGCAATGCCCGGGCGCGGGGCCATTTGGACTTCGGGGAATTTGCAGGCTCGTTCCATTACAAGGAAGGTTCGCAGTAGCGATGGAAAGCGGCCAATGGGCCGCACGTCCCTTCCTTCCAGTACCGATGTACTTGTCGAAATTCCGCACCGCCGCTGATGCCCTATGCGCAAACAGTACGAAAATACTAGTCCCGTATCCCCGCTGTACCATTGGCGCGCGCAGCCGCCGAGCGCATTCTGACTCCCGTAGGAAGGCAGTCCTCTGAGGGAGGCTCAATGGACACCGCATATCTCGCGTGGATAGGGCAGGCAGTGGTTCTGCAGGTGGCGTTGGGCGACGTGAAGGTACCGCTGCGCGGAAGATTGTTAAAGGATGGCGGTGAAACGCTCCGGATGAGGATTGGCGACGGCTGGGACGTGGACATTTACAAGAACATGGTCCTGGCGGTGGAAGAAGATGCCATGGCTTTGATCCCTGCTTGAGTTTGATCCCTGCGTGAAGAGGTTGCCATGAAGAACACGGAACTTCGTTACGTTACCCAGGAACGAGCTGCTGCGTTGCTGGGCATCCCTGAGAAAGAGCTTTCGCGGATTTCGCAAGAGTCCGGACTGGGCCACAAGGAACGCGCCGGCAGCCGGGAACAGGTTTTTTACACATACGAAGAGCTGCGACAGATTTGCCAGATAACGGCTCACGTGCACTGACATCGATCGGTAACATCGACAATTTTCGATCGCTCCAGATCGGCGATTTTCCCCCTCGGCCCCCCTCAGCAGTAGCCCCGCCCCGGGTCGCTCACCCCAGCGATCCGGGGTTTTTCTTTTGACATAAGAGAAATTCGCGAAGAGACTGGTGCGCTCGCCGAAGCGTGAGGTAGGGAGGCAGCCCGCCGCGGCGGGCACGCCAGCTTGTCGGGACGACAGCTTCGTCGCACAACGGATTTGACGGGTGAAAAATGAATGCTAAATGGATGATCGTCGCTGTGCTGAGTGCGTGGCTACTCTCGGGAGCGCCTTTGGCTGCGGACGGGGCTGGCACGGTTTTCGATGTGGTGATTCTGCACGGGCGCGTGATGGACCCGGAGACGAATCTGGATGCGGTTCGCAATGTGGGAATTTCGGGCGGGAAGATTCGCGAGATTTCCGAGCAAGAGCTGCGCGGAAACGAAACGATCGAAGCGCGAGGACTGGTTGTCGCGCCGGGATTTATTGATTTGCATGAGCATGGTCAAGCACCGCGCAATTACCAGTTCCAGGCGCGCGATGGCGTGACCACGTCACTGGAGCTGGAAGCGGGCACGGACGATGTGGACAAGTGGTACGCGGAACGGGAAGGGAAGACGCTGATCAATTTTGGAGTAAGCGTCGGGCATATTCCGGTTCGAATGAGAGTAATGAAAGATCCGGGCGCGTTCCTTCCGACGGGAGATGCGGCGCATCGCGAAGCAACGGGCGAGGAGTTGCAAGCAATTGACCAAGGCATCGAGCGCGGGCTGAAACGAGGCGCGCTTGCGGTGGGAATGGGTATCAACTACACAGCAGCGGCGACGCACGACGAAATTCTGGACGTGTTTCGCATCGCCGCGGGCGCGAACGCTTCGGTGCACGTGCACTTGCGCCATGCAGGATTGACCGAGCCGACGACCGGCCTGGTTGGATTGCAGGAAGTGATCGCCGATGCCGCTGCGACTGGCGCGCCGCTGCATGTCGTGCACATCACCAGCATGGGCTTGCGTAACACGCCCACGCTGATTGCGGTGAGCAAAGGCGCGAAAGCGCGGGGATTGGATGTGACCATGGAATGTTACCCGTATACCGCGGGAAGCACAGCGCTGGAGTCGGCGATTTTCGATGAAGGATGGCAGGAGCGGCAGGGAATTACCTTTAAAGATGTGCAGTGGACGAAAACCGGAGAGCGGCTGACGGCAGAGACGTTTGCAAAATATCGCAAAGAGGGTGGCGTGGTGGTGGTGTTTTCCATTCCGGAACAGGCCGCGCGGGCCGCGGTGAGCGATCCGCTGGTGATGATTGCGAGTGATGGGATGCCGCTGACCGGGGCGAAGGTTCATCCGCGCGGACAGGCGACGTTTGCGCGCGTCTTGGGACATTATGTACGAGACGAAAAGGCGCTGGACTTGATGACCGCGCTGCGCAAAATGACGTTGATGCCCGCCGAGCGGCTGGAGAAACGTGCGCCGATGTTTGGTGAGAAGGGAAGAATCCGTGTCGGCGCCGATGCGGACATTACGGTCTTCGATCCGGAAAAGGTGATTGATAAAGCAACGTTCGATGAGCCGCTGCAATACTCGGCCGGAATTCCGTTTGTGTTGGTGAATGGAGTGGCGGTTGTGAAGAACAACGAGCTGCTGCAGGGAATTTTTCCGGGACGCGCGGCGCGGGCGCCAGCGCAATAATTCGAAGCGCGACGAATCCTGACTCCTGACCATGGCACCAATTTCTGCCACCAAACCAAATGGTTCCCATCACGCCGTGCTGGCCGGATTTCTAGGCTGGACGCTGGACGCGTTCGATTTTTTCGTGGTGGTGTTTTTGTTTGACACGCTATCCAAGCAGTTCGGTGTGTCCAAGCAGCAGATTGTTCTCACAACCACCGCAACTTTGGCCATGAGGCCTGTAGGAGCACTGCTTTTCGGATTGCTTTCTGATCGTTACGGGCGGCGAATCCCACTGATGGCGAACGTAATTTATTTTTCAATCATCGAACTGGCATGCGGATTTGCGCCGAATTTTACGATGTTTCTGATTTTACGGGCGCTGTTTGGCATCGGAATGGGCGGCGAATGGGGAGTGGGCGCTTCGCTGGCGATGGAAGCGGCTCCAACAAGGTTGCGCGGAATCTTAAGCGGAATTTTGCAGAGCGGATATTCGATCGGATATTTACTGGCGGCGATTGCCGCGCGTTTTTTGCTTCCAGTGTGGGGATGGCGGCCGATGTTCTGGATCGGCGCGCTTCCGGCGTTGCTGGCGCTTTACATTCGAAGCAAAGTGCCCGAATCCGAAGCCTGGAAGCAGCATCGCGCGGCATCGACGGGAGAGGTATTGCGCGTGGTGGCCCGACAGTGGCGGCGGTTTCTATATTTAGTGTTACTGATGACGTTCATGATGTTTCTGTCGCATGGAACGCAGGACTTGTACCCGGACTTTTTGCAGGAAGTACACAAAGTTTCCGTAGCGAGTCGCGCGAACATCGCTATGATTTACAACGTCGGAGCGGTAGTGGGAGCAATTTTATTTGGCTTTTTGTCGCAAGCGGCGGGACGGCGCAAAGGAATGTTGGCTGCGCTCGCGCTTTCCTTGCTCGTGATTCCGTTATGGGCGTTCAGCAGTTCGCTAACGATGCTGGTTGTCGGCGCGTTCATAATGCAGATGGGAGTTCAGGGCGCGTGGGGCGTGATCCCTGTTCACTTGAGCGAACTGTCTGCGGATGCGGCACGAGGATTGATGCCGGGTCTGGCTTATCAACTAGGAATTTTGTTTGCGTCGCCCACAAATAGCCTTGAATACGCGCTGCGGCAACGGTTTGGATACCAGTGGGCGCTGGCGGGATTCGAAATTGTGACCATCATGACGCTGGCAGTGCTGCTGCTTTGCGGAACGGAAGCCCACGGCCGCCAATTTGTGCGGCATGAGCGGCTGGACCCGCCCACGTAGAAGTCAGATTGTCAGGTTTGTCCAATCCGCGCAGGAATGAGTTGCGGGCTAAGCAGATGAATCAACAACAACGCAATCAGGTAAGCTGACGCGGCCATAAAAAACGGAATCATGTAGCTGCCTGTCCATTGCAAAAGGTGCCCTACGATTTCGGCGATTAACATTCCGCCCACCGCTCCTGCCATGCCGCCCATTCCCGCCACCGAGGCGACCGCGCGTGAAGGAAACAGGTCCGAAGTCAGCGTAAAAAGATTGGCGGAAAAGCCCTGATGCCCCGCGGCCGCAAGTCCGATCAGCAAAGTAGCCGGCCATAAACCGGAAAGGCGATACACGACGGCAACCGGGACCACGCTCAAAGCGCAAATCAACATCGCCCATTTGCGAGACGCGTTTACCGAGAAATGCTTCCGTATCAGGCTGGACGAAAGCCATCCGCCCGCGACGCTCCCAAGGTCGGAGATGACATAGATAACCAGGATGGGCAAGCCGATCTGCGTGAGACGCAAACCGTGCTGCCGTTGCATGTAATCGGGAATCCAGAACAGATAAAACCACCAGATGGGATCAGTCAAGAACTTTGCAGTGGCGAAGGCCCAGGTCTGTCTGTGCGGCAGAAGCTCCCGCCATTTTATTTTTTCCCTACCGGTGTACTCGACCGGGTCGCTCTGTATGTACTCTCTCTCTCCGCTAGTGCAGTACCTATGTTCTTCGGGCTTGCGGTAAAACCTTAGCCACAAAATGAGCCACGCAAAACCCAGAGCTCCGGTCATCAGAAACGCCCACCGCCATCCAAGATGTCCAGCGATCCACGGCACGAATAGCGGTGTAGCGATTGCGCCGACGTTGGTACCGGCGTTGAAGAGCCCAGTTGCCAGCGCCCTTTCCTTCTTCGGAAACCATTCCGCCACACATTTAATGCTTGCCGGAAATACTCCGGCCTCGCCGAATCCCAATGCTGCGCGGGCAATCGCAAACGTAAGAAAAGAATTGGCCGCCGCGTGCGCCATCGACGCCAGGCTCCAAAAAATCATCGACACTGCGTACCCGATGCGCGTCCCCAACCGGTCAATCAACCGCCCAAGGCACACCATTCCCAACGCGTATGCCGTCTGAAACACAAATACCAGGTGTCCATATTTGACGTCGTCCCAGCCGAACGCGTGCTGCAGCGGGACTTTCAGCACGCCCAGCACTCCCCGATCCATATAATTTTTCGTGACGCCCAGGAACAGCAGTGCGCAGATCGCCCACCGGAAGCGCCCGGTCAGCGCCTTCACGATCCATGATTCGCTTGAAGAAGATGCCGTAACGCCAGCGGACCTCGCAGACTGCGCCTCAGCGCTCGAGCTCTCATCGACCATGGGCTTCCTTCCGATTCAGCGAGAATTTAGTCTTTCGCGTGTGCACGCTGTCAAACAGATGGTGAAGGATTTCATACAGCGAATCATCCTCATCATTTCATGGGTTCCCTGTATATATCCAGGTCGGCGCATAGTTCAGCCTTTTACCCGGCGAGGTGTCCCGGTGGCGCGGATTTTGATTGCGGAGGATCGCGAGTCGATGCGTCACGCGCTCAAGACCCTGTTCGAACTGCGTCCCGATTGGGAGGTCTGCGGAGAGGCGGAAGATGCAAACGAGGCGATAGCGAAAGCTGTGCAACTGCGCCCCGACCTGATCATTATGGATTACAAGATGTATCACTCTGACGGTCTCGCGGCGGCAGACGGGATATTTAGAGAATTGCCCAACGTTCCGATTGTGATGTTCACGCTATACAAAACCGATGAACTGGAATACGCGGCTCAACTCATGGGAATCCGCTATGTGATCGGCAAAGAAGAAGGCGTGCAAGCTCTACTTCAAGCCATAGACGCCGAGCTCAATCATCGGCTGTTGCTGTTCTAGCTGCTTGCTGCCGCCTGCGAATCAGATGACTTCATGATTCGATTGGGATAACGGAGGTGTGCAACGCTCTAGAGGGAACCGTCGGACTTTTGACCGTATAGGTGTGTGAAACTGTTGCGTAAAATGTCGGGTCGTCAGTCTCCGCCGTGCTGCCTGTCGCGCTCCTGTGAGTCAGGTGCGACTCCCCAGCTCGGAGGCGACTCTCGCCGTCACAGCTCACCGGACGTGCGCAACGTGCGAAACAATGCCGCACTGCACAAGACCGAGATCGCTGTCCCCAGCCACAAGGCCGCTGAGACCGAGTAATGTATGATGACCGCACCCAACGCCGCACCCAAAAACATTGCGACGACCGATTCAATCCTTTTCGCCCATCTCGGGTTGTTGCCGTTCGCGATCGAAGAGTCCGCGCCGATGCCCGTGATCGTTAGTGTCAGTACCGTTGTCGTCAGATCGGGGATTGCGAGCTTCCGGACAGCGGCATTCCGTGTGCCCATCGCGAGCGCCGTCAGGGCGATCAGAGCAAAGGGTTGAAAAGAATGTCCCAGCAAGTCGCGTCTGTATCCGATGGCGCACAACGACGCAGCAAAGAGAAAGGCGTCTTCGTGCGTGCGCAATCGTCTTGATGTTTTCAACTGGCACGGCCTTCGTTTCTGGCAACTTGCTCCGCGACCCGCGCGGGGGCTAGACGATTGCTCGATCAGTCGTTCAGTCGTGGAAAACGCTACGAAATAAGCGAACCATCTCGGCAAACGCCAAGTCCGTCGCTTCCGGATCGAAACGCGGCCCTTCATCGCGTGTGAAAGCGTGCTCGGCTGGATACAGGAGCGTCTTATAGCGAGCTCCGGAGCTTCGCAGCGCGCGATCAATCGTTTCGCGTCCTGCATCGGGAACGTGCGGGTCCTTTGTTCCGAAGATCATCAGGAGTTCACCGCGAATTTCTTTGGCGCGGGCCAACGATCCGGCATCTGCGTCCTGTCCTAGCTTGCCGTCATGGATGCCGGTCCCGTAGTAGCAGACCGTTGCGCGGACATCGGGCTGGAATGCGGCACGGAAGGCAAGGTGGCCACCGATGCAGAAACCCACAATGCCGATTTTCCCTGACGCGACCTTGGGATGTTTGGAGAGCCAGTCCAAACCAGCCCGACCATCGGCATCAAAATGCGCGACCGGAGTCTTCGCGGCGTCTTGCTGGCCGCGCGCGCGTCCATCGTTATCAAATGGGATCACCGTTCCCGGCGATTCGATGCACCGATAAATTTCGGGGGCGGCGGCAACAAAACCATACCCGGCCAGCCGCACGCAAGTACGCAGCATGGGCGGAGTGAGTTGAAAAATATCGGAAAAGCACCAGATGCCGGGATACCGGCCTTCGGCTCTAGGGCTGGCAACGAAGGTTCGCATCGGGGAACCCGACATAGAAATGTCCGCGTATTCGGTGGTGACGATCATTTGTTTGTTGGAGGAGAGTCTGGCGAAGAGGCATGCGCCAGTCAACCCCTCCTCAGAATCGGTAGCCTGGTTTGCTCGGTCAATGACATCCCCTGCCCGCTTTGCTCAATGAGCTTGGCAACCAATCCGGTCCATCCAGTTTGCTGGCTCGCTCCAATGCCGGCGCCATTGTCGCCATGAAAGTACTCATGGAAATAGATGAGGTCGCGCCAGTATGGATCGTTCTGAAATTTCTCGAACCCGCCATAAACTGGCCGATGCCCATCCTCTGAACGGAGAAAAATTCGCGTCAGTCTACGCGACAGCTCAGCGGCCGCCTGCCGCGAAGATGCTTGTCGGCCAGAACCGGTGGGCAGCTCGACTGTGAGAGTATCCCCGTAAAAGTGATGAAATTTCTGGAGGGCTTCGATGAGCAGAAAATTGATCGGAAACCACACTGGTCCGCGCCAGTCAGAGTTTCCTCCGAACAGCGCAGTGCGAGACACAGCCGGCTCGTAGTCGACGCGATGCAGAGGAGCAGTGTCGGCTCGGTCATGTGAACGCTATTTCTGGAGACAAGCTCTCAGCCGATCTTGGGGCAAGGGAGTGAAAAGCGCTTTCCCTCGAAGGATGTGGGGAGTTCATGGCGCGCCGGATTGGGGCGAGGCGGGAATGCGCGGCGCGGTTCATGAGATGTCGCCGGGCGCGAAAGAGTCGTGACTTAAAGGTTCCCGTCGTAACGCCCAATAAGGCTCCTGCCTCTTCGTTGGACATTTCCTGGTAATAGGTCATCGTAAGTGCCTGACGAAGTAAGGGACTCATTCTCCCGAGCAGAACATCCACCAACTGGAGTGTCTCTTCCTCGGCGTACATCATTTCCGGGTCCGGTTGCGCGGCCGGAATCTTCTCGATCCAAGGAGTGTCATCCATCGTGCTAGTCTCTGGCTCGGAATCGTTCCGCGAGCGCTTTCGTTTTCGCCGGATCATCAGCGCGGCATTCAAGACGATGCGCGTGAACCAGGTCGTAAACGCGGATCGGCCTTCGAAGGCGCGTAAGTGACGGTAGGCCGACAGCAGAGCATCCTGAACTGCGTCCTCAGCGTCTTCCTGGTTTCGCAAAATGACGTAGGCCATCCCGACGAATCTAGGACGCGAGGCTAGGAACACCTCCTGGACCGCTTCCCACTCGTGGTCTTCCGGTTGAGCGCAGGCAAATCTGCGGGACGTGTAACGGGCCGCCGCACGGGACTGCGGCCGAAGGTGATTGTTTCCCGCTCTGGAACTATGGAGGCGACGGTCGGCTGCTCCGGCGCAGGCATGCCCACCTGACTGGGCAGAATTCGATGAGTGGTTCACTAGCGATCACCCTTTTCTCTTTGCTCATGAAGCATCTCGGTGTCCATCCCTGATGGCTTGCCGGGAAGATCTGCCATCCATCCTGTTTTCAGTAGCTAGAAGACGTTCTGGCGGCGGATCCAAGGGGTCGGTTTGTTCGCGGCTCATGGCGAGGCTTTGACGGAAACGTCGAGGTCATCACGCGCGATCGGGCGCTCGAACAGCGTGTCCTCTTCCTTTCATTCATCCTCCTTCACTTTCAATGACTTGCCGTTTACCGCGAGCGCTTGCCAATTGGCAGACGCGTTGCATTACAGGCTGGCGAATTTGCCTTGAGGAGTGATCGTGCGGATAGGGCTTGGTTCGGACCGGATCGGACTCGAATGTAAGGAACGTTTGAAAGCCAGACTTGCCGGACAGGGACACTTTGCCGAAGAGGTTTGTCCAGGGAATGTTTGCCGAGGCGAGGACTACCAGGGCGTAACGGATCAACTGTCTTCAGCCGTCTACACGGGCCGCGTCGAACGCGGTGTGCTGATCTGCTCTAGGGCGATCGGAGCTTCCGTGTTGGCCAATAAGCATCCTGGCGTACGCGCGGCTTTGTGCCATGACTTGCACTCGGCGCGCCAAGGAGTTCAGGACGATGGCGTGAATCTTCTCGTGATGCGAGCAGGGGGCGTCACGCTCGACTTTGCATGCGAACTGGCCGATGCCTTTGTGCAAGCGTCATACCTTCCTTGCGAGCAGGAGTTCGGCATGCCCCCGCGACGCCTGGCACGCGTTGTCGAGTACATCCGAACCATCTGGACCAGCCGCTGGCGGTGAGCGCGCTGTGCAGGTTGGCGGAGATGAGCCAATCGCATTTCTCCAAGTTGTTTAAGCGCAGCACCGGCTTGGCGCCGCATCAGTTCGTTTTGCAGGAGCGAATTAATCGTTCGAAGGAGCTTCTGCGTCAAGGCAACGGGAAGATTGTCGAGATCGCGCTTGGAGTGGGCTTCGAGAATCAGGCCCACTTCACAACGGTGTTTGGGAACTTTGTGGGCATGACGCCCCGCCAATTTCAGCGTTCGTCCGGTCACGAAACTGGTGGGTTGTTCCATCCAGCGCTGGAAGTCGAGGTCGTGCCGGGCTGGTAGGAATGGTCACGAAATCTTTCGACTGGATCGACCAAGCGCAGGCGAAAGTTGTCGCAGGAGTTGAAAACGGGACACAGAAACTCGAAAGAACGTGCGATCGAAATAAGCGCAAAGTGGGCGCGTGATCGGGAAACGCGAAGAAACGGACTTGAAACTGTGGCGAAAGAAACTAGAGCGGTTGCTTTAGAAAGCGAGCAGCGTGATGTCAACGACTCAGACGGTGTTGGATCTCGACCAGGTATGCGTGAACACGATGCGGACACTGGCCATCGACGCCATCCAGCAGGCGAATTCCGGCCACCCCGGCACGCCGATGGGCATGTCCCCCACAGTTTACTGTCTGTGGCAAAGGCTTCTAAGGTTCGACCCGGAAGATCCCATTTGGATCAATCGCGATCGCTTCGTGCTTTCCGCGGGGCATGCATCGACTTTGTTGTACACCATTCTGCATCTCGCAAAAGTGAAAGCCGTCGATCCAGAATATGAAATTCTGGGCCGCCCCTCGGTCACGCTGGATGACCTCAAGTCTTTCCGGCAATTCGGGAGCCGCTGCGCTGGACACCCGGAGTACCGCTGGACCTCGGGCGTGGAAACAACGACGGGCCCGCTGGGGCAGGGCGTTGCCACGAGTGTGGGCATGGCCATTGCCGAAAAGTGGCTCGCCGCGCGTTATAACAAGCCAGATTTTGAATTGTTCGGCTATCGCATTTACGCACTCTGCGGCGATGGCTGCATGATGGAAGGAATCTCGAGCGAGGCAGCCTCGCTTGCCGGGCATCTGAAGCTCGATAATCTCTGCTGGATCTATGACAACAATCACATCACTATCGAAGGCAAAACCGATATCGCCTTCACCGAAGACGTCGCTGGGAGATTTCTGGCGTATGGATGGAACGTCGTTCGTGTCGGAGATGCCAACGATCTGGATCGCATTGAGAACGCGCTCCGGAATGCGGCGGGCACGACGGGCAGGCCATCGATCGTAATCGTTGATAGTCATATTGGGTATGGTTCGCCGCATCGTCAGGACACGAGTGCGGCGCACGGCGAGCCGCTCGGCGAAGAAGAGATTAAGCTGGTGAAGCAGGCGTATGGCTGGCCGCCCGACGCCAAGTTCTTGGTTCCCAACGGGGTATACGAGCACCTCGAGTCCGGGATTGGACGGAGGGGCCGCGAAGCGCACGAACAGTGGGAGAAACAGTTCGCCGAGTACCGGAAACAATTTGCCGAACTTGCCGCGGAGCTCGATCAAATTCAAAAACGCGAGCTGCCGGTGAACTGGTCGAAGGACATTCCCGTTTTTCCAGCTGACATCAAGGGAGTATCCGGACGCGACGCCTCTGCCAAAGTCCTCAATGCCATCGCGCCGAATCTCCCCTGGATGATCGGTGGCTCCGCGGACCTTACTCCGTCCACCAAGACGCGACTGACGTTCCCGAGCGCGGGTGATTTTCAGGCCGACAGTCGATCGGGCCGCAATCTGCACTTTGGCATCCGTGAACACTCAATGGGCGCGATTCTCAACGGCCTCGCGCTGTCGAAGCTGCGACCCTTCGGGTCGGGGTTCCTGATCTTCAGCGACTACGGGCGAGGTGCGATTCGGCTCAGCGCGTTGATGGAAATTCCCGTGATCCACGTTTTCACGCACGATTCCATCGGCGTCGGCGAAGATGGCCCAACGCACCAGCCCATCGAACATCTGATTTCACTCCGCGCCATTCCGAACCTGGTGGTGCTGCGTCCCTGCGATGCAAACGAGGTTGCGGAAGCGTGGAAAACGATTCTCGCCATGCCGCGGCAGCCGGTAGCGTTAATCCTGACGCGACAAAATCTGCCCACCTTTGACCGGAAGCGCTTCGCTGCGGCGAGTGGCCTGTCGAAAGGGGCCTATGTTCTCGCGGATGCAGAGGACGGCAAGCCGGAGCTACTCCTCATGGCAACTGGGAGCGAAGTCTCCCTTTGTGTAGAAGCGTATGAAGAGCTGACGCGACAGGGAGTACGCGCCCGCGTTGTGAGCATGCCTTCGTGGGAATTGTTTGAACGGCAAAGCGAAGAATACCGCCGCAGCGTTTTGCCGCCAACGGTCAAAGCCCGCGTAGCGGTCGAGCAAGCATCCACGTTCGGATGGTGCCGATATACGGGAATTGACGGAGCGATTCTCGGAATGAGGACCTTCGGAGCTTCCGCGCCGCTGAAGGTGCTGCAAAAGGAATTCGGATTCACGACCGGCCACGTTTTGGAAGCTGCCAAGGCGCAGCTCGCACAGGTGAAATGACCATGCGCGTCGCCGTCGCTTCCGACCATGCCGGATTTTCGCTCAAGGGATACGTTGCCGAATATCTTGGCAGCTTAGGACACAGCGTGGAAGATCTTGGCACCGATGACGCGACGTCGGTCGACTATCCGGATTTTGCGGAAGCCGTTGCCGCGGCGATTCTCGGCGAGCGCGTGGAGCGCGCCGTACTGATCTGCGGAAGCGGCGTCGGTGCCTCGGTGGCCGCGAACAAGTTTCGAGGTATTCGCGCCGGCCTGTGCCACGACACGTACTCCGCGCACCAAGGCGTCGAGCACGATCACATGAATGTGCTGGTCCTGGGAGGTCGCGTGATTGGCCAAGCGCTGGCCCATGAACTCGTTGGCGCATTTGTGGGCGCCAAACAGTCGCAGGAGGAACGGCACCTTCGCCGCCTAGCCAAAATTGAAGCCATTGAAGCGAAATGCGCTGTGGAACCTTCGAAGAGTCCAGCAGCCGG